>Ga0326728_10000029_pt1 | contig 568686 bp, 512 predicted proteins | sample MB3enrmetagenome_FD_207602 | JGI IMG/M metagenome (GOLD analysis project Ga0326728, IMG submission 207602) | Lab enriched peat soil microbial communities from McLean, Ithaca, NY, United States - MB31MN | ecosystem: Environmental > Terrestrial > Soil > Wetlands > Peat | place: USA: New York... | reverse complement strand
ACCGTCAGCATCATGGAGTTCAAAGGCGGTAAGGTTGCGCGGGAAACACAGTACTTTGCGGATCCATTCGTGGCTCCCGCATCGCGCGCTCAATGGGTCGAACGGATGGACAACTAATCTCGACGCGTGAGGGTTCGCCCGCAGCAGCGCCATTTGCGGTTTGCATATCTTGCGATGGAGGTACAAGCGATGGATTGGAAAGGGTTGGTCCAGTTTGCGCTGATGGGCAACCGTAATTTGGAACAATACGCCATCCTGCTGGTGCGCATTTCGATCGGGCTGTTCTTCGCCATCTCCGGCGCAAACAAATTGTTTGTCGCCGGCGGAACAAAACCCGTTTACGACACGCTCGTGCAGGCCAAAATCCCGTTTCCCCACTTCACAGCTTATTTCGTGTCGGCTGTCGAGTTTTTTTGCGGATCGTTGGTGGCCGTGGTTTTTTTTTCAAGCTTCGGCAGCGTGGCTTTATTGATTGATATGATTGTCGCCACCCTAACCAGCGCGGTTTCCACCGTGCCAAAGGGACTTTCGTTTCTTCGCTGGCTCGACGATTTCCTCTATCTTCCGGAGGTTTTGTACGTGCTCTTCTTTATCTGGCTGATCTGCTCTGGCCCGGGAAAGTTCAGTGTGGATTACTGGATCGCAGGCAAATTGCTGGGGTGATCGGCAACCCCGTTGACTCGCGCTTGGCGTCCAACAAGGAGGAAAGAATGAAGGAAAAATACACGCACAAAGAGATTACAAGGCTCGCCTACGAATTGTGGGAGCGCAGGGGTCGGCCGCTCGGTTCGCCTGAAATGGATTGGCACGCGGCGGAAAGTGCTTTGGGCGTGCGGGATTCGCGAGAGGAGTTCTCGCTCCCAGGTGTCCGCTTTGAGCCAGAAGAACGTGCCTATCGCGAACCCTGAGTACATAGTGGTTGTGTAGGAAGGATTCTGGCCAGACTCTGAACTTCGACGAGGTACGAATGCCTAAATTACTTTCAGTAAATGTCGGTCTTCCACGCGACGTGACATGGAACGGCAAAACGGTCCGAACTGCAGTCTGGAAATCTCCAGTTACGGGTCGGCGAATGGTGCGCAGACTCAATATTCAAGGTGATGCGCAAGCCGATCTGGCAGGTCACGGTGGGGAGCACCGCGCCGTATTCGTCTACCAGATGGATTCTTACCATTACTGGGAGCGCTTTCTGGGCCGCAGTGACTTTACTTTCGGCCAGTTCGGAGAAAACTTCACCGTCGAGGGACTTTCTGATAACGAGGTGTACATCGGCGATCGCTATCGCATCGGTGGCGCTGAATTTGAAGTAACGCAGCCGCGCGTAACGTGCTACCGCGTCGGCATTCGCATGAATGAACCACGGATGGCAGCCTTGCTCGTAGCGCATCACAGACCGGGATTCTACTTTCGCGTGTTGCAGGAAGGAGAAGTTGGTGCAAGCGATGACATTGTAAAGATTACCGACGGTCCAGAGCGAATCAGCGTAGCCGAGGTTGACGCCCTCCTGTATTTGCCTGGACATTCCCGCGAACAATTGGAACGAGCGCTACGGATTCCTGCACTTAGCAAGGGTTGGCAGAGTTCCTTTCAAGCGATACTCGCGCAAGAGTCGAGCGCGAAGCCCGTCGAAGGAAATCCGGGACTCGCGAATGAGGAACAAGCACCAGCTTGGCCCGGCTTTCGACAGATGCGAGTTGCGAATATTCGTAAGGAAAGCGATAGCGTAACTTCCTTCATTCTGGAGCCAATCGATGGGCAGCCTCTTCCTGTCTTCCAGGCAGGTCAGTTTGTGGTTTTGCGGATGCTCGTCGTACAGGGCCAATCGCCCGTTCTTCGCAGCTATTCGTTGTCTGATCTCCCCGCTGCCGATCATTTCCGCATCAGCGTCAAGAACGAATCGAATGGGATTGGAAGTTCATTTCTGTGCAACCGTGCGCGAGAAGGCGATCTATTGGATGTTAGTGCGCCGCGCGGAAGCTTTATTCTGCGTCCCAGCCAGAGTCCCGTGGTTCTGCTGAGTGCTGGAGTGGGCGCAACGCCCGTGATGTCGATGCTGCACTCACTCGTCGCTGAAAGATCGCAACGAGAGATCTGGTGGATCTATGGAACGCGCAATGGCGTCGACCATGCATTTGCAAAAGAATCGCGTTCATTACTAAAACAGCTCTCTCGCGGGCGAGGATACATCACGTACAGTAGGCCCGCTGCAATCGACCAAGTCGGGGCAGACTTCGATGCTCCCGGGCACATTGACGCAGCTTTGCTAGGGAGAATTGGCGTGTCACAGGGTAGTGACTTCTATCTATGTGGCCCCTCTTCATTCTTGCAAAATATGCGCGACGGGCTGCGAAACTGGGGTGTGCCCGCCGAGAATGTGCACACGGAAATCTTCGGTGCTCTCGATGCTAGTACCCCTGGTATGGCGCAGGTCGATCACACTCCTCACCTACCACAAGGGCCGCCCGGATCTGGCCCCCCAGTCTCATTCGCGCGTAGCGGGATTACCGCCGCTTGGGATCCGAAATTCGGAAGCTTGCTTGAACTGGCGGAAGCGTGCGACGTTCCCGTCAGATGGTCGTGCCGGACTGGAGTCTGCCATACCTGCGTGACTGGTCTGATTGGCGGATCGATAATTTATAACCCTGAGCCGCTGGAGAGGCCTGCTCCCGGGAACGTGCTCGTCTGCTGTTCTCAGCCAAACGCGGGTGTCACTCTGGATCTTTGAGAGAAACGGGAGGAGCCCAATCATGCGTTCTGATATCGTGCCTGGAGGTAGTTTCCCCGACTACGAACTGCCCGATCATACGGGCAAAGTGCGGAAGCTGAGCGAGCTACAGGGCGATGATCCGCTAATCCTCACCCTTGCGCGCGGCCACTATTGCCCAAAGGAGCACCAGCAGCATTTGGAACTCGCCGCGTTCTACCCGAAGATCGCCGTGGCGTACACTCAGATCGCCACGATCACAACCGACGATCACCATACTCTCCAGGAATTCCGTGCGTCAGTGGGAGCTCAGTGGACTTTCCTTTCGGACCCTGGCCGAACGATTCAGAAGGATCTCGACATCCAGGAGTACACCGACCCCGAGCATAATCCTATGATCCCGCATACGCTCGTGCTCAAGCCGGGTCTCGTGATTTACAGCATCTACAACGGCTACTGGTTCTGGGGCCGTCCGTCGGTCGTCGATCTTTGGCACGACCTGCGCGCCGTAACGAGTGAAATCCGCCCAGACTGGGATCTGGGTACTCCTGGACTCCGCGAGGCATGGAATGCCGGTGACCTCTCGCGTTTCCACGGCTGGAATAAGCTTGGCGCCGCGAAGGCACCCTCTGCAGCACCGCGGTGATGCAACGGGCCATGCAGATTCACTCCACGGTCTCCGAACCGATTCCCACTTTGTTCGGCAAGTTGCACCCGCTTTAAGACAATTTGGACCTGGATGCGAGCTCCAGTATGCTTGGCGGACACATGCCAGCTGAGCTGACAACTCCGGTCATCGAATTCCGCGATGTCTCCTATCGCATCGAACAGACGCAGGTACTCTCCGGCCTCAGTCTGGAGGTGGGACAGGGAGAGACGCTGGTGCTGCTAGGACGGAGCGGTTCGGGCAAGACCACGACCCTCAAGCTGGTCAACCGGCTGGTCGCGCCCACCTCGGGAGAGGTTCGGGTCGATGGCGTCCCGAATGATCAAGGCGACATCATTCGCCTGCGCCGCGGCATCGGCTATGTGATCCAGGACGTTGGTCTGTTCCCACACTTTACCGTGGAGCGGAATGTCGGGCTGGTTCCTAGCATCGAAGGTTGGTCTGAAGTTCGGATCCGTGCACGCGTCCAGGAACTGTTGGACTTGGTCGGAATCCCCGCGGAATTGGCATCGCGTTATCCGCGGCAGTTGTCGGGAGGGCAGCGACAACGGGTGGGCGTGGCGCGCGCCTTGGCTGCGGATCCAGAAATTCTGCTCATGGACGAGCCCTTCGGTGCATTGGACCCTCTGACGCGCGACGAATTGCAACGGGAATTTCTGTCCCTGCAGCAACGACTGCACAAGACAGTGCTTTTCGTAACGCACGACCTTCGCGAGGCGCTATGTCTGGGATCGCGCATCGCCCTAATGGAGGCGGGGAAGCTGGTCACGGTGCTGTCCCCGCTGGAATTTCTAACGTCTGCCGACCCTTGGGCGGCAGCTTACGTCAGAGCCTTTGGAGGCGGGCTACAATCCCTTGCAAATCGAGGCACATCATGAACGTTGTTCGGTTCATCCTGCAAAATCATGCTCAGGTTCTCGAACTTACTCTGGAGCATCTCTGGTTGGTCGGGTTTTCCACGCTGTTGGCGGTGTTGGTCGGTGTACCGTTGGGAATTGTGATTTCCCATCGCACCAGCTTCAGCAAGCCCGTTCTGGCGAGTGCGAACATCATTCAGACCATCCCCAGCCTTGCGCTCTTTGGATTTCTGCTACCGGTACCCTGGTTGGGCGAACGTTCCGATCGGCTGGCAATCTTGGCGCTTACCCTCTATGCTCTGCTTCCGATTATTCGAAATACCTACACCGGAATTCGAAGCGTTGACCCGGCGGTTGTGGAAGCAGGAAGAGGTATGGGCCTCACAGATTCTCAGCTACTTTTCCAGGTGGAACTACCACTCGCGGTGAGCGTGATTCTGTCGGGTGTTCGTGTGGCGATCGTGATTTCCGTGGGCTTGGCCACCATCGCCGCAGCGATTGGCGCCGGTGGTTTGGGTGAGTTCATCTTTCGCGGCCTGGCCATGGTTGATAACCGGGTCATTTTTGCAGGTGCGATTCCGGCTGCGATTCTAGCCCTGGCCGCCGACCTCGGGGTGGGATGGCTGGAGAAACGACTGCACGCGCGATGATGCGTCTGCCATCGAGTCTCGCAGTTTTGTTTATCCTTGCAACCGCTGCGTTGCTGCTCTCCTGCTCGCCCTCACACTCCAATCGTATTGTGGTGGGTTCAAAGAACTTCACCGAGTCGTTCATTTTGGGCGAACTCATCGCCCAACAGATCGAGGCACACACCAGTCTGAAAGTGGAACGGCGCTTCTATCTCGCCGGAACATACATTTGTCAACAGGCGATACTAGCGGGGCGGATTGATGTTTATCCCGAATACACCGGAACTGCGCTCACCGCCATCCTCAAGCAACCCGCTGGTCGGGACAGGATGGACGTTTACCAGCGCGTCAAGCAAGAATATGAACGCCGCTTCGGGCTGGATCTCGGACCACCCTTCGGATTCAACGATACCTTTGCGATGGAGATCCGTGGAGAAGATGCTCGCCGCCTGAACATCCGCACACTCTCGCAAGCGGCCGCTTTCTCCCCGCAGTGGCGCGTGGGGATCGGTTACGAGTTCATGGAGCGTCCCGACGGCTATGGGGGTATGGTAGCAACCTACGGTCTGCATTTCGCTGAACAGCCGCGCATTATGGACTTGGGCTTGCTGGCGCGCGCCTTGAAAGATCATCAAATTGATTTCGCTGGAGGCAATGCGACGGACGGCCTCATTCCCGCCCTCGACTTGTTTGCTCTGGAGGATGACCGCCATTACTTTCCTCCTTATGAGGCCGTGCCGGTCATCCGGCAACAGATCATACAGCAGCACCCGGAAGTCGCTCGGGTCCTTGCGGATCTTGACGCTAAGATCTCGAACGCGCAAATGCAGCGAATGAACTATGCCGTGGATGGCCAGCATCGCGATCCGCGGGAGGTCGCGCGGGAATTCTTGCTGGAAACAAAGCTTGTGCCTTGACGCTCGCCTGCGAGTGGAGAGTGGCCATTCGTAAGCGATCCAGGATTTGTGGAAAAGTGCGGGGAAGAATTCCCCAAGTCCCGGTAAGTGGTCGGTAAGCTCGTACTGGCCCAGTTTATGAGTGCTTACTTGAAGGTCTGCGCTCGCGGACTGCGCCAGTTCCAGACATTATAGGAATAAAGCGCAATGCAAAAGAGATTTGCGGGTATGAACCCGAATTGCGCGGTTCGGACACCAATTACGCAGACGATCACGCTGTTTGCACCGGCTACCATCCACCCTTGCCAGAACTTCCTTCCGATGAGAATGGTTGAGAGTATTGTAAGAACGCACGAAATGTAATCAAGCCGGAGTACCATCACGTCTGCATAACCTCTAAGTCTTTGGTGCCCTTGACACGCACCCGGGCCGTTTTTTCTTGGCGGCTTATCCTGAGGCTAGCATTTCAGGTTTCTGCCAATAACTGTTCTCTGGTTCAGTTGCGCTGGAGTAGTCAACTGGCAAGGCGGCTCTACCTGCGACAAGGATGCAAGTCAGTTTTGCGAATCGGGGCGCACTTCGAGGAACGCAATAGCTCAGATCGAAGTCTATTTCTTCGCCTTTGCGGGCGGGACGAGTGCCACGGCTGCCTCGGCGGTGAGCAGCAGGAAAGTAAAAGTCTCCTGAAGATATAGGTGTACTGCGGCGTCGGTGTGGTTGGAATAGCCGATCGAAACATCTTGGCCGATGTGCAGAGCGAAATCCCCGCCCCGAGTGGTCAGTACGAAGGCACCCTCAATGGCGGGTGCCCAAACAATTTGATCTTCGACGAGGCGCTTGACGTGCTCCAGCACGGGGTATCCGTGATCACTGGTCTCGGCGAGTGCAGTGTAGGCATCGGCGCCCAGCAGCACCGAGTACGGGCCATTGACGCCGACAAGCCGTAACCGGCTCAAGGCTTGGGCAATGGCTTCCGGGTACTCGCGGACATCCGCAGGGAGCGTCAAAGTCGGATTGCTGGTCCCCTTCCGAATGCCCACGATACCAGCCGCGGCGTAGCCCTCGAAGACTGCCCCATCCTCGGCAAAGGCGATTCTGCGCGCGGCATCCTTCGCCGGTTGCCAGTCGGAGTCGTTCGCCCCACGATCGACGTCGTCGATCGCTCGGCGGTCAAGCTCGAATGGCACGCGCAACTCGACCAGTGCCTTTACCTCTCGCTGCCTGGCGAGGATACCGTCCTTCGGTGCCGCGATCTTCTGCAGATGACCTGTGCCGATGGCGGAGAGGTTCGCACCTCCTGGACCCTGCACATCGACGACGCGCCGCCCAGCGAGGTAGCGCTTGATCGTGCGAGTTGTTTCCTCTTCGATCTGAGCCCAGGCAGCACCGGAAATGGGGGCGAGCTCGCGATGCAGATTATTCATGGGAAATTTCTCCTTTTAGGGATCCGATGCCTAGCGAACCATCGTTCTCCCTCGGCTGGGAAGGAGGGGGGTCGACCCCGGTCGGCGTGGTGGAAGGTGAAGTAGCAGCAGATTGGTCCTCGATCACGGTTTCCAGAAACGTCGCGGATGGCACGAAGAACAGGTTTCCAGTGACGGCATGGCTGAAGTCGAGCAGCCGGTCGTAGTTACCGGGCGGCCGGCCAATGAACATGTTCTCGAGCATTTGCTCGATTGTGCGTGGCGAACGGCTGTAACCAATGAAATAGGTGCCAAATTCACGATCTCCCGCGCGGCCGAACGGCATATTGTCGCGCAGGATCTTGATCTCTTTCCCGTCCTCGACGATCGTGGTGAGTGCGCTATGCGCTGAGGTTGGCTTGATGGAATCTTCCAATTCAATATCGGACAACTTCTTGCGGCCGATGATTCGCTCTTGTGCCTCCGTGGGCAGCCCATTCCATGCGGCAAGATCGTGAAGGTATTTCTGTACGATAACGTAACTGCCAGCGGAGAATCCGGCGTCCTCTTCTCCCACAAGCACGGCGTCGATCGCTGCCTCGCCCCTCGGATTCTCCGTTCCATCGACAAAGCCGAGGAGATCGCGATCGTCGAAATATCGGAATCCGTGCACCTCGTCTACTGGCGAAACTGCATTGCCGATGCGCGCCATGATTTGTGTCGCAAGCTCGAAGCATAAATCCATGCGCATCGCCCGGATGTGGAACAGTAAATCGCCCGGTGTCGAGACTGCATGGCGCTCCCCCCCGCGAAGCTCCTGAAAGACATGCAGTTTGGCCGGCCGGGGCGGCCCAAACAGCCGGTCCCACGCTTCGGATCCAAACCCCATCACGCAGGAGAGCCCGCCTTCAAGGTCCCGAAATTCGACCGCGCGAAACAGTGGGCCGAGATCTCCACAGAACGAGCGAACGATCTCTCGATTCTCCGGGCCTGGGTTTAGGGTCACGACCAGAAAGATTGCGGCACGCGTGAGTGGCGCGGCAACGGACTGCGGCAGAGCACGTGCGCCACCTGTGGCCCCGGACGTGGTAATCACATCGGATTTCATCGCATGTCTTCCTGGACTGGCTGCCGAATTTTCACGCTCGCTCTTTTGCTTTCGCGCGTGCAAGTAATCGGAGGCAAGCTTACCAAAGAACTGCTAAGTATCGCTACGGCGATTCAAAACATGCTGTCAACGGCAACTAACGCCTCCAGATTCGCTTAGGTAATCGCCGAAGATTGACGGTCTGGTCCAATGGACTTGGCTGCGTGGTTGGAGCACACATCTCTAACTACCGGCTTTGGACCTATCCAAGAGCATCGTTTCCTTGTTTGTGTTCAAGGCCTGATTCTGAGATTTCTAACGAATTACTGATTTTCTTGGAATTACACCGACCTCGACATTCCCACTCTTATGGCTGCCAAGGCTGAGTCCCCACGACATGGACTGCCGACAAGGCTTGCTGTCATAAAAACGTAATACTAAACGCGATGGATGGCGGCAAAATGCGAACGAAAAGGTGAATGAAGAAGGATAAAGTGATTCGTCGGGTTTAGTCGCAACTCACTGATTTCCTTCGATTAGGGCCAACTCCGGCAAGTTCGGATGAAGTTGGTTGTTCGGCTGTTAAACGAAGGGTTGGGCATCCTCCCCAGAACTGTGCCAGAATCCAACGCTTTCATGTCATTCGGCTTAGCTCTTGAGCGAAAGCAGATTCCCCGATTTGTTGGAAGCGTTAGTAGTTAGAAGATTGGACGGAGTTGTTGGAGTTGAGAGGTGAGCGCCCAAGAGAGGCGGGCCACCCAAGTTCCGCAGTCCCCTGAACGGAAACAGATGCGGACTCGCGGACCTACGAAACAGGATTCTGAATGGGAATCCTGAACCCGTTCGCGGTTCAACAATAAAGGGTGCCAACCCGCCTTCCGCGTGGGACCAACTGTAGGACCATTAAGCGTTTCTGACCGCTCTAAATGCTACTTAGTGCTCCTGAAAGTGCCTCGTAAGTTGTTGACACTCCGTTCCCTGCAGACTTGCCAAGGTTCAGGCGTGAGTTCGATTCTCATAGGCCGCTCCATTAAATCAAGCACTTACAGACTCTGCTTCCTCAGCGTGGGAAAACAAAGGAACAGTAGACGTTTCCACCGCCTTGGACGGTTTCGGCGTTAACCGGGACCTAATCCGAATCAACCCTTACAGTTGCTGCGATGAAGTAGCGAAATTTCCAGGGAAGAATGCTCCAGTTGGAAACACATGTGCGTCTGTGGGCCCAAAATCGCAAGAGCTGATGGGTTCCCCTCCATTTACTAAATACCGATTATTCATGTAATTAGGGCTCGGTGAGAGTCGGTCATTATAAAGTTCACCGAGTTCCGCGCCGATTCATAGAGAGAGATGGTTCTACGTCCAAACGGCGCTGGCATCACAAGAAGGGCAAGCGGTCACGCGCTTGCGCTTCTAAGTGCTGCAATCCTGCTGAGCGCAAAGACGGCGCAAGCGAGCGCATGGGATCAGGACCCCGGTCACGGCCAGATCATTCTTACCACCTCATTCCTGGAGACCTCGCGAAGTTTTGATGCTCACGGCGACAGTCACCTCTTCCCCGACGCTGGAGGATTCCGTCAGTTTGCGGTGAACGCTTACGTGGACTTCGGAATCCGCCGGCGCCTCGATCTGGTGGCGAATGTTCCATTCCCTTTCCTGAGGTACACGAACACTTACGGCAGCCAAAAAAGCGCGGGGGCGGGGGACATTGAACTGGGCTTGAAGTACCGACTGAATTCCGTGGAATCGCCGTGGGCCGTGAGCGCGCAGATTACCACTAAGTTTCCGGGGTACTCGGAGTCGAGAAATCCCGCGCCGGGCAACCACCAGGAAGATATCGAGGCACGATTCCTGATTGGCCGGGGCGCAAAATGGGCCGGAAAGCACGTGTATTGGGACGCTGAAGCGGCCTATCGCTATCGCACCGGGGCTCCTGCCGATCAGTTTCGAGGAGATTTTACAGCGGGGATGGACCTAACGGCTCGCTGGATGGTGATGGAGCAATTTTTCACGATCACAAGCATGCAGAACGGCGCGCCTTTTGTAAGCACGAACCCCAACGCGCAGTCGGATTTTGACCTTTACAAAGAACAAAGTTCGGTCGTGCTGAGAGTGGCTCCAAAACTGCGCGTACAGGCAGGTTGGACCTACGCATTCGCGGGACGGAATACCGGCCGCGACCACACGGTGACACTCGGCATATGGAAAGACTTCTGACCGAAGCAGAGACAACGACCGATTGCTGCGGGATCGGGAGTGCGGATTCTCCAGATCAATCGCCGAAAGGTTTGCTGAAACCGGCACGCAAGCGAATCGGAGAAATGCTCGTGGATGCCGGCCTCTTGACCGCCGACCAGGTGGAAGAAGCCTTACGCAACCAAACAAAATGGGGCTCCCGTTTTGGCGACGTCGTCCTGGCGATGGGCTGGGTGAAGCCACAGAGTTTTTATCGTGAACTAGCGCGGCACTTTGACCTGGAATTTGTGGATCTGGTCAAGGAGCCCGCCGACCCGGCGTTGTTCAACGCTCGCGAATACCAGGACTATGCACAACATTTGTACGTGCCATGGCGAAAGGAAAAAGAGATTCTGTGGATCGCGACGGCAGAGCCGGGGTCGAGCCACTTGTTAAACGGTTGGGGAAAACGGCCCAACACGCGGTTTATTGTCACGTCCAAGTTCGATGTGCTCTGGGAACTGCAGCGGATCGCGGGGCCGGACTTCAGCCAGCTGGCTGTGTTCGAACTGGCAAAAACCGATCCGGAACATTCCGCCCAGGTGGTGGTAACGCGGCGTCAAAAATATGCCGCCGTCGCATTGCTTCTGCTGGCAGCGGTCTTCTTCGCCCTTTTTCCTCTGTGGGCCGCAATCACTCTTAACGCACTCGTGAACCTGATGCTTTTCTGCACGTTTGCGTTTCGAACCGGGCTTTGCTGGATCAGTAGCAGCGGCAACGAGGGAGTTGTAATTGAAGAGGAAGAGGTAACAGCGCTGCGGGACGCGGAGTTGCCGGAGTATACCGTGCTGGTGCCCATGTACAAGGAACCGGAGGTTCTGCCAATCCTCGCGGCCGCCTTACGGAAGATGGACTACCCGCGATCGAAACTGGACATCAAGCTAGTTTTGGAAGAGGGCGACCTTGAGACGATTGCCGCGGCCAAGGCCCAAGCAATGGACGCGACGATTGAGATTGTACGCGTGCCGTACTCGGAGCCAAGAACGAAGCCGAAGGCCTGCAACTACGCGCTGCTTCTCGCGCGCGGAAAATACCTGACGATTTATGATGCGGAAGACAAGCCGGAGCCAGATCAACTGAAAAAGGCGGTTCTGGCGTTCAGGAAACTGGGCCAGAAGACCGCCTGTGTTCAGGCGCACCTTAATTATTTCAATGCCAAGGAGAATTGGCTGACACGGATGTTCACGCTGGAATACACGCTGTGGTTTGACATGTTTCTTCCGGCGCTGGACCGGTTGAAGGTGCCTATTCCTCTGGGAGGCACCTCGAATCATTTCGACCTGGCAAAACTGCGGGAGGTAGGCGGCTGGGACCCGTTTAACGTGACAGAAGATGCGGACTTGGGGCTTCGGTTTGCGGCCCTGGGTTATCACGTGGGAGTGGTGAATTCGGTCACCTACGAGGAAGCGAATTCACGGCTGGGAAACTGGATCCGGCAAAGGTCGCGCTGGATCAAGGGATATATCCAGACGTGGTTGGTGAACATGCGGCACCCGTTGAGATTGTTCCGGAGAGTGGGGCTGCGGGGGTTCTGTTCGCTGCAGTTGTTCATCGGCGGAAGCATCATTGCAGGACTTGTTCAGCCCTGGCTCCTGGTTCCCTTTCTCATGTGGATTTTGACCAAAACGCTTGCATTCGATCCGCTCTTTCCGCCAGCTGTCCTAATCGTGAGTGTGCTGAACCTCACGCTGGGGAACGCATGCCTGATTTACGTCTCCATGCTGGCGGCCGCAAAGAGGAGATATTTTTGGCTTGTGCCAGTGGCATTAATGGCGCCCGCGTACTGGATGCTGCAGGCCGTGGCCGCCTACAAGGCGCTTTGGCAACTCGTGACGAGACCGTTCTATTGGGAAAAGACCACACATGGAATCAGCAGATTCACCAAAGTTGAGATTGCCCGGGCAGAAGTACAGGGCTAGCAAGGGCCCGCTGCACTGGAGGCTGGCGGCGTACGTTGTCCTCGCAGCATGGGCAACGGCATTCTTCTGCCCAAGATTATCAACCCAAGCCTGGGTAGTTCTCTGTGTGTTCCTGTTGGGCCTGCTCTGGCGGTTCCACCTGGACATGGCAACGCTGCCCGCGTTTTGGAGCTGCTTATTGGCGGGATTACTGGCAGTGGAGCTTTTGCTGCCGCTGCTGCACAGCGAGGAAGTCCCTGCGAGGGCACTGCTGGGGACGCTCTGCTGCGGCCTTCTGTTTTACTTGCTGATGAGAGTGTTTGCCACGGCGATTTCCAATCCTGGCCTGCAGGAAGTGGCGAGTTCAGCAGTGATTCTTGCCATTGCCGTGCATTCGCCACCTTTCGTGGTCGTTGGCTCCGTGCTTCTGAGCATGATTCTGTGGCTCCGGTGCCGCGCGAGCTATGGGGGAGCTGTCACGTCCGCGCTCCTGGTTTATACGCCGACAGCGTTTGGAATCATCACCATCATGGTGATGCAAAGGTTGACGCCGAGAGCTTTTGCAATCGCGATGTCCGCGTTAGATCTGTTTTCGTGCGGGAGAACGCTCGGGGGCGAGACAGTCACCAGTGGTCTGCGACAAATGTTTCCCGCATTGGTCTTTGCGGCCAGTGCCGTCCTGACGCGCATCATCGAACGTCAGGCCGGTTACGGAGACCTTGCTTACCTTGCAGTGCTGCTATTCCTGGTTGCCTGCCTGTGCCTGGGAACGTTTCCCGGATTCATGACGCTCTTGGATATGGGGATGATTCTGTACGCGGGAGCGATGTGCTTGTTGGCAATGGCGCCTCCGCGCCGGTTCTGGTCGTTGCTGTTCATTTCCTCAACAATAGTCGCTTCCTTATGGCAGCAGTTCGGCTCGTTGAACAACTTTATGATTCACTGAGAATTGCACGGTGCAGCAAATCGCGGAATTTTCAGGTAGTGTCGGCGAGCAGTTGCATCGCTACGTAGAACGCGGCGGTGCACAAGGAGGATTTTTTCGGCGCTTCACCTGCCAGGTCTTGCCGTTAAGCCGACTAGGCGAAAGAGCGCAATCTCTGGATGCCCCCGTTGATAAGCTTCGAGACTGGCAGGAAAAACACGAACTCAATCTTCTGCGCAGCCCGAAAGGCTGAGACAGCCAATGGAAGTCTGGTTCCACAGGGAATAGGAGCCACGGCCCGCGCTTCCGTTTCGCCGCCTTCGAATGAATTGAATCTTTCCGCCAATCTTGCGCAAATCCCGCGATTCCAGACCCTTTGTTATACTGAATGGGCCTTTTCAGGAACGAGAAGACGTGAATTCGCTCCGCATCTCCATTGTGCAGTACCTGAACACTGCGCCGCTCGTGCGCGGCTTCACGCACGGCCCACTACGTGGCAAATATCAGCTTTCCTTCACCGTTCCTTCCCTATGTGCTGAGGCGCTTCGCTCGGGCGCCGTGGATGTCGCCATCATTCCCGCCATCGAGCTGCAGCGCATCGACGGCTTGGTGGTCCTCCCCAATCTTTCCATCGCCTCGAAGAAATCGGTTCGCAGCCTTCTGCTTATCGCCAAGAAGCCCATTCACGAAGTCCGCCGCATTGCACTCGATCGCAGCTCTCGCAGCACGCAAGCACTGGTGCGCATTCTCTGCGCGAAGCTCTGGCGCATCGTCCCCGAATTTTTTGAAGCCGACCCTGATCTGTCCTCGATGCTGCAGCACGCCGACGCGGCTCTGCTCATTGGCGACCCTGCGTTGCGCTTGGCGCTCAACTGCGAGCCCAACGCAAAGCGCGATGCTGCGGGTGACCTGCTCTGCCCCGCCGAAATTGCCGGCCTGCCCTCCACTTCTCCGGTTTTTCTCCACGACATTGTCGAAAAGTGGCGCTCCCTCACCAGCCTTCCCGCCGTTCTCGCCGTTTGGGCCGCCAAACGCGCTGCGGTTACGCCGGAAGTCATCCGCGACTTCCAACTCTCTCTGGCTTTCGGCATGCAGCATCTTGAGGAGATCAGCGCCGAAGCCTCCAGCGAACTGAATTTGCCGGCTGAAAAACTAAGCCGTTACCTCGCCGAAAACATCGATTACTCTCTCGACCAAGAGAATCTGCGCGGCCTGCGGCGTTATTTTGGTATGGCCACCGAATTGGGTTTGATCCAGGAAGCGAAGCTGGTGCAAATCGCAAGTCTCGAACAATCGCCCGAATTGGCTGCCGGGCGTGGCCGTTAGGCCAGTTTTGAACAAATGGGAAGGTGTCTAGCCGTGGGAATCACCAAGCAGCAAGCCCTCGAGATGCTCCAGTCCGATGATCTCGTCGCTATCGGCATGGCTGCGCATCAGGTTCGCCTGAAGAAAACCGATCCCCGCATCGTCACCTATCAGATCGACCGCAACATCAATTACACCAACTTCTGCACCGAGTACTGCTCCTTCTGCGCCTTCTACCGCCCTCTTGGCGCCAAAGACGGCTACATCCTACCCTTTGAAGACATCTACGCCAAGATTGACGAAATGCTTGAACTCGGCGGCACCGGCGTCCTCCTCCAAGGCGGCCTTCATCCCGATCTCCAGATCGGCTACTACGAAAACCTGCTCCGCTCCCTCAAGGCCCGTTATCCCCAGGTCCATCTCCACTGTTTTTCCGCCCCGGAAATTCTCTGCATCGCCGAAGTCAGCGAACTCAGCATTCGCGACACCATCCAGCGCCTCATGGATGCCGGCCTGCAATCCATCCCCGGCGGCGGCGCGGAAATCCTCGACGACGAAGTCCGCGCCCGGATCGCACGCCTCAAATGCACCAGCGACGAATGGATCGAAGTCCATCGCATCGCGCATTCCCTCGGCCTGCGCACCACCGCAACCATGATGTTCGGCTGTGGCGAAGAGCTGCGCCATCGCGTCAATCATCTCGAGCGCATTCGCCAGCTTCAGGAAGAGACCGGCGGCTTCACCGCGTTCATTCCGTGGATCTTCGCCACGGAAAATACCGCTCTGGGCAAGAAAGTCCAGGAAACCACCGCCGTCGACTATCTGAAAACCCTTGCTGTCAGCCGCCTTTTTCTCGACAACATCGACCACATTCAGTCTAGTTGGCTCACTCCCGGCATCAAGGTTTGCCAGGTCGGATTGCAGTTTGGCGCCGACGATGTCGGTAGCATTCTCATCGAGGAAAATGTGGTTTATGCCGCGGGCGTGAAACGCCGCACCAATGAAGAGGAGCTCCGCCGCATCATCTACGACGCTGGTTTCCTGCCGGCCCAGCGCGACACCCTCTACCGCTCCTACGTCCTGAAGTCGCCCTATCCACCAAAACGGGCAAACGCTGCCTGAGCCTTCTTATTTCCGCAACCGCAGCAGAATCTCTACCTCAGTTCCATCCGGCAAATTCAGCGGTTCCTCCGGCTGCAAGAGCCCGTCCTTGCACCGCGCCATCAGCCGCATGGTATTTTCCTTCGCTGGCGGTTTCTCCGCCGCCGGATTCGATCCCGGACGCGAAGTCTCATCCAGGGCCTGATTCACCAGCGCGTCCGCCTCCCGATTCTGTTCCCGCCTCACATGCTCGATCCGGAACGACTCAAGCCCCTGGGACATTTTCCGCGCGCGTTCAAACAAGGGTTTCAAATCCGCGCTTTTCACCTTGTACTGTCCGCGCATCTGTTTCACCATGAGTTCGGAATCGCTCTCCAGTCTCAGCGCGCGGATTCCATGCGTCTGCGCGTAGTCCAGCGCCGCGATCAGTCCGAAATATTCCGCCACGTTGTTGGTATTTTGCCCGATGTATTTCTTCAGCCGGGCAACGACTTCTCCGCGGCCGTCGCGAATCACCACGCCATACGCCGCCGGCCCCGGATTTCCCCGCGATCCTCCGTCAATATTCGCCTGGCATGCGGCAACGGGCTTCTGTTCCGGCGGCGCATCGCCAAACAGGCCTTCACTTCGCGGCATTTGCGCGCGCTTGGCCATCACGATGGCGCCGCTCCGTTTGCCGTCTCCTTGGGCGTCGCATGAGGGATCGGCTCCAGGCTGTGGAGGATTCGCCCGCACGTTTCGCAGCGGAAAACCTCTTCGTCTGTCTCGGATCTCAGCAACTGCAGCGTATGTGGCAGCACGCGCATCCCGCACGCTCGGCACTGTTCCCCTCGCGCTTCCGCCATTGCCGAACCCGGATTCTTCTTTGCAATTCGCGCATACAGCTCCAGCAAATCTTCCGGCACCTTCTTCGCAATTTCCCCGCGCTCCCCCGTGGCCGCGTCCAGTTTCTTCTTCTCCTCGCCGTACTGCGTTTCAATCTGCTTCTTGTCCGCTGCCACTGCATGCTCCGCCTCTTTCAGCTCCGCTTCGGCTCGCTTCACACGCCGCTCCACCTCTTCTACGGCCATCATCTTTTCGAGCACCTGGTCTTCGCCCTTGGACACTTCCGCCTCAGCGCTCGCGATTTCGTGTTGCAGCGCCTTGTACGCTTCATTGGTTTTGACCGAGCTGCTCTGCGCGCGGTACTTCTTCGCTCGCTCTTTCCACTGCTCCACGTCCAGCTCCAATTTCCTGCGTTCGGTCAGTGCGTGTGTGTGCGCGTCTTTGGCCGCCGCCACTGCCGCGCGCGCCCCATTCAGCTTCGCGTCGGCTTCGCGCATCCGTTTTGGTAATCCTTCCAGGTCGGCGCGGAGCGACGCGATGATTTGGTCCAGTCGTTGCAGCTCCAGTAGTTGCGGGATTGCAGGGTGCATGGGGCCTGATTCTAGCACACGCCGCCCGATGATCTTCAGCCGCGGCCCCTGCTTCAACCCCTCCTTCAACAATGCTGGGAAATGGCTTCGACGAACCGGCAGTGCCGTTCCAAGGGCAAAGTTTCCTGGAGGGAACAATTGAAAAATCGGGGAAAGGCGGGCCTACTGGATTTCCTGGATCTGCATGGTGCCATCAATCGCAAACTTGGGGAAGCGGATCCCGGTCCCTTCCACGGCGGCAGGGTGTTCAGCGGTCACTTGAAAGTCGGACCCGGAGCACTTCACCTCATACGTGTAACCGTCCCGTTCTTTCCGGTTCATCGTCAGCGCGCCTGACGAGATCAACTCATCCAGTGACACGCACGTGCTGTTCAGTGCGATGTTGCCTCGTTCGGCCTGCGCAATCTGCAGCAGGTCACTCCGCACGCCGGTCAGGCTGATGGCCTGCGTCGGCGCGGTCCCTTCGTCCGTGGAGGGCATCTTCTTCAGGTAAAACTCGTACACACCGAACAGGAGGATTGCGGCCGCCAGTAACACAGAAAGAGCACGCATACGGCGATTGTGTCGCCGGGCAAACCCTCACACAACTATTTCCTTGCCCATGGTGCAGTTGGTAACAACACCCCGCGATTTCTCTTTCTCACCACCCCTTATTTGCTATTCTTCTTCTGACGCCGTCTCCCTCCCGGCGTACTTCTCCCCTCTGGATATTGCTATGCTTATCGCCACACCTGTGACCGATCTTCTTGCCATCGAAAAATTGCGTGAACAGGAGCTCGAAGAAGCCCGCATCATTCAGAGCGCCATGCTCCCCTCACAGCCCCTCCACAAATACGACATCATCGTCTCTCACGAGTTTCAACCCGTCACCGAAGTCGGCGGTGACTTCCTCGACTATTTTACTCTTTCCGACGGCACTCTTGGCCTTTATGTCGGCGACGTCTCTGGCAAGGGGCTTCCCGCCGCTCTATATGCCGCGCTCGCCGTCGGCACTCTCCGCGGTGTCCACAAAACTGGCCAGCGGCCGGCCGCTGTCCTTTCCCTCCTCAATGAAAGACTGCACCTCCGCGGCATACCCGCTCGTCACACGGTGATTCAATACGCGGTCTTTTATCCCGCCACCGGCGAAATGATCATTTCCAGCGCGGGAATGCCTGGCCCCCTGCTTCTCCGTGGACAGGATTGCCGCGTCCTTCAGCTTGCCGGCATCCCTCCAGGCCTTTTCCCCGGCATCTCCTACGACGAATTCTCGCTCCAACTTCAGCCCGGCGATTCCGTGATCTTCTGCTCCGATGGTCTGACGGAAGCCCGCAATATCCACGAACAGGAATTTGGCCTCGCCGGCATTCAAGACGTTTGCCGCCGCTTTTCGGGCGACGCTCCTCTGGACCTTCTCGGCCACATTTTCTCGGCCATTGAGGAATTCACTCGCCAAGACCGTCAGTGCGACGACATGACCGCCACCATCTTTCATTACTCTAGGAGCTAACTCTCCATCCCCCTTTCCCGTGGCTAAAAGGGCAAATCATCCTCCATTTTCATTTGAGCCCTCCGCCTTCTCCGTCGTCATTCCAATCGTCGTTTCTCGCGGCACGAACGCTACATCGACATCGGTAACGGGCAAGTGCACCTCCACCCAGCCCGGCTGTGTACCCTGAGAATTCTTCTTTCTCTGTAGCCGCTTTCAGCTTGGGCCGGCCTATTGCAACGTGTTGGCCTTTGGGGCCATCTAACAACATGGAGTGCCTTCGCCGCCACTCCGTGCGCAAACCGCGCTTTGTCTGCTGGAAGGCGGTGGCGTACACTGGACGCTTGATACTTGCGTCCAATCTGGAGTGAGGCACCCTTGAACCATCAATCCCGCGCCACTTGGCGCCGCTGTTCTTCTCACCTGTTGCTTTCCGTGATCCTGATCGCTGGCTTTGCTTTCTCCGCCTTGCCGCGTCTGCTGGCCGCTACGCCCGACAACGCCCCCAATCCTTCCCCACTCCTCGGTGCCATGAAGGCCGAATTGGACCGCTCCATGAAATCTCTTGGCGCTCTGGATCCCCCCGCTTATTACATCGGCTACATCCTTACCGACTCCCAGCGCGCTAACGTCTCCGGCTCCAACGGTGCCCTCCTCCAGAGCGACGAGAACCGCAGCCGCTGGCTGGAGGTTTCCGTCCGCACCGGGAACTACGATCTCGATGACACTCACAAAGTCGATGGCCATCAGCCACCCACTGGCGGACCCGGCACCAACGCTCCCCTCGATGACGATTCCGATGTTCTTCGCCGCGCCATCTGGTTGGAAACCGACAACCAGTATCGCGCGGCCGCCGAGGCCCTCATCAAGATCAAGACCGGCAAGGAAGTGCAAGTCCAAACCGAGGAAGGCAGCGGCCCGGATTTCTCCCGCGAAAAGCCGCAAGTCTTCACCGGACCCTGGGTCTCCTTCTCCCTTGACCGCAAACCCTGGGAACAGAAAGTCCGCGATTACACTTCCAACTTCCGCCACTCCACTGCGGTCATCAATTCCATCGTCACCTTCACCGCCCTGGCCCAGAACACCATCCAGCTCACTTCCGAAGGCACGCAGCTCCAGTTCGGACAGGTCCGCTATCGCCTCGAGATTTTCATCCAGGGTAAGGCCGCCGACGGCATGGACATTGACCGCTACTACAACTTCGATTGGGTCAACCCTTCCGATGCCCCGGACGACAAAGCCGTGTACGCTGCTTCCGCGCAACTCAGCAAGGAAATGGAAGGCCTAGTCGCCTCCCCCCTGAACGACCCCACCGTCGGCCCCGCTCTGCTCACTGGCCGCGCTGCCGCCGTCTTCTTCCATGAAGTTTTCGGGCACCGCGCCGAGGGTCATCGCCAGAAGGACGTGAGTGAAGGCCAAACCTTCGCCAAGAAAGTCGGCGAGCCCATCCTTCCCGACTTCCTAAGCATCGTCGATGACCCCACACTGAAACAGCTCGGCAATCAGGATCTGCTCGGGTACTACCAGTATGATGATGAAGGTGTGATCGCACAGCACGTCGTTCTCGTCGATCACGGTGTGCTCAAGAATTTCGAAATGTCCCGCTCGCCCCTCGTCGGTTTCCCGCACTCCAACGGCCACGGCCGCCGCCAGATAGGCGCCGCGCCGGTCTCCCGTCAGGGCAATCTCATCGTGGAAAGCAACAAGACCGTCACCAACGCCCAGTTGCGCGCCAAGCTCGTCGAACTCATTAAGGAGCAGAACAAGCCCTATGGCCTGCTCATTGACGACATCGCCGGTGGTTTCACCTTCACCGGCCGTGGCCAGCCGCAGGCCTTCCAGGTCGAACCTCTCGTCGTTTACAAGGTCTTCCCCGATGGCCGTCCCGATGAACTCGTCCGCGGCGTCGACATCGTTGGCACCCCGCTCGCTGCTCTCACGAAAATCGTTGCCACCGGCGACACCACGGAGGTCTTCAATGGCTACTGCGGCGCGGAGTCCGGCTATGTCCCCGTTTCCGCCGCCTCTCCTGCGATTCTCACCTCCGAATTGGAAGTTCAGAAAAAACAGTCATCCACGGACCGGCCGCCCATTCTGCCCCCGCCGGCACACGACACCGTGAAAACCCTGAAATCGGGAGGCCTTCAGTAATGCGTTCACTTCCTCTCGCGGCATTTCTCCTCGCTCTCTCCGTGGCACCCGCCGCCTTCGCCCAGGCTTCCGCGGACAATGATCACACGCTTCAGGCCATGCGCGATGAAATGGCCCGTGCCAAGTCCCGTCTCGAGATCGCGATCCCTCCGTCCAACCAGCCCGTGCGCCCCTACTACATCGAATACCGCCTTTTGGACATGGACATCCGCGAAGTCGTCGCCGAATTTGGCGCTCTCGTCTCTTCCACGCACAACCGCAGCCGCGTCATGAATGTCGCCGCGCGCGTGGGGGACTATAAGCTTGATAGCTCCAACTTCATCAGCGATGAAGGTTTCCGCGGCTTTATCGGCCCCACCGGTACCGTCGGCATCGACCGCGATTACGACTCTCTCCGCCAGGATCTTTGGATCGCCACCGACCAGGCCTTCAAGGAAGCCGTCGAAACCTATTCGCGCAAGCAGGCCTATCTCAGCAGCCTCGCGCGCCCCTCCGACATCGACGATTTCTCCCGTGTCGACGCCGTCCAGCACGTCGAACCTCTCGCCAATTCCGATTGGTCTAATCGCAACTGGGAACAGGAAGCTCGCGATACCTCCGCCGCCCTTTGCGCCTTCCCCCAGATTTACGAATCCCGCGTGACGTACTACCTTGTGTATCTCACCGAATACTTCCTCACCAGTGAAGGCACCGAAGTTCGCGCCAAGCACTCCTTCGCCGCCATCGAGGCCGGTATGAACACGCTCGCCGCCGACGGCATGGAGGTGAATCATTTCTATTCGACCTACGCCCCGCGGCCGACGGATCTTCCTTCTGTCGATGCCGTTCGCAAGGACCTGGAGGTCGTCGGCAGCGAGCTCATGGCCATGCGTGCCTCTTCGCCTGCCTCCGACTACACCGGTCCCGTTCTCTTCGAATCCCGTGCGGCTGCGGCCCTTCTTGCCCAGGTTCTCGGCCCCTCGCTCAGTGGCGCTCGTCCTCCGGTCGCCTTTCAACCGGTTGTGGATCAATTGATGAACAATCTCGGCGCGCGCAGCGATTGGAGCGGTAAGGTCGGCGCCCGCGTCCTTCCCCCCACTGTCGCCCTGGTCGACGACCCGTTCGCCAAAGACTACAAAGGCACACCCCTGATCGGTGGCTACGCCATTGATGAAGAAGGTGTCCCCGCCGAAAAAGTTTCCATCGTTGAAAATGGCATGCTCAAGAATTTGCTCATGTCCCGCCGTCCGGGCCCTGATTTTGAAAAGTCCAACGGCCACGGCCGCGCCGCTTTCCTCGCTGACACCAAGCCCACCATGAGCAATCTCTTCTTTTCTTCTTCGGAAACCATTTCCAAGGACGATTTGAAGAAAAAATTCCTCGATGCCTGCCGCGCCGAAAAACTCAACTACTGCCTCGTCGTCCGCCAGATGGACAACCCTTCCATCAGTATCATGCACCAGGAGGATTTCACCGATCTCCTCGCCAGTTTCGGAGGAAATGCCGCGACCGATCGTCTGCCACTCGTCGTCTACAAGTTCTATCCCGCCGACGGCCACGAAGAACTGGTCCGCGGCGCGCGCATCACCGGCTTCAACACCCGTTCTCTGCGCAATATCGCCGCCATCGGCAACGACAATTTCGTCTACAACTACATGCAGAACCAGACCGCTGGCGTCTCCGGCACGGCACTCGGCGCCTTCGGCAGCGCGCAAAACGGTTTGCCCGCTGCCGTCGTCGCTCCCTCTTTGCTTTTCGATGAGATGGATTTCCGCGGCGCTCGCGGCGAGCCCAAGCGCCTGCCCATCCTCCCCGAGCCTCCGATGTCTGCGAAGCCGGCAAATTAGCGCCGTTCCAACTTGTTTCTGCTATTGTCCCGTCTCGGAAGTTCCTTGCATTTCTCTTTAGGAGGCCGGGGCTTCAGTTCACCCTGAGCTTCGAAGGGCCCCGGCGCAATACTTCTCGCACGACGCAGCCGTGACCCCTGAAGGCTAATCTTGCATTTGTGCCGGGCGTTTTCTTAGGCGGGCGCCTTTGAGTTTCCAACATCCCTCATCGCTCTTGAGGTAGTCTTATAATCCATGGTTCTTTCAAGCCGCCTTCACCTGGTCATCGAGGAAAAGAAGCAGGCCGCTCTTCTCAGCATCGGCTCGGCCGTGCTTCTTCTCTGCTTGAAGACCTTCCTCGTCTGGCGTACCGGCAGCCTTGGCGTACTCTCCGAAGCCCTGCATTCCGGCCTCGACCTGGTCGCCGCCATCATCACTTTTCTTTCTGTCCGCGTCGCTGACCAGCCTGCCGACGCGCGTCACCCCTACGGCCACGGCAAATTCGAAAATTTCTCCGCCTTCATTGAAACCGGCCTCCTCGTCGTCACTGCTCTCTACATCATCTACGAGGCTTTCTACCGCCTCTTCTTCCATTCCGTCCACATCGAGCCCACTCCCACTGCCATTCTCATCCTTTTTGTCGCACTCTTGATCGACCTGACCCGCGCCCGCGCCCTCAAAAAAGTCGCCCAAAAGCACACCAGCGAAGCTCTCGAAGCCGACGCCCTGCACTTCGCCACCGATGTTTGGAGCACCTCGGTAGTCATTCTCGGCGTCGCCTTGGTCTGGGCCGGCAATGTCTGGAATCTTCCCTGGCTGGCTTACGCCGACGCCTTCGCCGCTCTCTGTGTCGCCGGCGTCATTCTCTGGTTAAGCTCGCAGCTTGGCCGCCGCACTCTGGACGCCCTTCTCGACGTCGCTCCCGAAGGTCTGCAAAACGAAATCTCCGATGCCATTGGCGGCATGGATGGTGTTCTCCGCGTCGAACGCGTGCGTGTCCGCCGCGCTGGCAATCGCCACTTCGTTGACGCCACCGTCTCCGTTCCCCGCTCCGCCAGCCTCGAACAGGTTCACGCGCTCACCGACTCCATCGAGCAACGCGTCGGCCAGATCGTCCCCGCGGACGTCGTCGTCCACACCGAGCCCCGCGCTCCGGACAACGAACATCTCTTCGAAGCGATTCGCGCCGTCGCTCAGCGCATGGGCCATCCCATCCACGACATCACCGCTTACCAGCAGGCCGGCAATCTCTTCGTCGAACTCCACCTCGAGGTCGACGAAAACCTCTCTCTCGGCGAAGCCCATCGCCGCGCCACCGAACTCGAGAACTCCATCCGCGCTCTCAGCAACGGAAGTCCCAAGCTCGACGTCAATATCCACATCGAGCCCCTCGGTCGCCACATCTCCACTCCCGAAATCGGCGCCGGCGAAATGCGCCAGCTCGAGCTTGCCGTCGAAGACTTCCTCAATCACATGACTCGCAATTACGACGAACTCATCAATTGCCACGAAGTGCGCGTTCGCCAGGTCGAGCACCACATCCTCGTCTCCTGCCACTGCATCATGAAGAGCGATTTCCCCATCACCCGCATCCACGACGTCCTTGCCGCCCTCGAAGACCAAGTCAAGGAGCGCTTCCCCCAAGTCTCCCGCGTCACCATCCACCCCGAACCCCCCGAAGAACTTTAGCCTTTTCCCCTCCTCTCCCCCTCGCCTGAACAATAATCCAGCCGGGTAGCCCGGACGTAAAAGGTGAGGAAGATTCTGGGTGGGTGTGGCCCAGGCTTGGCCGCTAAGACGAAGTTGGGTGCCCCACCCTCGGGTTTGGAGGGTGGGTCTTGGGGTTCTCTCTCCTGCTATTCTCTCCTCTACATCACATCTATCGTTATCAATCCTTCTTTGCCTTTCGCATACCCTGAAAAACTGCTCCACAGCCAATCCCTCGGATGTTCCACAAGGTTCCGCATCACTGGATTCGTATGCATATAGTGCAGCTTCTCCCGTTTCTTTTTCTCGCTGTATACGTTGAAGTCATAAAACCGCGCTTGCCAGAACTGCCGCAATTCCTTTCCCTCGAATTCCGCAAAGCTCAATTGCAGCGGTGAGTTCGCCGCCGCTCTCCGTTTCTTTCGAAGTTTGCGCGATACCCGCTGCTTCAACATTTGCAGCACCGTGGAGGGATCGCCTTTGCGAGGTTCTCCCATCAATAGATGCACGTGCTCCGGCATCACCACGTAGCCTACGAGCTCGAAGGCATACTCCCTCCGCACTCGTGCAAGTTCACGCACAAAAAGATTCCGCGCCTTCGGCGTTCCCAGAAGTGGCAAGCGGCGGTAACAACTGAAGGTCAAAAAATGAAGGTGGCCCCGGCCATAGTAGCGTTTTAATCCCTGCGGCATCGGGAACCCCAAGACCCACCCTCCAAGCCCGAGGGTGGGGCACCCACCCCATGCTACTCCCAATGGAATTGCGGAAATGGTATTCTCTGCTTGCAGGGTCGGCTAGAAAAAGAGAAAGAACAAATTGTCCGGGCCACCCGCCTACGGCACTCAAGTAATCGCCAACTTGATTGGGAACGGGAATAATGCAAAAGTCACGGCCGCCACAGTCGTACTAACAGTAACGAAGCCGTTGCTTGGCGGTCCCGTGTGGGCTGTTTGGCTAGGCATCAACACGTTTCAAGCTGGCGCGGCGTGCGCCGTTGCGAGTCGGGGATACTACGAATGAGGCGAAACCTATCGGCTCAGGAATTTCACGCGCTGTACTGTCCTGTTAAGAATGCAAAGAGCGCGTTGTTTCTTGTTGCCTGCTTCTCTGTGACCGCTTTTGTGGACTGGAAAGGGTTGCACAAAGCTCCTGAACACCTCGACCTGGTTAGTCTTTCTTTCGCCATAATTGTGCTAGCAATGCTTGCTAAGTCGTTAGTAAACTTTACGTGCTTCCGCGAGCGATTGGTCTTTGCTCTCTTTACCATCAGCCTTGTGACAGGGGAGGTCTACGGATTCTTTCCAGCTATAGTGGGTCCACACGCTTACGTGGTGAAATTCGGCCAACTGGCGTTGTCGCTTCTCTGCCTTCTTGTGAGCCTGACCATGCTCGTCCAGTCGGCCCGAAGTCCAAATGTCGGGCCAAGCAATGCAGAGGCGTCAATTGCATGGCAGCCAAAGCAGAATCTTCCTATTTTGCTCGTTGTTATCTTGACCGTGTTAGTGCTTGGCGCGATGTTATACTTCTTACCATTTCGGCAGTAGGCGGCAATAGCAGCGGCTCGGCTGATTAGATGACGTTGTAGGCTCCTTGCTCCGAGTAGACTTGGTTGCGGTAACGGCCAGGGCTCGGAAGAAAGGAGCCGAGCGATGCTCCTTATCGGATGCGATTTCCACACCCGCTATCAACAGATCGCCATGGCTAACGACGAAACCGGAGAGTTGCTTGCCGAGCGGCGTTTGGATCACCCGAGCGGTGAAGCCCACGCTTTCTACCGCAGTTTACAGGGGCCGGTGCGCGTGGGCATCGAAGCCACCGGTCCGATTCACTGGCCCACGCTTAGCCGCTAAGACAAACTTGGCTGCCCCACCTTCGGGCTTGGCTACCCAAGGTCATCATGGTGCTTGAGGGCTCCCGCACCCACGCACCGAGATGGCCCGGCCGAGCATAAATCCAAAGCACAGAGTGAAAATCAAGCAAGTGGTGGCGGGAAGAAGCAACTCCTGCGTGGGCCCAGTTTGGACACTGGCGTGCTCACCCAGATGTGGAAGGATTAACTTCTTGCCGATAGAGGGGCATGGGGAACGGAATGCCCGAACCACGGACTGCGGTTATGATCTTGGTGGAAGCGTCGTGGGAAGACCAAAATGGAACTTTGCAGACGGCGCGCGCGTGCATGGAAAACCGGTCGCCCGGAGGGGCATGTATACGCATCCGCAGTCAAATCGAAGTGGGAGCAAGGCTGTGGATAGAGTCACGCCGGGAGCAGTTCTCCGGCACTGCCAGGTACTGCCGCAGCGAGGGCCGGGAGTATCTTGTCGGCATTCAGCGAGACGCGACGAGGATTCCTATCCCCAAGAAAACCGCTGCCGCGGATGTTCCAGTACGGGAAGGCGGGAGAAACGGCGGGCCTGTGGTTTCAACAGGCCAAATCGAGAGGATACCAAAGCGGGAAGGAAGCAAGCCAAGCGAAATTTCCGCGGATAAGCCTAGAGCAGAAAGTGTGCCAAGTGCGCCAAATGTGCCAATCGTACCCATCGCGAGCTTCACGACCGCGACGCCTAACCACGCGGTTAGCCAACAAACTGAGAACAGGAACAATCCGCGCATTTCAAAGTCGCAAGGCGGCGATGCTCTTCGACAAACGGGACTCCAAACGAAACAGCCTCCAAATGGAAGGGAAGCTGGCAAGGAAAGGAAACATATGCAACGCAAGTGGTTCGATCTGACACACCGGAACAACACCCAGGACGGTCTCAGTGGAAACGGCAGCGAAAATAGCAGCAGCAAGAGCGAGACGGTCAAGCATGTGCCCGAGGCGCCTCCACCGATGGAAAAGACTCCTGCGGAACCTGCAGGAGAGAGCGCGGCGAGCTCCCCGATCGAGCTGTTGCCCATGGAAGATATTTATCGCGCGGCCGGAATCATGAATCCGCGAAAGGGATACAGCATCACCAAGGTGGTCGAGATGCTTCGCAGCGAACACATGCGCGGGCTATCGAAGGAAATGAGGCGGGCTGCGGTGCTGATGGCGCTCGATGCCGCCGGCATTCCGATTGACGAAGTGCTCCAGGACGCCAAAGCGCGCCAGGAAGCCTTGGATTCCTACGAGGCCGAGCAGAAGAAACAGGTTGAGGAACAGTGGGCGCGGAAGGCGGAAGAAAACGTTCAAATTCAGGCCGAATTGGAACGCGTAAGGGCGCAATACATGGCGCGCGTCAGGCGCAACCTGGATGGTGTGGCGCGGGAGAAAGCCACGTTTAGCAGTTGGCTGACGATGAAACAGCAGGAATCGCAGAGCATGGCGGAGGCCGTGCAGATGTGTTCGAAATCGGCTATCCCCGAGCCGGCCAGCGCTTCGCTGCCGGAAGTCAGTCTGGAAGACGCCAGCGCCAAGCCGGTGTAATTCCACAACTGAGCAGGGTGCATAGTCCTCGCCGGTTCCCGTAAGTCTCCGAAGAAGCAGGACCGCCTGCGGTTAGAGCCGAGTCGTTTTAAGTGTATTACCCCGGGGCTGAAGCCCCGGCCTCCTGAAGAAAGAAACAAAACCAAGAGAATCCTAAGAACCGGCCTGAAGGCCGACCGCTACAAAAGAGAGAAAAACCCGAGACCCACGCTTCGCAAAAAAAACGCAACAAGCAGGCCACCGACGAGACACCCAGCAAGAATAATCAGTGGGGGGAGAAGCCCGGTCAGACCTGGAAGATGCGCTCGACGCCGTACACGCCGTTGATGCGCCGGATATTGGCAAGGATGGATTCCAACTGGCGCTTATCGGAGATTTCCAGGCTGGCTTCGACGCGGGCACTCTGCCGGTCGGGGCGGCTTTCGAGCGTGCGGATATTGGAGCCGGCGCCACTGATGACTGCGGTGATCTCCGCGAGCAGGCCGGGGCGATCCTTGGCGCGGATGAGTAGTTCGACGGGGAATGTGGCCGCATTTTCGCCGCCCCACTCGACCGCAATGCGCCGCTCGGTCTGGTAAAGAAGGTTCTGCACATTGGGACACGTACGCGTGTGAACGGCCACGCCACGGCCGCGGGTGACATAGCCGATGATTTCGTCGCCAGGAATCGGATTGCAGCACTTGGCGCGAAAGACGAGCAAGTCATCCTGGCCCTTGACGATGAGCGGCGCTTCGCCAAACCCCAGCATCCGCTTGACGGTCTTGACAATCGTGGGCTTGGCGTCCACGTCGGACTTTTCCAGTTCCTTGCTGGGCTCGCCAAAGTAGCGCGCCAGCACCTGCCGCGCTGAGAATTTTCCGAATCCCACCGCCGCGAACAGGTCCTCGGCCCGGGAAAGTCCATATTCCTCGCTGAGTTTTTGCAGATCTTCGGCCGAGATTTTCTTCAGACCCTTCGGAAAATTCCGGGACTCGTTCTCCAGAAGCCGGCGGCCCATTTCCGTCGCTTCCTCGCGTTCCTGGGTATTGATGAAATGGCGGATCTTGCTCTTGGCGTTGGAGGACTTAACAAAGCTGAGCCAATCGCGGCTGGGCTTGTGGCCCTTCTGCGTGAGAATCTCGACCACATCCCCACTGACGATTTCGTGGCGCAGGGAAACGATCTGCCCGTTGACCTTCGCGCCCACGCACTGGTGTCCCACTTCCGTGTGCACCAAATAGGCAAAGTCGACCGGCGTGGCTCCCTTGGGGAGTTCCAGCACCCGGCCTTTGGGCGTGAAGGCATAAACCTCCACGGGTACCAGGTCGACTTTCAGCGTGGAGAGAAACTCGCCCGGCTCCTGCAGTTCCTGGGACCACTCTATCAGTTGGCGCATCCAGGCGATGCGCTGATCGTCATCGGTGGAAACGGGCCGACCGTCCTTGTATTTCCAGTGTGCGGCAACACCTTCCTCCGCGATGCGATGCATTTCTTGGGTGCGGATTTGGACTTCGAAGGGCTGGCCACCATGAATCACCGTGGAGTGCAGCGACTGGTAGAGATTCGGGCGCGCCATGGCGATGTAGTCTTTGAATCGGCCGGGAACGGGGCGCCAAATGTGGTGAACCACGCCAAGAGCGGCGTAGCAATTGCGCTCCGTGTCGGTGATGACGCGGACCGCGAGCAAGTCGTAAATCTGATCGAGGGCGCGCTCCTGGCGAACGATCTTGGAATGAAGCGAATAAAGTCCCTTGACGCGCGCTTCCAGTTCCGCGGGGATGCTGTTCTCGACCAGCCGGGTGCGAATGGTGTTCTGGACTTCTTCCAGGAAGTGCTTGTGCAGAGGCGCTTTTTCCGCGACCTCTTTCTGCAGGGCGAGATAGGCATCGGGCTCGAGGAAACGGAAAGCAAGGTCTTCGAGTTCGCCCTTGATGATGGCCATGCCCAGGCGATGAGCGATGGGGGCATAGATGTCCATGGTCTCGCGCGCGATGCGCTCCTGTTTGGCGGGCTCGAGGAATTCGAGGGTGCGCATGTTGTGCAGGCGGTCGGCTAGCTTGACCAACACGACCCGAACATCGTTGACCATGGCCAGCAGCATTTTCCGGACGTTTTCCGCCTGCCGCGCTTCGGGAGCCATCATATTGAGCCGGCTGATCTTAGTAACGCCCTCGACCAGCCGCGCGACCTCCGCGCCGAAACGCTCCTCGATCCGCGAGAGCGGATATTCCGTGTCCTCGACCGCGTCATGGAGCAGCGCAGCGGCCAACGTAGTGGCATCGAGCCGAATGTCCGCGAGGATATGCGCGACTTCCAAGAGATGCGTAATGTAGGGGTCACCGGAACTGCGGAACTGATCGCGATGGCGCTCCGCGGCAATCTCATAGGCGCGGCGAACTAGCCAGGGATCCTCGGAGGGGCGATTGGTGCGCAATTTTTGCAGGAGTTCTTCGAGACGAGCGTCGAGCTGGCGCTCGGTGCGGTCGCGATGAAAATTCAGCGGCAAATTGGCGTGCGAGCCCATGTCTTAGTTTACGCCGGGAATGAGCAGAGAAAAAGGGCGGTGTCCTAGAGGGGAAAGCTGATTCAGGGAACCTCGGGAGCCGAGGCCTAGCGTGGGAAGAAATAAAAGGCCCCGGCAAGAGCCGGAGCCTCTGGAAGAAACGGGAGAAAAACGCGTCAGGAGGCCGGCTGTTCCGGCTGCTCGGAGCGCTTCTGCTTGATTTCCTTGACCTTGTCGAGCAGGTCATCGGCCTGCTTGGTGAAGGCATCGCGTTCCGCCGTGGATTCGACCATGTCGGCTTTGCGGCGATAGAGCAGGTTTAGATAAGTCATGGCATCATCATAGTCCGGCTTGAGTGCCATAGCCTTATTCAGTTTGTCGATGCCATCGTCAACCAGGGGCTGATACTTGTCCGTGTAGGCCTTGCGTACAGCGGGAGGCAGCGGATCGGTGTCCTTCACCTGTTTCCTGATGTTGTTCCTGTTGTACTCGGATCGCATTTCAGTATTCCCGCGATAAGCGAGCGCCCAATCAATCACACCGACGGAATAGTACGGCTGAGGATCCTGGGGTTTCAAAGCAATGTGTCTTTCGTGGAAGGATTTCGATTCCTCGAACTTCTTGGGATCAAACGGCTGCCCGGCCATCTGGTAGAGAATGGAAGCCAGGCCATCGATGGCGCTGAGATTGTCGGGATCTTTCTCGAGAACGCCGCGGTATTCGGCAATGGCCTCCTCGCCGTGGCGCATGTTTTCCTCGGAGGGAGCTCCGGGGATGTACTGGCTGGCATAAGCCGTGGCGAGATAGAGGCTGGCATTGAGAAGATCGGGGTCCAGGCCTTTGGCTCGCTTAAAGTCTTCGACGGCAGCGTCGAATTGATTGTTTTTGAAGGCGGCGACCCCTTTGTTGAGAAGGTCGCGGGCGCGAAGCTTGTCGCAACCGCAAACGCTGGCGCCAAGAGTCAACAGCACCGCCAGGCACACCACCTGGCCGGCAATGCGGGAGAACTGCGAGGAGGTCTCCCGTGAAACCGTTACATGGGTCATTGAACCGTCCATCCCTGAGTTGCGCCACCTCGATGCATTTGAGGCTGGCGCGTGGATTCACATTCGCCCTATAGGGGCCATTCCATCACGTTTAGCGGTTTTTTTCCAGTTCCGAACTCAGCAGGCCGACAGGGGAAGCGCCCGCAACATGCATGACGTCCAAGACTTGGGCAACCACTTGAAACTCGAGGGAGCGATCTCCCTGCAGAAAAACAACGCGATGAGCACGCTGAGCGAAGATTCGTTCCAGACGAGCGCGCAAACCATCGGGCTGTACAACCGACCCGTTGATCCGAATCAAGCCATCCGAAGCGACCTGAACGACGATGGCCTCCGGAGGATCAACGGGAACCCGCTCACTTGCCGGTTGGGGCAAGCTTGCTTGGAGCCCCATCTGCCGATGCGGGATGATCATGAAAATGACCAATAGCACGGGCAGAATATCGATTAGCGGGACCACATTCACACCGGACAGGATCCCGCACTTGCCGCTAATCATTCCAATGCCCATGAGTCACCTCGCGGCCAGAAATGGCACCCGGCGAGGAGCACTCTCACAACCCGCGAGAACTATGACGCAAACTTACTGACCGGCCTCGAGCTTGGCGGTGATCAGGCCGACTCGGTCAATGCCGGCTTCTTTCATGAGATCGATGGCCCGGGCCACGTCCATGAACATGACGTCATTATCGCCCTTGACGAAAGCCACCTTCTCGGCGCGATCCTTGAAGATCTGTTCCATGCGCGGTTCGAGGCCTTCCCAGGTGGTGTCTTCGTTATTGATCTTGAGCTTGCCGTGCATCAGGACCTGAACAACCACCGTCTTGTTCTCGAGCTCTTGGCTCTGCTGCTGATTGGGCGAGGGTTGTGGCACCAGCGTATCGAGACCCTTGGGCGTCAGCGGCGTTATGACCATGAAAATGATGATCAGCACCAGCAGAATGTCGATCAGCGGCACGATATTCGGCGATGACATTGCTCCTGAACTACTTCCAACTTCCATCCCCATTGCGAGTTCTCCTATTGAACCGCTGCGTCTTGTTTTCGGAGGAGGTGGCCGCGCCGGGTGGGATCCGGCGCGGCGCAATCAACTCAGCAAACGAATGACGACTACGGCAAAGCGAACGAAAAACCTCAGGTGCCAGTCTTATTCCCCGGCTTCTGAGGGCTGGAGGATTTAACTTTTTCCGTAAGCAGACCCAGGGAGTCCACGCCTGCGGAACGAATCTCATCCACAACGGCGACGACGTCTCCATATTTAGCGCGGGCATCGCTCTTCACATACACGGTTTTGTCCAGTTTATTGGCGATCAGGTCTTTGATCTGACCGGTGAGGTCTTGCTTGCTGACCTTGTTGTTGCCGAGATAGATGTTGCCATCACGGGAGATGGCCACGACGATGGCGTCGTCCTTATCCGCTTCCTTCATTTCGCGGGGATTGTTGACGGGCGCCAAGTCCACTTGATGGGTTTTCTGCAACATGGGCGTGACCACCATGAAGATGATCAGCAACACGAGCATGATGTCCGCCATCGGGATGACGTTCGGGGCCGCCATCTGTGCGCCGGCTTGTGGCTTGTAAGCCATAGTCTGCCTTCTTCCGGATTACTTCTTTGCGCCGCGGCGCAGAATGAAGTAGTTGATCAGCTCCATCGAGGAGTTGTCCATCTCGACGTCGAAGGCCTCCACTTTGTTGGTGAAGTAGTTGTAGGCCCACACCGCGGGCACGGCCACGAGCAAACCGAAGGCCGTGGTGACCAGCGCTTCCGCGATACCGCCGGCAACCGCCGACAAACCAGTCGCCTTTTGCTGCTCGATGCCCTTAAACGCGTTCAAGATGCCGACGACCGTGCCGAACAATCCGACGAATGGAGCCGTCGAACCGATGGTGGCGAGGGCCGAAAGGCCGCGCTTCATTTCCGCGTGCACGATGGCGACGGAACGCTCGAGGCCGCGCTTGGCGGCTTCGATCACTTCGGCGTCGGACACCTGCTGAGAAGCGGACTGAAATTCGGAAAGGCCCGTGGCCACAACCTTGGCAATATGGCTCTTCTTGTTCCGCTCGGCGATGGCAATCGCTTCGTCGAGCTTGCCATCCTTGAGAGCGCCGGCAACCTGCTGCACGAACAGGCGCGATTGCTTGCGCGCGTTGTTGTACATCAGGAAGCGGTCAATCATGACGCCGAACGAATAGACCGACAGAAGGAAGAGAATGACAACGACGATTTTGGCAAGAAGACCCATGTTGCCCCACATCGAACGGAGATCCCAACTGGTGGCGGGCTCCTGAAGCCAGGCCGCATAAACAAATACGGATGCTAACATTCGTTTGCTCCTTAATTTCCTACTGGTCCCTGCGGACAGGAACCAACAAGTGTGTTAATTCGACTGCTTACTCAGAACGGCGCGCAGGTCCCACGACTCCCGCGCCGCCCCGTTGGACTACTGAGCGAGAGTGAAAATAACGTCGATTTCGGTGTCGACTTCCACCGGGTCGCCGTTCAGCAAGGTGGGCTGATAGCGCCACTGCTTCACGGCATCCAGAGCAGATTGCACCAGCAACGGGTGGCCGGAGACTACCTGGAGCTGCTGCACGCTGCCATCCTTGCCGATAATCGCGTGGAGTTTCACGGTACCGCTGATGCGCGTCTGGCGCGCCAGCGGCGGGTAAAGCGGCTGAACCTTATTGACCAGCTTGGCGTTCTGCACGGCGCCGCCAACGCGAGTGCGCGTTACGGTCGGCCTCGGCGGCGGCGGAGCTGCTGTGCTTGTCCCACCAATAACACCACCGATTACGCCTCCCATCGAACCACCGGCGACGCCACCGGGCACGCCACCAGCGACTCCGCCCATCCCCATATCAGGCGGCTGTTCTTCTTCTTTGATGATCTTAACTTCCTTCGGGATCACCTTGGGAGCCACGAGTTTGCCGGCCTCCATCAAATGGGCCATTGGTTTGATCTTGACGATCTGGGCCGGGGCCGCCGGTGGAGGTGGCGGTGGAGGTGGCGGGGGCGCCAACAGAATCGAAGACATGAGTGTCTTCGGCAGCGCTTCCGTGTAAATCAGAGGAATCAGGATGAGAATCGCGAGGAAAAAGATCTCGAACATCATGGAAACAACAAACGTCCATGGCTTGGTCTTCTTCTTCTGCGCAGTCGAAACTACCATTTCTTCAAACATGGCTGACGACTACCTCCTCCCGGCGGTGGCGAGTCGGGGTGAGCCGCCCTCGTTCCCCCGGGTTCTGGTGCCGGCTGCGGTTCCGGTGCCTGTCACAGCGCCTTGTCCTCGCCAGCGATTCCAGGCGACGACGAGCGGTGCGGCGATACCAAAACTGGAATACGTTCCTACCACAATCCCCACCACCAGGGCAAAGGCAAATGCCCGAAGCACCTGGCCGCCCATCAGGAACAGGACGAGCACGGTGAGGAAGGTCAATCCACTGGTCAGAATCGTTCGTGAGAGCGTCTGGTTGATCGACTTGTTGACGACATCCGCGAACGGCTCCTTCCGCAAAAGACGGTTGTTTTCCCGGATACGGTCGAAGATGACGATGGTGTCGTTCATCGAATAACCCACCAGAGTCAACAACGCGGCGATGACCGTCAGCGAAATCTCAAAGCCGAAAATCTTGAACAGTCCCAGGGTAATCAGCACATCGTGAAATACGGCCAGGACCGCGGCCAATCCGAAAATCAGGCGGTCCACCACGCGCAGGACAAAACCCACCACACCTTTGGCCGCCCAGCCGGTCGAGCCACCGATTTGCCCACCGTAGAATCGGAACGCAATATATACCAGCATGCCCGCCAAAGCATAGAGGGTAACGCGAATGGCCTGGTTGCGAAGCTCAGCGCCGACCTTCGGCCCGACGATCTCCACATTGCGAATCGCGAACGGGGCCAGGGAGAAGTTCTCCTTCAGCGCGGAAACGATCGCAGCATTCGCCCCTTCCGCATGCGCGAGGTCATCCAGGCTAGTGACGATTCCGTTCTTGTCTTTGTCGCGATAAGCCAGCAGGTTTTTCGCCAGCACCTGGTACTTGTCGCCGGCGCTAATCGAGAGTCCAAGGGGATCCTTCTCCTCTAGGAAATTAGCAAGGAACGTCGGCGTGGTGGAGTTAAAGTCTGGCTTGGAAGAACCGGAAACGCCGTAGGTAGCATCGAGGGCGGTGAGAACCTTGGCCTTCCCTTCGTCGAGCGCTTGGTCGCCCTGGCCGGTCTGTTCGACGAAGATCAACACTTCATTGGAGTTGGGGTTGGCAATGTCGCTGATGCCCTGGATCTCGCTAGTCCCTAGCCCCTGCTCACGGAGGCCGGCGCGCAACTTATCAATGTCCGGGGGCTGCGCGAAGCGCACATCCACATTGGTGCCTCCGCGGAAGTCGATCCCATACTTGATGCCGCCCTTCAAGTAGATAGTGGACCAGCCGATAAGCAAAAGAAGGCCGCTCAAGGCAAAGAAATACTTGGCCTTGCCCATCCAGTCGATGTTGGGCTGCTTGAAGAGCTCGATCATGCCGTTCTGCGCTTCCCTTCTTTAGACTCCACGAGGTCCCTCTTTGTTCCCGCCCCCAAAACGCCTGGTACCAGAAGCCTGGGGCCGTTGTTAAATGCTCAGTTCTGCCTGGCGATCCATTTTCGTCAGGTGGTACTGGAAAATCGTCTTGGACACGTAGATGGCCGTGAAGATGTTGGCAATCAAACCGATTGTCAAGGTCACGGCAAAGCCTCGAATCGGCCCCGTGCCGAAAATAAAGAGGAAAAAGGCGGAGACGACAGTAGTAACGTGCGTATCGATAATCGTCAGAAACGCCTTGCCAAAGCCTGCCTCGACCGCGGCCGACGAAGACTTCCCGTTCCGCAATTCTTCGCGGATTCGTTCGAACACCAGAACGTTGGAGTCCACGCCCATGCCAATCGTGAGAATGACGCCGGCTATCCCCGGCAGGGTCAGCACCGCGCTAAACATGGCCAGCGCGGCGAGCAGGATGATCAGGTTCAGAATCAACGCCAGCACGGCGTTGACGCCGGACAAACGGTAATAGAACACCATGAAGACCATCACGACCAGAAGGCTCAGTACGGAAGCCTGAACGCCATGGCGAATGGAATCGGCACCAAGCGACGGCCCAACGGTGCGCTCTTCCAGGTACTTGATCGAAGCCGGCAAGGCGCCGGCACGCAACACCAGCGCCAAGTCGTGCGCGGATTCCTGGCTGAAACTGCCAGTGATGCGGCCGCTATCTTCGATGCGACCCTCGATGGTCGGCGAGGAAAAGACCTTCTTTTCCAGAACGATGGCCATTTGGTGGCCCTTGTTTTGTTCCGTGAACGGCCCAAATCGGCGTGCGGCTTCGCCCGAAAGAGTGAAATTGACCTGCCACTGCCCGGGCATCTCGGCATTGCGGGTTTCCACGGCACTGCGGAGGTCGCGCCCCGTCACGATTGGCGTGCGGGTTAGGATATACCAAACTTCTCCGGTCTCCTGTGGATTCTGCAAATTCCGGGATTCAATGCGACCCGGGACGATCTCCGTGGCCGGAGGCAACACCCCGCCATGTTGGGCAAGAGCGGCGGCCTCGGAAGAATAGGGTGTGGGATCCTCGACCAGCTTCAGTTCGAGCTGGCCGCCCGCCTGTATCACCTGCTTGGCCCGGGCCGGATCGCCTTCCCCGGGAAGCTGCACGAGAATTTCATTATCCTTGCGGCCGTGCGGCTGGATCGTGGGTTCGGTAAGGCCGAGGGCATTGATGCGGCGTTCAATGGTTTCGAGCGACTGCTGCATCGTGGTTTCCTGGATGCGCGCCAGGGCACTCGGACGCATGGTCAAAAGGTAAGCGGACGGATCACCAGGCGCAGGGCCCAGATCCCAGACGCCTTCGTACTGGTCGTGGATGAGGTCGCGGAAATCCGAAAGCGCGCCGCTAGCCACGTTGCGCACGATGATGTGGGTGTCGTCCACGCGGCGCACCTCGTCGTAGTAAATCTTCTTCGCACGCATGGCGGTCGTGAGCCGGTCCACGGTCTGGTCGGTTTCCTGCGCCACGGCCTCTTGTACCTGCACTTGAAGAATCAGGTGAGTGCCGCCCTGCAGGTCAAGACCGAGCTTGATCTGGTGGGCAAAATTATCCTTCACCTGCGCGAACGTTGTCGGGAAGGTGGGCAACCCGACGACCATATACAGGCAAAGGAGAACAGCAGCAAAGATGAACAGGATTTTCCACTTCAAGTTCGGATTCATGGTTAGAAGATGAAGCGCTGCGGCGGACAAGCTGGAACGGAATCACTTGGCATCTTCGGATGCCTCCACTTGAGCAATCGCCGCACGCGCGATGCGAATTTTCACATTGTCGGCGACCTTCAATATGTAGGTGTCGCCGTCGATACCATTGATGGTGCCGTAGATCCCCGAGGTAGTGATGACCTTGTCGCCGTTCTTAATAGAGGCGAGCATCTCCTTCATCTTCTTGCGCTGCCGCCCTTGCGGCAAAATCACCAAAAAATACATGATGGCGATCATGATCACTATCAAAGGAACAAAGCTGCCGAGTCCGCCGCCCCCCGCCTGCCAGAAGAAAAGAGTTCCCGAATCCATTTTCGTGGTTTCCCACCGTATCCTTTCCAAACCTCGTAACACCCAAAAACCTACGTCCCAGGTGGCCGGTCATGCGGCGACTCGAGAAAAACCCGCCGAGAGCGGGAAATTCCCCCGCTTCCCCTGCCCGCCCGATTCTCGCTATGGAACTTGACCTGCTGCGGGTTGCCACAGCCCCACGGAGGCACTTCGAGCGCCGGGCAGTTGGCCTCAGCCCGGGCCTGTATCATAGCGGGCCCGCAGTTCTGCCGCGAAATTCGCAAGGTGTCTAAAAGATATAGCCTCTCGAATTTGACGCATTATGTCAAGGTAAAAGTGGACGTTATGGTGGGTCGCGAGGATGGCCGCGGTGATCTCTCCGGCGGCGAAGAGATGCCGAAGATAGGCGCGGGTATAACGGCGGCAGACAGAGCAAGTGCAGCGCGGGTCAATGGGCCGCTGGTCCTCAGTATAGCGCGCGTTCTTGATCAGCACGCGGCCTTCGCTGGTATACAAGCAGGCGTGCCGTGCTGCCCGCGTGGGTAGCACGCAATCCATCATGTCGATGCCGCGTGCCACGTAGTCCGCCAGTTGTTCGGGCCGGCCCACGCCCATCAGGTAGCGCGGCCGCTCCCGTGGAAGTAGCGCCGTAGCCTCGGCGGCCATTTCGCAAGTCACCTCGTGCGGCTCGCCGACCGCCAGCCCTCCCACCGCATACCCCGGAAAATCCAATTGCAAAAGTTGCCGCGCACTCTCGCGCCGCAAATCGGCGAACGTTGCTCCCTGCACGATGCCGAATTGCCACTGCGGCGGATTCCCGTTTCGGCTCGCGCTTTCGAGGAAGTACTCGCGGGCGCGCCGGGCCCATTCCGCCGTTCTCTTCAGCGCGGCTTCCGCGGCCTCGCGCGGTGCGGGCGTTTCGATGCATTCGTCGAGCACCATGGCAATGTCGGAGCCGAACGCAAGCTGAATCTCCGCGGCTTTTTCCGGGGTGAGCAAATGTTCCGAGCCATCCAGGTGAGAGCGAAAGCGCACGCCTTCATCGGTGATTTTGCGCAGTTCCGAAAGGCTGAAAACCTGATAGCCGCCCGAGTCGGTGAGGATGGCGTTGCGCCAGGACATGAACGCGTGCAGCCCGCCGAGCTTGCGAATCAGCTCGTGCCCCGGCCGCAAATAGAGATGATACGTGTTGGCCAGGATGATGCCCGCGCCGAGTTCCTCCAGGGCATCTTGTGTCAGGCCTTTGACCGTTGCGGCAGTGCCCACCGGCATGAACACCGGGGTTTCGATGACCCCGTGCGGGGTGGTCAGGCATCCGCGCCGCGCGCCGCTCGGGTCCGTTTGCAAAACTTCAAAGGAAAAACTCACCGCTCCAGTGTATCAGGAGAAGATAAACGCCAGCCCCACGCGGAGAACGATGTAAGCCGCAAAGACGCCGAAGGCGAGTGTGTACCGCTTCCCGCCTTGCACGAAGGTCTTTCGAAGATTGTGCACTTTCAGGGTCGGCCCCTCTTCGACAATGCGCCCGGCGTACGTCTCCGCGATTCGATCCGCCACCTCGGCGACGACGCCCAGGTCGTGGGTAATGAACAGGAGCGCTAGCCCCAATTCGCGCCGCGGATGGTCGAGCAGGTCGAGGATCTGTTTCTGGATAGCGCAAACCAGGGCAAACGATATGAGGAGGCCCCGAATGGCTCATCTAAAATAGAAGCCAATGAGTAGCATCATCTGTCCTCGCTGTGGCTCCCCGGTTCCGTCGCGACGCTTTTTTGGTCCAACGAACAAACCGTTCTGTGCGCGATGTGGATGGAATCTCGATCGCGCGGAAGCTGCGCTTGATTCAAAAAGGACCATACTAGAGCTAATCCCCCTCGGAATCGCTGGCGTGCTTCTGTTTGCCATTTTCACCGCCTCGCGGGCAGACTTGCCATTTATTTTCATTGTCCCTGCCCTGTTCGCCCTAGTCGCCATTGCGCCCGTTTGGAGCTATTACTCCATGCGCAGGGCAATCGCCGCGGCCAAATTCACCGTGAATCCAAGCCTGGCTATTGCACAACCGCCGCCGGATTCTTCGCTCCAGATGCTGCAGGCCTTGCCGCGCCCTCGCGGCGTTCGTTTTCGTTTGCAAGGCAGTCTTGGCGTTGTGGCCGTCTTGGTCGTTGCAGTTGTGGGGCTGGCCGTATTCTTTCTGACAGGAGCACAGGCGCACGGGCGAAAATTTCATGATGGGAAGGACAGCTTGCTCATGCTGCTTCCCCTCGTTTTTCTGCTTTTCGTGTTTGTGCTCCTCATCGTTGTTCCTCTCCTTCGTGAAAAACGCAATGTGCCCTTGCTTCGTGACGGAGAGCTGGCCTTCGGGCGCGTTCTGGCTCAGCAAACCGTCCAGCAGGGGAAGGCGAGCTTCAGCAAGATTGAATTTGAATTCCGCACCAGCAGCGGCCAGCTTGTTCGCAATTCCCAGAGGGACCTTTCCGGCCAGGTCTTTGAAGACATGATGATTCCAGTGTTCTACGATCCGCTCGATCCAACAAAGAATACTGCGCTCTGTGCCAGCTATTTGAAAATCAGCGGGGTCCCGGGTCAGTTCTAATCGTTCGATGTCTCCGGCAGCTCTCGGAGCCCAGTCTTCTCCTCTGCGATTTCGTGCTGGCTGGATAGTAAGCTAGGAAGCTCGATGGCCACTGTCACAACGCAACGTGTGGACTGGTCGCTGCTTTGGGGACAGCGCGCGTTCCGCTTCTTCTTCGCGGCGATGTTCGTGTCGTTGTTCGGCAGCGGCATGAATTTCATCGGCGTCAGTTGGTACATCATGTCGGCCACGCATTCGACCGTGGCCGTGAGCTGGCAAGTGATTTTGGTCACCCTGCCAGGTTTGGTCGTGCCGTTTTTGGGCGGCGTTCTGATTGACCGCTTCGACCGGCGCTACCTTGGCGTTCTTCTTGATCTCGCGCGTGGTTTTGCGGTTCTGGCAATCGCCAGCATCGCCTGGCGCGGCAATCTGCATCTCTGGCATCTCTACCTGATGACGCTGATCACCGGCACGGGCTCGGCGATGTATTGGGCCAATGTGAACGCGCTGGTGCAGGAAGTGATCCCGCCCAGCCAGTTCACCGCCGCGAATGCGGCCGTCCTGGTAGGCGTGCAGAGCGGCATGCTCTTGGCCGGCACCTTTGTCGGCTTCCTGTACGACCACGTCGGCATTGCCGGCATCTTGGCCGTCGACGGGCTCACCTATTTCGTTTCCGCTTACTGCTTGTACTCGGTGCGCAGCGGTTACGTTTCGCCGCGACCGCACCGCCAGTATCCCCGCGAATTTTCAGAGTCGGCGGAAGCAACTGCCCAGGCGCTGGAAAGCGGCGAAAATCCGGAAGTCGCGGAAGCGGGACTGTCGCTGGCGATCTACGCGGACATGAAGGAAGGCTTCGCTTACCTCCGGGGGCAGCCCGTGGTCCTGGCGGTTGGGATCACGCACGCGCTCATGACGGCCAGCGTCATGAGTTCGAACATCGTGGTCGTGGCGCTGGCCAACGGCATTCTTCACTCCGGGGCGCGTGGCTTTGGTTTCATTGAGGCGGGGTGGGCCATCGGTGCGATCACCGGTGGGCTAATTACCAGCCAATTGCCGCAACGCCTGCGCTTGCCGCTTTACGTCGCTGCCATGGCCGCGATGGCTCTTGGGCATGTGGCAATGCCGTTTGTCGGCTTCCTGCTCGCTGCGGTAATCTTGCAAGGCTGCTTTGGATGTTTCCGCGCGCTTGCCGGCATCGTGGCCCAATCTTCGCTCATGGCCATTGTCCCGAAACATTTCATGGGGCGCACGCAATCCGCCTTCGCGATCTTCGCCACGGTTCTGCAGCTGACGATGTGCTTTTCTCTCGGCTTGCTCGCCGAGCGCTTCAGCATTGCGATTGGCTTTTTTTTGATCGCCGCCATGTACGCTGCAGCCACGCTGACCGCCTGCCGGGCGCGCAAGCTCTTGTGCTAAATTGCGGCATTGGTCCGATTGTGTGAAGCGAGGCCATCAATGGAAATCCGAACCATTCAGCCTTTCCTGCAATATTTTGGCAATGTGCGCGAACGCACCATGCGCGTCGCACGCTGCGTTCCGCCGGAAAAAATAGATTGGAGCTACGCCCCGGGAAAATTCACTCTGGGTGATCAATTGCGCCACATCGCGGTCACCGAACGCTACCTATTCGCGGAAAACATTCAAGGCCATGCCAGCCGCTACACGACCCACGGGAAAGAACTTGCCGATGGCCTCGAAAGTATCCTGGCCTTGATGGAACGTCTGCACGCCGAATCGATGGAAATTTTTTCGAAGCTCAGCGACGCCGATCTTCAACAGAAATGCCGGAATGTGGGAGGAATGGAAATCGCGAGGTGGAAGTGGCTGCGCTCAATGGCCGAGCACGAGATTCATCACCGCGGGCAAATCTATATTTATCTTGGGCTTCTCGGCGTGCCCACTCCTCCCCTCTACGGGCTCACCTCAGAAGAGGTGCGCGCCCGCAGCCAATCCTAGGACCGATGAGTCCCACCGCCCTCTGATTTGGCGCGGCGCGCCTTCACATAAGCCCGAATTCTTTCTGATCTCGGCGATTTGTTCGAGAAATGCAAGAACTTCCTGAACACAGAGCCATCCAAAATCCTTGCGGGTGAACGCTGGCCGGCCTAACCTGAAACTCAGGATTAGCCATGAACGATTCGCGCCCTCCCGCTCTTCTCTACTTCGTGATGTTGACCTTGAGCGTCCTGCAATGGGCCCATGCCTATCCGCAGCTCCCAGAAACAATGCAGTCTCATTTCACCGCCAACGGCACGCCTAACGGCTGGCAGCCGAAAGAGGCTTTCTTCTTGCTGACGTCTGTCGTGATCGTCCTGACTGCCTTTATGTCTTTCCTCGTGCCACACCTGATCACTTCGCTATCGCCGGACAAAATCAACCTGCCGAACAAGTCCTATTGGCTGGCCCCGGAACGTCGCGAGGAAACATCGCGTTTCTTTCGCGCGCAAATGGCCTGGTTTGGTTGCGGCCTTCTGTTCCTGCTTCTCTACGGGATCTCCCAAGCCATCAACGCCAATTTGCCGAGCGTCCGGCATTTTGACTCCCAGGGAATGTGGTACGTCCTCGCCGGATTTTTGCTTTTCATTGCCGCCTGGACAGTTCACTTCCTGCGCCACTTTTACAGCGTGCCGCCCTCTCATCCGTCCTCGCCTCCGGGCTCTTGGAAAAAATAGCGGCGCGAAGGTTGACGCGCGCAAGTCCGGAGATTAATGTAAGGAACCAGGAAGTCGCCTTTGGTTCGATCGAGGCGGGTGGTTCCGCTTCGAACCGCAAGTCAACCGCCGCCCACCTTACCCTGCCTGTGGCTGGCCGGCCCTCGGAACCCGCCGGGCACCGCGTTGCGCTTCGCGGCCGGAGTTTCGCTCCAGATTGTTCTGAGGCTCGACCTGCATCATGAAAAAATATCTCATCGTGATTGAGGAAACCGGCTCCGGGTACCTGGCCTATTCGCCCGATCTGCCGGGCTGCGTTTCTACCGGCTGGACCCGCGGCGAAGTGGAGAAGAACATCCGTAGGGCCATCCTTTCTCGGCTGGAAGACCTCCGCCAGTGCGGCGACGTCCTCCCCAATCCCCACACCTATTCCTCTTATGTAGAGCTGCCCTAAACGCAACAGGTGAGGGGAAGGTTTCTTGCTTTTCTTTCTGGCTTGGACGGTTTACCTTCTGCGTCACTTCTTTCGCGTCCCACAATCCAGTTCCGCAGCGCTCAATGAATTCACTCGATCTGCACTGACTAGCAAACGCTGTAGCCCGCATGCTTGACCATTGAGATCGGAGGTTGACGGACAGTTATTCCAAGATTAGCGTAGAATAATGAAGGTACGTGATGTCATCCGGCTTTTGGAGGCTGACGGTTGGTATCTCGCCCGAACTCGGGGCAGCCATCGTCAATACAAACATTCAGTAAAGCGCGGCTTGGTGACATTACCTGGCAAACCTGGTGAGGACTTGGCGGCAGGAACACTGAATAGTGTTATGAAACAGGCGGGACTCAAGCCATGAAGAAATATCTTATCGTAATCGAGGAGTCAGAAACAGGTTACTCCGCCTACTCACCCGATCTTCCGGGCTGCGTCTCGACAGGCGCCACCCGCGCAGAGATGGAAAAGAACATGCGTGAGGCGATCTCTTTCCACCTGGATGGACTGCGCGAAGAAGGCGATCCCGCTCCCGAACCGCACACTTACTCCGCGTATATCGAACTTCCCGCCTGACCGAAATTCCGCCCAAGATAAGAAACGCCCGGCCTTGACCGGGCGCTTTTTCAATTTTCAATTTCCCTGCCTCAAATTTCGATTTCTTCTACAGATAATCGCGCGACGGACCTTCCAGGAAAGCGCGCAACTTGCGCGAACGCGAGGGGTGCCGCAGCTTGCGCAACGCCTTGGCCTCGATCTGCCGGATGCGTTCGCGGGTTACGGCGAACGACTGGCCGACTTCCTCGAGCGTATGCTCGCTGCCGTCATCCAGCCCAAAACGCATTTTGATAACCTTCTCCTCGCGCGGCGTCAGCGTCTTCAGCACCGACGAGGTTTGCTCCTTCAAATTCAGGTTGATCACCGCATCCGAAGGCGACACCACCGCCTTGTCCTCGATGAAATCCCCCAGATGCGAATCTTCTTCCTCGCCGATCGGCGTCTCCAGCGAAATCGGCTCCTGCGCGATTTTCAGGATCTTTCGCACCTTGGACACCGGAATATCCATGCGCTTGGCGATCTCCTCGCTGGTAGGCTCGCGGCCGAGCTCCTGCACCAGCTGGCGGCTGGTGCGCACCAGCTTGTTGATCGTTTCGATCATGTGCACGGGGATGCGGATGGTGCGCGCCTGGTCGGCAATCGCGCGCGTGATGGCCTGGCGAATCCACCAAGTCGCATAGGTCGAAAATTTGTACCCGCGCCGCCACTCGAACTTGTCCACGGCTTTCATCAACCCGATATTGCCTTCCTGAATCAGGTCCAGGAACTGCAATCCGCGGTTGGTGTACTTCTTGGCGATCGAAACCACCAGCCGCAGGTTTGCTTCGATCAATTCCTTCTTGGCCTGCTCGGCTTCCGCTTCACCGCGCTGAATGATCGTCAGCGTGCGTTTCAGCTCCGGCAGGCCGACTTCGCTGGCCTCTTCGATATCCTTGAGTTCCGACCGCCGGGTGCGCAGTTCCCGGCGCGCTTCCGCGGCATTTTCGCCCTTGGATACGTCCGCGCGCCGCTCCAGCCGTCCGGCCTCCCGCTCCAGCGATTGCAGCCGCTCGACTGTCCCGCGCATCTTGTCGATAAGCCGTTTCTTCTCAAACGGGTTGAAGTCGATGGCGCGAATTTCGAGCGATATTTCCACGCGCGTCCGCCCCACCTCCCACTTGGCCCGGATGTACGTCCTCTTCTTCGCTCTCGGCGTCTTCGCGAGCTTGACCGCCTCTTTCAGCGCCTGGTCGTACAGTTTGGCAATCTTCTCGATGTACTTCAGCGTCTGCTTGGTCTTGTTGGCGATCTTTTCTTCGGTCAACTCTTCATCGTCAAACTGCACGATTTCCTTGATGGACCTCGCGCCCTTCCGCAGGTCCTCGCCAACCGCGATCAGTTCCTTGATGACGATTGGCGAGCGCGTGATGGCCTTCATCACCACCAGTTGTCCGCGCTCGATGCGCTTGGCGATGGTCACTTCGCCTTCGCGCGTCAGCAGCGGCACCGTGCCCATTTCCCGCAGGTACATCCGCACGGGATCGTTCGTTTTCTCCAGCGAACCCGGCGTCAGGTCCAGATCGCTGCCCTCTTCCCCGTGGAGTTCGTCCTTGATCAGCGCTTCCTGGTCGCCATGCTCGGCGGACACCTCGACCGCTCGCGCCGCCTTGGCCGAAGCCGCATCTTCGTAAATTTCAATCCCGTTGCGTTCGAAGGTGGTGAGCAGGTCGTCGATTTCTTCCGAAGAATGCACTTCCGCGGGCAGCGAGTCGTTCACCTCGTCGTACAACAGGTACCCGCGCTCTTTGCCGACGGCAATGAGCTGCCGTACCGCATCATATTTTTCTTCTAAGCCCGTACCCGCCAAGACGCTCCTCCCGCTCTTCTATCTTCACCCTGCCACACGTTTATCGCGCACGCCAAAGCGTGCAGTTTCTTCACCGAACGCACAGTGACAGCCAGAAACTTGCATAAGGAGGAATAAGCTCCTCCCGGAAGCTCTCGATTTTTTTCTGAAAGCCCTGCGCGCCGCGCCGATTCCTTGCCCCTACCCTACGCTTTGCCCGTCTGCCGCGTCCTGCCGTAACAGTTCTCCTGCATCTATTTAGCTATCTTATAGATGCAAAAAGGAGCGAAACGGTTATCCGCATAACCTTTTTACGTTACACAGCTAAACCGTCTCCCGTCAATACTTTCCTTGCCCGAGTAATGGTTCAGTTTCCGACTATCCGGCTTGCGGAGAGTCAGCGCGCAACCGCGCAGTTCGTTTCGTTTGCCCTGATAATTTACCGTTGATAGGGTCTATCACTTTTCATCTGAGGAAAAGCACGTCATCCGATAGAGAAACTTGATGGGGAAGGCCGCTGGCTCGCCACCAGTTACCTTGAATTTCCATGTCTTCACGGTGGCAATTGCCAACTTGTCGATCGCGGGATCGACTGACTTTATCACTTGCACTACGACCACCTCACCGCTATGTGCGACCGTGATAGACAGCTCCAAGTCTCCCTCTATTCCGGCCTCTCTTGCCTCCTCCGGATAAGGTGGCAGCGGCACATGTACGTCGGCCACGATTCTTAACGCACCCACATGCCCGGTTTTCATCGGAAGTTGCTCAGCATAGGAAACTGTGGGGTACTCGCCTCTCTTCCCTGGCGGACAGGGCTTGGGCTCAAGGCCGTACTTCATCTCCAACTCCGTTGTTACGGGCGCTTGCTCCGGCGGCTCGAATTGCCACTGCTTCGCGGCTTCGACAGAAGCTAGAAACAGTTCGGGAGGTCCGCTCAGGGCCTTAGCACTGGCAACCATCCCGTTCTTGTCCACTACAATCCTCACGACCACAGCTCCCTCAATTTGTTTCTTTGATACTTCAGCGGGGTAAGCCGGATTGACGCTCTTGGTCAATTTCAGGCGAGACCCCCGTTCGGCCGTCTGCGTCTGTTTCTCAAATTCCTTGACCAGGCATTCTCCTACGCTGTCAAATCCGGTGAGCAAACCACCCCACCGTTGGGAAGAGCTCCAAAGGTTTACTCCCGTTCGGGCATCCGTCACTGTCAGAAACGCATAGCGAACGGGCTCCACCTTGTTGAAGGTGGGAACGCGATCCTCCTGTATGTGTCCCTGAGAATCAATAGTTGCGGTCTGCCCTCCTGACACGATCAGGTTGCCTCCCTGATGCGGGTCGGTCGAAAGCAAGATGATTAAGTCAGCTTTTTTCGGGTCTTGTACGATTTGAAATCGTCCCCACTTGTTCAGCTCAGCCGATGCCTTCTCTCCAACGGCGGCAACGCCTGATTTATCTTCAAAATACACGGTCTTTGCCGACACAACGGCCTGGGGGCTCGCAATCTCTTTTTGGGCCAGCACAGAACTTGCCGCGAATAGGCTATAAACGAAGCAGAAGGCCAGAAGATGGGCTGAAGATCGCATTAGAACCAGCGAGACATCTAACGAGAGCGTACACCCCCGTCGCGCTCGTCTCAATCAGAACCTGCAGCTTGCATTGGGTCGGTTTTTTGCGCAGACGATTGCTTCGTGCCTGTTCAATGCGTTACCGGAAACCGCCCCGCTACCCTCGGCCGAGGGCCGGCCCTCTTCCCGCATCTCTTCTGATTCGCACCCGTAGCGGCTCACTACCCCGCCACTCGCCGTTTCAGCAGCTCCTGCTTGCGCGCCAAGAGCTCGCGCATGGCCGTCCCCGAAGGGTTGCTCTCGATTTCGCGTTGCACCTGGGCCAGTTCCTGCTCGATTCGCCGCCCACGGAGCGCCTCCAGGCAGCTCTCCGCCTCTTCCCACGTTCCTTCCTGCGCTTCTTCAAACAAAATCTTGAAAAACAGTCGGCGGTCGCGCTCTTCCAGGGGCGCCGCGATCTCCGTCGGCGGCATCGGCTGCTCGGAAAGTCCCGCGACGATCAGCGCCGCAAAAATCTTTTCCGTCTCGAGCCCCTCGTACAACCGTCCCTGCTGAAGTTGCTGCGCCAACTCCCTCTTGAAATCTTCCGCTTCCACCAGCATGCGAATCAGGCGCCGCTCGATCGGTTTGGCCGCCTTGCCCACCAGTTCCGGCTGCGTCTTCACTTCGCCACGCCGCTCGTTGGCCGCTTTGCTCAGCGCCGCGCGCAACACCGGCTCATCAATCCGCAACTGCTGCGAAATCCGCGTGGCCCACTCCGAACGCAAAAGCCTATTGGGGATCTTCTGCAAATAGGGCATCAGGAAGTTCAATGCGCGCAGTTTCCCTTCTCCCGTCGTCAAATCCATCTGGCGCGCCCGGCCGATCAAGTAGTCCACGTACGGCGGCGCTTCCTTGAGAGCTTTGGTGTAGGCCTCGGCCCCTTTTTCGCGAATATAGAGATCCGGATCGGCCTTTTTGTCGCCAATCGCCGGCAGCGCCAGCACGCGTACCTCGAAATCGTGCTCCAGCAGCAGCGCGACGGAGCGCTCCGTCGCCGCTTGCCCCGCGGCGTCCGGGTCGTAATTCACGATCACGCGTTTCGTGAAGCGCCCAAGCAACCTGATCTGCGGTTCGGCCAGGCTGGTGCCGCAACTGGCCACCACGTTGCTAATCCCAGCCCGCGCCACCGCGATTGCATCCATGTAGCCTTCCACAAGAACCGCGAAATCCTGCCGCCGCAGCGCATCTTTGGCCCGGTCCAGGTGATACAGCACGTTGCTTTTCGAATAGATGGGCGTTTCCGGCGAATTCAGATATTTTGGTTGGTCATCGCCCAACGCGCGGCAGCCAAACGCCACAATTTTTCCCGATTCATTGGCGATCGGAAACGTAATCCGCCGCCGGAAGCGGTCGAACAGCCGCCCGCTGCTTTGCTCCCGGGACACCAGCCCCGATTCCGCCAGCAGTTTGTCCGCATACTTTTGTTTCAAGTGGCGCAGCAGCAGGTCGCCGCCGCTTGGGGCGTAGCCGATGCCAAATCGCGCGATCGCATCTTTGTCCAGCCCGCGATCCTCCAAGTACGCCCGCGCCGCTTTTCCTTCCGCCGTCGTTTCCAACTGCTTCACAAAGAATGCCTGCGCCTCGCGGTGCATCTCAGTCAGTACTGCTCGCTGCTGATTCTCTTTGCGCTCTTCCGGCGAGCGCTCCTTCGGCTGCGGAATCGCAATCCCGCATTTCTCCGCGACAATTCGCACCGCCTCGGGGAACTGGCACTTCTCCATCTCCATCACAAAGCTGAAAACGTCCCCGCCCTTGCCGCAGCCGAAGCAGTGATAAATCTGCTTCACCGGGTGCACCGCGAACGAGGGGGTCTTCTCTCCATGAAACGGGCACAGCCCGGTGAAATTCTGCCCGCTTTTCTTCAGCCGGACGTATTCCCCCACGACGCGGACGATGTCCGCCTGCTGCTTCACTCGATCCGCAAATGATCCCGCTTCCGCCATGTGGTTCGAAACTCGAAGAACGAAAATCGAAATTCAGCTGACTAACGAACTTTCTTGGACTCGGCTTGTCTCTTCGTCGTTGAGCGGATATATCCGTTCAACGTCTGAATCACGCGCTGCGCCAAGGCTTCCGCCTCATCATATTCTGCTTTGGAAATAAAACAGGCATCCGCCGCGGTGACTAGATGATCTCTCACCTCGTAAGCAGATCCTCGCGCCTGCCGGCAAAATTGAATGTTTTCCTGGTAGGAATATCGGCCAAAGCCTTCGGCAATGTTCGCCCCGACCGATTGAATGGCGCGCCTGAGCTGGGTGTTCAGTGCGAGGCGTTCTTCAGCGGGAAAGTTCTTCACCAAAACATAAATCAGCATCCGCAGATTGCGCGTCGACTTCCACACATCGAGGTCTTTAAAGTCGCGGACCGGCGCAACCGCCGCGGTCTGCGTGCCCTCGAGTTTCGTGTTTCGAGTTTCGAGTTTCGCCATTTCGTTACCCACGCAAATCTACCACCGTGATGGCCTTTCCGCCGTGCTCCTCGCTCTCGAAACCTGCACGTTCCACTAAAGGATGGCCCTTCAGAAATTCTGCGAGCCCTTTTCGCAAAGCCCCCGTTCCATGGCCATGAATAATGCGGACTTGGGTGCGATGCGCCAGCGCCGCTTCATCCAGGAATTTGTCCACGCGCGCGCTGGCTTCTTCCACGGTCATCCCGATCACGTTGATCTCGCCGCTTGCCGCGCCTTCCCCGGGAATGGCGCTCACCGTCACGTCGGTCCGCCGGCCCGGCGGGCTTAGCGCTTTCCCCGCCGCCTGGCCTTCGATCCCAGTAATCTCATCCACCGCCACTTTCATGCGCAGCGGCCCGGCTTCGATGTCCGCCGATGGCCCATCCACGCGCCGCAAAATCACCGGCTTGTTGAAGCCGCGCACGCGGACCTTCACTCCCGGTTGCAGGCGTTCCAAGCTGACCTTCTCGAACGCTTCCGACTTCACTCCAAGATCCTGCTGCGATTCGGAAATCGTCTGCACCACCGCTGCGTTCAATTCTTCCTTCGCCTCGCCGCGCGCGTCCTGCATCTTCCGCCGCGTGGTTTTTTCGAGCTGCGCGCGCAGTTCGCGTTCCTTCACCGCCTCCACAACACGCGCCACGTTTTCGTCGAAGCGTTCTTGCATTTCCGCGAACTTCTGTTCCAGCTCCGCAATGCGATGCTTCTGCCGCTCCACCCACTCGGTTCTCAGTTTTGCGCGCTCCTGCTCGAGCGTCCGCCGCTCCTCGGCCATTTGCACGCGCAAGCGGTCCAGTTCATCCCGGCTGCGGTGCAGGTACGCGATCAGGTCCGCCGCTTCCTGCGCTTCCGGGCCCAACAGTGACCGCGCGTGTTCGAGGATCGTGTTCGACAGTCCCAGCCGCTGCGCGATGGCAATTCCGCTGGACCCGCCCGGCACACCCACCATCAAACGGTACGTCGGCCGCAAATTCACGTCGTCGAACTCGACCGCCGCATTCACCACTCCCGGCGTCGTGGAAGCATAGGTCTTCAGCCGGTCGTGGTGCGTGGTCGCCAACATGAAGCAATGTTTCTTATGAAACTCCTCTAGCAGAGCGACCGCCAGTGCCGCTCCTTCGTCCGGCGCCGTGCCCGTCCCCATTTCGTCGGCCAACACCAACGAATTCGGCGTGGCCTCTTCCAGCATGCTTTTCAGATTCAACATGTGCGAGGAAAACGTGGAAAGATCCGCCGCAATCGACTGCTCATCGCCGATATCGACCAGCACCCGGTCGAACAAGGGCAATCCCGCGCGCTGCGCCGCCACCGGAATCCCTGCCTGCGCTGCCAATGCCGCCAGGCCGGTGGTCTTCAGCGCCACCGTTTTTCCGCCGGTGTTAGGGCCGCTGATCACCAGCAAGCGCTCCTCGCCGCCCAGCGCGAGCGAAATCGGCACGATGGCGCGATTTTCCTTTTTGAGCTTGTCTTCCAGCACCGGATGCCGCGCGGCTTCCAGCCGCAACTCCGCAGCCTCGGAAAATTCCGGCATGCAGGCGTCAAAATCACGCGCAAAGCGTGCGCGCGCAAAAACGCTGTCGAGTTCAGCAATCGTGTTTGCCGCCGCATTCAGCGGCCCTTGCATTCCCCGCAGCCGGTCGGTCAACTCCTTCAGGATCCGGAAAATTTCCGCGGCCTCATCTTCCGCGAGCTGCACGAGCTGGTTGTTGATTTCCACCGTTTCAAACGGTTCGACGAACACGGTCTGGCCCGTGGCGCTTGCTCCATGCACCACCCCCTGCACATTGCGCCGGTGCTCCGAGCGCACCGGAATCACGAAGCGGTCATTGCGCAGTGTGACGTAGTCTTCCCCGGCTTCCGCCTGGCGCGAGCGCAGAATCTGCTTCAGCGTCTTCTGAATGGATTCCCGCGTGTGCAGAATGCTGGTGCGAATTCGCCGCAGCGCGCTGGAGGCGTCGTCGCTGATCTCCCCGTTCGGCAGAATGCAGCGCCGGATCGCTGCCTGCATGTCCCTGAAATCCGCAAGCGATGCGCAACGCTCCGCCAACAGCGGAAATGTCGCCGCTTCTTCCCGGAACTGTTGCCGCAGCCACGCTGCGGTTTCCAGCAACGAGCCTGCATCCAGAAAATCCGCCGCTTCCAGAACCGCACCCGGCAATTCCAGCCGTCCCAGCCAGCCCTCCGGGTCCGCCAGCGCTCCGAAACCCAGCTCACGTCCCACACGCAGCCATTCCCGCGCCTCACGGATCAGCGCGAAGGCCCGCTCCAGCGCCTCGCGCCAGCCGCTCGGCTCCAAGCCATCGATAAACCGCCGCCCTGGCGCACACGTCGTTCTCAGCCGCAGTAACTCCCGCAGCTTGTCGAATTCCAAAACTTCCTGCGCTGGCCTTGACATTCGCCTTCCTTATGCCGGTAAATCAACCCTCTTTAGGGGGTGAGAGCTTTCCCGCCTTTCGCGTTCGTGGCTTTCAGGTGCAAGCCGCCGAGGAATTTTCCTCTTTTCCATTTTCTATTTTCCGTTTTCTGCTTTCTATCTTCCGCTTCCCATTTTCGATTTTCCGCCCTTCAACTGCTCTGCCAGATAGCGCGCTGCCTCATTCGGTGTCTCAGCCCTATGGACCAAGTTTGCATTCGCTTCGCCCCACACGCGCGACCCTGCCGCGGCCCGCGGACCCTGTTCCACTTCCCTCACCCGGTCCAGGATGGGCTGCCAGAATTCGCCGAGCACGACACACGGCTTCGCGCTCATCACCAATTTATTCAACATTTCCCAAACCACCGCCAGCTCCACCAGCGTTCCAGTTCCTCCCTTGCAGGCCACAAATCCGTCACCCAAACGAATCAATTCAAACAGCCGTTCCTCCCACGTCTTCTTCCGCACCTCCACGTCCACCCACGGATTTGCCTTACGCGCGAAGAATTCCGCGGTCACGCCGTACGTTTTGCCGCCGGCATCCTTGGCGCCCCGAGACACCGCCTCCATCACGCCGCCATATCCTCCGCTGCAAACCGCGAAGCCGTATTCTGCCAGAGCCTTCCCCAGCGCCTGGGCTTCTTCGTAATCGGCCTCGCCTGCTTGCGGTCGCGAACTTCCAAACACCGTAACAGTTTTCTCTTTCATCACGCGGCCCTCTTCCCGCTCCTTCCTTGCTTCCTTACTTCATTACCTCTCGCTTTTCATCGAACTCTTCGATCATCGCCAGGCACAACTCATCCAGCGCGTCGTGCACTTCATGGTCTTTTCCGGCCTGATTATTGCTCAAAAACGAAAAGATCAGGTGCCTTCCTCCCGGCGTTTCGGCAAATCCAGAAAGCGTGCGCACGTGCGTAACCGAACCGGTTTTCGCGTGAATTCTCCCGGCAAGCCCGGCGTTCTTCATCCGTTCATTCAGAGTCCCATCGACGCCCGCCACCGGTAACGAGGCGTAGTACGCCGGGAACCACGTCTGCTTCTGCGCATACTGCAGCAACGCCACAAGCGCGCGCGGCGTCACCAGGTCGTGCCGCGACAATCCCGATCCATCCGCCTGCACCACGTCGTCCGGCGCAATTCCTGCCTTGGCGTAAAATCCCTGCGGAAATTTCTGCAGATCCTCGGGATCGCTCCAGCGTCCACTCTGCCTCGCCGCCGTCCGCAGCAGCACTTCCGTGTGCAGGTTCTGGCTGATCTTGTTCGCCAATTTCACCTCTTCCGCCAGCCGGATCGAGGCATGTTCCACGAGCACGGTACGCGTCGCTTCCCCCGGAGCCGGTTCGTGCTGCGCGCGGATCTTGCCGTCAAGTTTCACGCCGCGCTGGGCCAACAGTTTCGCCAGCAGCGCCGCCGCGTGTTGCGCGGGCTCCTGAATCGCCAGCACCAGCTTGTTTGGCGTGCTCTTCGCCGGCAGTCTTCCACTCACCACGACCGTGTCCTCGCCGGGTTCGCGCGTCAGGCGCAGCTCCGGCTTTTCTTTTGCATCCACCGTGATGACTTCATTCTTGACCACGAATTCCTGCACCCATGGCTCAACCACGGCTTCAACGATGTCCCCTGACTTTTCTCCTGGCGTCAGCGTCAAAGTCACGGCGTTGTCATCCACCACAATCGCGGAAATCGCCGCGCCGTATTCCCAGACCATGTCATCGATTTCCCAGCCGTCCGGGTATCGCTCGCGCGGAAAGTAACTGTCATCTCCCACGATATCGCCTGAAATTTCCTTAACCCCGCGTGCCACGACGCCATCTGCCAGCTCCGCCAACGCTTTTTCTGGTGGGCCATAAAACTCTTCCTTGGTGTCAAACGGAAACTTCCGGTTGGAAAGATTCGGATCGCCGCGTCCCACCAGGATCAAGTTGCCAGAAAGCTTTCCCTCTGTCGAAAGCGGGCCATTCGTCTCGATCGTGGTGCGAAACTGGTAGTCCGGCCCGAGCATGTCGAGCGCCAGAGCTGTCGTCAGCAGCTTCATGTTCGAAGCCGGCACGAAATATTTGTCGGCGTCCTTCTGGTAGAGCATCTCCCCCGTCACCGCATCGACAATCAGCAAGCCCCATTCGCCCTTGTCGACAGGCGCCGCTTGCGTAAGCTTCTCCGCGCGTTCAGCAAAACGCCCCGCCGCGGTTGCTGCCTTTGCGCTCTGGCCCTTCGCCGCAGCCACAGGGGAAGCAACGCCCTGATGTGCCCCCGCATGCCCCCACATCCGTCCTGACCCCACCGCGAACACGAGGCTCAGAGCCACGCGCAAAACTCTTTTCCTCTTGACCCCCATAAATCCTCTATTGGCAAAATCCATCAACTGAAAGTATATTCGAAAGACTGCGGGAGCTGCTCCCTTACGTCTTATTTGGATGAGGAGCTGGCCGCAGCCGCTCAAGGCTAATCTCGACCTGCGGCTTCCACCGCCCAGACCGAATCACGGTAGAGTTAAGAGACCGAAAGACTAGAGAAGGTGAAACGCATGAAAAAGTTGATTCCATTTGTTCTGGCTTTTTCCCTGGCCGCCCCACCGCTTGTTGCGAATGACAAAAAGGAAAACGGGCGCCTGGAAAACTGCGGTTTGGTGATCCAGGAAATCATGGACATCCCCGATGACATCCCCCAGGACCTGATCGATAAGACCTACTGCGTCATCGTTTACCCGTCCGTGGTCAAAGGCGCCTTCATCTTCGGCGCCAGCTACGGCCGAGGTGCCATGACCTGCCGCACCGGTGAAAATTTCAACGGCCCGTGGAGCGCGCCAACCATGATGGCTCTGGAGGGTGGCAGCTTCGGCTTACAGATTGGCGGCCAGGCCACGGACTTCGTCCTGCTGGTGATGAACGAGCGCGGCTCAAGGGCCGTCCTCAGCAGCAAGGTGAAACTCGGTGGCGACGCGTCCGCAGCTGCGGGCCCCAAGGGTCGCAACGCGGAAGCCTCCACGGATGTCACCCTGCGCGCCGAGATCCTTTCCTACTCGCGCGCCCGAGGACTTTTCGCCGGCATCTCTCTAGCCGGCTCCACCGTGCGCCCTGACAATACGGCGAACGAAAGGCTGTACCACAAGGATGTCAGTTCCCAGGATATCGTCTTCAAAGGGGTCGTTCCCGTCCCGCCCTCCGCCCAGAGATTGGTTTCTTATCTCAACAAGAAGTCCCCCAAGAACCTATCTGCCGGGAAGGAAATCTAAGCTCAAGAAAGAAAAAGCTTTACCTTGTGGGCCCCTGGTTGAACCCAGGGCCCTTTCTCGATACTGGGCTACTTTGAATTTTGCTGCCCAGGACGGGTAGAGACGACGTCGACGGCGATGGCCCACGAGTTGCGAATCGCAACCGCAAGCATCGACAGCATACCGGCAGCCACCAAGGTGAGTCCGCGTTGGGGGGCGTGGAAGAACAAGGCTCCACCGAATACATAGAGCCCATATGCCGCAAATGGAACCACCGCGTAAACGATCCGGTCATGCAGTCCGTAGTAACTCTTCTTATGGCCCCGCCCAATAAAAAAGGATCCCGAGTAAACCAAGCCGGCGACACCCACGAGGCAAGTGCAAATAGAGGCCGTGAGCCGAGTGTGGTTCGGGAAGGTCAGAAGCGCAGCAAGGCATAGTACAGAAGAGAAATAGATAATGGTGGGTGTAAGGTAAATGGGAATCCTAGCGGCGTCTCCTGGCCTTCGCTCAGCTGCGATTGTGATTACGACAAACATCAGGCCGAGCAGGGTCGCGGCTGCCGCCGACATGAGGAGATAGAAATTCGCCCATCGCTCTAGTTCATTCATAAGCTCATTTGGGCCGCCCTTTCTCTGCCTAACTCTTCGCTCTCCCATAGTGGCATAAGGTCGGCCATACCCCAGTGGAAAAATTGAAAGTAGCCCACTACCCCTTTCTCATCTCAGTTGACATTCGCCTATAAATGACCTATGGTCATTTATGGGTCTTGGTCATTATGCCCTCTGCCCCCAATCCTCCTCCCTCCGACCGGCGCTCCCGCCGCAGCGCGGAACTTCGCGAACGACTCTTCCGGGCCGCCCTCGATCTTTTCGCGAAAAAGGGGTTTGCCGAAACCACGGTCGAGGACATCACCAATGCTGCCGACGTCGGCAAAGGCACCTTCTTCAACTACTTTCCCAGCAAGGACCACATCCTTCTCGCCTTTGGCGACATGCAACTTGCCAAACTCCAATCCGCTGTCGATGAAGCGCGGCGGAACCATACTCCCATGCTCGTCTTCTTCCGTTCCCTCGGCCAGCTCATGACTGCGGAACCGACTCGCAATCCTGACATCATCCGCGCCATCCTCCAGGCCTTCATCTCCAGCACTCCCGTTCGCGAAGGCATGCTCGATTTGCAAAAGCGCGTACTCGCTCTTCATTCCGAAATGATTCAAATGGGCCAGCAGCGCGGCGAAATTCGCGACGATCTTCCTCCCATTGAAATCGCACAGGTCTTTCGTCAAACCATTTTCGGAACTCTTTTGATCTGGTCGCTTTATGCCGACGGAAGCTTGTTGCCGAGGATGGAGGCGGCCTTCGAGATCATGTGGAAGGGGATGACGCCTCGTAATATATCTTCCCCGCCGCTCGCAGTTCCAATGTTCTGGTGAGGAGCCGGATTTCATGAATCACAAGCGCATCTTAATTATTGTCATCTTCGCCGGCTTGGCCGCTCTCGCCGCCTATTCCATGGGCTGGTTCAACCATGACACCGCGCTCCAAGGTTCGGGTACGGTCGAGGCTCGCGACATCCGCGTTGGCTCCAAAGTTGGTGGCCGCATCGACAAAATCTTGGTCCGGGAGGGTGATTCCGTTGAACCCGGCCAAATCCTAATCACCTTTGATGATAAGGAGCTGCTGGCATCACTAGAGGAATCTCGCGCTGCCGCGGAAAAAGCCGAACGTGGCTTCCGGCCGGAGGAAATTGCCGAAGCGCGCGCCGCCGCCGCGCAGGCAAAGGCGGAATATGACCAGCGCAAAAATGGCTACCGCCAGGAGGACATCGATGCCGCGCAAGCCGAATTCGATCGCGCCACCGCCGACGAGATCCGCACCCATCTCGATTTTCAACGCTACGATGCGCTCGCGCAGAAGGACCTGGTCTCCAAACAACAGCGCGACACCGCCGAGGCCAACTGGAAAATGGCGCTTGCGCAGAAGCAGAGCGCTCAACACAAGCTCGATGAGCAAAAACGCGGCTATCGCCCCGAGGAAATCGCATCTGCCGAAGCGCGCTACCACCAGACCCAGGCCACACTCGAAAAATTCGAGCGTGGCAGTCGCCGCGAGGATATTGCCGCTGCCCGCGCCGCTTTTGCCTACGACGAGGCGCGTTTCCGCGAACGCCAGGTGCTCGCCCCCGCCGCCGCTACCGTGGAAGTTCTCGACGTCCGTCCCGGCGATCTCATTCCACCCAATACTCCCGTCGCTACCCTGCTCGAGCGCGATCAGATTTATGTCCGTATCTATATTCCCGAAACCGTTATTGGCCACGTACACCTGGGACAAAAAGCCGAAATCCGCGTGGATTCCTTTCCAAATCAGGTTTTCCAGGGCGTGGTGGAGCAGATCAACCAGCAGGCGGAATTTCTCCCTCGCAACGTGCAGACTCGCGAGGAACGCGTGCACCAGGTTTTCGGCGTGAAGGTGCGCATTGAAGACACCTCCCACCGCGTTCTTGCCGGAATGGCCGCGGACGTCAAGCTGAGTCCCACGAGCTAATTCATGGCGCCCATCGAACAACTTGCCATCTCCGCGGAACACCTTGTCCGTCGCTTCGGCAATTTCACCGCCGTAAACGACGTCAGTTTTCAAGTCCAGAAGGGCGAAATCTTCGGGTTTCTCGGACCCAATGGCAGCGGAAAGACCACTGTCATCAAGATGCTAATCGGCCTCTTGCCGCTGACCGCCGGAGACGCCACGGTCCAGGGTATTGATGTTCGGCAGGATCCCGAGAGCGTCCGCGAAAATATCGGCTACATGTCGCAGAACTTCAGCCTCTACACCGATCTCACGGTCAGCGAGAATCTTACCTTCTACGGCCGCATCTACGGGCTTTCTGCGGAACGATTGCGCCGGCGCATGGATGAAATCGTCCAGCTCAACGGACTCGGCCCTTACCTCAATCGCCTCGCCGCGCAGCTTTCCGGCGGCTGGAAGCAGCGGCTGGCCCTCGGTTGCGCCATGCTGCACGAACCAGCCCTGATCTTCCTGGACGAGCCCACCGCCGGCATTGATCCTGTGGCGCGCCGCCAGCTCTGGGATCTACTGTTCGAGCTCTCGGCCCAGGGCATCACTTTCTTTGTCACCACGCATTACATGGACGAGGCGGAACGCTGCAGCCACGTAGCCTACATCTATTTCGGCAAGGTCATCGCCGACGGAACGCCGGATGAGCTTAGGGAGCTTCCCGAGGTGAGGCCCCAGGGAACCTACCGTGTGGAAATCACTGCCCCCCATGTTACTCGCGCCTTGCGCCTGGCTCGCACCATCCCCGGTATCCGGAGCGCCACGATTTTCGGCCAATCCGTTCACGCCCTGATCGACGAAAACCTGGATCTCGATCACCTTCGCGCGCAGCTTTTGAAGAACAACATTGTCGTTGCCGAGATTCGCCCTCTCGCTCCCAGCCTCGAAGACGTGTTCGTCGAGCTCACCTCTAAGCACTTAGCCGCTCAGGGGGCCGCTCGTGCGTGATCTCTTCCGCGGTTTTAGTGCCGTCTTCTACAAGGAAGCGCTCCATGTCCGCCGCGACTTCTCTACCTTGTTCTTTTCTCTGATCATCCCGATTCTTCAGATGTTTCTCCTTGGCTTCGCCATTGATACCAACATCCGCCAGATCAACACCGTCGTCTACAACGCCGACGGCCGCCGCGAAAGCCGGGAACTTATCGACCGCCTGCGAAATTCCGATACCTTCCACGTCGTGCGCTACGTCAACAACGATCATGATTTGAATGACGCCATCATCTCCGGCAAATGCCGCGTCGGCGTCAAAGTTCCCGTTGATTATTCCGACAAGCTCCTCCACCAGATGAGCGCCCAGGTCCTCGTCCTCATCGATGGTTCGGATTCCTCCGTCGCCGGCCAAGCCATCAATGTCACCACGGCCATCGGCCTCGATGAATCGCTGCGCCGCGTCCTCGCCAATTCCGGCGCCGCCTTCGCCGTCGACATGCGTCCCAAAGTTCTCTTTAATCCGGACTCCCGCTCCCCCAATTTCTTTCTGCCCGGGTTGACCGCGGTTCTCCTTCTAAACGTCACCACGTTCCTCACCGCCTTTTCCATCGTGCGCGAAAAAGAACGCGGCACGCTCGAACAGCTCTTCGTGACTCCCGTTCGTCCCATGGGATTGCTGCTTGGCAAGCTGCTTCCCTATCTGTTCATCGGCTTCTTCGAACTCAGCATGATCCTCTTTGCCATGCGCTTCATCTTTCTCGTCCCCATTCATGGCAGCGTGCTGCTCCTGGCGTTCCTTTCCTTGCCGTACATCTTCGTTTCCCTCTCGCTTGGAATTCTCATCTCCAGCAAAGCCACGTCGCAAGCGCATGCCATGCAACTTGCCTTCCTGACCATCCTCCCGAGCATCTTTTTCTCCGGTTACATCTTTCCCCGCGAAACCATGCCCAAGTTTTTCTTCATCCTCAGTTACTTCGTTCCCGCCGCCTATTACATCAACATCACCCGCGGCATCATTCTGCGCGGCGCCGGCTGGGTGCATCTCTGGTCCGATGCGCTTGTCCTTTTCTTGATGGGCTCGCTGCTGCTCGTCATTGCCGCGCGCCGCTTCCACAACAAAGTCATCATGGCGTGATATCCTGTCTCGACCGCGCTTCTTGTATCAGGTTTGTCGGTCGCGGCTTCAGCCGCGACATGCTGTCCTCAGTAAGGCGGGCTTTACGGGTTGCGGAAAAAGTTCTTTTCTTTAGGAGGCGGGGGCTTCAGCCCCTGAAGAAAGGTTTTTCGCTGCCCGTTGGCAGCCCGCTTAGCTCCTGAGGAAATGCGGCGTCGGTTGCCGCTTGGCATTTCCAGCTTTTCCGAGGATCATTCGTGTCTTGTCCCATTTGTCAGAAGCGCAAGCCGGGGCGGTTTTGCCCCGCGAAAGTGGAAAAAATTTGCGCCGTGTGCTGCGGCACGGAACGGGAAGTCTCCATCGACTGCCCCCCTGATTGCGGCTATCTCCTCTCAGCCCACCGCTACGAAGACGAGCACCCGCGCTCGTTTCCCGCGGATACTCCTCTTCTGGATGTCCGCATTACCTCCGACGCGATCCGGGTGCACGGCCAACTTCTATCCGCTAGCGCCTTCACCATTGCCAAATTCTGCGCCGCGCATCCCGCGGCTTCCGATCCCGATGTCCTTGCCGCCCTCCGCGCCCTTGCGGAGATGCACAAGACGCTGGCCTCCGGAATCCTCTACGAGCAGCCGCCTGTCGTCCGCGTTCAACACGAACTCTACGACTCGCTTTCTGCTTTTCTCAAGCAAACCAAGCAGCAAGCCACACAAGCCTCTTTCGCTTCCGTGAAAGATTCGGAAATCTTTCAGTTGCTGGTTTTTCTCTTCCGGATGGGTCTTCTTCGCACCAACGGCCGCCCGCGCTCCCGCCGCTTCATCGAGTTTCTGCGCCGCCAGTTTCCCGGCGCCCAAGAGCTCAAGCGCGAGGAATCTCGCATCATCGCCCCCTAGCGCTATGATTTCCCGGCCATTCTTGCCATCGCTGCCGAATCTTACTCGACCTGCTTCAATGTCAGCGCACAGCGGAACACGTGTGGGCGCGCAGAATTTCCTGGCTGATCGCTCCGGCGTCCCATCCCAGGCTCATTTGCGCCCGCGGCATGCTTGGCCTCATTCCTTCCCAGGGCCTTGTGGCAAAGCCGAATTTCTCGCGGATTTGTCGTACGCGCTCCGACACCTTTTGCCGGTACTCTTCCGGCGCGTACCCATTCTTCGCGTACCACTGCTCATATTGCTTCGCGAGCCGCGGGAATTTCTCCTGGATAAACGGCAGAAACTGTCTCGCCGAGGACGGCATCAGGAACAGCACGCCAGAATAAAACCATTGCGCCCCGGCCTCTTTCGAGGCTGCGGCCACCGCCTCCAGTTCCCCATCGTTGATCCCCGGCAGGACCGGCGAAGCGGACACTCCTACGCACAATCCGGCTTCGCGCAGTTGCTTTACCGCTGCCAGCCGAAGATCGGGGCGCGGCGCGCGCGGTTCGAGCACGCGTGCCAGTCTCGGGCGTAGCGTCGTCACGGTGACGTTCAGCGTGAGCGCGGATTTCGCCGCGATCTGCTTCAAAACGTCAATGTCCCGCACCACCTGGTTCGATTTCGTGATGACGGAAACGCTCAGCCCTTCGTGTTTTGCCAATTCCTCCAGGCATGCCCGCGTCACACCATATTCCCGTTCCGCAGGCTGGTAGGGATCCGTCGCCGTGCCGATGGCAATGTGTTCCGCCTGCGTGTAATCCGACGCCTTCGATTCGTAAGAATATTTCTGCGAAATGTCCCGCGCCAGCAGCGCCGCCGCATCCTGCTTCACAAAAATCTTCCGCTCGAATTCTCCGCCATCTATCTCCATGTACTCGTGGGTGTAACGCGCGTAGCAATACTTGCAGCCAAACTCGCACCCACGGTAGGGATTGATGGTCCAGTCAAACGGCACGCGCTGCGAATCGCACCTGTTCAATATCGATTTCACCGGCAGCAGGAAATATTCCGGCTTCTCCCGGGACTTCCTCCCGCTCTCCGCAGCCGGAGAATTTGCCGCGAGGCGCGCTATGCCCACCAGTGGCGCACGGGGAGTCTGGAGTTGTGGCGGGGGGCAATCCGCCGAGGGCTTCTCTGGACTTCCCTTGCGCCAGCCGGCTTGACCCTGAGCAATGGGACCGGCCTCTGGTTTTGGGTCAGGCAGTTCAGGGCAAAAAGGCAGGAATCCAACAGCGGAGCGTCGAACGGGGCGGCGCCGGCTCGCGAAAGACGGCGCTCTGAGGGGTAGAACTGGGGACATAGCGCACCTCAAGCCCGCCCAGTATTTCGCTTTGTGTTCGCCCTGTCAAGTACTTTCTCTTTTTCTTCGTCCATCTCGCCCGTTCGCCTGTCCTTGCGCCCGGTGTCTGCGCTCTGTTCTAATCGCGAACGCATGAACTCCAGCCGGTCCTCCGCCTCCAGGCAGCGTTTCATCAGCCCCTGCGCGTCTCACCCCCTGGAGAACCACTAAGGGATCCCGTGCGCCTTCAACTTCTTGCCCTAGGCTTCCTCTCTTCCCTGGCTGCCTCAAGTGTCCTATTTGCTCAAGCCCCAGCTCAAAAGCCCGCGCCCAGCACTCCGCAAAATACCCCGGCCCCTTCGCCGCCCGTGCCTGCACCTGTTTCCAGGCACTATCCCATCCTGATCACCGCGCACGGCAATGAGCCCTCCTGGAGTTTGCGCCTGGGGATGAAAGGGCCCGAGCGTCTCGACCGAGCCGACTATCCTCCGCTCGTGCTGGAGCCGGCGGAAGTCATCTCCGACGCATCGGGAACTTCCTGGACCTACAACGCCAAGGACACCGCGACCGGAGCGAATGTCGCGCTCAAGCTGACGCGCGAGCCGTGTTCGGATGCCTTGTCGGACACGAAGTACACTTTCCGCGTGGAGGTCAACCACGCGCAGATTGGTCTGCTGCAAGGTTGCGGGCAGAGTTCCCCGGACAAATTCCCGGAGTTCCGCAAGAAAAATCAACTAGACATGCCGGACGAGGACACGGATGAGAACGACAAAGACAAGGACAAGGACAAGAAAACGGTTCTCGACCCCATCACCAATTTCCGTCCGCCGGCCGCCGTCGCGTATCTTGATGCGGCGGGCCGCGTGATTCTCAGCCGTGGCGAAATAAGAAAAACCGTTGCGCTTGCGGGCTCGGAACTCGCGCTTTCGCACGATGGCAGGAAGTTGCTGTACACGCGCTCGGATTCCAGGACCGGTCCGGAGCGCTCGATTATGTTGTACGAATCCGATACCGGGCGCTCGCGGGAGATCGCGGGCAACAACGTCCGGCAAGCGTTCTGGTCGCCCGACGATTCGCGCATCGCCTACCTGAAGTTCGACGGCAAGCTCTGGCAGGTTTGGACGGCTCCGGCAAATGCGCCGGAAAATGCGGCAGCATTCTCTTCGCTGAACGTCGTCGCGTTGCACGGCTGGGCCAGCGCAACCACGTTGCTCGCCACGGACCTGCAGAACGCGTATTGGCTCAGCGAGGACAAGCCCGCGCAGATCGTGCCACTCAAGGAAATTTACGGGGAAACATTTGAAATCATGAGCAGCGACACCATTCGCGTGTGCCCGGTGAACCCGGATCTGCTCCTGGTCACGGCGTACTACCGCAACACGCCCGCCGGCGCCCCGGCCGACACGATGGGGCTGAACTCCACGTTTTTCCTCTACGAACTCCGCTCGAAGCGCCGCGTCGTCCTCGGCCCACCCGACGCGTTTGCGACCAGCGCCGAATGGTCGCGCGACGGCTTGCAAATCTTCTTCACCCGCGGCGTCCCGGGGAAAGCTCCTCTCGTCACCGACCGCATCTTCTGGGACGGCACCGGCGATAATCGCTACTCCTCCGGCAACTCCCTCGTCATCGGCAAATAATGTCGGCGCGCCGACATTGATAATTGAAGTAGTAGTAAACATAGGGGTTGGCGTAAGCCTTAAAGTTCGACTTGAGGAGGAAGAGCGGGGGATCGAGATGCCAGGGAGGGGGGATACCCCCCTGTTTTTCGTATCAAGGGGAAACAAAGGACTTACAGGCGGAATCGTTGTATCAAGGGGAAACAAAGGAGTTAGGGCAGAAGTGGCGAGTGGCTGGTGGCGAGTGGCGAGAAATATAGAGAACTTGCAGACCGTTTTGGAACGGAGGCAGGGCAGACCGGATGAGAAACGGGCACCCCCCACCCGGGGGTAAAGCGTACCCTTCGCGAACACCGCTCTGGGCAAGAGTGCGGGAATGATTGGAGTTAGAGGATGGTGCGCATTGCATGAGGGAGTGGGGAGGACCGAACTGGCACAAGAGCGGCGTCCCCCAAGCATAACAAGCATATGATAGCATAGCATTTACCAAATGTCAATTATTATTTATAGAGTACTAGTTTCGAAAGTAGTACGAGGGGAGGAGGCGGGGATGGGATTTTAGTAGTTGTGGGTTTGCAGGATGTTCAGGACGTCCTTGGGATTGCGTGAGACGTCCCAGGACCAGGTACCGAACCCCCCGTGGCGATTGACAGCCTGAATCCATTCGGCGAGGAATTCACGTTTGGTCTTGTTCTGCTGAGAATCCTGACCTTTGACTTCGAGCACGAGCATTTTGCCCGAGGTGAGGCGGATGAGGAAATCCGGGCGAAATTTCAGAACAACGCCCTTATAGATATAGAGAATTTCGAATCCCAGGTGATCATTTTTCACCCAAGCTGCCACATTGGAGTTGCGGTCAAGCTCGAAAGCTTCGCTTGCTTCCCAGCGGGAATCCAACACAGACAAGTTAATGTGGGAGCGTTGTGTAGGTTCACATGGCCTACGTGTGAACCAAGGCTGCATGTCTGAAGTGGAGCGGATGGGCCGCTCTGAGTCAAAGACCGGGCTAGTCGAGAGGGCGTTTTCAAAGCGGATGGCTTCCCAAATGTGCTGAACGATTTTGGTCATATTCAACGTGAAGAGGATGCGGCGGCTGAATTCGTCCTGGCTGAAGAGTGGGGGAGAAATAGTGATGAAGCCGCTGGTGAGGTAGCTTTCAGTGATGCGAATAAGTTGGGCCAAGAGGAATTCGCGATTGCCTTTCCAACTGGGCTTCATCTGGTCGTACACTTCCGCGGCAGTCTGGAAAATGACGCGTTGCATGCGCTGCTCTTTTCCAAGTTTCTGCAAATCAATGGTGGTCAATTTGGAGATATCCGGCTTGCCATCGATGACGGGAGCAAGATCGGCGATGGTAGGGCTGTCATAAGCGTCGATGGTGAGAGGCTTGACTTTCGACGTATCGAGGGAAAGTTCGGGTCGATATTCGTGGTCAATACGAATGATGTTTGGCCAAGAGATTTCGAGATGCTGGCGTTCAGGCAATGGCCAAATCGTCGCGCTGGGCTGAGGCGGGGGCGGCGGCGGGCCGTCTTCACCGCCCTCGTGAGGTAGAAACGTAAACGGAACGCCGAAAATGTTGACGTATTCGGCTGTGAACAGGCCGCTTTCCTGTTCAACGTCGTAGGAAGTCCGGCGAAGGCCGCGGCCGACTACCTGCTCGCACAAGAGCTGTGAGGTGAAGGCGCGGAGACCCATGATATGCGTAACGGTCTTGGCGTCCCAACCTTCGGAGAGCATGCCGACGGAAATGACAGCGCGGATGGGTTCTCCTGGCTGGCCGACTTGGCCAACGGTGTCAACGGTCTTACGAAGTTGCTCGGCTCGCTGCTGCCTCGTGAGTTTCTTTGCTGGGGTTTCCGTTTCATCCTCAGGACCCTCTTGTGCGTCCTCGTTCGTTTCGATCTCCGGAACCTCCTCCTGGGCTTCGGCTTCCCCCAGGACTTTGGAGTCGATGTGAAGGATGCGGTCGGGATCGCTTAGCTCCGCAATCCGAATTTTGTTGTGGGTGAGTGCATAGTTGATGCGTGCGGCAGTCTCCGTGCGGTTGGCGACGGTGATTAGAACAGGCGGGGTGGGGAATTTCTCCTCAATCCAACGCTTACGGGTTTCGTTCCAGTCCGTGCCGAGGATGGAATATGCGGTAGTGACAAGATCCGGCAGAGGGGCATGGGGTTCGGCTTTTTGATTGATGTCGTCCTTGACGTCCGGGTCCATGTAGATGTGATAGAAGCGAGATTTATAGTTTTTGTCGAGTCTGCCATCATCGCGTACGACGACACGGGGTGTTTTGACTAGCCCCGATTCGATGGCGTCATTGAGGCCAAAATCGCTGATGATCCAGTCGAAGAGCGTTTCCTCACCGCTGCGTTTCCCGGTGGGAGCAAATGGCGTGGCGGTAAGGTCAAAGCAGGTGAGAATCCCGCGCGTCCGGTGGATACGGTCGAGGCCTCCAATCCATTTAGTGGCCTGTTCAATTTCTTCCTTGGCAAGACCTTTAATGGTGGACTTCGGTGAGATGCGCCAAGCGTGGTGAGCTTCGTCATTAATGACGACGATGTTTTGGGCGCTGGCCATGTCCTCCAAAACTTCACGGACGTATGCTTCGTCGCTGAGGGCGCCGCGCTTGTCCACGCTTTTGCGCCTGGCGATACGCTCCTCGGATTCCCAATCGAGCTTGTGCCAATTGATGATTTTCACCTTGCCCTGACGAAGTTTGTCGCCCAAGCCAGCGGGGATTAGGCCAAATTCGGCGTAATAGTTTTTCTCGTTGGAGGGTTCGAGGACCTGGAGGCGACTTTTGACGGTGAGGCCGGGGGCAACGACGAAAATACTTTTGGAAAAGCGCTTGTCCTGAGGATAGGTGACTTTATTGATGACCTGCCAAGCGATAAGCATGGCCATGACGATCGTTTTGCCAGAGCCGGTAGCCATTTTCGAGCAAAGGCGCTGAAAGTTGCCGCCATCTGAAGGGATGGCAATGCCGACCCGTTCGGAAGAGGGAGCTTCGCTGAGCCAGATCAGGGTTTCGATGGCTTCCAGTTGGCAGAAAAAGAGGCGGCGGTTTTCGCGTTGCTCGGGGTCGTGCCAATGCTCCAGCAGACGCTTGGTAATGCCGGAAACGCCGGGATAGCCTGCTTCGCGCCAGCGATTTACACGAGGGCGAATTTTGTTGGGGAGAGGGAGTTCGACGAAGACGCCGGGATCGTCGAAGGCTTTGGAAGATTCGGAGGCGCGGACATAGCCGGCGGGGCGACGGCCAGGGATGCGGGAGAAGAGGCGGGACTCGCGGTCGTATTTCCAGTGTTCGGCGGGCTCGTCGTAGGGTGAGTTGATGATGAGTTTGTCGATGGTTTTCGAGGCCATAGGATTAAGAAAGAAGCAGATTCCTCACTGCGTTCGGAATGACAAGTGGCGAAGGCCGGGCGGTCTCAGTTTTGGCGTTCATGGTGCAATTGGTTATCGGATGAATCTAGGTTCGCTCGCTTGTCATCCCGAACTCGGTCGCCCGAATTTGGCGAACGGGGGTGAGGGATCCGGTTTTGAAGTTTCAGTGATCGGTAGTTGTGCGGGAAATTCCCAGCCAGATCCTGCCAGGTTGGATTGTGATGCTCGATGAGCCAGATTTTCTTTTCGCGCCGCCAGCCCTTGAGTTCCTTTTCGCGTGCAATTGCTTGGTGAACGCTGCCGAAGGTTTCGAAGTGAACGAGGCGAAAAATTCTATAGCGCGTTGTGAATCCGGGAACAAGGCCCTGGCGGTGTTCGACCATTCGGTGAACGAGGTCGCCGGTCACGCCGGTGTAGAGGTTTCGGGAGCGACTGGCGAGGATGTAAATGAAGTATTGGCGTTTCATGGGGAAGCCTTGAGAAGCAGATCCCTCACCCCCGTTCGCAAAAGGCGCGACCGGGTTCGGGATGACAAAGATGCGGGAGGAGCGAGGGGAAAGGAGAGTCCTCGCTGCGCCCGGGATGACAAGGGGAGTTGGGCTGAGACGTTAGTCAAGGGAGAGTACCTTCGGGCTTTCGATGCCGCGGTCGTCGATTACCCCCGTTCGCAAAGGGCGCGACCGGGTTCGGGATGACAAGGGGAGCTGGGATGAGACGTTAGTCAAGGGAGAGTACCTTCAGGCTTTCGATGCCGCGGTCGTCGATTACCTTTACGGCGACGCGTTTGTGTTCGCCCAATTCGAAGGGCAAGGAGACGGTGCCGCGATAGTGTTCGATGAGGTCGGGATCGATTTCAGCTTTGAGGTTGCGTGCTAACTTGGCCCAGCCTTCGTCTTCATCGGCCAGGGGGAAGAAGACCTGGCGGGGATAGAGGCTGCGGCCATCGTAATCGGTGTCGAGAAGCCACATTGCGATCTTGGAGGTGTCGCCGGATTCGATGGAGCCGGTGCGGGTGTTGTAGTAGTCGAAACCGCGGACCTCGGCGATGTAGAGGTCGGGAGGCGTGGAGGAAAGCAGATCCCTCGCGTTCGTTCGGGATGAAAAACCGGAGGAATCGGATTTCTTGGCGCGGCGAATATCGACATCGGGGCGTCCGACGAGCCAGAAGGATTGGTTGCTGGAGCGTTTCTTTTTGAGGTCATCGGTTAGGAGGTCGGCGTTCATTTGGGCAGTGAGGAAAGTCATGCCGGTTTTTTCTTTGGTGAGTTCGTCGATGTCCTTGGCGGCTTCGGGATCGAATTGGAACGCGGCAAAGACGAGAATTTCGGGCTTGGGATGGAGGGTGCGTGCTTCTTCCCAAGCCATTTCAACCTGGCGGGATTCGAGGGGAGCGTAGTCGGGGCCGAAAGAGATGACGACGCGCTCGGGTTTTGTGCCTTTTGTTTCGGCGTCGGCGTGGAGCCAGCGCGTGCCGCCGAGAGGTTCGACGCGGGAGAAATTGATCATCTGGCCGCTCTTGCCCCGGATGCCGGTTTTGAGGAGCTCGTCGCGCCAGTCGGATTGACGGAGTGTGGGGCCGGAACGGGCGATAGAGGCGTCGAGGAGCGGGGTGGCGGCGTGACGGAAGTCGGCGAGGGGTTGCTGGGTGGGGGAGGAAAAAGCAGGTCCCTCACCCCGCGAAGAACGCGGGGATTCGGGATGACAAGTCCCAGCAATATCGTCGATGGATTTGACGTTGGGAGCGGGGACGGCTTCGACGGTGAAGGGTCCGGAGACGCGGGCGCGGGAATTGTCAATGAGGGGCTGGTCGTAGAGGGTTTCTTCGCCGGGAGGCTCGTTGTTGGCGATGGATTTCAGGGTGACGTGAGGAACTTTCTTGTAATCGAAGCCGCTGCCGACGCCTTCGTTGGGGTGGGCGAGTTTGTAGTAGTCGAAGGTGGCGCCCATGAGGCGCTGTTTAGCGAGGGTGGTGGCGACGCGGGAGGTGTCGCAGGTGATCCAGCGGCGTCCCCATTGCTCTGCAACAAAGGCCGTCGTGCCGGAGCCACAGGTGGGGTCGAAGACGAGGTCGCCGGGGTCGGTGGTCATTGTGATGCATCGTTGAAGAATCTTTGTGATGGTCTGCACCACATAGTAGCGTTCCTCGGCGAATCCACCTGTGAGAGTGTCGGTCCACAAGTTGCTCAGCGGCCGAAAGGGGAAATCCGATGCGAATCGCCTGTATGCAAGGGTTTCTCCGTAGGCTTCAAGTCTTTCGGCATCACGTAGGCGTTCGAGGCCTGCCAGGTCTGTCTTGAAGGTTCCCTTTCCCGGCCCGTAGTCCTTACCATTGAAGTTGAAGAGCTTAAGGTCGCCGGCCTGTGCTGGCCTTTGACTTGTGAGATTATCGCGTCTGTAAACTTGAGAGCCTTTCGGAAGGACTGACCAGTCAGATCGCTCCTCATAGGTCATTCTTCTATATGCCCCGTCCGGACTTCGAACGTAGTCGTAATTGACCCAGCCTTCGCCCGGTCGCTCCAAAAAAATTGGGCGTGTTTTGATACGGTCAGTGTCCTTGGCATACCAGATCAGGAAATCAGAAACGCCGGAAATTAGATCGCCTGACGCGCTCGTTGTTTTCTGAAATGTGATGAGCGAAAGAAAATTCTTCTTTCCGAAAACTTCGTCCATCATTTCACGAATATGGTGCACGTTCTCGTCGTTAATTTGGACGAAGCAGGAGCCGGATTCGTGGAGGAGGTCGCGGGCGAGGAGGAGGCGGTCGCGCAGGTAGGTGAGGTAGGAATGGATGCCGAGTTCCCAAGTGTCGCGGAAGGCGCGAATCATTTCGGGTTCCTGGGTGAGGTCTTCGTCCTTGCCGTCTTTGACGTCGCGGCGATTGACGAAGGGCTGGAAATTGGAGCCGTAGCGGATGCCGTAAGGCGGGTCAATGTAAACCATTTGGACCTGGCCGGCGAAGCCTTCTTTTTCGAGGAGGGAGTTCATAACGAGGAGGGAATCACCGGCGATGAGGCGGTTGGTCCAGCCGTGGGAGTGGCGGTAGAAGTCGATGGCTTCGCGGAGGGGAGGATTTTCCTCGCGAGTTTCAAAGAGAAACGATTCCTGGGCGGGCTTGAGAGGGCCGCCATTGCGTTTGCGGACGGCTTCGATGATGGTGCGAGGGTCGATGCGCTCGTGGACATGGAGGGACACGGTGGGGACTTCGAAGGAGGTGTGCTCGGCTTTGCCGGCCCAGACGAGTTGGGGATCGAGATGGGGATCGTATTCGTAGGTTTTGCGAGAGGTGACAGGCGGATCGGTTTGCGGGGTGACGAGGCCGACGGGAGGATTGTTGATGCGCTTCTTGCCTTTGTGATCGTACTGCTCGATGGGACGTTTGTGAGTTGAGTTTTGCGGCGGCTTGGGGGATTTTGCGGACTTTTCCTTTTTCGCCATGCGGCGTAACTCCGGCGTGACTCAATGAGGTGGTACTGGGGATTGTAGTCATTTTGGGGAGCAATGGCTAGTGTGAGCATCTCTCTAGCGGTTATGCTTCGGCCTTCTGGAGGGCCGTTGTTGGTTCGGAAACTTGCTGCAGACTCGCTTCCTTCCCGCGCCCGTTTTGACTTATAACTGGAAACTGACGAAAACACAGCGGCCCATGCCCGATAGGAAAGAGTCGTGACTCCAGACAAGAAGAAACGATTGCGTGTAGGCGTACTCTTTGGAGGCCGCTCCGGCGAGCACGAAGTATCGCTCGCGTCGGCAGCCTCCGTGATCCGTGGTTTGGATCCGGACAAGTATGAGGCCGTTCCGATCGGCATTACGAAGGACGGCCACTGGCTGATTGGCGAAGGCGCCGTGAAAATGCTGCCGGAGGTGCTGAAGGGCGGACGGCGCGTGATGTTGACCGCCGACCCGACCGAGGCGGCGCTGGTGCCGCTGGATCGCGGAGCGGGCGCGCAGCGGCTGGATGTGATCTTCCCCGTTCTGCACGGGACCTTTGGGGAAGATGGCACCATTCAAGGCATGCTGGATCTTGCCGGGCTGCCCTACGTGGGCGCGGGGGTGCTGGGCTCGGCCGTGGGCATGGACAAGGATGTGTCCAAACGCCTGTTTCAGGCGGCGGGAATGCCGGTGGTGCCTTGGGTGACAGCGCGTCGCCAGGACTGGGAGAAAGACCCGCAGGCTGTGAGGGCCAAAATTGAAGAAAAGTTTCCTTATCCCGTGTTCGTGAAACCTGCCACGCTGGGCTCGTCGGTGGGGATGACGAAAGTGCACAACGCGGAGGAGCTTGGGCCGGCGATGGACCTGGCGTGTGAATTTGGAATGAAGATTCTTGTGGAGAAGGCCGTCACTGCCCGCGAGATCGAAGTCTCCGTGTTGGGCAATCACGAGCCAAAAGCGTCCGTGCCGGGTGAAATCGTGCCGCACCGGGAGTTCTACGACTACACCGCAAAATATCTGGAGGAAGGTACACAGTTGGTGATTCCCGCGGACTTGAAGCCCGCGCAGATCCAGAAGGTTCAGTCACTGGCCGTGAAGGCGTTCCAGGCGCTGGAGCTGTCCGGGATGGCGCGCGTGGATTTCTTCCTGGAGAAGAAGGGCGGCAAAATTTATGTGAATGAAGTCAACACCATTCCGGGTTTCACTTCCATCAGCATGTATCCGAAATTGTGGGAAGCGAGCGGAATTCCGTTCCGGGAATTGATTGACAAGCTGATCGAGCTGGCCTTCGAGTTGCACCAGGAAAAGGCGCGGACAAAATACGCCATCGAGCTGCCGCAAGGTTCGGGCGGGGCGCTCTCCGGCTGAAAGGGTACAATGGTGTGTCGGCGAATCCAGCATGCACTTAGATGGCATGAAGTCCCTTTTGGAACCACCTCCGGTGAAAACGGAGAAGTCGCGAGTGTTGGCGTTCGTGATGGTGGCCCTGCTACTGGCCCTGGCGGTGGTGTTGTGGTTCACGTTCCGCTACTACCCGGAGAAAAAGGCCACGGAACAATTCTTTGATGCCCTAGTTGCAGGGGACGCCGAGAAAGCCTACGCGCTATGGAAGCCAACAGCGAGTTATAAGAAGGACGATTTTCTGGCGGATTGGGGACCCGCGGGATACTACGGCCCCGTGAAAAGTTACAAAATCATGGGAGCCAGGGAACCGGAAAAAAGCGATTCCATTGCGGTGAACGTGGCGTTGAGCCCTTATTCCCCGATGCCAAGCGCGAACGACGCGGAAAAGAGCCGCAAGACGCGCGTGGTTACCCTGTGGGTCTCGACATCGGACAAGTCCTTCAGTTTCCCACCGTAAGGCAAAAGCGGTAGGACACACAGCCTCAAGCTACAGGCGCATTTCCCGCCGAAGGCAACCGCCGAGCACCGCGACATGGACAATGCGGAATCGCGGCAAGAGCCGCTTCAGCCGGGGAATGGCGCCGGCGGACTCTGCTTTCATGGGGAGGTTTCTCAGCTTACTCGGGTGCGAGGGTCGCTTCCTCGGGAAGCATCACCGGGATGTCGTCCCGGATAGGATAAATGCGCTTGCAGGCGTCGCACTTGAGTCCGGAATCGTCCGGGAGCAGGTGTACGGGTTTTTTGCAAACAGGGCAGACGAGGATGGCGAGAAGCTCCTTGGGGATCGGCATGGTTCACTCCAGAGTTCGAGAGAAGACTGTAACAGACAGTGACTCTTCGCGGCCAGTGTTCTTGCACTTCCGGTGGGAGAAGGCTCCGAATGGCGCGAGCCTAGAAATGTGAGCTGTTTAGTAGAAGGCAGCAGGCTCCACAACCGGCAACGTGGCCGCGTTATACTCGTGGGGACAGGCAAAACTTGCGGAGCCACGACATCGGCGGAAGAGTCCGTCTGATCTGGAAATGAGGTGCCACGGCATGAGAAAGCTATCCACGCTGGTATTGGCAATCCTGGCGTTCTTGCTGGTTCCCTGCGGCCGGGCACAGACGCCTGCCGAGCTGAGAGAGTTGGCGGCCGAGAATGAGGTCAAGCAAGAGGAACTGGTCAATCTGGAAAAAGAAACGGCGCGGGCGTTGCAGTGGAACAATGGGACACTCTTTCGTCGAATCTATGGTGAGGACTTCGTGGGAATCCTGCCCTCGGGGCAGAGGCTGAACAAGGCGAAGTGGATCGCCGCAATTGAGAATTCCGGTATCAAGTACACTTCCTTTATCGCCTCCGACATCCAGGTACGCATGTTTCAGGATACGGCCGTAGTCACCTGTCTCTGGAGCTCCCGCGGAACGCAGGGCGACCGCTACTTTTCCCGGCAGTCGCGCGTCACCCACGTGTATGTTTATGGGCAAAGGGGATGGCAGGCCGTTGCCAGCCAGGAAACCTTGTTGCCCGGTTAAGACCATTTGGGTTGCAGCCCATATCCAAGACAATCTGGTGACAAATGGCTAGTGTTGGTCCGACTTGTTTGAGCAAATCCCCTCAAGTGTTCTCTTCCCAAGCTCGCGTCCGATCTTTGGAACGTCATTTGGCCCAAATAGTTGGAACGACACCAGTATCTCGAGTTCGAAACCCATTGAATAATTAAGCGTGTCATTCCGAGCGAAGCGAGGAATCTGCTTTTTCAGCCGCGTTGAAACAAAAGCAGATTCCTCGGCACCCGCGCAGCGCGAGCCCCTCGGAATGACAGGGATGGTGTCCTGACATGTGCAGACTATTTCCGACTCAGGACGCTAGTTGCAGCCGGTGCCCATCTCTAGGAGAATGGCGCGTTGAGGTGGCTATGAGGATCAGGCTTTGGTGTGTCTGTTTGTTGGGATTGATGCTGGCCGGGTTGGCAGAGGGCCAAACTCCTCCAGGAACGAACGCAACGCAAGAGCCCGTCCTGCCTTATGTTCCCAGCCTGGATCTGGCATCGATGGATAAGATGGCTGATCCCTGCGTGAATTTTTATCAGTACGCTTGCGGCGGGTGGAAGAAAAATAATCCGATACCTCCGGACCAGACCTCCTGGTCGGTTTACGGGAAGCTCTATCAGGACAATCTGCAATTTCTGAGGGGAATTCTGGAACAAGCCGCGGTCAACAGCGGAACACGCGATGCAGTCACCCAACAGATTGGCGATTTTTGTGCTGCTTGCATGGACGAAACGGCTGTGGAGAGGCAAGGGATTGCTCCCGTACGGGGTTATCTCGATGCTATCGGGAATCTGAAATCAGCCAAGGAGATCGCGCCCCTGGCGGCGCGATTACAATTGGTCTACGGGCATTCGGTTCTTTTTGGGGCGGGATCGACGCAGGACCCGGACAACTCCGAACAAGTAATCGCGGAACTCGACCAGGGTGGGCTTGGTCTGCCCGACCGCGACTACTACACCAAGGCAGATGCGAAATCCAAAGAAACGCGGGAACGCTACGTCCAACATGTGCAGAACATTTTCGAACTGACAGGCGAGAACCCGGGGACAGCGAAAAAAGATGCAGACACCGTGATGCGGCTCGAAACCGCGCTGGCAAAAGCTTCCCTGACACGGGTGGACCGGCGTGACCCGTACAAGCTGAAACACAAAATGAAGCTGGCGGATTTGAACGGGCTGGCGCCGAATTTTGATTGGAAGGCCTATTACAGCACCGCGCATTATCCGCAGTTCGAGACGCTGAATGTGGCCACGCCGGACTTTTTCAAGGAAGTCAACGCGCTGCTGGAGGACGAGCCGCTCGGCAACTGGAAGACATACCTGCGGTTTCACGTGGTGGATTCGGCCTCTCCCTATCTCTCTTCGGCGTTCGTCAATGAAAATTTCGAGTTTTACCGGAAGTATCTGCGGGGAGCAAAGGAACAACAGCCACGGTGGAAGCGTTGCGTCAGTTATACGGATCGCCAACTGGGCGAGGCGCTCGGAGAGGTCTACGTGGCCAAGGTGTTTTCACCCGAACTGAAGCAGAGCACGTTGGACATGGTGCGGCGCATCGAGGACGCCATGGCCCTGAGAATCCAGCAACTAGACTGGATGAGCCCGGAGACTAAAGAACAGGCGCTCCGGAAACTGCGCGGGATCCGCAACAAAATCGGCTATCCCGACAAGTGGAGGGACTACAGCAGCGTCAAAATTGCGCGGGATGATTTCGCCGGCAACATGGCCCGGGCTTCGGAGTTTGAGCGCCATCGGGATATCAACAAAATCGGCAAGCCGGTGGACCGCGGCGAATGGGGCATGAGCCCGCCGACCGTGAATGCTTATTACAATCCACAAATGAACGACATCAATTTTCCCGCGGGAGTGCTGCAGCCGCCATTGTACGACGCAAGAATGGACGCAGCTCCAAATTACGGCAACACCGGTGGCACGATCGGCCACGAATTGACGCATGGATTCGACGATGAAGGCAGCCAGTACGATGCCGAGGGAAACCTGAAGAACTGGTGGGCCAAGACGGATCGCGAAAAGTTCGAAGCGCGGACCAAGTGCGTGGTAGATCAGTACGCCAACTACATCGTGGTGGACGACATCCACATCAACAGCAAGCTCACACTCGGCGAAGACGTTGCCGATCTGGGCGGCGAGATCCTGGCTTACATGGCCTGGCAAGACGCAACCAAGGGACAAGCCCTCTCGCCGCGCGACGGGCTCACGCCCGAGCAACGGTTCTTCATCGGCTTTGCGCAATGGGACTGCAACAATGAACGGCCCGAGGATCTGCGCGTACGTGCAGCGACCGATCCCCACTCACCGGGGGAATACCGCATCAATGGTGTGGTCGTGAACATGCCGGAGTTCGCCAAGGCCTTTGCCTGCAAACCAGGCCAGCCCATGACGAGACCTCCCGAGAAGGTCTGCAAGGTCTGGTAAGAGCCCGCGCGCCACTCCGCGTGCAGCGGCAGGCTGCGAGTGTCACGATTGGCGCCTCTTCTTTGTGTATGCCGAAAAGTGATCTAGAAAGATTCGACGCGCCAAATCAGGCGCGCGGAGAAAGAGCTTTGCTTCGTCAGGTCGAGCCGCCAAAGCGCCAGGATTTGTGAGCCCTGATAGACACGTTCGAAGCCGCCTTCCGATTCGGAAACGGTATCGATCGGAGCAACCCAGAATCCCTCGCTGCCGGGAGCCTGCAGCGTCACCCGCAGGCGCTGCCAGCCATCTTCCATCCGGAGAATCGGGCCGGGGAGCGTCCCGGAGAACCGCAAATTGCGGCGGCCCGTGGGCGTCTCAAAAAAGCGGTCAGGTTCGTTGGGAGCGAGGAGATTGACGACCGATTCCACGCCGAACCGCACTGGCCGGCCTGAAGGTCCAGAGAGGGTGAAGGAAACGTCACAGCTCACTTCGCAACCTTGTGGAGCGGAGCCAAACAGAAAGTGTTTGGTGATGATAAGGCTTGGCGGATTCGCGGGATCGGCGGCGAATTCCGGAATCGCTTTTTCGAGAACCAAGTCGGCGCAGTTGGCGGAGGAGGAACGAATCTGGAAAACACCTGCGGCCAAGCTGGCGAGCTCGTTCAGTTCGAGTGTTTCGTAGTCACCGAAAGTTCGCGAAGAGTCAAAGAATAGCAAGCGAAAGGAGTGCCGAGAAAAGCGGTCATAGCGCAGGAAACGCTCCAGATTGGGCTCCTTGGCAAGCACCTGGTCATGAATCGAAACCGCGCCGCCGGAGGGCGATTTCGTGGATGCGGTCTCGCGCAGACGCGTGTGATAGGCTTCAGGGCGCCGCTGGATCGAATTGATCAGGGTGGCGGCACACGGGCGGAAGTCGAAGGCAGCGAGTGTCGCGCCGTCCGAAGGTTTGAGAAGCGCCTGATACTCTGGGGCGCTGAAGAGAAGCTCGGCATTGCCATCCGCATCGTAATCGAGAAATTCGACGCGCGGGACCGAGCCACCCGGTGTGAGTTGGTCCACGATCGATTCGGCGCGCACCAGATTGCGCCACAGCTCGGTGCGCAAATGGGGGGCATAAAGTCCGCCGAAGATGCCGTGCCAGTAGGCGTCGTTCCCTTGCCCACGCAGGAGCTGATCACGCGCCTCCTGAAGCTGAGCAGTGTGTTCGGGACTGGAGAGGCGCGGAGGTACGGCCGCGACACAGGCGGAGACACGAAGCATTTTCTTGTGGAGCAGATCGGATTCCGGATATTTGCGGAAAAATCCCCGCCACCCGCTGCCTCGGAGCAAGGCGAGAATGTCGGGCCGCTGGGAGAACTCCTTCTGCAGTCCATAGAGACGTAACCGCGCGCCGGTAGGCAGAACCCATACCATCATTTCCGCGTACGAGGCCGTGGGAAGGTCGGCCCGGCCAAGCGGAACTTGAGACGCCGTGCATTCGCTGGGCGTGACCGTTCTGAGCCAAGCGGCATTTTCCTCAAGCGCCTTGAAGAATCCTTCCAGCCATCCGTCGGCGTAGCAATGCTTGAACGTGCCGGGCCACACGCCGAATTTTTCCATGTCATCGCCGAACGCGGCCACTCCCCCGGGACGCACTTGCGCTGCATTCCTGAAATATGCGATGGAATCCTCGGCTTTGCGAAACGGGATGAGATAGCGCAATTCCTTGAGTCCCGGAAACAGCCAAACGGACTTCCCGCAATCTTCCGCGATGTAGGGGCCAAACAACTCTTGCGGTTCGAATCCGGCGGCGAGGAAGGGGAGATCATCCACGAGCGTGTAGCTCACGTTGGCGGCAGCGAGCGATGAGGGGAGCTGCGGTTCCCAGACGCGCTCGGTAAGCCATGCCCCGGTGGGACATTTGCCGAAGTGCTTCTCGAGGTAGTCCGCAAGGCGAGAGATCTGTTCGATTCGGTCCTCTTCCGGAATGGAGATCAGGATAGGTTCGTAGAAACCTCCCCCGATCAGTTCCACCTGGCCGGACGCCACCAGCTTGCGGAGCCGCGCGAAATATTCCGGATGATTTTTCTCGATCCAGAGAAGCAGCGGACCCGAGTAGTGAAGGGCCATGCGAATCCGGGGATGCTTTTCGACAAGCGAAAGAAAGGCGTCGTAGCAGTGCTGATAGCACTCTTCGAATACGTGTTCGAAATTGCCGGAGGGCTGATGGGCGTGGATGATGAGTACAACGTGAAATGGAGGGCCGGTTTCAGTCATGGAGCTCACAATCTATGATACCCCGAGATATGTTAAAGAGTGCAGTACCCCTCTTCACACCAGAAACACGAGAGAATCGTGGCCTTACCTTGCTTTCGTCCGGGCAAGCAGCCAATCCGCGATGATCTGCAAGGCCTCGGGCGAAAAGGTCTCTTCGATGGCAGCGTACTCGGTGGGAGAACCGGAGTAGGCGTGCTGGAAAAGATGGTTGAGTCCCGGAAGCTGGCGGACATCCGCTTGCGTGTTACCCGCCACGGCCAGGGCCTGCTGGAGCAGCGGCATGTTGATTGTCGGGGGAACCTGAAGGTCTTTTTCTCCGTAGAGCGCGAGCACCGGACTTTTGGTGTTCCTCAGATTCGGCAGCGGATCGTAATCGAGAAAGAAGCGGAACCACGGAGAGGTCATCATGCGAAGCTGCGGTTCCAAAGCGGCGGGCGGTATCGCGGAATCCAAACCGCTCTCCTTCACCAACGCCCTGAGTTTGTCCGTCAGGACGGCCGGGTCTTTCTCCTGCCGCACCAGGCCGTAAGCCGCTTTGTCGAAATTGAGGCTGGTGACAACCTGCGCATCGCTCAGACCACCCGCGCGGGCAATCAGCTCGGATTGATTGAGGAGGGTGTCTTCACCCTTGGTCGCCGGCGCAGAGAGAAGAACCATCCATGGAATGACTTGGGAACGCGCAGCGATGGACGGCGCGATCATGGCTCCTTCACTGTGCCCAATGATGCCGATTTTCCCGGAGTCGATATCTTTGCGGGATTTCAGGTAGGAGATGGCGGATTCGGCATCGCTCGCCAGGTCCACTGTGGTGGCGTCATCCGCAGACCCTTCGGACTTGCCGATGCCGCGCTTGTCGTAGCGCAGGACCGCAATTCCCTTCCTTGTCAGATAGTCCGAAAGAACAAGAAAGGGCTTGTGATTCGAGAGAGATTCATCTCGATCCTGCGGCCCTGACCCGGCGATGAGAACGACAGCGGCAACTGGGCCGGGCCCCTTGGGTAGAGTGAGGGTGCCAGCGAGTGTCACGCCCGCGGCCGGATTGGAAAAGGAGACTTCTTCTTCATGGTAGAGGTAGGGCTTGGAGGGATTCTGCGGGCGGCGTAGCTCAAGGGGCTGATCGGAGCGCTTGAATTCGAGCTTCTCCTTGAGGTCACCCTGAGACCAAAAACCTGTGATCGTGTTTTTGGCCGCGTCGAGCGTGCCATCGAATACGCCCGCGACCGCGGGGATTTCGAAATGAAAGGCGGAATCTTTCTGGCTGACAGAGATGGCTGGAAGGCCACTGACGCTCTGGTCCAGGCTGTCGAGTGCGGCGATCAACTGTCCCTCCGTGTCGTGGGAAACATGCAACTGCAACCGCAAACGCATGCCATGGGTTTCCAATGCGCTTTGCCAGAGGCCTTCGACCGGGAATCGTGCGTCGCCTGGCTTGTGCGCAGCGGGTTGGCGATGAAATACCAGCGGCAGCGAAGCGCTTCCCTGTGACCACTCACCGTCGATGGCTTTATGGTCGGGGGATACTTTGCCTTCATAGCGGGCGCCCACGGAGGCCACTTCGAGCTTGAGCGTTCCGGAATTCAAAGATACGGAACTTGCCTCGATTGCGAAAACGGCCTGATCCAGGCTGTCCAAGGAGGCGTGCAATGCGCCATGGGAGTTCCTGGAAAGATGCAGGACGAGGTGGAGTTGCGCTTCTCCCGCCTGAAGCGTACCGGTATAGGTGCCTTCTAAGGCCGGCGCCTGCGCCAGAAGGGAAACAGCAGCGGGGAAAAGGGTCAGCCCCAGTATGGCCAGACAGCGCAGAATGAGAAAGCGCAAAGGCAACTCCATGGATCGCAAAAGAGACCGCAACTGCTTGGACGAGCCCTAGCCGGAAAAGGCAGCTCGAGGGGAAAGCGGCGCTACCAGGGGATCGCAGCGCCTGCAAAAGTTAAGCACGGCGGACAACGCGCAGTCCAAAGCTATTTTTTATTGTACCAGTCAGCGTTGATGGCAGCGAATTTCTGCCACTTTTCCGGCAGATCTTCCAAGGCAAAGATGGCAGTTACCGGACAGACCGGGACGCAAGCGCCGCAGTCGATGCATTCCACGGGATGGATGTACAACATGGTTTCAGCCTGGAAAGCTGCCTCGTCTTTGCGCGGATGGATGCAATCGACGGGGCACACATCAACACAAGCAGTGTCCTTGGTGTTGATGCACGGTTCCGCAATCACGTAAGCCATTCAGGATCTCCTTTGAAAAGGCAGCGAGCCGGGATCGAGAAGCCGCACGCAAACGGCAAACCTACACCATACCACGGCACTGCCAGGTCGCAAGCACCTAAATTCCATTCTACGAAAGACGTGGCTGATTCTCAACCCGGGGAGTGGCGTTAGAATGGGAGAGAAAGGAACGGGCATGAGACCGAAGATCGCAATCGCGGGTCTGCTGTTCTTGGCGGTGACGGCTTCGGCGGTTGCGCAAACCAACACACCCAAGGACCCGCCGCTGATTGATGCGCAGGGCTATCAGAAGATCTTGCGGCAGTACAAAGGCCAACCGCTCCTGGTCACTTTCTGGGCGACGTGGTGCGAGCCCTGCCGCGACGAATATCCCATGTTGAATGGACTCGCGAAGCAATACGCGCCGCAGGGATTGAAGGTCGTAGGGATCAACCTGGACCAGGAAGGAGACATCATTCTGATGAGGCGATTCCTCGCGCGCAATAAGCCCGTGTTCCCGAACTACCGAAAGCGCAAGGGAGAAGAAGACGCATTTTCCAATGCCGTCATGCCGGGATGGAATGGGTCTCTCCCTGCTTCCTTCTTCTATTCAAGAGACGGGAGGCAGATCGGTCATGTGCTGGGAGCCGGCGGCCGCGATGCCTATGACGCGGCCATTCGCACGCTTCTGTCGAATTGAGGAGCGGACGAGATTTCCGCGCACACAGTCAATTACTCAAGAAAGTGGATTGCAGGAGGCGATTCATGCTGAACTTAAAGAGAAACAAAATCACCTATTTCGGCCACAGCACATTTGGGCTAACCACACCCGGCGGGCAGGTGGCGATCATCGACCCCTGGGTCACGAGCAATCCGCGATGTCCGGATGGCTTGAAAAAACTGAACCGGCTGGATGCTATTTTTCTGACTCACGGGCACACCGATCACCTGGGCGATTTGTTGGCACTCGCCGCGCAACACAAGCCAAAGGTGGTGTCTACCTTTGAGACTTATCTTTGGCTCGAATCGAAGGGCACGGGCGCCCAAGGCATGCCGATAAACAAAGGTGGCTCGCAGAAGGTCGGTGATTTCGAGGTCACCATGACCAATGCGTTCCATTCCAATTCGATTGAGGACAACGGGCAAAGAATTTACGGGGGCGAAGCAGGCGGATTTATCGTCAAGCTGCCGGGCGGTGTCACTGTCTATCACGCGGGCGACACCTGCGTGTTCGGCGACATGAAACTCATCGGTGAGTTCTACAAACCGGATCTGGCGTGCCTGCCCATCGGCGATGTGTTCACCATGGGGCCGCGGGAAGCCGCCCTGGCCATCCGGCTGCTCCGCGTCAAGCATGTCATCCCCATGCACTATGCCACTTTCCCCATGCTAACGGGGACTCCCGAAGCCCTGCGCGCCGAGGCAAGGGGTATCCGCGGCCTGCAGATTCACGCCATGAAGCCGGGAGAAACCTTGGGCTAAGAATCAGCGCGGCCTTGTTTACGCACGGAAAAAATTGCGAAGGAAAAAACCGAGGTTTGCCGGGCGCTCAGCCAGGCGGCGCATGAAATACGGGAACCATTCCTGTCCGTAGGGAACGTAGATCCGTACCTGGTATCCATCGCGCACCAACTGCCGTTGCAGGTCGGTGCGCACTCCATACAGCATCTGAAATTCAAAATCGTCCTTGGAGATTTTTTTCTCCGCGGCGCAACGGATGGTCTCCGCGATCATGCGCGGGTCGTGCGTGGCAATCCCGTGATAGAAGCCGCTCGGAAGCAGCAGGCGCATAAGCTTCGCGAAGTTGGCATCAACATCCGCCTTGCGGCGAAAGGCGACTTCCTCCGGTTCCTTGTAAGCGCCCTTGCACAGCCGGATGCGGCAGCCGTAGGAGAGCAGGTCGTGAATGTCATTCTCGCTGCGATACAGGTAGGCCTGGATGACGGCGCCGACGCACGGTGTCTGCGCCCGCACCCGCTTGACCAGCTCCACGGTTCGCTGCGTATAGATGGAGCCTTCCATGTCGATGCGCAGGAAGCTGTCGTAGCCGGCGGCGCGCTCTGCAATCGAGAGCACCAAGCCCTCACAGAACTCAACCGAAAGGTCCAGTCCCAGCTGGGTGAGCTTGCAAGAGACGTTGGCTTTCAGTTTTTCCTGGGCGATGCGGTCATAAATACCAAGATAGGTATCGCGAGCCTTCTGCGCGTCCTCTGGCGTAGCGACATTCTCTCCAAGACAATCCAGCGTCACCATCATTCCCGCGTCGTTACATGCGCGCGCGGCTTCAATGGCTTCATCCAGCATCTCGCCAGCGACAAACCGGTGCGACATCCGGCGCGTCGTGCCGTTGGCAGTCACCCAGTGGGCAATACCTTTGCTGTCGGAGAGCTTGAGAAGAGTCGATCGCAGCATGGACAAAGCAATTATGCTCCGCGTGACGGGGAGAGGCTAGCGCCGTTCCAACTTGTTGTGCCCAATGACATTACAAGAATCAGGCGCGGCCCCACAGGATGCATTTTCGAGAGGATTGCTTGAACGAGTCGGAGCGGTGCCAGCGGCGGGCTAGGCTTTGTGTTCTTCGAGGAACTTCTCGGCGTCTATCGCCGCCATGCAGCCGGAGCCCGCGGCGGTGACTGCCTGACGATAGCGGTGGTCCTGAACATCTCCGGCAATGAATACCCCAGGAACGCTGGTGTGGGTGCCGTGACGGGCAATCAAATAGCCGTTCTGGTCCATTTCGAGCTTGCCGCGAAAAACGATGGTATTGGGGTCGTGGCCGATAGCAACGAATACGCCATCAAGAGTGATTTCTCGCTTTTCGCTGGTTTTCGGGTTGTGCAGCCGGACACCCTTGACCAGCCCTTCTGGTGCCAGAATTTCCTCGACGACGTACGGTGCGACAAATTCCACTTTCTCGTTCTTCTGGGCACGGTCAATCATGATTTTCGACGCGCGGAACTCCTCCCGCCGGTGGATCACGTAAACCTTGCTCGCATAGCGCGAAAGAAAGTTGGCCTCTTCCATCGCGGAATCGCCCCCTCCCACAACCGCGATGGGCTTGCCGCGAAAGAAATAGCCATCGCAGGTCGCACAGGTCGAAACTCCGCGACCAATGAGTTCCCGTTCGCCCTTCAAACCGAGAAGACGTGCGGAGGCGCCCGCGGCGATAATCAGGGCCCTTGCGTCGTAGACGTCCTTCCCTGTCACTATTCTGAACGGACGCTGCGATAGATCGACTGCGCTCACGCTGCCTGACTTGAATTCCGCCCCGAATTTCAGCGCTTGTTTGCGCATGTTTTCGATCAGTTCGGGGCCTAAAATCCCCTCGGGGAAACCCGGGAAATTCTCCACATGCGTGGTCAAGGAAAGCTGCCCGCCGGGTTCGTGGCCTTCCAGAACCAGGGGCTTCAGATTGGCACGAGCCGCGTAGATTGCGGCCGTCAGGCCGGCACAGCCACTGCCGATGATAACGACGTTATACACGCTCACAAACTCCCTAAGTTAGATTCACTTGGAGGACCTAGAGGTACAGGGCAAGCGATCATTGTAGCATCCCGTGGCACGCAAACTCTTCAGACGCTGCGAAACGCAGTTTGACGCACTGTTTGACGGGTGGCCGCTCGGTAACTGCCAATTTGGAAAGCGGCGAAGGCATGTAGCGGTGGACGTAAATCCCACATCAATCTAAGCTGGATTTGGATGGAATACTTCTTCAGGAGCTGCCCATGGATCCGCACTATCCCATTGGAAACTTTGAAATGCCGGCTGAGGTTACGCCTGCGACGCGAGCCAAAGCCATACGCGAGATTTCTTCCGTGCCGCGAAAGGTCCGCGCGGCGGTGAAGGGCTTGAACGACGAACAACTGGACACCCCATACCGCGAAGGCGGTTGGACGGTGCGGCAGGTCGTACACCATCTCGCCGACAGCCACATGAATGCCTACGTGCGTTGGCGCCTGGCGCTGACGGAGACGGAACCAACCATCAAGCCGTACGAGGAAAGCGCCTGGGCCAAACTGGAGGACGCTGCGCACGCGCCGGTGGAAGTGTCACTGCGGCTTCTCAAACCGCTGCACGAGCGTTGGACGACCTTGCTGCACTCGGTAAAACAAGAGGAGTTTGCGCGCACATTCCGCCATCCCGAGCATGGCGTGAGAACACTGGACTGGATGCTATTCCTCTACGCCTGGCATGGAAGGCATCACACCGCGCACATCACCGAGTTGCGCAAACAAAAGGGCTGGTAGCCGCATTCGCTAAAGAGCCGCAAGTAGCCGAACAACCGGCCCTCGTGTAGGATGGGACAGGCGTAAACGCGATAAGGAGACCCCATGGCACGACCGGCCGGAACTTACGCAATTTTTGAAACCTCCCTCGGCAATATTGTTTGCAAGCTGTTTGACAAAGAAGCACCCAAGACCGTGGACAATTTTATCGGCCTAGCCGAAGGAACCAGGGAATTTACGGACCCCGTGACGGGCGAGAAAGAGAAACGAAATTTCTACGACGGCTTGACGTTTCACCGCGTGATTCCCCGATTCATGATTCAGGGAGGGTGCCCTCGCGGCGATGGCCGCGGCGGCCCAGGGTACTCCTTCGCGGATGAATTCCATCCTTCGCTGAAACACTCGAAAGCGGGAAAGCTTTCCATGGCCAACGCCGGCCCGAACACCAACGGAAGCCAGTTTTTTATCACCGTTGCCCCAACGCCACATCTTGACAACCGCCACACGATTTTTGGCGAGGTGGTGGAAGGCCAGGCCGTCGCGGATAAAATTTCGAACACGGCACGGGACAGTATGGACAAGCCCAGAACCCCGGTGACCATGAGCGTTCGTATCGAACGCGCTTCGTAAAATCCAGGACGACCATGCTCTCGCCTGCGCGGCTGACCCAATTCACGGTCGAGCTCATCTTCGTGCTTCTCGGCGCTGTGGTGGTTTGGCTCGGCCTAAATGGGCGCGTTCACTTCGCTCCTCACAGCGTCCTTTGGCTGGCGCTTAGCGTTGGAGTTATCGCGTGGGGACTCCTCGCGGTGGCCAAACCCGGCCAATGGTGGGCCCGCTGGCAGAGGTGGAACCGCGGCGGCTCGATGATTCTGCTCGGCCTCATCATGTTGGAAATTGCGCGCGCGCCATTTGCCTGGGTGGGTAAATTGCTGGCCCTCTCCGGTCTTGTGTTGATCCTCCGCGGCGTTCTGGGCTCGTTCCTGATTTTGAAGCAGGGGTAAGGGTCCTTCAGACTTAACCCGAGCGAATCTCAGACGCCTCCTGGCCATACGAAGGATTCCTTTTGCGTTGTCCGCGTGGGTCAGCTATTCATTTTCTGTTGGAAGCCAATCTACTGGGGGACGGACGGCGCTGCGTTGTCGCGGAACGCCTTGGCGCACTCGGCGCACGGGCAGAGCGTGCGAAGATAGTCGTAGCTGAAGATGCCCGTGGAGTGGCCATCGCTGAAGTTGATCTGGATGGCGTAATTCCCCACTTGCGTGGCGGCTTGCGCGCGCGGTTTCGGCTTGTACATGGGCAAGAGCGGCGAAGCGGGAAGATTCATCGCCGCGAGGGACTCCTTCTTGGCGCGCTCGTCGTTGCAGGTTGCGCAGGGACAGTGCTCGCGCAGAAACGCAAAGTCATAGTGGCTGGAATGGCCGTCGGCCCAGTTGATATCGACACCCGCTCCCGTCTTCACATGGATTTTTACGGCCGTGGGCTTTTTGCGTTGGTCGCTAGGTGTGGGCATGGGGAGGAGTTTTCAGTTAACAGTTTACTGCCGGAACGATTAATCCTGAAATCCGAAGATTCCGCTGGCCGGTCCAAATAGGTGGCTGAAGATCGCCGGAAAACCTTTCTTCAGGGGCTGAAGCCCAATGGTCCTAAATGCTTTGCGCGGGGGCTGAAGCCCCCGCCTCCTAAAGAATAAGATTTTTTCAGCAACCTGATAAAGACCGGCCACTACAGGACCGGGATCAGCGGCCGTTTTTCTTTTCTTTGTGATTGCAGCAATCGCCCGGGGGAATGGGATTTCCATGCGGGCACGTAGTCGGATGTCCCAGGAAGCTGCAAATGCGTTCGTCCAGCTCGGGGCTGATGATGTGTTCAAATTTGCAGGCCTGGCTGCGCGCCTCGGGGTCGTCGATCCGGAAGGTATCTCTGAATAGCCGCTCGGCAAGCCGGTGACGCCGAACCACGTCGCGCGCGCGGTTTTTTCCTGGTTCTGTGAGAACGACCTCGCGATCTTCCCTCACGCTCACCAGGCGAAGATCTTCCATGCGGGCGAGCGCGCGCACGGGATCCACGCCGCCCGGCGTGCGAATGTGCTCAACGTCGGCCCGGTTTCCCTCTTCGCCGCGAACCCAGATCTGCTCCAGCAGGTGGTCGAAGTGGATGCTGTCGTCCATCGAGATGCGCTGATCGACCGCCAGGTGTCCGTGGGCCAGCTCGATGCGGCGATCCGCCTGCTGCGCGATATCCGGGTCGTGCGTAACCATCAGAATCGTATGCCCGGCGCTATGCAGCTCGCGGAAAAGTCCGATCACAATCTCTTCATTCGCCTCGTCCAGGTTGCCGGTCGGCTCATCGGCCAGGATCAGTTTGGGCTGATTGATCAGCGCCCGCGCAATCGCCACTCGCTGCTGTTCCCCGCCGGAAAGCTGCGACGGCAGATGCGTCAGCCGATCGCTCAATCCCACGCGCCTCAACACGTTCCCTGCCTGCAGCTCGTCCGTGACACTGTGAAAATATTGCGCCAGCATCACATTTTCGAGCGCATTCAGATAGGGCACCAAGTGGAACTGCTGAAACACGAATCCGACTTTTTCCGCGCGGTAACGCACTAGATCGTTTTCGCTCAGATCCGCAAGATCAACGCCATCGACCACCACATGCCCCGACGTAAGCGTGTCCAGCCCGCCCAGAATATTGATCAGCGTGGTTTTCCCGGACCCTGATGGCCCCATCAGCGCCACCCAATCGCCCGCCTGGATGCTCGCAGAGATGCCGTTCAAAGCGCGCAGCGTGCCGTAATCCTTCACCAGCCCATCGATTTTGACCTGGGAAATCACTCTTCACCTCGAAACACAGACGCCGGTCGAATACCCGCTAGCCGCCGCAACGGAAATGCGCTGGCGATGGAAACAATCACCGTCAGGGCCACGGAAACAGGATACACAATCCACCGCGGTTGGGCCGCCACGCCAAACACCTCTTTCCCCAGCCAAATCGAGACAACAATTCCAATCGCCGAGCCGACAAGACCCCCGGTGATTCCCAATAGAATGGCTTCGGTCAAGAACAGCCGCACCACGGCCCGTATCGATCCGCCAATCGCTTTCATCAAGCCCACATCGTTCTTTCGCTCGACGGCCACATTGGTCATGCCCGCCATCACGCAGAGCGACGTGAGAAAGAGCACCAGCAAAACTGTCCCGGTGAGCAGTCCGCTAATGCGGTCATAGATGCGGCCTTCGGCTTCCGTGAGCTGCTTGATGCCATGAACATCGGCGCCGGACAGGCGCCGGCTCAAAGAGGAAATAAATAATTTCACGGAATCGGGAGTGCCGGTCACACTCAGTTGAATCAAACTGATGCGCCCAGGAAGATCGGCAAGCGCCTGCGCTATTTTCAACTTGGTAAAGACCTGCGTGTCTTCGGCGCCGCCGGTGGCAACCACGGCAAAGACCTTACAGGATGCTTCCCTCCCCTGGTTCCGCAGTTGCAGCGAATCGCCTGCGTGCACCTTGAATTGTGCAGCGGCCTTCGTGCCGATCTCGCACGGTTCCGGATCATTCTCCAGATTGGCAAGGTATTCCGTGCGGCGCCCGGGACGAATTTCGGTCAGCCCGTGTCCCTCGGCGCCTGCGATAACCGCCGGCTCGAAATGCACTGCGCCCACCTTGGCGACTTCTCCAATCACATAAAGGAAACCAACGGCGGGCACCGGCTTGCCTTCGAATTCGTTGGGAAGTCGTGCTAGCAATCCTTCCTCGAGTGTGGAACCATCGGAGTCGCTATTGTTCGCTTCCCGCGGCGCGACGATCACGTTCGCTCCCAAGGCTCGAAATTCCGTTGTCAGGCGCTTCTTCGCGTCAATCTGCAAGTTCAGCAGCGAACTGGTGACCGCCGCGCCCGCGCCTAGCGCCAGCAGAATTACAAATAGTCGCCCGTAATTTGCCGTGAGCAGCCTGCGGACAATGCGCCAGAACATGGAAGAGGCGCCCATCACTCGCCTCGCAAGATGGGCGCGGGATCGTAACGCGAAGCTTGGCGCAACGGGTAAGCGCTACCAAGCAATGTGATCAGCGCCGCAAGGCCAAGAATCACTAGTAGGACAAACAACTTCGGCTCAGGCGTGAATCCAAATATTCGTTCCCCCAGCACGCGCGCCAGAATGATGCCGACCGCATAGCCAATGCCGCCGCCAACGAATGCAAGGAGCAACTGTTCCGCGGCAAGCAGAACGCCGACCAGTCCTGAGTGTGCCCCGAGAGCTTTCATCAAGCCGATTTCCGTTCGCCGTTCAATCACCGAAGCCGCGGCGGACGCGCCGACCGCCAGCGCCGCTGCCAGCAACGCGGCAAACGTAACCAGCCATAGCAACGTGCGCACCCGCGTGAGGATGTTTCCTTCGCCTTCGGCAACGCGCCGAATCACGCGCACGTCCGTACCCTTCAACTCTTCGCTGATCTGCAACGCAATTGCGGAGATATATGGCGTGCAATACCAGGTATCAAATTCCGCCGGCGTCATCGTTTTCGGATCTTTGCGCGCGAACGCGTCTTCCGGCTTGGTCAGCGCGCTCACGTACAGGCGGCGGTATTGCCCGGGTTTGCCAGCCAACTCCTGGGCAATCTCAAGCGGAGCTACAACAGCGTTGTCCTCCGGCCCACCCGTCGAGAGAACACCGGTCACTCTCAGAGCATGCCAACCGGTCTTGTCGCTGGCATGCACATTGAGCGTGTCACCTGTCCTGACGCCAAATTTTTTGGAGAAGGTCGTGCCGACCACGCACTGTTCGGAACCTTCAGCAAACCAATTCCCGTCGACGTGCCACCAGGGATTGGTCTTGTCGATTCCGGTGACATAAGAGGTGCCATCTGGAATGGAAACGGAGTGCTCCGACCATGTCCCGATCAGCGTCGTTTCGCCGAGCACTCCAGGATTCGACCAGTTCTTGGAAGCGGGCGACCACACTTGCACAGGCACCTCCAAAATCGGCGCAAACGCCATGATGTTGAAGCGCCAGAAAATTGTCTTCAGTTTGCCAAGGTCCGCTTCCGGAAGGTAGGCTCCGGCATTCGCCGGCCTGTAGTCCACGCCGCCAATTTCCAGTGGCAGCGAATCCGCCTGCGGCGTTACCAGCAGGTTCGCGCCCAGGCTGCGAAATTCCTTCGCCAGCCGGTCGCCGACGTCAAGCGACACGCTGAGCGCGGCCGTGGCGACGGACATCCCCATCGCCAGGGCTGCCATGCTGAGTAATTTTCGCCGTGGGCGGCGAGTGAAGGAGTCGGCTACGAGTCGCAGGAACATTTTCCCGGGTGTGAAGCGAAAAACTCTCCTATTGCGGAATTTCCTCCGCGGCTTTTGTCACTGCGGACACGTCGATCACGACGTCATTCCCCTCGACCTTCGAGGGGAAGCCGATGGGATTGCATCCGCCCTTCTGCCCGATCGATGGGATATAAATGGCCGAAGCGCAGCGCCGGCAGATCACGTTCTGCCCCTCCTGCCGGTAGCCCTCCGCGCCGCAGATCAGGCAAGCATCCAGCGCCGTGCCGTAACCGTTGGGTTTCTTGATGATCATGAAGCGGATGGACTGGCCATTCGCGTTCAGCGTGAACAGGTGCAGATTCCCATCCTGCACTTCCTCTACCGGAATGCGCACCTGGTTGTCCACCACCTCCACCGTCCGGGCTTGGGGCGGCGCCGCGTTTACTTTGGCATAAATGAAATCCGCGGTGAGCGCCAGAATTACGGCCAGACTCGTCGACGCCGCGGCGATCATCCAACGCCGCTGCCGGCGGTTCTGCGCTTCCAGCAGCCGGCGCTCCGCATCATTCTTCGCGGCCGTGGTTGTTTTCGAATGGGAAACGGACTGCCATTCGCGGAAAACCAGCAGCACCACCGCGCCGAAAACAAAAATGAAAAAGAACAGCTCGTTGCGCACGATGGGACCCAGAATCGACATCTCGGTCTTGCTGGAGGGAATCCAGCGCGCCTCGCTCAATTCGTGCAGCCCGGTGACCGCCAGTTGAATCGCCACCAGGATCAAAATCGTGCTGGTAACGGCAAAGAAGCGATGGAGCGGCACCTTCAATGTGCCCTTGAAGAAAAACAGCCCAACGGCAACCGCAGCGGCAATACCGGCCACCGTTCCGATCCAGGTCTGCAGGCCTTCCGTGGACATTTCCACGGCTCGCAAAATCAGCGCCAGTTCCGCGCCTTCGCGCAGCACCATCAAGAACACAAACAGGCCAATTCCCCATCCCGCCGCGGAGCCGCCGCGTTCCGCAAACTTCTCCACCTTTTGCTCAATTTCCTTCTTCAGGCCCTTGGCGACACGGTTCATCCAGACAATCATGGTGACCACAAAAATCGCGGCCACCAGATACATCAGTCCTTCAAAACCGTCTTCGCTGATATTGAATCGATCCAAGGCAATGGCTACGGCCAGGCTCAGAGCAACGGCCGCGGCCACGCCGCCCCAAACGTAACGGGACAGATGCGTGCGTCCGGTGCGGGCGAGATACACGAGGACGATGCCCACGACCAGGGCGGCCTCAACCCCCTCACGAAGCGCAATCAGGAAAGCGGAGAGCACGGGGACTCCAGTTGAAAATGATTTGCAACAACACTTTCAGTCTATCTTCCCGCCCCCTCTTCGTCAAGCTCCTGCATCTATCAAGCCACCCCACTGTAGAATGAGTACTTGCGTCTAATGTTTTATATGCCCCGTCGCCTCCATCAACCGCTCCTCGCTCTCCTGGTTTCCTGGCTCTTGGCCTGCCCGCAACTCCCTGCTCAGGGCGCCCAGAATTCGTCCGGTACCACCGATTCGCACGCCCTGGTCAAGCCGGACCCGAAACGCGCCAAGAAGTTGGTCGAACTGGGTGCAACGGAAGAGGCAGCAGGGGCCTACGAGGAAGCGCTGGCCGCCTATGAAGAGGCCGCTCGCTACGCGCCGTTTAACGTCACCATCGTCAGCAAGGGAGCGGCTCTTCGCTCCAAACTCGTCCGGGGTTACGTGGAGAATGCGGAGCGCCTTAGGCTGGAGGGCAATTTTCAGGAAGCGGCGCAACAACTCGCCGCTGCTCTGCACATTGATCCCACCAACACGATTTTGCTCGAACGCCTGCAGCAGGTGGAAGCGATGCGTGGGGAAGCGAAAGACTTGCCAACCGAAGAACCTCCCGAGGGTTTGCCAAAGGCCGCGCCGGATAAAACCAAAAGGGATTTTCACTTTCAAACTGATTTGCGAGGCGCGTATGAGCAAGTCGCCGCCGCATTTGGAATCAAAGCTTCGTTCGATCCCGACCTTCCTTCCCGAAACGTGAAGCTGCACCTGGAGGACGTGGACTTCGACACAGCCATGAAGGTTTTGGGTATGGAAACGGGAACATTTTGGAGGGCGCTCAACCCGAAGCTGATTTTTGTGGCTGCGGACACCGCGGAAAAGCGCAGAGCGTTCGAACCGGAGATCGAGCAGACCTTCGTGCTCCCCGCTTCCACTACCCCAGCGGAAATCACGGAGGTAGTTCGGGCTGTGCGCGAGCTAACCGGCACGCAACGCATTCAGCAGTCGCTCAACGCCCACAGTTTGACTATTCGTGACACCGTGCCGCGGGTGCAACTCGCCGGTGCCGTCATCCAGGATTTGGAACGGGCCCCCGGCGAAGTGCTCCTCGAAGTCGATCTCCTGGAAGTGGATCGCAACAATGCCGCGAACCTGGGAATAACGCCGCCTTCCAAAGTGAGCTTGTATTCTGTCACTCCCTCCTTGTTGAGTGAGTTGCGCTCGGCGTCCAGCTTGACTGCCTTGTTGACCATCTTGGCTTCCGTTTTCGGCACCTCAACTTCGACCGGACTCACCAACCTCGCTTCTGCCATTCCGCCCATCGTGGCGATCGGGGGTGGCAAGTCCACTTTCCTGCTCACCCTTCCGAGTGTTTCGGCCGATTTTTCCCAATCTCTTTCCCTGGTCCACAGCGGCAGGCAAGTCCTGATAAGAGCGGAAGAAGGCAAGGCAGCCACGTTCTTTGTCGGGGAGCGTTATCCCATCACCTTGTCACTGCTCTCCGGAAGTTTGGGCAATACGGGACAAACCGCGAGCATCGGTGGGACAGGAGTCTCCGTTCAGACGGAGCAATTCACGGTGGGGGATGGTCCCGTATCCATGGTCACGGCGGATTTTCGCAACATCGGCGACCAGGATCTTGCGGTTCTGAATGAGATCGACAACACCATCACCATTCTCCTGAATCAGGGCGCTGGCGCGACCAGCCAATTTGCCCAGGCTACCGGTTCCCCCATTTCTCTCGGCGCGGCTCGCACACAGGCGCCAACTGTCCCCGCGGCTTTGGCCACTGGCAGTCTCAATTCCACAGCCGATTCGCTCCCCGATCTTCTGGTCACGGATCCCGTAGCCAACACCGTGACCGTTCTTCTGCAGACCTCGGCTGCGAATGGCACGTTTGCCATTCAGCCCAATCCTATTCCTGTGGGCAAGCAACCGAGCGCGATTGCCGTCGGTACCTTCAATACGAACACGAACAGCAACCTCGGATTTGTCGTGACCAATTTTACGGACAACACTTATTCCGTGTTCAACGGCAACGCCGACGGCACCTTCACTCAGGTGAATGGGTCACCCTTCTCCCTGCCCTCCGGTCAGACCGGACCCATTGCTATAACCGTGAATGATTTCAACGGGGATGGAAAGCCCGACCTGGCTATCGTCAATGAGACCACAAAGAATGTCACGGTTCTGGAGGGCAATGGCGACGGTACCTTCACGGAATTTCCCAACTCGCCTCTCGCCGTCGGCAACACTCCGGTTGCAATTGCTTCTGGCACCTTGGCCGGGAGCACCGGACCGGCCCTGGCCATCGCCAATCAAGCAGACAATACCGTCACCGTTTATCTGGGGAATGGCGACGGCACGTTTGTGGCTTCGTCACAGTCGCCGCTGGCGACAGATTCCGCCCCGAGTGGCGTGGCCATCGCCGACCTCGCCGGCACTTCCACCGGCGGCATCGCCGTTACCAATTCGGGTGTAGGCACGGTCACCGTGTTCGTGGACCTGGGCAGCGGTCTTTTCACTAATGCCCTGGAACCCGCTGCGGGCACCAATCCGGGCGCCATCCTTGCGGGGGATTTCACCAGCAGCACTTTCCCCGACATCGTCGTGGCCAACAACATTTCGGGTGCCGCTGGCGCAGTGACGCTCCTTGTCAGCCCGGCAAGCCTCGTTTCCAGTTCCTCCATCGCCCAGGAAGCCTACCCAGGCTCCGAATATGCCGATATTGGCCTGAAGATCAAGGCCACTCCCTACCTGCATGAGAACAAGGAAGTGACGCTGCAGATGGAGTACGAGCTCAAGGCTATTTCAGGCTCCAACTTTAACGGGATTCCCGTTATTTCCAATGAGTCGGTTACGCAAATCATCCGCTTGAAAGAGGGCGAGACTTCCATCGTGTCCGGACTCCTCAATCGCCAGGAAACCAAGACCCTCACCGGACTTCCGGGTTTGGCGGAAATTACGGGAGTGGGTAACCTCTTTGGCTCTCACAACAATTCCTTCACTGACGATGAACTGCTGATCCTCATCACTCCCAGAAGCCTGCGCCTCCCCGTTCATGATTCCCGAACCATCTACGCCGGCCGTGGTGATTCGACGGGACGTGGTTCGGTCGGCGCAGGCGCTCCTAACGCGCCCCCGCCTACCTTGGCACCGGAGGGATTAATCCCCGAGAACCCGTCTGTTCCCCCCCCCGGACGCCCGGTCCTGCCGGCGCAGCCAGCTTCTCAGGAACCACCGAGTCAGGAGAACCAACCTCGGCCAGTTGCACCGCCGCCGGCTCGACCCGATCAGTAATGGTCATCGGTCCGGCAGGCCTATGTGGAAGTGACTGCGGAAGGGAAGCGGGGCCCGGGGTTCATTGCCACGAGAGCCTTACGGCAAGGGGTCGAACACCACGATGGGCTGATACGTGCGCGGCACCACCGCCTGCGCGATAGCGATCAGTTTGTCCTCCCGGCTGAAGACGCGCAATCGCGGCGCCTGCGTGTCGCCGCCGCCATCCAGTTGCATGATCGCCCCGGGTGGCAATTCCACTCGTCCGGGCTGGATCTGCGAGGGCAAAACACTGAATTTCCCTCCGTGGCGCACCTTTTTTTCCAGCACCGGCAAGACATTGGTCCGCGGAAAATTCGACAAGAGACTTTCTAGTGGAATAAGGTAGCTCTTGAATTTTCCTTCGCGTGCGGCTTGCGCCAGTTCTTCGATTTCGATCGCCTGCCCCAAGGAGAATTCCCCGACAGCCGTGCGCGAGATCTCCGATAGGTGAGCGCCGCAACCGATCTTCCGGCCCATGTCGTGAGCCAGGGAACGAATGTATGTCCCGGAGGAACATTCAATGGTGAACTGTGCCGCCGGACCGTCCACTCCCATCAAGCGATATTCAAACAGCTCCACGGTCGCTGGCTTGAGTTCGACCGTCTGGTTTTTGCGCGCCAGTTCGTAGGCCGGCCGGCCGTGAATTTTCTTGGCGGAAAAGACCGGAGGGATCTGCTCGAACCGTCCGAGTGATTCCGCGGCCAAGCGCTCCAGGACTTCACGATCAAGGACAGGAGCCACATCCGGCCCCAGCGCAACACCCTCCGAATCGTAGGTATTGGTCGCGTAACCAAAGCGAAATGACGCGGCGTAACGCTTGCGCCTGCCAACATAAAAACGCACCAGCCGTGTTGCCTTGCCAAGAAGCAGCACAAGGACGCCAGTCGCCAGCGGGTCGAGCGTGCCGAGATGACCGATCTGGCGGAAACCTGCCAAGTGGCGCACGGCATCGACGATATCGTGCGAAGTCTTGCCCCGCGGCTTATTGATCACCAGTGCGCCGTCAAACGGCACGGGTTGGGGTTGGCGAGCCATTGCAAAGCTACCCGTTATTCGTATTCTGTCGCCGCTGCAATCGACAAGTCCACGCCCGCAGGCTAAGAACGTTCATCATCCTTGGGCCTAGAGACGAAGAACCTCAATCTCTTTGCCGGTGGGACGCTGCCCCATTCGCTTCACGGATTCGGTTCGGGCTTGGACGCATTTTCGGCCTTCATCTGCTTCAGGAGTTGCTCAATGCGCTCCATATGCTCCTGCGAAAGATCCAGCGTAAAGTGCAGTTCCGGAAGCCGCCGTAGCTGCAGCTGTTCGATCAACTCGTGGCGGATATAGCCGGAAGCATGCTCCAGGGCCTTGATCGCGTCGGCCCGCTCCTTGGCACTCTCGGTCCTGACGCTGACGAAGACCCGCGCGTGCTTCATGTCCGGCTGCACGCGTACCGCGCTGACACAGACGTTGCCTTCCAGCCGCGGATCTTTCAGCTCGCCCGCGAGCATGGCGTTGATCTCGTGTGCGATTTCCTCGCCAACTCGTTCATGCCGATGATGATCAGGGCTCATGAGAACGGCAATCCAGTCCCGGCAAATGCAAGTCCCGAACGGCAAACTGGGTTTTTCCCTCGTTGCCATTCGCCATCGGACTGCGGGAACCCAAAGACATCATTAAAGAAAATCGACCGTATGCGAAATCAACTGCGAACCCAAAATGCGATCCGCCTCGGCCAAAACCTTCTGCAGCGCCTCTTCCACGTGCTGCTCTTCGTTGGAGAGCGTGACCACGCCTACGACCGAGCGCTGCCACGTTTCCTCAAAATCCAGCTCCGCCACCGCAACGTTATACTTGGCCCGCAATCGCTCCTTTAGGCGCCGCAGCACCTGCCGCTTGTCCTTCAGCGACTGTGCTTCTGCCAGATGCAGTTCCAATGTGAGCAGTCCTACCGGCATGATGGTGCACTCTCAGGCGGCAATGTCTGGGCTTCGACGCAAAACGCTACTTTCGGGCGGGAACAGACCCTTAGTTGGCCGCTTCCGCGGCGGATAGCTTGACAACCTGGAAGCATTCCAGAATGTCGCCGATCTTCACATCGTTGAAATTGGCGATTCCCAAACCGCACTCGTAACCTGCGCGCACCTCATTGGCGTCGTCTTTGAATCGCTTCAGCGAATTCAGTTTCGAGGTGTAAACCACCGTGCCATCGCGCACAACGCGCACTTGCGCGTCGCGCTTCATGATGCCGTCCAGCACGTAGCAGCCCGCCACCGTGCCGGACCCCTTGATGCGGAACGTGTCCCGCACCTCGGCGCGGCCTAAATACGTTTCCTGGACCACCGGTTCGAGCAGCCCTTCCATGGCCTTCTTAATTTCGGCGGAGACTTCGTAAATAATGTTGTGAGTGCGGATATCGACCTTTTCCTGTTGTGCAAGGTCCGCCGCCTTGCGATCGGGCCGCACACCAAAGGCGATAATGGTCGCTCCGGACGCGCTGGCCAGGAGCACGTCGTTCTCGGTGACCGCTCCTACCCCGGCGCTGATAATTTTCAGCTTCACCTGGTCGGTCGAAAGCTTCGGCAGCATTTCACCCAAAACCTCCGCGGAACCCTGCACGTCGGCCTTGATGACAATGGGCAGCTCTTTGACCTCACCCGACTTCAGTTGTTCGTGCAACTGGTCGAGGGTGATGCGGCCGCCGGCGCTGGCGCGAAGAGCGGCGTCGCGCTGCTTGGATTGGCGGAATTCCACGACGTGCCGCGCCTTGGCTTCGTCCGTCACTTGGAAGTGGTCCCCGGCCTCGGGCACACCCTGCAAGCCGAGCACTTCGACCGGCGTGGAAGGCGGTGCATCTTTCATCGGCCTCCCCCGGTCGTCAAACATGGCGCGGACCTTGCCGAAAACCGAGCCTGCGATGAAGAAGTCGCTGGTGATGAGCGTGCCGTTCTGCACCAGAATTGTGGCCACCGGCCCGCGTCCCCTGTCCACGCGCGATTCCAGAACCGTGCCGCTCGCCGGCGCATCCGGGTTGGCCTTCAGTTCCCGCAGGTCCGCCACCAACAGAATAATCTCCAGCAATTTGTCGAGGTTTTTCTTCTGCTTTGCGGACACTTCCACGAATTCTGTGTCGCCGCCCCATTCCGCCGGCATCAATCCCAATTCCGTCAGTTGGCGTTTTACACGCTCCGGCTGCGCTTCCGGTTTGTCGATCTTGTTCACGGCCACGATGATCGGCACATTCGCCGCCTTGGCGTGATCGATGGCTTCGCGCGTCTGCGGCATGACGCCGTCATCCGCCGCGACCACCAGCACCACAATATCCGTCACCTTGGCGCCCCGCGCACGCATGCGCGTAAATGCCTCGTGGCCCGGCGTATCCACAAAGACGACACTGCGGTCGCCGACTTGCACCTTGTACGCCCCAATATGCTGCGTGATGCCTCCGGCTTCCCCGCCCGCCACATCGGCGGCGCGTATGCCATCGAGCAAAGTTGTCTTCCCGTGGTCGACGTGGCCCATGACGGTAACCACCGGCGGCCGTGGCTTCAGGTTCTCCCTGGTCTCTTCCTTCGCGACCTCCAGAACCATTTCCTCTTCGAACGAAACCACACTCACGACCCCATTGAACGCCTGCGCCAGATCCGTCGCAGTGCGCACGTCCAGCGGTTGGTTGATACTGGCGAATACACCGCGATCCAGCAGGGTCTTCAGCAAGTCCCTCGCGCGAATATCCAGCTTTTCTGCCAGCTCGCGGATGGTGATTCCTTCGGTCAGCGTCACTTCGCGTTGCGGACGCGGCTCTGGCGGGGCCGTGGCCACCGCTGCTACGCCTCGACCACCCGCACCGGGACGCTGCCGCGTGGGATGCAGCTTGCGCTCCCCTTCCATCTCGCGCTTGTCGACCAGCGGCCGTTGCCGCTGGGGCGGTTTGCGCGTATAAAGTGGCTTGCCGGGTTCCGCTTTGGGAGGCAGCTTCTCCGGAAAGGGCGGCAACATCGACGCGCGTCCGGGAGTGCGCGGGCCGGGGCGCGAATCCATTGGCACCGCTCCGGACCGTTGACTCCATGGTCGGCCTGATCCCCCAGGTCCACCGGCAGCACCGGACCCTTCGCCTCCACGTGGCGGCATCGGCCTGCCACCTTGGCCCGACGGCTGCGGGCGCATCGGTTGTCCGGGACGCGGCCCCCTGGAGCGTTCACTGCCCGGAACCGTGCCGGGAATCGGGCCGCGATTGCCACCTGTTGGCATCGGAGGACGCGCAGGAAGTACAGGCCGGGGAGAAGGAGATGTTGTTCCGGCGGCAGGTCGCGCAGCCGCCGGTTGCGCAACAGGCTGGGGCGCACGAACGGCTGCAGGCGTTTCCTGTGGAGGACGCGCCGCAATTGGCTGTCCCGGAGTTGGCGCGGGACGAGGGGTGGCGATGGGAGCTGCCTTTGGCACAGCAGCGGATGCTGGAGCTGCGGCCGGTGCTGCAGGTTTCGCGGTTGCCGGCGCAGGTGCAGCAGCAGGCTTTGCTATCGGCTTAGGTGCAGCGGGAGGAGCACTCGGCATAGGGGGTTTCGGTGGCGTGGGCGCCACCCCAGCCGGGGCATGCGCAACCGGAGCATGCGCAGCCGGTGCATGAGATGCAGCGGGAGCAGTCGGTTTTGCCGCAGCAGGCGCGGGAGGAGCGGTCGTTGGTGCTGGCGGTTGTTTCGCCGCAGGCCTTGCGAGCACCTTCAAGGCGGCTTCCGTGACGGCCTCTGCCTCGGCGGAGCCAAGCAAAAGGTGGCGGATCTTTTCGGCGACTTCGACAGGAATAGAACTGGAGTGAGTCTTTTTCTCGGTGATGCCAAAGCCTGGCAGAAGGTCAATGACCGCTTTTGCCTTGACCTCCAGCTCTCGGGCAAGCTCATTAATTCGGACTTGGGATGCGTCACTCATGCTTGGTTAAGGACTTTTCTCTTCCTGCTGACCCTCGGAAGGCTCCTTCTCCGTGGATTCAGCCATCGCCGAGTGAATCTCCACAGCGGATTCCTCGCCTGCTGCCTTCCCGGTGCTCTCCGTCCCGGTTTCCGGCGTCGACTCTGCGGCTTCTGCGGTGGGCTCGGCAGCTTCCTCCGCTGCTGCCGTCGCGCCTTCCGCTGGTGGCGCCGCAGCTTCTCCGCCCTCGTAGAAGCGGTTCACAGCCTGGTAAATCTTGTCGACCATTTTTTCACCGATGCCCGGAATCTCCATCAATTGTTCCGGAGTCATGCTGGCCAGTTTTTCCAGCGAAGTAATGCCCGCCGCTTCAATTTTTTCGATGGTCTTGGGGCCCACTCCTGCAAGAACCGTCAGCGGCGTGCTCGGCGCCGTGAGAGCGCTCATCTGCTCCTCGATTTCACGGCGCTTTTCTTCTTCGCTCTTGATATCGATGTCCCAGCCGATGAGCTTGCTGGCCAGGCGCACGTTTTGCCCCTTCTTGCCAATCGCCAGGGAGAGCTGCGAATCTTCCACGATCACTTCCAGTTTCTTGTTCTCCGGGTCCGTGATCTGCACCCTCGTCACTTTAGCGGGGCTGAGGGCCTTTTGCGCGAACGCCACCGTCTCTTCGTTGTAAGGGATAATGTCGATTTTCTCGCCGCGCAATTCGCGGATGATGGACTGCACGCGCATGCCCTTCATGCCCACGCAGGCGCCCACGGGATCGACGTCCTTGTCGCGGCTCGCCACCGCCACCTTGGTCCGCTCCCCGGCCTCGCGCGCGGCCGCGCGAATCTGCACGGTGCCGTCGTAGATTTCCGGCACTTCCATTTCAAACAAGCGCTGCACCAACGCTGCATCGGCGCGCGACACGACCACTTGCGGCCCCTTCGCCGCGCGGTCCACGGCCTTGATCACCACGCGCAAACGCTCTCCAATGTTGTACGTTTCCAGCTTCGATTGCTCGCGCTTCGGCAGCCGCGCTTCCGTCCGCCCCATGTCCACGATCAAGTCCGGGCCTTCGGCGCGCTTCACAATTGCCGTCACCAGTTCGCCCGACCGATTGTGGTATTCGTTGTAAATTGTATCGCGTTCCGCCTCGCGCACTTTTTGCAGGATCACCTGCTTCGCGGTTTGTGCCGCAATGCGCCCGAGCACATCCGTGGGCTTCATCGTGCGAATCTCGCCGCCCAACTCCAAGTTGGGATCCTTCTTCTTCGCGTCGGCCAGGCCGATTTCCCGCTTCGGGTCGGTTACCTCTTCCACCACCGTCAATACCGAAAACACGTCCACTTGGCCGCTTTCCGCGTTGAACTTCCCGCGCAGGTCCTCCTCGGACTTGTAAAACTTGCGCGCGGCCACAACCATGGCGTCTTCGATGGCGGAAATCACCACTTCCGGTTCAATGTGCTTCTCCCGGCTCAACATTTCGATTTGTTGGTAAAGCAGATTCGCCATATTCCAATCCTAAAATTCGATCGCCAGGTTCGCTTTGCGGATCGTCTCCAGCGGGATCTCCACGACCCGCGATTCCTTGCCCTTCAACTCCATGCGGACTTTTCCTTCCGCAAAACCCTTCAAGCGTCCCTCGAAAAACTTGGCCTCGCCGACAGGCTCGAGGGTGGAAATCTTCGCTGACCGGCCCGCGAATCTCTGGAAATCCTCTGCCTTCTTCAATGCACGGTCCATCCCCGGCGAGCTGATCTCCAGAATGTAGCCGGGGCCCGGAACCAGTTCCTCCACATCCAGGATCACGCTCAACTGCTGGCTCACACGTTCGCAGTCGGCGTGGCTGATCTTCGGGTAAGGATTTGCAACCTCTTCCCCTTCAGTCGCCCCCGCGGGCTTCCCAGGCGGTACCCGGTCAATATACACCCGCAGGAACCGCTGCTTCCCGATCTTCCACTCGACGTCCAGGACTTCCAAGCCCTCCGAACGTGCCACACGCTCGGCGGCTTCGCGGATCTTTTCCAGGTTCACGCAAAGACTCCCCGGCCTAGGCCGGTCTGAAGCCCAGTCCAACCGGCGGCAACAAAAAAGTGGGCTTGCGCCCACTCCATGGTGCGACCCGTAACAGAGCGAAAACGCAGTATATTCCCGTACGCCCATAAAAGCAAGGATAGGAGACCTCGGCGAGACTCCAGAGAGAGTGCTTGGCCCGGCCCTTCAAGGAGAACAATGCCCTGGCTTGCGCCGTGGTCCCCCTACGGATTCACCCAAAATCCCCGACTCGACCTCACGGCTTGGGGGCAGGAGGCGTCGCCGGTTTCGCTGCCGCTGGCTTCGGGGCAGGGGCCGGGGACGATGCGCTCTTCAGCGGGTAGGCCTGGTCGTACAGCTTGATGATGTCCTGGGTAATGTCGATGTTAGTAGAGGCAAACAGAATCGGTGAATTCTGCGCTGAGGAATCGAACACCGCTATAATTCCATTCTCGCGCGCGTAGCGGTCCAGCACGTCGATCATCTTTCGGCCAATGCGATCTACCACGTCCGACTGCGCCGCGTTCACGTCTTCCTGCATCTCGTTTTGCTTGCGGTCCAGTTGCTGCGACAGGCGCTGTCCCTGCCGGGTCAGCCGGTCCTTCTCTTCATCGCTCAACATCGCTCCCTGGTTGAGGCGATTGCGAAGGTCGTTGATCTGTTTGTTCAGCGATTCCAGTTCGTTCTGGCGCGGCGCAAACTGAGACTGCAGTTCCGCGGAAGCTTGCTTCCCTTCCGCGGTGGTCACGATTGCCTGCCGCACGTTAATGACACCGATCTTACCAGTGGAAGAGGAACCCACTGCGGCCTGGGCCCGAACAGCTGATGTCCCGAGCAAGCAAGCCAAGCCGACTACAGCCACACGAATCATATTTCTCGAATTCACAGTTTTCTCCTTGTCAATCTCCGGGCACGCCTTCCTTTTCCGGCATTCGGCGAAGGGAATGGCGGCCCTAAACTCTTTTCAGCGTGATCCGGCTGAACTTTTCTGCTGATCCCTATTGAATAATGAGGACAAACGGGTTGTCGACTATTCCTTCAGGACGCCCGGACGCTCGCCCGGCAGCCGCTCATACACCCGCCTTGCTGCCGAATTGCAAGCGCCTAAGTATAGCCGACTCGCCGATTTCCCCGCAATCGCGGGCTCACCCGCCGCGCAACTCACGGAGTGGGAATCGACGCCCACGCGGATCAACGATGTGCGGCTGCAGTCTGAGTTGAACGAATCGATAGCATTCTGCGGCGCGGATGCCGGGTAAAAAGTGCGCCGCGGAAGCCGCGGGCAGCATACACGCTACCCGTAAGAATCGCTAGTGAACGACTGGGGTTGCCTCTCCAACCGGCCGGAATGCGAGGCCTTCCCCTGCAACGTAGATCTGCAGTGTCGCTGGCCTTTGGATTCCCCCCTGAATCAGCGCCTCGGAGAGCGGGTCTTCCACATACTTCTGCAATGCCCGCCGCAAGGGACGCGCACCATAGTTGCGGTCCGCGCAGGTTTTCTCGAGGATCCACTGGCGCGCTTCGGGCGACAATACCACTTGCACCTGCCGGTGGATCAGCGTGTCGTTCAACTGCCCGACCAGCAGATCGATAATTCGCAGCAGGTCCTCGTCGTTCAGAGGATTGAAGAGAATGATCTCGTCCAACCGGTTCAGAAATTCCGGATTGAACGCCCGCTTCACTTCACCCAGCACCAGGTCTTCCATGCTCTTCAGGCTGGCTTCATCCAGGCCCGCCTGGAAACCGATCGAGGTGCGTTTCTGCAAGTGCCGCGCGCCTAGATTGGAAGTCATGATGAGGATGGTGTTGCGGAAATCGACGGTATTGCCAAGACCATCCGTCAGTTGCCCGTCCTCAAACACTTGCAACAGTATGTTGAACAGGTCGGGATGCGCCTTCTCGATTTCGTCCAACAGGATGACTGAATACGGCGTGCGGCGCACGCGCTCGGTCATCTGGCCGCCCTCTTCGTAGCCCACATACCCGGGAGGCGCGCCGATCAGTTTTGAGACCGAGTGCTTCTCCATGAATTCCGACATGTCGAATCGGATCAGCGATTTCTCGGAGCCGAAGAGGAATTCCGCCAGCCGCCGCGCCACCTCCGTCTTCCCGACACCCGTAGGCCCTAGAAAGAAGAAGCAGCCTACCGGTCGAGTGGGGGACTTCAGCCCCGCCCGGCTCCGCCGGATGGCACGCGCGAGCGCGGTGATGGCCTTTTCCTGGCTGATGACGCGCTTGTGCAATTCCGGCTCAATCCGCAGCAATTTCTGCTGTTCGTCTTCCTTGATGGAGGTCACCGCGACGCCCGTCCAGCGCGATACCACTTCTTCGATATCCTCGCGCGCGACGACCCCGGTGGAAGCGTCATCGAGCTTGTACCGTTCGCGGAGCACCCGCAGGTTTTCCTTCTCCTTGCGCTCCTCTTCGGAGTAGAACCGCGCTTTCTCAAATTCGTGGGCGGCAATCGCCGATTCCATCCGGTGCGTGATGAACTTCACGCGCTTCTGCACTTCGCCCACTTCCTCCGGCACGGACGCCTGGCGCAGTTTCACGCGCGCACCCGCTTCGTCGATCAGGTCAATCGCCTTGTCCGGAAGGAAGCGGTCGGGAATATAGCGGTTGGAAAGATAAACCGAGTAGCGCAGCGCTTCGTCGGTATAGCTGACCGCGTGGAATTTCTCGTACCTCTCGCGTATCCCGTTGATTACCTGGATCGCTTCGTCTTCCGTTGGCGCGGGCACCTTCACCGCCTGGAACCTCCGCTCCAACGAGCGGTCCTTCTCAACGGACTTCCGGTACTCGCTCGGCGTCGTCGCCCCGATGCATTGAATTTCGCCCCGCGACAGCGCCGGCTTCAGGATGTTCGCCGCGTCCAGCGATCCTTCCGCCGAACCCGCTCCCACCAGCGTATGCAGCTCATCGATGAACACGATGGCGTTCTGGCTCTCCATCAGTTCCTTCATGATGGTCTTCAGTCTCTCTTCGAACTGCCCGCGGTATTTCGTGCCCGCCACGATCAGCGAGAGGTCCAGCGACAGAATCCGCTTGTCCGCGAGGAACGGCGGCACGTCGCCGTCGCTGATCCGCTGCGCCAGCCCTTCGACGATGGCCGTTTTCCCCACTCCTGGCTCGCCAATCAGCACCGGATTGTTCTTCGTGCGCCGGCACAATATCTGAATCACGCGCTCGACTTCCGCCTCGCGGCCCACCAGCGGATCCAGGCCGCCTTCCGTGGCCGCCTGCGTCAGGTCGCGGCTGAATTCCGCCAGCAACGACGTTTCCTTCGGACGCGCTGCCGCATTTTTCTCACCGCTCGTCCGTGACAGCTCCTCCCGCAACCCTGAAAGCCGCAGCCCCCGCTCCATCAGAATTTCGGCGCCAAAGCACTTCTCTTCCCGCAAAATTCCCAGCAGCAGGTGCTCCGTGCCCACGTGCTTGTGCCCCAGCCGCTCGGCCTCTTCCGCGGCGCTGTTCAGGATGCGCTTGCTCTCCGCGCTCAGCGGCACTTCCACAGACGTGGAAATCCGCTCGCGGATGGTAATGCGCGCCTCAATCTCTTTTCGGATGGATTCGATCGAGCCCTGCTGGCGCAGGAACCGGTTGGCCAGCGCCTTGTCCTCCCGCATCAGCCCCAGCAGCAGGTGCTCGGTCTCGATGTAGGGGCTGCCATACTGGCTGGCCTCGTACCTCGCAAAGAAGATGACACGTCGCGCTTTTTCCGTATAACGTTCGAACACGATTAGCTCGCTTCTCCCCCTGGGGTTCCGCCCGCAACGCTTTTCACGCTGCGAGTCCGCAGAACACCATGCTCGAGTCCCACTACACGGTCACACCGTTCCGCCAGCGCCTGGTTATGCGTCGCGACCAACGACGTCAGGCGATGCGTCCGGTGCAGTCCCTCCAATAACTCAAACACGGCCCAAGCGTTCTGCTCGTCCAGATCTCCGGTCGGTTCATCGGCAAGCAGCAGCCTGGGCCCCGTCACCAGTGCCCGTGCTATCGCCACTCGCTGCTGTTCCCCGCCCGAAAGCTCTCCCGCGCGGTGCTCTGCCCGGTCCTGCAGCCCCACCTCTTTCAGCCACTTGCGCGCTTCCATCAGCGCCTTTGTCTGTGGCTCTCCGCGCGCTAGTAGCGGCATGGCTACATTTTCTGCCGCCGTAAAATCCGGCAACAACTGGTGCCGCTGCCAGAGAAACCCCAGGGCGCGATTGCGATACTCCGCGAGCGCCGCGTCTTCATTCGTTTCAATCTCTTTATTTTCAAAGTATACTGTACCGCTTGTTGGAGTGTCTAGCGCGGCCAACAAATGCAGCAGCGTGCTTTTTCCCGCGCCCGATGGCGCCACCACCGCTACCATCTCTCCCTCACGCAATTTCAGGTTCGCGTCCACCAGAACTTCCAAATTTTTTTCGCGCGCGCCGTAGGTTTTTTTCAATCCGCGCGCTTCCAGGATCGCTTCCTCGGTTTTGGCTGTCTCTTTCATTCTTTTCGAGCCCCTGCGATCTCCTGTTTCACTTGCGCTTCCTTGCATCTTCTCATCTCAGCCGTCTATCGGCTGTGATGCTCGCACGCTTCTCTCAACCATTCCCTGCCTATATGTAAGATGCGGCGAACTGCTATTCGGCCCCTTTGGCGCTGTAGCTGGTTCTGCGTCCTCTTGCCCAACCTTTTCCCTTTTCCTCACCTCGGCTACCAACCAAGATTCGGGTCCGAACTGACTATTTTTTAAACGCCGATAACCTTCTTCCTTTCAATGCCTTGCGTGTGCATTCTTGGGGAGCTACAACTCGGTGAGCCTGGGCCTCCCAAGCTTGCCCCACAGGTACCTCCTTGGGAGCAAATCAGAAGCCAAACCTCCCCTACCCGAAATCCGATCCCTTCCTTCTTCATCTCTACCTCATTCAAATCTAAGGATTTCCACAGGTGACAACCGCGCGGCTGCTCGCGCCGGCAGCACTGTAGCGATCATCGCTATCGCCATCGCCGCCAGCGCAATCCACAATCCGTCAAGAAAACTGGGATGGAAGGGAACATAGGGCACGGCATAGACCTGCGGATCGAGCGGAATCAAGTGATAGGTTCCGGCGATCCAACTGAACGCATAACCGACAACCAAGCCGAGCACCGTCCCCGTCGCGCCGATGGCCATTCCCAACAAAAGAAAAATGCGCCGTACTTGTTCCCGGCGTGTTCCCACCGAAAGCAGCACCGCGATGTCCTTCGCCTTGTCGGTCACCGTCATCGAAAGCACAACGAGAATATTCAGCCCAGCGACAAATGTGATCAGGCCAATGAAGATCGCCGTGACCAGTTTCTCCAGTCGGAGCGCCCGGAACAGCGCCCGGTTTTCTTCCATCCACGTTGTTGCTGAAAACCCTTGTCCCGCGGCATGCTCCAGCGTTGTTGCAATCTCCGCCGCCTGCTCCGGCTTTGCCAGCCGGAACTCCAGGACATTCACGATGTCACCCGAGCCTGCCAGCGATTGCGCCGCCGGCAACGTCACAAAACACCAGTTCTCGTCGTAGTCGTAAAATCCCGAATCGAAAATTCCGGCAACCCGGAATCTTCGCGTCCGCGGCATCAACCCGAACGGGGTCAGCCGCCCCTGAGGGCTTGTCAGCGTTACGTACTCTCCCGGCTGCAGCTTCCACTCACCCGCCAGTTGTTTGCCCGCCAGCAGCCCATCGATCCCGTCAGGGTCGGGAGAAAAATCCAGATGTCCCGCCGACAACTTCTGTAGCGCTTCGTCGCCCCTTTTCTCCAGGGCAACATCGATTCCTTTGACCACTACTCCGCGCGCCTCTCCGCCAAACGTGAGCAGCACGGTCTGGTAGATCGCCGGCGTCACCGAGTTCACTCCCGGCGTCCGCCGCAGTTCTTCCGCCAGCGCTTTGTAATTCTGGATTCCGCCCGAGCCCGGACGCGTCAGGGAGATGTGTGCGGTGACACCCAGCAGCCGATCCTGCAGCGTCTCACGGAAACCGCTGTTCATTGACAGCGCGATCACCAGTGTCGCGACACCCGCCGCCACCCCGAGCACGCTGAACCCCGTGACCAATCGCAGCACCGCCGGCCGGTTCGGCGACCTCAGGTACCGTTTCGCCACGAACCATTCGAAGCTCATGCTGTGGCTCGTCCTTTACTCTTTTGCGTCTTCCGGAGCGGCTTCTTCCTGCTTGGCTTCGGGGCGGAGTTGGGGAAATAGAATTACATCTCGAATGGAGTGAGAATCGGTCAGCAACATCGTCAATCGGTCAATGCCGATCCCCTCCCCACCCGTCGGCGGCATCCCGTGGCACAGCGCGCGGATGTAATCCACGTCCAGTTGCTTCGGCGCTTCTTCCCCGCCCTGGGCAATCTGGGCCAGGAATCGTCTTTCTTGCTCTGCGGGATCATTCAGCTCGGAAAATCCGTTGGCGATTTCCATGTTGGCCGCGTAAATCTCAAACCGTTCCGCCAAAGTCGAATCTTCCTGCTTCTGCTTGGATAGCGGTGAGATGTCGGTGGGAAAATCATAAATGATCGTCGGTTGGACCAGTTTCTCCTCCGCCACATATTCAAACGCAAATCCTATGCATTCCCCGGGTTTGAGGCCCGTCTTTGCCGGCGCGGGAGGTTGTGGGGCGCCGGTCCGCTTGGACCAATTCACCAGGCGATTAAGCACGTCGTAAGGGCCGATATCACTCCTGAATTCCTCCATTTCTGGCCGTCGCTCACCGTCCCCGGTCGCGCCTTCCGGCCAGTACTTCACGATCGCTTCGCGCATCGTCAGGCGCGGCAGCTTTCCGAAGTCCAGCTCGTGTTCCCCATACTTCACGATCGTCGAGCCGGTGATGCTCTTCGCCATATGCGCAAACAATTGTTCGTTCAACTCCATCAGGTCCTGGTAATTGCTGTAAGCCTCGTAGAACTCCAGCATCGTGAATTCTGGATTGTGCTGAGTCGAGATGCCCTCATTCCGGAAATTGCGGTTGATCTCGTACACCCGGTCGAATCCGCCCACCGTCAGCCGCTTCAAATACAATTCCGGCGCAATGCGCAGATATAGATCCGCATGCAAAGTATTGTGATGCGTCACGAAAGGCCGCGCGGTCGCTCCGCCCGCGATCGGATGCATCATCGGCGTCTCCACTTCGATGTATCCGCGGCTATCGAAGAACTGCCTCAACTCGCGGATGATTCGCGCGCGCGTTTGAAAAACGTCCCGCGATTTTTCCGTCGCGATCAGGTCCACGTACCGCTGCCGGTAGCGCAGCTCGATGTCCGCCAGGCCGTGCCATTTTTCCGGCAACGGCAGCAGCGCCTTGCTGAGAAAGAATAGCTCCTCCACCCACACCGAGAGCTCTCCAGTCTTGGTCCGGAACATGTGTCCGCGCACACCAATGTGGTCACCCAGGTCCAGCAGGTGAAACAACTGGAAGCCCTTTTCCCCCACCACATCCTTTCTCACATAGATCTGGATACGCTTTCCCGATCCCTGCAGGTGTGCAAACCCCGCTTTTCCCATCAGCCGGTAGGAAACAATGCGTCCGGCAACGCGCGTCTCCTTCCGATTCGTTTCCAAATCGGGACTGCTCGCCTCGGAATACTCCCTCACCAGGTCTGCTGGAGTATCGGTCCACCGAAATTCCCGCGGGAATGGCTCATAGCCAAGAGCTTGGATTTGTTCGAGTTTCTTCTGCCGCTGCTGGAACTGATCGTGGGGCTCGAATTGCAAGAGGGCGTCGGTCCTTTCCAAATCGTTTCCTCAGCAGTATAAATGCGGCCGGAGGAGAAGGGCAAGAAATCCGGCTCGACGGCAACACATTGTTTGAGTTCCCGCGAGAGCCAAGGTCTTTAGGAAAATAAGCATTTATTGACATATAAGAAGTTTGTTATACTTCAATCTCGTCGCTCCATGGAGGTTCGCTGTGCGTCCCCATCAGGTTCAAATGCACACCGGGTCGGTGTCTGAAGATTGGCGCCTTCCTCTCAGAGGCGACAAATCCCAGGCTTATGTGAGTTGCGTGCGTCGTCTTGAAACAGCCTATGCCATGTTCAGTGTCAGTTTGGATGAAGCTTTAGGCATGCGCCGTGGTGGGCGCAATTCCGAGGCCTATCAAGTCCTTGGGGTTGCTCCTGCTCTTTGCCAAAGACTGGCCCAGCCTCTTCACTCCTTGCTCCGCGCCATGCTCGAGCATGCCAAGCACTTCGGCACCACTCCGAATCTCGCGCCTCTCGACGCCCAGAATTTTCAGAATTCCCGGAGTCAGCGTGTCGCCCACTTCAATCACCTCTTCAGCAAAATCCTCCTCACGCGCAAGTCTCAATTCCTTCACAAAATCTCTGCTCTCGCCGATCTTGTCGAGGAACTTGATTCCAGCTTCGAGGCCACCGTGGAAGAACTCGCCATCGGCCAGTCCCTTCAGCCGGAAAGCGATTGGGAATTGCTCGACGCTGTACACTACGATCTCAACACCTGCCTGCGCGAGGCTGTCGTCCTCCTCAAGTCCTTTCTCCATGCTCTTCCAGAACCGCAACTGGCCAGCTTCCAGGCCACTCTTCAGTCCTTGTCGGCTGCTCCCTCCGCTCGTGTCTCCGCCCACAACCGTCATCTTGCCCATAGACGGATGGCCTTCCTCAAGGGACAATAAATCATCCCTGCGGACGGCCCGCAGCCTCGTGCAACCTATTGAGGGCTCCCGCCCTCTATTACGTGCATATGTGCTCCTCGACCTCCGTTCTAGGGACAACTCTTAAAGGGACTAGGCGCATCCGAAGTACTAGTGGCGCCGCTATTGGACTGTTGGCCCGACCAAGACCAACCGAGCCGGTTGCGTGGACAGAAGCGGAGGCCATCCGCCGCGCTCAAGCCGGGGATTCCACCGCTTTTGAATTTCTCTATCAACTTCACGGTCGCCGCGTTTACGCACTGTGCTTGAGAATGGTCGGTGATCCTGCGGATGCCGAAGATCTGATGCAGGAGGCTTTTCTTCAGCTCTTCCGCAAGATCGGCACCTTTCGCGGCGAGTCGGCCTTCTCCACCTGGCTGCACCGCATGACCGTCAACGTCGTGCTGATGCGCCTGCGAAAGAAATCGTTACCGACCGATTCGCTGGAAGAGACCCTGGAACCGAATGCGGAAGGCGGCAGTCCGAAACGGGATGTTGGCGCACCCGACTTGCGATTATCGGGTGCCGTTGACCGGGTCAACCTCGAGCGCTCCATCGAGCAGCTTCCTCCCGGCTACAGAACCGTGTTTGTTCTGCATGACGTCCAGGGATATGAACACAATGAGATTGCGGACATCATGGGATGTTCCGTGGGCAATTCGAAGTCGCAGTTGCACAAGGCGCGCACACGTCTGCGCGAGTTCCTCCAGGAACAGGTTCGGGAGCAGGCTCGCCAGGAACGTCAGTCGGCGAAAGCCCAATCGGGTTCGCGGGAATGAACTAGAATGAAAAGAACATCGAGAACGGCGGAACGCGCATCGCGACTTTTGAGAAATTTGGCAGGGAGAGCCACCCAGCGCTGCACCCTGCGGAGTTTGCTGTATGCAGTGTAAGGAACTTGAAGCCGTTCTGGAACAAGAAGAGCTTAGCCCTCTTCCTCCTGAAGCACGCGAGCATCTCGCCAGTTGCACAGCCTGTCAGGATTTGCTCGCTGACCTTTCCGCCATCGCTGTTGCCGCCAAGCGCATTCCGGCAGAGGTTGACCCTCCCGATCGCGTCTGGATTTCTCTCTGTGCCCAGTTGGAAGCCGAAGGAATTATCCGGGATCAACTGCCTCTTGCCACCCCCTCCCCTGAGCATTGGTGGCAGGGTTTGTCTCAGCTCTTCCGGCCCGGCGCTCTGGCCACGGTTGCCGCTGCGCTTTTCCTTGTTTTGGGCGGTATCTACCTTGTGAAACGGCCCGGCGCATTGAACTCCGCAAAGAATTCCTCTTCGTCTCAAACACGAGTCAGCGAAACGCCGAAGAGCGCTGCGCCCGCTCCCGCACAGGCGAATTCCGTGGCTCCTCTCAAGAATCCGCCGCTTTCCGCTCAATCGTCGCGCGTCAGTGGGCCTCCGCAGCCCCGCGAATCTCATACCGTTCTCAAGCCCTCGCCTTCCGAGAACGCTTACCTTGGCGATAGCGCTGCCGTCCTTAGCCAGACAGAGGATGCCCTGCCACGCCGCGAACTGGCCGACAACGCCATGGTGGATGCCTCCTTGCGCCAGAATCTGCGCACCCTCAACGAATTTATTGCGGAGTGTGAAGCCCGCTTGAAGCAGAACCCGCAGGACCAGTTGACTCGCGAATACCTCAACATGGCCTACCAGCAGAAAGCGGAATTGCTAACCGCAATGATGGACAGCGGAAGGAGTAACCACTAATGGGGCCCCGGAAGAAAACAATGATTCAGGGTGCGCTCAGCGTCCTCGGTGCCGGCCTGTTCTTTTGTGTGGCCCCGGCGGCCCTTGCTGGCGCCACGGAGCAGCAGGAGGAGCTTCATTTTGCCGTCAAGGATCGCCCAGTTGTCATTCTCGACAACATCGTCAATGGCCGCATCGAAGTGAAGTCCTGGAAGAACTCCGAAGTTGTGGTTACCAGCACCTCGGCGCCCGGCAAGGTGGCCATTGAAGTTGAACAAGTGGGTGACCGCATCGACATCAACGCCAGTTCCCTGGTTCCCGCTTCTCAGCCGCACGAAGTCGAAGCGGATTTTCAGCTCCTCGTGCCCGAGCAGACCGAATTGCAGTTGAGAACCCAGACCGGCCTGATCCTGGTCGAGCAGGTCAATGGCGACATGAAACTGCAGAGCGTGGCTGGCGATGTGCACCTCAGGGAAGTTTCCGGCTACATCATCGTTAAAACCACCGGCGGCTCCCTGGTTTGCACTCTCTGCTCCGGGAAGCTCGAATTCACGTCCATCAGTGGGGGCGCTCAGATCCTTCAGCCTTCTCTCACCAGCGTCAACCTGATGACCACCACCGGCAACATCCTCTATGACGGCGATTTCATCCACACCGGTCTTTACACCATGAACAGCGGCCGCGGACTCGTCGAAGTTCGATTCTCCGGCGATGATTCCTTCGATCTGAATGCCCAGACTTATCGCGGCACCGTCGACAATCAGGCCGCGGACTTCGTGAAGCCCGATCCCCACGGGGGCAAGCATCATCCTGTATCCAAATTCAGCCGCAGCCTGTTTGGGACTGTCGGCCAGGGCCTCGCCAAGGTCGAACTCTCCACCTACAGTGGTACAATTCGAATTCTGAAGCGCAATTAGTGCGCGCTTTCCGGAATCGTGAACCAAACTCCCATTGCGCACGGCCCTCAGCCGCGCGCCAGCGTCATTTGTCTGGCCGGTTTCATGGGTGCTGGTAAAGGTACCGTCGGCGCTCGCCTCGCCCGCCAGCTCGGCTGGCGCTTCGTCGACCTGGACGAGCGCATCGAGGAGGCCGCTGGCATTGCCATCCCGCAATTTTTCGAGCGCCACGGGGAACCCGCTTTCCGCCAATTGGAAGCCGAACAATTGCGTGCCGCCCTCGGCCGTGCTGTCGAATTCCGGGAATCCACCATTCTCGCTCTCGGCGGCGGCACTTACGCCCAACCTGGCGCTCCCGAATTTCTCCGAAACGCCGGTGTTCCTGTGATCTGGCTCGATACCCCCATTGAGATCCTTCTCTCTCGTTGCATGACCATGACCGGGCGTCCGCTTTTCCGCGATGAAGCCAGCTTCCGCGCGCTTTACGCTCAGCGCCTTCCTTCCTATCAGTTGGCCGATTATCGTGTGGATAGTTCCGGGGATGCCGCTGCCGTCGTGGCCGAGATTCTTCGCCGTGGGATCGCGGTTAATCCTGCCGGCGAGATGGAGTCGCCTTTGGCAGTTGAAAAGCCACAGCCCTGAGGGGGTCTGATGCGAAATCTAATTTTCAGGCGAAATTCATTCGTCTTTTTTTCTCTGCTTCTCTGTACCGCGCTGGCGAGCGCGCTCCTGGTTCACGCCGGCCAGAAAAAAGCTCCGGCAGGCTCCGTCTTTGTCGCCGATAAGGGCAAGTTCAAGATTCTTCTCGACGGTAAGTCCATTGGCCGCGAAGAATTTGAAATCGCTCCCAGCGGTGGCGGTTGGGTCGCTAAGGGCACCACACGGCTCACTCCGGAGGGTTCATCCTCGGCCACGGTCACCGGCACTCTCACGCTCCAGCCGGATGGTGAACCCATCGCCTACGAGTGGACCTCGCAATCCGCTAAAACCAATGGGGCTCATATCCTCTTTGCCAATGGCGTCGCCAAAATGACTCTCCAATTGCAGGGGGCTCGCCCCTTCGAGCAGGACCTCACCTTCAACTCCCCTCACATCGTCGTTCTTGACAACAACCTTTATTACCAGTATGCCGTCCTCGCTCATGTCTATGACTGGTCCCGCCGCGGCACGCAGACTTTCTCCGTCCTCATTCCCCAGGAGCTCACGCCGGGCACCATTGCTGTCGATTGGGTTGGCGATGTCAGTGCCGAAGATAAATCCTACGAAGGGTTGAAAGTCGTCACTAGCGATCTTGAGGTCATTCTCTACCTCGACTCCAATCACCGCCTCATGCGCCTGGAAGTTCCTTCCTCCAAGGCCGCCATCGTCCGCGAATAATTTTCTATTTTGAAAAACAAAAACGGCGTCCCGTCTTGCCGGAACGCCGTTTTTCCAACATGATTCGCCAGTTTTTGCTTAGCGGGCCAAAGGCCGCTGAAACACCGGCAACCCCGCGCGCCGCAGCGGATAGCCTTGCGGTTGACCATGGGCTTGCGCGGGCATCAGCCCATTCGAATGGCCGGCGTGTCCGATGTGCCCGAGCTGCCCATTGCCATTCGCCGGCGCGGGCTGCGGCAGCCGTGCCGGGTTACCGATAGGGCGAAGGTTGATCGGCGCTGCATTCACGTGATCACTGATCGCTTGCAAGCGCTTCAAGATCGACTGCCATTGTTCCCAGTCCAGTTGCCGCAAGAACGGTCGCAGCCCTTGGATGAACAGATCTTCCAGCAGCGCCTCGCCATCCGATTCCGGTATAAAGAATCGGTTCAACCCCACGCTCAGCGCTTCCGAGATCTTCTCCAGTGTCCCAAGGCTCGGCGTCATCTGTCCGCTCTCGATGCGCGACAAGTACGAGCGGCTGACCTTCGAACGCGACTGCAATTGGCTTTGCGTCATGCCGCGCGACTCTCTCAGTTGGCGAATCCTCTGCCCGATGTTTTCCACCGTCTCCTGATTCGCAAACTTCGGTGTCGTCACCTCCGGCGCTGCCTCCTCTTGCGGTGCTTCCTGCGGAATCAAGTACTCCATCCGCTGCGGCAATGCTCGCACGCAGCGTCGGCAGTTGCCGGTCCGCGTCCGGTATTGGACCAGTCCACAGGTCTTGCAGCGTATGACTTCCCGATCCATCTCCAACGAGTTCATCATGGTCTCTTTTTCAATTTGTACCGACACCGGAACTCCTCGCTGACTTGTGTTTTTTCCCGGCGCGCGGATAGGAGGGAACGTCGGAACGTTCTTGAGGGGAAGGCAGTTACTGGCGCGAGGGCAGTGTCACTTAGATTCTTGTTTGCTGTCAAGAGTATTTTTGAAAAAACTTAGCGGGGATCAGCCGAAATCGCCCCTGTTTACGCCGGTTTTTCGCCTGTCCGACCGGCCGGTGCGCCCTCGCTTCTTCAGCCGCTAGTAGTCATGCAAGCCGATTACAACTATATGTTGTGCTATCGTTTCCCTCCAGGCTCGTTCCCAATGCGGCACATTTCCTCCGCTTTGCTGTATCCTGTCCCCTTACCGGGAAGGGATTTAAGCATGCCTAATCGTGAGGATGCCTGGAAATTGCTCTGCGAATACACGCAATCCGAGAGTCTCCGCAAACACATGCTCGCCGTTGAAGCCTGTGTTCGCGCTTACGCACGCAAACTCGGCGCCGACGAAGACGCCTGGGGCATCGCCGCTCTCCTCCACGACTTCGACTACGAGCGCTGGCCCAACAGCGGCCACGCCCCCGATCGCGAGCATCCCTCCGAAGGCGCCAAAATTCTCCGCGAACATGGCTACGGCGAGGAAATGATCCGCGCGATTCTCTCTCACGCTGACTACACGGGCGTTCCGCGCGAGACTCCTCTCGAACACACGCTCTTCGCTTGCGATGAGCTCGCCGGCTTCCTCACCGCCTGCTCCTATGTTCGCCCGTCGAAAAGCATCCTCGATCTCGAGGTCAGCTCCGTGAAAAAGCGCATGAAGGACAAAGCCTTCGCCCGCGGTGTCAGCCGCGAAGACATCATCAATGGCGCCGAAGAACTCGGCATCCCCCTCGATGAGCACATCTCGTTCTGCATTGCCGCCATGCGCGAACACGCCGACGCCCTCGGCCTCCGCGGCTCCCTCTGATCCTCGCACCGCCAGAAGAGTCTGGCTGGCAACTGCTGTTTTTTCGGGAGCGCACAACTTCACAGCCTGCGGGAAAAGTCTCTTTTTTGAGGTCGCCGGGGCTGAAGCCCCGGCGTGAAACCCCTAACCGCACCCTCTCACGTGATGCAGTTTCGCCCCTTATTCGAGCACAAGAAGACGCTCTCATCCCCAGGGGCGCGCCGTTTGCGCCCCGAAGGATCTCAACCGACACACCGTGCAAGATTCCTTTTCTTTTATTTCTTCTTCGCTGCCGCCTTCTTGATCAGGGCAGTCGCTTTCTTTGCATCGTCCTCGTTCTCGAACCCGATCACCGCCGCATACTTTCTCCCAATCACTTGCGCAACGAGGAAATCCAGGTTGATGCCGCCCTCGGCAATCGCCTGCGAAATGCCATGTCCCAAGCCGGGCCGGTTATCGCCCTCGACGTAGAGCACGACGGGTGCTGTCGAAGCCGCCAGCCCCGCTCCCTGCGCCGCCTGCGTCGCTTTCTTGCTCACAACTGGATAAAGCTCTACCACTGCCTTTGTGTGATCCCCCGAATAGTGGTACCCCATGACAATCTGCAAGTCCGTTCCGGCCTTGGCCAACGGCTCCAGTGCTGCGGCCAGGGTCCCGGCCTTGTTCTCGAGTTCTTTCCGCCACAACGTGATCCGTTTCACTGTCACTGCCATCGTAGTTCCTCCCATCCGTCGTAATGAGCTCGGATTAGACGCATCCTAACTCAGCAACACCGCTTTGCTCAATGCCCAAACTCACCAGCGACCGATGACCGTGGGCCTGCCTAAACCGCTCAGACGAATTTGGGTGCGCCACGTGCCGCTTTTCCACGTGCGAGTTTTGACTTTCCTTTTTCCATCGCGGGCCTGTTCATTTTTTTATTTTTCCGACGACCCTTCTTCGTGCCAGTTTCGAAACTTGCGTGCGGCTTCATTGACATTCGCTCGTAGTAAGAATCGTTATACTTCCGTGTAATTAAGATATTCGTAAAAGGTTTTGCCAGTCAGACACCTGGCCCAATCGCTCCGAAGGGGTCTCGAGAGGAGCGTCTACCATGAGGCGAAAGCTAATTCTGGGGTTCCTGGCGATTCTTGTATCCCTGATTCCGATAGTGAAAGCGCAAACCCAAAAACCATTAACAAATTCCGACATCGTCAACATGACAAAGCAGGGCTTTGATGCCGGCCTGATTGTGAAGGCCATTCAATCCAGCAGCACGAATTTTGACGTTTCAGCACAAGCCCTGGTTGAACTGAAGAATGCAGGCGTCCATCAATCGGTGATGGAGGCCATGCTGTCCGCCCAAGCCAGCAAACCATCCGCGAGTGTGGAAGCGGCCCGTGGCACAATGTCTCCGGCTGACGTGCCATCAAACGATCTGTCCAAACCTGCATGCAATCCCAGCGGAGGATGCCTACTGCGGGAAGGAACGCAAATTCCACTCAAGTTTGTCAACGACCTCAGCTCGAAAACTGCAAATCAGGGAGATCCGGTAGAGTTTCTTCTCGACGAGGACGTCAAGGTGGGAGACGTCGTCGTTGTACCCAAAGCCGCGCATGCCGTGGCCGTAGTCTCAACCGCAAAGAAAGCGGGGATGATGGGCAAACCGGGCGATCTCAGCGTCCAGTTGGAATATCTGATCGCCGGTAGCAGTCACATTCGCCTTCGCGGCACGAAAGGCAAAGAGGGAGATAGCAAAACTGGCACGGCCGTCGCGCTGACAGTCATCTTCGGCCCCATTGGCCTCATTAAGCACGGTAAGAATGTTGAGATCGCTGCCGGAACTCCGTTGGCAGCATACGTCGATCAAGATATCTGGCTCCCACCGATGAAATAGCCAGCGCGGGAGGCGCTGCAGAAGTTAGCTAAGGGCGTCGCCCAGGGTGCGAGTCTTTAGATCGGCGCGCTTCGCGCGCGGGAGTGTAAAGGATGTCTAGGGACAACCTGGAAAGCATGTCATGAGACTGAACATACCACCGCAAAGGGTAGCTACCCCGTCCTTGCCTTTTGTCACTTCCGGCTACTTCAAAAAGTGATATCCTCACACTTAGAATTCCAAATCCATCACAATGGCTGCTCCATCCGCCCCTTCTTTCGGAGAAGCTTGCACGCTGAAGACCGTGAGTCGCTATGGGCTCGCCATCCTGCCAGTGTTTTTGGTTCTCATCCTTAAGTTTTTTGTTCCCCACTTGCAACCAAACGAGGCCGGAAAACTGGTCAGTACGCGCCAGTTGTTCGACCCGTCATTCCTGAGCCACGACTGGATTGTGGCTCGGGGCTGTGGCGACAATGTTTTTGATTTTATGTTTGCAGTGCTGATCGCGCCCATCTGGCTGTGGCTGCGGAATAGCATTCTGGTCGCACTGGCCGCTCGTCTCTTCTGTTGGGGAATTCTGCTTGCCGCGCTTGTCAAGCTGTCTCGGACGCTGACCATTGAGTGGTACGCGCTCTCCTGCAGCCTCGGCGTCTGGATTTGCAACGACCAAGATCTATATGCTGGGGAGTGGATTTTCGGGGGCGCGGAGGCAAAATGCCTGGCCTACGCGCTTCTCATGTTCGCCATGGATGCGGCCCTGCGAAAAAGGCTCTTGAGGGCCGGCGTGTGCTGTGGGTTGGCCATCTGTTTTCATCTTCTCGTAGGAGCCTGGGGGAGCGTCGCGCTGTGTGGCGCTTTGCTGCTACGCTATCGCGACTATGGCTGGCGGCGTATTGGGCAATTCACGGCGCTAGTTGCCTGTGCAAGCATACCAGTTGTGATAATCGCCGTCCTCTACGCTGCACCGGGTACTCCGGCAGAGCGGGAAGCCTCCAACCGCCTGGCCGTGTCTTTTTCCGATCCATTTCACCTCGACCCTTCCTACTTCGGCGGCTGGCAGGAGCTTGCAGTGGCTTCCGTTCTGGCCGTCGTCGCTGCGCTGGCATTCTTCAAAGTAACCGCTCGACCCCAGGCGAAGCTGCTGTGCTCTTTGCTTGCCATGTTGATTTTGGAGTTCTTGGCGGGGCTATTGGCATGGGAGCTGAACCTGTTCTGGTTTTTGAAGAGCTTCCCATTTCGGGTTCCGGACGTCCTCATCTTTCTGTTCTTTATGCTGGCTTTGCCGTGTTTTTTGGCACGTCTGATTGCAAAACTAGGAAAACAGGTCAAAGAGGACGGCTTCAGACCTCGATCGGGGCACGCATGGCGCCGCCTTGCTTTGTTGTTCAGCTTGGTGTGTCTGATCCTTGGCGGGTTCCTGAGGGATCTTGACACCGTCCTTAAGCACGATCTTCCGGTTTTTGTCGGGCGCTGGCAACCGTACATTTATGGCCAGAAGACCTCCTGGCAGGAGATGACGGAGTGGATCCGTGACAATACGCCGGAGTCGGCAATCATCATGGCCCCTCCCTGGGAGTTCACGTTTTGGCTCGATGCCGAACGCGCCCAAGTGGTGAGTTACAAGCGTGTGCCGCACAACGTGCGTCTTTTGGAATGGCATCGCCGCATGACGGCGATGAATGGGGGACCATTTCATTCCCGAGGCTCAAAGATTCGAGACGAGCTTCGAAAAAACTACCCGGAGCTCAGCCTTACGCAGATTGAAGCCATCCACAACCTGTACGGCGCCGACTACTACCTGACCACACGCGAACGCGGCGACCTGCGCGGCAACCTCGTCCATGTCAGCGGGTCGTATTATCTGTATCGATTGTGGAATACTGGCGCCCCGCAGGTAGCGGACCCTTAAATCCCGAAAGCCTTTGGGTGCCCATCCTTGCGGGCTTGGTTTACGCAAGGGTGGGTCTTGGGGCTCTGGTTCTCCCTCTAAGTTCTGAGGAGGGGCGGCCAGCTAGGAGTCCTCGTCTGAGCCGATGCCCGCGCGCGTCAGCAAGCGCCGCAACGACTGCTCGCCCCCGGCGCCCCGTTGCGTTCCGGCGACATTGCCGTCGCGATCCACGAGGACATAGATGGGATAGACCGTGGCGGCGTACATGGCGGCAAGATTGGTGTCTTCCATGAGTACGATGCGACAGTTGCGCGGATGCTGCTCGAGATATTTCTTCACCGTCTTCTTCGACTCGCCCACATCCACGGCGAGAACGATCAGCCCTTTGTCGGCAAACTCCTTGGCGACCTGGTCCACAAGGGGCGCCTCATCGACGCAGTAGGGGCACCAGGTGGTCCAGAACTCGAAGAGGACGACTTTGCCCTTGATGGACTCGTTGTTGAAGTTTTCGCCGTCGGTGGTCTTGGCGTGGAAGCGTGGCGCGGGTTCCCTGCCTCTCTGTCCGGCAAACGCGCCGCCCATCGCCAGCAGCAGAAGGATGAGGACCGCTCCGCGCAGAAGTGGAATTCGACCCGGCATGGGGGCAATGTACCACAACTCCAAAGAGAAGCGGAAAACCCTCACCCCTCGAGGGGGTTAGCTACGGGGGGACACAAAAGCACCGAGGCTGCTAAAATGAATGGATATGCTGAACCAGATTTCGGGCTTCGACGCGAACGCGCTGCGGCACCCCCGCAAAAACACGTATGGCGTAAAAGTAGGCCACGTCCAGGTGGGCGGGGGCGCACCTATCGTGGTGCAGTCCATGACCAACACGGATACGGCGGACGTGGAGACGACGCTGCAGCAGACGCTGGAGCTGGCCGAAGCGGGCTCGGAGATTGTGCGCTGGACAGTGAACGTGCCGGAAGCGGCGGCGGCCGTGCCGTTGATCAAGCAGCGGTTGCTGGACGCGGGCTGCAACGTGCCGATCATTGGCGATTTTCATTACAACGGGCACGTGCTGCTGAGGAAATATCCGGAATGCGCCAAGGCGCTGGACAAATACCGCATCAATCCGGGTAATGTCGGCGCGGGACAGCGGCGCGACGAACAGTTTTCGACCATCTGCAAAGTGGCCGTGGACAACGGCAAATCGGTGCGCATTGGCGTGAACGGCGGCTCCCTAAACCAGGAACTCGTGATGCGCAAGATGCAGGAAAACACCGATCACAACCTGGGCAAAGAGAGCGAAGAGATCATCAACGATTGCATGGTGCTCTCGGCGCTGGAGTCAACCCAGCTGGCGCTGGAGAGCGGGCTGCGAAACGATCAGATCATTATTTCGTGCAAGACGTCGCGGCCGCGCGACCTGATTACCGTGTATCGCGACCTGGCCGGCAAAACGCAACAACCGCTGCACCTGGGGCTGACCGAAGCGGGCATGGGCGTGAAGGGCTTGGTATGGTCGGCAGCGTCGCTGGGCGTGCTGCTCTACGAAGGGATCGGCGACACCATACGCGTTTCACTGACGCCGCGGCCGGGCGGAGATCGGCGCGAAGAGGTGTATGCCTGCTGCGAACTGCTCCAGGCGCTTGGGCTGCGGTCGTTTGCGCCAAGCGTGACTGCGTGCCCCGGCTGCGGGCGGACGACGAGCACAACGTTTCAGGAATTGGCGGAGCGGATTCAGGGCTACATTCGCGACATGATGCCCACGTGGAAGACGCAGTACGAGGGCGTGGAGACGATGACGCTGGCGGTGATGGGCTGCATCGTGAACGGCCCCGGCGAATCGAAGGCCGCGAATATCGGTATAAGTCTGCCGGGAACGGGCGAAGCGCCGCGCTGCCCGGTGTATATTGATGGGCAGAAGGACGTGACCCTGGAAGGCACCTACGACGAACTCGCCGCCGCGTTCCAGAAACTGGTGGACAACTATGTGAGCACCAAATATCCTCGGAAGACGGCTGAGGCGATGTCGCGCTAGGCACAAATATGCGAATCACACATCTAGTGAAACGGGTCGTAATTGACCTCGGTGTTGTCCTGGCTACGGTGCTTTTGGTGGTTGGATCGATAGCAGGTTATGTTTGGGTGAAGGAAGGACCGCAGAGAGCAGAAGCGAAGAAGCAATTTGAGGCCATGTTAGGCGACGAAACTGCCGAGGCAAATGCCCTGGCGGCGCTAGGAGACGTGAACCTCGATCCTCCAACCTTGACCCTTGCCGTGCTTGAGCAAACGCTTCACCCTCACCAGCAGGCCAGCAAACCATACGGCCCGCAAAACTATACGACGCTTGGATGGGCTTGCGGGGGAAAAAGTTGCGCAATTGCCGCGTCTTTCCTTGTTCCTTTTGGGCAAGAAATCCCACCGAGCACGGTTCCAGGGGCTTTGAGGGTGCGCAGGCCTCGTTTCGGGGCCGTCCATAATGTAAACGTGGCGATTGGGGGCGTTCATCTTGGTGAGTCCGTGGAGGAAATGAAAGAGTTCTGTCAAAAGCGCGGCTACGGGCAGGAGACCGGATCCCACCGGATGACATGGAACAAAGACTGGAGCTTGGGTTGGGGAGATTGGGATGGCAAGGTCAGTATCTTGTCGTTCGCAAACGATAAAATGATTCAGAGCGCCAAAGCCGGCGGCGGTATACAGACCCCCGCGCCCCTTGGCGTCAGTGAGAGGAATTCCAAGTGAAAATCTCACGTGAAGACGTGTTGCGGGTGGCCGAACTGGGCTGCCTGGAGTTGAGCGAGGCGGAGCTGGAGAGGTATCGCGCGCAGATCGACGAAATTCTGGAATACATCGATAAGCTGAACGAGCTGGACACGGCGAATGTCGAGCCGATGGCGCAAGTGTTGACAGAGGTCCAGACGGCCGACGCCACGTTGCGCGAGGATTTGGTGGTGCCGTGTGCAGTAGCCGATGAGGTGCTGCAGCACGCGCCGGATCCGGAGCCGCCGTATTTCCGGGTGCCGAAGGTGATCGAGAGATGAGCGAACTAACAACGATCAACGCGGTACGGGATACGATCGCCGCGAAGAAAGTATCGGCGCGGGAAGTAGCAGCGGACTATTTCAAGCGCATTTCAGCGCGGAATGGCGAACTGAACGCCTACCTGACGCTGTGCGAGGAGCGCGCCTACAGACAGGCCGATCGAGTGGACGCGATGGTGGCCGCGGGCAAGCCTCTGCCGCCGCTGGCGGGCGTTCCCGTCGCGGTGAAGGACGTAATCAGCACGCGCGGCATCCGCACCACCTGCAGCTCGAAGATCCTGACGAATTACGTTCCGCCGTACGACGCCACAGCCGTGACGCGGCTCGAAACGGCGGGTGCGGTGATTTTGGGCAAAACCAATTGCGACGAGTTCGCCATGGGCAGCTCGAACGAGAACTCGGCGTACGGGCCGGTGCAGAATCCGGCGGCCCCTGGCTGCGTGCCAGGAGGGTCGAGCGGCGGATCGGCGGCTGCGGTTGCGGCGGACCTTGCGGTCGCATCGCTCGGGACGGACACAGGCGGGTCAATTCGCCAGCCGGGGTCGTTCTGCGGCATACCGGCAATGATGGGCAGCTATGGACGGGTCTCCCGGTACGGACTCATCGCCTTTGCCTCTTCGCTGGACCGGATTGGCGCCTTTGCGCACTGCGTGGCCGACGTCGCCGCGGTTTTGAAGATTCTCGCTGGGCGCGACCCGAACGATTCCACGTCGACAACCGCGCCGGTGGAGGATTACGTCGCGGGGCTGGGCAAACCGGTGGCAGGGATGAAAATCGGTATTCCCAAAGAATACTTTGGCGCCGGAATGGATGCCGGCGTTCGCGAAAAAGTGACCGCTGGGATTGAATTGCTGCGCAAGCTCGGCTGCGACGTGCGGGAAATTCAATTGCCGCACACCGATTACGCGATCGCCACGTATTACATCATCGCGACGGCGGAGGCGAGCTCGAATCTGGCGCGGTACGACGGCGTGCGTTACGGGCCGCGCGTGGAAGGCGATTCGCTGAGTGCGATGTACCGCAAGACAAGAGGAGCCGGCTTTGGGGCCGAGGTGAAACGGCGCATCGTGCTCGGCACCTACGTGCTTTCGGCGGGCTACTACGACGCCTACTACCTGAAGGGTCAGAAGGTCCGCGCGCTGATTGCCGAGGATTTCCGGAATGCGTTTGCGCAGGTGGATGCGATCGTCACGCCGGTGTCGCCTGTGCCGCCTTTCAAGTTCGGAGAGCGCGTGGACGATCCCCTGCAAATGTATCTTGCTGATATTTACACAGTTACAGCATCACTGGCGGGCCTTCCTGGCATTTCCGTGCCCTGTGGACGGATCGGCGGCAAGCTACCGGTGGGCTTGCAAATGATCGGTCCGGCCTTTGGCGAAGCCCCTGTATTGCGGCTAGCCCACGCCTTCGAGAAAGCAGGCGGCGCGACATTGTAGAAATTTTCAACTGTGCAATCCCTCGCGCCCATCCTCGAAAAGCTTGCGGAAGCGCAAACTACATTTTTCCTAGCGGCAGACGCAATACCCGCTGACCTGTGGACCAGAAAACCAAGTGTCAAAGAGTGGTCTGCAGCGGAAGTGGTAGTCCATCTGGTCATGGTGGAACGTGCGATTGTCGGCGGCGCCGACCGCATCATACAGAAGGCACCGCGACCGGTTTCCCTCCTGAAACGCCTGCACTTACCGATGTGGCTGGTGGAATCACGTGTCATTCGCCGTGAGAGTCCGATTCCGCTGGACGCGACGCTGGTAAGAGGCAAGGAAGAAATGCTGGGAGAGTTGCGAGCCGCTCGCGAACGAACGCTTGCCTTCCTCGAGGAAACCAAGAAGCGCGACTTGAGCGGTTACCGGTGGCCACATGTTTTCCTCGGCCCACTGAACGTTTATGAATGGTTTGAAATGATCGCCGCGCACCAGTTGCGTCACAGCAAACAGATGAGAGATATCTGCGGGCGCCTACCAAAAGTGGAAGGAATTTCGCGGAATTAATACCTTTTTGCATATTCTCGCGGTCAATTCTGACAGATGCTCTGCTCAGTGGTCGTAGGGCAAAAGTTATAAAATACCCGCGAAAAATGGCGCAAAACAAAGAGTACTAGTGAAATGGTTTAGTCCAGATGAAAACGGCACGACTATTGCAAGGGAAGTTTGCATCTCCTAACCTTCTGGAAGCATCTGATATTGTAGGAGACGAAAGCGGCGGAGAATTAGAGAGGCCCCTTTGGTTAAAGTCAAATCGAGTCAGAAAATCTTTACAGACGCGGAAGTGGCCAGCTTGACGGGGATTTGCGTGGAACATCTGTACAATTTCGCGCGGAGCCGTCACGTTGGCATGATCGCAAGAGCTGCGGAAGCGGCTGGCGTGCAGGCGGAACAGCGGTTGTTCACGCTGTCCGACCTGATGGTGCTGGCGACGCTCTTCCCGCGCTGCACGCATTGACACCTCCCCCCTCGGGCGTAAGTCGACACCCCCCTAGACACTCCCAACAGGCGCAGTCCGGTAGCGATTGCGGAGCATCCTTGCGAGCGCCGCTTCGGGCGAGCTATGCTTAATCTTCGGGCGGCGCGAGCTGGAGAGTTTTGTGGGGAGCGGCGGCTGAAGAGTTCATGGTTGGTTCGGGCATTTCCGGCTATTCTTCCATCTGCATTTTCGGCTTATCCCCGCTCTGCGTGCTTGTTTTGATGGTTACGGTGGCGCCCCCGACAAATCGGACTGCGGGCGCGACGCAGCAGCAAGCTACCCAACAGGTAGCGCAAGATGGCACCCCACAGGGAATTCCTCAGGGCAAGAAGCTCATCCTGAAAGATGGTAGCTACCAGATTGTCCGGGAGTACCAGCGGAATGGCGACCGAGTGCGCTATTTTAGTGAGGAACGCGGCGAATGGGAGGAATTGCCCGCGTCCATGGTGGATTGGGAAGCCACTGCGAAAGAGGCTGAAGCGAACGAAAAGGCATTCAATTCTCTAGCAGAGAAGATCCACAAGCAGGAGGAGGCGAAGCGGTTGAACAATGTGGCGGACATTGACGCCAGCCTGCAAGTGGGAGAGGGAGCGTTTCTGCCATCGGCGGAAGGATTGTTTGTAGTGGAAGGCAAATCCGTGCGCCTGCTGGAGCAGGTAGGCTCGGGGATCAAGCGAGACAAGTTGAGGACGATCGAGCAAGTCCTTTCGCCGGTACCCATCGTTCCCGGGAAACATAAGGTCTTCATAGCGGGCGAGCATGCAACGCTTCGCCTGCGTACCGCGACACCAGAATTTTACTTGCGCGAGGCGCCGCCGGATCCGGATCGCGTGTCGCCGATTGAGAGAAGCAGCCGGCCCGGAGAAAACGGGCCGGACGTCGTGTTGATCCGAGCCAAAAAGATACGCAACGGCCGGGAGTTGGAATCGATCAGCACCATTTTCGGCGAAAAAATGCCCGCGAACATAAACGAGGTTGCCATACAACGTTGGGAGATCGCTCCCAACGTTTACCGTTTCACGCTGGGTGAAGCATTGACTCCGGGAGAGTATGTGATGGCCGAGGTCCTGCCGGACGGGTTGAACTACTTTGTATGGGATTTTGGGGTGGACGCGAGCAGCGGGCCCGGCGGAAAGAAGTAACCCGGATTTGTCAGCGTTTGCTGGAGCCAGCTGGGATCCCGCTGAAGACAGCCATCAGCGTGTTTAGTACATCGGAAATGCGGAAGGGCTTCTGGAGCCTACGGGAGCTGGCGAAGGAGTCGGAGCCCTGGCCCTCTTCCACCGCGTCCCCCGACATGTAAATCAATTCCGGCTTGTCCGGGCCAGCGGCGATTTTGAGCCGCTGGGCAAGGCTGTAGCCATCGGCATCGACGCTCGTACCTGAGAGATTCAAGTCGCAGAGGATGGCGTCAAACCTTCCGCGGAGGACAAGGCTCAAAGCCTCTTCCCCCGTAGCCGCACAATCGACTTTCAAACCAAAAGCGGAGAGTCCTTCGGAGAGTAGCATGCGGATGCCTTCTTCATCGTCGACCACCAGAATGGAGCGGTTCTTCAGCAAGTCGAGAGTGGGCGCCATCATTTCGCCGGAACCGGAGGAATCGGACTCGCGCATTTGGCGTTTGGAGCTTTCCGTGACCGCAACGGGAAGGAAAACAGTGAAGGCAGCGCCACCGGCGGGAAAGGTCTCGGCTTCAATATCGCCGCCATGCTCGCGGACGATGGACAGGCAGATACTGAGGCCCAAGCCGGTTCCCCCTCCGGGGCGCTTGGTGGTGAAAAACGGATCAAAAATTTGGGAAAGGACTTCCGGCTTGATCCCAGCGCCATCATCCTGAACCTTGGCGAAGATGCGGGAGCCAGCTTGGCCGAGACGGATGTGGATGCGGCCGGAAGGGCGAACTTCCCGAATGGCTTGCTCCGCGTTGCTCACTAAATTTAGGAACACCTGGATCAGTTGGTTGGCATCTCCGACCGTAGGAGGCAATCCGGGTGATGAGAGGAAGTCCACTTCGATAGCATTGCGGCGGAGGGAATGTTCGTGGAGCTGCAGGGTACGGTCGACAATGGCGTTGAGGTCCAGAACCTGTTTCTGAGGAGAAGTGGGGCGAGAAAATTCGAGCAGGTTTTGCACGATGCGGGCAGCGCGACGCGCCTGCCGATGAGTCAAGTCCAGTTGACGCTTGGTATTCTCGTCAACGCCTACACGGTCGCGCAGGAGTTCACTGGCACCGAGGATGGCGGTGAGGGGGTTGTTCAATTCGTGCGCCACGCCAGCCAACATTTGGCCCATAGCGGCAAGCTTTTCGGCCTGGATGAGCTGTTCTTCGAGGCGCTTCAGTTCGGTGATGTCCCGGCCGGAAATGACCACGCCCTCGATCTTGCCGTTCTCATCGAAAAGCGGGCTGAAGTGGCAGCGAATACGACGCCAGTCTCCCTGTTTATGACGTACACGGATTTCGATGGAGGCGAAATTGCGCTTGCCCTGAAGCAACTCGTCAAAGACAGCGAGGACCGCGCTGCGTTCTTCGACATGGGTGCGGTCTCCGAAAACCCCACCGACGACTTCGTGGGGATCGTAGCCGAGGACTTCCTTGACCTTTGGGCTGACGAAGGTGAAGCGCCTTTGTGCATCGACGACCAAAATGATGTCGGGAAAGCTGTCAACCAGGCGGCGGGCAAACTCCTGCTGCTGGTAAAGGCGCTTTTCAATGGCGCGACGCTCGGTGATATCCGCCAGAGCACCCTGGTAGCGGACAATTTTCCCGCCGGTATCGCGAACCGCGGTGGAGGTATTTAGGCAAATGATGGGTTGGCCGTCCTTGCGGCGGAGGGTAATCTCCCTTCCCTGCGGAGACGGCTGGTGGTCCACCTCGCGGATAAGGATGGATCGCTGCTCGCGATCGAAAAAGACCTCGCTGACGTTTTTTGCCAGCAACTCTTCCTTGGAGTCGTAGCCAAGCATGCGGACGAGGGCGGGGTTGACTTCCAGGATCTTGTCGTCGGGAGTAACAATGTAAATGCCTTCCTGGAGAGTCTGGAAGAGCTCGGTGAAACGCGCTTCGCTGCGGCGCTGGGAAGTGATATCGCGAGCCAGGATGGTGAGGCCGTGAACCTTGTCATCACGCAGCATGGCGTGCGCAACACAGTCGAAGAAGGACACCGCACCCGTTTTTTTCAAGCGGACCTGAACGACTCCTGCCCAGATGCGCCGCTCCAAGAAGCGACTCATCCCTCGCTTGAGCGTGTCTTCGGAGATACCACTTTCATCGGAAATGAATTGGGTGAGGGGGAGGCCGATGACCTCCTGAAAGGGCTGGCCAACAAAGTCCGCAAAACTGCGGTTGGCAGCGCGAATCTCGCCGTCGAGGCTTAAGGCAAGCAGGACGTCATCAAAAGAATCGATCAGATCACGAAAACCCTGCTGGGACTTGGAAATGAGGTGGAACAGTTGCTCGAGCTGGCGATCGCTGGGGGGAGCGGAACCCTTCTGGTCGAGGCCCCGGACCAGGCCCTTCAATTCCGCGATTTCCTGGGTTTTCTTCCAGACGTAGACGCCGAGGAGGGCAACGAGAACAACGAGACCGAAGGGGGCCGCTTCGAGACGGAATTTGGTGGAACGCAGGGTATCCCAGGAAAACCACGCAAATACCGAGGAAACCACAAAAAGCAGAAAGAAGGTGAGGCGCCACAATTCGTGCATGCGCTTTTCGTAGGTATCCAGTTGCGCGCTCACGAGAGTACCAGACTCTCTCGGGGGAGAAGCCTGCGGGTCGGCGGCGCCAGATTGTGGCTCGGTGTTCATTCGATGGTTCGAGGCGTCAACAAACGTACAGGGTGCCTTGAAACGCTACTTGCCATGATAGAAAGCGGGAGAGAGTCGCAGCAAGCTCGATGGGGGTGCTGCGTTCCTATGGTTCACCTGTCCGAAAGTAGGCCAAACCAAGAAAATGAGGGCCTCGGATCAAGCGGAGGCCCTCTGGAGTGGTTGATAAGGCGGCAAGCCGCCGAGTGGAATGTTAGCGCCGTTCCAATTATCGGGATCAAACGAGGTTCCAAGGATCGGACGCGAACACGGAAAGAACATTCTCAAAGCAATTTGCTCGAACGGGTGCCTTTCCAACTATTTGGGCCAAAAACTAGAGTGGGGCCAGCGTACGCGTCATGCGTTGGAGACAAATTGAACGGCTAGCCGGAAAAGTCGGTACGGCACTAGTCCTGGCCTTCCGTGGCGGCGTCGGCTTCCGGTTCATCGTCCTTGCCCCCCAAGAATTCCAGACCCGCGGCATCATCCGCGGCGAATTCCGAGGCTTCGGGAAGCTCTTCGACGGGAGCAGGCGCGGGCATTTCGGTGAGCAGTTGGATACTGCGGTAATGCTCGAGGCCCGTACCCGCAGGGATGAGACGGCCCATGATGACGTTCTCCTTGAGGCCGCGCAGGTAGTCAACTTTGCCGGCAACCGCTGCTTCGGTGAGGACGCGCGTGGTCTCCTGGAAGCTGGCCGCCGAGATGAAGGAGTCGGTGGAGAGAGATGCCTTGGTGATACCGAGGAGCAGGGGGCGCCCGGTGGCGGGACGGCCGCCTTCGGCAATCACTCGGTCGTTTTCTTCGCGGAAGCGGAACTTGTCGACTTGTTCCTCAAGGAGGAAGTTGGAGTCGCCGACATCTTCGACTTTGACCCAACGCATCATCTGACGGGAAATGGTTTCAATGTGCTTGTCATTGATGTTGACGCCTTGCAGGCGGTAGACCTCTTGAATGGCGTTCACGAGGTAAGCCTGGGTGTACTTCTCGCCCAGGACCGCGAGGAGGTCGTGGAGGTTGAGCGGGCCGTCAATGAGCGCTTCACCGGCGCGGACGTGCTCTCCTTCCTGAACGTTGATGTGCACGCCACGGGGGATGGCATATTCCTTGGTGGTTTTGCCATCTTCACTTTCGACGTAGATTTTGCGCATGCCCTTGCTGATTTCGCCGTAGCGGACGGTGCCGTCGATTTCGCTGATAACGGCAGGATCCTTGGGCTTGCGGGTTTCGAAAAGCTCGACAACGCGCGGAAGACCACCGGTGATGTCCTTGGTCTTGGTGGTTTCGCGCGGAATCTTGGCGAGGACATCGCCGGCCTGGACTTCGTCCCCATCTTGTACCATCAAGTGGGCGCGGGAGGGCATGAGGTACTTCTTGCGGACCTTGCCGGAAGAATCGCGGACCAAGATTGCGGGCTGATGCTTTTCGTCGCCGGGCGGCAGCGTGACCACAAGCTGCGACAGGCCGGTGACCTCGTCCACCTGCTCCTCGATGGTGAGGCCGGGGCGCAGGTCGTCGAATTTAACGGAGCCAGCCGTTTCAGTGAGGATGGAGAAAGTGAAGGGATCCCATTCGGCGAGGATCTGGCCCTGGTTGACAGCGTTGCCTTCGGTCACACGCAAGCGGGCACCGTAGACGACGTGGTAGCGTTCCTTCTCGCGGCCCTTCTCATCGACAATGGCGATGAGGCCGGAACGGTTCATGGCGATGTGAGCCCCGCCGCGGCCTTCGACGTGGCGGAGGTCAACGAACTTCACGACCCCATTGTTCTTGGCTTCGAGGGTGGAGCGCTCGCTGACGCGGGTCGCGGCGCCCCCGATGTGGAAGGTACGCATCGTGAGCTGGGTGCCGGGTTCGCCGATGGACTGAGCGGCGATGACGCCGACGGCTTCGCCGAGTTCCACCATGCGGCCAGTGGCGAGGTTGCGGCCGTAGCACAGGGCGCAAACTCCGCGGCGGGATTCGCAGGTGAGCACGGAACGAATGCGCACGCGCTCAATACCCGCGGCCTGAATAGCGTTGGCTAGCTCTTCCGTGATTTCCTGGTCGACTTCGATAATCACATTCCCTTCGAAGTCCTTGATCTTTTCCAGGGAGACGCGGCCGACAACGCGGTCACGCAGAGGCTCGACTTCGACGCCGGCTTCGATAATGGGCTCGACGTAGATGCCGTCCGTGGTACCGCAGTCGTACTCGTTAATGATGACGTCCTGGGCCACGTCAACGAGGCGGCGGGTGAGATAACCGGAATCCGCGGTCTTCAACGCCGTGTCGGCAAGGCCCTTACGCGCGCCGTGCGTGGAGATGAAGTACTGCAACACAGTGAGGCCTTCGCGGAAGTTGGAAGTAATGGGGGTTTCGATGACTTCGCCGGAGGGCTTGGCCATCAAGCCGCGCATGCCGGAGAGTTGGCGAATCTGCTGTTTGGATCCGCGGGCGCCGGAGTCAGCCATGATGTAGACGGGGTTGATGTTGCCTTCGCGGTCCTGTCCTTCAAGGGCCTTGAACATTTCGTCGGCAACTTTTTCGGTGACGTCGCCCCAGATGGCGATGACTTTGTTGTAGCGTTCGCCGTTGGTGATGGCACCGTCGAGGTATTGCTGCTGTACCTTGACGACTTCCTTTTCCGCGTTTTCGACGAGCCTGTACTTGTCACTGGGGATGAGCATGTCGTCGATACCGATGGAGATACCAGACTTGGTGGCATAGGCAAAGCCGAGCGCCTTGAGGTGGTCAAGGAGTTCGACGGTGGATTCGAGGCCAAAGCGCAAGTAAGCGTAATACACCAACTGCTGCACGCCCTTTTTCTTGAGCAAGCCATTGATGTAGGGCATCTGCTTGGGCAAATGCGAATTGAAGATGACGCGGCCGACGGTGGTCTGGATGAACTGCCGCTCCATCTGCACAGGCACGGTATGGGTGACGTCCTGCGTGTCGAACGCGGCAGTGAGATCAATGACCTCGCCGGTGTAGCGCAAGCGAATGGGGGTGAGCAATTCGACTTCGCCCCCTTCAAGCGCGAGGACCACATCTTCGGCGGACCCAAACACGCGGCCTTCGCCCTTCGCGCCGGGCTTGGACTTGGTCAGGTAATAGAGACCGAGAACCATGTCCTGCGAGGGAACGGCGAGAGGCAGACCATGCGCGGGAGAAAGAATGTTACGCGAACTGAGCATGAGCACAGAGGCTTCCACCTGAGATTCCGGGGAAAGCGGGATGTGCACGGCCATCTGGTCGCCGTCAAAGTCTGCGTTGAAGGCGGTGCAGACGAGCGGGTGAATGCGGATGGCCTTGCCTTCGACGAGCACGGGTTCGAAAGCCTGGATGCCGAGACGGTGCAAAGTTGGGGCGCGATTCAGGAGCACCGGATGTTCGCGGATGACATCTTCGAGGATGTCCCAAACAACGGGTTCCTGCTGCTCGACCATTTCCTTGGCTTGCTTGATGGTGGTGCAGTGACCCTGCGCTTCCAGCTTGTGATAAATGAAGGGCTTGAAAAGTTCCAGGGCCATTTTCTTGGGCAAACCGCACTGGTTGAGCTTGAGTTCCGGACCAACGACGATGACGGAGCGGCCGGAATAGTCCACGCGCTTGCCCAGGAGGTTTTGGCGGAAACGGCCCTGCTTGCCCTTGAGGGTGTCGCTCAGGGACTTCAGCGGGCGGTTGTTGGTGCCGCGTAGGACGCGGCCGCGGCGGCCGTTGTCAAAGAGAGCGTCGACGGCTTCCTGAAGCATGCGCTTTTCATTGCGAACAATGACGTCCGGCGCGCGGAGTTCCATGAGCTTTTTCAACCGGTTGTTGCGGTTGATGACGCGACGATAGAGGTCGTTGAGGTCCGAGGTGGCGAAACGGCCGCCATCGAGAGGCACAAGAGGACGCAACTCCGGCGGAAGCACCGGGATCACGTCCAGGATCATCCACTCGGGCTTGTTGCCGCTTTTGCGGAAGGCTTCGAGCACCCTGAGACGCTTGGCATACTTGATGCGCTTCTGGAGCGAAGGATCGGCTTTCATTTTTTCGCGCAGATCGTCGGCGAGCTTTTCGACGTCAACGCGGCGAAGGAGCTCCTTGATGGCCTCAGCGCCCATCTTGGCAACAAACTGGCCGGGGTACTCGACCACCAGCTTGCGGTATTCTTCTTCCTGAAGAACCTGGCGCTCTTTGAGGATTGCGACGTCGCCCTGGTCCACGACGACAAAGGCCTCGAAGTACAAGATGCGCTCAAGGTCGCGCATGGAAATGTCCAGCAGATAGCCAATGCGGCTGGGCAGCCCCTTGAAAAACCACACGTGGGAGCAGGGAGAAGCCAGCTCGATGTGCCCCAGGCGTTCGCGGCGGACTTTACTGAGCGTGACTTCCACGCCGCATTTATCGCAGATCACTCCGCGGTGCTTCATGCGCTTGTACTTGCCGCACAAGCACTCCCAGTCGGTTACCGGGCCGAAAATCTTGGCGCAGAACAGACCGTCACGTTCCGGCTTGAACGTGCGGTAGTTGATGGTCTCGGGCTTGGTGACTTCGCCGTGGGACCACGAACGGATTTTTTCTGGACTCGCCAGGCTGATGCGGATGGAATCAAAATCAGCGATCAAACTGGCGCGGTCATAAGGGCTGCTGCGATACAAGGTTGTTTCCTTCCTCCCCAGCCTTCACCGGGGACGCGCCCCTGGCAGCGAATTGCCCGCTGCCGGAGGCGGCTGAGAACCCGAACTGCTCAAAGCATGCACTGCATCGGCTTTTGCGAGGAGCACTCCGACGCTGCCGGAGCGCCTCGCGGCTCTTAATCCGCAGCCTTCTCCACCGCGGGCTTTTGCCGTTTCATCAACTCGACGTCAAGGCACAAAGACTGCAACTCACGCACCAGCACGTTGAACGATTCCGGCACGCCCGGCTCAATGCCCGGCTCGCCCTTGACGATGGCCTCGTAAATCTTGGCGCGGCCATAGACGTCGTCGGACTTCGCGGTCAGCAATTCCTGCAAAATATGCGCGGCGCCGTAAGCTTCGAGGGCCCACACCTCCATTTCGCCGAAACGTTGTCCGCCGAACTGCGCCTTGCCACCGAGGGGCTGCTGCGTAATGAGGGAGTACGGCCCGATGGAACGGGCGTGGATCTTGTCGTCGACGAGGTGCGACAGTTTGAGCATGTAAATGTAGCCGACGGTGATGGGCTGATCGAATTGCTCGCCGGTCATGCCGTCGAAGAGGTTGATCTTGCCGGCGTGCGGCAAGCCCGCGACCTCCAGCAGGTGACGGATTTCCGCTTCGCGCGCGCCGTCGAACACGGGCGTGGCGAAGGGGATGCCCTCCTTGAAGCCTTCGGCCAACTCGAACAACTCTTCGTCGCTCGCTTTCTGGAGCGACTTCCAGATGGCCGTGTCGCTGAACACCTCGCGGCACCAACGGCGAAGCGCTTCCGCCTTCACTTCCTTGCTCAGCAGGCGCTTGAGGCTGTTGCCGAGTTCCTTGGAGGCCCAGCCGAGGTGGGTTTCGAGAATCTGTCCGACGTTCATACGCGAAGGAACGCCTAGGGGATTCAGAACGATTTCCACGGGGGTGCCGTCCGGGAGGTAAGGCATATCCTCTTCCGGAACGACGCGCGCGATGACGCCCTTGTTGCCATGGCGGCCAGCCATTTTGTCGCCAATGGAGAGCTTGCGCTTCATGGCGATGTAGACTTTGACCAGCTTGATGACGCCCGGTGGCAGTTCGTCGCCCTTCTTCAGCTTTTCCTTGCGCTCGTCGGTGATCTTGCGCAGGACATCGATTTGACGGGAAGTCATCTCTTCGATTTCTTCGATCTTCTCGATGAGCAGCGGGTCGCGCTCGTTGAGCTTGAGGCGCTTGAGGTTGCGCGTGGAGATTTTTTCGATGAGATCGCGCGTCAACTCCGCGCCCTTGGTCAACAGGCGCTTGTTGGTCTTTTCATCGTGCAGGTCGGCCTGGAGGATCTTGCCGCCGAGCAAATCCTCGAGGCGCTTCAGACGCTCGTCGGTGAGAATGCGGATTTCGTCGGCGAGGTTCTTTTCCAGCTTGAAGACCTGAGCCGCTTCAATGGCCTTGTGACGCTCGTCCTTTTCTCCGCCCTTGCGGGTAAAGATCTTGACGTCGACGATGGTGCCCTCGATGCCCGGAGGGCAGTAGAGGGAAGCGTCGCGAACATCCCCGGCCTTTTCACCAAAGATGGCGCGGAGCAGCTTTTCTTCAGGGGTTAGCGTGGTTTCACCCTTGGGGGTGACCTTGCCGACAAGGATGTCGCCGGGCTTGACTACCGCACCGATGCGGATGACGCCGCTTTCGTCGAGATTGCGGAGAAAGGATTCGCTGATGTTGGGGATGTCGCGCGTGACTTCTTCCGGCCCGAGCTTGGTGTCGCGGGCTTCGATTTCGTACTCCTCGATGTGAATGGAGGTGTAGTAGTCATCCCGCACCAGCTTTTCGCTGACGAGGATGGCGTCTTCGAAGTTGTACCCACGCCAGGGCACGAAGGCCACGAGCACATTGCGGCCAAGGCCGAGTTCGCCGCGATCCGTGCAGGGCCCGTCGGCCAGCACCTGAGCGGTTTTCACGTGGTCGCCCACGCGAACGAGAGGCTTCTGGTTGATGCAAGTGTTCTGGTTGGAGCGTTTGAATTTAGTCAGGGTGTAAATGTCCGCGCCGACTTCACGGCTGAGCACGCCGGAGTGGTCGCTCTCGACGCGAACGATGATCCGTTCGGAGTCGACCTGGTCGACGATGCCGTCACGCTTGCAGAGAACGACGGCGCCGGAATCGCGCGCAGTGACGCGCTCCATGCCGGTACCGATCAGCGGCGCTTCGCCTCGGATCAGGGGCACAGCCTGGCGCTGCATGTTCGAACCCATCAAAGCGCGGTTGGCATCGTCATTTTCGAGGAAGGGGATCAAGCTGGCGGCCACGGAGACGAGCTGTTTGGGCGAAACGTCGACGTAGTCCACTTCGTCGCGATGTTTGAGGACGAAGTTGCCGGCCTGGCGGCAGTTGACGAGCTCGGTGGTGATGCGCAGCTTGTCGTCGAGAGAAACATTGGCCTGGGCAATGACGTACTTGTCTTCCTCCCAAGCGGACAGGTAGAAGCAGTAGGGCTCGTCGACCACTTTGTGGCGCTTCAACTCTTCGTTGAGTTCTTCCACGCGGTCGCGTTCGATAATGTCGCCGGCCTTGAATTCGCTGTCGCCGGCATTGACGATTTGGACGTAATCCACGATGCGGCCGCCCTTCACGCGGCGATAGGGGGATTCGATGAACCCGTAATCGTTGATGCGGGCGAAGCAGCTCAGCGAGCTGATCAAACCGATGTTCGGACCTTCCGGCGTCTCAATTGGGCAAATGCGGCCGTAGTGCGTAGGGTGGACGTCGCGCACTTCAAATCCGGCGCGCTCGCGGGACAAGCCACCCGGTCCCAGAGCCGAAAGGCGCCGCTTGTGGGTAATTTCGCTGAGCGGGTTGGTCTGATCCATGAACTGGCTGAGCTGCGAGCTTCCAAAGAACTCGCGGATCGCAGCCATAACCGGCTTGGCATTGACCAAGTCGTGCGGCATGGCCGTGGACATTTCCTGATACACGCTCATCTTTTCCTTGATGGCGCGTTCCATGCGGACCAGGCCGATGCGGAACTGGTTTTCGAGGAGCTCGCCAACGGCACGCACGCGGCGGTTGCCGAGATGGTCGATGTCGTCCATGACGCCAATGTTCTTGCGCAGCTTGAAGAGGTACTTGATCGCGGCGACGAAGTCGGTGGTATCCAGGGTGCGATTATCGAGCGGGGTATCCAGCCCGAGCTTGATGTTGAACTTCAGGCGGCCGACACGGCTGAAGTCGTACTTGCGCGGATCAAAAAACATACCCCGGAAGAGGTTCGTGGCGGTCTCAAGCGTCGGAGGATCACCCGGACGCAGCTTGCGGTAGATCTCGATCAGCGCTTCCTTGGACGAGCGGATGGAGTCTTTATCGAGAGTGCGCGAGAGCACCACGCCGATGTCGTCGCGCTCCGGAAAGAAGACGTCGACTTCGGTAATGCCGGCTTCGGCAAACGCCTGCCAAATGTCCGCGGTGAGCGGCTTGTTGGATTCGAGGAGAACTTCGCCGGTCTGACGGTTGACGACGTCGGCGACGCTGTAGGCGCCTTCGAGGTCGGCAAGAGCGGCACGGACCTGAGAAATTTTTGCCCTGATGAGTTCCTTGAAGAGCGTTTCGGTAACTCGCTTGTGCGGACCGACGATGATTTCTTCGGTCTTGGGATTGCGGATTTCGTGAGTGAGTTTGCGGTCCACCATGCCAGGCGAAACGTTCCAGAACAATTCCTTATCGCGCAGGGAAAGACGTTCCACCTGATAAAAGGTGCGGAGGATCTCTTCATTGGACTTCATGCCCAAAGCGCGCAGGAAGATGGAGCCAAGAAACTTGCGCTTGCGGTCGATGCGGACGTAAAGGATGTTCTTGATGTCGTACTCGAATTCCACCCACGAACCGCGGTAAGGAATGATCTTGCCGAGGAAGTAAGTGCGGTTGTTGGCGCTTTCGAAAAAGACGCCCGGGGAACGATGCAACTGGCTGACGATGACGCGCTCGGTGCCGTTGATGATGAAGGTGCCATTGTCGGTCATCAACGGGATGTCACCGTAAAAAACTTCTTGTTCCTTGATGTCGCGAATGGTTTTCGCGCCGGAGTCAGGATCCTTGTCGTAGATGGTCAGACGGATGGTCACCTTAAGCGGTGCGGAATAGGTCATGCCGCGTTCCTGGCACTCGTTCACGTCGTACTTCAGCTGCATGGCAACCGGGTCGCCGCACTTGTTGCAGAAGGTAGGAGTGTTTTTGTTGAAGGTGCCGCACTTCTGGCAGACAACATCGCCGGTCTGATAGGGATTGGTGACCACCGAAGCGCCACAGTTCCGGCAGGTGGCGCGGAGATGGTGCAGACCCTTGAGGTTCCCGCACTTGCACTCCCAATTCCCGATGGAGTAGTCCACGAATTCAAGCTGCGACATCTCGCGGAAGTCCCGGATCGGAAAAACAGACGTGAACACCGACTGGAGTCCGCCGTCCTCGCGTTCGCTCGGCAGCAGATCCATCTGCAAAAAGCGTTGATAGGACTTCTTCTGGACTTCAATCAGGTTAGGGATCTGGATGGACCCCTGGATTTTTGCAAAATCCAGCCGCTGGCGTTCCCGCACGTGGTGGTTGCTATTGGACATGCCTGATTTACCTCGTTCCCTTTCGGGCAGGGTGCAGAAAACTTCTAAAAAGACACCAAACCGTGATGCCGCGCAGCTTGCCCGAAGCCGCTCTGCACACGGTAGGTGAAGGTCCACCGGGGACCCAGATGGTTGTAGACAAAACCGGCCGTAGCGTTCGTACCAAATTCCCCTGGCACAACCAGGCACCACCCTGGCCGCGCCGGTTCGGAAGCCCCTAGCAAGGTTTGCCGGCCCGGATGCGGCCGGGAAACCATTACTTGATCTCGACCTTGGCGCCCGCGTCTTCGAACTTCTTCTTGATGGCGGCCGCCTCGTCCTTACTCACGCCTTCCTTCACGGCCTTGGGCGCACCGTCAACCAGATCCTTTGCTTCCTTCAGGCCCAGGCTAGTGACCTCGCGAACGGCCTTAATGACGTTGATCTTGTTGCCGCCCACCTCGGTGAGAACAACGGTGAATTCCGTCTTCTCTTCCACCGGAGCCGCCGCGCCGCCACCCGCCGCGCCGCCAGCTGCCGCCACAACCGTGGCAGCCGCCGCGGACACGCCGAAGGCTTCCTCCATCTTCTTCACGAGCTCAGACGCTTCGAGCAACGTCAGGCCCTTGATTTCATCCAGGATCGTTTCGACTTTCGACATGACTGCTGGTTCTCCTCTCAAATTTCTGAAGCAAAATTCTCGGAACCGCGGCGGGCGAGGCCCGCTTAGCCCCCCAACCCTTACGAACCGAACTTGTTGGCCTTCACCGCTTCGTTCACGGTAACAGCGAGATTGCGCGGCAGGGCGTTGAGCGCGGCCGCGATCCGCTGCGCTGGAGCGTTCAGCAAGAACATGATTTTGCTGATCAAGTCTCCCCTGGATGGCATTTCCGCCAGTTGCTTGATCTCGGCAATCGAGATCACTTTGCCTTCCACCACGCCGGACTTGAATTGAAACGCCGGAACATCCTTGGCGATTTTGGTCAGTACCCTCGCCAACGCGACCGGATCGTTCTGCGTGAAGGCAATCGAATGCGTGCCCTTCAAGTTCTTGAGCACGTTTTCCGCGGGTGTGCCCGTACCGGCGAGTTCAGCAAGCGTGTTCTTTACAACCTGATACTTCCCGCCCACTGCCTGCACCGCACGGCGCAACTTGGTGTCCTCTTCGACGGTGATGCCCTGAAAGGTGGTGAGAATGACAGTCGACACCTTCGCGAGTTCCGTCTTCAGCTTGTCCAGGTCCTGCTGCTTTTCGCTCTTCTTCTTCATAATTCTTCTCCGCCCATATCTTCCGGCGTCAGGCAGCGGTCGCCAAAGTTTCCGCCTCGGCCAGATCCACGGTGATCCCCGGGCCCATGGTGGAAGTCAGCGTAATACGCTTCACGTACTTGCCCTTGGCTGCGGCGGGCTTTGCTTTCACAACGGCGGCGATCAGGGCATGCGCATTTTCCGCCAATTTCGGCGCGTCAAAATTGATTTTGCCGATGGGGCAGTGCACGATCCCGGCCTTGTCCACGCGGAATTCCACTTTGCCGGCCTTGGTCTCTTTCACCGCCTTGGCGATGTCCATGGTGACGGTGCCGGTTTTCGGGTTGGGCATCAGGCCGCGCGGGCCAAGCACCTTGCCGAGTTTGCCAGCCGAGCGCATCATGTCCGGCGAGGCGATCACGGCGTCGAAATCCGTCCAGCCTTCCATGATTTTCTGGACCATGTCGTCGCCGCCGACGAATTCCGCGCCGGCGTCGGTGGCTTCGCGCTGCTTTTCGCCACTGGTCAGCACAAGAACGCGAACGCTCTTGCCCAAGCCGTTTGGGAGAACGACGGTTCCACGAACGACCTGGTCGGAATGCTTCGGATCAACACCGAGATTGATCGCCAGTTCAACGGTTTCGTTGAACTTGGTGTGATGCGTCTTCTTGATGAGCTCTGTTGCTTCCGCGAGCTTGTACGGGCGCGCTTCGACCTTCTTGCGCGCGTTCTCCATGTGTTTTCCAGACTTCTTCATCGTGCTGCCTCTCGAGATCTCCTGGCGCCTGTGACTCCCTAGGCTTCCACGACTTCCAGGCCCATGTTGCGCGCCGTTCCCATCACCGTGCGCACCGCGGACTCCAGATTTGTGGTATTGAGATCGACAAGCTTGATCTTGGCGATTTCTTCCACTTGCTTCTTGGTGACCTTGCCTACTTTGTTGCGGTTGGGCTCCGGCGAACCCTTGGCAATGCCCGCCGCGCGCAGCAAAAGAACAGAAGCGGGCGGCGTCTTCAGAATGAAGGTGAAGCTGCGGTCGGTATAAATCGTGACCAGCACCGGGAAGATCATTCCGTCGGGTTCTTTCTGCGTCTTGGCATTGAACTGCTTGCAAAAATCCATAATGTTGACGCCGTGTGGCCCGAGCGCGGTGCCCACGGGAGGCGCCGGCGTGGCCTTGCCGGCCGGCAACTGCAGCTTGATGGTTGTCTGTACCTTCTTTGGTGGCATGGTCCCTTTACCTCAATCTCTAATCTCTTCCGCCCGCGCAGTCCGATGCGAGACTGTCAGCCGAGTTTCTCGACGCTCGCAAAATCGAGTTCGACAGGAGTGGAGCGCCCGAAAATCGTTACCGAAACCTTCAAGCGGCTGTGGTCGTTGTCAATCTCCTCGACGGTGCCGTTGAAGTTTGCAAACGGCCCATCGACGATCCGCACCTGCTCATTGCGCTCGAAGACCACTTTCGGCTTGGGCCGGTCCTGCGGAGTGTGTACGCGATTGATGATGGCGTCCACTTCCGCTTCGGAGAGAGGAGGCGGGGCCGTGGCCGAGCCGACAAAGCCGGTAACGCGAGGAGTGTTGCGAACGATGTGCCAGGTGTTCTCGTCGAGGTCCATCTCCACGAGGACGTAGCCGGGATAGGACATGCGGGAGGCCACGATTTTCTTGCCGGCGCGCATTTCCACGACAGCTTCGGTAGGAATCAGCACGCGGCCGATCTTGTCCTGCAGATTGAAAGCGGCCACACGGCTCTCCAGGCTCTCCTTGACTTTCTTTTCAAAGCCCGAGTAGGTGTGAATGATGTACCACTGCATTGACATAAGTCGTTTCGCCCTTAAACGTGGAAATAATTCAATAGCCGGTCCAAGCCCCACTGCGCGATCCGCTCCACGATGGCCAGAAAGATTCCAAAAAACGCCACGGTGGCAATCACCACCCCGGTCGTGGAGATCACGTCGTCCCGGTTGGGCCAGGTCACCTGTTTCATCTCCACACGAACATCGTGAAGAAATTCGCGGGAACCTTGGATGGCGCCGGTCACCTTATTAACGAGCGGAAGATTGGATCCGCCCTGAGATTCTTCATTCATTTTCACCGCCCGCGTGGCCATAAACCCTTTCACCCGCACGAACCCTTCGGCCCGTGTCCTCGAAAATCCTGGCAGGGGAGGAGGGATTCGAACCCCCATACCCGGTTTTGGAGACCGGAGTCCTGACCGTTGGACGACTCCCCTTTACCCTGAGCCCGCCTTTTGGGCGAAGGGTTTGCCCTCCCCCCGCAAGATGAGCTCGAACTTCCTTTTCCGGCTCCAGCCCTTAATTTCCTTTTCTCTGGCGCGCGCCGCGATTGCGCTTCCGCAGCACTCGCTCCAAACTAATTCCACCGGCCTACGCTTCGCAGTGTACCGGGGCCCGACGCCCCAGTTGTGCCGCTTGACTCGATCTTCCACGTCAACCCCAATTCCGACGTAAAAAGAAGAGTCGCTGCATCGCAGCATGTAGCATGACCAAATTGATTCCGCCTCTGCCACGCCCGCTCCAGAGTTTCCGGGGAGCGACCCGGAGTCCAATCCCTTCACTTCGTTCAGGGCAAGCCGTTGGACGACTCCCCTAAAACCAAAACCGCTCTGCCCCCGGCCGCTTTCGCTTGGGGCCGGATCCCAATCCCCCCAGCGACGCTTTATTTCGCTTCCTTGTGCGCCGTGTGCTTTCGGCACGCACGGCAGAATTTCTTGGTCTCCATGCGCTCAGAGTGCTTCTTCTTATTTTTGGTGGTGGTGTAGTTCCGGTTCTTGCACTCACCACACTGCAGCGTAATGATTTCCCGCATTTCTCAAATTCCTTTTCACGGAGTGTGGGCCGGCTTACACCAGCCCGACTCTTCCAAGTTACTCGATGATCTCGGTGACGGCGCCGGCGCCGACGGTGTGGCCGCCTTCGCGGATGGCGAAGCGCAAGCCCTTCTCGAGCGCCACCGGCGTAATCAAGCTCACTTCGCAACTCACGTTGTCGCCGGGCATGACCATCTCCACGCCCTGCGGCAGCTTCACGTCCCCGGTCACGTCCGTGGTGCGGAAGTAAAACTGCGGACGATAGCCGGTGAAAAACGGCGTATGCCGCCCGCCTTCTTCCTTCGTCAACACGTACGCTTCGGCCTTGAACTTCGTGTGCGGCGTGATCGAGCCCGGCTTGCACACCACCTGCCCGCGCTCCACGTCGTCCTTCTCCGTGCCCCGCAACAGCAAACCCACGTTGTCGCCCGCAATGCCTTCATCCAAAAGCTTGCGGAACATCTCCACGCCCGTGACCACTTTCTTCTGCGTCGCGCGGAAGCCCACCACTTCCACTTCCTCGCCCACCTTCACTTTCCCGCGCTCCACGCGACCCGTCACCACCGTGCCGCGCCCGGAAATCGAAAAAATGTCTTCGATGGGCATGGCAAACGGCTTGTCCACGTCGCGCACCGGCAGCGGCACCTTCTCGTCCACCGCCGCCATCAACTCCAGAATTTTCTTCTCCCACTTCTCGTCGCCGTTCAGCGCCTGCAGCGCCGAACCGCAAATCACCGGCAGGCTGTCCCCCGGGAACTGATAGCTCTTGAGCAACTCGCGCACCTCGAGTTCCACGAGTTCCAGCAACTCCGGGTCTTCCACCATGTCGCACTTGTTCAGGAACGCCACGATGTACGGCACACCCACCTGGCGCGCCAACAGAATGTGCTCGCGCGTCTGCGGCATCGGCCCGTCGGTCGCGGCCACCACCAGAATCGCCCCGTCCATCTGCGCCGCGCCGGTGATCATGTTCTTGATGTAGTCGGCGTGCCCCGGACAATCCATGTGCGCGTAGTGACGGTTCGCGGTCTCGTACTCCACGTGCGAAACCGCAATGGTGATGCCGCGCTCGCGCTCTTCCGGAGCGTTGTCAATGGTGTCAAACGCGCGGAACTGCACCCGGGGATTGTTCTTCGCCAACACCTTGGTGATGGCCGCGGTCAACGTCGTCTTGCCGTGATCAATGTGACCAATCGTCCCAATGTTCACATGCGGCTTACTGCGCTCAAATTTTTCCTTCGCCATTGCGCTCATCCTTTGCCCAAACCGCCTTTTCAAATCGCGGCTTGTGCCAAACTTGGAGCGGGGGACGGGATTCGAACCCGCAACCATCACCTTGGAAGAGTGAGACTCTACCGTTGAGTTACCCCCGCCCAGCTTATAACTCTGGTACTCTCCCCTGCTGAACCACGCCTCCCTGCGGAAGTTCAGCGATTTCTGGAGCCTGGGACCGGGATTGAACCGGTGACCTCGTCCTTACCAAGGACGCGCTCTACCAACTGAGCTACCCAGGCCGAACCCGTTCCTCCGAAAAAACCATCTTCGCGGCGCACTATTTCCCAACGGCATGGCCGCCGCGTTTCGTACCGCTTTCGAACATCGCGTCCGCGATTATCCTGCGGTGCTGTTACTTCCTTTGCCGATCGGCGCTACCAGCGACGCCGCACTTCTGTCCATCCATCACGGAGCCCGAACCCTGGTGGACGGGGAAGGATTCGAACCTTCGTAGCCCGCAAGGAGCGGCAGATTTACAGTCTGCTGGTTTTAACCGCTCACCCACCCGTCCGCGAAGTCCGCCCACACAAAGAGCGTCTCAGTTTCAGGCAAACCGCATTGTCCTCGGGAGCAGCGTGCGCAGAAACACAAACTGGACTCGTGTCTAAAGACACCAGCCCTTTCATGTTATCATGCCGGGATTCGCTCCGCCTCACTCCCCTGCCGAAATCTGGTGGAGCTGGCGGAGGGAATTGAACCCCCGACCCTCTGATTACAAATCAGATGCTCTACCAGCTGAGCTACGCCAGCACTGCCCAAACCTCACAAGAATAGCAGATTAGGCACAGTTATTGCAAGGAGGGGGATGCCGGAATGGCTAGCAATTGGAAAGCCAACTCTGTGGAAAATACAGTCTGCAGCGTTAATCGGTCACAATTCTGTAAGTTGATGAACATAAGTAACTTATCAAGGAGTTCGGGAGGCGGGCGCCCTTAAGAATCCACAACTTTCCACTGTCGAGTTGTGCGTGCCTCTTTTGGTACCCCATTTCTTGCCGTTTCCCAGTGCCGCAATGCGAGAATATTGGGGTGCTCGACCGGAATGAGTCGGCGCACATCCACATGCCCAAGAATAAATTATTGCTCGCCACCGGCATCACGTTTTCGATTCTGCTGGCCGTATTTTTTGGCTACCGCCATTGGCACTCAAGCAATTCGCTTGCCGTCCGCACGGAGATGCTCTCGCGGATGCCCGGGGATGCCAGCGCGGTAGTCTACCTGGACTTGGCGCAATTGCGTACCTCGCCGTTTCTCGCGCAGTTATTTCGCTGGGCTCCGCAGCCGACGCCAGACAGCGACTATATCCAATTTCTCCAGGCCACAGGATTCAATTACGAGCGCGACCTCGATCGCTTGGCGCTGGCCATCAACCGCCAATCGCAAAATCCCACGGCGTTTGCCATCGCCGATGGGCGATTCGATCGGAAGAAAATCGAAGCGTATGGCGGGCGCTACAGCTCATTGAAGACCGCTGACGGAAAGACGCTATTCGCCATTCCGATGGGTGGATCCTCCCACAAGGCATTTTTCACATTCCTGCGCGATGACCGCATGGTCTGGGCGAATGATTCTTCGTACTTTTTCCAGCAGCCACGCGGCACTTCGCCGGAGGAATGGAGCGAACATTTTTCGCGTCTCGCCGGGACGCCGCTCTTCGCAATTCTGCGGCAGGAATCGGGAGCTGCGACGGCGCTCGCGCAGGCTCCTGCGGATCTGCGTTCGCCGCAACTGGCTGCCCTGCTGGCGCAATTGCAATGGATTTCGATCAGCGGAAAACCAGAAGGAAATCTGCTGCGTGTGGGGATCGAAGGAGAGTGCCTGACCGAAGGCACAGTGCACCAGTTGAAAGAATTTCTGAGCGGCCTCGGGGTTATCGCGCAGATGGGCCTGAATGATCCAAAAATCCGCCAGCAACTGGATCCGGAACTTCGGGAAGGGTATCTGGAACTCTTACAATCCGCGAACATTCAACAACTAGATCGAGGCACCAGCAAGTCCGTGCGCGTGGTGTTCGATGTCACGCCAAAGGTGCTGCAGACGGCGCACAATCCCGCAGCCGGAGCCGATCCTCTGCCACCCGCGCCCACGCACTAGAATCAGAATCATCTCGATTCTGCTGGAGACAAAGCAGCCGCGTCAGAAGGCGATCCCCATACGTAGAAAACCAGGAGGCGGCGCAAAGCCGCCAGCAGCACAAACGAATTGAATCTGAGGAGAGAATCCAAACAAGATTGCACTTTGAGATTACTTGGTGCTGCAAAATGAGCTGGAGCAGCCGGGTTCCCGTGCTGATGGAGTCGATGGGGAGTCTGAGCAAAGAATGGCGGCGTGGAGTCTTGGGAGCAGGTCAGTCGCCGGAGGTGGCGGATTTCATGTAGTGCCGGGGATTGACGGGGGCGTTGTTCACGCGCACTTCGTAATGGACGTGGGGGCCGGTGGCGCGGCCGCTGATTCCGGCATAGCCGATGACTTCCCCGCGCCTGACGCGGGTTCCGGCGATGACGGCGAACGACGAGAGATGCGCATACCAGGTGGTGAGGCCAAAGCCGTGATCGACGATGACGACACGGCCATAGCCGGAGTGCTGTCCAGCGTCGAGGACCATACCGTCAGCCGTGACGTGCACAGGAGCACCATATTCTGCGCTTACGTCCACGCCCGTGTGGAACGCACCTTCACCCGAGAAGGGGTCGAGGCGCTCGCCGAAGCCATCCGTGACGCGACCGAGGACGGGCCAAGTGGAAGGCGTGTAAGATGAGTCCGCGAATGCCTTGGCCGGGAGCAGGCGAAGGCCTTCCGACGAAGCTGCAATGACCGCGGCGTTACGCTGGAGGAAGGAATACTGCTCCAAGGAACGATCGAAGGCATCTTGGGGTGATGCAGAACTGTCGGCCTGATCGAAGGCGGCTGGATGGTACCGCAAGACGCCATAAGTCATGGCCACTTCGGTGGCCAGAGATTGCAGAGAATCCAAGCGCTGATTGGTATCCTTTACGGTAGACTGCAGTTCGCGGTACTGCTTCTTCAGGTTTTCCTGGTCATGCCGCAGGGCGTTGTAGTTTCCTACCTTCCACAACATGCGGCTGTAGGAACCCAAGGCTGCCGCAACGGTGATGCTCCCGATGATCGCCAATGCCGCCAAGCCGTGCAGCACATAGGCCGGCACGATCAGCTTCCGGAGTTTTCCGGGCGTCGAAGCAATATAGAACGTGTAGTTCTTGCTGCTGATCACCGATTGGCCCCTCAGGCCTTTTTAGTTTCCCTAACCAATGTGGAGTGCGGGTCCGTCGTTTCCCTGTCTCCGCACGTTGGTTTTGGTGACCGTACCGGTCTGAACCGTGAGTCTTGGTTCGTACTATCAGGAATACTAGAATTTGTAGGTGTCCGCGTCAACCCTGTATTTTTTCTTTTTTGGTACAGCTTCTGGCACACTGTCCCCTGTCCCGCTGGCCAGTGTACTCTAGGATAACGTCGAACCTATGACACAACAGAAAGACGAGAATGCCTTGGTGGCGCAGATCGAACGGACCTTCGGGTCTGTGAAAACAACAGCACTCCCAGTGGCATTTGGGGACGACGCCGCGCTGTGGCTTCCGGCACGCGGGCACGAGACCATCCTGACCTGCGACTGGTTCCTGGAAGACTCGCATTTTCTGCGCAACAAACACGCTCCTGATGCAATCGGCTGGAAATGCTTGGCGCGAGCGGTCAGCGACATTGCAGCCATGGGAGGCAAACCCCGCTGCTTCCTGTTCGGTCTGGCGTTGCCCACCAGTCTCACAGGAAAATGGCTTTCCTCTTTTTTGCGAGGGCTTCGTCGCGCTTCCCGCAGGCTAGGTTGTGAACTCGCCGGAGGGGACACCACGCGGCACGAAAAAGTTCTCATCAGCATCACAGTGATCGGTGAAGTACGCCGCGGCTGCGCCCTCCTGCGTTCCGGAGCGCGGCCGGGTGATCTTGTCTTCGTCAGCGGCACTCTGGGCGAAGCGGAACTCGGCTTGCGGGAACTTCGCCGTAAACGGGGCGTGGCCAAGGCCACGGACGCGGCGCTTCGTAAACATCTCTACCCACAGCCGCGGTTGGCCTTGGGGCAATGGCTGGCTGAGAATCGGTTGGCAACGGCGATGATGGATCTTTCCGATGGTCTCTCGACGGATCTTGCGCGGCTGTGTGCCGCAAGTGGGGCTGGCGCGCGCATCTACGCCCATTCCCTACCCATGACTCCGCTGGCGACAGCCAGGGATGGGCTAGAACTTGCTCTTCACGGTGGCGATGACTACGAACTGCTCTTTACGGTGGCAGCAAGAAAGGCCGCGCGCTTGCCACGCAGCTTCCACGGCTTGCGCTTGACGCGCATCGGCGAAATCACTCGGGAAAGAAAAATTCTGCTGCAGACGGAAAAAGGCAAGGACAAACCTCTGCATCCTGGCGGCTGGGATCCCTTTCGCAAATTGTAAAATTGGACTTATGGCGTCGGTGGACTTGTTCCGGCTGCGGCCGGCGGTGCGGACGAACTTGCAGCGGGTTTTTCGCTCGGCAAGCTGGGCGCCTCGTCTTCGGGAGCGGTGTCCGGCACGTCCGTGTGCACATGATGTTCCGCGGCTTGCTCTTCTAGCGGGACAACGTTTGCGAAATCGGCCACTGGCATGCCTACCATGCCCCGTTGGATGAATTCCATCCAGATGGGCAGCGCCGCTTGAGCACCGGTTTCGCGTTTGCCGAGAGAAATCTGCTTATCGTCAAAGCCGACCCATACACCCGCGGTTATCTGCGGGGTGAAGCCGATAAACCAGGCGTCGGTAAAGTCCTGCGTCGTGCCGGTTTTTCCACCCGCCGGGCGACCGACGGTTTTGGCCTTGATGGCAGTGCCGAACAGAACCACATCCTCGAGCATCGCGGTCATGGTGCGGGCCACATCCGGCGCGAGCACGTCATGCACTTCGGGATGTGCTTCCTCGAGCAGAGCGCCATCGTAGCTGGTCACGCGCCGAATCATATGCGGATCGATGCGGATGCCATCATTGGGATAGACCGTGAACGCGGAGACGTGTTCGATGAGCTTCATGTCCGCCGCACCGAGAGCCAACGGAAGATAGGGAGGGAGCGGGGTGGTAATGCCGAAGCGCCGGGCCATGTCCACGACGGAGTTGATGCCGATTTTTTCGGTTAGCTTCACAGCCGGTACGTTGCGTGAACCGGCCAGGGCCCGCCGCAAGGTGATTGTGCCTTCGAATTTTTCGTCGTAGTTGTGTGGGGAATAGGGCTGCCCACCGCTGATGGTGGTGAACGGAAAATCGACAATGGTGTCAAAAGGAGAAGCCCCTTTCTCCATGGCCGTGGAATAGACGTAGGGCTTGAAAGAACTGCCCACTTGGCGAACGGCCTGAGTGACACGGTTGAACTTGGAGTCCTCAAAACTGTAGCCGCCGACCATGGCCTTGATTTCGCCGGTGGCGTTTTCGATGGCGATCATCGCGGCTTGGGGAGCGGGCTGCTGCTCGAGTTGAATGCGCGCGGTGGTTTCGCGCAAATCCTGGATGGAGACCTGAATGAGATCGCCGACGGTGAGAATCTCATTGGGCCTTTTGTGGCCGGTCCAGCCGATGTCCGAGGGGGACAGGATGGCGCGATACGAGCCGATCTTGACGATGGCACTTCTGTCGTCGACAGCCATGACGAGGCCGGTGACGTAGCTGCCTTTTTCGATGGGATGGCGCCAGTCGTCGTCTTCGTAGGTGTCAAGCTTGCCGAGATTGTCCTTGAGAACGTTGGGCAGTTTGCCGCGCCAGCCATGGCGGCGATCGTAGGTGTGCAAGCCGTCGCGGATGGCCTGGTTGGCGGCCTTTTGCATCTGGATATTGAGCGTGGTGTAGACGCGGAGGCCGCGCTCGTGGACGGCTTCCGTGCCGTAGGTGGACTCCAGATCCTTGCGGATGTCTTCAAAAAAGTAGGGCGCCAGGTCGTTTCGCGGATATTGCAGGTGCAGGCCGAGTGGAGTTTTCTTGGCGGCCGCTTCCTCGGCGGGGGTGATTTTTCCTTCTTCCATCATTTGATGAAGAACGACATTGCGGCGGATGAGGGCGCGAGCCGGGTCGACAAGTGGAGAGTAGATCGGCCCGCGAATCATTCCGGCCAGCAGAGCGGCCTGTTGCAGGTTAAGGTCGGTAACCGGCTTGCCGAAATAAAATTGCGCGGCGGAGGCGAAGCCATAGTTGCCATGGGCCAGGTAGACCTGGTTGGCATACATGGTGAAGATTTGGGGTTTGGTGTAGCGCCTCTCAATCTGCAAGGCCAGAAGGATTTCCTGAGCTTTGCGGCGGAAGCTGCGGTCGCTGCGGTCGAGGAAGAGATTGCCGGCGAGCTGCATGGTGATCGTGCTGGCGCCCTCGGCTTTGCGGTGCTTCAGGATGTTGCGGTAGGCAGCCCCGGCGACGCGGGGAAAATCCACGCCCCAGTGATCTTCGAAGTGCTGGTCCTCGATGGCGCAGACGGCGTTGTAAAGAACCTTGGGGGTTTGCTCCCAGGTCATCAGGGTGCGGCGCTGCAGGGCGAAACTGCCGATGAGCTGGCCATCGTCCGCGTAAATTTCCGTCACTACGTTGGGACGGTAGGTTTCAAGGGCGCGAATTTCGGGAAGATCGCTCTCGTAGACAAAAAGCAATCCCGCCGCGGCGCCCAGTGCGACCGAACACAAGAGGAGAAAAGCAAGCGCGACGCGGTCAATGAGTTTCCAGCCGCGCAGGCGCAAAGTGATCGGAGGGAGGCTGAGCATGAATCAACAATACTAGCTCAAAAGGTAAGCATCTGCGGACAGTTGGTCAGCCCTCTGTTATCGACGGGACTGTGGCCTGCGGCCACTGCGGTTGCACAACGAGTCGCGGTTGCAAATTTTACCAACTAACGCAACGCCCATCCCTAAGGACGGCCTTCCCATCGAGAATCATTTCGTCGCTAGTGCGAAGTTCGTCGATCTCTTTCGGGTTAGGCGCGCTCTGGAGGTGGGTCCACACCTGCTTCGGCGCCTTCGGCGGACGCGGCCCATAAGAAGGAATAGCGTCTAGGAGATCGTCGCCGGATTGCGCCAAGGCATCGGCGAGCATTTCCCGTCCTGAGTCAGCGACAACGTCCGTCAAAGACCTTTGTTTTTTGGAAGTCATTAATATTAATTTTGCATCCTAATTCTCCATGTCGGCAATTCCTGCGCCCTAAGGGTAACTGTTATTTCCCTTGATAATATGCCGCGGGAATGTGTAATTACGGTCGCCGGCGCAGATATGGCCCCGAGCGACGGTGGCAAGTTCGAGATATTCCGCGAGAGTTTCCATGAGCCATCGATATTGTAGCTCAGGCCTTAAGGCCTGAGGGTTTGCCAGACGCCAGATAACCGGCTTGGGCGTGAAGAAGCCTCACCCCTGAAGGGGCGAACTACAGAGCTATGTCGGTGGTTCTGCAGGGGCGGACCAGGGATGCGGCTTGCGGGCTTCCTGGAATGCGAACACGGTCATGAGGACGGCGAGGAGGAAGAGAGAGCCGTCGCGAAGGACGGTCATCCCGGTGAGCGGCTCCGGCTTTGCAAAGCAGCCGCAGTTAATATCCAGGTGCAATGCATAGGCACGCACAACGGCAGCGAAGAATCCACCGATGATCAGGGTGACGAGCGTTGCCCAGAGGCGCAGTTGCCAACCGATCAGCAATAGCAGACCAACGGCGATTTCTGACCAGGGAAGCCACCGGGCGACTTGCAGGACAGCCCAGGGTGGAAGAATTTGGTAAGAGTCAATCTGCAAGGCGAAGAGAGACGTTGCAATGCCGATTGGTGGGTGTGGATGCATGTCCCAGCGAATCAGCTTGGCAAGGCCGGCGTAGATGAAGATGGCCGCGATAACGATGCGACCGAGCCAGATGAGGATGCGGCGGTAATTGAACGGGGCGGACTGCAGCATGTTTTCTCCGCAGGCTCTTACTTGACCAGTTGGTCCAGCAGAGTCTTCAGCACGTCGAAACTCACAAATCCAATCACGGGATACGACTGCCCGTCGCGAGTATGAATAATCGTCGTGGGCGTCTGATTGACGGGAATGGCCTGGCCGAGTTGCCTGTCTCTATCGATGAGAGGTTCCAGGGTCTTGGCGTCAACTAGAGCTTGCACCTTTTTCATTTCGGCGGGGCTTAGAGCGGTGGCGACGGTGCCCACCACATCCCCGGTTAGTTCCCACTTCTCCTGGTTCTGGAACAAAGCCAGTTCGACGGCCTCACACTTGCCGATGTGCGCAGCGGCGCGGGAGTAGCTGGCAGCCACGCGAGAATAGGCGTGCATTGGCAGGGGAAAATCGCGATGGATGACATAGACCTTACCGGTGTTGACGTAGTTGTCCATGACCTTTTGCGTGGTGGTGGTAAAAAGCGTCTTGCAAGCAGGGCACTGGAAGTCACTGAAGATTTCCATGATGACTGGGGCGTTCTTGCTGCCGAAGGCCTTGGCTGGATCAATGCCGGTAACACCGTTGACGGAGATGCTGGCTTGGGGAGGAGCCGGCGCCGCCTTGGCAACGGTGACCAGCAGCGGAATCACGGGGTGCGTGGCCGGGAGGACCGGCGTGGTGCTCACGGTTTCGACGGGTCTCCGCTGAACAAGCACTTGCGCTTGCTCCGCCTGCTGAATCGGCGTATCCGGGAGCTTATGCAGAGAAGGAGACAGTAGGATGGCTGCAACGATCAAAACCACACCCAAAAGAGCGACCAGAATTCGCCGGCAATTCACAAAAGCCTCCGAGTGAAGATCAGTGGGAAAACACGGTCAGAGTACCACAGCTTTCACCAGTGCTAGTGATGGTGGAAGACAGGACGGTGAACCAGGCACGAAAATGGGGTGCGACTGGGAATAAGGATGAGGATGGAAGGAGAAAGGAACCTTTCGGGAATGAGTATGGGAGCAGTCGGGGCAGACGAGTCGGTTGGGGTAAAGTCGGGCGGTCAGATTTGAGGGCCAATTAGGGAAACGATTAGCTGGGAAAGGGATGGCAATAGCTGTAACGCTTTGATAGAACTAAGGTTATATTCTCTATCAAACAACTTGACAATGCTGCACTCAAGTTGTATAGTGGCTTCGATTTGGGAGTGCGGTGGAGCTCTCCAAGGCGCCCCCGCTGGGAAGGTTTTGTCGAGCCGCGTGGCTCGACAGGTTAGCCAGGCTCTCCTGAGTCCGTGGCGTAACCTGGAACGAATTTCAGCAGAACACGAAAGGGATGGTAGCTATGAGCAAGATCATTGGAATTGACCTGGGAACGACGAACTCAGTTGTGGCCGTGATGCAAGGCGGGGAACCAGTGGTGATCCCGAACCAGGAGGGCACGCGGACGACGCCCTCGGTGGTGGCCATTACCAAGGCGGGGGAGCGGCTTGTGGGCCAGGTGGCAAAGCGCCAGGCGGTGACCAACCCGGAAAACACCGTTTACTCCATCAAGCGGTTCATGGGCCGGCGCTATGACGAAGTCGCGGAAGAGATGAAGCGCGTGCCTTACAAGGTAGTGAAGGGCAACCACGATGATGCGCGCGTGGAAATCGCTGGCAAGGTGTATAGCCCGCCGGAAATTTCCGCGATGATCCTCACCAAGTTGAAGAACGCCGCGGAAGATTTTCTCGGGGAGAAGGTGACCAAGGCGGTCATCACCGTGCCGGCGTACTTCAATGATGCGCAACGGCAGGCGACCAAGCAAGCCGGCGAAATTGCGGGGCTCGAGGTATTGCGCATCATCAATGAGCCGACGGCGGCGGCGCTGGCTTATGGCTTGGAGAAGAAGAGCGACGAAACCATCGCGGTGTATGACCTGGGTGGTGGCACGTTCGATATCTCGGTGCTGGAAGTAGGCGCCGGAGTGGTGGAAGTGAAATCCACGAACGGTGACACGCACCTGGGGGGCGATGACGTCGACCAGAGAATCGTGGATTGGCTGATTGACGAGTTCAAGAAAGAGCACGGCATCGACTTGGGCAAGGACAAAATGGCGCTGCAACGGCTGAAGGAAGCCGCGGAGAAGGCCAAGATCGAGCTTTCGCAGATGATGGAAACAGAGATTAACCTCCCATTCATCACCGCAGGCGCCAGCGGCCCGATCCACATGCAGCAGAAGCTGACGCGCGTGCGCCTCGAGCAGTTGATGAACGACCTGCTCGATCGCTCCATGAAGCCGGTGAAGCTGGCTCTGGAAGACGCGAAGATGTCGCCCAACGACATTCAGGAAGTGGTTCTGGTGGGCGGCTCCACGCGTATTCCGAAGGTGCAGGCGCTGGTGAGCACATTCTTTGGCGGCAAGGAGCTGCACAAGGGCGTGAACCCGGATGAAGTCGTAGCCGTGGGCGCGGCGATTCAGGGTGCGGTTCTTGGCGGCGAGGTCAAGGACATTTTGTTGCTGGACGTGACGCCGCTTTCCCTTGGCGTGGAAACGCTGGGCGGCGTGATGACCGTGCAAATCCCGCGCAACACCACGATTCCGACGCGCAAGGTGGAAACCTACTCGACCGCTTCGGACAACCAGCCGGGCGTGGAAATCCACGTCTTGCAAGGGGAACGGAAGTTCGCGAAGGACAACCGCTCGCTGGGCACGTTTAAGCTGGACGGCATTCCGCCAGCACCGCGCGGCATTCCACAAATTGAAGTGACCTTTGACATCGACGCCAACGGCATTTTGAACGTGAGCGCGAAGGACAAGGCCACCAACAAAGAACAGAAGATCACCATCACCGCTTCGACCGGCTTGACCAAGGATGAAGCGGAGAAAATGCGCACCGAGGCGGAATCGCACGCTGAAGACGATCGCAAGCGCATGGAAGAGGTCGAAGCCCGGAACCGGCTGGACGGCATGATCTACCAGGCCGAAAAAACCATCCGGGAAAACCGCGACAAGCTGCCCGAGGGCGACGTCAAGCAGGCCGAAGCAGCGCTGGAAGACGCCAAGAAGGCCATCAACGAAGGCGGCGTGGCGCGGCTGCGTTCCGCGGCGGAGAATGTGGAGAAAGCGCTGCACAAGATCGCCGAAGAACTGTACAAGAAGACGCAAGCCGCGGGCGGCGAGCAGGCGGGCGCCGCTGGCGCAGGTGCGGCTCCCGGCTCCACGGGAGGCAACGCGCAGGGCGGACACAAGCCCGGCGATGTGATTGACGCCGAGTTCGTTGACGTGGACGAGAACAAGAAGCCGAACTAAGTCATAGCGAACGTGTGCGCTTGCGGAGAGGGCACCGTAACCCTCTCCGCAAGAAGAGGAATCATTTGAGCAGGGAAATATACGCGCTAGCCAAAGAAATTACCGCAAAGCGTGTGGGCGTTGCGATTCGGCTATGCAGTGGCGCGGGGGTTGCCCTAGCCACTTTCTTTGAAGGTGCGGAAGTAGAGGACCGGGCCGTCGGATTTCACCCTCTTATCCCTCAGCCTGACGCGAGGGTTGGATTCGACGATGTGAATCCTGCTCTCTTTGAAGTTGGCAGGTGGGACCGAACCGCCGAACGATTCGTCCCCGAAATCAGAATGGATGAGCGTATGCCCATAGCTCACCTCGGCTCTTTTTGGATTGATTGAATGGCGACAGGGACAAAGCAGGATTATTACGAACTCTTAGGCGTTCCGCGCAAAGCCAGCGCGAAAGACATTCGCACGGCGTTTCGAAAGCTCGCCCGCAAGTACCATCCAGACCTCAACCCCGGCGACAAGGCATCAGAAGAAAAGTTCAAACAATTGCAGGAAGCCTACGACGTTCTTTCGGATACGAAGAAACGGCAGATGTACGACCAGTACGGCTTCTACAGCGATAATATTCCCACGGGCGATTATGGCCCGGGACCCGATACCGGCGGGCAGCCCGTCAATTTTGATTTTGGGGGCTTCGATTTCGGCGGTCAGCCAAGTGGGGGTTCGAGTTTCCGCGATCTGTTCGGCCAGCTTTTTGGCGGGCGCCGCGGCGGGGTCACTATGGAACCGGAGCACGAGCCCGGCGGTGACCTCGAATATCAAATTGAAATTGATTTTTGGGATGCCGTGCGCGGATCGGTGAAAAAACTTCAGGTGACGCGCCTGGACGCCTGCGATACCTGCCATGGCACGGGAGCCGTTGGCTCGCCGCAAATTTGCCCGACGTGCAACGGTAGCGGTTCAATCCAGCAGACCGCCGGCAAAATGCGGTTCAACGTGCCCTGCAACCGCTGTGGCGGCACCGGCAAGCTGCACACACCTTGCCGCGTGTGTGGCGGAGAAGGCCGCATTCGAAAGACCGAGACAATTGACGTGCGCATCCCCGCAGGCGTGGACAATGGCGGCCGGGTGCGCGTGCCGGGCAAGGGCAACGCGGGCACGATGGGGGCGCCGGCGGGCGATTTGTACCTGCGCGTGGTGGTCCGGCCACATGAATTCTTCGAACGGCGCGGCAACGATCTGTACATCAAGGTGCCCGTGACTGTGGCGGAAGCTTCGCTGGGCGCAAAAATCGAAGTGCCCACGATTGACGGGAGGTCGCTGGTGCGCATCCCGCCGGGCACAAGCAGTGGGCGCACACTGCGCCTGAAAGAAAAAGGCGTTCCGAGCGCTCGCAAGGGAGCGCGCGGCGACGAGTACGTGGAAATTCAGGTGGTGGTGCCGGAACCCACGGACGAACGTGTGCGCACCCTGATGAAGGAGCTCGAAGAGGTGGCGCCAACCGATCCGCGCAAGGATTTGTTTGCCAAGGCGGGGGTTTGAGAAAGTTATAAGTGATAAGTTTTAAGTTCTAAGTGAGGCGTTGCTAGTTCGCTTTACTTACTACTTAAAACTTAGAACGGAAAACTTGGAACACACATGCCGGTGAAGCCGAGAAAACGAGCGAAGGCCGGGTACATGATCAGCGCGGTGGCAGGACTTTATAAACTGCACCCGCAGACATTGCGATTGTATGAACGCGTGGGGTTGCTGAAGCCCTCGCGCTCGCAAGGGAATACGCGGCTGTACACGGATTCGGATCTGGAACGTCTGGACGTCATCCTTACGCTGGCGCGCGACATGGGGGTGAACCTGGCGGGGATCGACATCATTTTGAACATGCGGGAAAAGATGATCGAGATGGAACGGCAGATGGGCGAGTTCGCGCAAGTGGTGCAGCAGGAATTGTCGCGCATGGCGGCCCGAAAGGAAGTGAAGATACCGAAAACGGCCATCGTAAGAGCCGCACCGCGGATGGTGAAGGTGAGTAGCGGCAAAGATTGAGCAGAGACGAGAATGCAACAGGGCTCCGGGGAAGCTGGAGCCTTTTCTTTTTTGTACACAGATTTCCGCAGGGAGAAAGATTGTAGCGGCGTACGCAGGGCAGTAAGATGGCCGCATAGAAGAAACATCGAGCTGGAGTCCAAGGAAAAAATGGCCAGGGAAGATTGCCCGCTCTGCCGGGGAACAGGCTGGAAGCTAGTGGCACGGAATGATGGCATGCCGGGCGATGTGGCCATAGCCTGCGAATGCGGCGTGCAGCAGCGCGCGGAAAATGTGATGGCGCGCGCACGAATCCCGAAGCGCTATGAGCACTGTGATTTCGAAAGCTTTGCCACGGATCTGGCGGATGGAAAAACCTGGACAGCACCGCACGAGCAATCGTTGAAGCAAGCGAAGCTGCTGGTACAAGCATTTGTTCGCGACTATCCCGCGACGGAGAAAGGGTTGTTGCTGATGGGGCCATCCGGCGTGGGAAAGACGCACTTGGCGGTGGCGGCGTTGAAAGAATTGATCCGCCGCGGGCATGCGGGGCTTTTTTGCGATTACCGCGAGCTACTGAAGGAAATTCAGGCAAGCTACAACGCGGCGAGCGAGTCCACGGAAATGGGAATCCTTGAACCGATTCGCACGGTGGAACTGCTGGTGCTGGACGACCTGGGCGCGAGCAAGCCTTCGGCGTGGGTGCTGGACATCATCGGCTTGGTGCTGAACGCACGCTACAACGAGCGGCAGATGACGATTTTGACGACGAACTATTTCGATGAGTCGGAAGTCCCGGCCGCCGGAGCGCGACTTCCGGGAGGGCAGCGCGTGACAGTGAGAGAAGACACGCTCGCCGACCGCATCGGGGCGCGCATGAGGTCACGCCTGTTCGAGATGTGTCGCACGGTGGAAGTTTGCGCCCCCGATTTTCGCCGCGAAGCCCGCCAGGCCGGCCGTGCCAGAGCTTGACCAAACGTCCTGCCTAGGCAGCAGGTGAGAACCAGAATTGACGCGATTGCAACTTTCGATTGATTGACAGGGGGTTCGCGCGGCGGGTATGCTTGCAGGAGTGTTCTGGGTGCTGCCTTACCGTCCGCATGCGCGGCATCCACATGACAGAGACCGAGTTACAACAAAGCAGTTGGGTGTCCTGCACTGCCCCGTTGTAACCCTCCTTGCATTACCCCGGTAGGGATTCCGCAAGGATTGACGCGACCAAAACAGGGATAAAAATCCCGGAGGCGACGTAAACATGACTTCTTTTGACCAGGAAAACCCCGTATCGTCCACAGCAGCCGCACCAGCACAGGAAGCAGAGTCCCCGAACAAGCCGGAAGAAACCGCAGCCGCCGAAGCTCCAGTCAGCGGCCAGGATGCTTCTGCGCCCCTTGAGCCCGTGGCCGTGGAGCCGGTGAAAGTGGAAGAGGCTCATCAGGCCGTAGAAACCCATGCCCAAACGGTCCCAGCGGACGCGGAAGCTGCCGCCGCCGCCGAAGAGGCAGCGGGTGCAGAAGAGATGAGCAAGCTCATCGAGCAGTACGGCGAGCCGCAAGAGGCGGCGGCACAGAACGAGATTATTGAAGTCAAAGTCGTCGCCTACACCGAAGAGGGCGTGGTAGTAGACCTAGGCGGCAAGACGGAAGGGCTGATTCCCGCCTCGGAATTCACGGAAACGGATGTTCCGCGGCCTGATCCCAACTCCACTATCGAAGTGCAGCGCACCGGGGAGCGCAAGGACAGCTTTGTTATTGTCTCTTACCAGAAAGTGTTGCGCAGGCGAACCTGGGAAAGAATTGACGCACAGTTCAAGGCCAAGGAAACCATCACTGCAAAGGTGGTGGACCGCATCAAGGGCGGTCTGGTGGTGGATATTGGAGTGCGCGCGTTCCTGCCGGGATCGCAGTACGACCTGCGCCCAGCGCCAAACTTGGATGGCTTGGTCGGCGAGAACGTCGAAGTCCGCATCAGCAAGTTGAACCGCCGCCGCGGCAACGTGGTGGTGAGCCGGCGCGCTCTGCTCGAGGAAGCGCTCCATGCCAAGCGGGCAGAATTGATGGAACAGTTAAGCGAAGGCCAAGTGGTCCACGGCACGGTAAAAAACGTGACCGACTACGGCGCCTTCGTCGATATCGGAGGTCTCGATGGGCTGCTGCACCTGACTGATCTGAGCTGGGGGCGTGTACGCCATCCCAGCGACGTGGTCAAGCCGGAGCAGGAACTAGACCTGATCGTGCTCAAGTTTGATAAGGGAAAGCAGCGCGTGTCTCTCGGCCTGAAGCAGATGACAAAGGATCCGTGGATTGACGCAGCCGAACGGTATCCCGCCGGCGGCAAATACAAGGGCAAGGCTGTGGGGGTGGTGGACTACGGCGCGTTCGTGGAACTGGAACCGGGTATCGAAGGGCTAGTTCACGTCACGGAGATGAGTTGGTCGAAGAAACCCACGCACCCGTCGAAGGTGATCAAGGTAGGAGAGGAAGTGGAAGTCGTTGTGCTGGACATCAAGCCCAGCGACCGCCGCGTGTCACTCGGCATGAAGCAGGCGCAACGCGATCCCTGGCTGCTGACCGCGGAGAAGTACCCGGTGGGGACGGTGGTCACCGGCAAGGTGCGCAACATCGCCGAATTTGGCGCGTTCATCGAGCTCGAAGATGGCTTCGACGGCCTGGTGCATGTGAGCGACGTAAGCTGGACGGGCCGGGTGAAGAATCCGCACGAAGTGTTTAAGAAAGGTGAGCCGATTACGGCGAAGGTTTTGCGGATCGATCCGGAGAACCGCCGCGTGTCGCTCGGCATCAAGCAGGTCAACGACATCTGGGGCGACTGGTTCAAACAGCACCGCGTGGGCGACATTGTGAGGGGCAAGGTTTCGCGTATCGCCACGTTTGGTGCCTTCGTGGAACTTGGCGACAACATCGAGGGCCTCTGCCACAATACCGAAATCGAAGAGCGCCGCCGCCGGGATGAAGGGGCATCCAGCTACCGTCCGGCGACCGGCCCGCTAAAGAGTGCGGGACCGCTGGAGCCGGGCAAAGAGTACGATTTCAAGATCATCAAGATTAGCCATGACACGCGGCGGATCGGTTTGAGCTACCGCGCGGCCGTCCGCCAGCAGGAACGCCGGGAGATCGAGCAGTACAAGTCCTCCAAGTCCTCGGCGACGGCGACCATCGGAGACGCCATGAAGCAGAAACTGGCGTCCCGGTAGTTACAGGACTGGTTTTCTCTGCGTCCAGGGGATCCGTCAGGAAAAACCATTTACCTGCGGGTCATTTTAATGATAGGAAGAGTGTCAACCAGGCGGGCGATACCCCTCTAAGTCGCCACGCGCTAGATGGTTGTGAGTGGAAAATCGAACGGTAGACGAGTGAAGAGGCTAGGGACGATGACAAAGCAACCGACACTGACCAAGGCTGACTTGATCGAGGAAGTGCTGCGCATCACGGAACTGCCCCGGAAAGAGTCCGAGACCATCGTCGAAACCATCTTTGAAAGCATCATCTTTGCTCTTCAAAAGGGCGACAAGATTGAAATTCGCGGTTTCGGCAGTTTCCGCACCCGGCAGCGGCGCGGACGCGTGGGACGCAATCCGAAGACCGGGCAAAAGGTTGAAGTTCCCGCGAAGAAAATCCCCTTCTTCAAGCCCAGCAAGGAATTGAAGGACTTCGTGAATAGTCCGGAGGCCGCCGCGCCGGCCGCGCAGGGCGAAGCGCCGCATGCCTGATGTTGCCAGAACTATTTGCTGGTAAGACCGCGCCCCGATTGGATCGGGGCGTTTTTCTTGACGAGGATGATATCCATTAGCTGACACCTCCTATTCGCGATTTGCCTCATGCGTTATGCTGGTTCGGAATCAAGCGGGCGAGGACCGATAGCGATGGACTACCTTTGGACACCGTGGCGCTACCAGTACATGGCTGAATGTGCTCAAGGCAAGCAGCCGGAATGCATCTTCTGCGATGCCGTCGAACGCAATCGCGATGAAGAAACCCTCATTGTCCATCGCGGCAAAAAAGCATTCATCATTCTCAATCGCTTCCCGTACACCTCCGGCCACATCATGATTGTTCCTTACACCCATGTTGCGGAACTGAATCTGTGCGAACCGGAAGCTCTTCAGGAAATCATGGAGCTGGCGCAAAAAGCGGAGGTGGCCTTCCGCAAGGACTACAAACCCGACGGAATGAATCTGGGGATGAATCTGGGCCGGGCAGCAGGAGCGGGAGTGGCCGGGCATTTGCACTTGCACATGCTGCCGCGGTGGATCGGCGATTCCAATTTCATGACCGTCACCGGCGAGACACGCGTCCAACCGGAAGAATTGCACACGACTTATGAGAAACTGCGCCAAGCGTTGGCGGGTAAAACTTGAGGAAAAAGGAATGAGCTTTGAGGTCTTCGTGGAGTGCTTCGCGGAAACAAAACAAACGGGCCTGCCAAGGGCTGCCGTCCGGTCATTGTTCCCTGTGGACGAGAGCGCATCAGAACCAGACTATTGGAGGGTGCGATATGACGATACAAACACATGCGAGATTGGGGTCACACCCCTGGCGAACAATGGCGCTAGGTTAAGTCGCATGTATGTCGACCGGCCCTCCGGAGACATGCGGCTTTGGGATGCTCTTTTTCAGATTTTGAACATGGGATTTGTAGTATTAGTTTTTCCTGGAGGCCCGGCAATTGTTGCGCACCAAGGCGCGGCGTCTGTGATTACGGCGGAACTGACCGAGGCCATTGGTCAAGTTGTGTGCGTCGAATCGGGTGAATCCATCCTAAAGATTGTTCACGAATCATAATGGCTCAGGGAGAGCTCTCGTGAATTTGGAACTCAGCGAAGAGCAAAAGCTGCTGCAAAAGAGCGTGCGTGAATTTGCGGAGACGGAAGTGCGGCCGCTCGCCAAGGAACTGGACGAAACCGGACATTTTCCGCGGGAGCTTTTCAAGAAAGCGGCTGCGCTCGGCTTAACCGGCGTGGCATTTCCGGAAGATGAGGGCGGTGCGGGTTTCGACCACATTGCCTATGCGATTGTGATCGAAGAAATTTCCCGCTGCTGCGCTTCCACAGGCGTCATTCTGAGCGTGCAGAACTCGCTTTTCTGCGACCCGATCCATCGGTACGGAAGCGAGGAGCAGAAGAAGAAATTTCTCCTGCCGTTCACGCGCGGTGAAAAGATTGGCTGCTATGCACTCACGGAACCGCAAGCGGGCTCCAACGCCGCGGCCTTGCAAACCAAAGCGGTAAAGAAGGCCGATAAGTACATCATCAATGGCACGAAGGCTTGGATTACCAACGGCGGCGTTGCCGATGCGGCCATCGTGTATGTGAACTCCGATCCTGCGAAGGGCGAAAAGGGCATCACCGCGATTGTCGTGGAAAAGGGCACGCCGGGCTTTAAGGTGGGGAAGGAAGAAAAGAAACTGGGCATCAACGCGACCGCCTGTTGCGAACTGATTTTCACCGACTGCGAAGTTCCCGAGGCGAATCGCATCGGAAAGGAAGGCGAGGGCTACAGGGTGGCGCTCTCCACGCTGGACGGTGGAAGGATCGGGATTGGCGCCCAGGCCACGGGTATTGCCCAGGGCGCCTTCGAAGCGGCGCTTAAATGGGCGCAAGAACGCATGGCCTTTGGGCATCCGATCGCGCAATTTCAGGCTATTCAGTTCATGCTGGCGGACATGGCTACGGAGATCGATGCGGCGCGGTTGCTGGTGCGCAAGGCCGCTTGGAAACAGGACAGCGGCTCACGCTTCAGCCTGGAAGCGGCCACGGCCAAGTTGTTTGCCAGCGAAATGGCCACGCGCGTGACCCACAAAGCGATTCAAATCCACGGCGGCTACGGGTATAGCCGCGAATACCCGGTCGAGCGGGCCTACCGTGACGCGCGGATCACAGAAATCTACGAGGGCACCAGCGAAATCCAGCGACTGGTGATCGCCTCTTGGGTCCTAAAGTCCTAGAGTTGGGTTCCCCCCAGCCATGGGGGATGACCGCACTGCAAGGGGCCTGAGCGCTACAACACCGGGGGGAGGGTCCGTAGTATCCTGACGGGGTGTTGGAACTCGACTCTGGCCTGGAATTCACTCCCGATCACGATGCGGAATTCTTCACTCTTCTGCCCGCAAAACCAGCCGTCTGCCTGATTGCCTCCCAAGAAGCAGCGGCCGAGCCTTATCTGATTCGAACGGCAGACTTGCGCCGCCGCCTGCTGCGTCTATTGGGCCCGCCGGATCCGGCGAGCAAGCGGCTGAACCTCCGCGAGTTCGCGCAGATGGTGCGTTATCGCGAAACCGGATCGGCATTCGAACAAGCCCTGACCTTCTACCAGAACGCCAGGCAGATTTTCCCGAGGCGTTACCGGGACTTGATGCGTCTTCGCCCCGCCCCGGTGTTGAAGATCAATCTGCGCAATGCTTACCCGCGCTGCTTCGTCACCCGGCGCATCGTCGTCAATGAGCAAGGCGAGCCCACTTCCGGCGCCTACTACGGGCCGTTTGCCTCTCGCCGCTCGGCGGAAGCCTTCGCCGAAAAGATGCTGGACTTTTTCAAGGTGCGGCGCTGCCAGATCAAGATCCGGCGCGATCCTTCGTTTCCCGGGTGTCTGTACTCCGAAATGAAAATGTGCCTGGCGCCGTGTTTTGCGGGCTGCTCCCAGGAAGAGTACGACGCGGAGGTGAGCCGCCTGGTGCAGTTTCTGGATACGAGCGGGGGGTCGCTGCATCAAGCGCTGACGGGGGATCGCGAGTCGGCCAGCGAACAATTGGACTTTGAGAAGGCGGCCGCCGTCCACAAAAAGCTGGAAAAATTGGATGATGTTCTCCGTGGCAAGCCGGACCTGCCACGGCGAATCCAGAATCTCGATGCCGTCATTCTTCAACGCGCAGCCGACGAACAATCCATCGTTTTTTTCGCCGTTCACCGGGGCAGGTTAGCCGAGCCCTTCCGTCTGCGATTTGGGGATACCAGCAAACCCACTTCCGCCGAAGAAACCGTCCGAGACTATCTCGAGGGTGCCGGGAGCACGGCGGCGGTCACAAGCGCAAATGTGCGTCAAAGTGGCGCCGAACTGGGAGAGCATCTGGCGCTCGTGGCGCGCTGGTTTTTCAGCAGCCCGCGCGAGGGAGAGATATTCTTTCGGGAGAAGGACTGGCCGTACCGGAGAATCTTGCGAGCCTGTTCGCGGTTGCTGTCACCCAAGAAAGAACAACCCAGCGAAGCCGGCGTTCCAGAAGGAAAAGCCAAAAGCGAGGAAACCAAATGAGCCGGGGAGCAACTCAGCAAGGTACGACGCGGTACGCCGAAAAGTTCCGAGGACCGGCCGCCGACGGGCACTTCCGCCAAGTGGAGAATTTGGTTTTCTCTTCCCTGGGCATCGGAACGTATCTGGGCCAGGCCAACGACTCAGCCGACTCCGGTTATGCAGCGGCCATCGTTGCGGCCGTGGAATTGGGCATCAACGTCATTGACACGGCCATCAACTACCGCCTGCAGCGGAGCGAGCGAAGCGTGGGCACGGCACTGAAGGTACTCGCTCACAAGGGCTTTGCCCGCGACGAAATCGTGGTGTGCACAAAAGGCGGCTACTTGACCCCGGACGGCTCCATGCCTGCGGACCCGAATCGGTATTTCTTCGAGGAATACCTGCAAAAGGGCGTCTTTACTGCGCAGGACATCGCCGCAGGCAGCCATTGCATGACGCCTCGGTACCTGGAAAATCAACTGAAACGCAGCCTCAAGAATTTGGGAGTGGACTGCATCGACGTCTACTACCTGCACAACCCGGAAACGCAACTCTCTGAAATCCCCAAAGCCGAATTTCTGAAGCGGGTCCGAGAAGCTTTTGTCTTTCTGGAGACCGCCGCGGCCCGCGACCAGATCCAATTTTACGGAATGGCCACATGGAATGGTTTCCGTCAAGAAAAATCGGCGCGCGATGCCATGCAACTGGCGGAGTTAGCGGCAATCGCAAAAGAGATCGCCGGAGAGAAACACCGTTTCCGCTTCGTGCAGTTGCCCTTCAACCTGGCGATGACCGAAGCCCTAACGCTCGGCAATCAGACTCTCGGCCTGGAGGAGAAAACGATCATGGAAATCGCCGACGAGCTGGGTATGCACTTGATTGCCAGCGCCTCGCTCTTGCAGGGGCAAGTGGCGCAAAATCTGCCTGGGTTTGTTGCCGAAGCATTGGGTCTCGAGAACGACGTGGAACGCGCGCTGCAATTCGTGCGCTCGGCTCCGGGTATCACCGCGGCGCTGGTGGGGATGTCGCGAACTTCCCATGTGCAAGCCAACACGCGATTGGTGGAAGTCCCTCCCGCCGGGCTGGAGCAATTCAACAAACTTTTTTCGCGGTGAAGGCGCCTAGTGCCGTTCCAAGTTATTCCCGCTCACACAAAAGCAGGCGGCTCATGTCTTATCCCTACAATAACCACATCAAGAATTTTGCCAAAACAACTTGGAACGGTACTAAAGTCTTCGCAGTTCCGGATGACGCTGCATCAACCAGGTGGTGATGGCCCGGTCCAATTGATCCAGATGTCCCGCAAAAAAATGGTCCGCACCCTGGACAAAGAAAAGGCGAGTGTCCCCAGCCGTATGAGCCACAACCTGTTCAAGCTTTTCCCAGGCGCCATATTCGTCGTTCGTGCCTTGGACAAGCAACTTAGGCTTGCTGCAGCTCTCCAAATACGTAAGGTCGGAGCTGTTTGCGGGAAGTCCCATCCCGATCAGCTCTTCAACGCGAGGATCAGCGCAACCCACTCGCAGCCCAACCAAACTTCCGAAGCTGAAACCTCCGACGAGCAGAGGAACGTTAGGAAACTCGGCCGCCAGGAAATCGACGGCAGCTTGCACGTCTCCTCTCTCGCCCAATCCGCGGTCGTACTCTCCGTCACTCGAACCCACGCCCCGGAAATTGAATCGCAAGACCGGGATGCCTAGGGCGTCTAAAGATTTGGCGGCCTGGTAAATGACTTTGTTGTGTAGCGTGCCGCCAAACAACGGATGAGGATGGCACAGCACAGCGGCAAGCGCGGGCCCGCCGGGGCGAGTTGGGGTCCACAGGATAGCCTCCAGCGCGCCCACAGGGCCCTCCAGGAAGAAATTGCGGGAGTCGTGATGAATCTGCATGAGAACCCGTGGAATCCACAGAAAGTGTGCCAGATTAGGATTGTTTCACATCTTTGCTTCCGTCTGAAGACGCCCAAAGGCAGTCCTAGCCCCTCCACAACGGGGTCCTGGAGTACTAGAGCTAAATTTGTTGAGTTTCGCATTGCAGTTTCCAGCTACGAATGTTATTTTCAGCCCGGTTCACCAAATCAGGGGGCCCTTATGGGCGATTTGTCCGATCGGCGTGAAGCCAGGCGCTTTGTAATGACGCTTCCTGTGCGCGTCCTGGCGCACGATGCGAATAGCCCGGAGCTGAAAGCCAGGACACGAGATGTCAGTTATCGGGGGCTTTATTTCCTCACGGAAGCTCGCTTCGAAGATGGCAGCGAAATCGATTTTATCCTCACACTCCCGCAGCAGATGATCTCCACCGGGGATGTGAATATACGGTGTCACGGCAAAGTGGTTCGCGTGGAAGCGACAAATAATGGGAAGACGGGCATTGCCGCGAGAATCGATCGATACGAATTCGTGCCCGTCCGCGCTTCCGCCGCCTGATCTTCAACCATTTTCACTCGGAAAAGTGGGCGTGTGCCTGGTCTCTTTTGCGTAGAATGGAATCAGGGAGTTGCACGCCCCTTGACGGCCTGCGACTCGTGGGGGACAGTCATGTATCACTACAATCCAACCCAGGCTCTCGAGGAACTCCAGGAAGAGGCCCTGCTGCCTCACCCGGTGAAGCTCCGGGACATGATCCTGCGGAACCAGCTTGGGGCGCAGGATGCCCAGTGGCTCAATCACGAGTTTCAAGAGTATTTGTCGCGCTTCGGCGAACTGCAGAATCTGGCACGTACCATCCTGGAGAAACTCGCCTCCGGCCCGCGCAAGACCGCCGCATCGTGATCAAGGAATGAACCCGACTCCAGCGTTGCTCCCCCGGCCGCGCGTCCTGATTCTTTTCCGCCTCCTCTGGCGCGGCCCGCGCCATCGTCGAAAATGCCCTCGGGCTGCTACACTGAACCAACCTCATTTTTCGAGGAGCCCGCGGGGGCACCGCGAGAGAGCGTTGCTATTTCGAGACTATGAGACGCAACACGTTATTAATTGATGCGGACGACACGCTCTGGGAAAACAACGTCTTCTTCGAAAAGCTGATTGAGGATTTTATCAGCCTCGTGGAGCCGTGCGGCTACAGCCGCGCCTACATTCGCCACATCCTGAATGAAACCGAGCGCAAGAATATCCGCCAGTACGGCTATGGTGTGCGCAGCTTCGGCAGGTCCCTCGAAGAAACGTACTTGAAACTCGCGGACCACATGGCCCGCCGCGAGGTACTGGCCGAAATTCACAATCGCGTCGTTGCTCTCGAGCAGACTCCGCCTAAAATAGTGGATGGCGTTCCTGAGACACTGGCGTACCTCACCAACCGCCATCGGCTGATCTTGTTCACCAAGGGCGAACCCGCCGAGCAGGCCGCCAAAGTGGAACGTTCGGGGCTGCAGGGTTTTTTCGAAGCAATCGAGATTGTCGCGGAAAAGGACGCCAAGACGTACACGCTTCTGGTCAACAAGCACAAAATCGTCAAGACGCAGGGCTGGATGATCGGCAACAGCCCGCGCAGCGACATTAACCCGGCGATGGAAGCGGGATTAAACGCGGTCTACATTCCGCACGTGAATACCTGGCAACTCGAACATGAGCCGGTGGTCGCGGGTTCCGGCAAGCTTGTAATTCTGCCGGCCTTCCGCGAGCTGCGAAATCACTTCTGAGTATTCCTTGCGGGCATTTTTTTCGGACCGGATGATGCGGAATGAACACTACAAACGATAAACCCAAAGTGGCTGTGGTCGGCGCCGGGGCTGTCGGTGGATATTTCGGCGGCCTGCTGGCCCGTGCGGGTGTACCCGTGGTGCTGATCGGCCGGCCTTCGTTTGTGGAGGCCGTGCAGCGGTCCGGACTCTTCCTCGACTCGATCCACTTTCAGGAAACGGTTCATCCGCAGGCATCCACAGAGTTGTCAGCCGCAGCCGATGCGGATGTTGTGCTCTTCTGCGTGAAAACCACGGACACAGCCAGCGTCTCTCAACAATTAGCCACCGTTCTTGCCGAAAAAGCGATTGTCGTAAGTTTGCAGAACGGCGTGAACAACACGGAAGAAATTCGCGCGGCTTCCGGAATCGATGCTCTACCGGCGGTTGTTTACGTCGCCGCTTCGGTGCCCGCCCCCGGGCGCGTGAAACACCTGGGTCGGGGTGATCTCGTGCTCGGCCCGATGAATGAAAGAACCGAAAAGATCGCAAACCTTTTCACTTCGGCCCATGTCCCCTGCCGCATCTCCGAAAACATCGAAGGCGAGCTCTGGACCAAGCTGATCTGGAATTGTGCGTTGAATGCCGTGTCGGCTCTCGGGCGCGTAACTTACGGGGAGATGATTGCTAGCGCGGATGCGAAACAGGTGATCGAGGCGGTGGTCTATGAAACTTTGCGCGTTGCGCACGCCAAGGGTATCCATCCCCCTGGCCTGGAAGACCCGCAGGCCGCTCTCGCCGGCTCCTTCAAAATCGCTGGGCAAATGAGCGGAACGCGATCCTCGACTGCGCAGGATTTGGCGCGTGGCAAGCGCACGGAAATCGATTCGCTGAACGGTTACGTGGCCCGGCTGGGCGCACAACTGGGCGTGCCCACGCCAGTCAACCACACGCTGTACACCCTGGTAAAGCTGTACGAAGCCGGCTTCCAACCCAAGTAATAAGTGGGCGGCCTACTCGCGCTCCGGTCCCCGGAAGGGGATGTGCACAATGGCCTCGAGAGCGACGGGCTGGCCGTCTTTGGTGGCCGGGCGGAACTTCCACTGGCGGAAAGCATCCATGGCGTTGGCGTCCAGCAGTTTGTCGATGCCGCGCACAAGCTGAATGCTGTCCACGGTTCCGTCCGGTCGAATGACTCCATACAAAATCACTTCGCCCTCGACGTGTTCCTTCATCAAGTCCTGAGGATACTTGGGGTCGATTTTTCGCACGGGATCGGGTGCGCCCACCTCACCACTCGTTCGAGCCACACCGGGCAAATGCAATTCGGAAAAATGAATGATCCAACTGCCAGTCACGCTGTTCAGATTCGGCATGTTGACATTCATCGAATACACGTGGCGCGAGGAAAAAATCTGTTCTGGCGGTGCGCCAGGAAGAAGCGCCGCGAAGTTTGGCGGGCCGGAACGTTCCGGCGGATCTTCGACCGCCACATTTGGATCCGGGCGCTTGTAAACTGCTTGTGCGCTGGGGAGACTCAGCTTGCCCACGCCACCCAGACCAAACACGCCGGCGTTGGGCTTTGGGCTGCCCCCACTGATGCTGATGCCGATGGAGCTCTTCCCGGCTGGGTCGCTGGCGTTCAGACCAGACCCACCACCTGCTGCATTGGAAGAGGTTCCAGAACCGCCGCCCGTCCCCGACCCCTTGCCTTCCGGCGAGAGGGCAACACGCGCCGCCAGGTTCCCTTTGGGGACTTCGACAACTGGCGCCGGCGGTGCGGGGGTTGCAGATAAGGCGATGATCGTCGCGGACGGCCCGCCAACTGTATCTGCATTACCGGTCGCGAGTTCCGGAGCGCGATCCACTTCCCCTTTCTGCGAACGATCCGCCAGGCGCGGCGCTGAACCAGCATTGATTTCCAGTTTGGGCTTTGCCGGACCGCTTGTGACCGTGGCGAGACTGATCTCAGCCGGACGCAACTCCATATTTGGCACGTCGGGTGCCGGCGTATCGGTCGTGGCTGCGCGCTTCACTTTTTTTGGACGAAGCTTCGCTAAGGTCTGCGCACTGATCTCCAAACGCGGGCGCGCGGGTCCGGGAGTGGCGGCAAGCTGAACCATGTTTGGAAGTGGCGGCAGAAACTTCGGCGGCTCCATCGGTTCTGCGGTATTCACTAGAGTCTGCCGTGGATGCGTGGCGCGAACCGGATCCGTGAATATCCTCTGGCGGGGATGGTACGCATCGGTGCCCTCGGAAGCGGGCTTATTCTCAGACGTCTTCGGTGAGGAGGATGTGTGCACCTGCTTTGGAATATTGAGCACGGGTAAATCCTCAACCGGTCCAGACCAGGTGAGCACCGTGTTGTCGAAGGCAGAATTTCGTTTCGGAGCGGCCGGTAATTGTGGCCAAGGGAGGATGAACAGGACAACATGCCATAGCGCGGCCGCCAAGACAGCCCGGTACGGAATACGCCGCTGGACGCGGCAATCGCGGAACACATCGCCTTCCGGAGCGCCCTTGGGCACGCGCGACCACTGGAAAAAGGACGCCAGCTCGCTAGGAAAGTTCTGATGAAAGCTGTTCCACGCAATCGTCAGCTTCGGCTCGCACGTTCCCGCCAGCTCTACGGCTATCGGGAAAAGTTCCCTTTGCCCGAGCAAGTCAAATGCATCGATCTGGAATGGATGAGGCATCGGCCTTTGGATTATATCGTGCTCCCCCTCACTCCCGCGGGGTTGGGGAGCAAGGCAAGGGGACAGGAGAATAGATGAACGGGGCGAGCCTGGGGTTTACTCCGAGGCAGATGCGCTCTCCGGCTGTGGTTCCAAAAGCCGGTAAAAACTCAGAGTTGCATCGCCCTGACGCAGCACGCGCACTCGCCGCAAACTTTCCACCGCTCCCGGCAGTTCAAAATTGCGGCGGTGCTCCGCGATGACCAGACTGCCCTCGCCGAGAAGCGTACCAGAACCGAGGAAGGAGAGCACGCGGTCATAGTCCTCGGCATTGCCATAGGGTGGATCCAGGAAGACAATATCGGGCCCTTTCCGGGCGCCGGAGTTTTCTTTCGCCAGAATCTCCAGACCATGCAGAGCATCGACGGGCAGGACTCGCGCTCCTCCCCGCACCTCAAGCGATTCGAGGTTCTTCTTGATGAGGGCGACCGCCCGTGCGTGCTTTTCGATGAACACCACATCTCTCGCGCCACGGCTGAGCGCCTCGATTCCCACCGCACCGGTTCCGGCAAAAGCATCTACAAACCGTGAACCAACCACGCGTTCGCCCAGAACATTAAAAAGCGTTTCCCGCAGGCGGTCGCTCGAGGGGCGCAGCGCCATTCCCTTGAGACTTTTCAACTGGCGGCTGCGATATTTTCCGGCAATCACACGCATGATCGTTCCTGCGCGCCTCAACCGATGCGCGCCAGATGATAGCGCCGCTGCCATTCGCCTGGCAAGAGGTGCAATGTACCCTCCAGAGTCTCTTTCTTGGCCGGGTCCTCGGCAAGCGTAAAAGCCTCCCTGCGGGCCAGTTCCAGCAGTTCGCGGTCGCGCAAGGGATTGGCTACATGAAATCCAAGTTCCCCGGACTGCCGGGTGCCGAAGAATTCCCCCGGCCCGCGCAATTGCAGATCCGTTTCGGCGATTTCAAATCCGTTGTTGGTGCGCACCATGGTTTCCAGGCGGGTCCGGCCTTCATCCGTCAGGCGGCCCGGCGCAACGAGAATGCAAGACGACTTTTGCGCGCCGCGCCCGATGCGCCCGCGCAATTGATGCAATTGCGCCAGCCCAAATCGCTCCGCGTGCTCAATCACCATGACCGTGGCGTTCGGAACATCCACGCCTACTTCCACGACCGTTGTTGCCACCAGGATCTGCACCTCGTTGCGCCGGAAACGCTGCATCACGTCTTCCTTCTCTTCACTCGGAAGCCGGCCGTGCAGCAGCCCAACCCGAAGTTTCGGGAAAACGGTTCTGGATAGCCGCTCATATTCCTCCATGGCCGCCTTCAACTCCAACTTGGACTCTTCAATCACCGGGTAAACCACGTATCCCTGGTGGCCGGCTTCCACTTCGCGACGCAAAAATTCCCATACGCCCGGAAGATGCGACTGCGTGGTCATGCGCGTTTCGATGGGCGTGCGGCCCGGCGGAAGTTCGTCCACCACGGAAACGTCGAGATCGCCGTAGAGCGTGAGTGAAAGTGTCCGGGGAATCGGCGTCGCGGTGAGCACCAAGACGTGCGGGGCCTGTCCCTGCCTGACTGCCTTATCCATCAATCGTTTGCGCTGCAGCACCCCGAATCGGTGTTGTTCGTCAATGGCCACAAATCCCAGGCGCTGGAACTCCACATTCTCCTCAATCAGCGCGTGCGTGCCAATGACGAGTTGCGCTTCGCCAGTCCGGATGCGTTCCCGGGCGAGCGCTTTTTCCGCCGGCTTCAATCCGCTGATCAGCAATTCCACGCGATACCTGCCGGGAGCGAGAATCCGGCGTGCCGCCAGGTAGTGCTGAACGGCTAGAATTTCCGTTGGCGCCATCATCGCGGCTTGACATCCGTTCTCCAACGCGATCACCGCTGCCTGCAACGCCACGATGGTTTTGCCGCTGCCCACGTCGCCCTGCAGCAGGCGGTTCATCGGAACCGGGCGTTCCAGGTCCGCCGCGATTTCCGCAAGCACCCGCTTCTGCGCGCCCGTGGGCTTGAACGGAAGAATCTTCTTCAGCGCCTCGCGTATCTTGTCCTCGCGGACCTGGAAGGGAATGGCATTCTCCTTGCGCGTGGCCTTGCGGCCCAGCGCCAGGCTGAGTTGGTACAGAAAAAACTCTTCGAAGATCAGCCGGCGCTGCGCGGGAGAGCGAAACAGATTCAGCGCCTCCAGGGATTCTTCCGGCGGAGGGAAATGCGTCTGGATCAGTGCCTCGTGCCGCAAGGGAAATCCCAGGCGCTTGCGCAACTCGGCGGGCAACACGTCGGGAATGCGCGGGTCCAGATTCTGGAGCGTGGCATAGATGGCGCGTCGAATTTGCCGTGTACCGAACGTGCCCACCGCTTCGTAGATGGGCACAATGCGCCCCATCTCCGTGGAATCCATTTCCCCGCTGCCGACCACTTCGATTTGCGGATTCACCATTTCCCGGCGCGCCGGACGCATCTTGTCGACTTCCACTTTCCCGTGAAGTATCAGCTCCTGCCCCGGTTTCAACCGGCCTTCCAGGTAGCCGCCGTGAAAAAACTTGCAGGGCAGCGAACCGGTGTCGTCCTGCACCAGCAGATGATAAATCGCGTCGCGGCCGTACATTCCGCGCACCGCCTGCCCGCTCATCACCCGTGCGCGCAGGGTATAGATGCCGTTGGGCTGCGCATCCCTTATTTTCGAGAAGTGGATGCGGTCTTCGTAACGAAAGGGCAGGTAGTTCAGCAGGTCTTCCAGGGTGTAAATCCCGCGCTGCGCAAGCAGTTCCGCGCGTTGCGGCCCCACACCCTTGACCATCCGAACATCGGTCTGAAGACTGATACTCATCGCTCTCTTCTTTATACCATCCTTGGAGTAAGCTCCGCTTTTCGTGAAACTTGCGTCTCTGCCCTGCGTATCGATAGAGTGGGCGTTCGAGACTGATTCCACCCAGGGGGCTCCTTTGGCGGAAGATCGCTTGACCGGCACGGACAAACGCATTCTGGTCCTGTGGATCCTTTGCGGCTTCGTTGGCGCCTTCTTTGCCCACAAATACTTCTTCCGCGCCTTTCCGGAAGCTTCCGTGGATTTCAAGGTTTCCCGGGCCGAAGCGCAGAAACGCGCAAAGGAGTTCGTCGAGGGACTGGGAGAAAACCTCAACGGCTATCAATCGACCATCGTTTTCGATCTAGACGATAACGCGAAAACTTACCTGGAACGCGAACTCGGCCTGCAGCAGGCCAATCACTTGATGTCCACAGAGTTGAATATCTGGTATTGGGACGTACGTTTTTTCCGCCCGCAGCAGGAGGAAGAGTTTCGCGTTCGCGTGAATCCGGCGGGGAAGGCCGTTGGCTACGAACACAAAATTGAGGAAGCACGAGGAGCAAAATCCTTCAATCGGGAAGAAGCACTCTCCGCGGCCCAACAATTCCTTCAGGGAAGACTTGGCGCGGATCTGAACCATTGGGGATTTCTGCAGGAAGAAGCCAACTCGACCACCCGGCCGAATCGCCTCGACTGGTCTTTCACCTGGGAACGCAAGGGCTTTAAGGCCAAGGAAGCGCCCTATCGCCTGCAAATCGGCTTGCAGGGCGATCGCATCGGCAGCACCCAGGAATTCCTGCAGGTGCCGGAGGCTTGGACGCGTGACTACGAGCATCTGCGTTCCACCAATATCTTCTACAACCAGGTCGCCCTGATTCCGTACGGATTCCTGCTGGGCGGAGCGCTGTGGCTGGGCATCGCGTTGACGCGTCAGGGAAAGACCTCCTGGGGCGCGGCGCTGAAGATCGGCGTCGTCGTGGCCATCCTCTATTTTCTGATGCAATTGAACGATTGGGATTCCGTGCGTGCGGGATACGACACGCATTTCACCTATCCGAGTTTCGTGCTGCGAAGCCTCCTCTCGATGCTGATGGCGGCGGTAGGCACGGCGCTGACAGTCAGCCTGGTTCTGCCAGGCGGAGAACCGCTCTACCGGGCGGCTCAACCGGAACGCCTGCGCCTTACCCGCGCGTTCACGTTGCGCGGCATACGCTCGAAGGAATTCTTCTGCTCATCAGTAGTGGGGCTCTCCCTGGCCGCGGCGCATCTCGGCTTCATTGTTGCGTTCTATATGATCGGCAGCCGTTTTGGAGTTTGGGCGCCACAGGACTTGAATTACTCCGATGTGGTGAACACGTCATTCCCCTGGATTGCGGGCGTTGCCATTGGCGTACTGGCGTCCACTAGCGAGGAATTCCTCTTCCGGCTCTTTGCCATTCCGTTCCTCCATAAACTAACGGGATCCCGCGTGCTAGCTGTGATTCTTCCCGCCTTCTTTTGGAGTTTTCTGCACAGCGCTTACCCTCAGGAACCCGGTTACATTCGAGGAATTGAAGTCGGGATCATCGGGATTGTTGCGGGCTTGGTGATGTTGCGCTGGGGAATTGTCGCCACGTTGATCTGGCATTACACCGTGGATGCCTCGTTGGTCGGCTTGCTGCTGATACGCTCCGATAATCTTTACTTCAAGATTTCCGGCATCGTGGTGGGACTCGCCGCAGCCGCGCCGCTGCTCTTTTCCGGCATGCAGTATCTGCTGCGCGGGCGCTTTGAAGACGTCGGCGATCTCCTCAATCAAGCCGACCCGGCGCCGCAGATCAGTCTCACCAGGGAAGTAGCGGCCGGGCAAGCCACGATCTCTGAGCGCCGCTATGACCCTCTCACCACCGGCACACTGGGTTTCCTCGCATTATGCGTCCTGCTCGGTGGCTTTCTTGCGCTGAGATTGAAGCGCGAACATATCGGCGACTACCTCGAACTTTCCGTTGATCGTCGCTCGGTGACAGTGCGCGCCGACGCCGTGATGCGGGACCACGGCTTGGACCCGAACAGCTACCGCAAGGCCGCGCAAATGGTCGATGCCACTGATCCGGTAACGAACGAATTTCTCCGCCGCCGCATGTCCATCTCCGATATCAACAAGATTTACTCCCAACGCGTGCCCGGAGCTCTTTGGCGTGTGCGGTACTTCCGCGATTCTCAGCCCGAAGAATTTGCCGTCACGCTGAAGCCGGATGGCTCCCTGCATGGCTTCTGGCACACGCTGGCCGAAGCCACGAAAGGCGCGAATCTGTCCAAGGAAGATGCGGAGGCCATTGCGGTAAGGTTTCTGCGAGAAAAGAAACAGATCGACCTCAGCGCTTGGAAACTCATGGAGGCCGATTCCGAGAAGCATCCCAACCGCACGGACCACACCCTGACTTGGCAGCAGAATGCGCCGCTCGACCCTGAGAATTCCAGCAAAAAGGATTCTTCAGACCATGCCTACGCTCGTATGGACCTGCAGGTGCTCGGCGACGAACCCGCCGATTACCGGACATATATCAAAATTCCCGAAGAGTTTCAGCGCAAGCAGGAGGAGCAAACCGTGGCGCGGATCCTCGTCACGGTTGGCCAGGTTTGCGTGGGATTGGGGTTGGGTTTCAGCGTCCTGGTGCTTTATTTCAAGCGATTGCGTGTTCAGCCGGCTGTCTCGGTTCCTTGGCGGCGAATGTTTAGCTGGGGGCTCGTGGGTCTAGGCGGTTTCATCGTGAGCTTCTTCTTCGGGCGCGGAATTCCCGCTCTTCTCGCGCAATATCCGACAACGATGCCGTTGCGACTTTTCTTGGGCTCCATGGCCGTTGGCGTTTTCCTTTTGGGAGCTTTCTTGTTGGGGGCACTTACAATCCTGTTTGGACTCGCGTGGTCGTTTGCTACTCGTGCCTTCGGGGAGGAGCAGCTCCCCACCTGGCTGGGCATGCCTGCGGAGTACTACCGGGATGCCTTCTGGAACGGCCTTGGCGGCTCAGCGTTGTTGATTGGTTTGCGGCGTCTCCTCGATTTTGTTTCCGGTTGGTGGCCTACCTTGCACCGCAGCCTTCCTGCCAGCTTTGGAGAATCGTTTGACGCGATCTTCCCGGGTATCGGCGCGATCGGTGGCACCATTCTTCGCTCCCTTTTGGCCACCGCCATTCTTTCCTTGGGTGCCGCGTTCCTGGGCGCTGAGCTGCGAGTGCGTTGGCTGCGCTTGCTTCTCTTCTTCGCGTTGGGTGCCGCTTTAGTGTTCAGTTGGGGCTCGGCTGCCGATTTCCTCAAGCAATTCTTGGCCTCGGCGATACTCTTAGGCGTGGTGGTTTTCGGCATTCGACGCGTGGTGCGTTTTAATTTGTTGGGATTGTTCCTGGTCGCAGCCTGCAGCGCACTCTTTGCCGCTGCTGGCGAGTTGCTCGCTCAACCCGACGCTTTTTATCGTACCAATGGTTACGGAATCCTGCTCGCGGTGGTGTTGCTCCTGGCTTGGCCGCTGCTGAACTGGCGACTGCGTGGGCAGGCAAGCTACGGCACGGAATCTGGAGGACGACCCTAGGCCGCTTGCACGCATCCAAGGAGTGGTGATGCTGGTTGGCCCGATTGAGCTCGAGAATCCCGGCTGCTCACCCTCCAGGGGCTGGCTGCGTCTATTATTACAGCGGCGGAGTGCGTCATTTGTGCCGTAGGATGTCGATTCCCCACCTGGGAGCGGGCTGGGAAGTTAGACCAGAACTGGCAAAGAGAAAGCGAAAATGTCATTACCCCGTTGGGCTTTGGCTTTTGCGGATGAATCCGGTCACACCAGCAATTCGGATTCGGCGTTGGCTACAGTGACCTCCTTGGCCAGCCTCGACGATCGCCTTCTGGTAGAACAGGCGCAGGCAGGCAACCGCCCCGCCTTTGAGGAACTGGTTCGTCGCTACGACCGCGATGTGCTCCGCCTGGCGTTGAACCTCATGAAGCGCACCGAAGACGCCCGCGACGTCTACCAGGAAGCTTTTCTGAAGGTATACCGCAACTTGCACCGCTTTCGCTTCGAATGCAGTTTCTATACTTGGCTTTATCGAATCGTCACCAATGTGTGTCTCGATCATCTTCGCCGCCGGCAAGCGCGGCCAGAAGATCAGGCTCCTGACCTGCACTCCGGGCAGTTTGAGGATGGCGGCACCGACTTCTTCGAATGCCAGCGCGAAAAGCGCGCAACCTTGGATCCGGAGCAGCACTTGCTCGGACTGGAAATCAAGTCGCGGCTAGCCGCTGCCATGGAACGTCTCTCACCCCGCGAGCGCATCGTTTTTGAAATGAAACACTATCAGGGCCTGAAATTGCGCGCCATCGGCGACGCCTTGGGCACCAGCGAAGAGACAGTCAAGAATTCGCTGTTTCGCGCCACACGCAAGCTCCGCAATGAATTGGGAATACTGCGATGAATACGGGTGAGCAAAACAAGCCGTGCGCGGAGATTGCTTCCCTCCTGGTGTTTTACGTTTGCGACGAAGTGAACGAGCAGGAACGTGCAGCCATTGAACAACACCTGGCGAACTGCGCCGCCTGCCAGTCCCAGCTTTCCGAGGAGCGGGAGTTTCAAACCGCCATTGTTTCCCTGGTCCGCGCGGACGAGCAAGCCGATCCTTCGGGGATTCTCCTGGCCCGGTGTCGCAGTGAGCTTGCAGAAAAGCTTGACGATCTCAAGCGTCCGCCAACGAAGGAAAAAGTTCCGGCATTTGCATGGTTGCGCCGTTGGATGGCGCTGCACCCGGCCTGGAGCGCGGCCACGCTCGTGCTGTTTGGCCTCGTGGGCGGTGTTCAATCCACGCAATGGCTTACCGGGCGGAGCGACGCCATTGCTCTGGATCAGACCGTCAACGTTCGCCCTGGCCCGCGGATTACCGAAGACCAGCTTTCCAAAATGGCGGTGGCCGGGGTCAATTTCACTCCTTCCCCCTATTCCGGTTCCCAGAACGTCCGCGTCCAACTGAGCGCCCAGCAACCGGTTGAACTTACCGGAAGCCTGGACGATTCCGACGTGCGGAGGGTTCTCACCTACGTGGTGGAGAATGGCGATCGCTTTGATTCGGGAGTCCGGCTGGATTGCCTGGATGCATTGAAAGCTCGCGCCGAGGATGCCGAGGTGCGCGTGGCCCTTCTCGCCGCGGCGCGCAAGGATCAGAATCCCGCGGTGCGATTGAAGGCCCTCGAAGCGTTGCGCGATGCTAGCGCTGACGGCGGGGTGCGCCAGGCTTTGCTTGAAGCGCTCCAGCACGATTCCAATCCCGGAGTACGCGTGGAAGCAGTGAATCTGCTGGTGCGGTCCCTGGAAACTGCCCAAAGCGATTCGCTGGCACCCCTGCAGCCGCCGCAAGCTCCGCAAATGACTGGTGGGCCCATGGTTCAGGCGAGTGGCGGCGGGAGCGATGTCGACGGCTCCATCGAAAACGTGGTTCGGGCGTTCGATGAATTACGACGCAACGACCCAAGCCGTTATGTTCGTCTGCGGAGTGCTGCGGCGTTGCGCGAGATCAGCGCGCGCAACGATCAGTGAACTCCTGGTCCCGGAGCGAAGTTCGGTTTTCTTGCATGTCCGGCTCTTCTCACAATCTGCTTGCCTCACGCCGGTGGCTGTGTGACTCTTCTGTCCGCGTCACCGCATTCCTGTGGGTCTCGGCATGCCTGCTGATTCCCTGGCAGCTGCGGGCGGAGAATGTGCCGCCCCACGCTTCCGTCGAACGCTCCGGCGAGGTGCGCGTCACCAACGGCATGACCCTGCACTTGACCGCCGATCTCGGGAACGTCCGCATTCTGACGCTTCCTCCAGGCGCTCCTCCGGTCGTCCACTACACGGTCCACATCGAATCCGACGCGCCAAATCCCGCGGGCCAAGAATTGCTTGATTATTATTCCCTCACCACCAGGGAAACCGTGGAAGGAGTTTTCCTTTCCGGCACGCTTCCCAACATGAACGTGCTCACTGCCACTCATCGCACCCCACGCCGAAATGTCCAGTTCTATGTGCAGTTTGTGGTTGCAGTTCCAGCCGCGTTCAATCTTGACGTCTCCACGGGCGTCGGCGATATCGAGACCTCCGACATTGGTGGCCGTGTTGTTCTACTCACCCAGGGTGGAAACATCACGGCCGGGTGCATCGGTCTGGCCGACCAACCGCTCGTAGGCAGTGACCACCCGTTGGCCAAAATCGAGACCGAAGGAGGACACATCACCCTGAAGGACGTTTTCGGCGATGTGGACGCCTATACGGCTGGCGGCCACATCCAGGCCGGGAACATCGGCGGCAATGCCAAACTACGGACCGGCGGTGGCCACATTCGCGCTGCACGGATTCAGGGCGTCGCTCGGCTGGAAACCGATGGCGGGAATATCTCCATTGGCGAAGCGGGATCCGATGTCGCTGTTCGCACGGCCGGTGGGCAAATTGACTTCGGGGAAGTCCACGGCTCGGTCCACGCAGAGACAGGTGGCGGCGGAATTCGCGTCATGTATGTCGCTGGTCCCATGGAAGTGGCGACTACGGGAGGCAGTATTTGCCTCACCCGCGTCGCCAACAGGGTCCACGCCGAAACGGGAGAAGGCGCGATCACCGCTTGGATCAACCCGGAATCGTCCGAAGGCATTCCTACAGTTCGTCTGCCTGGTCCATCCCAACTGGCCTCGCACACCGGCGACATTGTGGTCTTCCTCCCCCGGAATATTGCCGTAACCATCGATGCCACCGTCGAGAACGGTGGTCCCCGCCGCATTGAAGCTGATCCTTCTTTCCCCCTGAACATTCAATCGCATCCCGAAGGACCTGCGCATGCCGTGGCATCCCTAAACGGAGGTGGCACGCTCCTGAAACTTCACACGGCGTCCGGAAGAATACTGTTGCAGTACCTCGATGCCCAAGCTGCCCTTCGACAATCTCTGCAGGAAGAAGAAAAGCAACGTCTCGCGGAGAAGCTAAACGATTATGGTGTGACTCAGGTCTCCCTCCCTCCTCCACCGGCTCCGACAGGCAATCTTCCGCCTGCGACTTTCCCCAGCGATGCCCAAATGGATTGGTTTGATAGCGCGAAGATCCGCCTACAAGCCATCTTCATGGGAAATATTCATGAAGAGACAAAAGATTTCAAAAAGCGCCTGACGCTCGCTCCCGCGCCCGAGTATCCTCCGCTTGCTCGTAAGGCCGGGATTCAGGGCATGGTCGTTTTGCAAGTTCGCTTGAAGGCTGACGGGTCTCTGAGCGTCGAAAAAGTCTTGGAAGGCGAACCCGCGCTAGCCGACGCTGCCGCCGCGGCCATCCGGAAGTGGCGAGCGAAGCCGGAACAGATCGCTGGAAAGAATGTTGAGGTGGTCTCGACAGTGAGCTTTGATTTCCAGCTCCCCTAAAGTCGTGAGGTCTGGGATAGGGCTTGCGCTTGTCCACGGAGGATTTGGCTGAAGGATTTGCCTTGAAGGAGGACCTATGATGCTTCGCCCTGCAATCCGTCGCTCGAGTAGTCGCCCTGGGCTCAACCGTTTAGCTTTTCTTCCGTCTAAGTGCTCAAGGAGATGAAATTCACTATGAACTCGAAACCACTTCTCATAACTCTTGGCATGGGTGCGCTGACGGTGGCGTTGGTCGCCCTCCCCGGCTCCTCGGCTCCTAAGTCCAACCCTTGTGGCGCAGCGGCCCAGAGTTGTTCACACGTGCAGGCTTTCGAGGACGCAGAGCAGACGGTCACCGAAGCGCAGCAAGAAGCACTGAACCATTTAAACCTAGCCGAACTCTCCCGCCTGGACGACGATGATGACGTGCAAGTGTTCGTCGGTTCCGGGCAGGGATGGCTCGGCGTGGGGATCAAGGAAGTTACCGCCGATAAAGTCAAGGAACTCAAGCTCCCCGCCGAGCGCGGCGTTCTGCTGCGTAAGATCGAGTCGGAGAGTCCTGCAGCCAAGGCAGGCCTCAAGGAAAACGATGTCATCACGGAAATCAACGGCCAGCGCGTGGAAGGCACCGAACAATTCCGCCGCATGATTCGCGAAATTCCCGCCGGGCGCACTGTGCAGTTCAACGTTTGGCGTGACGGTCATTCGCAAACCATCGACGTGGCTCTAGGCATGTCCGCACCGCGCCACATGAGCACCGGGGTGGGCCCGGGCACCTTTGCATTTCATATGCCCGACTTGCCCCAAGTGGGTGAACTTTTTGAGAACGGTCCCTGGTCCTCAACCGGACCGCGATTGGGCATCGATGCGGAGAATCTCGACGGAGATTTCGGGAACTTCTTTGGAGCCCCGGACGGAGAGGGGATACTGGTTCGTGGCGTTTTTCCCGATTCCCCCGCCGCGAAGGCCGGCCTGAAAGTTGGCGATGTCATCACCAGCGTGGACGGTGAGCGGATTCGTTCGATCGGCGAACTGCGCGAAAAGCTAGTCGAGAAAAAAGACCAGAAGAGCGTCAAGCTGGGCCTAGTTCGGAATAGGGCCGCTCTTTCTCTCTCCGTCGATTTTCCCGCTCCTGTCGAGAAGGGGGAGCATCACAACGCCCTGCGCACCAATATCTAGTGCGCAGTCCGACCCGAGAGCCCGGTTTGCCCTTTACACAGGCCGGGTTTTCTTTTTCGGGTCGCCCTGTCCCCCTCATTCACCGGAGCCATATTTCCGCAGCAGGCGGAACGGCCGCCGGACGGCATCCCACAACCACGATCTCCGCTCTTCTGCCCCCTCTTCCCAATCTTCCTCCGTCGGCGAGAGCGATAGTCGCGCAAGGTACACAGCCCCGGCCACACCTCCACCTGCCATTTTCATTCGATACATCGCTCTCCCCCGCAACGATGGCGGCGCGTAGCCGGCAAAAGGAAGCCAGCTTGTGATCTGGCGGCACAGACTTTCACTCACGCGATCTTGTTGAATCTCCTCCGCGATCATAGCCGGCAGTGCAACTCCAAAGAGCAACGCTCCTAGGAGGATCCCCACGTGCAGCATGCGCTCCGCTCCCACATCCGCGGCAGCTTGCCCCGCTTTCTTCCAGTCCATCTCCGGATGTCTGGCAACCACTGCGGCCACATCGGCTACCCACATCAAACGCTCCCAGAAGTGCGTAGCGCCATGGATGCAATCCAGCACCAACTCATCTTCCAGGCTGAGCGCAGGCACTTCCCTGCCGTCCAACAGCAAATGTCTCTTCCTTGCAAACAGATCTTCCACACGCATGGGCTTGGGGTAATACCGCAAAGTGCGTTCTGTGTGTAATTCAATGATTCGCTGCGTTCCCGGCCTCTTGAAAAGGTACTCGCCGGGGATCTTTCCCGCCCGAATGGCGGACTCAGGCACTTTCGCATCGAATCCCATGGCCAGCATGCGTTGCGTGGCGCCCTGAATATCGCGATGGCGCAACAGCACATCCAGATCGACGTAACTTCGCACTGCTAGATCGCCGTAAGCCAGCAAGGAAACCAGCGGCCCCTTCACAAGGATGGTTTCGATACGCGCCTTGGAGAACTCCTGCAACATACGAAAGAGTTCCGCCGTCATGCTCAGTGTGAACAGGTGTTGCGCTCGGATCCGGCTTTGCAGTTTTTCGCGCGCATTGGCGGGCACACCGCGGAAGTCTGCTTCTGCTAACCGATTCGCCAGTACACCCTGCATTTTATGCTCGTCCGCGAGTTCGAGGAGCACATCCCAGTCCAATCCGCCGACGAGAAGTGCACGGATACGCTCCTGGTTCGCCAGTGGCGAGGCACAGGCGCAAAGAAAGGCCCACTCTTTTTCTAGGGATGCTATGCCGAATGGATGAATTTCTGGCAGAAGAAGCTCCACCTTCGTTTTCGCCAGTGTACACCTGGAGGCTGCTCCCCGACTCTACTGGCGGCGGCTGCGCAACCGAGAACCAGCTATCAACTCTTCGCCAGGATCTTTCCGGAATCCGCCAGGATTCGTTCGCACAATGTTCCGATTTCTGCACCGTCGGTGTGCGCCACAATGCGCCGCACAGGAATCTGCTGGACTACCTTCCACAGCTCATCGAATTCCTCCGCGCGCCGCTCGCGATCCAGCAACCAGTTCATATACGTGTTCTGCACCAGTTCGAGCAGCGCTTCTCTCGGGCGCACTTCCTCTATGCGAGGCGCAGTCGCCTCCGCGGAGCGCTCGCCGAACAGGTATATGAGGCCAAGTGGCTTCCTCTCTCCCGCAAACTTGGCACGCACGCCATCCAGCGGCAGATACCGTTTTTCCCACGTGGGGGTGAGTCTGGAGAGCGCCTCCGGATGGCCAACCAGTTTGGCAACCGAATCAGGCCACAGGCAAACGCGCGGATATCCGGGAATGACATGCGTTCTGCCTTCTGTTAACTCTAAAGGCGATATATCTTCGCACAACACAGGTACGCCCCGAAGGGCGAGCGCCGCCGCCGTGGTCGATTTTCCGTAACCGGCATCGCCGGAAAAGAGCACTGCGTGCCCGTGCAACTCCACCCCGCTTGCGTGCAAACAGGTCATATGTCTATGCCGGAGCAGGAATCCCATCACCGGCCCAAGAAAATAGACAGCGAGATCCTCACTGGCGAGCGGTGGCTGAACAGTGCCCCAGACGCGTTCCGCCGTCTCGTCGACAACAAAACGGGTGCCGTCAGAGTAGGACAGTTCGTAGAACTTTCCGTTGGCGTGTTCGGTCAAAACAAACGAGGGATCGGCGGTTCTTTTGTCTTCTGGTAGGTGGGAAAGGATACGGCCGGGCAACGAGGTTCCGCGCTTGGCCCACTCGGGTTCCGGGCCGGTTTCAAATCGAAGTGTAAAGCGCGTAGCGCCTGATGCGGATGGTTCCAGGCCAGGAATCCTGGCCGACGAATTGATTCCAACACCATAAGCTCGGTAGGAATAGCTCACAGGAAAGTCGTTTACGAATGTCCGCTGAAACTTTGGGCCAAATTCAGCGGCCGGTGTGGCGATTTGCTCCCCTGCCACCAACGTCAAATCGGCCCGCTCTGCCCGCAGACTTGGTCATCTCAGACAAATTCCCGTAAACAAGCAGCTTGGGTGACTGGTACGGTTTCTTCTTCGCGGATGTTTCAGACGGCTGCTTCATTTACGCCCCTCTGCTGACACTCTACTTAATCGCTATCCTATTTTCAACGGCTTTCAACCAATGCAAGAGGCTGACTGGGCGTAGGCCTATCCAACTGAGAGAACCCTTAGAATGATAGAAAGTTTCGCACCATTTGCCCCAATTTACAAATCTTTCCAGGCTTTCCGGCGCTTCCCGTGGCAGTCTGGAAATCCACTCTCGACGCCCTGCGCACACTTCCAAGGGATCCTTCCGCAAAGATGTTTTGGGCCTCTCCACCACTGCGCTCGGAAGGGCGCCTCTCATGGCTTTGCGGCACAGTTCTTTGTTCACGCACCACGGAACCGGTGGCAGGCGTAGCAGGAAAGTCACCATCCGTAGATCCAGCAGAGGCGCCCGGGTTTCCAGCCTCACGCGGTTCCACCCCGCATCTTCCGTCTCCAACACCCCGGCCCAATATCCTTGATGCAACGCTCCATAAGCCTCCGGGTGGAGAGGATGTTCCCGGCTATTTTTTCGATTCTTCAATTCCAGCCAGCGTTGCCTTAGGTTCGCCCGCGCTGCAAAGTCATCGTTGAGCCATTCGGGGTAACCTGCAAAGGAATCCTGCGTTTTCCGCAGCCGGCCCAATTTGCTTCGGAATCCCCCCCGCAGCGGTGGGATGCGCTTGTGAGTCCAGAAATACCCGCCAAACTCTCGCGCAATTTCTTTCCAGTCTCCCGTCCGCCACAGATGCACCAGGTAGGGCCATCCTTGGCCGGTCAGTATGTCATCGCCTCCATCACCGGCCAGCACCACGTTGGAGTGCGCCGCAATTCTCTGAAGCTGCCTTCGCTCTCTCGGGAAAAACACTTCCTGATTGGGCTCGGGAATTCTTCCTTCTTCGGTCTCCGCTCCCTCGAACGGGGTCAGCTCTGTTTCCTGCAGAATCTCATGAGCGATATCCATGTACTGTGCAGTAAACTTTGCGAAAGCAGGTTCTGGGTCATCGAAGAATTGCTCCCAGCTCACGGTGAAGGCCTTCAGTTCTTCCTTCTGGTTGCGTTGGCTTGCGATCTGCTTTGCCACCGCGCACACAACGCTCGAATCCAGGCCGCCGCTCAAATAGAGTGCCGTCGCACCCTCGGGCAGCCGATCGTTTACCGCTACTTTCAACAGATCGCGATAAGCCTCCAGGTAATCGTCCGCGTGTTTGAGCTGCAGCGGCTCTTCAATAGGAAGCTTCCGGAAACGGCGGACTTCCACGCCACCTTTTGAGAATCTCAGGACATGGCCGGCGGCAAGTCTTCGAATGTCTCGATAAACGGTTCGTGCCGGCTCGACGTTCCAGCCTTCCAGTAAGAAATCCCCGAGAAATGCTTCATCCAGCTCCCCGGAAACTTCAGGGACGGACCGCAAAATTTCCAGCGTGTTGCTGAAGCAGAAAACTCCTCCCGCCTGGGCGTAGTAAAAGGGCCGTGCCCCGACAAAGTCCCTGGCGCACCACAAGCTCTCTTCTTTGGCGTCCCACAACGCAAACGAGAAATCTCCAATCACTCGTTCGAGGGAGCCGTCGCCCCATTTCGCCCAAGCTCGCAGAAGGAGCTCTTCACTTGTAGCGTCCGCCTCAGCAGCGCGTTGGTTCTGCATTAGCTGCTTTTGTAACTCGTGGCGTCCGTCCAACCGTACGTCTCCCCACAGGCAAAACCTTTCCTCCCAAATCACGGGTTGTCGCGACGATTGTCTTGCCGGGCCTGTCCGCATCCATACGAAGCAGCCGCCCACGCCCGCCTGCGTCCAGACGCTTTTGCCATCGGGCCCACGGAAACTCAATTCCTCCGCTACCCTCTCCAGGAATCGCTCTTCGACGGGCTTTCCAGCCTGCCGCACGATGCCGAAAAAGCCGCTCATAGCTTCTCTCCCGGCAAGTCTGAAATTTCGCTGTCGAAAACTGCGTAGTGCTGGTGCACCTCTTCCGCCTGGTTGAGTGCCACACCCTCATATTCAACCCAGGCGTGCGCCTCGAACTTCTCTGGCAATTTTCGGACACCAATACGCAGCCCGGCGGGAAGACTCTGTTTCTGGAGGAGGTACCACAACGCCAGAGATTCTTCGAGGCACGTCGGGTGTACGACTCCGTAGTGAGCCCCGGCTCTCACCATCCGGCAAGTCCTCTGCACCATCTCAGCCGCTTTCTGTTTCGGCCTTTGCTGAGGCGAGATCAGCGACAGTTTCTTCTGCAGCGCTTCTTTTGTCTTCTTGAACCCGCGGAAGCGCAGCGAAAGGGCGATTAGTGGAAGCAGGGTCACGGAGCGCCCAAACAACTTCCGCGCTTCCGGATCCAGCGCCCTATATCGCTGGAATGGTTCCCACATCGGCAGGCAATACTTTGAGCAGCCCGTTTTCGACCAGCTGCCCCAGCAGTTCTGTGAGATGCTTACGCAACACTTCTGGTTCTACTTCGAACTCCTCCGAGAGCTTCTCGTAAGCGGCCTCGATACTCGGCAATTGCGTCACAAATTCCCACATCCGTGTCCCGGTAGTGTCCAGCCCAAAATACCTTTCCGTCTCCAGATTCAAAAGCACGGTCTCTCCATCCAGATGCCGCACCATTACATGTGCCGGAACCACCACGCAATCCGAGAATGCTACCATCTCCTGCGCTCCTGGCCTTTCTGGCCCGCACACCTTCCCCATCCTGATTCGGGCGCTTGGCGACTATCTTACCGGGGATTGCTCCACTCTGCCATGTGCGCTCACCGGAATGCTCTGCTCACCCTCATTGTTTTCTTTCCGGAGACACGCTATAAACTCGAGAGTGTCCGATTCCGCAATCACTATCGATTCTCTGGAAAAATCTTTCCCTCCGGCTCGCAGTGGCTGGCGCGCATTCCTGCAACCGTTTGCCGCCCCGAGTTCCCCGGCACTTCGTGGAATTTCCCTGCACGTCAAACCCGGCGAAGCGGTAGCTCTGCTGGGCGCCAACGGCGCCGGCAAGACTACGTTGCTCCGCATACTCGCCACGCTCCTCCTCCCCACGCGCGGCACCGCTGTTGTCGCCGGCTTCGATTCCGCCCGCGAGCCTGCGGCGGTCCGCCGCCATCTGGGCTACCATGCCGGTTCGGACCTGGGTTTCTATTCGCGGCTAACCGGCGGCGAAAACCTGCGTTTTTTCGGCCGCCTGAACCATCTCTCCGATTCTTTACTACAATCGCGCATCCCCGCCCTTGCCGAACGCTTCGAACTGGGTGGTGCTCTCGACCGTCAGGTGCGCGCCCTCTCCTCGGGCACCATCCAACGCCTGAGTTTGGTCCGCGCGCTTCTCCACCAGCCCAAAGTGCTTCTCCTCGATGAACCCACCCGCAGTCTCGATGCCCTCGCTGCCGCCGATTTCCGCCGCTTCCTGAAATCCGAAGTCCTGGCGCGTCAAGGCACATCCCTTCTTTTCGCTTCTCACACACTCTCGGAGATCGAATTCCTGGCGGACCGTGTAGCCATTTTGAAGGAAGGCAATCTCGTCGCCTTTGACACGCCGGGGGCCCTCAGGTCCAAGTCTGGCGCGGCATCTCTCGAGGAAGCCTTCTCCCGCCTCACCGGCCACAGCGCCCACTCTATCGAGGAGTCGGCTTCTTCATGATCCGCGTTCTCCGCGATTGCCTGCTGTTCTTTCAACGCGATCTCCGCATTGCGAGCACCTACCGCAGTCCGCTTGTTCTCGAACTGGTCGAAGCCCTGTTCGGTGCCGCCATGTTTTATTACGTAGCCCGCTTCGTCGATTCCCCGCAACTCCGCCAAGCGCTTCCTCAAGGCAACTCGTATTTCGCTTATTCTCTGGTGGGCTTCGTCTTTTTCGATTATCTTCACGCGGCTCTGGATTCCTTCGACCGCAGCTTGGAAGAAGCGAGGGATACCGGCACGCTTGAGCCTCTTCTGGTTACCCAGGTCTCTCTCCCTGTCATTCTGGTTGGTTCGGCCTTCTATTCATTTGCGGTCACCACCCTGCGCATCGCTGTGTATCTTGGCTGGGGCGCCGCGCTCTTCCGCTTTCCGCTTCGCTCGGCAAACTGGCTCTCCGTCGCCGTGGTTCTTGTGGCGACTTTGTTCGCTTTTTCGGGGTTGGGTATTTTCTCCTCCGCCTACTTGTTGCTGTTCAAACGAGGCAATCCTGCCAAATGGTTTTTTCTCGGCGTTTCCAGTGTAGTGGGAGGCATGCTGTTCCCGGTCAGCATCTTGCCGGATTGGCTCCAGGTCGTTGCGCGCCTGAACCCGGTCACTTACGCTCTGGACGCCATGCGCGCTGCTCTTCTGGACGGCGCAGGGCTCTCCGCCATCGCTTCTTCTCTTCTGATTCTTTTTCTATTCGCGGCCGTCCTTCTTCCCGCCTCGATGTTGGCCTTCTCTTGGGCTCTCCGCCGAACCAAAATCACCGGCACCCTCTCGCATCGCTAACCTTGCACGGAAACCCTGCGCGTCCTGCTCCGGTCGCTCTTCCAATATCGCCATTGGCTTGCCCCCAATACAAAGCCGGCTCCGCTTGGCAGAGCCGGCTTGCGAACAGCAGGAATCTGAATCGGACTTACGGCTTCTTCTTCTTTCCGCCCACCTTCGTTTCAATCCCGCCGGTAAGAGCCTGCACCGCCTCCAAACCCTGTTTCGCCTGTTGGCCGTACGGCCCATTGGGATCCAACTCGATGGCCTTCTGGTACGCTTCCACGGTCCCCGGCTTCAGGGTCACTTCCAATTTGTCGCCCACCTGTTTGTAATCGGCCGAAGCCACCAGGCACGCCCCCAACAAATACCAGCCTTGTGCGCTCTTGGGGTCCGCCTGCGTCGCCTTCTGCAGTGGCTCCACGGCTTCCTGCATGCGACTCACCTGGTACAGGCTGATTCCGAAATTCCGCCATGCCATTCCGGCGTTCGCAGGATCGAGTTCTGCGCTCTTCGAGTAGGCGGCCCTCGCCTCATCGATCTTTCCGGCACGCGCCAGAAGGTTGCCCAGGTTGTTGTAGTAACTGGCGTTGTCCGGCTTGGCTGCCACCGCCTGCTGGTAGGCGTTGATGGCTTCGTCGTTGCGTCCCGCCAGGTCATAGGCCTCACCCATCCGCGCCCAGAACAGATGGAGATTGGGATCCTTCTCCGGCGCGGCTTTCTGGGCTTCTTGGAATTCAGCCACCGCCTGATTCGATAGATCCATCACTTTAGCCTTGGCGGCATCTCGCTGATCCGCAGGCGCCTTGCTCACTTCTGCCTTTGCCATCCGCTCCTGCTCCAGGATGGCCACTCCTTTTTCAAAGTGCTGCTTCATCCCGGTAAACTTTTTTTTCTCTTCCTCCTGTTTCTTCATCTGCGCTAGCGCGCCCGGATTCTGTTTTTCCATGATCTCCTTGAAATTGAAGTCGACCGGCGGGTTCTCGGTGCTGCCGCTCACTTCGAACGTGATGTTGAACGGATCTTGGAGTTGCGGCGGATGCACGCTCACCGTGTACTTGCCCGACCGCAGATTCAGGAACACGTATTTGCCGCTCGCATCCGTCTTGGTCTCCTGAGTCGCACCCTGGTCGCTCTTGATCTTGACTGGCAAGTCCGGCCACGGCTTCCCGTCAAAATCGATGATGGTTCCATTTACGTTTCTGCCCTGCGCGGCCGCCCGCGGCGCAGCAAAGCTAAGTAAGCCTAGCGTCAACAACGTGGCGAGCGCGTACGCCTTCCTAAATTTCGACATGCTCCATTCTCCTTTTGTCTTTGAGGAGCTTCGGCCTCGGTCCTCCGGCCGCTGTGTCACCATTATCGCTCACTTCCAGCACATTCCAATGGTTCGAATGGCGTTCTTAAGCCAGGCCCGCCGCTCGTTTCCGATAGGGGATCGGGTCGGTGATTCCCGCTTCCGCGAACGCCCGCAAACGCAGCAGGCAGCTGTCGCACTTTCCGCACGCCAGTTCCTCTCCCTGATAACATGACCATGTCAGGTGCAACGGCGCACCGAGTTCCATGCCACGGCGAATGATCTCGCTTTTCTTCATCGTGATCACTGGCGTGACCATCTCGATCTCTGTCTCCGGCTTGGTCCCTACGCGAATCAATTCCTGAAACACGCGGTAATATTCCGGCCGGCAGTCGGGATAGCCTGAACTGTCTTCAGCCACGGCCCCAATGTAAATGGCCTGCGCGCCAATGGCCTCCGCCCAACTGACTCCCACGCTCAGGAAATGGGCATTCCGGAAAGGCACATAGGTCACTGGAATCGTGCTCTCGCTTGGTCCCGCCGCCCCCAATCCATTTTCCGGAACCTTGATCTCGTTGTCTGTGAGCGCAGACCCTCCGATCGCCCGAAAATGGTCCAGCTTGATAACCAACCGCTCCCGCACTCCGTAGAAATCCGCGATCTCCTCGAACGCCTGCCTCTCGCGCTTCTCCGTCCGCTGTCCATACATGGCGTGCAACAAGGCCACATTTCCGGCCCCGTGCCGTTCCAGGGCAATTGCCGCGCAGACGCACGAATCCATCCCGCCGCTCAGGAGCACAACTGCTTTGCGCTGATCGTTCATGGTCCGATGGTCTTCCTTCGCAGTGCCTTTGCTCGATTCTTTTGCTATTCCGCTTGCACTCAAACGCCGCGCAGCGCGGGGTCCCACACGATCTTGTGCAATTGCAAGCCGAGCCGCGCGCCTGATCCGTCCTCCAGCATCCATTCCACCAGTTGCCTGGGTTCCAGGCCCTGCCATTTCCCTTTCGGATCCTCATGCACAGGTGAGAACAGCACCTCGTGCGCAAGCTCATCCAATTTGTGTTCGCGCGTAAAATCTCTGGCGAACTCGTAATCTCTCCGGCTGGAGATCACGAATTTCACTTCATCCTTCTTGTTCAATTCCGCGAGGTTGCGCATGTCGAAGGTGTTCGGTTCGCCGGAATCGGGACACTTCACGTCCACGATGCGGATGACTTCCTTCGGCAGCCGCCCGATGAAGCGCTCTCCGCTGGTCTCGACCATGACCGTGTAACCCGCCGCTAGCAAGCGTTCCGCCAGTGGATAGATCTCTGGCTGCAGGAGTGGCTCTCCACCGGTCAATTCCACGAGCGGCACGCCCGCCGGCGCCCCTCCCGAGCGCCGGTTGAGCAGCTCCACCCGCTCCACCACGTCTTCCACGCTCATCTGTTGCCCGCCGTCGAATGCGTACGCCGTGTCGCACCAGGTGCAACGCAAGTTGCACCCGGTCAGCCGCACGAAGATGCAGGGAAGGCCGGCGCGCGTTCCCTCACCCTGAATGGATTTGAATATTTCCGTGATGTACATAAAGCACTACGAATGGATCGTTCGACGCTATTGCCCGCCGCTTTTCGCCTTTTTCCCCGTTCGTTTTGACAACCAGTAAATCCCGCTAAAAAACAGAATCATGGCCACAATCAGTCGAGGATAGCCGGGCGCGACTCCCATCATCCGCAAGACAACGATGTAACCAGCGGCGACAATCAGCGCGGGAATCAAGACGATTAGGATGGAACGGTTCATCCCTTTCCCGCCTCCTCGGCCCCTTCATGCCCCGGGGCAATACTTGGCCATCGCCGTATCCGTTTCCCAGATCACCACATCGGTCAGCCGCGCTCCCGCCGGCAAATCTTTCAACTGCCCGTTCACCTGATCATAAAAATACTTCGCCATGTTCTCTGCAGAGGGATTCACGGTCGTGAACGGCTCCAGGTCATTGATGAATTGATGGTCCAGCCGCTTGATTACCGCGCGCATGGCGTATTTCAGCTGTGTGAAATCGACCAGCAATCCGATTCCGTCCAGTTGCGGCCCCTCGAGCGTGACCTGCACACGATAGTTGTGACCGTGCGGGTTTTCGCACTTTCCCTTGTAACCGCGCAGGGCGTGTCCAGCCGAAAATGTCTCTTCCACGCTCACTTGGAACATAATTGGCTTTCTTTCCTCTTCTTCCCTGGAAACTGCTCAGGCCGATCTGCTGGCACTCAAGAACCGCTCGACTTCCCCTAGATCGTGCGTCCTACGATAGCGCGGCAAAGACTCAAGAAAAATTTTACCATACGGCATCCGCGAGATTCGCGTATCCAATAGGGCCAGGACGCCGCGGTCGGTCCTCGCGCGAATCAGTCGCCCAAACCCCTGTTTCAGCGCCAGAACCGCCTCGGGCACCTGGAATTCTGCAAATGGGTTCCGGCCCTCCTCCTGCAACGCACGAACGCGCGCCGCAACGACGGGATCGCTCGGCACCGCGAAGGGCAATCGGTCCACGATCACACAAGAAAGCTGATCGCCCGGCACGTCCACTCCTTGCCAGAAACTTGCCGTGGCGAATAGCACGGCATTTGGCGTGGTCTTGAATCGTTCCAATAGCACGGACCGGGGCGCGGTCCCTTGGAGCAATACCGGGAAATCCAATCGCCCGCGCACCCGCTCGAACAGATCATTCATCTGCGCATAACTGGTGAACAGGCAAAAGGCGCGTCCCTGGCTCAATTCGAGCAACGCCACAATCTCATCGGCCGCCTTTCCCGCAAACCCGCCGTCCCGCACGTCCGGCATGCGCTGCGGCAGGTAAAGCAGCGTCTGTTCCTCATAATCAAATTCAGGAGGGAGAGCACACTCTTTGGCATGGTCCAGCCCCATTCGTTGCCGGATGAATTCGAAACGTCCGGCCACCGTGAGAGTTGCCGACGTCAGAATCACGGTGTCGAAGGATTCAAAGAGCCGCTGGCGCAAAATCTGGCTCACATCGATGGGCGTGGCCGCCAGAAAGACGCCTTTGTTCCGGCGCTCGAACCAGTACACGAAATTTTTTTCATCAGACTCAAACAGGAAGGTAAACTCCTGCCTGATTTCGAAGCTGCGGCGCGCGATGCGCAGCAGCTCTTCCGGCTTTGGCGTCAAGGCCGCGAATTCCGTCTCCAACCCTTTCAGGGCATTCAGCAGCGCATCGTAGGCCTCGCGGTTCTGCTCCAGAAAGGCTTCGCGCTCGCGCCGCGAAAAGGGGAACCGGCCATCCTTGGGAGGAAACGCGTCAAAAAATGACCGGCTTTTTTCCCGGATGCGCTGGGTTCGCCGAAGCAAGTTGGGCGTCCCCAGGTGCGTCAATCGCATCATGTGGTCCGCGTCGCGTGCCAGCTCCTCGAACCGGAAATTGGAAATCTGTTGGCCAAAGTAATCGCTGGCCACATCTTCCATTTCGTGCGCTTCATCGAAGACCACCGCGGAATACTCCGGGAGGATGCTGCCAAAATCGTCTTGCTTCAGGGCAAGGTCAGCGAAAAACAGGTGATGATTCACGATGATGAGATCCGCTTCCCTGGCGCGATTCTGCATGGCTGTCAGGAAGCAGGGCTCGAACTGCGGGCATTTCTTGCCCGTGCAGGTATCGCGCCGCGCGTCGATCCGCGGCCACAGCTCCGAATCGTCGGGAAGAAAAGTGAGTTCCGCGCGGTCTCCGGTGTCCGTGAGCTTCGCCCAATCCCGAATCTGCCGGAAGGCATCCACTTCCTCCAATCCTTTCAACAGCGGCTGCTCGCCCATGGCGTGCATCTTGGCCAGGCACAGAAAGTTTGACCGCCCCTTCATCACTGCCGCTTTCCATTCGGGCGCGAAATGTTTTTGCAGAAACGGCACGTCCTTCTGGTAAAGCTGTTCCTGCAAGGACTTCGTCGCCGTCGAAACCACCACGCGACGCCCGCTGCAAATTGCCGGCAGTAAATACGCGAGCGTTTTCCCCGTGCCTGTTCCCGCTTCCAATATCGCGTGGTGGTGATTTTCAAATGCGTCGTCAACCGCCTCGGCCATCTGCAACTGGCCCGGCCGGTTCTCGTAACCACCGATCATGCATTTATCGAGCAATCCGCCGGGGCCGAAGATTTCTGCCATGGAGGGTTTGGTGCTGTTTGAACCTTTGCGGGTCTCTGGATTCGGAGCAAGATCGCGTTGCTCGCCAGCGTGGTCACTTTTCATTTGGCGCGTGGGGGCTTGCCGGGGAACAAGCTCCTCATCCAGGGGAGCGTAAACCCGCTCGGGCACACCCTGCCTATCCTTTTTCCTTGCCTCGATGGAACCCGATTTGGAAGTGCGTTTCGCCAGAAAGCCTGCCTGATTTCCTTCAATTATTTCTTGGCTCCTGAAAAACTCTTTTTCGTTAGGGGCCGGGGCTTCAGTTCACCCTGAGCTTCGAAGGGCCCCGGCGCAAACCCCTGAACGCATGGGCTTTATTAAATCCTGCATAAGTAATGTCCTAGTGCCGTTCGAACCTGTTCGAGCAAATCCACTCAGCTATTTTCTTTCCATGTTCGCGTCCGATTCTTGGACCGTCATTTGGCCAAAATAGTTGGAACGGCACTAGCTTGTCATTCCGGGCTGTAGCTCAGGCCTTTAGGCCTGAGGAATTTGCTTTTTCCCTGCCCCGATAGGACATTCCTTCTGCAGCTTTCAACAGCCCCAAAGAAAGACTTTCCGCTGTTTTTCAGCATCCTCTTGAAAGTCCTACGATACCACATTGGTCCGGACCGCCCCTCGCGGGGCCCCGCAAGTTTGTAGTAACGTAGCGACTGGCAAAGCAGTCTCACTATTGTAGCGAGCGTCCAATGCGCCGCACTTCCGAGAACCCAGACAGTTCGAGATTTAGAGCATTCGCGGTCGTCCTCAGCCTGGTTTTGGCGTCGCCCCTTTCCGCGTACGACTTTCCCCTGTCGGAGAGCGCCATCCGCGACGCTTATTTCCTCGGCAAGCAACAAACAGGCCTGGGAACGGATTTTCTGGCCAAGTACAGCCGTTCAATTCCTGAACTCAAAGTGGAGCCCTACATTTCCAGGGTGCGGATTGAAACGCCTTTCTTTCAAGTGGCAGAGCAGGCCAGCAAAGCCCTGAACTACAGTGCGCAGGATGCGGTGAAGGACTTCTACGGGAAGCGTGCGGTACTCCGAATGTATCTTGAAATCTGTTACGAAGCCGACGCGCCCCTTCCGAATTCGGTCAGAATCGGCGTGATCCAGAAAAACAAGCCGGTCGTCCCGCTCTCCGATGAACGCTCCGCTTTCTTCCCGCCCACCGATGTGTATACGCGCGTGCCGAATTTGGGAGAAAAAGTCATGCTCGAATTCGACCCCACGAAGTTCGACTCTTCCACTCTAACCATCCGCATTGACACCCCCAACGGCCAGCACGCCTCTACCGAGTTCGAGCTGCAAAGCATCCGTTAGCATTCGCTGGGTCTGAGTGTCTTTGTCCCTGCCAAAACTCCACGCGAATGGGCGCCCCTCCATGCCCACCGTTAACAGTTGGACACTTTCTCCCTTTCCTCGGTGGTGCCCGTTTCACCCCGGCGCTAGAGTGTCTGCGGGGGATTCCCAGCCGTCCGGTCCGTCTGGCGCGATTTGCCTAATCCTGTCGTGGGGTGTGCCAATGAACTCAAAAAACTCCCTTCTATTTGTGGCGCTGGCGGCTCTTCTCGCGCTGAGTTCCTGCAGCGGCTTGAAAACTACCTGCGTAACAAACTGCACTACCAGTGGGACCGCTACGCTAAGCATTACCCTGTATGACACGCCACCGACCGGCATGAACTTGCTGAGCTTCACCCTTCCCATTACCGGGATCAGCCTGACGCCTTCCACCGGCAGCAATGCCCCTATCGCAACCACGGCTGCCTCATTCGAAGCCACTCACTTGCAAACGGACTCGGCCCTTATCGCGGACGCGGTTTCCGTTCCAGCGGGCACTTACACTACCCTCAACGTGGTCCTCGGTCCCACCACTGCCACCTCCAATATCTTCATCAACGAATCCGGTTCGACCATCACTTGGACGACCGGCAAGGGCGGTTCCTGCGCAAATGGCGCGGTGTGCATCCTGCCGGCCGGTGCGTTTTACCAAATTCCCATAGCGTTGCCACTGACCCTATCCGGAGGTCAGGATTATTGGATTGGTCTCGACCTGAATCTCAACAATGCCATTACCACCGCGGGCGGCCTCACTGTCGACTTCTCTCAGGCGGGTGTCCTTACAGCGATTACCACTCCCCGCACGGGCATCCCTTCTCCGGCCGTGGACACAATCGAGGATTTTGTCGGGAGCGTCACCGCCTACACTAGCGGCAGCAGCATCACCGTCCAGTCCAACATCAGCGGACAATCGATCACTGCGGCCCTGACAAGCAGCACCGAGTACGACGCTCCAGACGCCACCTACAGCAACTGCAATGCTGCGCCTGGGTGCATCAAAGTCGGCAGCACGGTGAGTATCGATGCCCTGCTCGGTCTCAATGGCACGCTTACCGCCAGCGAGGTGGATGTTCTGGACGCCACCGCGGTGGATGAAGTAGAAGGTATCATCTATCCCACCGGAACCGCCAATACCTTCGCACTGATTGTTGCCGATAGAGATGCGGCCTCCGGTAACGCTGTGCTGGCTTCCGCTACCTACGGCACGGTCATCTTACTGAACGTCACCTCTTCAAACTGTCTCGTGGATACGAAGACTCTCACGACTCCCTTGCCCAACCCCAGCGGCTTTTCCAACACCAGCGATCTCCTCGCCGGGCAGGTGGTGCGCGCGCAGGTGAGCAAAGAGACCTCCAGCAACGGCACAATCTCAGCCACGGCCAACAATTTGCTCCTGCGCTTCTCCCGGCTGACCGGCACAGTGAGTCAAGCTGCCGGAGCAGACTTCAATTTCACCCCGCCCTCCTACATCACTGTCCTGAATACGGGATTGGGAGCATCTCCGTTGGCCTATACCTTTAACGGCTACACCGCTTTCGACGGGATTCCTGACGCTTCGGGCATCACATCCAGTTCAACCGTTTCCATCCGGACGCTTTTTCTGAACAACACGGCACCTAACTTCGCTGTTGCAAAGGTTCGCGTCCCATAATTTTCCTCCGCCTCCGCAAAAGGTCACGGGCCCCGGAAGTTCCGGGGCCCGTCCTTTTTTTCAGATGCCAGTAATCAGAGTCCGGCGACGGTCGTGTTCGGCGGCAAGCCAGTCCCTACGGGACCGGTCGGCATCGAGGGGATGTTGGGCGCCATTACCGGCTGCAGGCGGCGATACAGTGCCAGCGAAATCGCTCCGAGTCCCCAAACAATCACGGCAAGCTTTATCAAGCTCCCAAGGTAGGGGATGGCCATGCACACACGCAGGAGCACCACACCCACCGCCATGCGCCCAATCAGCGGCCAGGTCTCGTTGGTCTTTCCGAGAATCCATTGCCCCACGGCCGTGCCGACGATGATTTGGGCAAAATAGAGCGACGCGTACCACAGGAAAAGAGTGGAAACCCCAACGAACAATCCCACCACCGTCACGCAGGCAATGATGGCCGCGATCGGAAGCGCGAAACCCACCAACACACCGAGTCCAAACGACGCGCCGACCTTCTCCACGCTCGCGGCTGCTTCCCGCGAAAACTGTGGCAGAAGCGAGAGCAACACCAGTCCGAACAGCAGGTAGGCTGCGGCCCAAATGATTCGCCAGACGTAATAGCCAACGCCGCGCTCCCTTCTTGACCCATGTTCCAATTTCTTGTACTCCAGCGGCGAGGCAAGTTTCGCTTCCGCGGAGACATCTGCGGGTTTAGCGCCTTCAAAAAAGGCTTTGCCGCCAATGGAGGCGCCGCTGTTAATACTCAAGGATTCACCCTGGGCGCGCATCTGGCCGCCAATAGTTCCGCTAATGGATCCCTCTCCGAAGTAGGCGAGAAGGTCACGGTCCAGCTTGCCATCGATGGTCAGGGATTTGCTGAAGCTTGTCAGGCTGCGGCCAATTCTTCCGCTGGAATCCAAGGTAAAGAGTTCTGTGAAACTCGTGACGCTACGTTCGACGTTACCTGTAATGGTGATGTTATTGACAAACCCTCGGATATTTCCATCCACTTGTCCGCTGATGCGAAGACTCTGGCAAAAGCAGATAATGTCGCCGGTGATGTGTCCCGAGACTTCCACTTGCTCGCCAAAAGCGTACAAGTCACCGTCAACGGTGCCTTCTTCCTTGAGGTGGTGACCCATGGCGAAAAGGTCGCTCTTAATGATTTCATCCTTCTTCACATGGATGGATTCGGCCTTGCGGAGTTCCGCGGCCGAGGCACAGTTTGGCATCATCAGCATCAGGCCCATGCCCGCAAACACGATTGCCGCAGCCGCGCCGCGCCGCAAATGCTTGCGCACGGCGAAGAGCGCAAATCCTGCCAGCGAAGCCAACGCAAAGAATTCGAACAACGTAAACATGGATTGCCATCCTTTCCAGAGGGCGCCCTGAAAAACAAGCAGGCTCATCAGATTCGCGCCGCCGAATCCAGCTTGCTCGAACCGTTGTTGCCAGGGCTCAATATATCCCGTGTAGAGAGCGTAGACGCCCAGCACTGCCAGGCCAAACACCAGGCCCCAAATCCACTGCATGGACCTCTTCACCTGGGCGTGAAACTCTGCTAGGCGAGCCGGCAGGGGTTCATCTTGCTCCAGCATGGAGCGCGTGAGAAGGCGGGATTCGCGGTCCAGCGCGCGCAGCAGCGTCAGGCATTTCTCGCAGGTCTGCGTGTGAAGAGACACTTCGTGCGCGCTCTCCCGGTCCAATTGTCTTTCCACGTACATCAGCAAGGTGAATTCATCCACATGCTTGTTCGCCTTGTTCTCCACGTCGCTCACCCGGCCCCTCCCACCGTCAGCGCCGCGTCTTCCTGCAAGGCCTGGCGGAGTTCGTGCCTGGCGCGCAGCAGGACCACACCAACAAACGGCCGGCGCACGCCCAGGGCATCTGCAATCTCTTCGTAGCTCATCTCGGAGTAATAGCGCATGACCAGGGCCATGCGCGCTCGCGCTCCCAGTTTGCTCAAGGCTTTTCGCACTGCTTCGCTGGTACGCTCTTCGATGAGCCGTTCCAGTTGATTTGGTTCCGGCGCTTCCAGCGGAAGTTCGTCCGCATCTTCCATGTCCTTGTCATGGCGGGCCACGCGGCGCCGGAGCAGGTCCCAGCAATGGTTGGCGGAGACCTTGTAGAGCCACGCGGTGAAGGAGCGGCTGGGATCGTACTGGGCGAGTTTGTCGCGCAGCTTCATGAAAATCTCCATCGTGGCGTCTTCCGCATCCTCCTTGCTCGGCAGAGCGCGCCGGCAAAATCGGAAAATAGCCGGTGCATATTCCCGGTACAGATCGCCCCAAGCCTGGGTATCCCCAGCCCTGGCCCGGGCGATTAAATCCGTAGGCTCCGTTTTTCCCGGCACGCTCTCCCGGCCTGGTCTCAGCGGTTCCATAAGCTAGTACGCAAAAGGGAACTCAAAACTATCACAGGTTGCAACCTAGAGGCTGCAAAGGACACGATTCAGGGAAAAAGTGATGCCAAGAGAGGAAGGTGCCGCTTCCCAGGCAAGGGCGCGCAAATCAAAGAAAAATAAGTGCTTAGTGTGAAAGAATGGCGTGCCGTGCTCCTTCCCTTGCGGGCCGCGACCAGTGCTAGCGCACACGGCAGACGGAGCGGCGGGCCGCACGGCTCGAAAAAAACCACGGCCCCGGGACCGGCCCGGGGCCGCGCACAAAGCAAAGAAGCTGAGCCTCGGTGAAGTTAGAAGGTGAACTTCGCGGCGATTTGCATGCTGCGTGGTCCGCCTCCCCCAAGAACTGGATAGCCAGGGCCCACGTCCGCAGTCACGGTTAGGGGAAGGTATCCAGTAAGGCGTCCATTGGTTCCAAATCCAAATGGAGCGGCAGTTCCGAGAGTGGGATCCGCGAGGAAATTGGGCCAGAGCGGGCTGGAAAAGTTCGGATGATTGAACAAGTTGTAAGCCTCAAAGCGCAACTCCATTTTTAAGCGCTCCGTGATGTTTGTGTTCTTAAAAATGGAGAAGTCCATTTGGCGGAAGGCAGGTCCAGCAAGGGAGTTTCTGCCCTCGTTGCCGAAGTGGCGCGTCCCTGGCGTGCAAGTTGAAGCCGTGCCATCGAAACCGCTGGCAATGGGAGTACACGGCACCATGAATGAGCTCAGATCCAGGAAATGCGTAGGATCGCTGTAATTGTATTTGATGGGACCCACAACGTCCGGCTTTGAAAAAAACGTTCCCGAGCCATCGTAGTCGTCGGATTCGAGAATGATGTGAAAAGGCGCGCCGGACTGCACGGTCAAAATGCCGTTGAGGCCCCAACCGTTGGTGAGCTTTTCCCAGCCCCCTTTGCGATTGGGAAACGCGTAAGTATAGTTCCAAGTAAGACGCTTTCGGATGTCGAAGTTCGAGTTGCCACGGTTAGCCGCTGGGTTGGTGCTGTCCGAGGGTTGCGCAGCGTTGGGAACATAGTCTTCGCCGTCGCTTGCCGTATCAATCGAGTGGGACCACGTGTAATTGAAACCGCTGGTAAGACCATGCCAATTGTCTATTCGCAAGCTAGTCTGCAGGGAATTGTAGTTGGAGTTCGCGGCGCTTTCTTCCCAATAAATGTAGCTGAAATTGCTGCCGGTTAGCCGCCTCGGCACGGCCACGTTGAGGGCATCATTAATACAATTGCACCCCAAATCTGCGGTCGTAATCTGCGCCTGCGAAGGCTGGTTGATATCTCGGAAGTCAAGCAGTCTGTGCCCCTGCGAGCCCACATAGCCCACTTGCAGCACGATGTGGCGGCTGAACTGTTGCTGCAAGTTCAAGTTGTAGTTTTCTAGATAAGGGGTTCGAAGATGCGGGTCCACGCCGAACGCGTCCGGCATGGGCGCGTAGTTGGCGAGGGGCCCGAAAACGGCCATGCCGGACGCGAAGGCCGCGCCCGTGGGACTTGCCGTGGAAATCTGGCCGGCGCCGGGAAGTCCGGAGTAAGCCGGTCCGGGATCGAAACTGCTGCTAAAAGGCAGATGGCCGATGAACATATCTTGGGAAACAGAGTCATAGAAGATGCCGTACCCTGCCCGCAGCACCGTTCGGCCCTTCCCGGTCAGGTCCCAAGCCGCGCTCAGGCGCGGCGAAAAGTTGTCGTAGTCCGGTTGGTACAGGCGACCAGAACCCACCGCGAAAACGGCCCCGGTGGTGGGATCAACATTGTCGAACATGCCTTGTTTTTCCCCTACGATACCGAAATAGTCGTACCGAAGACCCAGATTTACTGTTACGCGCGGAGTGAGCCGGTAGCTATCCTGCACGTATAATGAGTGTGAATTCTCGAAGGTATTGCGATTGGTGTCCCCAATATACTGCGCGCCGCCATCGTCGGGAACACCAGCCAAGAAGGACTCGAGGTCACTGAACTCAAGCTTGCCGCGAAACGTGCGATTGAAGATTTGCGAAACCGTGGTTCTCCGGAATTCGTAACCGAATTTGATGTCGTGTTTCCCGGATTTCCAGGAGATGTTGTCTATAAAATGCCAGTTGCTGTCCACGCGCTGTCGCGGATCAGCCTTGTCCGAGCCTAATTGTGCAAATCCCCCGACTAGCATGACTGGCAGGCCGAAGTTGTAAGGATTGCTGTTGTTTGGCGTGCCCGGTCCTACCGTGTCGAGGCCGATGGAATCGGGATCAAAGCTGCGGTCCTGGGGGAAGAAACCTTGCCTGAACCGGTTCCACCCTAGTCGTGCCTCATTGAGAATGGCTGGGGAGAAGATCTTCACATAGGAAATGGAAACAAGTTGTACCCTCGTTGGGGTATCGGTGTCATAGCTAGGCAGCGCCCCTCCGCCCGTCAAAGCCAGCGGAAAGAGCTGCGTGCTGTCCCCGATGTAGTAGCGCCCCGTCAGCAGATTGTCTTTGTTGAAGTTGTGGTCAATCTTGATGATGCCGTTGTCCACGCGATTGGAAAATGGCGTGGAGAGCAATGCATTATCCGGGACAAGCGTCTGCTGGATCGCATCCTGAGGAGTAGCAATGCACGACCCCGGAAGATTCGCAGCGGGCCAGGCAACACCCTTGGCGCTCAAAAGGTTTTGAATGACCGGATTGATGCCTCCGGCGGGGGTATTGTTCGTGATATCCGCCGTCGTCGGAACGCAACTCGGGCTGCTTTCGGCGCCAATCTCGCGCACTCCTTCATAATCCACGAAGAAAAAGGTCTTGTCCTTAAAGATGGGCCCACCAAGTGAGCCACCAAATTGATTCAAGTGGAACGGCTGCTGCGGTCCCACGGAAGCTTGATCGAAATAATCGCGGGCATTGAGTACCGTATTGCGCAGGTAGTCAAAACCAGACCCGTGCCAGTCGTTGGTGCCGCTTTTCGTCACGATATTGATGACCGCCCCGGCGCTGCGGCCATATTCTGCTTCGAAGTTGGAAGCCACGCGCACTTCGGCAATGGCTTCGATCGGCAGAATGGTAGCCGGGGTGCCGAATACACCCGCTTCGTTAATGGCGGGGTCGTTCCGGTACCCGTCATTCATGTCTGTACCATCCAGTAGGTAGTTATTGGAACGCCCTCTGGCTCCATTGACCGAAATCGTCCCAAACGAACCGGGTGAATCTGTAATGGCGTCGGGACCAGAACTGACTCCGGGGGCGAGCAAAATGAGCTTCTGGTAATCGCGCCCGTTTACCGGAAGATTCCCCGCGACTTTCGATTCCACGATGCCTCCCAGGGTATTCGAGGTGGATTCCACCATGGGCAACTCTTCGCCCAGCACTTCGACTCTTTGCGTCAACTCGCCAGGCTGCAGCGTGAAGTCGGCGCGCCGTTCACTGGAAACTTCCACCGTGACGCCGGTGACTACGCCGGTTTTGAAGCCCGCCTTTTCACAAGTTATGGTGTAGTTGCCAATCTGGAGTTCTGGGGCGGCATAACTTCCGTCGTCGGAGCTGCTGACCGTGCGGGAGATGCCAGTATCAACATTCTTGATGGTGACCGTCGCGCCGGTTATGGCAGCGCCCGAGGAATCAGTGACATTCCCGAGGATCGTGCCCCGAAACGTTTGAGCATTCGACTTGCTAGCATTCAGAATCAGCAGCGCGGCGCAAAAAAATGCCAATGCGCTCAGTCGGCGGATAGACCTGGTCATATTCCTCTCCTCCACACCTATACATGGCATCTCGAATCCCCGAGATGGATCAGACGCTCCCCCCGAGAAGCGCCTGGGGACACCCAGCGAAGTAGTGGGGGAACCATACTCAGCAAGGGGGCCCAGAATCAAGGTATTCCACCATGAATTTTTTTAATGGCGGCGATTCGAAATACCGAGGAGGCGTAGGAAGGTAGCTCGCTAGTTGTGGATTGATAGCGTAGATTGGAAGATTGAGCATTCTATCGAAGAATGCTCCGTGGAGAGCGCGGAGAAAGTCATGGCACAGAAACTGCCATCGCTAGTGATTGTGGGACGTCCAAATGTGGGTAAGTCCACGCTCTTCAACCGGCTGACCGGTACCCGCCGGGCCATTGTGACCGACGAGCCCGGCATCACGCGCGACCGGATTTATGGGAAATGCGAGTGGCGCGGCCGAGTGCTGGAGGTGGTGGACACAGGCGGAATTATTCCGGACGACAGCGCGCTCATCCCGACCGAGATTCTCCGCCAGGCTCACGTGGCAATTGAAAATGCGGCGCTCGTGGTGTTGGTAGTGGACAGCACAGCGGGGCTGACACCGATGGATGAAGAGCTGGCGCGGCTGCTGCGGAATACAGGCAGGCCGTTCATGGTGGCCGTGAATAAAGTGGATTCGGCTATCCAGGAAGTGCATGCCGGGGTGTTTCATGCCCTGGGTGCGCCGGTGTTTCCCATTGCGGCGGAACACGGCACGGGCGTGGACGATTTGCTGGATTTAGCGCTGGAGCGGGTGCAAGGGCACAACGCGGCCGAGCAGCCGGAAGAGCCGAAGCTTGTTGAGATTGCGATCATCGGGCGGCCGAATGTGGGGAAATCGACGCTGCTGAACCGGTTGGCGGGGGAGGAGCGATCGATTGTTACGCCGATTCCAGGTACGACGATGGACAACGTGGATATGGACGTGGTGCGCAACGGGCGCGTGTACCGGTTCGTGGACACGGCAGGTATCCGCCGCAAGAGCAAAACCAAGCTGGTGGCAGAAAAGTTGAGCGTGGTGATGGCGCGCCGAGGACTGGAACGCGCGGACGTGGCCATCCTGGTGGTTGATGGCGAACAGGGTGTGACCCAGGGCGATGCCACGATTGCCAGTTACGCGGAACAGTCCGGGCGCTCGGTGATCATCGTGGTGAACAAATGGGATTTGGCGGTGGAAGCGGCCCAGCGTGCCGCGGATGAAGCGGCGAAAACCGCCAAGGGTAAAGCGAAACGAGCGAGTGCGGAAACAGCTCCACAGCGTGAGATTGACAAGGGTAAGCTGCTCTATGAATACGAACGGATGGTGCAGGAGAAGTTCAAATTCTTGAGTTATGCGCCGATCGTGTTTCTTTCGGCGAAGACCGGCGAGCGCGCCCAGAAGCTGTTTCCCTTAATTGATGAGGTGGCCGCGGCCCGGTTGCGCAAGATTCCCACGCCGGAGCTGAATCGCTGGCTAAAGGAAGAAGTGGACTTGGGGCGGGCGAGCAATCCGAAGGCGCGCCCGGTACGAATTTACTACATCACCCAGGCGAAAGTGGCGCCGCCCGTGTTTCTGCTGTTCACCAACCAGAAGAAGCCGCTGCACTTCAACTTCGAGCGATTCCTGGAGAATCAAGTGCGGGCGAGATGGGATTTTATCGGCACGCCAGTGCGCTTCATTCAGCGCCTGAAAAAACGCGGGGACAGAGAGAGGGCGTCCAGCGAAGAGTGACCAACCGTGCGAAAGTCCCCGGAGTTGACTTGCCGGCGTTTTCGCCTAGGATGGAATCGTCCCCGCCCGAAGATGACCACAGAGATGGAACCATGAGCGGCACCGCCGCAGCGCCTGTTTCCAACGAAGCCCGCACCTACCGCATTGGCGAAGTGAGCCGGCTGACGGAACTGAAGCCGTTCGTCCTGCGCTATTGGGAGAGCGAGTTCCCGATGCTGCAGCCGGTGAAGAGCCCGAACGGCCACCGTTTGTACCGCCAGGAAGATGTGGACCTGGTGCTGAAGATCAAGCGCCTGCTGTACGACGAGGGATTTACGATCGCAGGCGCGCGGCGGCACTTGCGGGGTCTGGCGAACGGCGGTGGTGGGGCGGCGGAAGGTGGTTTGGGGGAAGCGGGTTCAGGAGACGCGCCGACAACGCAGTTGAACCGAAAAATGCTGCTCGATTTGCGCGATGGGCTGCGCAGTTTCTTGACGCTGCTGGAACGCAAGTGATAGCCTTGAGATTGGCAGACCCCGCGCTTTCGCCGCGGACGCGGTCGGGGCGTAGCGCAGCCTGGTAGCGCGCACGCTTGGGGTGCGTGAGGTCGCTGGTTCAAATCCAGTCGCCCCGACCATTCTTTCGCTTCCCATTGCTAAGTCCTGCATAGATAGTGTCCTACCTTGTCATTCCGAGCGAAGCGAGGAATCTGCTTTATCCTTGCCCCGATAGGACATTCCTTTTGCAGTTTTCATTAGCCCAACAAAATACACAAAGGTGAAACTTCGCTTTCTTGGGACGGCCCCCGCCCCGTGCAACTCCCCCCGTTACATTTCAAGGTAGACGTGGTATATGCGATCTGCTCATTCCCTGCATCGAATGAGCAGGACTATTCAAGAGGAGATCGCGCATGATACACAGACCAACTCTCGTTCGACTGGGAGTGTTCTTTGGAGCACTTCTGCTGATTGCCTCGGGATCAAGTTATGCGCAAACTTCACCCGCCGGTTCGGGGACGGTTACGTTCACGGTGACTGCGGTCGGCAAGAAGGAGGATGCGCCGCCAATTGCCAAGGACGACGTGCAGCTCTTTCAGGGGAAGGAACGCAAGCAAATCGGCGACTGGATGAAGGATGAAAACCTTTTTCTGGTGATTCTCATTGACGATTCCATCGATACCGCCGCGGGCAGTCAGTGGGAGTATTTGAAAGATTTCATCATGGGACAACCCGCCACCACGCATATCGCGGTCGGCTATCTCCGGAACAACACCGTCATGATTGCGCAGGATTTCACCACCAACCATGACTTGGCGGCGAAAGCCCTGCGGCTGCCGATCGGTACCGGAGCTCTCGGTTCCAGCCCGTACTTGGCGACCATGGACATGCTCAAGCGCTGGCCACAGACAGGGCCGCGGCGCTCGATTGTGCTCATTACCTCTGGGATCGATTATTTCCGCGGCAACGGCTTTGGCGTCTTCAGCCCGGACCTGGATTCGCTGATCCGGCGGGCGGAGCGCCAAAACACCAATATCTGGTCCATCTACTATCCGAGTTCCGGACACCGCGGGCGCGCGTTCTACTTGGTGAACTTGGCGCAGACCAATATCGACAAGCTCTCGGAAGACACGGGAGCGGAGTCGTTTTTCCTCGGTTCCGGTGTGCCCGTTTCGATCAAGCCCTACTTGGATGAGATCGCAACGCACCTCAGCAACCAGTACCTGCTGACCTTTGCGGGTTCCGGCGGCCCCAAGGGGAAGTTTCAGAGTGTAAAAGTTAAAACGGAATTGCCGGACGTTGAATTCTTTGCGCCAGCGGCCGTTTTCCTGCCACCGGGCTCCTAAAAAAACGAGCGAAAGAAAAACCGGCGGCCGCCCTCGCCATTTCAGGGCGCCCCATTCATGCGCACAATCGCGGCGGCGCCTTGGCAATCCTCAAAGACAGAACGAGCTGTCCCCAAGTACAGTTTCCGGCTATCATTCACAGCCGTATCATTTGGTTCACAGGTGCGAGAACCTGCGCAACAACGCAGCTCGATTTCGCGTCTAATAATTGAAAGGAAGAAAAACCAAGTCCCAGGCCAGCAACAAAAGGCAGGGAGAATCGGCGAACTGGCCCTAGTGGTTGATCGTCAACAAATTCGGCGCCTCGTGCTTCATGTTGCGGGCTTCGTGCTGGTCTTCCTGGCCGCACACTGGTTGCGCTACGTTTCGCTCCGCCCCGATCCGCTTCTGCAGGGCTATCTTCAGATCACCACCGGGTTGTTCGCGTTCGTGTTCGCCGCTGTGGCGCTGGTACGCTTTCAAGGGACTCAGGATCGCATCTCGCTGATTCTGGGTTCCGGTTTTCTCTTGTCGGGAGCCACGCTGACCGCCTCGAGCGTCCTTTTCTTCCAATTGAACCGTGAGTCGATGGTTGGATTTCTTTGGGCTCCGGTGGGCTGGTGGATCAGCCGGCTCGTGCTGGCCCTTCTGTTTGGGGTTGCACTCCTGGTGGAGCATTTCATTCCGCGCTCGCGCCACCCGCGCCTGGAAATTGCCGGAGCGCTGTTCTCAGTCCTGTCGCTGACTTATCTCATCACCGCTTCCCTCCGAAAGCTGCCGCCCGACGTTTCGGGTCATCCGAATGCCTTGATTCCGAATCCGCTGCATCTGGTTCCCGCGCTGATCTTCCTGGTCGCGCTGTACGGCTACCATCAACGCGAATATATCCTGAACTCCGCTTTCGATCGCTCCATCTACGTGGCGGTATGGCTGAACCTGGCGGCACAGCTTGCCGCTTGCCAGTCGGTGAGGCTGCTGGATGGACCGTTTGTGTTCGCGCAACTGTTGAATGTGGGCAGCTACATCCTTCTTCTGGGCGGTTCCCTGCTGGACAGCGCGCGGGTCTTCGAGCAGGTGCGGCATCTGGCCGCCAGTGATCCGCTGACCGGCTTGGCGAATTACCGCAAGCTCCTGGACGTCCTGGACACGGAAACCGAGCGCACGCTGCGGTCCGGCCGGCCTTTTTCCGTGCTTCTTCTGGACCTCGACGGCCTGAAAAAAATCAACGATACCTATGGTCACTTGGTGGGCAGCCGCGCGCTTTGTCGCGTGGCGGACATTCTCCGCGTTCACTGCCGCGCCATCGATACCGCGGCTCGCTATGGCGGAGACGAATTTGCCGTCGTCCTCCCCGAAGCCCAAGAGGAAGAAGCACAACGCGTCGCTTCCCGGATTCACGAAACTTTGGCCACGGATCAAGAGGCGCCGCTCATTTCCGTGAGCATCGGCATCTCCGTTTACCACGGCGAAGGCGAACGCGTCGAAAAACTGCTGAAGGAAGCCGATCAGAATCTGTACGAAGAGAAGGCGCGGCACAAGGGCAGCGCGAAATCCAATGAGGGTTCCCGGCGCCGCACTCCGAAAAAAACCTGAAGCAGCGGCTGAGTTCTCTCTAGAAGCCATCTCATCAATGAGCCTTAGGGGGTCGGAGCTTCAGCTGGTCCCGAGCTTCGAGGGGCTCCGACATCAAGCGCTTCAAAAGCTGGGCTTTAGCCCCTGAGGAAGCTTCTCTTTTCGAGTTCGCCCATTTATGAGATAGGTTCTAATGTAATCTGTGCGTTGTCTCGCGTCGGGAATGCGCTTGCAGCAGAACTACCCTCGATTCGCCAGCTTCTTTGCCCAATGCGAGAGATGATTCAGCGATTCCGTATCCGTGGGATCCAAGTGCAACGGTGTGATGGAAACTTCGCCGGCAAAAATCGCGGCGTAATCCGACTCGGCATCGAGGTCCATCTCGCGGCCGAGGCGCTCTTCGCTCAGCCAGAAATACCGGACTCCCCGCGGGTCCTCGCCCTCGCGCAGCACCGTGCGCGTGATTTTCCCGGATTGCCGCGTGAACTTTACCCCGCCGTTCCAGCTTTCCGGCACGTTCACATTGAGGAATACCTGCTCTGGCAGCTTTTCTCGCAAAATCAGCTCCGCCGTTTCCCGCGCCAGCCGCGCGGACGGCGCAAAATCCGAATTCACGCGTTTCGAGCAGAGCGATACCGCCAGGCCGGGCACATGATGAATCACCGCTTCCCTTGCCGCGCCCACGGTCCCGGAATAATAAACGTTTTCGCCCAGATTCGCGCCTTGATTGATCCCCGAAATCACCAGGTCGGGCGGCTCATTCAACAATTTGTGCAGCGCCACGATCACGCAATCCACCGGAGTGCCATCAATCGCCCACTCATTTTCCGTGATCCGGTGGCAAACGATCGGCTGCCGTATCGTCAGCGACTGGGCTGCCCCGCTGCGCTCCCAACTCGGAGCCACAATGTGGACTTCCGCGAAATCCTTCAGCTCCTCCGCCAGCGCCCGCAATCCTGCGGCGTCATACCCGTCGTCGTTCGTCACCAACACACGCGGTTTCTTTCCGTTCGGCATACACGCTCCTACTTCCATTCTACCGGGAGTCACAAGCGATTCGCGAATTGCGGTGTCCCACTCTCGGCTTTTTGAGGCTGGGTCCGCAGTCCGGAATGTCGGTGCGCCGACATTGATAAGTGAAGTAGTAGTAAACATTGGGGTTGGCTGGAGGCCGTTTCTGGAAAGGCGCGGATTCCCCAGGGGCTGAAGCCCATTTCGCTTGTGGGCGCAAATGTCGGAGCTGAAGCTCCGACCCCCTAAAGCTGAGTGGAAGCCGGTTTTTGACCCCCCACCCCGGGGGGTACGCGTAAGTGCGGGAATAATTGGACTTACGGGCGAATGGGCTGTAAGTGCGGGAATAGTTGGACTTAGGAAGAAAGTGGCGAGTGGCTGGTGGCGAGTGGCGAGAAAAGGACGAGACAGGATGCAACGGCGGAGAGGTTTCACCACACCGGTCGGGTGGGGGAAGAGTGGCGTGCGGCGAGAAAGAGACGAGGCAAAATCTAAGGCAGAGACGCTGACAGTGGCGAGTGGCTGGTGGCGAGTGGCGATAAAAGGATGAGACAGGATGCAACGGCGGAGAGGTTTCACCACACCGGTCGGGTGGGGGAAGAGTGGCGTGCGGCGAGAAAGGGAGGAGGAAAAATCTAACGCAGAGACGCGGAGAGCGCCGAGTTTCGCAGAGCAAAAAGGAGGAGCGAAGGGAATGGCGGGGAGGAGAGCGGAGGTCACGGCGGAATCACTGGGAGCGGCCATGATTCTGGTCGGTGGTGGAGGAAGTGACAGCGGCAGGTTTGGGTGATTGGGTGGGAGTTGCGGCGGGGGCGGAGCTTCGGCGGTGGGGGGAATAGGTGGCGCGGATGGTGGCGCTGCAGATGTTGTAGAGGTCGTGGAGTTCGCGCTTGTTGAGTTCTTCGGCTTCCTTGCCGGGCTTGGACAGGAGGATCAGTTGGCCGAGGTAGCCGAAAGTGGCGGCGCGGCGCGTGGAGATGCGATTGGCGGCCATGGCCTTGAAGACGCGTTCGAGGGCGCGATGAACGTCCAGATGGCCATCGGCAGGAGAGTAGAACTGGGAGAGTTCGGAAGAGAGATCTTCCTCGACGGGCGGCCTGGGACGGTTGAGGGCGGCGTGGGAGCGGCAGAAGCCGTTGAGGGAGGGAACACCGGGCATGGAACAGAGGCGTCCATCGGCGTATTGGTATTGGCAAAGGTTGGTGTAAGAGGAGTCATCTCGTCGGGCAGTCATGGAGAGAGTATACAGAATGGGTAATGTACCGACAAGTAACCGTTAGGACAATTTTTGTAAGCTTTCGAATGACTGTGGAAAAGTGGGAGGGGGCAGGGTCTACTTGCCCCAGTACTGGAAATTATCGCGGCCAGCGTTTTCGTCTTAGTGTGAAATCATCGGGGTCGAGATCGTCGAGCGTAGCTGGGTCTTCATTGTCGGTTTCGTCCTTGAGATGAAACCAAAGCAGCGTTAGTACAGCGTCGTAGTTGGGCAGTTGAACTGAATGCTCAAGGACCCGTTCGACTCTGTCCGCGTCCCGATGGTCAAGCCACGTCTCTGATGAAACTTGCGCGAAGTCCTTCTGTCCATCTCGTCCCTTAGCGACCCTGCTGGCGTGGGACCCCTCGCATGGCAGAATCTCCTTCGGCAAATAGAAGGGCAGTCCTTTGCTCTTCCTATACCATCGCGCTCGGTTGCGTTCGCTCCAGACAACTGCGCAGGCGAGATCCGTCAGGTTAATGAAGCGAAGCGCGGTGGCCGTGAGGCTTGTCTCGAACTGATTCGCGACACGCGCAATCGTGTCGAGAGAGGGGTCGCCCAACCTTAGAGGTCCCCGCACATTGCGAGCAGGCAACAAGAGTTCAACGGCGAATTCGTTGGCTTGCGACTCGGGCTTAAGCAAATTCTCAAGCCATGTTTCAACCATTCCGGTCGTACACACGTTTTCGAGCGTTCGGTGGCCAGGAATAATGTAGTGACCAATTTCATGAGCTATGGTGAATCGCTTACGGGTTGGCTCTCGGATGGTCTTCTTTATCGCGATTATTCCTTTGGGTCCACTCAGGGCACGCACCAGTGACCCCTCAAAAGCTTGTGCATCCACTTCTTCTATGCGTAAGCCAATGCGTTCCGCAATTTGGGCTAGGTCTGGCTTTCCTTGAATTCCCAAGCGATCCAGGAGACGAAGCGCGAGTTCTGAAGGAGACGTCACTTTTCCTTGTCCTTTGACCAATCTCTCTTTAGCTCGCGAGATAGTTTTTCAAGTAGTTCCTCGTCGTTTTGCGTGCGCTCTTTTCGATTCCGAAATGAATATGAAACCTCTTGCACTGGTCCGCGAATGGGGTTCAGCAGAGCGTCAATCAAAGTGTCTGTGGATTCCAAGCCCGTGGCAGAAAGTGCCCGCTTGGTGAAGTTTAGCGCCTCAGTGATGTGAACGGGTACTGTCTGCCCTGCCAAGCGGTACTTCTGGGCCGCTTTGGATGCCAAATCGGAAACTGTTTGGGCAGGATTCCTGCCATCCCCGAATTCAGCAAACAGCGCATCGAGTTCGGCGGGGTCTGCGTCGAGGGGGTTCCCTAAGATGCGTTCGACGCAGTTAATTAGAGCCTTGATCTCTTTTTCGTCCATGTCCGACATCCTCGTAGAGTTCCTTTACACCCGCGACTCGCAAGAGCATCTTCCGGCAGTTGATCACTTCCCCTTCGTCCACGCGCATAATCTCTGCCAGCTGTTGATTTGCCTTACCGCCGACTGTGATCTTTTGGCTGGCGTGAATAAAATCGCAGAGCCTTTGCTCATGTTTGTGGCCTTTGATTAGATTCAGAAGTTTGCCAGTAAGTTCCGTTGCTAAGATGCGTTCATTCAGCTCACCCGCTGTCGAGGCAGGGTGGGTTACTCCATCGGGATCGTCGTCAGCTGGTAGTAATGCCTTCTCGCAGCGGAGGTAATCGATCAATTTATTGTGTAGTACTGCGCCTAGGAAAGTGGCCAGCGAGCCCTTCTCTTTGCGCCATCCTAAGGCGTTAGGAGAGAGCAGGTACTTGTTCAGAATCTCGCTCGCGAGATCCTCAGGAGATAACCCACAATGCATGACAATGTTGACTCCACCAATAAGGACGACTGCGTACAAGTACAACCTACGCCAGAGGTCGTCCAAGTCTAGGGATTGGTAGCGGTTCCGGGGAATGGGTGGTCACCTCAATCTCATTCGGGCCCTCTGTCATGTATACGAACATCCCCTAGAATTTTGGCCATGAGGCAGTATTTTCTTGCTGTTGGCCAAAATTTGGGCATTGACTCGTATTCTACTTGAAACCAGTTGGGGCGCTTATTCGTACAGGCTTGATTGGCAGGAACGACAGTCAAGAACCACCGGCTGTGAGAAGCGGTGCTTCCCGCGTCCGTCGGAATCGCCCTTCGGAGGCTTTATGGAACTAGATCCCGAATTTCCTTCCCAGGGCCCAGCGCAGCGAAGTCAGGTGGCGGCGGGCGATCCAGAGTTACAAAGACTAATACCGACTGATCGACGTAATCACCGTGCTTTGCTCGGCTTTTTCAATGAGCAAGAGGTACGCCAATTCCTGCAAGGCAAGGTGCAATCTGCGGAACAGTTTGACGAAATCATGGGGCGTTGGGGCGTGGCCCGGTCGCGGATCTGTGCCCTGCCTCCGTTTTTGAACGAGCCAGAAATCAGGCCCATTCTAGAGCCAGAGGTGCTGCTTGAGATTGAAAAAGTAATGCAGCTTCCGGAGTGTAAGCAAGCATTCCCTGAAGGAACGTGGAGCGTAAGTCTCGTGGAATTGTCGGGAATCATAGCGTTTCAGCCCGGTTTAGATACGGAGTACGCGTCGGGCGGCGGTGAAGACCCCTTGAGTCCTGGCGACCTACTCTCTGCGGTGAAGATTAGCTTTCCATTCGGCAAGACAAGCACTCTGGCCGTGAGTATGGACCAAGCGCAGAAAGCTATTACCGTCAGCGGCGTGAATCCGTCGCTCCAGGTAGTTGGGTTGACCTGGGGTCAGCAGGCGGCGATAGGACCATTCGCAATAACGTTTTTTGTTAGCGCCGGCCCCAACGTCATGCAGGTATCGCGGTATCGGGGTCGATGTTTCCTGTCGAACGGGTACCACCGCGCGTACCGACTCATGAAGGCAGGGTTCACGCATATTCCATGCCTACTCAGGAATGCTTCTGACTTCGCGCAGACAGGGGCGTTTGGTGCTGGCTTCTTTCCTGAATCCATACTCATGTCTCCGCGGCCTCCGCTCTTCATCGATTTCGAGGATGGGGACTTGGGAATTGATGTTCCGGTTCACAGCGCGAAGAAAATGGTTCGGATTCGACCGGACGAGTTCCTAGCGATTGGCTGACAGGTGTGGGTGATTAGGCGAGACCGTCGTGCTTGGGATAGGCCAGGAGGCCGCGCCCGACTAGCCTCTTGTCGCTCCCGAGTTAAGTTCCAAAGTGATATTTTCTGATGCAGCCGCGGGCGGGCGATAAAACGAAGTTGTGAATCCGTTTTGAGGAGCAACGCGATGATAAGATCAATTACGACTTTCCGAAACCCCGTCGCTGCGATTTGGCAGCACGCCATCCACAAGGCCGTCTCCCAAAAGAAACCGGGCGAGAAGCTCTATCTCAGTTCGAGGGAGCCAGAGATGACGCAATTTAACGCTGCGGTCGATGCACTGCAAAAGAGCAAGCCGATACCAGCTTCCGACGGCTTTGGCCACGTAATCGGGGAGTGCGCCAAGTTGGCGGCGGAATATGTCTGGGCGGAAATCACGCACAACACTCAACGAGCATCCGAGCTCGAAAATGAACTTCGCTACAGTACGTGCGACCCACTCTGGACAGCCGCTCTGGCGATTTACTTGGAATGGAAGGCGTCGCTCAAGCCCATCCCGTACGTGCCCTATGCAAGCTTGGACGAATTCGTAATTCCTCTGCCCGATAAACCGGATCTGGTTATCGGCGTGATCGCAGATTGGGGCACGGGCCTGGATGACGCAAAATGGCTGCTTAAGGAGGTAATGAAGAAGAACCCGGACATGTTGATCCATCTAGGTGACGTCTACTACGCTGGGACCGCAGATGCGTTCCGCAACAATTTCCTCGATGTTATAAATGCTGGTGCGCCGAACATTCCCGTCTATACGCTGTCCGGCAATCACGACATGTACGGGGGCGGCGCCCCCTTTTATTGGGTTCTGACTCAGCTAAATGCTACGCCTGCACTTAAGCCATACCAGCAAAAGGCGAGCTATTTTTGTTTGCGAAGCGCCAACTGGCAGATTTTGGCTATGGATACCGGATACCACGATTGGGATCCGGTCACCGTGACAACCAACATCACGTACCTGGATGCGAAGGAGGCGGCCTGGCATGTGGATAAGCTGAACAACGCTGGAGGTCGGCGAACGATTCTGCTATCGCACCATCAGCCTTTCACCGCGTTCGGAGATGGAATTGGCCGGGGATCGTCAGGAAAGCCTCTTGCTTACAATCCAAATCTTTATTCCGTCTTTGGGCCTTTTCTGAACAACATTGCGCTTTGGCTATGGGGGCATGAGCACAACTTCGAGTTCTTCAATCCGTATCTTGGCTTGAAAAAAGGACGTTGCGTCGGCGCTTCGGCGATCCCCTGTTACGAGGCACAAAACCCTTACGGTCTTATCCAGGATCCGGACCTGCAGGGTCAGAGCGCGTTGCCGAGTCTCGCGCCGGGGATGCTTGAGTTGGGCGTCAACTCGGACGGCTGGTATTTCCACAACTACGCGGTCTTGAAGTTACGGAGTCCCAAGAGCCAGTTCAAGGACTCACAAATCGATTATTACGAACTGGACTCGGCCAATCAGGGACAGAGCATCCTGATGGGTGGCGAGGTGGTTCCCTGAAAGAGGCGCACTTTCTGGTGGTGGCGCACCCTTACGCCTTTCCACGGTGTCGGGGTCGCAAGGCTCGTCCAGACCGGTTGAAATCACCCCGCCCCAAGCAGCCCGGGACAAGCCGGCATGAGAGAGGGGTTAGTGAAGTGCGTTTATGTCGGAGCTGAAGCTCCGACCCCCAAGAGGGAAAAGAACCGACCTGAAGGTCGGCCAGTACAAGGGCAAGAGCGGAGGAAAGGCCTCACCCCTGAAGGGGTGAGCTACAGGCGAAGGGGAGAGCTACACAGGCGGAGAAGGGACTACCAGAGTAGTTCGTCGGGGTCTCCGGACAAATCCATGCAATCAGGTTCGAGGGGAGATTGACCTTTCTTTTGATAGGAGGCGGCGCTGGACCACTTCCAATCCTCGGGGTTGGCCACAAGATTGCGGGTGACTGGGTTCTGGTGAATGTACAAAAGCTTTTCTGAAACATCGCGGGTGCGCCTGCAAATGTAATCGAAATAGCGAGGTTGCCAGAATGAACCGGAATGGCGGCGGTGCCGCTGGACGGCGTAACCGCTTTTGAATTTCCACCGATGCATGATGCGGGACAGGGAATCCAAACGGGTCACGAAGAGCAAATGACAATGGTCCGGCATCACGACATAGCCGAGCAAAGGGAAACCGATGGAACGGCGGACCGCGTCGAGAATCGCCAGTAATAAATCCATTTCGACGGGGCGGAGAAGCGGAACATTCCTTGAGAGGTTGGTGGTGATAAAGAAGAAGCGATCGCATTGAGCGATGCGCCGAATCCTGGACATAACTATGCGAGTATATAACTAGAGCATATATGGGGCAATCCTGTAGCTCAGGCCTTTGAGGCCTGAGGGTTTTCATTCGTGTCGGCAGGATTGCGGAGGAAGAAGACCAATGTGGCCAATCGTGGGGTGGGTTGCCCGGGTGGGGAGAGGGCTCACCCCTTGAAGGGGTGAGTTACAGGCGGGACAACCGTTACGGGGCAAGAGCGGAAGGAAAGGAAGAGAAAGGCCTCACCCCTGAAGGGGTGAGCTACAGGCGAAGGGGTGAGCTACAAGGGCAAGAGGGAAGGCAGGATTGGGTGACCATCCCAGGGAGCTGGGCAGGGATAGTTATTGCCACGATCCCTCCGCTGCGCTTCGCTCCGGTCGGGATGACAGAGGAAAGAGCGCGCAGTGGGTAGCGCGACAAACGCGGATAATGCTCGCGCCGGGCAAACCGCGAATTTTCTTGCGACCGCCGGCGCGGCTGTTTCTGGTGTGGTCTTTGTGTTCTGTGGGAGTGGTAGAATCCCCGCGTGGGGGTCGCAAGATGGCTGGCGAAAAGAAAACTTTCGTTGCCCGTGCCCTGTTTCATCACATAACCCAAACATCGAAATTCGCCACGTTGTTGGTCTACCGGGATGCGGCAGGCACATACGAGCTATTCCACGATAGCGACGAATTCCACGGCGCCCTTGCGGGCACAGAGGATTTCATCCTTTCGGAATGGCGAAAGGCAAACCAACATCTAATTGAATCGGATTACCAGCGCGACTGTCTGTCGGTGATGGGTGGGAACAAATTCCAGCAAGTCAGTTCTTGAATTCTCCACAAACGGCTGTGCTGCTAACCATTGACATTGCGGGGCGCCCCGCACGTCGATTTTACGTGGGGGCTTTGAAGGGGTGCGGGTCGCGGCAGAGATGTGCCGCACCTACGGCGCTGGGAAGAGGAGGTAAGAGCAGTGGGGAGTGGCGAGCGAGAGAGGAGGTGACAAAGGCAAGAGGGAACGGCGGATTGAGTGACCATCCCAGGGGGTTGATTGAAAATTCGAAATGCGAAAATCGAAATTCGGGCGAGTCAAGAGCGGAAAATCGAAATTCGGGGATCCTAGAGAGGACGCCAATCAGGAGATTGGCGTTCCCGGCGGACAGTTGGGCCGCTGGGGAGGAAGAGGCTGACGGATGCAGATTCCTCAGGGGCTAAAGCCCGGTTAAATCGGGAGCGGAGATGTCGGGGCCTCGGCCAAAATTCGAAGCACGAAAAGCGAAATTTGAAAATCGAAATTCGGGCAAGGCAAGAGCGGAAAATCGAAATTCGAAAAGCGAATTTTGGGAACCCAAAAAACGGCTGCCGCTGGTAACAACTAAAGGAAATAAAATGGAGGTCGCCGCGGCCCGCGTGGCGTTCAGGTTTAATTCTCAACAAGAGAAGAACAGCCCACCCTTTCTCGGAAGAAAGGGTGGGGCACCCTCGGTTCAGTACCCGTCGATTAAGTAGCGACAATGGAATAGTAACACGGCACCTGAAGAGCAAGATCAGATTGGACTACGATTGAATTAGCCATCCGGCCCGTGCGGGGAGCGAGCAACGCGAGTCGAAGGATTTCTCTTCTCCTGAACCGCCAACTGTGAACTGTCAACTCCAATTCCTACAGGATGGAGTAGATGGCGGGATCGATGGCGAGGTGCGTAACCGCTTCGCCGCTGATCTGGTAGGACAGGCCCTGGCCGCGAGAAAAGTGGAGGAAGCGGCTGATGTGGTAATCCTCGTCGAAGCCGGCGAAGAGGTTTTTGGTTTCTTCGGCGGTGAGGCCGAACGCGGCGAGAGCGACGGGATCGCCGAAACTGCCGGCCAGCGTGGCGTAGCGTTCCACGACTTCGCGAAGGTTCATCATCGGCGCTCGGAACTCAAGCCCACCTTTCCGAGGGTTTTTTCGGCACGGCTGGAGAGGCTGCTGAGAAGTATCCCAAAAACCTTTCTTCAGGGGCTAAAGCCCACCCACTTTAACGGCATTACGCCGGGGCTGAAGCCCCGGCCTCCTAAAGAAAAAACTTTTTCCGCAAGCCGCCAAGCAGTGCCCTCCCGAAAACGATGGAAAAGAGGCTCCCTCTCGCGGGAGTGTAGCGCGGCTGGGGCTGCGGCGGAAGATGGAATTTGGCGGGAGGCGGGGCGATCCGGTAAGATGCTGGACTGCATTTCCATTGACGGGAGGAAGGCAACATGAGCTTGACCGTGGGACAAACCGCGCCGGATTTCGTGCTGAAAGATCAGCAGCAGAAGGAAGTGAAGCTCTCGGAGTTTGCGGGGAAGAAAAAAGTGGTGCTGGTATTTTACCCGCTGGACTGGAGCCCGACCTGCACGAACGAGCACGCCTGCTTCGTGAACGACATGAAGAGATTTGAAACGCTGGACGCGGAGGTGCTCGGGTTGAGCGTGGACAGCGTGTGGTCGCACAAAGCCTATGCCGAAAAGATGGGGATCAAGTATTCCCTGCTGGCGGATTTCCATCCGCGCGGCGCGACGGGCGAGAAATATGGCGTGTACCTGCCCGAAAGAGGGATTACCGGCCGGGCCATCTTCATCGTGGATAAGCAGGGGAAGGTCGCGTGGGCCAAGAATTACGACACCAAGGTCGTGCCGGACATAAAAGAAGTAGCCGCGGCGCTCGCCGGCGTGAAGTGAGAGAGCAAGGGAGCAAGACAGCTCGGACTTATTTCGCCGACTGCGGAGCGGAGGACGCTCCCGCGAACGAGCGCACCAGTAGCACCAGTTGCCAACGTTGCTCCTCGGTCAGGCGCTTCTTGAAGGAGGGCATCGGCTTGCGCCCCTCGGTGATCTGGAAAAAGATCTCGCCGTCGCTCACCTTGCTCATTTTGGGGGCGTCGGTCAGGTCCGAGGGAGCGGGGTCGTACATCATGGCATCGGAGCCGTCGCCTTTGCCGCTGTCGCCGTGGCAATTGGCGCACTGGTCGCTGTAGAGGAGCTTCGCCGCGTGGATGCTCGCTTCGGAAAGCGGCAACGGATTCTTGCGTTCATACTCCCCCGGCGGTGTGGTCCACGGAGCCTTGTGAAACGCGGCAAGCCCGATGGCGAGGCAAATGAGGCCGAGGACGCACACGAAAAGAATCTTGGGCAATCGCCGGCCGTTTTGTGAAGTTGCGCTCATGGGCAATCGAAAGTCTCGCACAACTGGGCGGCGTGCGGGAAGAGGAGCTCTGGCAAGGCGTCTTTCCTCCAGGACTCGCGCACGGCTGCTTACGGTGCGAGTGCTGGTTTTGACTGTGGTACCTTGGAGGGGAAATTCCAGGAGAACACCATGGACGATAAGCAGGAACCGCAACAGGGGCAGGGACAGGTGCAAGGCCAGGTGCAGATCAAGGCCGACGAGAAAGAGCTCCTTGGCATGTACAGCAACCTGGTGATGATTCATCACCACGGCGAGGAATTTACACTGAATTTCGTGTACGTCTTCCCGAATGGCACGCAGGGGAAACTCCTCAGCAGCATGATTGTCAGCCCCGGCCATGCGAAGCGCATCTGGCGCGCGCTGGGCGAGAATATCGCGCGCTTTGAAGCGCTCTACGGCCCGATCAAGGAAGGGCCGGCAGGGGCGCCCGGAGCCACCATTGGCCTCGTGCAGTAAGACGGGTTTTGTGCAGCAAGATGCGCCGGCAGCGCTCGAACTTGCGGCGGCCTTCCATCGGCGCTTAGGGGAGGCAGGGATTACGGTAATGGCTCTGAACGCGGGAAAATAACTCGTTCAGAATTGCCAGAGTTCTGCTGGTACGGTAAAGTAGGGGGAGTTGTTGCCACAGTTATGCGGGCCTGTAGCTCAGGTGGCTAGAGCGCGCCCCTGATAAGGGCGAGGTCGGTGGTTCAAGTCCACCCAGGCCCACCAAACCGCAAAAATTACAATCGCCGTTGACTGCTCACGCATAGCAAGGGATGCACGAAAGCCATGCCGTGATCTGGTGTGGCTGGTAACTGCCTGAAGGACGGCGGAATCCCAGGGCCTGTTCCAGATTCACAACAGGGCAACTATATTGAAACGGTTTGGGGCGCAGGGCCGGCTCAAACCTGCAGAAAGACAACGGATTAGGACACTTTCAGGTCTCATTGGTGGCCTCGAACGTGCCTGTATTGTCTTCGGGGCATAAGGGCCTGTGCATGACGGATTCTAGCCAACAATCCATCCATCGAATCGTCCTAGAAGCCCTTCCCGTCGGTGTCTATGCGGTGAATCGGCAGGGCAAGATCATCCTGTGGAGCGCCGGCGCCGAGCACATAACCGGCTATTTGCGGCAGGATGTCCTGGGACGGCTGCGCGAAGAAGAGCTATTGGAGCAGAGCGAAAGCGAAAACGACCCGCCACAGGGAGCGCCAGCGGCGCTGTTGGAAACTGTGCGCGAGGGACGCGCCGTTGCGGCGCAACTCTACTTGCGCAGCAAAACCGGCCAATCCATTCCCGTGCAATTCCAGAGCGTCCCGCTGCGCGATGATTTGGGTAGGAACCTCGGTGCCGCTAAAATTTTCGCCCCGATCTCCGTTTCTGCCATCGGCAATCGCCGGCACAGCAAGCTGGGCCCTTACGGCTGCCTAGATGCACTGACCGGTGTTCTCAATCACAGCATGATCCAGGCTCATCTGAAGGAATGCCTGAGCCTCTATACCGTGTATCCGGTTCCTTTTAGCGTGTTGTGCTTTGCCATCGACAATTTGGACAAATTGCGCGAGCGGTACGGCCAAGCAGCCGTTGATGCGACGCTTCTCGTTGTCGCGCAAACCATCGAGCACGGTCTTCGCCCGAGCGACTTTCTCGGCCGGTTGCTCGAGGAGGAATTCCTGGCCATTCTCACAGAATGCAGCGAAGCCGATGTGGCCAAAGTGGGTCATCGGCTCAGCAGGTTGGTGCAGCACGCCGGGGTGTCGTGGTGGGGAGACACGTTTCATGTAAGCGTTTCCATCGGAGCCACGACAGCCCACGACCCCGATACGGTGGGCTCGATCGTGAGCCGGGCAGAGGAAGCTCTTCGGGAAAGCTGCGCTGCGGGAGGAAATCGCGTTGTGGTCATTGCCACCTAAGGCGTGAGCACGACCGAAGGGTGTCGCACTCATGTTTGTCATTATTGGACTCGTGGTCGTCATCGGCGCCATCCTTGGCGGATACCTGATGGAGCATGGCAGTATCCGGGTGCTCCTGCAGCCTGCCGAATTGCTCATCATTGGCGGCGCCGCGATCGGCACCATCCTCATCGCCAATCCCCTCTACATTCTCAAGAAGATCGTCGGAAACCTCACCGGAGTCATCGGCGGATCCAAATTCGGCAAATCCAAGTATCTCGAGTCCCTCAAAATGCTCTTCGAACTCTTTGCCCGGGCCCGCAAAGAAGGACTGATGGCTCTGGAAAGCGACAGCGACAATCCGGATCAAAGTCCGGTGTTCTCCAAATATCCTGCGTTTCTGAAAGATCATCACGTGCAACAGTTCGTCTGCGACACCATCCGCATGGCCTCCGGAGGAGGGATTGAACCATTCGATGTAGACCAGATGATGGAACTCGACATGGAAGTGCATCACCACGATTCCACCGTGCCGGTCGCGGCTCTCTCCACCGTGGCGGATTCTCTGCCCGGCCTGGGCATTGTCGCGGCGGTGCTTGGTGTCGTCATCACCATGAGCGCGATGGGCGGCCCGCCGGAAGAGATCGGCCGCAAGGTAGCGGCTGCCTTGGTCGGCACGTTTCTCGGTATTCTTCTGTGCTACGGATTCGTGGGTCCGGTGGCAGCGAATATGGCCAAGAGCACCGAGGAGGAGCACGCCTTCTATCATGTTCTCCGCGTGGTGATCGTGAGCTTCATCAAGGGTTCCCCACCCAGCATCGCCGTGGAATTTGGACGCCGGGCGATCCCCGGCAACGTGCGGCCAACCTTCACGGAAATGGAAAAGTACATCAAGAACCGAGACGGCGATGCCTCGGCTTCTGCCGCCCCTGCCGCCCCTCCTGCCGAGCCTCCGGCCGCCTAAGCTAAGAAGTTTGCGATGCCCTCGCCTCCACCCATCATCATCAAGAAGAAAGTGAGCCACGGAGGGCATCATGGTGGCGCCTGGAAAGTGGCCTACGCGGACTTTGTGACCGCGATGATGGCGTTGTTTATTGTCCTGTGGCTCATGAACAGCAGTAAACAAATCCAGATAGCCGTGGGCGGCTACTTCAAGGATCCCACCGGCACCTCCAGGAAGGTCGGCAGCGACATGCAGGGTTCCGGCCAAAATTTCACGGTCTCGAAAGACAACATGAAGGAATTGAAAGACCAGCTACAAAATTCCATCCGCGAAATCCCCAAGTTCGATCAGCTTCAAAACAACATTGTCATGACCGTGACCAGCGAAGGGCTGCGCATCGAATTGACGGAGTCCGCATCCGGGACCTTCTTTGATAGCGGCAGCGACAAGATGAGCGTGGATGGCAGCGAACTCGTGAAGTTGCTCGCCCAGGAGCTGGGAAAGCTGCCCAACCACATCGCCATCGAAGGCCACACGGACTCCAAGCCGTATCCGCCGGGCGCGGTTTACACCAATTGGGAACTCTCCACCGATCGCGCCAACGCGGCACGGCGATTGATGCAGAACAACGGGATTCGCGAGGACCAAATCACGCAGGTGCGCGGGTTCGCCGATCAGCGCCTGCGCAAACCGGAGGCGCCGCTGGATCCATCCAACCGCCGGATATCGCTCATCGTCCAATACACGGAGAAACCATCCGCGGAAGCGCCACCGTCTTCAGGAGAACATGGGAGCAAGGCAGGAGCCAAGACTCCAGAGGGCAAACAGACCGGCTCCCAGGCCGGAAACGGAGCGAAATCGACCGCCGGGGAGGCCGCCGGAGCAGCGCGGCAAAACACGCCCGAGAAAAAGTGAGGCGTGCAGCCTGCGAAGCTGGATCGAATATGCGGCAGCTACGGCATGGCCGCAGCCATGCCCTGCCCTGACGGAAATCGCTGGCCCGGATTTCTCATAAGGTGCAATTCATCCGTTGTTTAAGTTCAACAAGACAATGTCATCCTGAGCCGACCCGATGAGGATCGCCGAAGGATCTCAACTTGGAATCTTGCACGGTGTGGCGGTTGAGATCCTTCGGGGCGCAAACGACTCGCCCCTCAGGATGACAGCGTGTTTTTGTGTCTGAATAAGGGGCAACATTGCATGTCGTGAGAGGGTCCCGCTGGCATTTGCACAGACGCACTAGCTGAGAATTTCACCGCGCTTGGCCAGCGCAGTGATGCGATCCGCGGCCCGGAAGGCCAGCGCTTGAATCGTCATGGTCGGCTGGCCACGGCCAGACGTGACCAGGCTGCTGCCATCGCACAAAAATAGATTGGGAACACCGTGCGCGCGATGATCTGGATTGATCACCGAGGACTTGGGGTCGTTGCCCATGCGGCAGGTGCCCAGCAGGTGCACGGCAAATTGCTGTTCCTGGATCGGAGCATGCCATTTTGTTTTCGCGCCAGCGGCATCAAGCAATTCCATTGCCCGGTCTTTCATCCACTCCGTCATCTTTAGATCATTGGGATGATCCCGGAATGTCATGCGCAAGGCGGGCAGCCCCCAGGCATCTTTCACGTCGGGATCAAGGGAAAAGCCATTTGATTCCACGGGCAGAGAGGTTCCGTGGCAGAAAATCTGAGCACTTACAGCAACAAGGAAAAACAAACGGCAGGCGCTGATCGCGGTGGCTCGCAAACTGTTGCACGCCATCTACGGTATGTACCGCACTCAACAGCGCTACGATGGAGCGCGCCTCTTTCGACTGTCGCCTCCCGCCCAAACGCTGCGGTTTCCTGCGCAGGCTGCTAAGACTACTTGAAACCGAAGAGAGCCCATCCAGATGGGGGCCGAGCGGATGTGGCGGGAAAGTGAGGATGCTATCATTTCTCCATGTATGCGCAAAAATTTGAGGTCAATGTTTTGATCGGCGGCGAGCGCAAACTCTGTCCACAGGAGTGGCTGGACCAGTTCTGCATGCGCAATTTCACGAATTCCGCCGACTTTGACGATACGCTTCCGGTGGGCGACGGCCGCGTCGAGGCCAGTTTCCGGCTCACGCCGGAGCGTTTTGCCGAAGGGCTTGCGGAGTGGCTGACGCGGCGAGGCAAAGGCGAAGGTAAACCGGTGGGCGTGGAAGTTTCCCGGGCTTAGGATGGAAGCGGCCGGCGGTTCCTAGCGTCGTGTCAAGAAAATAGATGAAAGAAGAAGGAGGGACTTCAGGGGCTAAGGCCCTTGTTCTTTTCGACTGGTTACGTGGGAGCTGAAGCACCCACCTCCTCAAGAGATTGAAAACATACTTCTGGGACGACACACTAGTTTGTAGGGCGATTGCTCCGTCAGGACCATGGTCACATGCACGCGCTTGGCGCCGTTCGGGGTGCCGCAGGAGGCGAAGGAGCGGAATTAATTCATGGCCATAAGCAGAAAATTCTGCGTGGCGCCAGTCATAATACGGGCCATCACTTTTCATTTTTGGGATGCGCCTGCGGCTACCAAACGCCCGTTTGACGACCGCGATTTCATTTTGTAACCTGTTCTGCCGTCCAAGACTCACTGCTAAAGGCTTCTTATGACCCAACCCATTCAAAAAGCCGTTGTTCTCGGCGCGGGTACGATGGGCGCCCGCATCGCCGCGCATTTCGCCAATGCCGGGCTACCTTGTTTGCTATTGGATATGGTTCCAAAAGATGCCCCGCCCGCGGAACGAAACAAAATTGTCGCCGCAGGACTGGAAGCCGCGAAGAAATCCAAGCCCGCCGCTTTCTTTACGCCGGGACTGGCCGCCCGGATTTCCATCGGGAATTTTGAAGACGACCTGGCGCGCATTGCCGATGCGGACTGGATCATCGAGGTGGTCGCGGAAAATCTCGAGATCAAGCGCGGCCTGCTGGCGAAGGTGGCGCAATTCCGCAAACCGGGCTCGATTGTCACGACCAATACCTCCGGCCTGCCGGTTCATCTCATCGCCGAGGGATTGCCCGAAGAGTTTCAGGAGCACTGGGCGGGGACGCACTTTTTCAATCCGCCACGCTACATGAAATTGGTGGAAGTGATTCCCGGACCAAAGACTTCGCGCGAGGCCCTGGATACACTTTGCGATTTCTGCGACCGGCGGCTGGGGAAGGGCGTGGTCATCGCCAAGGATACGCCGAACTTCATCGCCAATCGCATCGGCACTTTTGCGATGCTGAACGCCTTGCGATTGATGTCCGCGCTCGGGATGACCATCGAAGAAGTGGATGCGTGCACGGGCCCGGCAGTGGGATGGCCGAAGTCCGCCACCTTCCGGACGGCGGATATTGTCGGCTTGGATGTGCTGATACACGTGGTGAAAAACATTTACGAGACCGCACCGCACGACGAATCGCGCGAGGCTTACAAGGTCCCCGAGCTTGTGGAGGAGATGGCGAGGCGGAAGTGGCTGGGCGACAAGACGGGACAAGGATTTTACAAGCGCGTGAAGGGCGGCGAGGGCGAGAATGAAATTCTGACGCTGGACATAAATACCATGGAGTATCGCGCGCGTCAGAAAGTGAGGTTTGCTTCGCTCGAGGCGGGAAAGGCGATCGAGGATACGCGCGAGCGGCTGCGCAGCTTGGTTCTGCCGCTGTTTGAAGGGCAGAAGACCGACAAAGCACAACTGTTCATCTGGGGCGGGGTTTCGGAGATGTGCCTGTACGCCGGGCGCCGGATGCCGGAAATTTCGGGTCACATTGCGGATGTCGATCACGCGATGAGTTGGGGATTTGCCTGGGAGCTGGGGCCGTTCGAGATCGTGGATGCGATCGGGCTGACTGCGTTTGCGGAACAGATCAAGAAAGAAGGCCGCAGCCTGCCGCCGATTTTTGAGAAGGCTTTGGCAAGCGGGCGAAAGAGCTTTTACGAATCGCAGAAGGGCGAGACATCGGTGTTTGATTTCGCCAGCGCTTCCATGAAGAAGGTGGAGGAGCCGGCGGGGATTCTGATTCTGAAGAATTTGAAGGAGGCGGGGCGTGAGGTGGAGCGCAACGCGGGTGCGAGTCTGATTGATTTGGGCGACGGAGTAATTTGCTGCGAATTCCACGCCAAGATGAACGCCATTGGGGCAGACCCGATTGCCATGATTCAAAAGGGCCTGAGGCGCCTGGAGGGCAATTTTGAGGCCATGGTGATTGCCAACCAGGCCACGAATTTTTCCGTTGGCGCAAACCTGATGCTGATCCTCATGGGCGCGCAGGAGCAGGAATGGGATGAAATACACCTGGCGGTGAAGCAATTCCAAAACGTTAATCTGGCGATTAAGTATGCGCCGAAGCCGGTGGTGGTGGCGCCGCAAGGGATGGCTCTCGGCGGAGGCTGCGAAATCAGCCTGCACGCGGCGAAAATTCACGCGGCGGCCGAGGCATACATCGGCCTGGTGGAAGCCGGCGTGGGGCTGATTCCTGGCGGCGGGGGTACGAAGGAGATGCTGATTCGCGCGAACGAAAATGCCGCTTCGGGCGAGGACCTGGATTTGTTTCACGCGTTGAGGCCGGTGTTCGAAAACATCGCGATGGCGAAAGTGGGAACCAGCGCGGAAGAGTGCCGCCAACTGGGCTACCTGCGCCGCAACGATGCGGTGTCCATGAACCGCGAGAGGCTGGTGGCGGATGCGAAGCAGACGTCACTCGCGCTGGCACGCGGGGGTTGGAAGCCGGCAGCATCGTCGTGGCAGGAAGGCGCGGAGACGACGCAGATTAAGGTGCTGGGCGAATCGTTTCTCGCGGCGGCCAAGCTGGGCATTCACCTGATGGTGCGGGGCGGATATGCGTCAGACTATGATGCCCACGTATCACGGAAACTGGCGAATATTCTGGCGGGAGGGCCGCTGTCGGCGCCGCAACAGGTCAGTGAACAGTACGTCCTCGATCTGGAGCGCGAGGCGTTTGTGTCGCTGTGCGGCGAGAAGAAAACGCAGGAACGGATTGCGTTCATGCTGAAAAGCGGAAAGCCGCTCCGGAACTAGGGGCATTGCGGATTTCGCACAAGCCAGAGTTCAACCGTTGTTAAAGTTCAATCGGCTATTTGGAATCTTGCACGGTGCTTCGGTTGAGACCCTTCGGGGCGCAAACGACGCGCCCTCAGGATGAAAGTGCGTTGCCGGTTTTGAATAAGTGACAAACCACATTTTTTGGGGAGATCCACGCCAGAGAGCGGCAGCCGGCAAGGCCGCAAAACCGCCTAAAGTCGTATTGTCATAGCCGATAAAAACGTCTATTCTCGTGCCCTGGAGAACGCCATGCAAAGACTCCTGGCGCCACGGGAAGCGGCGAATATTCTCGGAATCAGCTATCCCACTTTGAAGCAGTGGATTTACCGGAAGAAGATCAAGAGCGCGAAGACGCCCGGTGGGCACCACCGCGTGCCGGAATCCGAAATTGACCGGCTGATACCTAAGAAGCTCGAGCGCGGCGACATTGCTGCGCGCCGCGGCAATTTCCGGAAGATCAGCGGGCGCAATCAGCTGATTGGCCGCGTCGTCGGCCTCAAATTTAGCGGCTTGCTGGCGCAGGTCACGCTGGCGATCGGCGAGCAACACATCACTGCGATCATTACCGCGGACGCGGCGCGGGAATTGCGCCTGAAGGTTGGCGAACGCGCCGCGGCGCTCATCAAATCCACCGAAGTGATGATTCTGCGCGTGTGAGTTCCGGGGAGGCCCATGAACTTTCTCCAAAAAATTGCCGTGCTAGGCTGCCTGCTGGGACTGGCGCCCCCCGCGCCTGCACAGACCTTGCGAGTTGCGGCGGCTGCCGACCTGCAATTCGCCATGAGCGACCTTGCCGGCCGCTTCGAAAAAAAGACCGGGACAAAAGTGGCGGTCAGCTACGGGTCCAGCGGCAATTTCCGCGCGCAGATCGAAAATGGCGCGCCGTTCGATCTGTTTTTCTCGGCCGATGTTTTTTACCCGCAGCAACTGGTTTCGGCTGGGCTGGCCGATGCGCAGTCTCTCTGTGTCTACGCCCGGGGCCACCTGGTGCTCTGGGCACCGGCAGGCGCAAATTTGCATTTTGCGGAAAGAGGTTTCGAGGCGCTAAAAGATTCACGCGTACAGAAAATCGCGATTGCGAATCCCGAACATGCGCCGTACGGACGAGCGGCCGTTGCGGCGCTCGAAAAAGCAGGGCTATACGACCAGGTGAAATCCAAACTAGTGTTCGGGGAAAATATTTCTCAGGCGGCGCAATTCGCACAATCCGGCGGCGCGGAGGCCGGGATGATTGCGCTCTCGCTCACGTTCGCGGAGAGCATGAAAGGCGGCGAGCGGTGGGAGATTCCGAGGGACTTTTACCCTCCTCTCGAACAAGCCGCGGTCATCATCCACTCGTCTCCAAACAAAGCAGCCGCGAGCGCTTTTCTCGAGTTTGTAAAAAGTGATGAGGGCCGGAGTGTTCTCTCAAAATATGGTTTTACACCGCCTTCGTCATCGGAAAAGCCATGAATGTCGAGGCCATAGTTCTATCCCTGCGACTCGCGTGCACAGTCTCTGCGATCCTGCTGGTTGTTTCGCTGCCGTTGGCGTACTGGCTGGCCTTCACGACCTGGCGAGGAAAATTTCTCCTCGAATCGGTAGTGGCACTTCCGTTGGTCTTGCCTCCCACGGTGCTCGGTTTCTACGCGCTTATTGCGCTGGGGCCGCATGGCGCGCTCGGCAGATTCTGGCAATCGCTTTTCGGCCATCCGCTCGCATTCACGTTTGCGGGATTGGTTTTTGCGTCCTTGCTCTATAGCTTGCCGTTTGCGGTGCAGCCACTGGTGGCCAGCTTCGAATCCCTGGACCGCCGCCTGCTGGACGCTTCCTCGGTGCTGGGAGCCAGCCGGGCGCGCGCATTCTTCCGCATTATTCTTCCTCTCGCGTGGCCCGGAGTGATCACCGCGGTCGTGCTCAGTTTCGCTCACACCTTGGGCGAGTTTGGCGTGGTCCTGATGGTCGGGGGGAATCTTCCCGGGATTACACGCACGGTTTCGATTGACATTTACGACCGCGTGCAGGCATTGGATTACAGGGGCGCGCACCAGACGGCACTGCTTCTGCTGCTGATCTCGTTTGTGGTTCTGTCGGTGGTTTACGGAGTGAATCGCCGGATCTGGTCTCCGTGGCCGAACCGCTAGGCTCTCCCATGCTTTCTGTCCACATCCGAAGACAATTTCGTGCCGCGGGGAAGCCCTCTTTTCAATTGAAAATCAGCGAGGAGTTTTCGCCGGGCTTTACGGTGTTGTTTGGCCCCTCCGGCGCCGGGAAATCCACGCTGCTGGATTGCATTGCCGGGCTGGTAAAACCGGATGAAGGCTGGATCAAACTAGGCGGGGAGATTTTCTTCGATGCAGAAAAAGGAATTTTCCTGCCTCCGCAAAAGCGGGGCATTGGGTATGTATTTCAGTCGCTGGCACTCTTTCCCCATTTATCCGTGGAAGAAAATGTCGGATACGGGCTTTCCGGCGCGGCGGATTCTGAGCGCTCAGAGCTCATGGATCGGGTTCTGACCGCTTTCCACATCCGGGGTTTGCGCCGCCGGAAGCCCGGGGAACTTTCGGGAGGTGAAAAGCAGCGAGTGGCTTTGGCGCGTTCGGTTGTGACGGAACCCCGCATACTTCTCCTGGACGAGCCACTCACCGGGCTTGATGGCGGGCTCCGTCAGGCGATCTTGGAGGATTTGCGGGACTGGAACGCTGCCCGTCCCATTCCTATTCTGTATGTCACGCACAATCGCGAGGAAGTGGATGCGATCGGCGACCGCGTAGTGGCCATGATCGGCGGTCACGTGAGCGAGAGCGGAATGCCCCGGGCGGTGCTGGATGCGCCTCGCACGGCCGCGCTGGCACGGGCTGCGGGATTTGAGAATTTGCATCAGGGTCGCGTGCTGGAACAGCGGCCCGCCGACGGCGTGATGCGTGTAGCGCTGGATTCCAACCATTGTGAGCTGGAAATTCCGCTAGGGTCTGCGCAGCGGGGAGAATCGGTGCAAGTGGCCATCCGGGCCGGCGACATCCTTTTGGCGACGCAAGCGCCGCAGGGCCTCAGCGCGCGCAACATCCTGCCGGGTAGAGTGGAATCAATAGAAACACGAGGCGCGATCGTGGTTGTCGTGGTGAACGCCGGCGTGCGATTCACGGTTCACGTGACGCCCGGAGCGGTGCGCTCGCTGCAACTGGTCCCGGGCTTAACCGTATGGCTGGTGGTGAAAACGCACTCGTGCCACGTGGTCACTCCGCAGTGATCGGGCAAGCGCCAGCACAAGCTGATCTCGGTAATGTCGCGCTACAACTCGCGCTTCGTGGAGCTGGTGCGGCGCGGACAGGAGCAGGGGAAAATCATACAAGGCGAGCCCTGGATCATCGTCAACGGGATTCTGGGGATGTGCAACTGGCTCTATCGTTGGTACGATCCCGACCAGGTGTCCGATCCCGAGCAGATCAAGACGGTGTTCGTGCGCATGATTTTCGAGGGAATCCGCAAGGGGTAAGTGTCTGTGTGCAATCCGTAGAATCAATTCCTCAGCGGCTGAAGCCGCACAAGAAACGAACCCTTTATGTCGGACCTGAAGGTCCGACCCCCAGGTTCTCACACGGATTCTGACGGCCTTCCTATCTCAGGCATTCGCGCAAATTGGATCGCAAGTTGGCACGAGGCAGGGTTGCGGATTTTGCGGAGGTCGGGAACAATCTACGGGTAAGACCAATGACGAGCGCCGGATGAAGCAGAAAATCGTAAGTTCGCTGGACGCCGCCGTCGCGGATATCCGCGATGGCGCGCGCATCATGTTCGGGGGGTTCGGCGGAGCGGGCTTCCCGAACAATCTGATCCAGGCGTTGTCGCGCAAAGGAATCCAGAACGTCATCGCGATCAGCAACAATTGCGGGACGCGCGACGGTGAGCTGGGAATCATGTTCAAAAATGGCCAGGTGAAGCATGTCATTTGTTCGTTTCCCGGGCCGCACGCAAATCATTTCCAGGAACGCTTTGCGAAAGGCGAGGTGACCTGCGAACTTGTGCCGCAGGGGATCTTGTGCGAGCGCATGCGCGCCGCAGCGGCGGGATTGCTGGGTTTCTACACGACGGTGGGCGTTGGCACCGAAGTTGCCGCGGGCAAGGAAGAGCGTGTGATCGGCGGAAAGCGCTGCATCCTGGAGCTGCCGATTGAAGCAGACTTCGCACTGATTAAGGCAGAGAAGGCGGATGAATTGGGAAATCTGACATACCGGCTTGCGGCGCGGAATTTCAATCCGATTATGGCCATGGCGGCAAAAACCACCATCGTGGAAGTGGACGAAGTTGTACCGGTGGGGTCGATTTTACCGGAGAACGTGATTACACCGGCGATCTTCGTGCATCGGATTGTGCAGGCGAAAGGATTGCATTATGCCGGATAAACCGCGCCTGACTCGCGAACAGATCGCGCAGCGTGCCGCGCAGGAACTGCCTGACGGCGCTTACGTGAATCTCGGCTGGGGCATTCCCAATCTCATTTCGGACTATTTGCCGAAGGGCATCACAGTTTACTTCCACAGTGAGAACGGGATTCTGGGCATGGGACCGCGCGCGAAGGCGGGAGAAGAAGATTTCGACTTGGTGGACGCGATGAAGGTGCCAGTGACGTTGATTCCAGGCGCTTCGTTTTTCAGCCAGGCAGATGCGCATGTGATGACGCGTGGCGGACACCTGGATGTGGCGGCGCTCGGCGGATTCCAGGTGTCGGAGAAAGGCGATCTGGCGAACTGGAAGATTCCCGGGTCGAAGGGCAGCGGCGGAATCGGCGGCGCGATGGATATCGCGGCGGGAGCGAAGAAACTAATTGTGTGCATGGAACACAACACGAAGGATGGAGCGCCGAAGATTGTGAAGCAGTGCACGTACCCGCTGACGGGGATTGAGTGCACCGACACGATTGTGACGGACCTGGCGCTGATCGATGTGACGCCGGAGGGACTGGTGCTGCGGGAGGTGGCGCCGGGCTGGACGGCGGAAGAAGTACAAGAACGGACGGGCGCGAAGCTGATGGTGCGCGGGCAGGCGCCGGAGATGAGAATCAAGTAGAAGAGTACAAGAGTGTAAAAGTGAAAAAGTAAAAGCCTGCAAAGGTGCAGATTGGCTCGAAAACTCTTTTGCTTTTATACTCTTGCACTCTTTCACTTTTGTACTTCGTCTTACATGCGGGCGGCGGCGCGGGCGGCGATGCGGCCATCCGGGGTCCGCAGAATAACGACGAGACTGTCGGTGACCGGAACGCCTGCGCTGGGCACATCAAACTCAAAGAACCATTCAAATTTTTCAGGCAGTTCGGCCGCCAGGTCGCTCGCATACGGCAGGATGGGGCGCGTCTCAAAGTGCTTGGGGATGACGCCGGTGGCGGGGCGAAGTTGCACACCGTGCTTCCAGAAGAAGCTGAGGCGCAGCGTGCTCACGAGCGCGCGCGTGAGGTAAGCCCGGGTGCCCGCATTCTGGACCTGGTTCTCGCAGGGCATGTCGTACATGACGAAGCTCAAATGCAATTGCGCGGGGAATTCGGTGACGATGTCGTTGCCGCGGTGAATGATGGCGCCGAGTTCGGTGTCAATGCGCTTGAGATTGTCAAAGAAATCGGGCGCCATGGCGCGGCCGCCCAGGCGGAAACAGGGGCCTGAGGGGAGAGAGCCGTCGGTCATCATCTGCAGGCCGCCGTCATAATTCCAAACGGATTTTTCGCGGTTGGGTTGAGCGGGGAGCAAAGGCGCGGCGATAGCTAGCAGTGAAAGGACTGCAGAGGAGAGAAAAACTGGAAGCCGGGGAAACATGGCTATCTCCGACACTGGAGATTTTACTATTTAGGGGACGGCGCGGAAGAGAAAGATTTACCACAGAGGTCGCAGAGGCTGGAGCACAGAGGACACGGAGGGCTTTGCCGAGATGGGGCGCAGCATGCTGCGCCCCTACGAAGATGGAGAAGGCCAATCATGGGTGGGTCATGGATTCGGGTTTGACGAGGGCGTCGAATTCTTCGGGGGAGAGGAAGCCGAGTTTGGTGGCGGCTTCGCGGAGACTGAGTTTCTCGTGGAGCGCGGTGTGGGCAACCTTGGCGGCGTTGTCGTAGCCGATTTTGGGGGCGAGGGCGGTGACGAGCATGAGGGAGTTGTGGACGTAATGGTCGATGGTGTCTCGGTTGAGGTCGATACCGACAACGCAGTGGTCGACGAAGCTGTTCATGGCGTCGGTGAGCAGTTCCACAGAGTGCAGATAATTGAAGATCATTACGGGCTTGTAGACGTTGAGCTCGAAATTGCCCTGCGAGCCGGCGAAGCCGATGGCCGTGTCGTTGCCCATGACTTGGACCGCGACCATGGTGACAGCTTCGCACTGCGTGGGATTGACCTTACCGGGCATGATGGAGGAGCCGGGCTCGTTTTCGGGGAGCAAGAGCTCGCCGAGGCCGCAGCGCGGGCCGGAAGCGAGCCAGCGAACGTCGTTGGCAATTTTCATGAGGGATGCGGCGAGAGTTTTCAATGCTCCAGAGGCAAAGACAATTTCGTCGTGCGCGGAAAGGCTGGCGAACTTGTTCGGGTGCGAGCGGAAGGGTAAACCGGTGAGTTCGGCGATTTTTTTGGCGGCGCGCTCGGCGAATTCGGGATGGGCGTTGAGACCGGTCCCGACGGCGGTGCCGCCGATGGCGAGATCGAAGAGGCCGTCAAGGGCGACGGCAATGCGGGTGGCGTCCCGATCGAGGAGACTGACCCAGCCGGAAAATTCCTGGCCGACGGTGAGGGGCGTGGCGTCCTGCAAGTGCGTGCGGCCGATCTTGACGACGCCGGCGAACTCCTTGGCTTTGGCGTCGATGGCGTCGCGAAGTTTTTTAACGGCGGGAAGAAGGCGGCGGGAAGTTTCGACGGCGGCGGCGATGTGCATAGCGGTGGGAAAAGTGTCGTTTGAAGATTGCGACATGTTGACGTCGTCGTTAGGGTGTATGGGCTTTTTCGAGCCCATTTCGCCGTGCGCAATCTGGATGGCGCGGTTGGAGATGACTTCGTTGACGTTCATGTTGGTTTGCGTGCCGCTGCCGGTTTGCCAGATGCGGAGAGGGAAATGCTCGTTGAGCTTGCCGGAGATGACTTCGTCGGCGGCTTGAACGATGAGCTTGCATTTTTCTTCGGATAGCTTGCCGAGATCGCGGTTCACGAGCGCGGCGGCTTTTTTGAGGATGCCGAACGCGCGAATGAGCTCGGGTGGCATGGTGTCTTTGCCGATGGCGAAGTGGATGAGGGAGCGGGCGGTTTGCGCGCCGTAATAGCGGTCCATCGGGACTTCGATCTTGCCCATGCTGTCGGATTCGGTGCGAGTGGGAACGGAGTTGGCGAATTGCGTGGTATCAGGCATAAGGCTCTCCTGCGAAGCGATGAGGATAGTCTAGCAGGGAGTGGGGGAGGGAGGGGGGAGGCAAAGAAAAGGGCGGGCAAGGGGGGACCCAGCGGTTCGCTGGTCAGAACGCCTCTCGTCAATTCGTCTTGTGGCGCATGCTTGCGAAGAGAGAATAGCATCTCAGCAATTACAATGGGGGTGGCATAGCAAGGAGCATCCAAGGTTGTGCCCAGTGTTGACGACTGGGCCACCCGGCAGATTAGAATCTGTGTTAAGGAACTCTGGGATAGCAATTCTAGAGTGAATTGTGTTAGTCCAAAGCGGTCCCATCGCCGAGAAATTTTGATGCAAGTTGCTGCCGACGCTCCCGCGTATCTCTATGCCGAAGCTTGGATTGGTCTGGGGATCGTCCTAGCGTATTACGTCGTACTGATCTTCGTTTTCAGGTCAAGGATACATCGCTCAATCAGTGTGACGCAGTATGAGCCGCCGACTGGGATCTCGCCCGCCGTCGCCGCTAATCTGAGGGAACGCGGTCTTTATGAACGAGCCTTCGCGTCTGCCCTTGTCTCTCTTTCTGCCAAGGGTTTTCTAGAAATTGGGCAGGACAAGGACCGGTTCAGCCTAAAAAAGTTACAAGATGCGGATGGAGCCCTTCCTCCGGAAGAATCGATGATTCTCGGGTCGCTGTTTGCGGGCAGGGAGGACACCTACGCCTTCGACTCCGTCGAATATACAAGACTCTGTGATACCTATATCGAGTTCAAGGATGTGCTCGAGGGTATCGTTGAGCCAGAGCTAATTTCGGCACATTCGCCCTTCTGGCTGGTCGGCGTTGCCTTATCCTTGATAGCGATTATCCCCGTAGCCGGCACAATAGTTGAGGTCAAAGAGGGCGTGTCATGGGCATCGGTGGCTTATTTTGGCATTTGGATTCTTCTCGGCGGTTCTTGCCTAGTTGCCACCCTGCGCGTTTGGCCGGTCACATTCCGTAAACTGACCTCCTATCTTCCCTGGGATAACAGGCCGAGCCGCCCGTTGGACGTGAACGACGCAATCCCAGTGTTCCTGTCGGCCTCAGCGCTAGCGGGCTTAATCTTTCTTGCTGTTCTGAGCTCAATAAACTTTGCATTATTGATTACAGCTTTGGTCCTTCTGAATGCCGTCTCCCGGCATGCACTGGAAGCGCCCACCCGGGCCGGTCGCAGGGTTCTCACACAACTGGAAAATTTTCGAGAATTTCTTTCGCGCACCGACTCCGACCGCTTTAACCGAGAGAATCAACCCGGCAAGACACCTGTGGTCCTTGAAAAATACAGTGCATATGCGGTGGCTCTTGGCTTGGAATATGCATGGGGAGAAGAGATTGTGGGGAATCTTGTGGAACTCCTTGAATTGGACCAAGCTTACAGTCGACGGCAGAGCAAATTACCCATCAACAACAACGACACGATTGAATTGAAGATAGGACGTCGTAGATGAACCCTTCACGGTAAGTTTCCCCAGCGCGAAGATTATTGGAGGGCGACGTTTGGGTGAGGTGGGTTGAGTTGGCGGACCGCCTCGGCCCTTCGCGCTGCTCAGGGTGAAAAGGCGGTCCCTACGAAGAAAGCCGCGAGCAAAAAGATTATTTGAGGGCGGGCTCGAGGGCAGTGACGGAGGATTCGGAGGCCCAGGTGATGAGCAGGGGGATGAAGGACGTAACGGCATCGGGGTGATGGGGCAGGATGCGGATGGTGTAGCCGAAGAAGCCGCTTTTCTCGGAGCGCAAGGGGGCGTGGAAACGGAAGCAGCCGTTGCCTTCGCTTTCAAAGGTGTCCATGGGGGTGATTTCCGGATCCTTGATTTCGCCGTTGGCATCGACGCGGCCGGAGAGAATCTGGACAGAAACATCCTGGGGAGTAAGGGAGTCCAGGAAAACGAGCGCGGAGATTTTGATTTCATTGCCGAGATTGACTTCGCCGAGACCGTTGGAGACGGATTTCAATTCGAGGCGAGGCCATGCGGCTTCGATGCGGGTGCGCCATGCGGCCAGATTCCGGGCGCGTGAAGCATTGTCGTCCTGCAAGCGGCGGTGGCGGCGATGAGCGGCGAGATAGTATTCATCGGCGTACTGGATGACCATGCGATGCATGTTGAATTCGGGGCAAAGGCGAATGATGGAAGTTTTCATGCGGTCAATCCACTTGCGGGGGAGACCGTCGGCGCGGCGTTCGTAGAAGGCGGGGACGATTTCGCTTTCGAGAAGTTGGTAGAGAGCTTCGGCTTCGACTTGATCCTGATAGACGGGATCCTCGTAGGACTCGCCTTTGCCGATGGCCCAGCCGACTTCGGCGCCGGTATCGAGACCAATTTGCCAGGCTTCCTCCCACCAACCATCGAGAGTGCTGACGTTCAAGACTCCGTTGGCCTGGGCTTTCATGCCGCTGGTGCCGCTGGCTTCCTGCGGGCGTAGAGGGGTGTTGAGCCAGACGTCGCAACCCTGGACCATGTAGCGGGCGATGGCAACGTCGTAATCTTCGAGGAAGACGATTTTGCGGCGAAATTCGGGGCGGGCGGCGATATCGATGATGGCTTTGATGAGTTCCTTGCCCCACTGATCGCGCGGGTGAGCTTTGCCGGCGAAGATGATTTGCACGGGGCGGTCGGGGTCGTTGAGGATACGGGCCAGCCGTTCGGGATCGCGAAGGAGAAGGGTGGCGCGCTTGTAGGTGGCAAAGCGGCGCGCGAAACCTATGGTGAGGGCGTCGGGAGAGAGAACCTCCTCGGCTTCGTCGATGGCAGCTTGCGAGGCACCACGATTTTTGAGCTGAGCTTGCAAGCGGAGTCGGGAGAAAGCAACAAGACGCTCGCGGCGGCGTTCGTGGGTGCGCCAAAGTTCGCCGGCGGGAATGGATTCCGTGCGCTGCCAGAGTGCGGCGTCGGCGGGTTCATGGCGCCATTTGGGACCGAGATAGCGATCGTAGAGCTGATTCATTTCCAGGGAGACCCAACTGCGGAAGTGGACGCCATTGGTGACATGGCCGATGGGGACTTCGGATTCAGGCAAGCCGGGCCAGATGGAGTTCCACATGCTCCGGCTGACGGAACCGTGGAGCTTGCTGACGGCGTTGCTAAAGGCGGCGAGGCGGAGAGCCAGGACGGTCATGCAGAAATCCTCGTTGTCGTTGTTGGGATCTTGACGGCCAAGGGCGAGAAAATCGCGACGGCTGACGCCAAGGCGGCGATAGGAAGCGGCGAAGTAGTGATCCATGAGGGAAGCGGGGAAATAGTCGTGGCCCGCAGGTACGGGCGTGTGGGTAGTAAAGACGAGGCTGGCAGAGGCGAGGACGCAGGCTTCGGCGAAGGAGAGGTGCTGCGATTCCATGAGCGAGCGGATGCGTTCGAGAGCGAGGAAGGCGGAATGGCCTTCGTTCATGTGATAGACAGAAGGGCGAAGGCCGAGAGCGTCGAGGGCGCGAACGCCGCCGACACCGAGAAGGATTTCCTGCTTGATGCGCATGTCGAGGTCACCGCCGTAGAGTTGTGCGGTGATGGAGCGGTGCTCCGGGCGATTAGCAGGAAGATTGGTATCGAGGAGATAGAGCTGAATGCGGCCGACGACGGCACGCCAAACGCGGGCAGTGAGTTCGCCATCGGGAAGTTGGATGCGGACCTGCACATTGGGAACGAACTCGATAGGGAGAACGTGGAAGTCGTTTTCTTCGCAGGCTTCCTGCTGCCAGCCGGCGGCATTGAGGTATTGCCGAAAATATCCTTCCTGATAGAGAAGGCCGACAGCGACCAGAGGAAGGCCGAGATCGCTGGCGGCTTTGAGATGGTCGCCGGCGAGAACACCAAGTCCCCCGGCAAAAATGGGGAGACATTCGGTGACGCCGAACTCGAGAGAGAAGTAGGCGACGAGGAGATCGTTGTCCTCGGGGTGTTCACGGTGATACCAGGAGCCCTGGCCGGAGAGGTAGGCGTCCAGGCTTTTGGAGACGCCGTGGAGGTGGGCGAGAAAGGAATCGTCGCGGGCAGCGGCTTCGAGGACGGATTGTTCGACGCTGCCCAGAAGACGGACCGGATTGCGGCCGGCGATTTCCCAGAGGTCGCGATCGAAGCGGCGGAAAAGATCAATGGCGGCGTGATCCCAACTCCAGCGGAGGTTATAGGCGATTTGCAGCAGAGGCTTCAAGGCGTCCGGCAGAGAAGGCCGAACTTTGAATGTGGCGACAGGCTTCATGGCATTCCTCAAAGGGAGCGACGCGCACGAGGCGCGGAAGAAATAGACCGAGAGGGATGGGGTGCGGTGGAGAGCGGTCCACCGCGCCACGGGTGGGGTTGAGCCAGGCGACGTTACCTGGGAGAACGGGGATTCGGGAAAGGCACCGTGGACGGGGCGGATTGCTGCGGCGGGGCCGATGGCTTGGCGGCTGTGAGTTCGCGTTCGGCTTGGAGCCAGTCGTCGAGCTCGTGGCCCGGCACTGCGCCACGCTCGAGGAAGATCTCGTGCGCGCGGAAAGCGATCGCTTGCTCCGTGGGAAGAGGAGCAGTATGAGTGCTGCTACCGGTTACCGGCGGAGCTTGAAGAGTGGTGGCCTTTCTGGACATGCATTCCTCCATTGAGCGCTGAAAAAATCCGGCCGCGTGGCCGCAAAGCGTGTGAACGGGCGGTGGAAGATGAGGGGCACCGGGAATCAGAACAACAGAACGCGCGAACCCGGGGGACAACCGCAGCACGTCGTTTTGGTCGCAGGCGGGGCTCTTGCGTTAAAGAGAGGGTGCGACGAAAACCGCTTCAAACGGAGGATGGCGCAGTAGAAGTATATCTGTCAATAGGATAATTACGACAAGAATCACTAAGAGATAACGTTGCAAATTGGAACAGGGACGAGTTCGGATTTGAAACACGTACGCGCGCAGAGAGGCAGGAGAACGGGACAGGAGGCTTGGCCGTCGGAATGGGCGGTTATAAGGTAATCGGTATTTGGAGGGAGAGGCGGAGCGGTAAGATGCCAACGCCCGCGGGAGAAGCGCTTGGCGCGCAGGCGCAACCAGCGACGAGCCGGAGCGCACAGCGAAACGAATGACGAAAGGAGGATAGAGGTCAGGCGCGGGAACGGGCGAAGGAAGCGGCGATGCGTTGGTGGGCAAGACGTTCTGCGCTATGGAGGCGAGCGTCGGAGCGAAGTGCGCTAGCGGCCTGTGCAGAGCGCGTGATTGGCGATTTCCCGTTTTTGGGAAAGGCGGCCTTCGCCGAAGCGGGAGCGGAGTCGTATTGCGACTGGAAAGACATTGCTTGAGCGCTTCTCGGCGCAAGCGTGGAACGCTTGGAGCGCTTCTCACCGAAGAGCCATTGGAAAAGGACGACGATGAGAAAGTCGCATCCGAGGACGAAAAAAGCAAGAATTGCGGTCATCGACATCTTTAGATCTCCAGCCGCTCAACGTCCAACTCCATATGAACAAAGATTACAGAGGTGAGGTGAAGAAAGTCCGGAGCAGTCTGTGAAGAAAGTGTGAGGAAAGTAGTTGCGATGGACCGGCCACGGCAAAGACAGGAAACCAACACAAACCTTGTTGAATTTTATCTTGAGGCTTAGTCGCGACGGTCGGGCGGGCGGAAGAACGGGATGCGGTGACGTATTCTTTTGCGGCGGTGCAGGCGGCAACGAAAACCGAGGCCGGGCGCTCGCAATCGGCCAGTTATTACTAAGTTCAGCACACCCCCTGCTGCACGATGTTGCCCCCTATGGCACTGAGCGGCAATCTAAGGGTGCAGGTATCAGTACTTCTATACCCGAGTGAGTGCTTCCGCCGCGAACCGTAAACCAGGTAATCGGAGCTCGCAGAAAGCATCGGAGAAATTGTGGGGCGGAAGAGGGAACGAACCGGGTAGAAGAGAGAGCTGCCTGCCGGGACGGAGGGATCCTGCCTAGGATCGCGCCCCTGAGCGAAAGATGAAGAAGAGGACGAACATGATCCCCAACAAGAAATCGATATTAGCACTCCTGATAGGAGTGACATTTCTGATGGCCGCGTGCAGCGGCATAAGCACCACGTCAAGCGGTGGGACCACGGGCCCCTTCACCATCAGCGCGACGGTTTCCGGCCTGACCGGAACAGACTTGGTCTTGGCGGACAACGTCCTAGATACCCTGACGATCAACGGCAACGGCACGTTTGCCTTCGCGACGACCATTGCGAGTGGTGGCAACTACTCTGTCACGGTTAAGACTCAGCCGACGAATCCCGCGCAAGTCTGCGCCGTCACCGCCCCCAGCAGTGGCACGGTTAGCGGCAATGTCACAGTTACGGTCACTTGCAGGACCCCGGTCACAGCCACCATTGGCGGCACCGTCACCAACCTCTCGGGCAGCGGATTAAAACTGCAGAACAACGGCGGCGACACACTGCCGATCAACGGCAACGGCACGTTTGTCTTCGCGACCGCCGTAACGGGCCCGACGGACGCCTATGACGTCACTGTTCTTGACCAACCGACCAATCCCTTACAGATTTGTACTGTGACGAACGGGAGTGGAACGGCTTCCGCGAACGTCACCAATGTGGCGGTCAATTGCGTATTGGCGTACACCATCGGCGGCACCGTCACCGGGCTTGATGGGACGGGGTTGATCCTGCAAAACACAGGCGCAGAGGAACTCACGATTACTCAGAATGGAGCGTTTACGTTCGTGAATCCAGTGCCCACCGGGTTCGCCTATAGCGTAAAAATCTTCGCGCAGCCCACTTCTCCGGCGCAGACCTGCGTTATCACCCCAGGGACAGGCAGCGGCACCGCGAACGCCAACGTCACGAGCGTTGCGATCACCTGCCCGGCGATAACCTTCAGCGTTGGCGGTACGGTAGTGGGGCTGGCAGGCCTACCGCCAAACAACGGGCCACTCACGGACGGCAGTTTCGTTTTGCAGAACGTGTTGGGCAATTCGTTGATTATTACGGAAAACGGTCCGTTTACATTTGCGACGCCCGAGGCGCTTAACGATCAGTATGAAGTGTCGGTACTTCATCCGGCGTCGACCCAGCCGCAGGGTTGCACTTTGTGGGATTACAAGGGAGTGGTCCAAGAGAATGTAAACAGCATCATCGTGGACTGCGCACACAATGACTGGACCTGGACCAACGGCACGGATACTGCGGGTTACGACAATAGTTCGAGCGGCCCGAAGCCGCAATACGGCTCGTTCCCCGCAAGCGCACCTACAACAATCCCGAACCCGTTTACCAACACACCAGGCGCGCGGTACGGTGCCGCCGGATGGACGGACACGTCCGGCAATCTGTGGCTGTTTGGCGGTCAGGGCTATGAACTGTCCGGGAGCACCCAACCAGACAACCAGAGTGCGCCGATGGACGACCTGTGGGTCTGCGTCATGTGGGGCGGGGACTACTGTGACTGGCAGCTAGTGGGTAGTTACGATCCCACCGCTATGATGGTGAACGGCAAACCCACAACAAAGGGCGCCCAGATCATCTTCAGCTCACAACACGAGGGGCAGGAAGGAACCGAGTTTGGAATCACAATGCCATGGTCGCGTTTGGGAGCGGCGAGCTGGACCGACAACGCGGGGAATTTGTGGCTATTCGGCGGCAGCGCGATTCCCGGATTCATGAACGACATGTGGGAATTCAATGCCGGCGCATACGGGGGCACTAACCCGAATACCTATACTGGCAGTGCCGGACAGTGGACCAACTATGGAGTGCTTGTCGAGTTTGACGCCCCGGGGGTGTACACGGGCACCCCGATTCCTGGCGCCCGCGTTAACGCCGTTACGTGGAAGGACGCTTCCGGGAATTTCTGGCTCTTCGGAGGGTACGGATATGATGGGGCAACGCCCACGCCGACGCTTGGATTCCTGAACGATCTGTGGAAGTACAACTCAACGACTCACACATGGACTTTCGTTTCCGGCGGGAACACGGATCTCGCCAACCAGAAGGGCATCTACGGTACCCAGGGAACTGCCGCATCGACCAACATGCCCGGTGGACGCGAGGAGGCCGTCGGCTGGGCCGACGCCAATGGAAATCTCTGGCTCTTTGGTGGAGAAGGCGAAGATTCCGCCGCGACCACGAATGGCATCCTGAATGACCTCTGGATGTACAACATCGCGAGCAATCAGTGGACCTGGGTCACTGGTTCGCTTATGGCGGACCAGACCGGCGACTACGAGGCTCAACCAGTCGTAGGGCCTGTAAACACAACGGCAGCAGCGGGCACATGTGGTCTCGTTGCCGGAAATGTGTCGTTGAGCTGTTCAGCTGTATCCACCAGCGGTGCCGGCCCGGGTTCACGCTGGGGCGCCGCCGGGTGGATCGACGCTGGTGGAACCCTCTGGCTGTTCGGTGGATGGGGTTTGGATTCGACTGGAACTAACGGCAACGGCGCCCTTGACGACCTGTGGGCTTACACTCCAAACGCAACTGCTGGACAACCGGGCACTTGGGTTTGGATCAAAGGATCAAATACGGGCAGCCAGAATGGCGTGTACGGTGACATGACGCGCGCGTACAAGACCTACGAAATCTGGACGCCCGGCGGTCGCAGCAACGCGACGCACTGGGTCGACGGGCTCGGACAGTTCTGGCTCTTCGGCGGTGAGGGCTACGATTCCACGAGTACAACCGGGAACGGCTACCTGAACGACTTGTGGCGCTACCTGCCTTATGCCGACTAGCGAACCATTGAGCGGGCGGGGATAGCGAGCGTACAGAAAGACCGGTACAACAAGAAAAGATGCAGAACAGCCGGGGAGGCGAGTGGCCCCGGCTGTTCCTTTTTTTTTGTGGATGTTGCTGTGGCAAGTGCGCAGGGATTGGGAGAGCGGCCAAAGCGAAACGAAAATGGCAAGGTAAATCCGCCGCTAAACGGCAAACACGGATGGCAAAAGGTTGGGCCGGGGCAAGGTTGCGTTGGCGGACCGCCTCAGAAGGCGGTCCCTACACGGAGAAAGCCGGAATACAGCGAGGGGCGGGCCCGAAGCGGCCATGCGGTATAATTAGGGGTCAGGGGAAATCAGCAGAGGATGGCGCTTGTAAAACAGAGAGGGAAGGCGTCTGCGGAGACGCGGCGGCGGAGACGGCTGCGCTTTTGCCGGACGCGCGTGCGGGAGCTGTGGCGGATCGGGAAAGCGCTGGTGTCCACGAAACACCCGTTCCTCGTGCACGTTATCCCGATGCGGCGCTGCAATCTGGACTGCACGTATTGCAACGAGTACGACGACTCGTCGAAACCAGTGCCGCTGCAGGAGATGAGAAAGCGGCTAGATCTGCTGGCGGAGATGGGGACGTCGATTATTACGATCAGCGGAGGCGAGCCGCTGATGCACCCGGAGCTGGATGAGGTTATCCGGCACATCCGGAAGCGCGGGATGATCGCGGGGCTGATCACCAACGGATTTTTCCTGAATAGAGAGCGGATTGAGCGGCTGAATGAGGTGGGGCTGGAATACCTGCAGATCAGCATCGATAATGCCGTTCCCGATCAGGTGTCGAAGAAGAGCCTGAAGTCGCTGGATGGGCGGCTGGAGATGCTGTCGGAGTGGGCGGTGTTTCAGGTGAACATCAATTCGGTGCTGGGCAGCGGGGTGAAAAATTCGGAGGACGCGCTGAAGATCGCGCACCGCGCGCTGCAGTTGGGGTTTACGAGCACGGTGGGAATTATCCACGACCATGACGGGCAGTTAAAGCCGCTGAACCAGCGGGACCAGGAAATCTTTGAAGAGATTATGACCCTGGGGAAGCGGTCGTTCTCGCGGTTCAACGAATTTCAGCACAATGTGGCGAGGGGCAGAGAGCACGATTGGAAATGCCGGGCGGGGTCGCGCTATCTGTATGTTTGCGAGGACGGGCTGGTGCACTGGTGCTCGCAACAGCGTGGATATCCGGGAGTGCCATTGGAGCAGTACACGGCGGAGAGGCGGCAACGGGAATTCCTGACGCATAAGGGATGTGCGCCGAGTTGCACGGTGAGCTGCGTGCAGCAAGTGGGGATCCTGGACAATTGGCGGGCGCCGCAGACCTTGCAGCCGCAGCCGGTGGCGGCGAAGAGGGACTTGGTGCAGATTGCGAAGATGAGGTAAAGGAAGCAGAGGAGGTTAAGGAAGTCAAGGAAAGAGAGGGTTAACGCAGACAACGCGAAAAGCGCAGAGGACACAGAGAAGGGGAGTTTGGGAATCGGCGATGGAGGGCGCGGGAATGCCGCGCATTTTTTTGGACCGTTGCAGGTTGCGAACAAGAGAGCGGGGAGTACGTTGACGGTGTGCGGTGGCTCTCCAAGAATAGAAGCATGACGAATCCTGCCATTGAAATCGAGAATCTGTCGAAGGAATACCCGTACGGTTTCCTGAACCTGAAAAAGAAACGATCGTTGGAAAACCTGAGCATGCAGGTGGAGACCGGCGAGGTGTTTGGATTTCTGGGGCCGAACGGCGCGGGCAAATCCACAACGATCAAGTTGTTGATGCGATTGATTTTTCCGACATCAGGAACCGCGCGAATCCTGGGAAAATCCATCGAGAACGTGTCCATGCACCGGGAGATCGGGTACCTGCCGGAGCAGCCGTATTTTTATGACTATCTAACCGCGGCGGAGCTGCTGGAATATTTTGCGCGGTTTCACGGGCTAACAGCGGCAGACCGGCGGGAGCGGGTGCAACGGATGTTGAAAAAGGTCGGGCTGGAAACGGCAAAAAAGATTCAATTGCGCAAGTATTCGAAGGGGATGTTGCAAAGAGCGGGATTGGCGCAGGCGATTTTGCATGATCCGCAGGTGGTGGTGCTGGATGAACCGATGGCCGGGCTCGATCCGCTGGGGCGGCGGGAGTTGCGGGACATTATTTTAGAATTGAAAAGAGAGGGGCGGACGGTTCTGTTTTCAACGCACATTTTGTCCGATGCGGAAATGCTGTGCGACCGCGTGGGCGTGATTGTCGGAGGGAAACTGAGGGGCGTCGGGACACCGGGAGAGATGGTAGGGATTCAAACGCAGGGAATGGAGATCCTGTTTGAACTAGACGGCGCGGGAAAGAAGTTTCCAATTCTCGAGAAGGCGACGAAGACCGGCGAACGATACCGGCTGCAGTTACCGGAAGCGGAGCTTTACGGAGCGCTGGACGAACTGAAAGCGGCAGGAGCGCGAATCTTGTCCGTGGCGCAGATCAAGCCGACACTGGAAGAATTTTTCATGAACCTCGTGGATGCGGACAGGGCGCAGGCGAACGCGGTCGAGGTGAGCGGGCGATGACAAACGTGTGGACGGTCGCGGCCAATACATTCCGGGAAGCGGTGCGGGACCGCGTGCTGTACAACCTAGTGTTCTTCGCACTGCTCATGATGGGCGCAGCCATCCTGGTAGGGCAGATCTCGATCGGAATCGAACAAAGCGTGATCGTGAGTTTGGGGTTGACGGCGATATCCGTGATCGGGATTTTCATTGCCGTGTTCATCGGGGTGGGGCTGGTCTCCAAGGAGATGGACAAGCGGACGCTGTATGCCTTGTTGGCAAAGCCGGTGGAGCGGTGGGAGTTTCTGTTGGGGAAGTATGCCGGGCTAGTGATGACGCTGACGGTGAACACAGCGGCGATGGCGGTGGGGTTGTACGTGGCGCTGTGGACGGTGAAGCATCCGTTGGAGAAGGGTGATTGGTATGTGCTTGTGGCGGTGTATCTAATCCTGTTGAAACTGGCGCTGATTGTGGCGCTGGCGATGCTGTTTTCGTGCTTCACGACACCGTTTCTGGCAATCCTGTTCACGGTGGGAATTTACATCGCGGGTGTGTTCGCCGAGGATTTGCGGACGATGCAAGCGGTGGGCCTGAATCCCGCGACCATGAGATTTTTCAGAGGGATTTCCTACCTGTTGCCGAATTTTGAGAACTTCAATGTGATGGGAGCCGTGGCCCACGAGCGGGGAGTGGCGGGAAGGCTGGTGTGGCAGGACACGTGGTACGCGATTGTCTATTGCGCAATGGTGCTGGCAGCGGCGGCGATGGTGTTTTCGAGGCGGAACCTGAAATGAAATCAAGGAGAGTAGCGGAGTGGCTGCTGTTGGCCCTACTGGCAGTGGGGTTCGCCGGGGTGTGGCAACTGCAGAAAAGGATTGACGCGGAGCAAAGGGCGACCCGGGTGGAACAGGACGAGCTGGCATTCCGGTCCGGCAACCTGATGAAGAAGATGAGCCTGGAGTACGCGCCGTTGATGGGGGCGATCTACTGGACACGCGCTGTGCAGTATTACGGCGGAAAACATCATGTGCACGATGAAAACCTGGAATTGCTGTGGCCGCTGCTGGATATCGCGACGACGCTGGATCCGCAACTTTTGGTGGCGTACAGCTTCGGATCCATGTTTCTGAGCGACAGTCCGCCACGGGGAGCAGGGCGCCCGGACCTGGCGGTGCAACTGCTGGAGCGTGGATTGAAGGCGAACCCGGATCAGTGGCGGCTCTACCAGGATTTGGGAAACGTGTACTACTTCGACGCGAAGGATTATCCAAAGGCATCGGCGGCATTTGCCGAGGGCAGCAAGAATCCGAAAGCTTTGATCTGGATGAAGGCGATGGCGGCGAAGATTGCCGCGGAAGGAGAATCGCCGGAGACATCGTATTTTCTGTGGCGAGAGGTGTACGAGTCGACGAAAGATCCCGCCGTGAAGAAGAACGCGCAAGAACACATGAAGCTGATGCGGGTGGAGCTAGATATAAAGGAAATTGACCGACTGGCGGATATATATGAGAAGCAAACGGGGCGCCGCGCCGCACGGATCAGTGAGCTGATCCAGGCAGGGCTGCTCAGAGGAGTGGCGAGAGATCCAGAGGGTTATCCGTATGTTTTGGGAGAAGGCGGGAAGGCGGAATTGAACCTGGACAGCCCGCTTTTGGAACAGCTTTTGATGGAGAAGAGGAAGTAGAGTCAGCCAGGGGAGCAAGCCACCAAGGGAGACGCCGGCACTTCCTACTCCGGAACACAAAGCAAGGTCATGTGTGGGTCGATGAGGAGCTTGCGAGGTTCCGTCTGCGAGTTGAAAGAGAAGGAAGTTTCTTCCCCGGCAGTGACCACCGTGCCCAAGAAAACGTTGCGGCCTGCACCAGAACTGAAGTACAGCGGGACCGGTGCGATGAAGGAACGAGGCACGCCGAATTGAAAGAGTTTGCCGCGGACCTGAAAGCCTTTCTCGGTGCGGCGAGCACTGAATTCCACTTTGTAGCGCGGGATGCCGGTGCCGCGGACGTATTCTTCGAAAAACCATTCCATGGAGTGCCCGCCTTCGAGATCCATCTTCGGAGTCATGACCGCTTCGATTTCCTGCTGAAGCTGTTCGGTGGAGAGAGCCTTTTGAGCGTACTTGGCCGCCAGCGTGTGTAGCAGAGCCATGAAACGCGCGTCGGGGTCACGAGAATTGGGCTGGCGGAGCATTTCGCGGAGCATGTGGAAGACCCAAGCACCCTTGGAATAGATCACGATGTCATAAGCGTCCGGCGATTTGGAGGAGGAGAGACGCGTGCCCATCACAACCGGGCCGGTGTCCGCGGGAGCAAGGTCGGAGTCCGGGGCCCTGGTGAGAAGGCGCTTGCGGTAGCGCGCGAGCCAGGTCAGGAGAGTGCGATCCGGGATTTTCTGTGAGTCGGCAAAGAGAAGCGAAAGATAGACGGAGAGGCCTTCGTCAATCCACTGATCGCGATAACTGGACCAGCCGACAACGTTGCCCCACCACTGATGGGCGACTTCGTGCACGGGAATGATGTCGGTGAAGGCTTCCTGCGAAACCGAACTGAGGCCGGCGCGTTCCTGGGTTTCCGGCGGAAGAAAAGAAAACGTGGAAAGGTAAAGGAGACCGGGCCAGCCCTGGCCGAAGGCGCCGGGAATCTGGGATACGTCAAGATGGCGGAAGGGGAATGGGCCGCCGTACTTCTCAAAAAAGGTAATGGAAGAGTCCACCTCACGGGCCAGCGACTTTAGAGCATCTGCGGGACTGGGAGGGGGAAGCACCAAGACGCCAGTGGGAGAGGTGAGGTCGATCATCGGTGGGCGCGGCAGAGGATCGGGCTCGGCGGGAGCACGGGCCAAGCGGGAGAGGATGGCCTGTTCGAGGAGCCGGTTAGCGCACACCTCGACAGTGTGGTTGCCCGAGGAGATTGAGACGAAAGCGTACTCGCCAACATTGAAACCAGCCTCTGGCACAGGCAGGTCGGATTTCCAGCGGGCAACGCGGAAATCACCGTCTTCGCGTTCCTCGGATTTTTCGCCGGTGGCGACAAGGCGAAGATGCTTGGGCCAATGAAAGGTGAGGTCGTACTGGGCAAACTCAGCGGCATCGCCGAAGTGGGGATACCAGCTTTCGCGCGCGCCAACATAGAGCACGGAATTGCCGTAGTTTTCGATCACGTTGCCGCGGTAGCGAAAGCGGAGCGTGAAGTCGTCGCCGGGTTGCGGAGTGCGGGGGAGGAAGACACACAGGGTGTCAGCGCCGCGGGAGGGCAACTGCTGCTCGGTAAGACCCTCATTCTGGAAAAAGGAGAGGGTTTCGCCGGAACCGAGGGAGATGTTTTCGACCTTAAGTGCGCGGGCGAGCTGGATGAACAGAATGCTTTCGCCGCCGGTGGAGGCTCGGAAATTGACGGAGGAGTCGCCCTCGACAGAGTTATCGGGGTGGATGGTGGTGTTGATCTGGTAGCGCGGAGCGTGGAAAGGAAGCGAAGGAGGCGAGAAGCCGGGGAGCGCGTAAGAGGTCCAGACGTCGTAGTAGCTCATTTTGTTGACGACGCGAGGCTGGCCAAGCATAAAGTTTTCGCTTCGCATCTCATCGAGCAGAACATCGAAGGGGCCGGTAAGGATCCCGTCGATGCCCGCATGGAAGAAGTGGCGAGGCGCGGTGGAGTATTTTTCGACGAGGATGCGGAGAGAATGAGTGGCATTGAGGCGTTCGAGCTGAGAAAGCCAGAGAGAGGCAAAAGAGGCGTCCGAAGCGGGCTGAAGAGCGGCGCGACTGAGTTGCATGAGCAGATCCTGGGCGGTGTCGTCGGTGAAGCGAGCGTAGATGGAAACGAACTGCTGGTCGAGGACGGGCGCGCCGAGGAAGCGAGCCATTTGCTGCTTTTCGGCAGGGTCGCGGGGAAGGGCCAGGGTGTGGCCGATCCCGGAAAAGACGAAACCGGTGATGCGGCCTTCGAAGGGCTGGAAGAAGGCCAATTTTCCTTGCTCGAAGGCAAGGACCAGATCGCCTCGGTGAAGCTCAATGCGGTCTGCGGAGGAGAGGGTATAAACGTTTTGGGAATCAAGACGCAGGGTATCAAGGGCGGCGAGAAGGTCTCGAGGAGAGGAACCAGCGGGAGAAGAAAGAGGGCTGAAGGAAAGAAGAAAGGCAAAGAAGGCGAGGCCAAAGCGCATACGTCGAGTGTAGTCATATTCGGCATGGGTGGACAAGGCAGCCGGAAGAGGGCGCGTTCACAGACTTAGAATAAAAGAATGCGGCGAAGGAAGAATGCGGCCAAGATACTGACCCTCCTTGTGGGGATACTAGTGTGTGCCCTGGCGGCGCGCGCGGACAAAATCGTGCTGAAGAATGGGCGTCAGATCGTGGCGTACAACGTTAGGGAGGAAGGGGACAAGATTCGGTACGAAACCCCGGCGGGGGAGCTGTCGATCCCAAAGAGCATTGTGGACCATATTGAGAAGGGCGGGTTGGTGCCGGGGATGGAGTCTCCGGCAGCGGCGGCAGCCAATCTGGATATGGCTCCGCCCCCGATGGAAGCGACCGCCAATGCGGCAGGGATCGACCAGGCGGCGGTGCATGACGGCACCATCGACCGCGATTATATCGCGCGGGTGGAAGGCGAAGCGCGCGGAGGAAATGCGAGAGCGAACGAGAAAGCCGCACTGGCCCACCACGCGGCGGCGCAGTTTGAACTGGCGCACGGAGACCTGGAACACGCGTTGAGCGACGAGCGCACGGCGATCACGTATCTGCCGGACCAGCCCGCGCTGCTCATGAACGTGGCGTACCTGTATTTGAAGAAGAGCGAGTTCAAGGAGTCCGTGGATTACCTGGAGAGGGCGAAGCGAGTGGCGGCGGACAATGCGGACATCCACAAACTGGAGGGCTGGGCCTATTACGGGATGAACCGGCCGGACCAGGCCGTAGCGGAATGGAAGAAAGCGCTGGCGCTGAGGCCGGACGGGGACACGCAGGCGGCGCTCGCCAAGGCGCTGCGGGATCAGCAGGAAGAAGAGAGTTACAAGGAAAACGAGAGCGCGCATTTTCAATTGAAGTACAACGGAACAGCGGAGCCCAGATTGGCGCGCGAGGTTCTGTATGTATTGGAAACGCACTTCGATCGGATTGAGTCGGAGCTGAACTATACGCCGCCGGAACCAATTGGCGTGGTGTTGTACACACAGCAGGGATTCATGGACATCACGCGAGCACCGGGGTGGGTGGGGGCGTTGAATGACGGAAGAATCCGCGTGCCGGTGCAGGGATTGACGAGCGTGGACACGGAATTATCGCGGGTGTTGAAGCATGAACTGACGCACAGCTTCATCCAGCAGAAGACGCGCGGGCGGGCGCCGACGTGGATTCAGGAAGGCGCGGCGCAATGGATGGAAGGGAAGCGGAGCGACGAAAACGCGGCCGGGCTGGTGCAGATCTACGAGGATGGCCAGGCCGCGCCACTGGGACGGTTGGAGGGGTCGTGGATAGGCATGCCGGGAGACGTGGCGAGGTATGCCTACGCCTGGGCGCTGGCGAACGTCGAGTACATCGTGGAGACACAGGGGATGGAAGACGTGGAGCGGATCCTGGACCGGATTGCGGCGGGCGAGTCGACGGAAAGTGCGTTGAGAGAGGTGCTGCACGACGATTATGGGGACCTGATGCGGTCGACGGCGGAATATTTGAAGAAGAGGTACGGGCGGTAGGAACGGTTTCCCGTCGTTTCAATCCAGAAAACATTTGGGGATGAAATGTTTCGCTTTGGCAGAAAGCGCCAGGGCTGCGTGTGCGCAAGGAATAGTTTAAGTGGCGGGCCAGGCACAAAGGGAGAGCCAAGAGGGAGTATCGTGCCTTCGGCGCTACAGCGAAGGGCATTCAGAGCGACGGGCTGAGAGAAGGATGAAGCCAAGATGGCGGAATGAACCAGCCTCCACAGAGATCAAGATCAGGGGATTGTGCGGACATGGGGCGCAGCATTGCTGCGTCCCTACGCGGGAAAGCGACGGCCTCCCCGACTGGTTCGGGGTAGACGCCCGGTAGCCGGTACAAAACTATACTCAAACGGAGGCTGCTGCAAGGTTATGAATGATGTCAGGAAGTCGCGAGCGTGGCGGCGAGGAGGGCGGCGCGCTGGGGCATGGTCTTGTAGAAGACAAACTCATGCGCGGAGTGCGCGCCGTCACCGACGGCGCCAAAACCATCTAGTGTGGGAACGCCGAGAGCGGCGGTAAAGTTGCCGTCGGAGGAGCCGCCAGCCGCGGCTTCGCCGAGCGAAAAGCCCATTTGTTTGGCGAGGAACTTGGCACGAGCGAAAAGTTCGGCGCTATGTTTGCGTTCCAGCGGAGGGCGATCAAAGCCCCCACGGATTTCGAGCTTGACCCCGCGCCGAATGGGTTTCAGCGCGCGAAACCGCTTTTCCAACGCGCGCATATCAGCGAGACGCCAAGCGCGAAGGTCGAAATTGACTTTGGCGCTGTCGGGGATGACGTTTGTGCGCGTGCCGCCATCGATCAGGTCCGCGTTAACCGTAATGCCGTGACGGGGATCGTTCCATTTTTCAATCCGGGCGATTTGAGCAGCGAGTTCGTGAATGGCGTTGATGCCCTGTTCCGGGTCCAGACCGGCGTGGGCAGCGCGGCCATGGACCATGAGTTTGACTTCACCGACGCCCTTCCGGGAAGTCTTGACCAGGCCACGAGGGCCGAGAGAGGGCTCGAGGACGAAGACGGCGTCGCTTCGGCGAGCTTCTTCTTCAATCAGTTTGCGGGAGGTTTCACTGCCAATTTCCTCGTCGGAGGTCCATAAAAAGACGAGACGCTTGGACATGCTGGTCTTCAATTCCTGCAAGGCTTCGAGAGCAAAAAGCGCCTGAACGATACCGGCTTTCATATCGAAGGTGCCGGGGCCGTAAGCCTTTCCCCCAACGATGCGGAAGGGCATTTTGGAAAGAGTGCCCGTGGGGTAGACGGTATCGTAGTGGCCGAGGACAAGAAGCTGAGATCGGGGGGGAGCCGACAGAGGCGTCCAGACGGCGCGGATATGATCGCCGCGACGTCTCTGCTTTATGACTTGGACGAGGGCCCCGCGAAGGAGCCATTCGTCAGCGAGGAAACCAGCACAACGGTCAGCGTGGTTTTTTTCGAGACTGGGAGATTCGATGAGCGTGAGCTGGCGCAATGTGTCCATCATCCGCGGGAGCCGTTTGCGAAGGTGAGCGAGGAAAGTTTTGGGGAGTGTTTGCTGGGCCATGATGGGGAAATGGTAGCAATGCGAATGGCGCGGGGCAACAGTCCGGCAATGGAGGCGGTAAGCCGTCCTGGGACAGCGCGCTGAAGATCGTCTTTGCAGGCCGCCAGGAATGCTTATAATGGTAGGTTTGCAGGAATTGCAACATGTGCCGCGGAAGAGGGGAATGGCGGCACGGGAGCGGGCATGCTACTGGACATCAACGAGATACAGAAGTATTTGCCACACCGGTACCCGTTTCTATTGATTGATAAAGTGGTGGAGATGGAGCGGAACAAGCGCATCGTGGCGATCAAGAACGTGTCGATCAACGAGGCATTTTTCCAGGGGCATTTTCCCGGGAAGCCGGTGATGCCGGGAGTCCTGATTCTGGAATCGATGGCGCAGGCGGGGGGACTGTTGCTGCTACAGGACATTCTGGATCGTGATCATAAACTGCTTTACCTGGCGTCGATGAATGATGTGAAATTCCGGCGGCCGGTGGTGCCGGGAGACCAGTTGCGGGTGGAAGTAATCGTTCTGGCGTGGAAGGGCGACCTCTGTAAGATCCAGGCAAAGGCGTTCGTGGAAGAGAATCTGGCCACGGAAGCGACGCTGACTTGCGTAATGGTGGACCGCGAGCGCGAAAACAACACAGGAAAATGAGCACAGGAAAGATACACCCGCAAGCGGTGGTTTCGCCGGCGGCGAAAATCGGCGCGGGGGTGGAGGTGGGTGCGTTCGCCGTGGTGGGAGCGGACGTGGAGCTGGGAGACGGCTGCGTGCTGCACCCGCACGCGGTGATCAACGGGCCCTCCGAATTTGGCGCGCGAAATGTATTTCATCCTTTCTGCGTGATTGGGGGCGACCCGCAGGACTACACCTTCCGCGGGGAACACGTGGAACTGGTGGCAGGGGATGGGAACATCTTCCGGGAACACGTGACCATTAGCCGGGGGACGAAGAAAGGCGGAGGGGTCACGCGGATCGGGAATGACAATTTCTTTTTGTCGTACTCGCACGTTGGGCACGATTGCCAGGTAGGAGACAACACGTTGTTTGTGAATGGCGCGACGCTGGCGGGGCACGTGACAGTGCAGGACTTCGTGACTCTGGGGGCGTTTTCGCCGGTACACCAGCACTGCCGGCTGGGGCGGTACGCTTACATCGGGGCGTGCACGGTGATTACGCAGGACGTGCTGCCGTTTTCCTTGATCGTGACGGAACGGGAGACAAAGTGTTTCGGGCCGAATATCATCGGATTGGAGCGCAATGGTTTTTCGCCCGAGCGAATCCAGGCGCTGCAGCGAGCGTTCCGGCTGCTGTTGCGATCGAAGAAGAATACGACACAGGCGCTGGAAGTGATGCGGAAGACGCTAGCGGATTCCGCGGATGTGCAAGAGATGATTGCGTTCGTGGAAAAGGCCGAGCGCGGAATCGTGAAGTAAGGCGAGCCGTGGATTCATGCCGGAAGCTTTGAATAGCACGACAGGATGGGGGCTGATCGCGGGGAACGGGAGCTTTCCGTTTCTGGTGCTGGAAGGAGCGCGCAGCCAGGGAATTGAAATGGCGGTGATCGCGCTGAAGGAAGAAGCTTCGCCGGAACTCGAAAAGGTGGCGAAACGGCTGCACTGGGTAAGCCTGGGAGAGTTGAGCAAGGCCATTGAATTGATGCAGCAAGAAGGCGTGAAGCGCGTGGTGATGGCCGGGCAGGTGAAGCACAACAAGATTTTCAGCGCGATCCGGCCGGACTGGAAATTGGCGAAGCTGCTCCTCTCGTTGCCGCGGAAGAACACGGACTCGCTGATCGGGGCGGTGGCGAAGGTGTTTGAAGAGGAAGGGATCCAGTTGGTGGACTCAACCATGTTCCTGAAGCCGCTGCTGCCGGAAGCCGGCGTGCTGACACGGCGAGCACCGAACGAACACGAAGCGGCAGACATGAAATACGGATTGGGAGTGGCGCGGCAGATTGCGGCGATGGATATCGGCCAGACGGTGGTGATCGCCGACCGGGCGTGTGTGGCGATGGAAGCGATGGAAGGGACGGACGAGACGATCGCGCGGGCCGCACGATTCGCGGACGGGAAGCCATTGGTGGTGGTGAAGGTGAGCAAGCCAAAGCAGGACATGCGCTTCGACGTACCCGTGGTGGGACTACCGACCGTCGAATCCATGAAGCAGGCGGGGGCCACGGCATTGGCCATCGACGCGGCGAGGACTCTCTTGTTTGACCGCGAGAAACTGATCGAATTGGCGGACGCCGCGGGGATCGCAATTCAGGCGTTTCCGGCCTTCCAGGACGCGGAACCAATCGGTGATTTCCAGGGAATGAATAAAGAATGAGCTCAGGCACGGGTGCGGGAGCAGGACCGCGCAAGATTCGCGTGGCCGTGGTGGGGTGTGGCGAATTCGGCCGGAATCATGTGCGCGTGTACCGCGAAATGGAAAATGTCGAGCTGGCGGGCGTATTCGACCAGAACGCGGAGAGAGCCCGGCAGAAGGCGCAAGAATTCCAGACGCGAGCGTTCCAAAACATAGAGGAACTGCGTGGCGCCGTGGATGCTGCGAGCGTAGCGGTTCCGACGGTGGCGCACCAGGAAGTGGGCTGCGGCTTGATGAAGATGGGCATTGATGTGTTGGTCGAAAAACCCATGGCGGGGATAGTGAAAGAGGCCGACGAGCTGATTGTTGCGGCAGAGCGGAATGGGCGGATCCTGCAGGTGGGTCACGTGGAGCGGTTCAATCCGGCGGTGCTGGCGGTGGAGCCGGTGGTGAACCGGCCGCTGTTTTTTGAGGTGCACCGGCTGGGGGTATTCATGCCGCGGAGCCTGGATGTAGACGTGATCTACGATTTGATGATTCACGATCTGGACATTCTGTTGGCGCTGGTGAAGGAGCCGGTGGAGGAAGTGAAAGCGGTGGGGATACCGGTGCTGACGGAAATGGTGGATATCGCCCACGCGCGGCTGGAGTTTGCGGGCGGAGCGGTGGCGAACGTCACAGCGAGCCGGGTGTCGACGGAACGCGTGCGAAAAATGCGATTCTTTCAGCAGCAGGAATACATTTCCCTCGATTATGCCCGGCGCGATGCCTTGCGGGTCAGCGTGAAGCGCCCGGGCCCGCAACCAGAATTTGGATTCGAAAAGTTGCCGGCACCGCAAGTGGAGCCGCTGCGCGCGGAACTGGAAGCATTCGTGAAAGCGGTGAAGACCCGGGTGGCACCGAAGACGGATGGAGCAGCGGGCCGAGCGGCATTGGAACTTGCGAGCCGCGTAATGGAAAGCATCCGGGAGCACGGCGCGCGCGTCAAACCTGCAGAAGCGGGTGTCCCAGGCAAAGCGAAACAATGATTCCACGGATTCTAGTTCCCAAGGGCGCGCGTCCACCGGCACGCGACGTGCAAACGACACGGCGGCGTCCGTCCACGCTCGATGAGCGGACGTTGGTTCCCTCAACGTTGCCCATTGTGGCGCTGGACGGACACTCGACGATCCCTACGAATTTGCCGCTGGAATCGATTGCGAAGCGCATGGTGGTGCCGCGAGACATCAACGTCGAAGCCGTACAGCGGCCCGATGAATCCACGCTGCCGGCACAGCCGACGGAGATGGATGAGCGGATCACGATTCCGCAGGGAGTGGCGCCACCGGAGGAAATGCCGGAACTCTTGATTGTGTCCGACGATTTGGTGCAACCGGACATTATGCAGACGGGGGAATTGTCGTTCCTCCCGTCAATGCGGCAGCAGAGGGCGCCCACTGGGGAGATGATTGTTACTGGAAGTTCGTTGTTGCTGAACTTGCTGTTCATCGTGGCGATTGCCTACGTACTTTCCTATCACACGCGATCCCACGAAGAAGATGAAATTGGGCGCAATCAGATCTCCGTGCTGTTGCCACCGGGAGCGCTGGAATCGCTGAAACCGTCGACTCGGCCCACGCCACATCCAACGGTAAATGTAGATCCGCGGGAGATTCGGAAGATTGCGCCGCCGGTCATGCCGCCGGCGCCTGCGCCACAACCCGAGGCTCCCAAGAGAGAATTGCCAAATGCGCCGGTGCCGCAGGCCAACGTGGTTGCGCCGCCGGCACAGGGAGCGAGAGGCGACCTTCCCAGGACGCCGCAGAAGCTGGAGACTCCCGAGATGCCGGTGCCGCAGAGCGGGCTGATTTTGCCGAAGCAGTCGTCGTCGCCGGGCGATGTGATTCGCGATGCTGCGCGCTCTATAGGGAAAATGAATGCACCCGCGCCGATCGGCGGAATTGGCCGATTGCCGGGCGGTGGGCAGGGTGGTGGAGGCGGCGGCCGCGGAACGGCAGGTGCTGGGATAGAGTTGCTCACGGACACACAGGGAGTGGACTTCAACGACTACTTGCGGCGAGTGTACTATACGGTAAAACGGAACTGGTTTGCGGTCATGCCCCCCTCAGTGGAGCTCGGGGAAAGGGGGAAACTGTCCCTCGTTTTCAAGATCATGAGGGACGGCAGCGTGCCCGATAATGACCCGCAGCTTTACTTCGGGTCGGGCAAGGAGCCGCTGGACCGCGCGGCGGTGTCGTCGATCCGATCCTCCAATCCTTTCCCGCAATTACCGCCGGCGTTCAATGGGCCATACATCGAGCTGCGGTATACATATTGCTACAACGAGCCCACCTGCCCATAGAATAGATCGACGATGAAACCCGCCCGCCAACAAGTGCTCGGCAGCCTGCTGCTGGCGCTGATTGTGCTGATCCTCCTGCTGATCCGTGCGTGGCCCGTGCTATTCCACAAATGAACGCGCTTCCTGAACTTCCTCTCGTGGTCATCGTGGGGCCTACTGCGTCAGGAAAATCGGCGTTGGGTGTTTGGCTGGCTGAACAACTCAACGCCGAAGTCATTGCTTGCGATTCGACGCAGTTGTATCGCGGATTTGACATCGGCACGGCGAAGCCGACGATGGAGGAGCGGCGCGGGGTGACCCATCACTTAATCGATGTGCTGGATGCCACCGAGGAGGCCACGGCCGGCGGATATCGGGAGCGGGCGGTGGAAGTGCTGACGCACCTTCGCGCGCAGAAAAAGCTGCCCATTTTTACAGTGGGAACAGGGTTGTACCTTCGCGCGCTGCTGGAAGGCCTGGCGGATGTGCCGCAACGGTCGGAAGAGTTGAGGGAGCGTTTGCGGGCAATGGCGGCCGAGCACGAGCCAGGGTATTTGCACCGCATGCTGCGACGGCTGGACCGGGCATCGGCGGAAAAAATCGCGGCGGCTGACAGGCAAAAATTGATTCGGGCGATCGAGGTCTGTTTGCTGGCGAAAAGGCCGCTCTCCGAAGTTCATCGGAGTGGCCGAAAGCCACTGCAGGGCTGGCGGGCAATGAAGATCGGGCTGAAACCGGAGAGGGAAGAACTCTACAAACGGGTGAACGCGCGCACCGAAGCGATGCTGTCACGGGGATGGCTGGAAGAAGTGCGCGGGCTGGTGGAAAGCGGATTGCCGGAGAGCGCCAAGGCGTTTGACTTCATCGGATACAGAGAGCTGCGGGCCGTGTTGAGAGGAGAAATGTCGCTGGGAGAGGCGCGCACAGCGATCCAGCAGGCGACGCGGCGATATGCGAAGCGGCAAATGACGTGGTTCCAGAGAGAAAAGGGAGTGCAGTGGCTAGCAGGATTTGGCGACGAAGCCAAGATTCAGAGAGAGGCGCTAGGGAAGGTACGCGCAGAGTTAGGAGCGGCGGTGTCCAGTGAAAATGGAATAGACGTATAATGCAATTGATGAAGCAAGTGCCCTCCAGGCGACGCGGAGATTGCGCGGCGACACCGGTTCGACCTCATTGATGAAAACACAGCATGACACTTCCGTTTCCGAACGAGTCCTTTTGGTGGGAATCGGTTGGAAGCGCGCGCCCCGATTTCCGGGGATGCCGGTGGGGGAACAGGGACGCGAATCGCTTGTGGAGCTCATCGAATTGGCACGAAGCGCAGGCGCGGAAATCACGGGCACGATTTTTCAGGTTCGGGAAACCGCGGACCCCGCGACACTTGTAGGTCGAGGAAAGCTGGAAGAGATCCGGGCGGAGGCGACGGCGAAGCGGGCGCCGCTGATCATCTTCGACAGCGAACTTACGCCTGTGCAGCAGCGGAACATAGAAGAAGTGACGGAACGCCGGGTGATCGACCGCACGCAATTGATCCTGGATATTTTTGCGCGGCATGCACGGAGCCGCGAAGGGCAACTGCAAGTGGAACTGGCGCAACTGAACTACATGCTACCGCGGCTGACCGGGCGAGGCGTGCAGATGTCCCGGCTCGGCGGCAAAAGCGGCGGAGGCGGCGCGGGAGGAGCGGGAGGCGGCGCGGGACGAATCGGCGTGCGCGGCCCCGGCGAAAAGAAATTAGAGACGGACCGGCGGCGGATCCGGGAGCGCGTGAGGAAGATCCAGGAAAGCATCGACGACGTGAGGCAGCAGCGAGCGCTGAGAAGAGAAGCGCGGAACGCCGTTCCCCTGGGAACGGTGGCGCTGGTAGGGTACACGAACGCGGGGAAGTCGACGCTGTTCAATGCGTTGAGCCGGGCGGAGGTGCATGTGTCGCCGCGGATGTTCGCGACGCTGGACCCCACGGTGAGGGCGCTGCGCCTGCCGTCGAACCGGCGGATCCTGGTATCCGACACGGTGGGTTTTATCCGCGCGCTGCCGAAGGGATTGATGGCGGCGTTCCGCGCCACCTTGGAAGAGGTGCAGGAAGGCGCGCTGCTTTTGCAGGTGAGCGACATCTCCAATGCCTACCACGAGGAGTTGGAGCAGGAAGTCGAAAAAATTCTGGCCGATCTTGGAGTGATGGAACGGCCGCGGCTGCGCGTGTTCAATAAAGTGGATCGGCTGTCACCGGAGCAGCGCGAACAATTCCTGGCAGCATGGTCACGAACCGCAGACGTTGAGGAACCGCCGGTGTTCGTGTCGGCCTTGACAGGAGAAGGACTCGACGAATTGTTGCGGCGGATCGATGCGGCACTGCCAGTGGATCCGGTGGTGAAGCTGTCACTGCGCATGCCGCTGAGCGAAGGACGCTCCTTGGCGTTGATTCATGCATTGGGACGCGTGGTGCGCTCGCGGGTCAGCGATTCGCACATGGACCTGGAAGCGGAAGTTCCGGAGACCGTGGCGCGGCGACTGAAGCTGAGAGAGTTTGCGGTGAAGGAAACATTCCGGCCTTCGGCTTCGTATGATTGAGTAGGGGGTGCCGAAAATGGCCGCCTTTTTCTTGTGGTGCATCCTGCTAGTGGTGTGTTGGCCGATCGCGCTGCTGGCGCTGGTCATGTATCCATTTGTGTGGCTGTTGTTGCTGCCGTTCCGGCTACTGGGGATCGCGGTTCACGGAGTATTTGCTTTGTTGCGCGCGATTCTGTTCCTGCCGGTGCGCGTTTTGCGGGGCCCCCACGCGATCTGAAGCATGAGGAAAACCCGAACCAGTAACTTCCGAGTAATCCTGTCGAAAGACCCCGAATATGAATGAAATGTGACAAGAAAAGAGCCAGATCAGGGTGTGCCCGGGGCGGGTGCGCTTGTGGAAAACGCTGTGGAAACTGTGGGAGAGCGGTTCGGAGGCGGAACCGAGTCCGGTTTCGGGAAGACCTTCCCACCAATACTGGCGATCTGTAAAATATAGAAAACACAATACTTGTAGGTACATCAAGAGCGGCATGGGATTAGGAACCCGCAAAATTCACACGCACTTGGATTTGGGAATTTGCACAGTTTTGCAGCAGGCCTGTTACGAATGAGTACCCAAGCCAAGAGAAAGAATGCGGTGGATTTAGTAACCCGGGAGTACCGCGGTTGCAGGCCGGAGGGTGGCGGGCAGAAACGTTGACGCTTCAGGGTGCGGAGTCTATAGTGAGCCCAGTGGGCAGTCAGGGGGCAAATATGCCGGCGCTGTCCAGGCTTCTATGAACCTTCCGAACACATTGACTCTGCTGCGGATATTTATCATGCCGGTGCTGATTGTAGTGCTGCTGACTCGCAGTCCGAACGTGGAACTGTGGGGATTCCCCATGCACTTTGAGTTCTGGGGCGTACTGATCCTGCTGGTGGCGGCAGCAACAGACTGGGCGGACGGCTATTTGGCGAGACGGAATGCACAAGTGACAACGCTCGGGATCCTGCTGGATCCGATTGCGGATAAACTGCTCATCTGCGCCGCGTTCATATCCCTGGTGGACATGCACCTGGCAAAAGCCTGGATGGTGGTGATCATCATCGGACGTGAGTTAGTGATTATGGGGTTGCGGAATATCGCGTCAGCGGAAGGATTTACGATTGCGGCGTCGACCCTGGGCAAAACGAAGATGGTATTGCAGGTATGTGCAGCTGCGGTGCTGATTTACGGGGCCGGGGCCGGGGCCAAGCGTTACCCGTCGCTGAGAACTCTAGGGCTGGTGCTGCTGTGGCTGGTGGTGATCAGCGCGCTGGTATCCGCAGCACAGTACTTTTACAGATTTTGGAATCAGCTGGACGACCGGATCAAGCAACGGCGGAAGTTGAGCGTGATGGAAGTGCAGAAGAAACCGCAGGATGCAGTGCCTCTCTGAAGCCGACCGGAAAAGTATCCTGGAGCTGGCTCGCCAGGCGGTAGGGGAAGCCGTCTGCCGGAAGCGGCCGCTGGAAGACATCCCCAAGACAGGAGTGTTTGAGCGGCGGTGCGGGGTGTTTGTGACGCTGCATGTGGGGAACCGGCTGCGCGGGTGTATCGGTGTGATTGAGGCGAAGGAGCCGTTGGGAGAAAGCATCGTGCGATGCGCGGCAGCCGCGGCGCTGGACGATCCCCGGTTCAGGCCGATGGAGGCCGAGGAGATCAAGGATCTGGAAATCGAGGTATCACTGCTGTCACCTCTGCAACGGATCCAGCCGGAAGAGATCGAGATTGGAAAGCACGGGTTGCTGGTGGAACAGGGCTTTCACCGGGGATTGCTCTTGCCGCAAGTGGCTGTGGAACACCATCTGGAAAGAGAACAGTTTCTGAGGGAAACCTGTCACAAAGCGGGACTGGCAGCGGACGCGTGGAAAGCACCGGGCACGCGAATCTATGGCTTCACCTGTGAAATCGTGGGGGAAGGCAAATGAGGAGGCGAAAATAAGAAGCCCGCGCCAAGAAACGCCAAGAAAAAAGAAGAGCGGGCTGAAGACGAAAAAGCGCGCTGCGGAGCTACTCGACTTCCACGTAGTCGCCAGCAAAGATCTCAATGCGGCTAAAGGTAAGGAGCACGGTTGAGGAATTGGGGTTGACGCTGAGAACAATGCCCTCTCCGAGAATCTCCCTGGGCAGATCATTCCACTTGTAGCGCGTCGGGGTGCTGCCGAAACCAAGCATTTTGTACTGGGGATCCGCGTAGTAGGTCAAGGTCTCCGAACCGGAACCCTGGTAACGAAACACGCGCATGTAGTCGCCGACATTCACACCCTGGTTCGTGCCGAGATTGATGTAGACGGTACTGAACGCGCCGTAGGTTTGAGAGAAATCTTTGCCGACAACAACCATGCCCACGGATTTGCCACTCACAGGCGCGAAGCGATCAAACTGTGCGGCCGGCTTGTAGGGGGGCATGGGGCGCTCCTGGAAGGGACGGACGAAGTCGCCGCGCTGGAGGTAGTCGCAAGCGAAAGTAACTTCGGCGGTGGAGACATTGGGCTGAACGTTCACCACCTTGAGTTGGCCGGTGTCCTTGTAGAAGGTGCCCATGGCTTTCATGAGCTTGTTCTGCCACTTGAACCACTGGACGTCGGTGGGATCACTTTCGGGGCGATAGACAGAATAGCGATCACCCACCCGGACGCCTTGGCTGGAGCCCTTGTTGATGAAAACGTAGTCACGAAGGGCAAAGACGATTTTAGTGCTGGACTGTTCACCGGAAATCAGGCGCGTGTCGCCGACACGATCGGAGGTGACGAAACTCGAGCAGTAGACGGCTGTGTAATCCGCGGAGGCCGTAGCGGCGACGGGTTGCGTGGAAGAGACAGCCTGTGGGTTGTTCTGTGTCCAGGCACCAGCGCCTGCGAGTAACATGCCGAGACCTATACCTGCTGCAATTGCGCGCATTAGAGCACTCCTTCGACTCACGCCAAAAAGGGCCGTGCGGGGACTTGCACCATTGAAACTAACAAGGGCCCGAAGCGGCGTCAACAAAATGGGTGAGGTGACTTTACACTTTAGCTAAGACGTGCTACAAGCCGTATTTTCAATGGATTGGAGGATATTCAAAGGGATGAGTATCTTCGGAACAGGAGTTGCTCGGATCTGTGCCGTGGTGGCTACGCCCAGCGCCCATAAATTTCGGAAGTTGGTACGCGTGGCACTGCGGGAAACGCCGACCGTGGAATTGCGGCTAGACTGGCTGTCGAGCGACCGGGAGCGCCATATGGCGCTGGAATGGTTGAAGCGGTCCACTCCGAAGAAGGCGGTTTTCATTGCCACATGCAGGCGACGAGTGGGAGGAGGGGAATTCGCTGGAGGGGCTGGGGAGGAGCTGTTCTGGTTGATGAAGGCGAAGGAGGCAGGCTGCACGTGGTGCGATCTGGAAAACGAAACGCTGCACGAACTGCCGGGGGAATCGGTCGAAGGCTATGCGCTTCCGCCGAAGGTGCTGCTGTCGATTCATGATTTTCGGCGCACGCCGAAACTGCCGAAGAAAGTGAAGATTGCGGTGCGGGGTGGAGTCGACGCGGTGAAACTGGCGGCGATGTCACGGAAGTTGACGGACAGCACTCGGCTGCTGAAACTGGCGCGAGGAACACAACGCGTGGTGGCAGTGCCGATGGGGGAGATTGGTTTGCCCGGACGGATTCTGGCGCTGCGCGAGGGAAGTGCGCTGGTTTATGCGCCCGTGGCGGCGGCAACCGCGCCGGGACAGGTGGAACTGGGGGATTTGAAGGAACTCTACCGGGCGCACCAACTGACACGGAAGACGCGAGTGTACGGCGTGATCGGCAACCCCATCGGACACTCGCTCTCTCCGCTGTTGCACAACACGGGCTTCGTGGCGGCGAAGAAAGATGCGGTGTTTTTGCCGTTTCTTGTGGAAGAGTTGAGGGAATTTCTGGAAGTGATGCGCGAACTCGGAGTAGCAGGTTTCAGCGTGACGCTGCCGCATAAAAAGAAGATTTTCAGGTTTCTAGACGAATGCGAACCGCTGGCGGAAGAAATCGGGGCGGTGAATACAGTAACGGTTCGCCGCGATGGCAAATTGGCGGGTAGCAATACCGACTACTTGGGCGTGCTGCGGGCCTTAGAGGGGAAGTTGCAATTGAAAGGCAGCCGCGTCGCGATAATTGGAGCAGGCGGCGCGGCGCGCGCGGCGGCGTTTGCGGTGGCAAAGGCAGGTGCGGAGGTGCTGGTGTGCGCGCGTCGGGAGAACGCCGCGAAGGAATTGGCGCGCGCTGTCCACGGGGAGGTGGTGCGGCGCGCGGCGCTCAGGAAGGAAAAGTTTGATGCGATTTTGAACGCGACGCCGGTCGGAATGCATCCTCACGCCGGGAGTTCGCCGCTAGAGGCCGCCGAGCTGAACTGCTCGCTGGTCATGGACCTTGTCTACCGGCCGCTACAGACCAAGCTGCTGCGGATGGCGGCTGCGCGGGGAATCCGGACGGTTTCCGGCGTAGAGATGTTTCTGGCGCAAGGGATCGCGCAATGGGAGCTGTGGATGGGCAGGCGCGCGCCAGGAGCGGCGATGCGTGGCGCGATCCTAAAGACGTTACGAGCTGACGAGACGGGGCAAAGGTAGAAGTTTTCGCGAATGGGCCAGTTTCCGATTATGCACAAGTCATCAAGATTTGACCCAGGGAGCAGAGCGGACCTGGGTATTTCCGACAGTGTGCAGAGAATGAAGAACGAGATTAAGGTGGTCCTACGGGTCGGCTAAGCAGCGCACTTACTGGAAGTTTGTGGCGACGATTTGCGCCACTTTCTTCGCGAAGTCCAATGTGGCTCTCAGATTGCCGCCGATGAACCGCACCTTGCCCGTGATATCTTGAGCGAGCACGGAATTGCCGGCCTTATCCGTCAACAAGCAGTGCACCTTGATCTGAGTGGCGCCGGCAACCGTGGTCACCTGTCGCATTCCCTCGCTGCCTTTCTTGAACCCGTACACGTTGCTGTGAAGGATCACGAGGTCGGTGGCGTTGGCTGCAGCCGTGTCGCCGTCGCGGTACACGTGCTGGAACTTCTTGGTCTTTTGCACCTGTTCGATCAAGTTCTCATAGAGCGCCAGTTGAAATTCAAGGGGAAGCTTTACTTCGTCGGACTGGACCATCAGAACCTGGATCGAGGACGCATGAATCTTTGCCGGCGCCTTGTCTTGCGCCAATGCCGTGCTCCCTGTGAAGGGGACCACTAGGGCGAGTGCCAGCAGGGCGCTTAAATAGCCGATCAACTTCATTGTTTTTTCTCCTTTGGCTTTGCCTGCGCCTCCGCTTCCACTTCAACGGGAACGCTCGTTTTTGCACCCTGGCTCAGCAGGGCCTTCTTTGCACCGAGCGCATTGCCTTGCGCCAGGGTGAAGATCGCCCCATGAACGCCGCCGGATGGATCGAGATACTCGATCGAGAGAGTGTCAATCTTGGTTCGGAACAGGCTTAGGAACCTTCCGCTTCCGTACGGCGCGAACATCGTGAGCGTGCCAACGGTTCCGCCGATGGTGCGCTCGGTGTCTTTGCCCGTCATCACTTCCTGGATCGAGGTGGCGGGCACAACTGCTTTTTTCTTCCCTTTCGTGAACACGAGAGACCCATTTTCGGCAGCGAGAGTTCCGCTGACGTTATGCTTCAAGCCCTGGAGTCCGAGGACCTGTTTTGTGTCAGCGAACGACATGGGGTTGCCGGCGTTTGCGTCTTGCGCGAGGCAGGGCGCGGCCAGCGAGCCGACTCCCGTCGAGACTACCGTGGCAGCAAACAGAATCGTAAACACGCGGAACATTTTCATGTTCGATTTCTCCTAATCTAGGCCTGGCTTTCCGATGGGGACCTCTGGCGTGTGCATCGTACGCTTCTCCTGTCCTCAGCACAACGAATTTGTTACCAGAGCAAACCCCGCTCGGAGCACCGAACTAAGCCAACTCCTGATTGACGCACTCAGCGGAAACTGACCAGTTAACGAAATCTCCGTTCGACCAATTCCTCCAGGTCACACGGGGTATACTTTCAAGCATCGAGAAGTGACTTTAGGAGGTTAGCAAAAAACAACGGAAAGGCCTTCTTCAGGGGTTAAAGCCCATTGCTTCTCTGAGTTTTGCGCTGGGGCCCTTCGGAGCTCAGGGTGAACTGAAGCTCCGGCCTCCTAGAGAAATAGATTTTTTCGGCAGTCTGCTAAAATGAACTGAACTGATGATCCAACCCTCATTCCTGGAGTTTCAGAGGCTGGCCAAACAGGGAAACCTGATTCCCGTGTACGACGTATTTTCAGCCGATCTGCTGACGCCGGTGAGCGCGTACCTCCGCCTGGCGCAGGGGGCACGGTATTCGTTCTTGCTGGAGAGCGTGGAAGGCGGGGAAAAGATCGCGCGGTACACGTTCGCGGGGGCCAATCCAGAAGAGGTGTTCCGGTACGCAGGCGGCGCCTGCGTGCTCGAAAGCCGCAATCGAATTATCTGGGAGGAACGCGATCCGATTTCGTTTTTGCGGAAGCACATCGCGCGGTTCCGGCCGGTGCGCGTGCCGGGCTTGCCACCGCTGGTGGCCGGAGCGATCGGCTATTTCAGCTATGACATGGTGAGGCTGATTGAGCGGCTGCCGAAACGGCTGCGCGACGATATCGGGCTGTACGATGCGATGCTGATGTTTTATCACGGCCTGATTGCCTTCGATCACGTGCAGCATCGCCTGTGGATGGTCCGCAATGTGTATACGGAAGGCCCGGGGAGCTTGCGTACCAAATACAACGCGGCGGTGAAACAAATCCGGCGCACACGGGAACTGCTGGAAGCTCCCGTGGAGGCGGAAAGGCCGCGAACCCCGGCGAAGGGTGGAGCGCGCGCACCAAAGATGAGTTCCAATTTTCAACGGCGCGAGTACCTGCAAGTGGTGCGCAAGTCCCTGCAGTATATTCGGGCGGGCGACATCTTCCAGGTGGTGATTAGCCAGCGATTTTCAGCAAAGACGTGGGCTGCACCGTTCGATATCTACCGGGAACTTCGCGCGCTTAATCCTTCGCCATATCTTTTTTACCTGCAACTGAACGACGTGCATGTGGTGGGGAGTTCACCGGAGATGCTGGTGAAGGTGCAGGGGAAAGATGTGTTTTACCGGCCGATTGCGGGCACGCGCTGGCGGGGCAAGGATGAAGCGGAAGATCTTCGCCTGGAACGGGAGATGCTGGCGAGCGAGAAAGAGCGCGCCGAACACATCATGCTGGTGGATTTGGGGCGGAACGACCTGGGGCGAGTCTGCGAGTACGGAACCGTGAAGGTGGAAAAACTGATGACCGTGGAGCGGTACTCGCACGTGATGCATCTAGTGTCCAGCCTGCGCGGGCGGCTGCGGGAGGACGTGGACTGCTTCGATGCGCTGATGTCCTGCTTTCCGGCAGGCACCGTGTCTGGCGCTCCGAAAGTGCGCGCGATGGAAATCATCGAGGAATTGGAAAAGACGAAGCGCGGGATCTACGCCGGGGGGATACTCTATCTGGATTTCGCGGGCAATCTGGATTCATGCATTGCCTTGCGGACCATGGTCATCAAGAATGGGGTGGCGCACGTGCAGGCCGGCGGTGGAATCGTGGCGGATTCGACGCCCCAAGGCGAGTTCGACGAATCGGTGAACAAGTCGAAAGCGCTGCTGCGCGCGCTGGAAACGGCGCACACGTCCAGGAGGGTGAAGGAAGCGAGGCGGAAGAAGTGATTCTATTGCTGGACAACTACGATTCGTTCACCTACAACCTGGCGCAGTACTTGGGGGAACTGGGTTGCACATTAGAGGTTCATCGCAACGACAAAATTACGGTCGAGCAGATTGCGCGCCGGAAGCCGGAGCGGATTGTGATTTCGCCGGGGCCGTGCACACCGCAGGAAGCGGGCATCTCTGTGGAGCTGATCCAGAAGCTGGCGGGGAAGTTCCCGATCCTGGGGGTCTGCCTGGGGCATCAGGCGATCGGAGCGGCATTCGGCGGGAAAATTATTCGAGCGCCCAAACTGTTTCATGGAAAGACCAGCGAGATCAAGCACGATGGGAAGGGAATTTTCCGCTCGGTGCCGAATCCGCTTACCGCGACCCGCTATCATTCCCTCATTGTGGAACGAAAGTCGCTGCCGCGGGAGCTTGTGGTGACGGCGGAAACGCACGACGGCATCATCATGGGCCTGCGCCATCGCCAATACAAAGTCGAGGGCGTGCAATTTCATCCAGAATCGGTGCTGACAGAATCGGGCAAACAAATCCTGAAGAATTTCATGGCATTGTGAGATCCGTGCTTTTTCGTGGAGTCGGGAAGCAGGATTCCATTGTTAACGAATATATAACTATAGAAATGCAATAGAAGAGCGATATTACAGATTAAAGTATATTGAATTATTAGTTAAAATAGAGTATGGTGACTTCCACGGGTTGTCCCTCCATTGCTCCAGCCCCTGGAGGTTCACATGCCGTATCTCCGCTCCTTTCTCGCCGTGGTTCTTAGTATTTCCCTGGCAGCGTATGCGGTTTCCCCTGGACGTGCCGCACCTTCTCCCATTGGCATCCTGACGCAGGCAAATCATGCCCACGTGGACGAAGCGGTTGCTTTTCCCGGAATTTCGGTTTTCGAGGGAGAGCATCTTTCGACAGAAGCAGAAGGACGACTGGGAGTGCGTGTGGGACACTCGACGCTCACTCTCGGGGGAAATACAGATGTAGCGCTCATCCGGATCGACAGCGGGGTGCACGTAGACATGAGCGCCGGCTCCCTGCATTTTTCCGGGGCTGAGAATGAAGTGATGGAAGTGCATGTTGCGGAGGCCCTGCTGCGGCCCGAAAGCAACCAGCCGACACAGGCACTCGTCACGATTCTCGCGCCCAAGGTGCTGCAGATCACCGCGCGTCACGGCGGTTTGAACTTTACCTATCGTCAGGAATTCCAGAATTTGCCCGAGGGCGAAACCTATCGCATTTACCTGGACGCGCCCGCCGAACCGCAAAGCGCTGCGGGAACTGGTACGCAGAAAGCTGGCAACGCGAGAAAAGTGGCCTATTACATCGTGGGAGCGGGACTTGGCGGTGTCGCGGCTTGGGGCATTCATGAGGCAGTGGCCTCGGGAAACGCTCCGATTAGTCCGGTGAAGCCATAACAGGTCGCTGAGAAACACCGGAAAAGAATTTCCTCAGGGACAAAAGAGTCTGTGTGCAAACCCCAAAATCAATTCCTCAGCGGCTAAAGCCGAACAGAAAGAAAGCCTTTATGTCGGACCTAAAGGTCCGACCCCCAGGTTCGGACACAGATTCTTGAGCCCCGGCCTCCCAAAGAGAAAGACTGTTTAAGAGGTCTGCTCTAGGGCCTGCCTGCAGGCGGCCAATGGAATCCTTGAGAGAGTATTACTGGCCTGCGTTCGTAAAGGATTTTAGGCGGTTGAGTTTTTCGAGTGCTGCTCCGGAAGAGAGAGCCCGGGCCGCCAAGGCGGCTGCCTCGCGGAAATTCCCGGCGATGCCGGTTACGACGAGGGCTCCGGCGGCATTCATGAGGACGACATCGCGGGGCGGACCAGCTTGGCCCTCGAAGAGGTTGCGAATCAGCGTGGCGTTTTCCTGAGGCGTCCCGCCGTGGAGCGTTTCCAGAGGAGCCCGTGGCAGAGCGAAATCCTCGGGTGTAATGACGAAACGCTTCACGGCTCCATCGCGCACTTCTGCGACGAGTGTTTCTCCCGCGAGGGAGATTTCGTCGAGGCCGCCGAAACCGTGGACGACGAAGGCTCGGCGAACGCCGAGTTCGACGAGCGTGGCGGCTATCAGGTCGAGCAGCTCTGGGGAACAAACGCCAAGCACCTGAGTTTGCACCCCCGCAGGATTGGTCAAAGGGCCCAGAAGGTTGAACACGGTGCGCTTGCCGATCTGCTTGCGGGCGGCAACGGCATGGCGTGTGGCGGCATGGGCCGCAGGTGCGAAGAGAAATCCGATGCCGAGTTCGCGGATGGCGCGCCCTGAATGTTGCAGTGGCAAGTCAATGCGAACGCCGAGCGCTTCGAGGACATCGGCCGATCCGCTGCGGGAGCTCACTGAGCGGTTACCGTGCTTGGCGACATGAGCGCCGGCAGCGGCAGCAACGAAAGCAGCTGGGGTGGAGATATTGAAAGTGCCGGAGCCGTCGCCGCCCGTGCCACAAGTGTCGACCATGTTTTCCGGGCGAACGTCGCTCGGAGCGAATACCTGCGCGGCATGGCGCCTCATGACCCAGGCGAACCCGCCAAGTTCCGCAGAGCTGACTTGGCGCTGGTTCAGAGCCAGAAGCAGGCGAATGATGTCCGGAGTGCCGATGCGGCCAGAAAGGAGTTCCTCCATGACGGTTTCAGCTTCGGGCCGGGTGAGGAGTTGGCGGCGCTCAGTTTTGTCGATCAGTTTGGGGGTGATGCTCATTTTGGTCACACGCGCAATGGCTGCCTAACCTTGCCCGAGATGCGCGTCTCAAGTAAACTTGAGTGTTTTACGAGCCTCACATTCTAACATTTGTGCACAGTCCCATCGTCGCACAGGATGCCGGCCCCGCGCTGGGGCCGCTTAAAAGGCAGAACGTCAAATGAAGATTCACGAATATCAAGCTAAAGCCATCCTCTCCCGGTACGGGGTGACCACACCTCGCGGCGAGGTGGCCTTCACAAAGGAAGAAGCGCGCGAAGCCGCCCAGCGGCTGAAATCGCAGATTGTGGTGGTTAAGGCGCAGATTCATGCCGGAGGCCGCGGTAAGGGAGGAGGCGTGAAGCTGGCGCGCTCGGCGGACGAAGCGGCGGAGATCGCTTCGCACATTCTGGGAATGACGTTGGTCACCGCGCAGACCGGTCCGCAAGGCCGAGTGGTAAGGCGGCTGCTGATCGAGGAAGGACTAGACATCAAGCGGGAGCTGTACCTGGGGCTGCTGATCGACCGCGAATCCGAGCGGCCGGTGTTCATGGCTAGCGCGGCGGGTGGCATGGAAATCGAACAGGTGGCCAAGGAGAACCCGGAGGCGATTCTGCGGGAGCCGATTCATCCCGCGGTGGGCTTGCAGCCCTATCAGGCGCGCAAGCTGGCGTTTGGACTGGGGCTTACGGGGGAACAGGTGGCGGGGGCGACGCCGTTCCTACAATCGCTGTACCGCGCGTTCATCGACACGGATGCATCGTTGCTGGAGATCAATCCATGCGTGCTGACCGGAGAAGGGAAGCTGGTGGCGCTGGATGCGAAGATGACGTTCGACGATAACGCGCTGTTCAGGCACAAAGACCTGCGGGAGTTGCGGGACTTGGATGAGGAAGATCCCCTGGAAGTCGAAGCGTCGAAATACGGGCTGAACTACATCAAGCTTGAAGGCACAGTGGCATGCATGGTGAACGGCGCCGGGCTGGCGATGGCTACTATGGACATCATCAAGTATGCAGGAGGCTCGCCGGCAAACTTCCTGGACGTGGGAGGCGGAGCTTCTGCGGATCAGGTGAAGAATGCATTCCGGATCCTCATGAGCGATCCGGCGGTGAAGGCGGTGTTCATCAATATTTTCGGAGGCATCCTGCGCTGCGACGTGCTGGCGACGGGCGTGGTGGCGGCGGCCAAGGATTTGAACGTAAAGGTACCGATTGTAGTGCGAATGGAAGGCACGAACGTGGAAGTCGGGCGGCAGGTTCTGCGGGAAAGTGGATTGAATTTTACGATTGCGGACGGCATGAAGGATGGAGCGCAAAAAGTCGTCGCGCTGGCAGGAGGTGCGCGATGAGCATCCTGGTCAATGAAAAAACGAGAGTATTAATTCAGGGTTTCACGGGGCGGGAAGGCACGTTTCACGCGCAGCAGATGATCGAGTATGGCACGAACGTCGTGGGCGGCGTGACACCGGGGAAGGGTGGAATGAAGCATTTGGAAAGACCGGTGTTTAATACGGTCGCGGACGGCGTGAAGGCCACGGGTGCGGATGCGTCGGTCATTTTTGTGCCGCCGCCGTACTCGGCAGACGCCATCCTGGAAGCGGCGGATGCGCGGATGCCGCTCGTGGTGTGCATCACGGAAGGGATTCCGACGCTGGACATGGTCCGTGTGGCGGAGGTGCTCCGCAATTCGAAGACGCGGCTGGTCGGGCCGAACTGCCCAGGAGTTATTTCGCCGGGGAAATGCAAGATTGGAATTATGCCGGGGCGGATTCACAAGCAGGGAAATGTTGGCGTGGTCAGCCGCAGCGGCACCCTGACGTATGAGGCGGTGTACCAGTTGACGCAGCTCGGGATTGGCCAGACTACATGCATCGGAATTGGGGGCGACCCGATCATCGGGACGACGTTCCTGGATGCCATTAAGATGTTTCACGAGGACCCGGATACGCATGCGATCCTCCTGATCGGCGAAATTGGTGGGAACGCAGAAGAGCGTGCTTCGGAATGGATTAAGGCGAACGTGAAGAAGCCGGTCGTCGGATTCATCGCCGGACAAACCGCGCCTCCAGGACGCCGCATGGGCCATGCGGGAGCGATTATCAGCGGCGGGCAAGGAACGGCCAAAGACAAGTATGCGGCGATGAAAATGGCGGGGATTCACACGGTGGAGACGCCGGCCGATCTGGGCTCTACAGTTGCGGCGGCATTGAAATAAGCGCAGCTAGCGTAGTTCACTGGAAAACTGGCGCACCGAAGTGACGGCAATGACCGCCAGAACATAAACGGAGGAATTCGTCGTGGCGATGGAACGCACACTTGCACTGGTCAAGCCGGACGCGGTGAGCCGCGGCCTGCAAGGGGATATCCTTTCGCGCATCCATAAGGCAGGCTTTAAGATCGTGGCCGTCAAATCGATGCGGCTGACGAAGGAAGAGGCTGGCGGATTTTATGCGGTGCACCGGGAACGGCCGTTTTTCGGCGAGCTGACGGAGTTCATGAGCTCGGGGAAGATCTTCGCGATGGTGCTGGAGGCTGAGGGAGCCATTACGAAATGGCGCGACATCATGGGCGCGACGGATCCCAAGAAAGCCGCGCCTGGCACGATCCGACACGACCTCGGAACCAGCATCGGCAACAATTGCACGCATGGGTCGGATTCGCCGGAGACCGCGGCGTTCGAGATCGGCTACTTCTTTCCCGGCATGGAATTGATTTAGCGGGCGAGTTCGACTAAGACCTGTGCCGTGGCCAATTCCCCGCGTCGGCTGGTGAATCCAGGATGGAACCTATGCGCGAACTCGGACGTGCCCTATTGCTGTTTGGGGGGCTGCTCGTACTGGTTGGGGCTTTCTTCTATTTTGGGGAGAAATTGCCGTTCCGGCTGGGACGATTGCCGGGAGACATTGTGTACAAGGGCAAGCACGGTACGATTTATGTTCCGATTGTTACGTGCCTGCTCCTGAGCGCGGGGCTGAGTTTGGTCTTCTGGCTGCTCTCGCGCTTGCGGCGCTGAAGGGAAGTTGGCGCGATTCTGGTTCCTGCGTTAGACTCAGGCCAACAAGGGAGGTCCACATGAAAGGGTCACCAAAGGTCATCGAACAACTGAATAAAGCCTTGCGCGAAGAACTCACCGCCATCAACCAGTATTTTGTGCATGCCGAAATGTGCGAAAACTGGGGCTACGAGAAGCTTTCGGAGTACATCAAGATGCAGTCGATTGGCGAAATGAAACACGCCGAGGCGCTGATTGAGCGGATTCTTTTTCTGGATGGAGTGCCAACGATGCAGCCAGTCGAGCTGACCGTTGGAAAGAACGTTCAGGACATGCTGCAGAGCGATCTGGACCTGGAGATTGGCGCGGTGAAGGATTACAACGCAGCGATCCAGATTGCGGTGGCGGAGAAGGACAACGGTTCCCGCGATCTCTTCGTGCGACTGTTGAAGGATGAAGAGGGCCATGTGGACTGGCTAGAAGCGCAGATGCACCTGATCAAGGAGCTGGGCTACGAGCGCTACCTCACCATGCAAATGGGCGAGAATGAGGAAGAGGAATAGCTGGGCGCTCGGCGCGATTCTGTACTCATGGTTGCGTTCCGAGTTTTTCTTGCAGGCCTATGGACCAGCTTCAATTTAATTTGCAACCGGAGCGGCCGATCTTTACCGTCAGCGACCTGACGGCGCGCATCCGCGACCTGCTGGCCAAGAACTTCACGGACATTACGGTGCAGGGAGAAATTTCGAACTGCCGGCCTGCGTCGTCGGGACACATCTACTTCACATTAAAAGACGATCGCGCGCAGATTCGCTGCGTTTTCTTCAAGCAGCAGCAACGCGGAATGAAGTTTAGGCCCGAGGATGGCCTGAAGGCGAGCGTGCGCGGGTCCATCAGCGTTTACGAGGCGCGCGGCGAATACCAAATCTACGTGGAATCATTCGAGCTGCTGGGCCGGGGCGCGCTTCAACTGGCGTTCGAGCAACTGAAGAAGCAACTGGAGGCGGAAGGGCTGTTCGACGGAGCCCGGAAGAAGCCGCTGCCGCTTTTGCCGAGCCGCATCGGGCTAATCACGTCGCCCACGGGCGCGGCTGTGCGCGATGTGGTGCGCATCCTGACGCGGCGGTTTCCAAACGTGCACCTGACGCTGTACCCGGTGCGCGTGCAGGGCGAAGAGGCTGCCGGAGAAATCATCGAAGCTCTGGCGTACTTCAATCGGAAACGAGCGGCGGATGCGATTCTTCTGGTGCGCGGCGGCGGCTCCATCGAAGACTTGTGGCCGTTCAATGAGGAGAAAGTTGCGCGCGCTATTGCGGCTTGCGGGATACCGGTGATTTCCGGCGTGGGGCACGAGACAGACTTCACGATTGCGGATTTCGTGGCCGACGTGCGCGCTTCGACGCCATCGGCGGCGGCGGAGTTGGTGTTGCAAACGCGGAGGGAATTCGATAAGCACGTCGCGGATTTGTGCGGCACGCTGGAGAGCCTCGTCCGGTACCGCTTGTTGGAACTTTCCCGGCACGTGCATGAACTGGCGGGGCGCCGTGGATTTCGCCGGCCGCTCGATTTACTGCGGCAACGGAGACAACGCGCCGACGAACTGACGTCGCGGCTGGCGTTGGGCTTGCGCGCCCGGCTGGAAACTTCGCGAAAGCGGTTCACCAAGGCGCATCTGCGGATTGCGTCGTTTGATTTTCGGGTGAAAATGGCGGCGCTAAGGCTGCGTCTGGAAAAGCGGAGCCACGACCTGGGTGTGCGTGTGGAGCGGTTGTTGCGCTTAAAGCGCGAGCGCTGGCAGCGGCTTTCGCTGCAGTTGCAGGAACGCGGCCCGTTGAAAGTCCTGGAGCGCGGTTACGCGATTGCCACGGATGCGGCCGGGAATGTGCTTCGCGATGCGGGCCAGGTTGCAATCGGCGATGAGGTGGCCATTCAACTGCACCGTGGCCGGCTCAAGACAGAAGTGAAAGACAAAAGCAATTGAGTGGTGGAGGGAGTTTTATTCCTCTTCGTCGGAGGAAACCTTAAGGACGGCGAGGAGAGCTTCCTGCGGGATGTCGACCTGACCGACGCGCTTAATTTGTCTTCAGCGATAAATCTCCTTGCGATGACCGGCTCGCAAGACCGTGACTGTCTTGGTGGTGTCGTCGATTTCGTAGACGATGCGGTAATCCCCGACTCGAACTCTCCAACCTGGATAGTCTTTCAGCTTGCGGCAACCAGGGGGACGCGGTTCTTCGGCAAGGGCATGGATTTTCTTCTTGATGGAGTCGTACGGTTTGGAATCGAGCGCCGCCAGCTCTTTCTCAGCTCGTGGCAGGATGAGGAGAGTGTAACTCACTTTCGGTCGCGTTCGATGCGTGCAACCGCTTCCTCAAATGGTACTGGAATCTCGCCCAACGCCTTGGCTTCTTCGTAATCGCGAATATCCTCAAGGTCTTCCAGTTCCTCGAGCATCCTCTCGTAGTCTTCGATACTGATTACGACGGCAATCTTTTCGCCGCGCTCATTAACCACGAATTGGCGTTCCTTGCCCATATTGGTCTCACTTCTACGGAGTGTACTCTCGGGCAAAGAACGGAGCAACGGAAAGGTGCTGGAGAGTTGTCAATTGCGGATGGCCGCACAGGAAAGACGGTGCCATTCAGGCCACAGCTGAAACTAATCCTCTTCGTCGGAGGAAACCTTAAGGACGGCGAGGAAGGCTTCCTGGGGGATGTCGACCTGGCCGACGCGCTTCATGCGCTTTTTCCCTTGTTTTTGTTTTTCTAGGAGCTTGCGTTTGCGCGTGATGTCGCCGCCGTAGCACTTGGCGAGCACGTTTTTGCGCATGGCGGCGACGGTTTCGCGGGCAATGACGCGGCTGCCGATGGCGGCCTGGATGGGGACTTCAAACATCTGGCGTGGAATCAGCTTGCGGAGACGGATGGCAAGTTCGCGGCCGCGTTCGTAGGACTGGTCGCGGTGGCAAATGAGCGCCAGCGCATCCACGGGTTCGCCGCCGACCAGGACATCGAGTTTGACCAGGTCGCCTTCCTTGTAGCCGGCCAGGTGGTAATCGAGAGAAGCATAGCCGCGGGAAACGGTCTTCAGGCGGTCGTAGAAATCCATCACAATCTCATTGAGCGGCAGTTCGTAGGTGAGCATAACCCGTGTTGGGGAAAGATACTCAAAGTTCTTCTGAATGCCGCGTTTTTCCTGGCAAAGTCGCAGGAGGCTCCCGACCGAGTCATCGTTTGTGATGATCATGGCCTTGATGATGGGCTCTTCGATCTTTTCGATGTCGCTAGGATTCGGGAATTTAGCGGGGCTGTCCACTTCGATGGCTTCGCCGCCAACGCGGGTGATGCGGTAGCGCACGCTGGGCGCGGTGGTAATGAGATTCAGGCCGAATTCGCGTTCCAGCCGCTCCTGAACAATTTCCATGTGCAGCAGGCCGAGGAAGCCGCAGCGGAAGCCGAAGCCCAACGCGACGGAATTTTCCGGCTCGTAGAAAAACGCAGCGTCATTTAGCTTTAGTTTCCCAAGCGCATCGCGCAGGGGTTCGTAGTCGTCGGCGAGCACGGGGAACAAACCGGCAAAAACCATGGGCTTGATGGCCTCAAAGCCGGGAAGCGGCGGCGCCGGACTGCCCGCTTCGATGATGGTGTCGCCCATGCGCGCGTCGGCCACTTGCTTGATGTTGGCGATGACAAAGCCCACGTCGCCCGCTTCGAGTTCCTGGAGCGCGATGGGCTTGGGGGTCAGCGTGCCGAGCTGCTCCACTTCGTAAGTTTCATTTCCGGCGCACAACCCGATTTTCATGCGCCGTGCGATGCGGCCCTGCTTCACGCAAACCAACACGACCGCGCCGCGGTAGGGATCGAACCAGGAATCGAAGATAAGCGCCTGCAGAGGGTTTTCCGAGCTTCCCTTGGGCGGTGGCACGCGCTGGACGATAGCTTCGAGCACGTCTTCCACGCCGATGCCGCTCTTCGCGCTGATGAGCAATGCGTCATCGGCAGGAATGGCCAGCACGGTTTCGATCTGTTCCTTCACGAAGTCGGGTTGTGCCGCGGGCAGATCGATTTTGTTGATGACCGGAAGGATGGTGAGATTGTGTCCGGCGGCAAGAAAAGTATTTGCGACGGTTTGCGCTTCCACACCCTGGCTGGCATCGACAACGAGTAGGGCGCCCTCGCAGGCGGAAAGCGCCCGGGAAACTTCGTAGGAAAAATCAACGTGGCCGGGAGTGTCAATGAGATTGAGCCGGTAAGTGTTTCCGTCTTTTGCCTTGTAATGCAGGCGAATACTTTTGGCTTTGATGGTGATGCCGCGCTCGCGCTCCAGGTCCATGGAGTCAAGAACTTGCTCGTGCATCTCGCGTTGAGTGAGCGCGCCGGTCATCTCCAGCAGGCGGTCGGCCAGGGTGGATTTGCCGTGGTCAATATGCGCGATGATGCAGAAATTTCGTATGAAATTCGGGTCCATTCGGGTCCATTACCGCCAGGCTTTTCCTGATGGTTCTGCGTGATAAACGGCGTGCCTAAACGCGTGGGCGAGCAACTCTCACCCTGCTCGAAACCATGCCGTGTGAACCTCTAGTTTGCCATAAGTGCACGAAGCCGTCAGCCCGAGGGGACGGAACGGCCCCTTGCCCGTTTCCACATCGGGGTTGCGGCGCAGTTTGGCCTCGTCTGGGGGCCGGTATATAGTGGGGGCAGGTTCGAACCACCCGCGAACCAATCGATTCCGACAACGACGAAGCATCCGAAGGTTAACCGGGCAGATGGTCGCAGACGTCAGCAAGAATCTGGAGCGCGCGAAGAAGTTCCTCGAGAAAAACCGGTTCGAGGACGCTATCGAGGCTTATCTGGCGGTGCTCCAGGAATCGCCGCAGAACGTGGAAGCCGCGCAGATGCTGGGTGATCTGTACACGCGCCTGGATCATCCGGACCGCGCGGCGGTGTACTACGGCCACCTGTTCGAGCTGCTGGTGGACCCGAGAGATGAATCCAAGGCAGTGGCGATTTACAACCGCTTCCTGCGAAATTCGCCGACACCGCAGCCACCCGAACGTGTTGCCCGCTACGCGTTCCTGCAACAAAAGCAAAACCACCTCGAGGAAGCGATCGATCAGTTCAGCAAAGCCGCGGAGCTTTTCAGCCAGGCCGAGCGCGCCGAAGACGCGTTGTTTTGCTGGGAGCGCACGGCGCAACTCGATCCGGACAACCTGACCCGCCAGTTGAAATTGGCGGAAACCGCGGCACAACTAGGCAAGAACGCGCTCGCAGCGCGGTCCTTCCTGCGTGCGGGAGCATTGGCGGCGGCGAGCGGGGCGCAGCAGGAGGCGATGAAACTTCTCGGGCGCGCCTACGGCTTGGCCCCGCAGGAGCGCAGCGTTGCGCTGCTGTATGCCGAGGCCAAATTGCGGAATGGCGAATCCGCGGAAGCCGCGGCGCTGCTGGAGCCTTTTGCGGCGAACGAAAACGACGTGGCGTTCCTGGAGACGTTCGCGGATGCCTTGCACCAAGCCGGACAACTGGACCGCGCGCGCGGGATTCTGGAGCGGCTCCTGCGGGAGAAGAATGAAGGAATTACCCGATTATTTCGGCTAGCCGACGCTTTTGCCGACGCGGGGCAAGAAGCGAAGTCGGTGGAAATTCTGCTGGCGCTGAAGCGAAGAATGTTTGCGGACAAGAAGCACAACGAATTTACGACGCAGGTGGAAGAGCTGGGCGCCAAGCACCCGGAGTCCTTGCCGCTTCTGGAATTCTGGGCGGCGTTATACAACGAATTGAACCGGGAGTCACAGTATTTCGAGGTGCTGATCAAGCTGTTCGATGCAAACTTCAATTCCGGAAACTTTGCGAAGTCCAGTGAGGAACTGGAACGCCTGGTGGACATCGATTCCTACGATTATCGCAACCAGCAGCGCTTAGAAAAGCTGCGTGGGCGTGTCGACGAGGCATTTCTGCGGCGAATCGCGGGGCGCATGGCGAAGACGGCAACGGTCACGCCGAACCCGTCCACGCCACCCAAAGTGGCGGTCAGCCACGAGCTGGCGGCGGAGACTCCCGTAACCGAGGAAGGCAGGAAACAGCAGGCCCTGGAAGACCTGATCGTGCAAACGGAGATTTTTCTGCAGTATTCGCTGCAAAGCAAGGCAGTGGAACGGTTACAAAAGATTGCCGCGATGTTTCCGGGCGAGGAGGAGCGCAATCCCCGGTTGCAGGGACTCTACCAGATGGCTAATTGGTGGCCGAAAACGCAAGCGAAGCCGGAGGCGTCCCCGAAAGTGGCTGGCGTGCCTGTCGTGGAAGCACAGCCGACCCCGCCGACGGGGCGCACCGGGACGTACACGGCGGAGACGCTGCGGGACCTTACGAAGATATCCGAGATCAATCAGAAGACATTCCGGCAACAGACGCCGCGGGCGATGTTGAATACCACGGTAACGGAAGTGGGCACGTACATGAAGGCCGCGCGGACAATAGCGGTTATCGGCGTGCCCGGGCGGCCGCCCGAGATGGCAGCGGAGTATTGCGCTTCCGGCCTGAAGCCCGCGCCGGGCGCGCAGGTGGTTTTGTTACTTGCGCAAATGGAAAAGGCAGTTCCCGACGAGCTGGGTGGAATGGTGGTGGACGAGACGGACGGGTCCATCCTGTCGGAACTGAGATTGGCGACGGCATTGGGCGTGACGCTTACGGACAAAGAGACGCAGACACCCGCGGCCATGCTGATCGTGACGCATGCGACGCCGCACAAGTGGAAACCCAACGAGACCTATTTTCTGCAGGCGATCGGGGACCAGATGATGATGAGCGTCAGCCACACGCGGCTGCGTTCGCTGGTGCGGCGCATGGGTGTCTCCGACGAACGTACCGGGTTGCTGAGCCGCAGCTCCTACGTTGGGTGCTTATTGAATGAAGCGGATCGCGCGCGCACGCAAGGCACACCGCTTTCCCTGGCAATTCTGCAAATCGATCGCGGTTCCGAGATGCTGCGGCAGCAGGGAGAAGCACCGTTGGAGAAATTTCTGGAGCAACTGGCGCGCTCCTTGCAGCCAATGGTGCGCCAGAATGATATGGCCGTGAAATTCACTTCATGGGCGCTGGCGTTTATCCTGCCGGACACGTCTGCTTCCGGAGCACAAAATCTGGTGGAAAAATTGCGGCGGGCGGCAGCGGGGGTCCGGCCACCGTGGGATTCGACGCAAATCACGCTGAGCGCGGGAATCGTGGAGGCGGCGACAAGGCAGGAATATGAGAGCGAAGATATCGTGACGGACCTGATCAACCGCGCGGATTCCACCATCGAGGAGGCGCGCAAGCGGGGCGGCGACACCGTCGTGGTGGCGGAAGCAGCAAAACACTGAAGGAGGACGGCATTGTGTAGATCACGTTCAACCGCCCAAAGCCAAGGAACCAGGGCTTTCCTGAAAAAACGTGAAGCGCAATTTAAAGGAAAAGGAGCATTGTGATGGGGGAGAAGATTCAGCCCGGAAAAATCGCCGGGGAAATGAACGCCGCGGGACTGCGCTTCGGCGTGGCGGTCAGCCGCTTCAACAGTTTCATTACTGAGCGGCTGCTGCAAGGTGCGGTGGATGCGTTGGAACGCAGCGGAGCGGCAAGCACGGATGTGGATGTAGTGCACGTGCCGGGGTCGTTCGAATTGCCCCTGACGGCGAAAAAGCTTGCGGACACCGGCCGGTATGACGCCATTATTGCGATTGGATGTATCCTGCGCGGGGCGACTGCGCACTATGACTACGTTTGCTCCGAAACGGCGCGCGGGTTGCAATTGGCGCAGATGGATACCGGCGTGCCGGTCATGTTTTGCGTGCTAACTTGCGACACGCTCGAGCAGGCCATCGATCGGGCGGGCTTGAAGGCCGGAAATAAGGGATTCGACGCGGGGCTTGGGGCAATTGAGATGGGACACCTCTCGCGGAAATTGCGCGGAACGGCGAAGCCAGCGGCTTCCGACAAGAGGCGTGGGAAATAACGTGTCGCTCCGGAGCAAATCCCGCGAATTTGCGATGCAGATGCTGTTCCAATGGGATATGAGCCAGCAGGACGCGGCCAGGCTGGAAGGAATATTCTGGAAGAATGCGAAGGCGGCGGAGCAGACACGCACATTCGCGAATCAGTTGTTCGAGGGAGCCGCGCACGACGCGAAGGAACTGGACGAATTGATTGCGAAACACGCGGAGAACTGGCGATTGGAGCGGATTTCCGCCATCGACCGCGCCGTCCTGCGGTTGGCGATGCACGAAATGCGGGCCACCGACACACCGCCAAAAGTGGTGATCAATGAAGCGGTTGAGCTGGCGAAAAAGTTTTCTTCCGAAGAAGCAGGCGGCTTCGTGAATGGGATCCTGGACACCTACCGCAAAACCTTCAACGTCGAGTAGACAGCTCGGCCGATCACTCTTCAGATTCGTCAGGTCCGGATGACACCTTCGAATACCTTGACAGCGGCACCGCTCACTCTTGGCGTGAGTTTTTTTCCGGACTGGGAGACTTCGACTTCGATTTGGCTGGGGCGGCCCATTTCGACGCCCTGAGTGACGTGAAGTGTGTGCCCCGCTCCCAACCGGCCATGCTTGACCAGATAGGCGCCGAGAGAACCGGCCGCGGAGCCGGTCGCGGCATCCTCATAGAGTCCCCAAGGCATCATGCCGCGAGCCCACACGGTGTGGCTGATCCCGATTGTAAAGCAGTAGGCCAAAGCGGCTTGTTTGCCAAGAAGACGAGCGAGTTCGACCATGTTCATTTGAATCCTGCCCAGCGCGGCCCGGTTTTTCAAGGGTACCATCAGATTGTAAATTCCGGTGGAGACAAACTCAGGAGGAAGCGTTGGGTCCAGGTCTTTCGGGGAAAGTCCAAGAGCTGCCGAGAGTTTTTTGAGGTCGATTTTGGAAGGCTTGAACGATGCCTGCTTCTGGGTCATGGTCACGCGTTGCGGGCGTCCATCCTTGAACCGGATCTCAACGGGAAGAATTCCCGCGCCGGTCTGCTGCAGAACGTGGACGCCCCCTTCCTGAGCAGGAACGACGCCCAATTCAGCGAGAAGGAACCAGGTGCCGACGACCGGGTGTCCCGCCAGCTTCAATTCTTCCTTGGTCGTGAAGATGCGGAGGCGTGCCAGTGCGCGATCTTCAGTAGGCTTCTGCACGAAAACCGTTTCGGAGAGATTCATTTCACGAGCAATGGCAAGCATCTGGTCGGCAGAAAGTCCGTCACCGTCGGTGATGACGGCAAGGGGATTGCCCTGGAAACGGGCGGTGGTGAAAACGTCGAGCGTGTAAAAGCGATGTTCCATTTGCCGATCTCCTAGAGTTCCTGAATGGCCGCAACGGTAGCGCGCAGAACCCTTTTGGTCGTGTCCGCCTTCTTCGTCTCCGCATAAATTCGCAAAAGATTTTCCGTGCCGGAAGAACGCACCAGGACCCAGCCAATGTCGCCGAGGTAGAGTTTGATGCCATCCAGGTTTTCCCGTCTCTTGACGGGCCACTCCTGGAACCGTTTCAGTTTCTCGTTTGCAAGGTGAGCGATGGCCCTTGCATCTTGGCCTGGCTTGACATCCAAATCGATGCGGCCGTAATGATATTCACCGAATTCCCGGTGCAGGGTACGAACGAGTTCGCCGAGCGACTTGCCATGCCAGGCCATGAGTTCAGCCAACAGAAGCGCCGATACGGTCGCGTCGCGCTCAGGCAGATGGAGACTGGTGCCGATGCCGCCGCTTTCTTCGCCGCCAATCAGAATGTTCTGCTCCAGCATCAGTTCGCAGATGTATTTAAAACCAATGGGCACTTCGTGAAGCTTGCGGTTGAATTTTGACGCGAGCGCGTCGATGAGTTTTGTTACCGAAAAGGTTTTGGCGATATCGCCCTGAAGATTGCGCGTGCCGGCCAAGTGCCAGACGAGCAGAGCAAAAATCTGGTGCGGAGTGACGAAGCTGCCGTCGCGGTCAATGGCGCCGATGCGGTCACCGTCGCCGTCGGCAGCGAAGCCCGCGTCATATTTTCCAGCGAGAACCGCTTTGCGCAACGCATCGATGTGCGGCTCGATGGGCTCAGGATGGACGCCGCCGAAACGCGGATCGCGTGTGCCGCGAATCTCCTCGCTGGCAATTCCATTCCGGACGAAAAGTTGGTGAAGCAAGCCCGCGGCAGAGCCGTGCATGGGGTCGACCACGAACCGGAATTTCGCAGCTCGCAAGCGCTGCCAATCGACTAGTTTCTCGATGGTATCGAGGTACGGCGCAATGGGCTCGAGGGAATGGATCAATTCCTTCCGCGGCGGCAGTGGCGGCACGCCCTTGGCCAGCACTCCCGTCAATTCATTTTCGATTTGCGCCACGATGGACGGCAGCGGGCTGCTGCCATAACTGGCTTTGTACTTGATGCCGTTCCAGGAATACGGATTGTGGCTGGCGGTGATGACAATGCCGCCGGCAGCGTTGCGCTGACGGACGAGCAGGGAAATGGCCGGAGTGGGACAGGGTTTATCCGCAAGCCATACGGGCGTGCCAGCAGCGCTGACCACGCCGGCAATCGCCGCAGCGATATGGTCAGAGTCATAGCGGTGATCGTAACCGATCAGCACACCTTTGCGTGGGTCCTCCGCCCGCACCACGTAACGCGCAATGGCGTGCGCCACGATGCATGCGTTTGCAAAGTTGAAGTCTTCGGCGATGATGCCGCGCCAGCCGTCGGTCCCAAACCTAATCGTGCTCATCAATTGTGAGTATACGCGAAGCATGGGCGGCGCCAAACAGCGGAGGGACAGGGTCGGTACCAATTTGGCCGAGCGCGGCATTTCTACAGCAGGTGGGTGAGTTTGCGCTGTTCGAGGGATTTGACGATCTTACTGACATCCTGGGCCCGGTCGCGGGGACAAATGAGGAGCGCATCTGGGGTTTCGACGACCACGAGGTCGCGAACTCCGACCGCCGCGACGAACTTGCCTGGACTCCAGAGAAAATTACCTTCAGCATCCAACGTGTGCCCCGGCCCGGCGAGGATGTTTTCGCCGGCATGCTTCGCGAGCAGCTCGTACAAGGCAGCCCAGGAGCCAATATCGCTCCAGCCAATCTCCGCGGGAATCACAAAAACATGACTCGTCTCGGCTGAGGCCGCTGGTTTGCCGGGTGTGGGGGAGGCGCTTTCAGCGGCGGTCGCCGCCTTTTCCAGAATGGCGTAGTCCACGGAGATGTTTTCGAGCTTGGGATAGATTTTGTTGAGTTGGGATTGGTAGCTGTGCTTTCCGATGTGGGTGGAGAGCGACTCAATCAAGTCATGCGTTTTGGGCAAAAACTCCTTGAGTGCGCCCAGAAATGAAGAAACGCGCCAGAAAAACATCCCCGCGTTCCATTGATAAGTCCCGGATGCGACATATTCCCTTGCGAGGTCGAGTTCCGGTTTTTCAGTGAAGCGGCGAACGGGAAAAACCTGGAAGCCATTTACGCTGAATGGCTGCTCCCTGCGTTCGACATAGCCAAATCCCGACTCCGGCCGCGTCGGAGGAATTCCCAGCACCACCATGTGGCCTGGCGCGCGCGCAACTTCCAGTGCTGCGCCGACAATTTGTCTATAACGCTGCTCCTGCGCGATGTAGTGATCGGCCGGCAGAACAGCCATGAGCGCGTCGCCCCCGGCTGCATGGCGGACGTGCACGGCTGCAAGAGCAATGGCGGCCGCGGTGTTTCGGCCCAACGGTTCAGTAAGGACCCGCTTGCGAGCGGAAGGGGGCAACTGCTTCCGCAAAGTGGCTGCCTGTTCGGCGTTGGTGACGGTCCATATGCGGTCGGGTGGGATCAAAGGGCGCAAGCGCCCTACGGTCTGCTGCAGCATGGTGGTTTCTTCCACGATGCTGATCAACTGCTTTGGTGTCCGGATACGGCTGCGAGGCCAGAAGCGTGTGCCGCGCCCGCCTGCGAGGATGACGGCATGCACGCTGAGCTTTTTAGCCTGCATAGAGTTTACACCATCAAGACGCGGGAGATGGCCTCTGGTTCAAATCCCAGGTTCCGCAATTGACGAAAAAGCAAGTCCGTGTCCGGCACGGTAATGCGCAAAAGCGAAGTCGGCTCTTTCGGTTGGAGAAGCGTCTGAGACAACGTGGCAGGTAGGAACCAAGTCTGGCCGGGTTGGTAGAGATGGGACAGCTCGGAATCATGGAATTCCCCACTACCGGACAGGATAATTACCAGCTGAAATTCTGCGGGACTGCTCTCGATGAACGTTGTCCGATCGCAGTCCCAACGCTCTGTCGCGAAGAATTCGCAAGCTGCCAACAGATGCTTATTGGCATCCGGCGAGTGCAAAGGCAGGCCAGGGATCTTCCCGCTGCGGGTTCCCTCAAAACGAGTCACCTCGAGTGCCTTCTGTAGATGCAAATCTCGAGGCTTGCCGGCAGAGTCGACGCGGCCGTAATCGTAGACCCGGTAAGTCAGATCGGAGTATTCCTGCACTTCGCATACGACCATACCAGGGCAAATGGCATGCTGCGTTCCAGCTTCAATGAAGTAGGTTTCCCCCGCGCGAACGGGATAACGCACAATAAGATCCTCAACCTTATTTTGAGCGACGCTCTGGACGAAAATTTCCCGCGTGACCCCGGGCTTCAATCCGATCAGCAACTCCGCTCCAGGCTGTGCGGAGACGACGTGCCACATCTCTGTTTTGCCGCGGCCCCCGGCAGCCTGTTCATATTTGGCGGCATAGGAATCGTTCGGGTGAACTTGGATGGAGAGCTTGTCCCTCGGAAAGAGAAACTTCAGCAGCAATGGAAAGTCCCTGTAATTGCCCGAGCGCGTACCACGCCATTCCACCGGCATGGCGCGCCAGCTTTCTCCCAGAGACTTTCCCGCGAACGGGCCATTGGCCACGCGCGAATTCAGAGCAGTCAGCCACGCCTCCCCGATCAGTTGCGGCAAATTCGTTTTTTCCGGAAAGAGTGGAGCGAGCGAGCGGGCCCCCCAAGGCCGCGGGCTGAAGATTGGGTCAATGCGCGTTAGGACAGGTTCAATCACCATCAGAATGCAGCTTCGGCACGAGCAAAGAATTTTTTCAACCGCCGGAGTCCTTCCTCGATCCGATCTAGAGAAGTAGCATACGACATCCGAAGGAAGCCGGGAGCTCCAAAGGCCTCGCCGGGTACCAATGCGACATGGGCTTTCTCCAGCAGTTCCTTTGCGAGTTCGGTGCAACTCTTGGCCAGCGCATTTCCGCCTTGGAGATGGACGGAAACGTTGGGAAAAGCGTAGAAAGCGCCGCCGGGCCACTCGCAAGTGATCCCCGGAATCTCCCGCAGACCCTCAACCGTGCGTTTTCTCCGCTTGGCGTATTCGGCCAGCATCAGGGGAACGGTTTCCATGGTGCCGCGCATGGCCTCCAGGGCAGCGTATTGCGCAATCGATGCCGGATTGGACGTCGATTGGCTTTGGACCTTGATGATTGCCTGAATGAGGAATTCCGGACCAAGCGTATAGCCGATGCGCCACCCCGTCATGGCAAAAGTTTTGGAGACCGAGCCGACAACGATGACCCGATCCTTGGAATCTCTTGCGCTGGCGATCGAAAATGGTTTGTGCGGTTCATAGACGAAGTGTGAATAGCATTCATCACCCAGCAGCCAGAGGTCGTGTTTCTTGCAGACCGCAAGAATGCGCTCGTACTCATCGCCGTCGACGACTCCGCCAGTGGGATTGCCCGGTGAATTAATAATCACCATTTTCGTTCTTGGCGTGACGGCCTGTTCGATAGCCGTGGCCTTGGCGCTGAATCCGTCTTCCTGGCGCGTCTGCACGATTACCGGCATGCCGCCGGAATACTTGATGATGTCCGGGAAGCTGACCCAGTAAGGTGCCGGCAGGATCACTTCATCGCCATTTTGAATGAGCACGCAAATCACGTTGAAGATGGCGTGCTTCCCGCCGACATTCACCACGCATTCCTTCGCCGTGTAGCTGGAGCTCAGTTCACGGTTGTGCCAGGCGGCGATGGCTTCGCGCAGCGGCATAATGCCGCCCGTCGGGGTGTACTTGGTGCGGTTCTCTTCAATCGCTCGGATGGCGGCGTTCTTGATGTGGTCGGGCGTCGGGAAGTCGGGCTCGCCAGGACCAAAGTCGGCGATGTCCACGCCTTTGGCCTTGAGCTGTTCGGCGGCGCTAATCACGACTGCGGTTGGCGACACCTGAATCCGGTTGATGCGATTGGTCAGTTCCACAATCTCTCCTCGGAGCAAAGGGGGATTGGTAAAACTACAGTGTTCAGGAAATCGCCAGGAATTTCAATCTGGAACCGGGTTGGAGCCGTACCTAGGGCAGTTCGCCGGTCAAAGAGCGGTGCTTTCAGGAGAATTTCGAGCGCAGCCGCTGTTCCACCGCTGGAGGGACAAGACCGGTCAATGGCCCGCCCAATTGGGCAAGTTCGCGGACCACTTTGGCGCTTAAGTAGCTGTAAGTTTCGCCTGGGAGCATAAAGACGGTTTCCATGCTCGGCTCCAGCTTGCGGTTCATCAAGGCCATCTGCAATTCGTATTCGTAATCGGAAATGGCGCGGATGCCGCGCAGGATGACGCCCGCGCCGCGCTTGCGGGCATAATCCACGAGCAGGCCATCGAAGACGTCGACCTCGACCGAATCCCATTGCTTGGTGACCTCGCGCAGCATCTCCACGCGTTCTGCTAAAGAAAACATGGGTTCTTTCTCCAGATTTTTCAGGACCGCCACGATAAGGCGATCAAACATCTTTTCGCCGCGCGCGACGAGGTCTAGATGCCCATTGGTCACAGGATCAAACGAGCCGGGATAAATCGCCACGGAAGTCTTCATGTTTGGGTTCAGGGAATCTCCGCGGCACATTCTAACCCAAAAAATCGGGGAAACGAGAGTGAAGTTCGGCCCCGCGTTCCTGGAACTGATCGATGGAGCGAGCACAGGCGGGGCTTGCGCCACTGCGAATTAGATTTTTTTGCAAATCGTGGCCTGCGAGCGCCGACCCTTCCCGTGCGAAGGCCGTACAGACCGCCAAAACCAAGGCTTGGACGTATAGCCGTGGTCCACCATTCACATGCAAGTTGAGCTTAGTCACTCGATTCGGATGGCCCTCTCGGCATACTCTGGCTGGCATACAGGATCATTCGCCATTCGGTGGTATAAATGGCCTTCCAATGCGCCCAAGTGCCACTCAAAGCGGAATCGTTGAAATCAGACTGCAATGGTCGTAGTGTAAGTGATGCCAAATTAAGGGGTTGTTAGAAAGCTCGGGGCCGATTTGGGTTGACAGATGGGGTGCGGTGGGGGTAGAATTTAATTGCGACTAATTGAGTCGGATAAGCATCTAACAGGATGCCAGTGGCAGGTGTGAGAGATGTTCAAACTTTCCAAGAAGGCGGATTACGGGTTAATCGCGATGAAGCATCTCGCCAACCACCGTCAGGAACACGCTTGTAGCGCCAACGAGATTGCCGAGGAGTATGGGATCTCCACCACATTGATGGCCAAGGTGCTGCAGAAGCTGGCGAGGCATGGATTGGTTGCCGCCAAACATGGCTCAACTGGCGGGTACCAGTTGGCAAAACAATCGGACCGCATCAGTGCCTTGGAAGTGCTCACGGCGATTGATGGACCCGTGTTGATCACCTCCTGTGTGACCAGCCACGGCAATTGTGACGCAACCGACCGCTGCTCCGTCAAAGAACCATTGCAGCGCGTCAATGAAAGCATTCTGGGAGTTTTGAGCATGGTGACCATCGCTCAACTAAGCGAGGACAAGCAGGAACCGGCTCTTGTGGAATTGAAAGGGATGGACCGGCTGGCGGTAATGCGCTGAGCGGGGAACTCTGGACGCGATAGGAGAAGAAGAAAATGGCTGTCAAGCTGCCGATTTACATGGACAATCACGCCACCACGCCGATGGACCCGCGGGTGCTGGAGGCGATGTTGCCCTATTTCACCGACAAGTTTGGCAATGCTGCCAGCCGAAACCATTCGTTTGGATGGAGCGCGGAGGAGGCCGTCGAGAATGCCCGGCAGCAGGTGGCTTTGCTCATCAACGCCACAGCCAAAGAAATTATTTGGACGAGTGGCGCGACGGAATCCGACAACCTGATGATCAAGGGCGTCGCGGAGATGTACCGCGAAAAGGGCAACCACATCATCACGGAGGCAATTGAGCATAAAGCCGTCCTGGATACCTGCAAGAATCTGGAGAAGCACGGCTTTGAAGTGACCTACTTGCCGGTGCACAAGGATGGGCGGGTGGATCCCGAAGATGTGCGCAAGGCGATCAGGCCCACGACCATCCTGATTTCGGTCATGTACGCGAACAACGAGATCGGCGTGATCAATCCGATCGCGGAAATCGGCAAGATCGCCAAGGAGCACGGCGTCTTCTTCGCCGTGGATGGCGTTCAGGCGGTTGGGAAGATTCCTGTGGACGTGCAGAAGGACAAGATCGACTTGCTGGCGATTTCCGCGCACAAGATCTACGGGCCGAAGGGCGTTGGCGCGTTATATGTGCGCCGCCGCAACCCGCGCGTCCAGCTTTCCGCGATTATCGACGGAGGCGGCCACGAGCGTGGCATGCGCTCCGGCACGCTGAACGTGCCCGGCATCGTCGGGCTAGGTAAAGCCTGCGAAATTTGCCAGCAGGAGATGCCGCAGGAGTCCGAGCGCCTCCGGGGGCTACGTGACCGTCTGAAGGCCGGCCTCGAGGCCAAATTGGACGAAGTTTACATTAATGGTTCGTTGGAGCATCGTCTCCCGAACAACCTCAACATGAGCTTTGCCTATGTCGAAGGCGAATCGCTCCTGATGGGGATCAATGACGTGGCGGTTTCGAGCGGTTCCGCGTGCACCTCGGCAACCCTCGAGCCCAGCTATGTACTCAAAGCTCTAGGCGTAGGTGAGGATCTGGCTCATACGTCGATCCGCTTCGGCCTGGGACGTTTCACGACGCAGGAAGAGGTCGATTACGTGACCGACAAAATGGTGCAGGTTGTTACCAAGCTTCGCGAGCTTTCGCCGCTCTATGAAATGGCCAAGGAAGGGATCGACATCTCCAAGGTCAAGTGGCAGACCGCGTAAAGTTTTTTGAACAATGGCAAAGGATAACTCAAATGGCGAGCGCAATTGCAAGTGAAGGGACTCTTCGGATCCACCGGTCGATCGCCGGAACGTCCGCACCGTTCCGCGTGACGTATCAAGCATATCAGGACGGTGACGAGCCGGCGCCGGCAGTGGAGCGTGCGTTCTATCACCTCCAGGATGTCCGCGAGTTTCTGAACGTTTTGGGAATCGGCGCGGAATACGTCCGCGAGGCCCTGCGGGAACTAGCTGCGGGACGTTCCGCCTTTCTGGCCAATATCGCCCTGACGGAAAAGGCGATAAAGAATGCAGGTTTCACCGGCCTTCTCGCCGCGGCGAGGGGCTGAATTTTCGGGAGATATGAACCAGAAGGAGAGAGGGGTCCATGGCATACAGCGAAAAGGTAGTCGATCATTACAATAACCCACGCAACGTTGGCAGCCTGCCCAAGGAGGATCCCAATGTCGGGACCGGCTTGGTGGGCGCACCGGAGTGCGGCGATGTGATGAAGCTGCAGATGAAAATCAATCCGGAGACCAGAGTCATTGAAGAAGCCAAGTTCAAGACCTTTGGCTGCGGGTCGGCCATCGCCAGCTCTTCTTTGGCCACCGAGTGGGTAAAAGGCAAGACCGTGGACGAGGCCTTGGCGATCAAGAACACGGACATCGTCCGCGAACTCTCGCTCCCCCCGGTCAAGATTCACTGTTCCGTGCTGGCGGAGGATGCCATTAAGGCGGCCATTGGCGACTGGAAGAAGAAGCATGGAGCCGAAGTTCCCGCGCACGAACAGTCTTCGCACTAAGCGAAGGATGCAACGGCGTCAGTGGCGTCTTCCGGCGGCGATCATTGGCCGTCGGAGAATGCTGTCGAGCGTCCGGTACGAGTATAATTTTGAAGGAACCGCAATATGGTGACTGAAACCACAACCCAGGTCCCAGCAAAGGCCGGACCGGTGATTCACCTGACGGAGCTGGCGGCGAAGAAGATCGTCGCGCTGCTCGGCAAGGAAGGCGTCTCTCCGGAAACCGGGGGGCTGCGCGTCGGCATACAGGGTGGCGGCTGCTCCGGGCTTTCCTATGCCATGAGGCTGGATACCCAGGCGCGCGCCCGCGACAAGGTGTTTGAGGAGTTCGGCGCGCGGATTTTTGTGGACCCGAAGAGCCTCCTGTATCTCAACGGAACCACTCTGGACTACGAGGAGACGCTGATGCGGCAGGGTTTCGTATTCCAGAATCCGAATGCCGCGCGGAGTTGCGGCTGTGGCAGTTCGTTTACGGCGTAGCGGTCGCACGGACTTCAGTCTGTGCCCGGACTGGTGCTGACTCGGTCTGACAAGTGGTTGGCCACCGCAATCGCCAGCCACTTTTTTTATGTTTGGGGCAGCACAGAAGAGTTTCTATGAGCACGCAAATTCCCATCACGAATCCACCGCTGGTTTGCTGGAACTGCCACGAGCGCACGGTTGGCACGCATTTTTGCTCCAGTTGCGGAAAAGTTCTGCAGGTTGCCGAGCGCAGCGACTATTTCGCGATGTTCGAAATGCCGCGCAAGCTGTGGATTGAAATGGGCGCGCTGGAGCAGAAGTTTCTTCAGCTGAGCTGGAAGCTCCACCCGGACAATTTCGTGAATGCCACACCCGAGGAGCGGGAGATTTCGCTGCAACGCAGTTCGGAACTGAATGACGCCTATCGCACGCTGCGCGATCCTGTCGCGCGCGTCGAATACCTTCTGACGATCGAGGGGGCGCGCAAGGATGGCGAGACGAAGCAGCAGGCGCCACCGGAGCTGCTGGAAGAGGTGTTCGAGTTAAACGAATCGCTGGACGAATTGCGCGAAGCGAAGGCTTCGGGGAGCGATACCGCTTCGCTGAGACACCGGTTGGAAGTCGCGGAGAAGAACTTCGGGGAGAAATTGGGCGAAGTCGATGGCCAGTTGCAGGCGGCCGCCCGTGAATGGGACAAGGCGATTGACAGCAAGGCGGATGAAGCCGGCCGCAAGGCTGTCATGAGCAAATTGAATGAGCTGCTCAATCGCCGGTCGTATATCCGGAACCTTGTGGTGAACGTGCAAAAAGAATTGTTGTAGCTCAGGCCTTTAGGCCTGAGGCTGTTCTGAAAACTGATTACTGAGAACTGAAAACTACTCATGGGCAGAATCGTCGGAATCGATCTGGGAACAACGAACAGCCTGGTAGCTTACGTGGACGCAAAATCGGGCCAGCCGATGTGCATTCCTGGGCCAGCCGGAAGCACTTTGTGCCCTTCGATTGTGAGTCTTGATCCAGACGGCGGCATTATCGTGGGCGAGCCGGCACGCCGCCGTTTGCTCACCCAGCCCGAGCGCACGATTTATTCCGTGAAGCGGTTGATGGGCCGAGGCCCCGCGGATGTGCAAAGCGAGTTGAAGCTTTTTCCTTTTCGAATCGACCCATCCAGCAATCACGTGATTCGCGTCCGGCTCGGCGAAAAGGTTTTCACGCCGCCGGAAATTTCTTCGTTCATTCTTCGCGAACTCAAAAATTGGGCCGAAGCTCACTTCGGTGAAATTGTGGACCGGGCGGTAATTACCGTTCCCGCGTATTTTAATGACGCGCAGCGCCAGGCGACCAAGGATGCCGGTAAACTGGCCGGCCTCGAGGTTTTGCGACTCGTGAATGAACCGACGGCCGCGGCCTTGGCTTATGGCCTGCATGAAAAGCCGAACGCAGCAGGCGGCAAAGTGGCTGTCTATGATCTCGGCGGCGGCACGTTCGACATTTCCATCCTGAAGCTGATCTCCACGAACGAAGGCGACATCTATCAGGTTTTGTCCACCAATGGCGATACGCACCTGGGCGGAGATGACATCGATAATTTGCTGCAGGCTTTTGTCCACGAGCAAATTCTGCAGACCGACAAAATCGATTTCTCTCCACACGGTGAACTGGCGCAGGAACTCCGCAAAGAGCTGATTGCTCTCAAGCACAAGCTTTCGGAAGTGGAATCCGCGACACTGCGCTTCCCTTTACCGAACGGCAGGGTTTTCGAACGCGAATTTACGCGACGAGCTCTCGAGGCGCTGATTCGCCCGGTGGTGGACCGCACGACGGCCCCGGTGAAGCAGGCGCTGGCGGATGCCCACCTGAAGCCGGCGGAGCTGGACGAAGTGGTGCTGGTCGGCGGCGCCACGCGCACGCCGCTCATCCGGCGCACGGTGCAGGAATTCTTTGACCGCAAACCGCACACCGAGCTGAATCCTGACGAAGTGGTCGCGCTGGGTGCGGCAGTGCAAGCCAATATCCTCGATCGCGGCGTGCAGGACATGCTGCTGCTGGATGTCACCCCGCTTTCGCTCGGCATCGAGACGTACGGCGGCGCGGTGGCCAAAATCATTCCCCGGAATTCGACCATTCCGGCCAGCGCCCAGGAGCTCTACACCACCGGCGTGGACAACCAGACCGGAATCGACATTCACGTGCTGCAAGGGGAACGGGAACTCGCCAAGGACTGCCGCTCGCTTGCGCGCTTCATGCTGCGTGTATCGCCCGTACCGGCGGGCCTGCCGCGTATTGAAGTGAAATTTCTGATCGATGCGAATGGCATCCTGCAGGTCAGCGCGAAGGATATTCGCACCGGCGAGCAGCACACCATCGAAGTCCAGCCAAGTTACGGCCTGAACGACAACGATATCGAGCGCATGCTGGAAGAATCCATCGAGTATGCCGAGCAGGATTTTGCGGAGCGCCAGGTGATCGAGGCGCGAACCGAAGCGGAATCGGTTCTCACGGCGACCGCAAAGGCGCTGGCAAATCCAAATGCCGCAAGCCTATCCCCAGACGAGCGTGACAAGATTGACGCTTGTGTTGGCGCATTAAAGGAAGCCGCGCAAGGAAGCGATTACAAACAAATTCGGGGGCAAATTGACGAATTGAATCACGCTACGGGGCATCTTGCCGAATTGCTGATGAATTCGGCGCTGCAGACTGCGCTCGAAGGCAAAAAGCTGGCGGAGGTTTAGGGAGAAGCATATGGGCGGCAGCAATCCATACATTGAGGAAGTGAAATACAAGAAGGCCACGAAGAAATTCAAGGTTACGTTTCTTCCTAGCGGCAAAACGGTGGAGGTCGACCCGGAGAAATTTCCTTACGGCCACAACGGCTTGCCCGGAAGCGTCCTGGACATTTCCGAAGGCTTCCAGATGGGCCTGGACCACGCCTGCGGCGGCGTCTGCGCCTGCTCCACCTGTCACGTGATCGTGAGGGAAGGCCTGGAGTCTTGCAACGAAGCCACCGATGCGGAGTTGGACGAACTCGATGAAGCGCCTGGGATCACGCCGAAGTCGCGTCTTGGCTGCCAGACGGTTCCCGATGGAACGGCGGACATCGTCGTGGAAATTCCCGAGTGGAATAAGAATTACGCGAAAGAACTGGACCACTGAGGACGTGATCCGTGATGCTTCGCTTGCTTTTTGTAGCGGCCGCTTTCCTAAGCGGGCGCCTTTGATCTTTCAGGAGACAATTCCATGCCCACCACGTTTGATTGGGACAGCCTTGATGATATCGCTATCGGCTTGGCGGACAAGTTTCCTGACGTGAATCCCTTGACGGTTCGTTTTACCGACATGCATCAGTGGATTACCGAGTTGCCGGGCTTCGCGGGCGATCCGCAGAAATCCAACGAGAGCAAGCTCGAAGCCATCCAAATGGCCTGGCACGAGGAATGGCAGGACCGCCAGGCGTGAGAGAAGTTGTAAGTTTTCAGTATTAAGTAAATACAACCGGCCAACTTTGGCGCACGGTCCCGAGTTTGCAGAGATGTTTTTCCGAAACTTAAAACTTATTACCTAGAACTTATAACTGCTCTCGCATGGCGCAAAACAAGCGGTTTCCCTATAATCAAAAGGTTGTAGTTTCCTCAATTGTGGCGCTATGGTGCAACGGTTAGCACGCGGCCCTTTCAAGGCCGAAATACGGGTTCGATTCCCGTTAGCGCTACCAAGTCCTATTTCCAGCAAAGATTCCATTTCCGCTCTCCTCAATCGACGTGCCTTGCTTGTTGGCCCGACGTTGGAGGGGGCCCAGATGAAGAGTCGACAGTACTGTCGTACCACCGGCGCGTGATAGAATTTCTGAAGTGATTGTTTTCTATGAAGAAATTCTGGACATGGGTGCTCTTCCTGACCGGTGCGGTCATACTTTTTGCAGTGCTGGAACCCCAGCCTTCCGACAGTTCCAAACATAACGAGGCGACGAAGGAAGGGCCTGCGATTGCACCATCCGGCGCACCGCCCTTTCATCCCAATGCCGTGGCAAAATCACTGGCGTCAGCTCCGGGAGCGATTGTCTGCCCTGACTTTGCCAGCGTCCAATTGATGATGCAGCTTTACGCGAATCACTGGGAGGATGCAATGCAAGATGCATTGACGAAAGGGCAAGCACGGATCTTAAGGGGTCCATCTGCGCCAACCCCCGACCCGGCCGCATATGACTGTTCTTTGTTAGCCCCAGGAACCCCGGTCGAAGCCAGAGGAGGGCGAGGGTTATTGGCGGGAATTTTCATGGTGTCCGCAAGACTTCCCGACGGGACAGTGGTTCATGGAGTAACACACCCCGGTATGCTTTTGCTTTCTGCCGCATACCAAAGGAGCTGCACGCTGGTGGATGGAAACACGGTGAATGTATGCCCGTAAAATATCCTTACCGCGTGGGCGTGTTAGAATTGAAACATCTGGGCCGTAGGGGGATCAGGGGGAGGACACAGGTGGATAAGAAAAAAGTGCTGCCTGTGGTTTTGGTGGCGTCGATTGCTGGCGAGGCACTCTTGCCGAAGCGCCATTTCGATACTCTCGCTCCGCAGCCGCACACCGAGCTCGAAATTGCTGTGCCTTTCGCAACCACCGTTGCGCCAGTTTCCGCGAGTGGTAGCGCGGGCGGAGGGCGAATGAAATTAAGCATCGGAAAACCATCGCCTACGAACTATCAGCGCCCCGAAACAGACAAATGGGTTACGTGCGGAACAATCCCTGTTCATAACGACAGCGAAAAGGTTTCACTTTTTATTGAAGTTCCGACCGGCGCTGAGTATGACCAGAAAGAGGAAGCCGTTCGCGACTTTGTCGAGAGAGCCGATTGGAGTTTTGTCAAGCGAATTTTGGACAACGGCGGGGCGGCGCAGCTCCACCGGGTGGCAGCATAGAATCTGAGAATGGCCGGGCGCAGATCGGCGGCAGAAAATCGGCTGCGGTGCTGTCGAACGCAATATCAACACAAGTCGTGGAAACATCAGCCAAAAAGCCAATAGGAATGCGGTTCCTTTGGGCCCTTTCAAGGCCGAAATACGGGTTCGATTCCCGTTAGCGCTACCAAGCTTTTCATTCTCTCAAAGATGATATTCTTATGACTGAGGCCCCCGCGGGCTGGAGGACACGGCATGGCAGATCTGATTCGCTCCACTAATCCCGTTTTGAAGGAAAAGGCGTTCGCCGGTGAGCTTGCGACCGGGGAGGCAATGACCATTCAGGGCACGGTGAACAAGACCGGCTTCCTGCTCTTCCTTGTGGTTGTGGCGGCGGCCTGGACCTGGGGACTGGGCCACTCCGAAACTCCCGAAGCGGCTTACCCGTGGATGATCGGGGGCGCCCTCGGCGGATTCGTCGTTGCGCTTGTGACCGTATTCAAGAAAACTTGGGCGCCGATCAGTGCGCCGATTTATGCATTGCTTGAGGGGCTTTTTCTGGGCGGCATTTCGGCGGTTTTCGAGCGTTCTTATCCGGGCATCGCCGTTCAGGCCGTGAGCCTGACGTTTGCGGTGATGTTTGTCATGTTGCTGGCCTACAAGTCTGGCATTATCCGCGCCACTCGCGGATTCAAGCTGGGAGTGATCGCCGCGACCGGCGGCATCGCCTTGGTCTATGCAGCGAATATGGTGATGGGTCTCTTTTTTCACACGCAGATGTCGGTTCTGTATAGCAGCACACCTCTCGGGATCGGCATCAGCCTGTTTGTGGTGGTGATTGCGGCGCTCAACTTGATCATCGATTTCGACATGATCGAAAATGCCGCGCGCATGGGCGCACCGAAGTACATGGAATGGTATGGAGCGTTCGGGCTGATGGTCACGCTCGTCTGGCTCTATCTGGAAATTCTGCGATTGCTGAGTAAAGTGCGGCGCCGTTGAGCACCAAAAGAAGCAACCCAACAGCTAAAACTCCCGCAACACCTGCGTTTTCCAAGCGTTTTACCCAAGCGCTAACCTACGCGGCGCGCATTCATGGGAAGCAGATTCGCAAGCGGACCGAGCGACCGTATATCGGGCACCTTTTGGGCGTTGCCTCCATCGTGATTGAGTACGGCGGCGATGAAGACATGGCCATCGCGGCGCTGCTTCACGATGCGGTGGAGGACCAGGGTGGGATCCCCGCCTCCGCGAAATCCGCGGAAAATTCGGCAAGCGCGTGGCTCATATTGTCGATGGCTGCACCGATTCCTATACCGAGCCGAAGCCTCCCTGGTTGGAGCGAAAGCGCGCTTATGTCGAGCGGGTGAGTCGCGAATCCGAGGACGTGCGGTTGGGTTCCGCGGCGGACAAGCTCTCCAATGCGCGGGAAACCGTGTACGAATTCCGAGTGCACGGCGAAAGCGTGTTCGAGCGGTTTGCCGGCAAGAAAGAGGGCACGCTGTGGTACTACCGCGCGCTCATCGACGCATTTCGCAAAGCAGGGAGCAATCTTTTGGTCGAGGAAGTGGACCGTGTGGTCACGGAACTGGAGTCCCTCGCCGGCGCCGGCAAGATAGTTGGCGAAGGCTGAATTCCCCGCGCATTTTGGCCGCAAGCGCGCAACGCGCTACAATTCTTGCTTCCGTAAGCGCCGCCCATGAGCCCATCCAAAACCTCGTCACACCGGTTATTCACCATCGGGCACTCGAATCTGGAAATGTCAGAACTTTTGGGCGTGCTTATCCGCCATGAGGTCGACCTGGTCTGCGATGTGCGCAGCCGCCCAGGCAGTTTCCGTTTTCCGCAGTTCAATCGCGAACCTCTCATGGCTCAACTGGCTTCCGCGAAGATCATCTACCAGTTTTTCGGTGACCAGTTTGGCGGGCGGCCGCTGGATTCCCGGTATTACCGGCCCGACGGTCTGGTGGATTATCCGGCGCGCCGCAAGTCGCCTGATTTCGAAGAAGGCATGGATCGCCTCCTCGGGTTCGTGCAGAGCGAGAATGTCGTCTTGATGTGCGCGGAAGAAGATCCACTGCATTGCCACCGCTTTCTGCTGATTTGTCCCGCGCTGGTGCAGCGGCGCGTTTTCCCCGTGCATTTGCGACGCGGAGCCGTTCTCGAATCTCAGCGGGATGCCGAGGATCGCCTGCTGCAGTTGCACGGTTTCGCGGATGTGACCAGCAATTCCCTGTTCGCGCAGGGCCGGGCGGCTGCCTTGGAAGATGCTCTCCGTTTGCAGTCCGAGCAGTACGGCTTCCGGACTTCTCCGGAGGCCATTGAGTATTTCTGATTGAACAAGCCGGACCTTGTCTTTTTTCTTCTGGACTGGGAATTTGGATCTTCCGCCCGTGGACTAGCGCCGTTCCAACTACTTGGGCCAAAGATTAGAGTGGGGGCCAGAGTACGGATCGTGCGTCGCGAACAATTTGGACGGCTAGCAGGAAAAAGTTGTAGCGGCACTAGGGCGCAGGGCGCGTGCGCGTGGTGAATTGCTGATTGACGGGCGGCACCACACAACTTTGCGCGGGAGGCCAGCCAGGGTCGGTGGTCGCGTTCCGGCACAAGGTGACCAACGCATTGGTCACGTCCGACGGTGAGACGGCGCCGTCCAGGGGTTCGGCGTAAACAGAATAGGTATGGCCCACGAGCAGGTGGTCAAGGAGATAGCTGCCGTCGAATTGCGCTGGGCCCGGCGCCTGGCAACTCCACCCTCCCAGCGTGCCTGCGATCACATTGCCGGTAGAAACATCCACGGCGACGACATGGGCTCCAAAGATGCCGGTGACACCCGGTGGCGCCGTGGGCAGAGAAAGGGGATTCGCCGGCAGGATGTGGCCCTGGATCGAACCCACATAGGTAGTGTCATTCGGGTCGCTGTAGAGCGTGCGCAGTCCCGTGCGGTCATCGTCCGCAAGCGGCGCATCGGGTTGTTGCGTTGTCGGCCTCACTCCCGTGAATGTGCCGGGAGCCGGCGCGAACGGAAACATCATTGCGCTCCAGACGGCGGAATGGCTGAAACCCAGGGTATGGCCGAGTTCGTGAGTGAGGATCGATTCCAGGTCGTAAGACTTGGGATTGGCGCTCAAGGCGGCGGGGGTTGCGAACGTCACGGACGAATCACTCGGATTGAAATAGATGTCTGCATCCAGGATCTGGCCGACTTCGCTGGACACAACGCTGCCCAACTGAATCCCGATGGCATCGGCGGTGATGACACGGGTGAACGCCAGAACGCCCGGCGTGAACGCCATGTCGGGCTGATCAAAGCAAATGGAGTTCAGGCCGTCGGAACCGCAGATGTTTGCGGAGGCAACGCGAGTCAACGGCCCGAGAGAACTTGTCGTGAGCGAAGTTGCAGCCACCCCGGTCCAAACGCCCCGTGATTGTTGAATCACCGCTTCGATTTCATTCAGGCTCCCCGTGGGAGTCTGATCATTGGTCAGGATGGTCTGTGGATTCGTGCCGAGCACGGTGCTCCACTGTACGGCGATGCTGCCGGGAGCGGTCAATTGATGCGCCGGTACCGGGCAGGCCGAACCGCCGGAGGCGCTCGCGGGCTGCCGGACGTCCGGGACGATCTGGTTGAACGAATAGCCGTGGGCGGCGACGACGGACCAAAGCCCGTAGAGGAGGGCGATGCCGGTTGCTGCCATTTTTCGGATTATGTCTCGCATGCCTTTGCCCTTCCTTGCCCTTCTGCTCCAGCTTCCCTGCACTGACCAACTCCACCTGCCGGGCGGCAATTCCTTCGCATTGCCATCCCATTCCGGGTTACAGCGACTGCCTGTAGATCTCCTTGTTCAGCTTTTCCAGAAACCGATCAATGCGGAGATCCTTTACCCCCGTTTTCGTGAAATCTTTCGTTTGCGGGTCGAAAACGGGCACATCGGCAGAGTCCTGCGTTACTGCTTCCATGCCGGTGCGCATGTCTTTGCGGATGCGAAACGTTCCTTGCGTCCACCCGACGATATAAAATTGCCTTCCCGGGCGGCCGGTTAGAAAGAGGAAAACCTCTTCACCGGGCCGAAATTCCGGAACGCCATCGACGTGGGAGTGTAGGTGTTGGAACTTGCCACCGGGCATCCGTACCACGATCTCCGGCGGAAGGAAACCTTTGTCGTGCTGCACGACTTCAAACACGGTGTCGGTCCAGATTTCGCCATTGTCCAGCCGCGTGTCGGCGCGAAGACAGCGTACCCGGGCGATGGCCGAGGAATGCTGAACCAGTTGGTAGAACTGCAAGCGCGCCAGTGTTGTGGCATTGGCAACGATGGCGATCAGGGCGATCCCAATCAGGAACAAGACCCAAAGGAATCGTCGGCGTTGCACATAACTCATCGAGAGCCTCCCATAAACTCACTGAATCTGCAGAGCGCCGGAAGCGGCCGTTCGGTCGAGATTGGTGTTCTGGATGAAGAGCGTTCGCGCACCCGGCGCGGCCGTCGCTGGAACCTGCAACGTCAGGTGAATAATTCCCAAGCCAGCTGGCTCTACGGCAATGACGGCAATGTCTCCAGGACCGGAAACCGTGTAAGTCATGCTGGTGTCCAAGCCGGACTCCGAGAACAAACAAATGTCTGCGGCAATGGTGCCGCTCGATGGCGGGACCAGCGGGATCGGATTGCCTCCGAGATTGCAGGCGTTGTTGGAGGTGTTAAACGTTCCCAGCGCAGCGACATTTAGATCGAGGTCGTCGCCGTCGGTGTCGATCCCCGCAGTTGTGGGTTCGACCACCGTGATGTCTTTGCCGGTGGTGGCCGGCACCGAACTGCTCAGCGCGATGCCGTCGTCGACCGTGCTTGGCAGCACAATCACCATTTGCACGACATTGGAGTCCGTCAAGTTGGGATTTTGTATTTCGATGCTCAGATTTCCAGGCTGCGAGACATCGGTGCTCGTCACTGGTGCGGAGCAGGAACTCACGCTCGCGCAGGTTGTCACGCGCGCCGTGCCGCCTACGAGGAGCGTTGATCCAGGGCCGGGGCTGCTCGCGACGTAACCACTCCCGTCGACCTGCACGGTGAAACCATCCAATCCCCCCGCATAAACGCTGGCTGGGTGAAGCGTAAGAATATTTGGGCCGCTGGAGATGGTGACGTTGGCGCTTCCGGATTGCGTGGGATCGTCCTGGCTGAGTGCTATAACCTGCAAGGCGTTGGGGGTCGGTGGAGTCGCGGGAGCAGTGTAGGTTCCGAAAGAATCGACCGAACCACAACTGCCCGCTGTGCCGCAGCCCGTCCCTTGTACTTGCCAGGTGACATTCTGATTGGTGGTACCGAGCACGGAGGCGGAAAAGCTCTGCACGCCCATCGGCGGCAGCGTTACGCTATTCGGAAGTACGCTGACGACGTCATGATTTATCACCGTGATCTGGGCGGAGGCCGAGAGGCTGGAATTCGTTGTGCTGCTTACCGTGACGGGAACCGGATTCGGGGATGGAATCGAGCCCGGTGCAACGTAATCCACTTGCGTCGCGCTGCCGCTTGTGAAGGGCTGGCACGGATTGGAACCCGTCACGCAGATCTGCCCGAAAGTGGAATTTCCACCAGGGACGCCGTTCACACTCCAACTGAGTGATCCGCTGGAAGACCCTCCTTGCGAAGCGGTAAACGTGATGCGTTCATTGATTGTAACCGTCGCTGTGGGTGGAGAAATGGCGATGCTCGCGCCGGAAACAATCGTGATGCTTGCCTGGACCTGTTTGGTCGGGTCCGCTTGGGGCGTCACGGTGATGAGCACCGTGTCCGGCTGGGGCGCAGTGATCGGCGCCGTATAAACCGCCGTGTCAGCTATCGGAACCCCTCCCGCGGATTGTGTTGTCGTTATGGTCAGAACTCCACAGGCGCTTCCGCTACATCCGCTGCCCGTGAGAGACCAGGAAAGCGCGACGCTCGGGTTGGAGCCGGGCACGGGTGTGAGAGTGGCAACCAGAGAACCTGTTGTGCCGGCTGTGATGTTTGTCGGGGCGGAAAGCTGCAATGTGAAATGGCTGGTAACCGTTAGGCTTGCGGTGCTCTGTTTGGAAGGATCGGCGACACTCGTAGCGATTAGATTGACGGCTGCGGAAGTGGGCAGGATTTGCGGGGCCGTGTAGACGCCATTCGCGGTGACCGACCCGCAGGAATTGGGACAGGAGGTTCCGGAAAGACTCCAGAGGATTGTGGGATCGGGGCGTCCTTGGCTTTTGATGGTCGCTTGAAACGATTGCGTTGCGCCCAGCTCAACATTGGCGGCAATCGGCGAAAGAGAAATGGAAACATCACTGGTGACGGTCACAGTCGCGGTGGCGGATTTGGAAGAGTTGGCGTGGCTTGTGGCAGTCACTTGCACCGTCCCGCCCGGGGGAAGATCTGTGGGCGCTGTATACACTCCATCGGCAGCAATGGTGCCGGCTTGACCCGAGCCGCCGGACACTCCGTTGACACTCCAGGTCACGGAAGTGTCGGTGGTGTTGGAGACGGTTGCGGAGAAGTTCAGTGTTTCGCCCAGCAACACTGTTCCAGATTTTGGGTTGATGCTGACTGTAATGGAGGGAGGTGGTGGCGGCGGGGGCGTTACTGAGCCTGCGCCTCCCCCACCGCAGCCCAGAGTCCACGCACCCATCGTGAGGAGAACGACTGCCAGGACGCATTCGTGCCGTGCCGACAAATCCTTCTTCTTAATTCTCGTCTCGCGCGTTTGGGAAAGGGGCCGCATGCCGCCCCTTAATGCAGGCCAAGGACCAGCCAAAAAAGTGCAGCTTCAGACGCGCTCACGTTTCGCTGTTCCCCCGAAGGGGCTGCATAAAACCTCTGGATCGAAGAATTTGCGAAACTTCAGAGGCACGATTCGCATCGCCGAAAGAACTGCGCCTTTTGTTCCAGATCAAGTCATCCGTTCAGAATTGGAATTGTTGTCGGCGGCCGATTCCATAATGGGAGTGTTCCCCCGTCCCCTCTCATTGACTTTCCGTCAAGCCACTTCAATAATCCGCCCATGGCACGCCCCGGCGCGGTTCGGAGAGTGAAGAGCTATTCCGCGGCAAATGGCTATGTCTATCAGTATTGTTTCTATGAGGTGAATCGCATCATTCACCACGGCGATCCCGCGGGTGAATTCATCTACGCAATCTCTGCTGACCGCAAAACCACGTTTGGCCTGAAAATTATCGTGCAGCAGACCGCGCTCGAGGCCTGGGGGCGGGCAAATGGACGCGGCCTTACCAGCAGCGAAGAATATGCGGTCGCCAAAATGAGGCTATTCCAGGCCTTCGATGAGGGTGCGGTCCCGCGGACAGCGGAGTCGGCCGCGGGGATTTCTCTTTCGGTCGACGAATCGAACCTTGAGGAGCTCCTGAGGCTGCTCAATATTTGATCGAAACCATTTTCACCATGAACCAAATCCCTGACGGTGACGTCTAGTGGGCTGGCAGGAAGCTCACAAGTGCAGGGAAGTCAGAGCGCTCGCCAAGTCTGCATGGAGGAAGCTATAACCAAGCTTCTCCAATTGCATGGGCACGACGCGCTGGCTCGACAGGAGCAGCGCGTCGGCCATCTCTCCGAGCACCAGACGCAGCGCAACTGCCGGGGTAGGGAAAAACCCCGGACGGTGAAGCGCCGTGGCCAAGGCAGTCGTAAACTCCTCGTTGCGCACCGGTTGGGGTGAGACCACGTTGATTGGCCCGCGCACCGCTCCATTCTCCAAAGCGAATCGCAAGATGGCCACGGCGTCTTCCAGAGTGACCCAGCTCATCCACTGTCGCCCTGACCCGATCTTCCCACCTAAACCAAACCGAAAGGGGCGCACCATCCTCGGTAGCGCCCCGCCCTCCTTGGCGAGGATGACGCCCAACCGCGCCTGCACCACGCGGACGCCCAGCGCCTGGGCCTTCTTTGCCTCCGATTCCCATTCCATCGCAATCTCACTCAGGAAATCGCTGCCCGGTCTGCTCTCTTCGTTCAGAAGTTCATCGCCGCGGCTGCCGTAATAGCCAATGGCCGAGGCCGACACGAACACGCGCGGCCGCGCCGCCATTTTCGCTAGGGCGTTCACCAACGCGCGCGTGGTATCCACTCGGCTGCTGCGCAACAATTTCTTGCGCTCCGCAGTCCAGCGCCCCTCAGCGATGGACGCGCCTGCAAGGTTCACGACGGCGTCCGCCCCCACTGCTGCGGCCCCCAGTTCGCCCGTAGCCGGATCCCATCTCACGTCGAACCCTTCGGACCCACGAATTGCCTCTGTGTTCGTGCTTGGACGCACGAGCCGGCACACGGTGTGACCTGCTTGCCTCAAATCGCTCACCATTGCGGTGCCGACTAGCCCACTGGAACCTGTGACTAGAATCTTCATGGTTGTTTCTCTCTGGCTTAGGCTCGGCGCTAGATTTCTCCCCAGCCTGCTGGTGCCGTTCCAACCCGTCGCGCCAGTGCCGCTCCCATTCCTCGTAATCCTCAGCGCGCTTCCCGGCGTTTTGACCCGAGGAGTTGGCGCGGTGCTGGCAGGGCGTGCGGCCTCAGGTTACAATTTTCGTGTGCCCCAAGTCTTACCAAACCTTCGCGTCAATGTGCTCTTCTTCGGGCGTGTAAGGGAGCTGACCGGCCTTACCGAGGAGGCAGCGGAAGTGCCCAGGGGAGCGACTCTCGCTGATTTGTTCGGTCTTTACGCAGCGCGCTTTCCTCAATTGGCCGGTCTTCGTGCTTCGCTGGTCGCTTCCCGAAATCAAGAGTTTACGTCCTGGGATACTTGCCTCTCCGCCGAAGATGATATCGCGTTTCTTCCGCCGGTGAGCGGGGGCTGAAGCCGGGCCTTTATGAGCTCAGCTAGCGAAAATGATCGCTTTGAACTGCTTTACTCTCCGATAGACTTGGTAGCGGTGGTCCGCGACCTCCGCGCAAATCAAGACGGAGCGATTGTCACCTTCGATGGCTTTGTCAGGAAGGAATCCCACGGACGCCATACCCTCTACCTCGAATACGAGGCCTATGAACCGATGGCGCTTGCGAAGCTGCGGGAGATTGGCATCCAGCTTCACGAAAGGTTTTCCATTCACCGCTTGGCCATCGTCCACCGCTTGGGTCGCCTGGAAATCGGCGAAACCAGTGTTTTCATTGCTGTCAGCGCTCCTCATCGCGCCGCCGCTTTCGATGCCTGCCGCTTCGCCATCGATACCCTGAAGCGCACCGTGCCGATCTGGAAAAAGGAGTATTTCGAGGATGGTGCGGTCTGGGCCGATGGAGAATTGCCGCCGGCACCACCACCTGCCCCAAAACCCGCATCTTAGCTAAAGAGATGAGACTCCGGGTCAACAAGATAACCGCTGCCGCGATCGCCGTTCTTCCCCTTCTCGCCGGAACTCTGCCTTTGGCCGCTCAAGACAAGCCGGATCGGCCGCCTTGGGCGCAACCCTCCGCCACCCATCAGAGCAAGCCAACTGCGGCACCTCCTCAGGAGAAGAGCCAGGAACCGGCTCCACCGCGCGGAACGGTGAAGGTCACCGTAAATCTCGTCAATGTGCTGGTCAGCGTGCTCGACGACCACAATCGGCCTGCTCCGAACCTTCCGCCGGAAGCCTTCCAACTTTTTGAGGAAGGCGTGGCGCAGAAAATCGACATCTTTGAGTCCGAGACCCAACTTCCTTTGGACATCGCCTTGATGATCGATTCCAGCATGAGCGCCCACATGGAGAAGGCCTCCGAGCAAGAAGCCGCTTCTCGTTTTATTCAACAAGTCCTACGGCCGGACGACCGGCTGTCCGTTTTCGCTTTTGATGAAACGGTGACCCAGATGACCTCTTTCTCCGCCGAAATTTCGAGCTTGCAATCCGCCGTGCGCAAGATACCGGATGGCGCCGGAACCTCCATCTACGACGCCGTGCTGCTTGGCTCCAGGGCGCTTGAGAAACGCCCCAGCGATCATCGGCGCGTGATGATCATGGTGACTGACGCCGGCGAGACCACCAGCCGGGCGGATTTCGACACCGCGCGAAAGGCGGCCCTCCGCGCCGGAATTTTGTTCTATACCATTGTGATCAACCCGGTGAAGAACGAGAACGGCCGCAACACCGCCGGCGAACACGCCTTGCAGACCATCACCGAAACCACCGGCGGCGCCATGTTCTTTCCCGAATCCCCCAAGGAACTGCCGATTATCTTCGATCGCATTGATAGTGAGCTCCGAACTCAATACCGCTTGGCTTACTACCCCAATCCGCGCGGACCCGCCAACACCTACCGTACAATTGAAGTGAAGGTTCTGCCGGGCTACACCGCGCGGCACCGGACAACCTATCTTATTGGCCCTCAGTAGTACCGCCTGGGGCCCCCGAGAAGCGAATGAATAAAACATACCTGGATGCAGCAGTCGAAATCGCGCAAGAGGCCGGCAAGGTACTCCGCGAGGAACTCGAACGGCCCCCATCCATCGCCTATAAGGGCGATTTTGATTTGGTGACGCAAGCGGACCGTCGCTCCGAAGCCCTCATTGTCAGCCGTCTACAGAACTATTTTCCAGAACACGCCGTTGCGGCCGAAGAAGGCACCGGCAAGGACACCGCCTCGGAGTATCGCTGGCATGTGGACCCGCTGGACGGCACCACGAACTTTGCCCATGGCTATCCCTGTTTCTGCGTTTCCCTGGCTCTCGCGCTAAGGGATGAGCTGCTTCTCGGCGTGATTTACAACCCGGTGTACAACGAACTGTTCGCTGCCACTCGCGGCGAAGGGGCGACCCTCAATGGAAAGAAGATCCGCTGCTCGAAAATAGACGCTTTGAAAAATAGTCTCCTCTGCACCGGATTTCCCAATCACAATCGCCAATTTCATCCCAATATCCACTATTACTGGGATTTCACTTTGCGCTCGCACGGCGTGCGGCGCGATGGTTCCGCGGCGCTCGACCTGGCTTCCGTGGCCGCTGGCCGGTTTGATAGCTTCTGGGAGTTTGGCCTAAATCCATGGGACACGGCCGCCGGCATCGTCCTTATCGAAGAAGCGGGCGGAAAAGTTACCGACATGCAGGGACGGCCTTACGTCCTCGGAGGGCCTTCCATACTTGCTTCCAACGGATTAGTCCATGCGGAGATGATGAAAGTCGTGGCCGAAGTTGCGGGGCACACGTTAACTCAGGAATGAGTATATCTATAAGTAAAAAAATGTCAAGCCAGAATGATTCTGTCGCGGGCTTCTGGGGATGGAGCGCTATGTATCCTTCGAATAAATGCAACGGCGTCGCCGGAGGACGTCAGACTGGCACCCAATTGGTGCGCTCCAGAAACTTCGGCGGCTCGTAGGTTTTTCCCTCGGCCAGCCGGCGTTCCTCGCGGCGAGTTGTCCACAACAGAATGGGCCCCAGCACACGCGCGTTGATGCGCGCCGCAAAGCCGACTTCTTTTTCGACTTCAGACCGAAGCGCCTTGATCTGCGCGCTCACGTTCTGGTTGATTTCTCGGAACTGCCGCTCCATGGCCCATAAGGCCGCGTTGTAGCCGCTTCGCAGCTTGCCCATTTCGCGGGCAAAACGTTCGCGAATCCGAGGATCGGGATCATTGCGATACCTCATCCAGCCCTGCAACATCGTCCGGCACATGCGGTACAGGCTGGGCCCGTTGCGCTCGAAATCCCGCAGAAACGCCCAATCCAAAAAGCGTTTGGAATCCTCCCGGGAAATCGCCGCATGCTGAAAATTGAACTTGAACTGCCCGTGAATGTCGGCAAGGTCGACGTAGTCCAGCAGGCGCCCCTGCTCCTTCATTTCAAAGTAGAGCGGAGTGCCCGGCACTGGCGTGTACAACATGAATTGATGAAAATCGGTTTCATGGCTGACGGCGCGTTCGATTTCCTCTTCGATGTTGTCCGGGGTGTGATGTTCCAACCCGATAATGGTGGAGCCTTGCACGCGGATCCCGTGACTACGCAATTCGTGGGTCAACTCGTGCGTGTCCAGCCCCTGCAGTTTCGCGTAGCCGGAGCTTGCCGATTCCAATCCCATCCAGATCCACGATACGCCCAGCTCGACGAGCTCCTTCATCGAATATCTGCGGATGGCGTTCGCGGAAGCAAATACCGCCATGCTCCAGCTCTTGCTCGCGGCTTTCATGCGTTCCAGCAACTGCATTGCCCGATTGCGATGCAGAAGAAAGTTTTCATCCATGATGAAAAATGTCTGGACCTTCATGGAGGATTCGAAGCCGTTCATGAGGTCAAAGAGTTCGTCGCCGGTTTCGTAAAAATTGTAGAAGTTGCCTTTGCCGCCGAAGAAGGAGGAAGTGGTGCAGAAATTACACCCCATCGGGCAGCCTACCGAAGGAATTACCGTGGCAGCGGTGGCGCCGCGGCGCTCCGGAAATCTCAGCCCCAGCGATCGTGTCCTCAGCCCGGAAACGATTTCCGGGTGCCGGATGGGTGCGCTTTCGTCCTCACCCAGATATCGCCGCATCCAGGAGATGCCTTCGCCTCGCACAAAATGGTCGGCATCCACGATTTTCTCAATCCCCGGGATCGCGGTTACGTGGCCACCGACAACAATGACGGAGTGCGGCGAACGCTCGCGAACAATCCGGCACATTTCCCGCACCTTTCCTACGTTCACGATAATGGAGGAGATTCCAACAATATCGTAATTCGTGGAACAAAGTTCCTTTGCGAATGACCCGCGGGTGGGAAAGTCCATGAGCGTGCACGGCGCCGTGATATTCGCCTGGATCATCATGATGCCCCAGGAACGGTGGAACATCCGCAGGGAGAACGCGCCTTGCGCCCGGGTCACCTGGTTGTGGTACAGCTCCATCGGATTGATGGCGCGGCTTCCGAATTCGTCATCCTGGGCGTACGGTCCGAACACGGAACTGAGCAGCACACGGGCGTGTGTGCCTTTGGGGTGTTTTTGGAAGGTTTGCGGCATCGTCAGGTCGGTTGCTCAACAAACAATGATATCACGTGCCATTGCCAATGCCCCGTGACAATGGAACATTTTTCCGCATGAGTGACGATTCGAAAACGCCGATTTTGTCCCTTCACCGACCTAATTGCGTTTTCAGCCGATCGCGTGCGGCCTGCGCTTGCAGGGCCAGCCTGCTCATGGGAAAATGAAAAATTATAGGTTGAACGCAGCTTTCAGATGCGTCCGACGGTTGGCGATATCGTCTAGGGGTCCAGGACGCCGCCCTCTCACGGCGGAAACCCGGGTTCGAATCCCGGTATCGCTACCAACCATTTCTAAGCCTCTAATCTTCTAGCGTTTCCGGGAACTCTCAATTCCGTTGGACTACTTTTGGACTATTTTTCGGCGAATTCACTGATTCGCTGAGGCCCAGAGTATTTAGTAATCTTCTCGTCCTCGCAAGTGTCGTTTAATCGATGGCCCGAGTTTCCTTATCCGCAAGTCTGAGGTTTCGACCCTTAATCCTGAATAGTCGAATAGTACTGCTGTGTCGTATCGTACAGCTAATCTGCTCGTGGTATTTCTGCTCGTGTGCGATTACATACAGAGACGTGCTTAACTACGCCAAATTCTTTCGCGGCTTAGGTCAGAGGGTCAAGAAGCTGCGGGAAGACCATGGGTATACGCAGGAGGACATGATTTCGCTCGGCTTCTCCGCACGGCACTGGCAGCAAATCGAGGCTGGCCGCCCTATCACGGTGACGACGCTTCTCCGAATCTGCGAGGTGTTCGGAGTCCGTGCCGACCGGCTGATTCGCGGGCTGGACAAGGGCATCTACGGAAAGTGAGTCGCAGGCGGACGGGCTTTTGCGCGTCATATGATTCGCTCCCCAGCGTCTTTGCACTTCGACTCGTAGGCTTGCACGGCTTGCCCGAAGCATCGCATGCGGAGAGCCGACTCGCCTTCCTTGGTCACAGCCCGGCGTCCCGCTCGTTTTTCACGAACGTCTTGATTTGCTTCCAGTCGCCCGTCTTCCAGTCGGACAGATCGGCTGCGCGCAGCGTCAGTGCGCAATCCACCTGCCAGCAAAGCTCGGTTTTGTCTTGGAATCGGACGCGGATGTACAGCCTGCCCTCCGCGAAGCTGTGCTCGGCGAAGTCCACCACTTTGCCTCTGACTCCGGGATACTGCTTTCCAATCTTGTAAGCCATCAGTCGTTTCCCCTATTCGAGTTTGTCCGGAATCCACGGAAATGCGCTCTTGAGCAGGGCAAGAAAGTGCTTGCGGGGCAGGAGCATCGAGAGAAGGAGGACAGCCATCGTGGTGATGAAAAGGCAGACGACCAACTGCTCGAACGATGTCAGCGGCGGAATTTCAACGGGGGGAGGCGGAGCCGGGAACTGAAGCATCAGCGTGTCCTCGCACGTGGAGATGTGCGGGACACGCCGGGCGTGTTGTAAACTGCTTCCTATCCATGGGGCCTCGTTTACGCGGAGCCTCTGGCTAGGGGCACGCCCAAGGTCGTACTTGGACGTGTCCCGCTTCATGCAAGCTAGCGCGGCTTTGCTCGCAACGTCAAGGACTTCGACGCTTTCGTGGCTTTGCACGAGCTAGTGCACGGGCATGTGCCCCACCACGGAAAGGTCTTCAAGAGCTTCATGCACGCCTATCTGCCAGATTGGTAGGAGAGGGAAGAGCGGCTGGACGATTTCGGAAGGGTTGAGACCAGAGTCGCGGCATCGACCTGCCAAACATTGTCAGTGGGCGACCCCTAAGGAGCCGCTTGTTTGAGGCCCGGTCAGCTTCGACGCGCATCCTCCCTTACCGCCCACCGCCGTTCATCGCTTGTTCGTTTTTTGGTCGCAACTTCGATCGACATGATGATTTTCTCCCGCTCCCCTTGCGCTTTATCTCACGCTATTCCGGCTGCATTTTCAGCCTGCGGCGGGAAGGGAGAAAGCGGCCGCAAAGCCCAAGCAGGACAAACCGAAGGCTAGGAAAGTCACGAGGCTGAGGCATCGTCAGACATTAGAAGTGGACTTAGGGAGAAGATCGGAGCGGGCTCGTTCGAAATGGACGCGACAGGCGACATGGTCGGCGTCCAGACAAGAGGCGAGGACACGGCTCAGGTTCCGAGGGAGCGTGTCAGGCCGTCACGTGCACAATGCTCAGGAGGCTCCGATGGCTACCGGGGACAAAGGACATCGAACTTCAGGAACGCCCGGACGGCGGGGAATGACCTGTGGGGGCAGGATGGTGGTTCGGGGGTTTCTGGAGGCTTTTTGACCAGTTTGCGGTGGCATCTAGCGAGCGGGCAGAGCCAACCGTGGCGCACGACTGCTCCTTACGGCCCAGATGGGATTGTAAAGTCTGTACAGTGCGACCGCGCCGTCCATGTTGTCGAAAAAATTCGCGATTTTTGGCTCAAAAACCAAAAATCCAGCGAAATCCCCACCTTTGCCTCTTTTCTGAGTATTAAACTCACAGCGCACCTGGAAGCTCCCAAGGAATGGTTCAAGGCAAACGTGGGTTATTACAAGGATGGATGGTGATGGGCGATCAAAAACTCAAGGCGATACAAGCTCTGTTCCGCGTGCCCGTCCACCTGGAGCCCATCGAAGGGGGCAACGGCGGCTCCTACCTTTATTATACGGAGAACCACGAACTCATCGGCTGGGTGCGGGAGGATTCGTCCGGTGGCTTCTACGAGGAATGCTGCTGCCCTGGCCTAACCGGAGACACGAACGGCGAATACTGCAAGGGCGAGTGCTATTGCGGCGCTTGAGACGACCACCACGATGACGGCTGGAAGCCCGGCATGACACGCGAGCAAGCCGAGGCTTGGGAGATCGAGCGGATCAAGCAGGCATATGCATTGTGCCATCTCGACATCAAGGCGCCGTACGAAGAGCAAAATCCCGGCAAGGGCGTCGTTGACCTGATCATGGAAAGGCTTGACATGGGCGAAAGCTTGGCGACCTACATCGCCGACGCGGTCGAGACCGACCAAGTGCCGCTGGATCAACTCATCGAGGAAGTCCTAAACGGAGAGGCGGAGGGCTACGCGGAGTGAGCGAGCATCGCTGCGAATTCGACATGCACCACTGCTCGTCGTCCGATTCCGACGTTTACTGGCCTGCAGCTTGCGCAGAACGGTTGGGGCAAGCTCCACAACCTCGCGCGGGTCAAGGAATTCTTTTCCAGCCTCGGGCTGCCCGCTCCAGGGCCTACGGCCGCCTTTGTTGCTACCGTCGAGTTCGTTGGCGGCATTCTCCTAGCCATCGGTCTTTTCTCGCGCTTCATTGGTCTGGTCTTGGCCATCGACATGGCCATGGCCTACATCATGGCTGACCGGGAAGCCCTGTTCTCCATCTTCTCCGACCCCGGCAAATTCTATGTTGCCGACCCCTACACCTTTCTCTTCGCCGCGCTCCTCATCCTCATCTTTGGCCCCGGCAAAATTGCCCCGGACACCTACCTCCTCCGCTGGTTCCCGTATCCCACTCCATAAGCGGACCAATCCCCCGTCATACTTCTCAATGGAAATGCCCAGCTATCCAAGCAGGATCGGCAATAGCAGACCAAGGCTTAGAACGAAAAACCATAATGCCGGAGCGGGCGTTCCAGCAGGGCGCATTCGCTTTTGCTCTCTGAGGGCAACTCTTGGATCGTGGAGCAACCAGCGCAGATGGCGACGTTCTAGCAGGAGAAAGATCGCCGCTGTTACGGCACCAAAAATGAGGTGCCCGACCAACGAAGGTAGGAGCGCGGAGGCTGCGCTTGATCTCCAATCGGTCTCTCCCGTGAGAGAGAGGGGTAGCAGGGTCATTGGCCCGAGGTACCACCAAATCAGTCCAAAGAGGCATCCCCACGGCACGCCCACGCTGAAGCTTGATCCTTCATTCCGGAAGAGCAGACCATAGGTCGCACCAATCACGACGCTCACCGTGAGATGAATGACCAGACCTTGAAACCCGGGAAATCTGGTGCCAAGGCCGGCGACCGAGGACAGCGTTCCTGTAGCTAGCAAAACGGGGCTCGCCACGATGCCGCCTGCCAGACCCGCAAGCGCTCCCCATCCGAGTGAACGTAGCACGTGCAAACCAGGGCCTTCCGGCTCGCGATTGAGCGGGTCAGATTGCACAAAAAGCTTCAACCACACACGGTCAATGGCCGCATAGATCACCCCGAGGATCAAGCCGTAAATGATGTGCCCAACGAGGGAGCCAAACAGTGCTGTGCCCTGGTCTGCTGACCAATCGAGCCCGTTTCCGCTCCAAAGGGGGAAAAGCGTCAAGGGGCCGAAGAACCACCAGAAAATTCCAAACCCGAGGCCCCAGCCCATGCTCGAACCAAGACCCCGCACATCCGTCTGGAACAAGCATCCGAAAGTCGCTCCAATTACCAGCGCGACTAGAAAATGCAACGCGACCATTTCCCAGTGCGAGCCAAGCTGCTGAAAGCCGCCGAGGAGCGGATAGAATCCGCCTTCGTACATCCAGCGGCTGAACACCAGACCGCTCAACGTTCCGGCAAATCCACCGCCGACGATCGCGCGACCCCACCGGAATTTCTGCCTAACCACACGTCGCCGTGTCGCACCCAGGATGCCGAGCGTGAGACCGACGGGCATTCCGAGTAACACGAGATATGCCACGAGTTCTGGAAATCGCGCCCGGGCGTCCATGAGCATGGCAGCGGAACGGGGTGTCCCTCTCAGCAATGGAATGAGACCTGCCGGAATCAGCAGCCAAAAAAGCGACGCAAACCCTAGGCCCCAGATTAAACCCGCACCCGGACTGTCTGCCCGTTCGCCAAAGCCCCACCAGAAGAAAATTCCGAAGGTTGTTCCGATGAGAAGGGCATAAGGCAGAGATGTTTCAAGTTGCGTGTGGCCGACCGCCGCACACGCTGCTCCCACACCAATTCCCAGCAGGGGCTCGAGCCATGGCAAGTGCTTCGAGTTGGGTGCAGCACGCATTTTCTCCGATGAATTTGGCGACAACATTTGAAACTCCCTACTTCAGATCTATCGTTTGTACGATATCGCGTGGAAAGAACAGTTCAACGGTCCAATCAAACAAAACGCGTATTTTTCGCTCCAGACCAGGCAGCTTCGCTAAATAGATTCCCCGCCACATCAGCCATGCAAGGAGCCCGGAAAAACGCAACGATCTGGTTCGGGCAAACGGTACGGTCAATTCCGCACAGGCCGTCTGATGGCCGATCACGCAGAGCGCTCCGAGTGAATCGAAGTGGAATCCTTTCAATGGCTGCCCTGCCAGCTTGGCCGCCAAGTTCCTGGCAAGCGCTTGCGCTTCGCGAAGGGCGAACTGCGCTGTAGGTGGGCACGGATTGCCAGATTTCGCGTCGGTCACGGCCGCGCAATCTCCGAGCGCCCAAAGCCCAGGCTGCCCCGAGACTGCAAGATTTGCGTCAACCTTCACCGCGCCGCGCTTGTCCTTTTCAACGTTGAGCGATCTAACGAGCGTGCTCGGCGCGGTTCCTGCGGTCCAGACAAGGGTCTGAGCGGGAATCTCCCCATCGTTGAGAACAACAATCCCCGGCTTTGCGTCGGCCAAACGCGCATTGAGGCGGAACTCCACTCCACGCTCGGCCATTTTCTCCTGCGCGTAGTGCGCCAACGATTCGCTCAATTCAGGAAGGATCCGGTCCCTGGAGTGCACGAGCACAACGCGCAGTTCTTTCGGACCAAGATTTGGGTAGTCAGCCAAGATTCCGTGAGCAAAATCATTCAGAGCGCCCGCCAATTCCACGCCCGCGAATCCGCCGCCGGCGACCACGAAGGTGAGAAGTGGCGCGCGAACTAAGGAATCAGGCTCGCGATCCGCACGCTCGAACATCTCGATGACATGGTTGCGGATTCGAATGGCATCGAGGAGGCTCTTGAAGTTGAACGCCAGCTTTTCCACGTTTGCCATTCCGAGGTAGTTAGAGATGGAACCCAACGCGAGAATAAGATGGTCATAGTCAATGACACGCGCTTCGGGAGCATCGTCAGTAGACGCGATGCCCTCCAGCAGCACACGACGCATTTCCAAATCGATTCCCGTTGTTCGGGCGCGAATGAACTCTGTCCGATGCAAACTGCTGCGAAGTGGCGTGCTGATGTGGCTTGGTTCCAGGCTGCTGCCAGCCACTTCGGCCAGCATCGGAGTGAAGAGTAGTGCGTTGGTTTCGCTAATAAGCGTGATGTGGACCGAAATATTTTTCTCCAGCTCCTTTTCCAGGCACTGAGCCGCCTTCATCCCGGCAAAACCTCCACCCAAAATCACGATCCGTTTAGCGGGGGAGGGGATCGCAGCGCGCGCTTCCACCTCCGGCCCCCAGATTGCGCCGGCCCAATCGGTCAGCCCTTGGCTGATGACGGCCAGCACCGCACCGTACAACACCCATCCGACCAGCGCGGGAAAATGTTCCCGCATTTGTTCCGCACTCCATTCAGGCATCTGGCCGCCAAAGACAGGCAGAGCAATCACGCTGACGAGAGCCCACAGCGGCACACCGAGCGCGGCGCCGGTCATGAGGTTGTCCGCATATGCCCGTCGCGCCGGCCGCAAGCTCAAGGCGTAGAATGTGCCCAAAACGGTTCCCAGCAAGACTCCCAATACGGGACGCCCCAGCGTGAATGCCAAGGCCGCGCTGGACAACGCGCCAGCAAGAATTCCAATTGTTGCTCCGCGAATATATGGGTTCACGTCATTACCATCCGGGAGTGCCAACCCCCATGTCGTTGCTGACGTCTCACCTTGGACGCTGCCTCAGAAAGCATGGGCAAACGAAGCAATCAGTGTGCTGCTACTGTCGATTGTGCACCTTCGATTCTTGCAACGTCGCAGTACACTTTGATCGACCCTTTTGCCTCAGTAAGCAAGCGTATCATCTCCGCGTAATTCTCAAGTCCCTTGACCGGGTGGGTGAGAAGCTTCCTTAGCCAGCCTGGGTATTGCAATTCGGCAGTCGAAAGATCCTTCACGCCCGTCTCGAAGTATTCGCGATTCGCATTAACACTGCCGAACGCGACTTTGTTGCCAAGTACGAAGCCAAGATTAATTTTATCGGATGGAATTTCTACTTGGCGCGCCCCACCCGTGACACTGACCATAGCCAAGACACCGTTTTTAGCAAGCACGTTCATGGCCTCAAAGACCAGCGGCGAGTAGCCGGTCCCTTCGAGAATGAGATCGAAAGGGCCGTACTGGACGGAGGCGTCCGTCAGTGACATTTCTTTGGTGCTTATATAGCGCGCCCCGAGTTCCTCGATGAGTCCGGAATTCAACGTAGGCGGCATGGTGTTGCCGAAGGTGATGACCTCAAGGCCTCGCAAGCGCAAAACAAGGGTCGAAAGCAAACCCAAGGTGCTGGCGCCGAGAACTGCCACACGCTTGGGTCTCCAGACGCGCAAACGTTGTTGGATCCGGTAGGCTTGCTCGATGGCCTTCTGTGCCACGCTCATGGGTTCCATCAAGACGCCCACATCTTGCAACCCCTCAGGTACGCGAATGATATATTCGGGCTCGTCGACGATGTATTCCGTCAGGAATCCATGAGCCAGATTGATGCCACGCTCGAAGTAAGTGTCGTCGGTCGTCATATCGTACGTTCCGATTTGATCATAGAGGCTTGATCCAGGCCGCCGCACGGTGAGCGAGACATAATCGCCCGGCTTGAACTCGGAGACATTGGGTCCAACGGCTTCCACCCGGCCGAAACTCTCGTGTCCCACGATGAGAAAATCGTCTCCCGCCGGCGCCGCTCCGTACTCGGCAGCGTTAATCTCCTTGTCTGTTCCATCCACGCCCACGCGTAGAATTTTCACGAGCACGCCCCGGCCATTCGGCACATCGGACACTGCCGGCTTGGGCACTTCTCGGAGATGAATCGTGTTGGGCTTTCCAGGAAGTACCGCGACGGCCTTTATCATTTGCCGATCCTGGATGTCTACTACTTTCTCTCCATCTTTGACTGCACGCATTTCTTTCTCCTTATCGAATCATTCAGGATTTAGGGAGCCTTAACTACATGCCTTCGCCACTCTGCTCGATCAACTTGGCAACGAGCGCCGTCCACCCTGTTTGATGGCTGGCTCCAATTCCTGCCCCGTTGTCCCCGTGAAAGTACTCATGGAAATAAATCAGATCGCGCCAGTGAGGATCACTCTGGAACTTCGCGAGTCCACCATAGACGGGGCGGACACCGTCGTTCGAGCGAAGAAAGATTTTCGCTAGACGACGGGAAATTTCCGCGGCGGATTCCCACAACGTTGCTAGCTTCCCCGATCCAGTCGGAAGTTCAACCCTGAGCCGATCGCCGTAGAAGTGATGGAATTTCTGCAAGGCCTCCAACAGAAGGAAATTGATCGGGAACCAGATGGGACCACGCCAGTTGGAATTTCCCCCGAACAATTCGGTACTGGATTCGGCAGGCTCGTAGTCCACACGATGTTCCATTCCATTGACGGAAAGGACGTACGGATTGTCCTTGTGGAATTTCGAGACCGCTCGAATTCCATACGGTGAAAGAAATTCGGATTCGCTGAGCAGATAACGCAGCACGCTTTCGAGCTGTTCTCGATTCACGAGCGAGAGTAAGCGACGCATCCCTTTGTCAGCAGTTTGTAGACTTTCGATGTGCTCGGGAACATCCGGATGGTTAGCGATGAACCACTCCATCCTTCGCTTGAAACCTGGCAGGCGATCCACGATTTCCTGTTCCAGCGTTTCGACCGCCAGCAGGGGAATTAGACCGACCAATGATCGAACTTTCAGATAGTGGTGCTCGCCGTTCGGCAAATGGAGCACGTCGTAGTAGAAGCCATCCTGCTCGTCCCACAGCTTAATGCCTTCGCCACCACGATCGTTCATCGCATGCGCGATGTGCACAAAATGTTCGAAGAATTTGCTCGCCATGCTGTCGTACGCAGGGTTCTCGCGAGCCAATTCCAGCGCGATCGCCAGCATGTTCAGGCAGTACATGCCCATCCAGCTTGTGCCGTCGGATTGTTCCAGGTGTCCCCCGGTTGGCAGCGGAGCCGAGCGGTCGAATACACCAATATTGTCTAGTCCGAGGAAACCGCCCTGGAAAATGTTCATGCCCTCAGCATCCTTGCGATTGACCCACCATGTGAAGTTCAAGAGCAGCTTGTGGAATACCCCTTCGAGGAAGGCGCGATCGGCCTTGCCGCGCACGCGCTTTTCAATCTTGTAAACGCGCCATGCCGCCCACGCGTGCACGGGAGGATTTACGTCGCCAAATGCCCACTCGTAAGCGGGCAACTGGCCGTTGGGATGCATGTACCATTCACGCAGGAGGAGAGTGAGTTGCTCCTTGGCAAAATCCGGATCTATCTGTGCAAGCGGGACGCAGTGGAAAGCGAGATCCCACGCCGCGTACCAGGGATATTCCCACTTATCGGGCATGGAAATAATGTCTGCGTTATACAGATTCGCCCACTCGCGATTGCGGCCCTTTTTGCGGGGCTCCGGTGGCGGAGGACCCACCGGATCCCCTTGAAGCCAGGCGCGAACATCGAAGTGGTAAAACTGCTTCGACCAAAGCAAGCCGGCGAACGCTTGCCGCTGTACATTGCGGGCATCCTCGGAAAGACCCTTAGGCAGACGGCGGGCGTAAAATTCATCCGCTTCCAAGCGGCGTGAAGAAAAAACAGATTCAAAGCCCGCGCCCAGCAACTCTGTTTTCGGCGCATCAGCCAGTACCAGTCGTGGCGCAGACATGTGCATGACTTTCGGTTCTCGATCGGTGAGTCGCAAGCGCAACGTGGCTGAGCCGCCTGGGGCAAGTCGCAGGCGGTACAAAGCAGAAGCTTTCGTACCGGTTTTATCAGGATTGATGGCCGCAGGGTTTCCCGAGACCAGGTAGTCGTTTATGCCGTCTTTTACGTAGCGGGCACGATTCTCGCCGCCGAAAAGAAGCTTGGCGTTTGTTTCGTTTTCGGCGAAGAGAAGCTCTGGTTCTCCTTCACACAAAAGCCAGCGTTTGCCGTACGTCTTGTGATCAACTTCGATCACAGCGGCGCCAGGAATGCCATAATCCTTCGGAATAGAGAGTGGAGGCGACGCGTGGAGAGCAGGGCGGTAAGCGTCACCGCCCCAAGACCAGGTATTGCGAAACCACACCGTCGGCAGGAGGCACAGCTCTGCTTCTACCGGACCGCGATTGATCGCGGTAATCTTGATGAGGATGTCATCCGCGCCAGCTTTTGCGTATTCTGTGAAAACATCGAAATAACGGTCTTCCTCGAAGACTCCCGTGTCCATCAATTCGTACTCGAACTCGCCACGACCCCTCCCGCGGTTTTCCTGAACAAGTTTTGCGTAGGGGAATTCGGCTTGCGGATACTTGTAAAGAGCCTTCATGTAAGAGTGGGTCGGTGTGGAATCAAGGTAGAAGTAATACTCCTTCACATCTTCGCCGTGGTTGCCCTCGTTTCCGGTCAAGCCAAAAAGCCGTTCTTTCAGGATTGGGTCGCGTCCGTTCCACATGGCAAGCGCGAAACAGATGAGTTGATGCCGGTCGGAAATTCCAGCGATTCCGTCCTCGCCCCAACGATAGGTGCGGGAGCGCGCGTGGTCATGGGGAAAGTAATCCCATGCGGTGCCACCTGGACTGTAATCCTCGCGCACAGTGCCCCACTGGCGCTCGGAAAGGTAGGGACCCCAGCGCTTCCAGTGCGCCTTACGAGCACGCGATTCTTCGAGTCTTGATTCTTCCGTTGTCATTGTAGGTGTTAGAGGCATGGTCTACTTCCGATCATCCTTGCGGATACTCTGCGATTGCTGAGCAAAAGCACGACAGCGTGGACAGTCACCCCGCCGTCTCCCTTATTTCGCCGGACACCCCTGTACAGTGGATAGGATTGCTAAGGGCGGGGAAAGTTACAGAATTTGCAGCATTTTCTTCTATAGGCAAATTCCAGCTCCAGCCCATGTGCGTCGCCGCGATCAAAACATTTTCGCAACTAAGGGGCGCTTGTGTTCATCTCATTGCGCATGGCCACCTCGAAACAGCAGAAAGACTCTGGCCACGTTGCGGCTCCAGACCCTTGGCTGTGGCCGGACACCCTCGACGCCTTGAGTGCAGCGCCCCTGCATCATCGGCTCGTCTATGAAAACGAGCAGGTCCGCGTGCTGGAGGTTCGGATTGGGCCGGGGGAAATCGTCCCGTTGCACACGCACCGTTGGCCGGGTGTGCTGTATTTGCAGGGCTGGAGCGAACATGTCCGGCGGGATGACGCTGGCAAACTGATCTTCGACTCCCGGGAGGCTTTCCCTCCACCCAAAATTCCGTCGGTGGTGTGGTGTGAGCCATTGCCACCCCACTCGGTAGAAAACGTGGGAGGCACCGAACTTCTCGTACTCCGCATTGAGCTGAAGGGCGGCGCTTCTCGCCCAAGCCTTACCTAACGGACCAAAATTACCGATCTCAGGGTTGGACGATGCCGAGAGCGTGACCATCCGGATCGCGGATCACAAACCCGCTTCTGAACCCGATTTTCCCATCGGCGAACGAAATGTTACCCGAAGACACAAAGCGGCTTGTGGCCAAGCGAAGCGGAACGATGATGGCGTTAGCATCATCCGTTTCCAGTTGCGTTTGCCTGTGCACCAAATCGTTGGCGCGTTCGTCGGCCGGGTACGGCCGGCCATCGCGTGGGCTCAGGTATTCCAATAGTTCGATCCCCGGGCCAGAGGGTGCGCGAAGCGCAGTGATTCTCAGCCGGGCGCCGAAAACGTTGTTCAGGTGTTCCTGCTCGGTACCATAGTTTTCGCTCGCTCCCGCGATTCGCAACCCCAGCAGATCATGATAGAACCTGAGACTGGCGTCTGTGTCGGAGACCACGATGGCGGTGTGGTCGATTCCGAGAAACAGCCGGTCGCCCGCGTGCTGCCACTTGGGATCGCCTTTGCCCTCGGGGAATTGCAGAATCTCCACAGGGTGTTCATCAGGGTCTTTGAAGTAGAAAGCCTTGATGCCGCCCGCATTCTTGTTCCAATCCGGAAGACGCTGCGGTCCGGATGAAGCGTGCTCGACTTTGTTTTGCCTCAGAACTGCATAGGCACGGTCCATATCACTTACGATGATGGCTATGTGCTGGAACCACAAGTCGTTGCTTCGCGAATCGCCGCGAATGGGGCGTCCTTTTGGTGCCAGAAATTGCAGCAGCTCGATGGATTCGCTTCCCAACTTCATCGTGACAATTCGCACGCGCGACCCGAATACGCCGAAGAAGTGTTCGACCTCGTCCCCAGCCACCTCTGTGTCTGAAATCTTTTCGAAGGTAAGCACGCGAGAGTAGAAATCAACGGAGCGATCCACGTCCTCAACCGTTATGGCGATGGGCCCAACCGCTCGAATATGAATTTCCCCGCTGGTAGAAGAGGCCAGAGGGATGCCATTTGCTTGCGGCCATGCGGCGGGCGCCCAAGAGACAAACAGGACGACGGCGAGGAACAAGCAGCGCTGCGCTCTAGACCACATGTTGTATTCCTGTAGCTGGGGGCGCCTGAAGTTTTGTTTTTTCGATCGTGCTGATACCCAGGCGTTCCATCAAGTGATCGCCTACGCGCAAGGCATTGGCCATGATTGTCAACGCCGGATTCACGGCGGCGCTGGAAGGGAAAAAGCTGCCGTCTACGACGTAGAGATTGTCCACTTCGTGCGCCTTGCAATTCTTGTCCAAGGCAGAGGTCTTGGCATCGCTCCCAAAGCGGATCGTGCCGTTCTGATGCGCCACGCCTGCAAGCGGAATGCGGTCGCCTACGAACAAATTCCGCGCGAACAGTCCTTCGTGACATTCGTGGCCATGCACGCCGCATCTCGTCTGCTGCTGCATGAGCTCCTTGAGCTTGGCAAGCAAACGGCGGTGGGCCTCTTCATTGTTGGGCGTGTACTGAAGAACGATTTTGCCGTCGCGATCGAGGGTGACGCGATTGTTGGGGTCCGGCAAATCCTCCGAGGTGATCCAGAAGCTGAGGGTGTGCTTGGCCATTAGGTCCAGAGTCCAACCAGGAGCGATGGCCGGGGCGCCCGCCGAGAGTGCCGTTCCGTCAAGCTTCGCGACGAAGGAGATATGGCCCATTGGGTAGTTCCACTCCTTGGAGCCAAAGTAAAAATCATTCACCGAGAGCGATTTCTGGTAGATCGTTGGATTCGGGCACTTCGACAGCGCCAACATGACAGAGTTGGTGTGGCCCATGTAATGGCGGCCGACGCTGTCCGAGCCATTGGCGAGGCCTCGCGGGTGCTTATCGTTGGCGGAGCGAAGCAGCAAAGCGGACGAGTTAATTGCTCCGCACGACGCGACCACGAGGCTTGCGGAGTAATTCTCTCTCGCCCCATTGCGGCTGACAACAACGTGCGCTATTTCATTGCCCGAGGCATTTGTTTCCAGTCGATCTGCGTAGGCGTTGGTCAATAGAGTCACGTTGGGAAAACGTAGCGCGGGGTCCACGCAGAGCACTTGGGCGTCGGATTTTGCATCTACTAGGCAGGGATAGCCATCACAGGTATCGCAGCGGATGCACTTGCTTGCATGAAGATTTTGCTCATCGAGCTGCAAGCCGAGGGGGGTATGGAACGGTTTCAAACCAAGCCGTTCGAAGTCGTCACTTAATTGCTGAATTCGGGGTTCGTGGCTGATGGCTGGGTGCGGATAGGGGCCGCTCGCGTGAGGTTCCGTAGGGTCCTCGCCGCGGTTCCCGTGAACATGATAAAGCTTCTCCGCTTTCAGGTAGTAAGGTTCGAGCTCATCGTAGGAGATGGGCCAGGCCGGCGAGATTCCGCCGAAATGTCGAATCTCGCCAAAATCTTGCTTGCGAAGCCGGAACAGCGCGGCTCCGTAGAATTTGGTATTGCCCCCAACGTAATAGTTGGTGTGCGGATGGAGAGGCTTGCCGTCCTTGTCGCGCCACTCTTCCTTAGTCAGGTACTTGCCTTCGACGTTCACGGCGTGCGAATCCCAATTGGCCTTCTCCCGGCGAACGTAATCGCCGCGCTCGAGAATTAGAATGCTCTTCCCGGTGGGAGCGAGTGCATGCAACAGTGTTCCGCCGCCCGCGCCGGTTCCGATGATGATTACATCGTAGTGTTTGTCTTGAGCCATCGTGTCTGCCTCGGCTGCGAATGATTTGAAAGAACTCAATCAGTACTTCCTAGAGTGTTTTCGTTCTCAAGCTCTGCGAATCGGCAACGAAAGATGCATCGTTTGCTGTTGTGGTGATGGTATTTGGCGCAATGGACCGCGCGGATCGAACGCAACCTCACGTACACTTCCGCAGCTGCCAGCATTCCGACCGGAGGCGCAACAAAATAGAGCCAGAGCGCGTCGAAAGATCTTGCTATGAATGCGGAGCCGAACGTCCGCGCCGGGTTCATGCTCATCCCAGAGAGAGGCGCCTCAAACGTTATGTATAATGCAATCAGGGCTCCCGCAAATATTCCTGTGTAACGTGCCCACTTCTTGCTGTTGGAAACCGTGAGGACTGTTAATAGCAATCCGAATGAAATCAATGCCTCAGCCACAAAAGCCACTTTCACCCCCAGGGGACCTGGGTGGGTAACTACGTAATTCACAGAGGGGTGTGCGGCCACCATCCCAAGAAAGAGAGAAGCTATCGCCACGCCAGACGCTCCGCCGACAAACTGGGCGATTACGTAGAAGAAAGCGTCCCAAGGCTCCATCTTTCCTAGCCGAAAAAAGGTTAGTGTCACCGCGGGGTTCATATGCGCACCCGACTGCTTTCCCCATCCGGAGTAAATGATCGACACTGCTGTCAGCGCCATGGCTACCCCGAGGAGGGCATTCCTAACAAACGCGTCGGGTATTAGCCGGAGAACTGGGGAAGCTGGGAACTCCAGCAGGGCTGTGAGGCCACAGGCGGAAATCATGAAAATCCCGAGTTCGGCACTCTCCATCAAGTATTCCGGCCAGTGCCGGGCCAGTGCGTAGGCTGGGCCGCGGCTGAGCGATGCCGAATTCTCGCGAGCGGGCAGAGACGCCCTGACGGAGCGTTGTTTGGCAGACGCCGGCGAGATGTGCGTGTCGGTCACGCCAAATAGGATTCGAAAACGTGCAAGAAGTGACAAAGACCGCCAGAAAAATATGCGTAAGCGGCTGGGCCCACTCCTCGAAAGAACTATTGAAATTGGTTGCGACCTTCTGGAGTTCAACACATCCGTTACACCCTGTAGAGTGTGATTTTCGCGATGCTTATCGGAATCGTTCAAGCCATCGGCCAGTGCAAAAACCGTGGAACCCCAAGAGCAATTCGTAAATACCTCAGTTTGTGTGAGTTAAGGAGAACACTCGTGTCGGCCGCGCCAGCCAAGCCAAGCTTTGTGCCCCAACAGCGGCAGAGCTCATCCAGCGCGTCTCTTTGGGCGACAAGGAGGCCTTCTACAGCTTCGCTCAGCCTTGTGAACGCGGCGTCTTTGCCGCCGCGATGTCGATTCTCAATGATCGCGCAGACGCAGAGGAAGTGACGCAAGAAGCGATTCTGAAGGCATTCTCAGCAATGCCACGATTCCGTGGCGATGCATGCGCAATTTCAGCACGAAAGACCAATGCAGTGGGCATGAAATCCGCGACCTCCGCGCTTACTGCGCAGCGCGGGGATTTGACCTTGACAGCGAACACATTGAGTACTGGCAGCATGGTCAGAAACCTTTAGTCTCCGAACCGCCGAAATTCCACAAAAACTGCGAAATTGGGTAAACAGATTCAATGGGTTACGACGCTGCGGAAACAGCTTTGTTGACCACCACGCATCTAAAGGACTTAGCGAATTTTCGCCTTCCCGGTCCGTTCGCTGCGTCTTTGCCTTCCGCTTTCTTTTTGTCCTGTTTTTCTCAAAGATCGTCATCTGCCAAGCACCGGCCATAGTCGTGGGTTTCGAGCCAGTGGTAGAGAAAGACTTGGTATAAGTACGAAGCCACAATTTCCTCCCCAAGTTCGTGGGACTCGGCGCATACGAATGGCACCCCGAGCCCCGCAAGGCTTGCAATGAGTGACTGGGTGATGCGGTTGGGGTCAGCCCCGCTGTGCGGGTAGGGCGATTTCACTTGGCTGAGCGGGACTGTGATCACCAGCAATCGTTGCGGATAAGGGGCCATCTGCCGAAGGCGGCGAACGAAAACTGATCGTTCCGTGGTGAGGGAGTGGACAAGGTCCGCAAGGTCTTTGCGCTCGACTACGCAATGCTCTTCGAGCCCGGCTACGGAATAGTCGCCGATCTTCAGCGCCTTCCTCTCGATGCCGCAGAACCATCCCTGAAAGCGTGTGAAGGAGAATGGATTCTGTTCCCGCGTATCAACCAGCACGGTGGGGCGCGGCGTCCGCAGTTGTGTGCCCCCACGCTCCGGCACAACCGGAAGGATCGGAGGCCCAACAGGGGCAGCGGTCAGCCACCAGTCCAGCGGTGAAGTTATCAGTGTGCGGCGCTTGCGCATGACGGGGCTCCGTGAGCCATTCAGCAGTATAGCCGGTCGCAGACATGGAACTCTCGTTCTCTCTTGCCTGCCGCTAATACGGCTGCCGGAGACAGGAGGATAGGGAGAATCTTGCCGTGCCGTTGCCTTCTGAGCGGGGTAACTTCCCACCCAGAGAGAGTTCGATTCCAGCGTAGAATCTTTCCAGCACCTATGCGGCTGCTTTCCGTTGTCCAGATGCCTACTCCGTCTCGCGTCGGCCCATTGTCCGACAACCAGTTACTCCTCGTCGTGCTGGCGCTTGCGCTCTTCTTCGGACTCTTCTGGGTGTGGAACAGGAAAGCCAAGAAGTGGCTGGAGCAAACGGGCAGGCTGGAAGAGATTCCGGATCGACTGGACTGGTTGGCCCGTGGCCCGCAAGAGAATTCCGCACCTGCGAAGCTGAGATATTCGGAGCAGGAATTCCAAGAAATTGTGTCGAAGGCCTTGGACGAAGTTCCGCCCGAAGGGGGATTTCCCTCAGTCAATGCCGTCAGCTTGAACCGTGGCGGCGTCTCCGGCCTGCCAAGGCGGCAGGATTTTGATCAGCGCATAGAGAATGACGAAGGGGAGAATGAGCAAAATAATGGCGGGTAACAGCCCTTCCTTCGTCACGAAAGCAACTTTATAGCTGGTATACCCCAAAAAGCTCTTGGAGAAGAGCTGGCCGCCAATCACGACATTCCAGCGCATGGCAAAGATCCCGATCATCGTCAGGATTGCGGCGAGCGCATAAATTCGCTTGCGAACCAGCTCGGAAAACTTCACGAACTGGGTCAGCGCAAGAAGTACCAGGGGAGTCAGTGTACCCACGAAGATCTGCAGGACGATCTGAGACACGAACAGACGCGTGTGCACCATGAAGTCCAGACTGCGGAAGGATTCATCGGCTTCATAAATGCGGTGGATCAGGTCCAGCATCTCGAGACTGAAATCGATGACAAACGTATAGAAAAGATATTTCGCAATGGTGTCCAGGCAATTCATGTCAATGGCCGTTCGGCGAATCAGCGAGGTCACCATATACATGAGCAGCACCAGCGCAATGCCGGATACCATCGCCGAAAAAAGGAAAACAACCGGCATCATCGGAGTGGACCACCACGGGTTCGCTTTCACAGACCCAAAGATGAAGCCAACGTATCCGTGCAGAAGAAATGCGGAAGGAATGCCCACCAGCGTGATGACCCAACCGGCCCGATCATCCACATGAAGAGCCCCGGGACTGATGTTGTAGGAACCGAGGGTCAAAAGCCGGTAAAGTTGGCGCTTCGGTCCCGTCGAGGATTGCGCCATCAACACGATGTCTCGGCGATAGTCGAGCCAGATTTCCAGCAGCAGCACGGCCATCAGGTACCACAAGTAAACAAAACCAAACATGGCCATCGCCGACGCGCGGTGCGGTGTCAGGTACATTTCCAGCGAGCGTTCCGGGTGCCCCAGGTGGAGCTGCAGGGGAAGAGGCGCCACGATTAGGAACGCCAGAGCCGTCAGGAGCGCCAGACGATAGGTGGGCTTGACGGCCTCGACCCGAAAAACGCGCTCCAGCGATGCAAGTATGAAAGCTCCTGCCACCAGCCCCGTGAGGAACGGGTACAGCACGATCAGGACGCTCCACTGAAGCTCGACCTCGTTCGGATACATGAATCCTTCCATCCGTGGTGTCTCCTTAGCGAACCGACCCGTCCAACCCGTTGTAGAACACCTTGGCTCCCGTAGCGAGGTGCGGCTTCAGCACTTGCACCGTGTGGTTCTTCAGAAAAGCATGGATCGGGTCGTTGGGATTTTTTAGGTCTGCCAACTGGCGCGCCCCGGTCGGGCACGCTTCGCAACACGCCGTGGTCAAGCCTTTTGTGATGCGGTGGTAACAGAGCGTGCATTTTTCAGCCGTATGCCTGTTCGGATGGAAGAATCGGCATCCGTAGGGACACGCCTGAATGCAATAACGGCAGCCCAGGCAATAGTTGTAATCGACCAGCACAACGCCATCGGGGGTGTGGAAGGTGGCGCCCACGGGACACACCTGGGTGCAGGGTGAATCAACGCAATGGTTGCAGAGCTTGGGTACAAAAAAGTTCTTCCCACCTGTCTCACTATTCGGCGGGAACCCCTCCTCGCCGCCGCCGGGTGAATCCACCAAGGGGTTTTCGATGTGCCAGTCCACCACATGATACCGTTCCACCCAAGTACGGAAGTAGCCGTCCGGAACGTCGTTTTCCATCGCGCAGGCGCGCACGCAACTTCCACATCCGATGCACTTGGTGATGTCCAGAAGCATGCCCCACCAGTGATCCGACATCTTGTAGCTGGGAGCCTCTTCCGGTGTGCCTGCAACAAGGAAGTCCCACGCGACCGCCGCGGCTGGCAACAGGAGAAGAATTTGCCGGCGATTGAGAATCACTTCTTCCCTCCCGCGTCGAATCCGGGGCTGTGCGGCTGATGGCACGTGTTGCACAGTTGGCCCTGGGCATGCTCTTTGGCATCGACCTGGGGAAAGCCGTTAGGTTTGGCGATATTTTCCGAATGACAGCGCACGCAGAGTTTTGCGACATCCGGCTTGACTGGGATCACCGACCCTGGATCATTGGCATGCTTGGCCAGGGGACCGTGACAAGATTCGCAGTTGACATGGGCATGCCAACCCTTTGATTTGATCTCCAGAACATCCGAGTGGCAACCCTCGCAGGCATCATGACCGGCGTAGGCCAAAGGCCGAGCTGTGATCTCCTCGAGGGCGTCACCCCGGTAGGGACCGTAGCGGCCATAACTCTTGGGAATCACCGCCGCGCGCAATGCCACAAACGCGACCACACCCAATAGAAAAACGGCTGCGACACGGGCTAGGTGGCCAGAATCCTCAAACTTACTCATTTAGACCCTCGTTTAGGACCGGAACGAGGAGCACACGCAGGGGCAAACGAGATGCAGCACGACAGGCCCCCAGATCATTGAAATAGTGGTGAAGTCCAAGCCCGTAATGGGACACCATGGGAAAATGCCTGACTGGAGCGATAAAATTGTAACGAACGCACGTCCATTTAACCGCTAAGCTCACGCGGGGTTAATGACAGCAGTCACAGCAGGAAGTGACTGCCGTCACACAAGCTGCACTTTCCACCTAAATCTTTGTGGCTCGGAGAAACTCTGTCAGGCAAGAGATGCCCCGCTGAAAATCATCGCTAGGTGTGATCAAACTAACGACCAGGTATCCGTCGGAAGGAAAGTCATAGAAGTGGCCGGGGTGGACGAGCACGTGCGCCCTTTGGAGAAGTTCAATCGCTAGATCCTCGTCGGAAGGATCTCCGGGGACACGCAGGACCGCATACCAACCACCTTCCGTGTCGAGCAGTTCGCATACGGCCTTTCCGGTCAACAGCGATTTCAGGTGGGCCCAATTTTTCCGTATGCGGTCGAGAAGCTGCGGCTGGAGTAAGCGGCGTTGCTCAAAAAGTCCCGGGAATGCCCACTGGATGGGTGAATTCAAGGATAGATAAGTGTCCGCAATCACCTCCAGTCGATCCAGGGCCGGGCGTGCCAGCGCTTCCGGCCCCGTGGTTGCCACCCAGGCCACTTTCATCTGCGGCAGGGCCGCGATCTTGGACAGGCCGCTCAGCGTGAAAGTCAAAGAATCCTGATTCGCCGCAAAAGTCCTGCGGGGTCGGTCGGCGAGCGAGTAGTCGAGAAACACCTCATCCGCAATCAGCGCCAGATTGCGTTCGCGGCAAAGATCATTCAGTCGCTGCACTTCTTCAAACTGCACATAGGAACCCGTCGGATTATTCGGATGAATCAGAAGCACCGCCCTCGTGCGCGGCGTCAGCGCACGGTTCAACGAGTGGAAATCCACAAACCATCCGTGCGCGTATTCCAGCGAATAAGGAATTAGCGCCACGTCCTGCAGGTCCCCAAGAAAGTCGAGGAGTGGGTAACTCGGTTTGGGAACTAGAATCTCATCATGCGCGTTGCAGAGCAGCCGGAATACGTAGGAATAAGCTTCGCTCGTGCTCGTTGTAAGGAGCAGCGATTCCGGATCGACCGTAACGTTATGATCCTCCTGGTAGTACCGCGTGACTTCCTGCCGTGCGGCCAACAGCCCTTTGGCTTCCGGCTCGTAGGAAAGTGACTTGGCATTCTGGAAGGCCGCGAGAATGGCCTTCGCATCGTAGCGCAGGCCACACAGGGTTGGATTCGATACTGTCAGATCAAGAAAGCGTTCACCGGAGGAGCGCATTTCCTCCAAAGTTCGCGTGTATTTGTTCTTCGATAGCTTCCAATTGGTACGCTGAGAGAACATGTCCGAAAAGCGACGATAACACACGCCCCTTGTAGGCCCCAGCTAAATGTCCTTACTAAACTAATTCGCTGTTGGCGGCCGCAAATAGGGCTAGGAATGGAAGCCTGCGAAAGAAGCTTGGTCCCGTGCGTTGCCGAAGAGCCTTCCCTTTGGCGGCGAGAAAAAGTACCCTTAAGAGTTAGGGGTAGGAGAGGCTCAACATGTGCTTGGCGATCCCGGGTAAAGTCAGCCTGATCGAAGAGAAAGATGGCACTCACACCGGCCGCATTCAGTTCGGCGGGGTCTCCCGGCGTGCCTGCCTTGATTTTGTCCCGGAAGCAAAAGTGGGCGACTACGTCATGGTCCATGTGGGGTTTGCCATTAGCGTTGTTGATCGGGAGGAGGCCGAACGAACCTACGCCCTGCTCGAAAGCATGGGGGTGCTCGCGGAAGAATTGGCACCCGGCGGTGCCGTCCCGGCGGATTCATGAAGTACCTGGACGAGTACCGTGACGCCCGGATTGCGCGTGCCTTGGCCGCCGGGATCCGTCGGCTCTCGACGCGGCCCTGGGTGATCATGGAAATCTGTGGTGGGCAGACGCACACCCTGATGCGCTACGGCATCGACGAATTGCTGGGCGACAGCGTGCAGATTGTCCACGGGCCCGGCTGCCCTGTCTGCGTTACTCCGCTCGAAACCATTGACCGCGCGATTTCGCTCGCTCGGCGCCCGGACGTCACGCTTGTCTCCTACGGAGACATGCTGCGCGTGCCGGGGTCAGACACCGACTTGTTCCACGTTAAAGCAGAGGGCGGCGATGTCCGCATCGTCTACTCGCCCACCGATGCCGTCCAATTGGCGCGCTCCCAACCCGATCGCAAGGTCGTTTTCTTCGCGATCGGATTCGAGACCACTGCGCCCGCGCATGCCATGGCCGTGTTGCAGGCCGAGCGCCTCGGCCTGAAGAATTTCAGCCTGCTGGTTTCTCATGTTCTCGTGCCGCCCGCCATCCGCACCTTGCTCAGCTCTCCAAAGAATCGCGTGCAAGGATTCATCGCTCCCGGGCATGTTTGCACGGTTGTGGGTTGCCGTGAGTACGAGGATCTCGTCCGGGAATTCCGCGTGCCCATTGTCGTTGGCGGATTTGAGCCCATCGATCTCCTGGAAGCCATCCGCATGCTCGTCATTCAGCTCGAAGAACGTCGTGCCGAGGTGGAAAATCAGTATGTGCGCTCCGTGCAGTACGAAGGGAATCGCCCCGCGCAGGAAGCCATCGCCCGGGTTTTTGAAGTGGCGGATCGCAAGTGGCGCGGCATTGGACCCATTCCCGAGAGCGGATTGTTCCTGAAAGAAAAATACGCCGCTTACGATGCCGAGCGCCTTTTCGAGCTCGCCGATATTTGCGCCCAGGAGCCTGCCGAGTGCATCAGCGCCGAGGTGCTTCTCGGTCACAAGAAGCCGACCGATTGCACCGCATTCGGGTCGCGCTGTACCCCCGATAAACCCCTCGGGGCGCCCATGGTTTCTTCGGAAGGTGCGTGTGCCGCCTACTACCAATACCGCCGCCACCTCGTTACACTCTGAGGCCGTGACCCAAGACGAGCCTAAAGACCTTGCGGCCTTTTCCTGCCCCCTACCTCTGCCTCCGCGTGAGCGGATCCTCCTCGGGCATGGCAGCGGTGGCAAGCTTACCGCTGATTTGTTGCGAGATGTCTTTCTGCCTGCCCTGGGCAATCCCATTCTGAACCGTCTCGATGATCAGGCCGTCGTTTCTCTCAATGGCACGCGCCTCGCCATCACCACCGATTCCTTCGTCGTCAAGCCGCTGTTTTTCCGCGGCGGCAACATCGGCTCACTCGCGGTTCACGGCACCATTAATGATCTCGCTATGGGAGGCGCCGAACCTCTCTGGCTCAGCGCTGCATTCATTCTGGAAGAAGGCCTGCCCCTGGAAACATTGCGGCGCGTGGTGGCCTCCATGCATCAAGCCGCGGCGGATGCGGGAGTGCAGATCGTCACTGGCGACACAAAAGTCGTCGAGAAGGGCAGTGCCGACGGGCTTTTTATCAACACCACGGGCATCGGCCGCGTTCGTGATGGTGTTTCGTTTTCTGCGAGCCAGGCCAGGCCCGGCGATGTGATTCTTGTCAGTGGCTACCTCGGCGACCATGGCATTGCCATTCTCGCGGAGCGCGAAGGCTTGCAATTCGAAACCCAGGTGAACAGCGATTCTGCGGCGCTGCATACCCTTGTCGCGCGTCTCCTCGAAACCACCCAAGAGGTGCGCTGTCTGCGCGATCCCACTCGCGGCGGGCTTTCCAGTACCCTGAATGAAATTGCCGCCAGTTCCCAGGTCGGCATGGAGCTCGACGAATCCTCCATTCCCGTTCGCGAAGAAGTGCGCGGCGCTTGCGAGATGCTCGGCCTCGACCCGTTGTACGTGGCCAACGAGGGGAAACTGGTAGCCGTTGTTGCGCCGTCCGCTGCCCAGGACGCCTTGCGCGCCCTGCAAAGCCATCCCTTGGGAAAAGATGCCGCTATCATTGGCCGAGTGATCCCCGAGCACCCGCGCATGGTCGTGATGCGCACGCCTCTAGGCACCACGCGCATCGTGGATATGCTCGCCGGCGATCAATTGCCGCGCATTTGTTAAGGAAACGCTGTGCACGAAATCGGAATTGCATCTTCGATTCTCGAATGCGTTGCCGCCGAGGCACAGCGCCGCCCGGACATGCAAGTCGTTGCCGTCGGCGTGCGCATCGGCGAGCTGTCCAATGTGGATAAGGATGCCCTCGACTTTGCCTTCGAGGCTCTGACGCACGGTACCCCTCTGGAACATCTCAAGCTCGAAGTGGAATGGTGTCCTCGCCGTCAGAAATGCGTCGCCTGCGCAGAAGAGTTCTTCGTGCACGATCTAGAGCTGGCCTGCCCCAACTGCGGCGCGAACCATTCCACCTGCATCGGGGGCACGGAACTGGACATTGCTTACCTGGAGTTGGAGGAGCCATGCGCGAAGTCGTAGAGAAAAAGGTTCTCAGCGAAAATGACCGTTTGGCGGCGGAGCTGCGTCAACGTTACCGCCAGCAGAACATTTTGTGCCTGAATCTGATTAGTTCCCCGGGTTCCGGAAAGACCGCGCTTCTCGAAAAGACCCTGGCCTCCTTGCCGCCGGGGAGCCCCGTGGCCGTGCTCACTGGCGATATCCACACGGACAACGACGCGCGCCGCCTCTCGCGCTACGGGTTCCCGGTGCGCCAGATTGTTACCGGCGGCACCTGTCATCTCGATGCCCGCATGGTCGATCGCCATCTTAACGAACTTGGTTTTCGGGGTCCCGGTCTTTTGCTCATCGAGAATGTGGGCAACCTCGTTTGCCCCTCCAGCTATGATCTTGGCGAGGCGGCGAAAATTGTGCTCCTCAGTGTCACGGAAGGGGAGGACAAGCCGTTGAAATATCCGGGCATTTTCCACCGCGCCTCGCTCATGATCCTCACCAAGACAGACTTGCTTCCCCACGTCGATTTCAATCCCGATCTTGCTCTTGAAAATGCTCGCAAAATCCATCCGGAAATCGACTACATCGCGTTGTCTTCGCGGACCGGCGAGGGCTTTGACAAATGGCTGGGCTGGCTGAGCGCCCTCCAGCAAAAAGTGCGCCAGGAAGCCACAGCTGTCTCCTCCTGAAGACTCTGCGATAATTCCATCATGGCGGAAACGTCCAAAGCGGGCGCTGTGCGCAAAGCCATCGACGTTACCGGCATCGTCCAGGGTGTCGGCTTTCGGCCCTTCGTCTACCGGCTGGCGCACGAATGCCAGCTCACCGGCTTTATCGCCAACACCCCCGCTGGCGTGACCATTGAAGTTCAAGGTGACGGCGATCTCGTGGAGCGCTTTCTTGTCGGCCTGACCGATGAAGCTCCGCCACTCGCCAAAATCACCTCTCTCAGCCCTCGGGAACAGGAACTACAGGTTGAAACGGCGTTCCGCATTGTCTCCAGCCGCCTCGATGCCCCTCCCAAGGCGCTTATTTCGCCGGATGTAGCGGTCTGCGCGGATTGCCTTCGCGAAATGATGAATCCGCGCGATCGGCGCTTCCACTATCCCTTTATCAACTGCACCAATTGCGGGCCACGGTTCACTATCATTCGGGATATTCCCTACGACCGCGCGCGCACTTCCATGGCGGCTTTCAAAATGTGTGGCGCCTGCCATGCGGAGTATGACGACCCTGCCAACCGGCGTTTCCACGCGCAGCCAAACGCCTGCTGGGACTGTGGTCCGCAAGTGCAATTCTGGTCGGCCGACGGCTCGCGCATCAATGCTGCGGAACCAATTCGCGAGGCGGCACGGCTCCTCGAGCAGGGCTCCATTGTCGCGGTGAAGGGCCTCGGTGGATTTCATTTGGCGTGCAACGCGCGGTCGGAGGCCGCAGTCAATTTGCTTCGCGAACGAAAGAGGCGCGTGGAAAAGCCCTTTGCCGTGATGCTCAGCCGGATGGAGGATGTCGAGCATTCCTGCCTTGTCGATGATGCTGCCCGGAAGCTCTTGCTCTCGATGGAAAGACCCATCGTGCTCCTTCCACGCAGGCCGGAAGGCAGTCTTGCGAGCAGTATCGCTCCGCACAATCGATTTCTTGGCGTCTTTTTGCCTTACACGCCTCTCCATCACCTCCTTTTTTCCAGTGGAAAGTTCGATGCGCTGGTGATGACCAGTGCCAACCTCAGCGAAGAGCCCATCGCCATTGATAACGAGGAAGCGGTTCACAGACTCCAGGGAATTGCCGATGCCTACCTCGTCCACAATCGCGATATCTTACGCCGTTGCGACGACTCCGTGGTCCGAGTCGCAGCTTCCCGCCCGCAAATGTTGCGCCGCTCCCGCGGTTTTGTTCCCGTGCCGGTTCCCCTCGAGCGCGAATCGGAACCTATCCTGGCAGTTGGGGGTGAATTGAAAAACACCATCTGCATCGTGCGTGGCAGCGAAGCCTTTCTTAGCCAGCACATCGGCGATCTGGAGAATCTGGAAAGCTATGGGTTCTTTGAAGAAGCCATCGAACACCTGCAGCGAATTCTGGAAGTTCATCCCAGGATCATCGCCTACGACCTCCATCCGGATTATTTCTCGACAAGATGGGCTTTGGAGCAGGATGGCGTGCAATTGGTTGGCGTGCAGCACCACCACGCCCACATCGTCGCGTGCATGGCGGAAAATCATCTCGATGGAAAAGTCATTGGAATCGCCCTCGATGGCACCGGCTATGGCACCGATGGCGCCATCTGGGGCGGCGAAGTGCTGCTTGCCGACGCCGCGGATTTCGAACGCGCCGCTCACTTCGAATACGTTCCGTTGCCCGGCGGCGCCGCCGCGATTCACGAACCCTGGCGCGTCGCCGTCAGCTATTTGACCAAACATTACGGCAAGGAACTACGCGGGCTGGATCTTCCGTTTCTCCAGGACATCCCTCCGCGCAAGCTGCACGTCATCCAGCAAATGATCGACCGCGAAATTCATTCGCCGCGCACTTCCAGTTGCGGGCGCTTGTTCGACGCGGTCGCCGCTCTGGCCGGAGTTCGCTCCACCGTCAACTATGAAGCGCAAGCCGCCATCGAATTGGAAATGGCCGCCCATGATTCCACCGACGAGGGAGCTTACCCATTTGATCTGATTCCCGACGGGCCGCACTGGCAGATCGGCACGCGCTCCCTGTTCCAGTGGCTGCTCCGCGACATCCGCCGTCAGGAATGCGTGGCGGACATCAGCCGTCGTTTCCACACCGGTTTGGCCATGCTTTTCGTCGAACTCGCCGTAAAAATCCGTGAACAGAGCAAACTGAACCGCGTCTGCCTCAGCGGCGGCTGCTTCCAGAATGTGCTCTTATTCGAATTGTTGGTCGATGGCCTGCGTGCAAAATCGTTCGAAGTATATTTCCACTCGGAAGTCCCCGCCGGAGATGGCGGGATCAGTTTGGGCCAGGCGTTGGTAGCCGCTCGCCGCCTGCAAACCGCTTCAATCAATTCCTAGAAATTGCCTGATGAATGGTCTTGGTAGGCCACGGCTTCAGCCCTGGGGTGTCCGGACCGACCCGCCGTGTTCAGGCCCGTTCCTACGCGTGCGCCACGTCGCGGCCTGAAAAGGAGGAACCCGAGCAGCGAGCGCGTCGCCCGGCGTATAATTCAAACTTCGGGGAAGGAGGCACGACCGCCCCATGAAAATCGAACTTGCGCCGTCGATTCTTTCGGCTAACTTCGCGCAACTCGGCAGCGATGCAGAGCAGGCTATCGAGGGCGGCGGCACAGTCCTGCACTTGGACATCATGGATGGTCACTTCGTCCCAAACATCACCATCGGTCCTCCCGTGGTGAAGTCTCTGCGGAGGTTCATCAAGGTGCCCTTCGATTGCCACCTTATGATCGAAAACGCTGATTTTTTCATACCGGAATTTGCCGAAGCCGGCGCAAACTGGATTTCCGTGCACCAGGAAGCCTGCGTGCATTTGGACCGTACGCTCCACCTGATCGCTTCGCACGGCTGCAAGCCGGGAGTAGTCATCAATCCCGCGACGCCTGTTGAAACCCTGACGGAAGTGTTGGACCTTGTGCACCATGTCCTGGTGATGAGCGTGAATCCCGGCTTTGGTGGGCAGAAGTTCATCCCCAATTCCCTGAAAAAAATTGCTGCGCTGGCACGCGTGCGCGCGGAGCGCAAATTGGACTTCCGGATTGAAGTGGATGGCGGAGTGGACCTGGAAACCGTCTCGGACATCGTCAAGGCGGGAGCCGAGCTGCTTGTGGCCGGGAATGCTGTCTTCGGTCACGGCGATATCCGTGCCAACGCTTCCAAATTGCTCGAAGCCGCACGCGCCGCTACCTTAGCCCGCGTCTGATTCGCATTTCTCCGCGTAGGGGCGCAGCATCGCTGCGCCCCCATGTCCGCACAATCGCTGAATCTTGTGTCTTTTTTTTCCCCCGGCGGTGGTGAAAACCCGCGCTACGCGGACGTGTGTTTGCGGAGTTTCGCCGCGAGTGCTCTCACCTGCGCACGGGTTTCTTCCAGGGTGCCCGAACAATTGATTGTCTCGGTGGCGTGGCGCAGTTTTTCTTCGATCGGAAGCTGCGCGGCAAGCCGGCGATTGGCTTCGACTTCGCTCATCCCGCGGGCGCGCAGGCGCTCGACTTGTTGCTCGGGCGTACAAAAAGCAACCACCAGGCCGTCAAGCTTCTGCGCGGTGCCGGTCTCGACGAGCAGCGCGGCTTCCACGAATGCGGCCTCGTGCACTCCATTCCGCTGCCACTCCTCAAACTGGCGGAAGATAATCTCTTGGACCCGGGGGTGAATTATGCGATTGAGTTTCGCAAGTTTCGCCGGATCGGCGAATACAATCGCTCCGAGCTTCGCTCGGTCGATGCGTCCCGTCTTGTCCACAAGCTCTGCGCCGAATTCACGTAGAACCTCATCGTGCGCCGGCTGCCCTGGCTCGATCATCTCGTGGGCGACAACATCAGCCTCTAGCAATGGAAAACCCATTTCGCGCAGCATCGCCGCGACGGCGCTCTTTCCGCTCGCTATTCCGCCAGTGAGTCCCATTTTCAGCATGGTGTTTCGTTCGCCTTGCCTGCGCGCGTCCACTGAGTCTGTGCAAATACCCGCGTTTTTTGTTAGGGCTTGGCTTTAACCATGCCCTAACTATCGCATATTCAAGTCGGCTTCACAGTCTGCCGAAAAAGTGTTTTTCTTTAGGAGGCCGGGGCTTCAGCCCCGGCGTAAAGCCGCCAAAACGAATGGGCTTTAGCCCCTGAAGAAATCCTTTCCAGTGTTTTTTAGCAACCTCTCTAGTCGCTGAGGGCTGTTTTCTATCGCTCTCCCACAAATTCTATTGCCCCGCAAACACCGAGGTTTTCGCGCGGCGAAGCCGGGCGGCCTTCACCGTGTTGCTCATCAGCATTGTGATCGTCATGGGCCCAACGCCGCCGGGAACGGGCGAAAGCGCGCCAGCCGCAAAGAGCGCATCCGGATGCACGTCGCCGATCAGCACGTTCCCCTTGGCTCGGAACTTTTCCAGCCTCTGAGGAAAATTCTTTAGTAGCTTTTCAGCCTCGGCGGCTTCGGTCACCTTGTTGGTGCCCACGTCGATGACCGCTGCACCGGGGCGGATCCAATCCGCCTGAACGTAACCCGCCTTGCCCATCGCGGCCACCACGATATCTGCGCGGCGCACCACCTCAGGAAGTTCGCGCGTCTTCGAATGGCAGATGGTTACCGTTGCGTTCGCGTGCATCAGCAGCAGCGCCATCGGCTTGCCGACGATGTCGCTGCGCCCCAATACCACGGCATTCGCGCCCTCGATGGGAATGTTGTAGCGGCGCAGAATCTCCATGCAGCCCGCCGGCGTGCAGGCGACCAGCCCGGGCCGGTTGCTCACTAGCCTTCCCAGGTTGACCGGATGGAAACCGTCCACGTCCTTTGCGGGATCGACCGCCTCAAGAACACGCTTCGAATCGATTTGCGAGGGCAAGGGCAATTGCACCAGGATGCCGTCAACACTGTTGTCATCGTTCAGCTCACCCACAAGCCCAAGCATGTAGTCCGTAGAGACATCGGCGGGCGGCCTGTGCAACCAACTGGCCAATCCCAATTCCTCGCAGGCCGCGATCTTGCTCTTCACGTACAGTTGGGACGCGGGATTCTCCCCAACCAGCACCGCCGCGAGCCCTGGACGGACCCCCTGCGCCGCCAGGCGCGCAATTTCGCCCTTCAGTTCAGCGAAAACTTGGTCACGAATTTTCAATCCATCGAGGATTTGTGCGGGCATGAAAAGAGGATAGCATACGCCGAACGCGCGCCGAGGCTGGCCTGCGTTTCAGTCAGGCGCGTAGTGGCAAAGCACGATCCGGGCCTCTCCCTCAGAATTGAGTTTGAAACCATTCCCGAATCTGGGACTCTAAGGGGAGAGAAAGGAAGAACCATGCCTGTGTTCGGAGATGATGGCGGCAGGCGCGAAAAAGAGAAGATCGCGCGCGCGGAAGGGCGTCTGCCTCCTGGACAGTCGCTGACCCTCAAGTGGCCGGTGTTGCACGCGGGGAGCGTACCGCATTTCGATGCGGCGAAATGGGATTTCAAGATCAGCGGACTGGTGGAAGAGCCGCTGCGCCTGGGATGGGACGAATTTCGCGCTTTGCCCCAAACGGAAGTAACCAGCGATTTTCACTGCGTCACTCGCTGGAGTCGCCTCGATAACCGATGGAAAGGCGTGCTCTTCACAGAGGTGTTGAAGCGAGTCACCCTGAGACCAGGTGCGGAATTTGTGCTAGTGCTCGCCGAGGAGGGCTACACCTCAAACATCCCCTTGAAAGATCTCCAGCGTCCCGATGTCCTTTTCGCGTTCGGGCATGATGGCCAGCCCCTTCCACCCGAACATGGCGGCCCGGTCCGCCTGGTTGTCCCCCATCTTTATGCCTGGAAGAGCGTGAAGTGGGTGCGTGGATTCATGCTTCTGGACCACGAGCAACTGGGCTTCTGGGAGCGCAACGGCTATCACGCCTACGGCGACCCCTGGAAAGAGCAGCGCTATTCGCGCACCTGAGCCCCCTTCCGGGGTCAATCCTTAGGATCAATCCTCGTTGAAACCCCCGAGCCGCAAAGCCCGGGTGTCTTGCCTTACGGAAAACTGATTACTGCCAACTGAAAACTAATAGACCTCGTACAAAGGTTCGGATTGCAAACACGTAACTTACAGAAAAGGAAAACCAAGAAAACGGTACAAATTGCGAAATGGCGACGCGGTAGGCCATTTTTAGGCCAAAATACAAGGCACAATACACAGCCTAGAGCGTTGCGAGCAGTGGAGCCGGAAACACTCACGGATTCAGCAAATCATCGTCTCATGCCCCGATCCCGCATTCATCGGCAGTAGCTGCCCTAGAAAGAACTTGACGAATTCATAATAAATTGAGCACTATATGCTTGCACTTCTTAGTTGAGCAAACTCAGTTGAGCAGATTCATTTGAGTTGCTTTGTGCCCGACGCATCGTCAGGCCGAAAAGTATTGAACTCTTTCTTGGGGTCGGAAGGTGGCACCTTCCGACCATTCGGTCGGAAGTTGCCACCTTCCGCCCACGGTCAAAGTAAGAGGTGCACAAAAGAACTCGCGCATGGCTCTCACGCCCGCCAAAGCCAAAGAGGAAGTGTTGGCACTCCTTCTGGCTCCAGTGTTCCAGCCAGAAGCATTTAGAGTAGACAGGAGCCGGCCATTCGCGTTTATTTGTGGGGGTAACAATAACAACGGTTGTAGCGCCTTGCGATACCAGTTTCTGGACTGGGTTACTAAGCCGCCAATCTTAATTGTACCTGTGCTTGCAGAGCGGACGTTTGCTCATCAATTGGTCGAGCGTAATCTTCAAAAGTTTGAGCAGTTTCTGGCCTCCACGGCGGATTGTGTTCTGATTTTCGTGGAATCTCCGGGTTCCTTTGCGGAAACCGGCTTGTTCGCGGCTCTAAATCAGACGATAAAGAAAACCTTTATTGTCAACACTAGGGAACAGGCACGGAAAAACTCCTTCCTAAACACTGGCCCAATCAAACTAATTCGCAGAAAATCCAACTTCGATACTGTGTTTGAACTGGCCGACAAATGTGTGACACCGACAGACGCCCAAGGCATCGTGGAACGCATCCTGTCCACATGCACGAAATACGAAAAAGCTTTAGTTTTCCACCCTCCTGAAAAGAAATTTACGAGTCTTAATATTCGACTGCAACTAGGCTGTGTACACCTAACGGTCAGCCTAATGCGCGCTGTATCCGCAGACCTGGTAACAAGTGTCCTCCGCGAATACTTCAAAGAAGTAGATCGTGAAGTGGTTGAGATGCTTCTTTCGCTGCTCACAGGCATAAATCTCATTAGAAGAACTGATGAGCTTTATTTCAACCCCCGGCCAGACGGCCTGAAAAATGATGAACTGATTCGATCCGTTGCATTTTCTGAAGAGCAGATTAAAGCGCGCGTGCTGGAGTGGCAGGCGAAGAACAACAGCCAAGCTGCAACATTCTTACGAGAGCAGCTCGGGGTAGATATATGACCCTTTCGGAAGATATCGCGCGCGCGCTTCAGCTTTCTGTGCGCTATGTGCGCGGGGTTGCTGGCACCGCAAGCCATAGGTATAAGTCGTTTCCAATTAAGAAGTCGGATGGGAAATCCGTTAGGATAATCGAACAGCCTTCAAAAGAGCTTAAGCTTTTGCAGAGATGGCTAGTCCGACGAGTATTTGATCCCCTCCCCACTCACTCTTGTGCCCACGCTTATGTGAAAGGGAGAAGCATCGAGACAAACGCAGCAGTCCATCGGGGAAGCAGATTCATTTCCCGACTGGACCTTGAACACTTTTTCACGAGCTTGACTTCGAGCGATGTAGCTGCCCTTCTCAGGAATCACGGCACGTCATCAGACGGAGCAATCCTGAGTGAGGACGATATACGTATGATTTGTGCAATCAGTTGCAGATTCGGAAGACTAACCATTGGTGCACCAAGCTCTCCGACAATTAGTAATAAATTGATGCATGGCTTGGACACGCGCCTCACAGCAGTCGCCACCGATTTTGCAGTCAAATATACGCGGTATGCCGATGACCTTTACTTTTCAAGTTCGCGGCCCGGAGTTTTGTATGAGGTATGTAAAAAGGTAGAAGCAATTTTTGCGGAAACCACCAGCCCTAGATTAACCATTAACGAGAAGAAAACATACCATGCGTCGCGAAAGAAACGTATGGCCGTGACTGGCATTCGGATAACTCCGGAAGGGAAGCTGTCAGTTGGGCACGACTTGAAGAGAATGCTTCGAGTGGCCGCACATAAGGCATCCCAGAAAAAGATCGGGGAGGAGGAACTTGGTTGGCTGAGCGGGATGCTTGCTTATGTGTCATCAATTGAACCTCACTTTGTTGAGCAGATAAGGTCGAGGTATGGGATCGGTTAGATAGCTTTGTTCGACGAGAAACGAAGGCAAAGCGATGAAATTGAAGGCGGGTGGCCGAAAGACTGATGGGGCGACGCTTTTGGGTGCCGCATCCTTCACGGTTTTGGTGAAGGGTGCGGGTTTTGACTTTGCTTTGCACCCGCCAAAAATAAAACACCCGAGCCGCAAAGCCCGGGCGTCTTGCCTTACGGAAAACTGATTACTGCCAACTGAAAACTAGTGCCGTTCCAACTTTTTCCTGTTAGCTTTCCAAATTGTTCGCGACGCACGATCTGTACGCTGGCCCCACTCTAGTCTTTGGGCCAAATAGTCGGAACGGCACTAATAGATGTCGTACGACGGAGCGTGTTGAAAGGGCGTAACTTACACAAACGGCACACCAACAAACCGATAAAAACGGTACAGTGCCCGGTTTACATGCCAGATTCATGCCAAAACACTAGTGTCAAAATACGGCGTACAGCAGGAAGCAGATTGCCTTAGCTCCCGTGGTTTATCCAAAAAAGAGCCTCCACCGACCAAATCGGACGGGGGCTTCGCTTTTGAAGAACTATGCGGGAACTTCAATAGGGCGAACCTGATTCTTGACCTTAGCTTCCTTTTGATTCCGCACGACTCGCAAATCAAACTCCGATTGAAGATTGAGCCAAAAATCGGGAGTCGTTCCGAACACATATCCAAGCCGAAGAGCCATCTCAGGCGAGATACCGCGCTCCTCCTTGACGATATCGTAGATGCTTGGAGCAGGAACGTGCAGAGCCAATGCCAGCTTATTAGCGTTCAGGTGAAGCGGCGCCATAAACTCTTCTCGAAGAATCTCGCCCGGATGAATTGGTTTCAGTCGAGCCATGTTTCCTCCCTCAGTGATAGTCTGCAATCTCCACGTGGTAGGCGTCCCCGTCTCGCCACACAAAACAGATACGCCACTGGTCGTTGATGCTTATACTGTGCTGCCCCGCACGGTCACGTTCCAGTTGATGAAGTCTGTTACCCGGAGGCACTTTCAAATCCCTCAAACGTTTGGCCGCGTGCAGCATCAAAAGCTTTCGTCGGGCTGGCTGTCGAATGTTCACGAACTTACGAACATTCTCATCGTGGAAAAGCCTCTCCGTGTCGGGGCACTTGAAGCACTTTATCACATCCAGAGGATATAATGCTCCTCATTAAATGTCAAGGATTACCTTATTTCATCGAGATACAATAACACCGTTTAGTAGATGTCGTACTGCTCCCAATGCAGTGTGGGATCGGACTGGATGATGATGTGTTTGTGCGCGTTCTGCTCGAGTTCATCGACCAGGATCGATTCGCGGGTCTTCAGCGCCTTGGCGATTTCCGGATGGACGCGGAGCGTCAAGCTTGGCCCTTCGCGATCCGCCACGGCCATCTTGCGCGCTTCCGACTGAATCTCGTAGCACAGCGTCGGAATCGACTTGACCATCCCCGAGCCCGTGCAATACGGGCACGGCTGGCACAGCACGCGCTCCAGCGCCTGTTTGGTGCGCTTGCGCGTGATGCAAACCAGCCCGAACTCGTTGAACGAAAGCGCCTTCGAAGGCGCCTTGTCCTGCTCCAGCGCCTGTTGCAGCGCCCCCAGAACTCTCTCGCGGTTCCGGCGCTCTTCCATGTCGATGAAGTCCACCACGATGATGCCGCCGAGATCGCGCAGGCGAATTTGCCGCACGATCTCCCTCACCGCTTCCAGGTTGGTCTTGACGATCGTGTCCTCAAGCCGCGTGGAGCCCTTGCCCACGAACTTGCCCGTGTTCACGTCGATGGCCACAAGCGCTTCGGTATGGTTGATGACAATGTACCCGCCGGATTTCAACCACACTTTTGCGCGCAGCGCTTTGTCGAGTTCGTGCTGGATGCCGAACTCCTCGAAAATCGGCTGCTCCTTGGTATACAGCTTGACCTTGTTGACCAGTTTTGGCTGGAAGCGGCTGACGAATTCCACCACCTTGCCGTACTCTTCTTCGCTGTCAATCCAAATCCCGGTGAAGTCGTCGCTCACGTAGTCGCGCAGAATCCGTTCCACCAGGTTCAAGTCCCGGTGCAACAGCGCGGGAGGTTTCCGTTCCTCGTTCTTCTGCTTGATTTCGTTCCAGGTCTTCCCCAGGAACTCGATGTCCGTACGGATCTCATCGTCCGTGGCGCCGCCCGCGGCCGTGCGCACGATAAATCCGCCGGGGTAGCTGCCACGCGCTTCGCCCACCAACCGGCGCAGCCGCGAACGGTTCTCCGCGCTGGCGATCTTTCGCGAAACCCCGATGTGGTCAATCGTCGGCATATACACTAGGAAACGGCCTGGCAGGGCCACATGACTGGTAATGCGCGCGCCTTTCTTGCCCAGAGGCTCCTTGGCAATCTGCACCACAACTTCCTGCCCGGCCTTGAGCATTTCGGAAATCAACTGTGGCCGCCGCTGCGTTGCGTGACCGCCGTGGTGTCCCCGATGGTGGCCGTGGCTGCCGCCACGGCGCTCGAACCTTCCACGTCCGCGGTCGCCTCCGCGGTCATGACGGTCGTCGCGGCGCCCTCCCCGGTTGCGTCCTCCGCGCTGTGGCCGCTGGAATCGAGAGCGCGGGTCGCTGCTGATGCGCGCGGAATCGCGTCGCACAAATTCTTCCTGCGGAGCGTTGGCGTCACGCGCGCTCCGTGTTTCGCCAGGGAGAAGAGTGACGTCCTCCTCGAATACGGCAGCGCTTCCCACCCCTTGCGCGGCGGTTGCGGCCATCGCGGCTTCGGATTCCACGTGCTCAAGCGCTTCGTCATGCGCCAAATCAGCGCGTTCCGTTTCACCCAGTCCGGCTTGCTCTTCCCCAGCCTCCTCCTCGTGTTCTTCTTCCTCGGCCTCGGCTTCTGCCGTCAGATGATCCTCGTCTTCTTGAGCCTCTGCTTCGTGAACCTCTTCGTGGCGCTCCTCATAGAGCCCGTCAGTTTCCTCTTCGTCGAATTCCGCGCCACCCGCCTGGGTGTCGGCATCCGCGCGGGCTTGGGTTTCCTCATGCTTGGCTTCAACCAGGCGTGAGGACAGCGCAGCCAATTCTTCTTCGCTCAAACCGGTTGTACTGCCGCGTTGCGGCTCGCCGCGGGGCTCCCCGTGAAGCTCTCCGGATTCGGGAGAAACCTGTTCCGTGGTTTCGCTTGCCTGTTCTTCCTGCACTTCTTCCGCGGCAGCCGTTTCTGCTTCGGACTCATTGTCCGCCAGCACCCAGTGCGGCAGGCTGCCGGAAAACCGTCGCGGCCCACCGGTCGGTGGTTGTACGCCAACGGTCGGACGCGCCGCTGGCACTTCGAAATCGGGTTGGCGCTCCTCGGGCTCTTGATTGCCGAGAGGTTCGATCGGAGGGTGCTGCGGGCGCGCCCGATACTTCGCGAGCGATTCACCCGGCAGCACGATCTCATCCTCACGCGGCTCTGCCGGTCCGGAGGGACCGCGCTCGCCCGAGCGGCGATTGTCGTAGCCGCGGGAGTCGCGCTCGCCCTGCGGCGAAGCGTATTTCGAGGGGGGCAGATTGCGTCCGCCCTGATGATGCCGGTCGCTTCCTCCTCCGCGGCGGCGTCCCCCCCAGCGCCCGCGGCGCCCGCGCCCGCGATCATGACCCTCGTGGCCATGGCCACCGCCGATCCTCGGTGGGTAGTTGCGCGTAGGATTGTAGCTGGAAGCAAAATTCTGTGGCGCAGACGCGTTCGAATCCGGCTGACGTTCCTCTGGATCGGAAACTTCGTACCCTTCGCCGCCGCGCGCGCCCTCATGGCTTTCCCCGCCATGATCCCCGACTCGCTGGTCCTCGCCTACACCCTGCTCATCGGGCTGCCCGTCGTGGGCGGGGGGTTCGTCGAAGTGCACAACCTCCTGGTGAGCAACCGCTGCCGCCAGTGTCTCGCCCGGCAAAACCTCAATGGGCGTAATCCCACGGTTCACCGGACCAGACGGCGCAGAGGCTTCTCCATAGCCTTGACCGTGATCGTATTCCTCGAGGTTTTCAAAGACGTCGCTGACGTACAGGAAGGCGTCCCCATCCAGGCCGATGTCCACGAATGCCGACTGCATGCCTGGCAGGACCCGCGTGACTTTTCCTTTGTAGATGCTGCCGACGAGCGCAAATTCTTTCTCGCGCTCAATGTAAATTTCGACTAGCTGGCCTTCTTCCAAAATCGCGACCCGGCGTTCGTGCGAGGTCGCGGATATAACCAATTCTTTCGACATGAAAACTCCTTGGGATGCACCGCCGCAGGAACCTCTCCGTCGGAGGCCCAGGGCAAGGCGCCGTCCCGAACCTGATCGGGACACGCTGGCCACACCAATACTGTTGCGGCATTGCGATCGAAGCTGGAGGGAGTGGCCGCGCTGCGGCCCTCTTGCTGCTTTGACCTCTTGCCTTCGAGGCTGGTCCGTTGCCGGGATGCTCCCGGGGTAACGGCGGACGTTGCTATCCTCACTCTAAAAAATCCTTCTTCCAAATGGCGTCCCCGCTTCTGCTTGGGTCCGCCCGCCCGGCAAAGCCTCCCTGAACTGAGGCTATGCGCCCGGCACTGGCAATGGTTCAGTTGACGAATCGGCGCAGCCGGACATTCATCACCAGTCCAATCGCCAGAAATACAAACAACGTGGCCGATCCTCCGTAGCTCATCAGCGGCAATGGTATGCCCGTTACCGGCATTGCCCCGATGACCATGGCCACGTTCACCAATACATGGAACCCTAGCGCCGCTGTCACGCCCATGACCAGAAACATTCCCGCGCGATCCTTCGCCCGCTGGGCATTCTGCACTAAACGCAACAACAACGCCATGTACAGCCCCAAAGCAACCAGCACGCCTTTGAATCCCTGTTCTTCCGCCCATGCCGACATAATGAAGTCGGAGTACCGGACCGGAATGTACCCAAGTTGATTCTGGCTGCCGTTGCCGAATCCCTTCCCCCAGAAACCGCCTGAGCCCACCGCTATCTTCGACTGCAAAACCTGGTAGCCGGAGCCCTTGGAGTCTTCTTCAGGGTGCAAAAACGATGTAACTCTTTCCTTCTGGTACGGCTTCATGGAATGCCACCCGATAGGCAGCATCAATAGCCCAATCAGTAGGATCACCACGGCATGTTTCCATTGCAGCCCTGCAAGAAAAGCTCCGACGATCAGCATGGGCACCAAGACCATCGCTGTGCCAAGGTCGGGCTGCTTCAGAATCAATGCCAGCGGTAAGCCTACCAAAAGCCCTGCCTTAATCAAATCCTGCAGGGAGAGCTCATCCGTCCGCACTTCCGCAAAGAACCGCGCCAACACTATGATTATAATCAATTTGACCAATTCTGACACCTGGAGAAATTCTCCCATCACTGGGATCCATCGTTTAGCCCCAAACCGCGTATGCCCAAACAAAAGCACCGCCGCAAGTGCCGCCAGCCCTGTGATATACAACCAGGGTGCCTGGTCCATTATCACATGATAGTCCAAACGCGACAGCACGAACATCAGCACAAACCCGATCACCAGCCAGCGAATCTGCTTCGTGTGCATCCCCGCCAGTGCGCTGCCGTGCGTGGCAGAGTAAATCTCGATTACTCCCAGCGCGCAAATCGCCGCCACGATGGCTACCAGCCACCAATCGTAGTCGCGTGCTCCGGGTGCATCTTTCATCCCGACTGCTCTCCTTCCTAACGCAAACCTTCTCTACGGCCACACATTTTTCTTGACGCTGGCCGGTGACACGGCAGCCGATTCTTCGGGCTTGGCCGCCACCTTGGGATCTTCCGCAGTCTGACTGTTCTCACCATTGCCAAAATCGTAGTCCTGAAATTGCGCTGTTACCTGGCCCTGGTTTTTCTTGGCTTTCTTGTCGTAATACGCCTTGATAATGTCGCGGACGATCGGACCGGAGGCGCCGGCTCCGTGCTCGCCTCCTTCCACCAGCACGCTGACCACAATGTCCGGATTCCGTCGCGGGGCATAACCGACGAACCAGGCGTTGTCCTTAGAGATCTTGTCCTTGCCAAAACGCTGTTTGGCGGTGTTGCTCATCACCTGCGCGCTGCCGGATTTGCCGCAAAACTCAATGCCTTCCAATTTCACCGCACCCCCCGTGCCACCTTCATTGACCACCCCATACATCCCCTGTGTTACTTGCTCCACGGTGTCTTCCTGGAGATCCACGTGTGTCTCTCCTACGTTCGAGGCATCTTTCAGCAGGTGCGGCTGCTTGAAGTCGCCCCCGGAAGCGATGCCTCCAATCATGTAGGCGAGTTGCAGAGGGGTAGCTGTGACGGCGCCCTGTCCGATGGAGACCGAAATTGTAGACCCGGGGTACCATTTGTGATGAAATACGCGCTGCACCCATTCTTCCGAGGGCACCAGTCCACTCTCCTCGGAGGGAAGATCAATCCCCGTTTTTGATCCGAGGCCCAACATTTTCGCGTATTTCGAAATGCGATCGATTCCCAATCTCATGCCTACGTTGTAGAAGAACACGTCGCAAGAATGCACGATGGCGTCGTGCAGATTCACCACTCCGTGTCCGCCCTTACCGTAAACCCAGCACTTGAACTGGCGTCCATAAAATGTCGCGTAGCCCGGGCAGAAGGCAGTGAAATTTTCCGGCGGGACCTTGGATTCCAGCATCGCCGTGGCCATCACGATCTTGAAGACCGAACCGGGAGCCAACTGCGCCTGCGTCACGCGGTTCAAGAGCGGGCGGTCTTCATCTTCATTCAAACTTTGCCATTCTTCCTTGGAGATGCGCACCGCGAAATCATTCGCATCCGGTGCCGGCCGGCTCACGAAGGCCAGCACTTCGCCTGTGCGCGGATCGAGTGCAACGATGGCCCCTTTTTTCCCCGCCAGCGATTCTTCGGCTACTTGCTGCAGATCGTAGTCAATCGTTAGCTGGATCTGCTTTCCGGGAATCGCTTCCTGCTGCGAAAGGCGCCCCATTTCCTTGCCGACGCTGTTCACGATCACGCGCCGCATTCCATCCGTGCCCTCCAGCAAATCGTTGTACTGCCGCTCCAAACCGCTCTTGCCTGCAACATCGCCAGGGCGCAGCTTACCGTTGCTGGCTTCAATCTGCTGTTCACTCACTTCACCGACGTATCCGCCCGCGTGCGACATGAATCCGCCGGGCCGATACCGCCTGCGGTGCACCATCAGCATTTCCAGCAAAGGAATATCAGCGCGATGCGATTCGATAAACGCCACATCCCCCGGCGTCGCTTCCGGCTTGATCACGATCGGCTGGAACTTTGGCAGGTTCTCGGCGTTGTTTAGTTGATCTTTCAGGTCGTCAAGCGACAATCCCAAGCCGTCCGCGATTGCTGGCAGATCTTTGTCTATTTCTGCCTGATCGTCTCTCAGCAGCAGCACGCTGAACGAAGGATAGTTGTCCACCAGCACGCGCCCGTCACGATCCAGCATGCGCCCGCGAGGCGCGATAATCGGGATCGAGCGCACCCGATTGCGCTCCGCCATCTGCCCATATTTGTCGGAATTGATAACTTGGAGTTTCCAAAAGCCCAACAGCAGTAGCGTGATCATCCCCACGATCACGTAGGAGGCGGCGGCGAGCCGTTCTTGCGGCAACCGATTATCGTTACGGAACCAGTACGACACGAAAACCCTACGCGCGAGCTGCTCTCTTCTTCAGGGCTGAGCGGGGCCCGCCCGCGCAATTTCTCAATTCTTCCTGCAGCGAATCTTTTCGAATTCTTCGTTCCACGGGGCCTTTAGGCCGCCCCGAACAACTCTTTGCAGCGTCTTTGAAGCGCTCGAATCGCCGCCATGCTTCCGAAGCCGTCGCATTCGGAAAGCCTTGTCAAAAGTAACACTTGGACGGGGGGGGCGCAACCCGTTCCAAAGTACAGGTTGCAAGCCATGCACGGGTCCCTGCTTCCCGCTTTGCAACCTCATCTGTCATTCCCGCTCACTTCCTCAATCGATTTATCCGCGCACTTCTTTTGCCTTTTCTTTGAATAAGCTACACTAATCATTACTTGCGGTTTCTTTTGCATTTCTTTGGGTGCATTGCATCCTTTATTATTTTGAATTCCCTATGTGGCCTCATTCTGGCAAACCCTTACGTCTCGCTCTCATCGGCATGTCCGGTTCCGGCAAATCGCACTGGGCAAAAAACCTCGCCGCTCTCGGTTGTTCCACCGTTTGCTGCGACGATCAGATCGAAGCGCGCCTCGCTCCCGCCCTCAACGCAGGCGGCTTTAGCGGAATCAACGGTGTCGCGGCATGGATGGGTTGGCCGGACAGTCCGGACTACTCGCAGCGGGCTGCTCAGTACCTCACCGAAGAAATCGCTGTGCTTGACCAAGTTCTCTCCGGTCTGGAGAACGACCCCACGCGCGAACTTGTCTTGGATACCACCGGCAGCGTCATATCCACCGGCAATCACACTCTGCATCGCTTGCGCCGCCAGATGACCGTCGTTTACCTCGCCGCATCTGACGAAGAACTCGAGTTGCTCATTCAGCGCTACCTGAAGGACCCTAAGCCGGTTTTGTGGCAGGGCGCCTTTCAGCCGCATCCCGGAGAAACGCCCCACCAGACGCTCGTCCGCTGCTATCCTGTTCTCATCGCGGCGCGCCGCCAGAGCTACGAAGCCCTTGCTCATCTCACGCTTCCTACGCTGCGCCTGCGCGAATTATCGCCGCCGGGCACTTCCCGCAGCGCCACAGCAGCGCAGGCCTTTTTAGAAAGGGTCGGAGCGCTGCTCGAAAGTCGTCGATAAGCAGGTCAAGACGGGACACTGGTCATGAGATATCGAAGCACCGGAGGAAAGGCGCCGCTGACCTCGCTGCGTGGCGCGGTTCTGCGCGGCCTTGCACCCGATGGCGGTCTCTACATGCCCGCGGGAGTCGCGCGTCACTCCCCCGAGGAATTGGAAGAATTCCGCCGCCTGCCCTTTACGGAGGTTTGCTTTCGCGTCGTGCGCCCCTTTGCCACTCCCGATGTGCCCGAAGAGGCACTCTGGCAGATTGTGGCTGAGGCCATCAATTTTCCTGTCAAGCTGGTCTCGCTATCGCCCGCACTCCACATCCTGGAGCTCTTCCACGGGCCCACGCTTGCCTTCAAGGATTTTGGCGCGCGTTTCTTGGCTCGTCTTATGGGCTACTTCGTCCGCGGGGAATCGCGCCTCCTCACCGTCCTCGTGGCCACTTCGGGCGATACCGGGAGCGCTGTGGCCCACGGATTTCTTGGCGTCCCCGGAATCCGCGTCGTCATTCTCTACCCCTCGAAGCGCATTAGCGAGGCTCAGGAAAAGCAATTCACTACCCTGGGACAGAACATCACTGCTCTCGAAGTTTCTGGCACCTTCGACGATTGCCAGCGTCTGGTCAAGCAGGCGTTCTCCGACGAAACTCTCAATCGGCGGGCGTTTCTCACTTCCGCAAACTCCATCAACGTCGGCCGTCTGCTCCCGCAAATGTTCTATCACGTCGCCGCGTACCGCCAGTTGCCGGTAGCCTCAGTCCCGCTCATCGTATCCGTTCCCAGCGGCAATTTCGGCAACCTCACCGCGGGCATCTTCGCCAAGCGCCTGGGCTTGCCCGTCACCCGATTCATCGCCGCCACCAACGCCAACGATGTTGTGCCCCAGTACCTCCTCTCTGGTGATTATCGCCCGCGCTCGGCTATTGCCACCTACTCCAACGCCATGGATGTTGGAGACCCCAACAATTTTCCACGCTTGCTCGATCTCTGCCGCAACCGCATCGAAAATGTCCGCAAGGAAGTCTGGGGTCACGGCGCGACCGACGAGGAAACTTTGCGGGAAATGCACGCCGTTTGGGACCGCTACCGCTACGTTTCCGATCCCCACACCGCTGTGGGCATTCACGCCTGGGAAGCCTACCGCAAGGAACATCCCGAGCCCTCGCAAGGCCTCGTCCTCGCCACTGCCCACCCCGCAAAATTCGCCGAAATCGTCCAAAAAGCAATCGGCGTTGCTCCTCCGCTGCCGGAGCGTCTTGCGCGCTATCTCGACCAACCCAAACTCTCCCTACCGATGTCCATCGACTACCCCGCCTTCAAACAGTTCCTACTCGCGCATTGAGGAGGGCCGCGCTCGGGCTTGTCTTCGTAGGGGTCGAGCACTGCTCGACCCCAGATTGGCAAGACCGAAACAAAATTGTCATTCCGAGCTGTAGCTCAGGCCTTTAGGCCTGAGGAATCTGCTTTCCTCTTGGGTTTGCTCCTGCCGTTGTAGCGATCTCCTTCCGAGGCGGGCGCCTTTCTACCCTTGTAACGCAGGGCGAGTCCGCGCGCCTCAATTGCCCGTCGCTTCCTGGCGGGAGTCCTGCGGCTTTCCTCTTTGCGCTTGTGGCGCAGCCATTGGTGCCTATAGTCTAGGATTTCTCTTTGTAGGGTCCGCCTTCTGAGGCGGACCGCCAACTCAGCCCTACCTGAATCTGACCCTTCGCCCTGCATGTCCGCTGTTCGTGGGGGCGCCGGCATAGATCCCGAGCAGGTCGGGCCGTTGCCTCTCGGCCTTTTCCGTGTAGGGGCGCAGCACTGCTGCGCCCCATGTCCGCACAATCGTCGAATCTCGTGTTCCTTCTTGCTTCTGGAGAGCGCCGGCATATCTCCCGAACAGCCCGGGGCGCCGCCTTCCTGGTTTGCTTCTGTGGCGGCCGCTTCTTACCCTGAGCAGTGAGAAGAAATAAGGCGGGCGCTTTGCATTTCTTGAATCGGCCGGGGAGAGGCGAAGCCGCTACGATGATCTGCGCAACCGGTCGAGCGCCACGAACAGCACAGTGCCGAACAGCGCATTCACGGCCGCCGCGATGGCCAGATGCAAGTTAAACCAAGTCTCCGGCTGGGCTAGCAGCAGCCGTCGAATCAGCCCCAGCATCGCCTGATGCAAGACAAAAAAACTGAAGATCAAAGCGAAGCGCGCCGCGGGATGTTCCGTATCGAGCCGCGCCCCAATCGAGGAGGCCAAATAGCCGATCATCGTTTTCGCGATTCCATAAAACCCCAACGGAACCGTCGGCCCGCTCAGTGCGTCTTGCGAAAGCCCGATCACCATTCCCAGCAGCAACCCCGTCGAGGGATTCCGCCGGCTCAGACCAAAATAAACCGTCACCAGCAATGGCAGGTCCAGAATCTCCAGTTTAGAAAAATACACCGGAACCGATGCCTGGAACACCAGCGCTGCTACCGTGACAGCCACAACGGCGCCCGGCAAAAACTTGTACACTTCGATGTGCGTCTCGCCGCTGCGGAGTTCGAAGGTTTCGCTCATGGTTTCTTCGCCGCTGCTGGCGCCCGTGCGGCGGGATTTTGCGCTCCTGGCTCGCTCGGCTGCGCGCCGGTTTGCGCGTTCTGCGTATCCGCATCTTTCTTGAACTCGACCGGCGCTTGCGTCAAGAGCACGATGACCGCTTCCAGCTGGTCCAGCTTCGCCGCCGGCTGCACCCGGATCTGCTTGAACGGATATCCCGCCTTCACTTCCATGACTGTCCCGATCGGGATGTCGCCCGGAAAAATCTTGTCCATCCCGCTTGTCACAATCTTTTCCCCAACGTTCACCTTTTCCTCGCTCGCTACGTACTTCATCAGCATCGTCGGGTCGCCCGTCCCGCCTACCGGGCCTTGAATCCGCGATTCCACCAGCATCGCGCCCGCCCCGCCATCCTTATCCGTCAGCAACAGCACCTGCGCGGAGTCGCGGTAAACCTCGATCACTTTCCCCACCGCCCCATCCGGGGTAATCACCGCCATGTTCCGGCGGATCCCATCGCGCTCCCCGCGGTCGATTTCGATCGTGCGGCTCGCGGTCCCCGCGCTGGCCGCAATCACGCGCGCACCTGCCATCGGCACTTCCTGGTGCGATTGTTTGAAACTCAGAAGTGCCGCCAGGCGGTCCGCCTCCGCGGCGCGGCTTTGCAGTTGTGCAATCGTGAGCTTCAGCGCGTCATTCTCCATCCGCAACGCCTCGTTCTCGCGCGAAGTCGTCTGCAGCGCGAAATAATGCGTCCACACGCCTCGCACTTTTCCATAGCCCCACGCTCCCCCGCGCTCAAAGGGGTAAGCCGCGGAGATGGCCCAAACACGGATCAGCCGTCCGCGCGAATCCCGCTTGATCTGCACCGCCAGCATCAGAATCTGCGCCAGCAGCACGCCGCCCAGAAGCGCCAGCGACTTATGTTTGGATGCAATCGCTACCATGTCCGAGCTTTTTCCGTTGCCTTCAGGCTGGAAACGAAGGGTTCGAAACTCTTTACTTAAAACTTATAACTGAAACCTTATGACTGCGTCAGTCGATGCAAACCTGCCGCAGCAGTTTGAAGTCGCTCAGCATCTTTCCTGTGCCCAGCACCACCGACGCCAGCGGATCATCCGCAATCGATACCGGCAACCCCGTCTCTTCGCGAATCCGCTTGTCCAGGTTCTTCAGCAGCGCTCCTCCACCCGTCAGCACGATTCCCCGGTCGCTGATGTCCGCCGAAAGTTCCGGCGGCGTGCGTTCCAATGCCACCCGGACCGCGTTCAAAATCGTTGCCACGCATTCGCTTAGCGCTTCGCGAATTTCGCTGTCATCGATGGTCACCGTGCGCGGCACGCCTTCAATCAGGTTCCGGCCTTTCACTTCCATTGTCAGCGGCTTCTCCAGGGGATACGCCGACCCGATTTCCATCTTGATCTGTTCCGCCGTGCGTTCCCCGACCAGCAGGTTGTACTTGCGCTTCAGGTACTGCATCACCGCTTCGTCCATCTCATTGCCGGCCACGCGCACAGACCTCGAATACACGATCCCGCTCATCGAAATCACCGCGATGTCTGTTGTGCCGCCGCCGATGTCCACCACCATGTTTCCGCTCGGCTCTTCAATCGGCAAGCCCGCGCCAATCGCCGCCGCCATGGCCTGTTCGACCAGATAAACCTCGCTCGCCCGCGCGCGGTACGCCGAGTCCTGCACGGCTCGTTTTTCCACCGGCGTGATCTCGCTCGGCACTCCAATCACGATCCGCGGGTGCACCAGCACCCGCCGGTTGTGCGCCTTCTGGATGAAATACGTCAGCATCTTCTCGGTGACCTTGAAATCGGCAATCACCCCGTCCTTCATCGGTTTGATGGCCACCACGTTTCCCGGCGTGCGTCCCAGCATGTCTTTCGCTTCGCGCCCCACCGCCACCACTTCGCCGCTTGCCTTATTGATCGCCACGATCGACGGCTCGTTCACCACGATCCCTTTGCCGTGCGCGAACACCAGCGTGTTCGCTGTCCCCAGGTCGATCGCCAGGTCGGACGAAAACAGGCTGAACACCGACCTCAGGTTGTATCCATTCTTATTCATTACGGCTTTCCCCCTGCGGAGAGGATCCTGCCAGGTAGGATCACTGCGTGCCCGCCCCTAATCCGCCCAACCTTCCATTGTCGCCGGATTCGGTGCTGCACGCAAAAGCGCAACCCGCCGTTCCCCCAATTCACTTCGGCACTACGATGGAAACCTCGCGTTTCGCCGTTCCTCCTCGCCGGTTGGACCCGATCACCACGATGGTGTGTTGCCCGGGTTCCAGCGGTTCAGTGAAATGGCGGAAAGTTCCGTCCGGCGAAATATTCGCTACCGGCTGCCCGTTGATGATCAGCGCCGCGCCCGGCTCTGTCTTGCCGATCAGTTCGGCCACGTGTCCTTGAATTTGAGTGCTCTGAATGTCCAGCAGCATCTCCTGGGTCTTGCCCTGTGCCACCAGCGAAAACTTAAACGTCTCGCTGAATTCGCTCGTTTGTTTCTTGGCGTCGGAAGCGGTCACGTTCCAGAAATAGTCTCCCGCCTCCAGTCCCGTCACTTCCGCGCTGGTCCCGCTCACTTTCTCTTCCTTCACCATCTTCGTGAACATCGTCGTCGGGCTGATCCGCAGCGTATAGCCCACCGCGTCTTCTACCGCCTGCCACTCAAACCGGATCGGCGCCGTCTTTGGATTCTCCGATATGATCGGCGCCAGGTTCAGCGGCGAAATCAGCCCCGGCGGCGCCAGCACGTTCGATTTCTGCGTTGGTCCGCCCGTCGGGAAGCTCGCCTTCTCCCACTGTGTCAACTCGATCTTTTCGTTCCCGCGGTGTACTTCCGCCGCGCCCGTCGCCACCACGATGTCGTGTTCGTTCTTGGTCGGATCGTTCGTCACCGTCGCGCGGCTGTTCTGTTTCATGAACGCAGTCGCATCTTCCACGCTCACCGCCGCCTGCGCATCGCGCAACGTCCACGTCGGTGTGGCCAGATTCACCTCGCCGGTGTTGATGCGCACGGCCGTATTCGAGCGTTCCCGCGTGACCGTGTTCTCCTCCACCGTGATCAACGTTTCCTTATTCACGGTGTATTCGGTGCCGTCCGCGAACGTGATGCGCGCTGCCCCATCCGGCCCGGTCTGGATCAAGTCGCCTTTATCCAGCGTGGTGTGGTAATCCGCCTCCACCCACGTCACCGAGTTCACCTTCTTCACCTGCACTCGCCCATCCAGGTTGACGAACTTCGCCTGCGTCTGTGCGCTCGTCACCGCTTCGGCCTCCGGATTTCCCAGTGCATTCGAGAGCTTCTTTGTGGCGATCTCCGTCCAATCCGGTACCGTCACGTACATTCCCGCGATGATGATCACAACCACCAGCACGATCAGCAGCGCCACCGTCCTGTAAGTCACGGTGTGCCAGTACACTTCGACGTGTCGAATCTTCGGTACCTGGGGAGGCGCCGGCGGCGCGACGGGACGTCGAGGCTCGATGGGTGTTTGCGTCGCCACAGAAGTGAAAGCTGCGATTCCTCCAATTTCGCAATCTAGCACACCCTATGCCACCTGCACGAAATCCCCAATCCGCCGTGGTCAATCTACAAATAGCGCTTCCGCCGCTTTCGGTGAACTAGTCCACTGGGCAGCCGCTATCAGAGTTTTAGCAGGCTGTTGAAAAAGGTCTTTTTCTGTAGCACGCCGGGGCTTCAGCCCCGGCGTGCAGTGCGCGAAACAAATGGGCTCTAGCTGTGGTGTCTCAAGAGGTTGTTGACATCGGGGCCGAAGCGAGGGATGGGTGGGCACTGGTTGAGACTCACATGCGATCGATGCCAGTTGTAGCTGTGGATCCACGGACTCAACGGCGCGAATCGCTCGGCGGAGTTCTGGTAGAGCCGGGCGGAGGCCCATTCGCGGATGGCGGTTTGGATGAACCGTTCGGCCCTGCCGTTGGTGCGTGGCATGTAGATGCGCGTGCGGATACGTTTGATCTGGAACTTGCAGCAGTTCGCGGCGAAGCGGCGAGAGCAAAAGCAGGAACCGTTGTCGGTCACAAGCATACGTTCCGTGCGTGCGCGACGATCACTGCGTGTCCCAACTGGGTCAACTGCCTGCTGACCCAATGGGAATGCGTTCCGGTCTCGAGAGCAATGCGACTTCGCGGCATTCCACCGAATGTCTGCTCCGTGGCCTTCGGCGTCGTCGAGAGGTGATTTTCTAAGATCACTTCGCCCGCATCATCCAGAAGGCAGTAGTAGCTCGAACGATCTCCCAGGTCCAAACCAATCGTGAGCTGACGCTCTTTGAAAGGCATGCTTCTCTTGGCCCACATAGTGCTAATCTTCTGCATTGCCGGTCTCCTTTTCTTTGTGCCTCGAGCACGTCGAAACATTGGGAGCGTATCGCATCCCGCGGGAGACCGGCCTTCTCATCCCATCTGATAAGCCGTGCCGGGCAAGCGGCTTCTGGTGGCGAATGTACCATCCGCTAGGTCCGGCCTCAGCTCTGCAAGGGGAGTGGCCAGATAGAGATTATGGTTTTGCCTCGGCGGCACGGAGCTTTGCCGCGTCAGCCATGATTTTTTCGATTTCGTCGGGGTCGCGGGGAAGCCTCTGGCTGAGCAGTTCATAGCCAGTTTCCGTGATCAGGACGTCGTCCTCAATGCGCACGCCGAGATTTTCCTCGGGGATGTATATTCCGGGCTCGTCGGTGACAACCATGCCGGGAACGAACGGTCTGCAGACGTCCCCGGGGTCGTGGACGTTCAGGCCGAGGTTGTGGCCGAGGCCGTGGATGAAATACTGGCCGAGGGGCTTTCCATGCTGGTCCTTGCCATGGGAATTGATGTAGTCATAGGCGATTTTGTAGACGCTTTTGTCTCCCTTGCGGCACATATCCATGCCCGGCTTGAGGGCGCGGAGCGCGGCTTCCTGCGCACCCAGGACGATTTCGTAAATTTCGCGCTGGCGCGGCGTGAACTTGCCGTTGGCGGGGAGGGTGCGCGTGATGTCGCCGGCATAGCCGGAATATTGCGCGCCGACATCGAGGACGACGATGTCGCCATCCTCGATCTTGCGGTCCAGTTTGTCGTAATGCAGCACAGTGGAGTTCGGGCCTGCGCCGACGATTGGGGCGTAGGCCTCCGCTTCGGAGCCGCCCATTGTATGGGTTTCCATCATCTTCGCGGCGACTTGGTACTCCCACAAGCCGGGACGCATCATTTTCATAGCCTCGAATTGCGCATCGAGGGAAAGGTCAATGGCCTGGCGAAGAAGAGCGAGTTCGGTGGGCGATTTGATCAAGCGCAGGTCGGTGATGCTGGGGCGGATATCCTTGACCGTGACTTCAGGAGCGGCCTGCTTGAGCCAATCCACGGTTTCCTTTTCGTGGGGGTAGCCACCCATTTCCTTCTGATAAGGGAGGATGGTGTAAAACGTGGGATAAATCTTCGCTAGTCTTTCGACCGTCGCGTGCAACTCCGGCATCGGCTTGATCAGCGCAAAGCCCGTGCGCGTTTCAATGCTGGGATCGCTCGGTGACAGGCGCACGCCATTCCATTTTTCCTTGCGCGGGTCTTTGGGCGGCAGATAGAAAATCTCACGTGGCCCCTGCCAGTCGTCTTTCTTGGCTTTGCTGCCTTCGGGCGGGAGCAGGATGAGACCGGCTTCCTCTTCGTTGTGGCCGGTGAGATAGTAGAAATTCTCTTCCTGGGCAAAAATGTAAGCTTCCGATTCCTCTTCCCTGCCAGTGTACCCGAGCAGAATAATGGGCCCATCGATGTTGGAGGCGAGCTTGGCGCGTCGCTCGGCGTATACGGAATTGGGCTCGCGTTCGCGACGCTGCTGCGCTTGCGCAGGGGAGTGCGCAACCAGTAGCGTCGTGAGTACCGCCAGGAACCCTCGTGCAAAGGCGCTAGAAATTACACTCCCATTGCAAAACAGACCGCTCTCGCTGCGACCACTCATTTAGTCACCTCTATCCGCTCCCCCGACCTGAAGAGCAAAAGAGCAATTGTAGCTTAAGGGGGAAAGATGCGGCCAGCCGCTGGAACGGCACGAATTGGAGGGCAGCAATCTGGGGCAACGATAAAGGCGGAGTTAAAAGAGATCGTATATTCATTATGAGTTAATATTCGAGGATGCGTCACCAGCGGCGAAATTTACGTAGCCACAGAATCCTAGGGATTAAGATGGAGGAAAACATACACCCAGCCAACCGGAGGGCGAATGGAACGGGAAAAGCGCCGCACACCCAGATACATCTTTATCGCCAGTGCGGAGCTGTGTGAGGAGCAGTCAGACGTGCGCGTGGCCTCGCGCGTGAGTGAATTGAGTTTGCATGGTTGCTATCTGGATATGATGAACCCCTTTCCGCCCGGCACGCTCATTCTGCTAAAGATTTTTGCAGGTGACCTGACGTTTCAGTCGAAAGCGAAAATCGTTTACGCGACACCGAATGTGGGTGCGGGTGTCGCGTTTTTGGATGTCGAGCCAAAGTATGACTACATCCTGCGGAGCTGGCTGGACGAAGCGGCGAAACATTGACAAGCGCCGGAATTAGGAACCCGGCTTGTAACCCGGGCCGCGCAGGGCACGGCCGGGGCGCTCCTCGGTGATGCTTCCCTCCCAGAGTACGGGATGGCCATTTACAAAAACAAACTTAACGCCGCTGGAGTAGTGAAGCGGGTCGTTGTAGGTGGCCGCGTCCTTGATGGTTTTGGGATCGAAGACCGCGATATCCGCCATCATGCCGGGACGGAGAATGCCGCGGTCCAGCAGGCCGACGCGGCTGGCGGCGAGCGAAGTCATCTTGCGCACAGCTTCTTCGAGGCGCATGGTGTGCTGGTCCCCCACGTATTGGGCGAGGATCCGGGGGAATGCGCCGAAAGCCCTGGGATGAGCTTTGGTCTTGCTGAGAGGGCCGTCTTCGGCTTGCGCGCTGGAATCGGAGCCAAATGCGACGAGCGGATTGGAAACCGCGGCGCGAACGTCGGCTTCGTCCATGATGGAAATGACGACATAGCTGTTCCCGCGGTCGGCGATGGCAATGTCCATGGCGGCATCTTTCGGATCTTTGTTCATCTGGCGCCCGATTTCCTCCAGGGTCATGCCTTCGTATTTGGCCAGTTCGGGATTTAAGACTTGGATGAGAAGGACGCCTGCCGGGCCACCGGAGCCGCGCCATTGGTTTTGCCAGGTATCACTGGGTTCATCCATCTCTTTTTTGGCGCGAGCGCGTTGAGCCGGGTCTCTCAAACGCTCGATCATCTTCTCCGTGCCTCCTTCGGAGATCCAACTGGGAAAACAGGCGATGAGACTGTTGGCGCCGCGCGTGTAGGGATAGACAGTCGCGGCGACATCGATGCCGCGGGCACGAGCCGCTTCGATGCGGCGGAGAACTTCCGGCATTTTGCCGAAGTTTTCGCTGTATGCGGTCTTGAGATGCCAGATCGTAGAAGAGATCTTGGCGCGCTGGGCGATGGCAAACACTTCGTCGAGAGAGGCAAAGATCTGATCGCCTTCGGAGCGCTGGTGGGTGAAATAGACGCCGCCGTACTGGTGGGCAACTTTTGCGAGTTCCACAATTTCGTCGGTGGAGGCAAAAGTGTCCGGAACGTACTGAAGGGCCGAACTGAGACCAAAAGCGCCTTGCTCCATGGCTTGGGCGACGAGCTTGCGCATGCGCTCGAGTTCCGCGGGAGTGGCGGGACGGTTGTCCGCGCCGATGACGTAGTCGCGCAGTCCACCGGCGCCGACAAAGGTGCCGAGATTGATGGCGGACTTGGTGCGCTCAAAGTGATTGAAATAGTCCGCGAGAGAATACCAATCGAGCGCCACCCCATATTTCTTTGCGCTGTCTTCCAGCTCTTTTCGTAGACGATCATTAACGGGCGCGATGGAGCTGCCTTCGCCGGTAATTTCCGTGGTGACACCCTGAGTGATCTTGCTGGCGGCACGATTGTCGACCAGGATGTTGAATTCCGATTGGCCTTGGAGATCGATGAAGCCGGGTGAGACAACCAGACCCGTAGCATTCAGCCGTTTGGCGGCGGAAGCCCCGCTCAGGTCGCCGATCGCTGCGATGCGATCGCCAACAATGCCGATATCCGCAGCAAACCAGGGTGCGCCGGTGCCGTCGACGACGTGGGTGCCAAAAATGATGAAATCGTAGCGAGGGCGTTGGGCGAAGCTGAGGCCGGCAAAGAACAAAAGGGCGATGAGAATCAGCGAGAAGGTAATGCGAATTTTTGTGGGCATAAATAACCTCAAAGAAATGCGAATGCGGGGATGATACACCAAAGGCACAAGCGGGCTTGCGAATGACGCGGTTGAATCTGGCACGGGCGGGAGGGAGGGAACGGCGGATGGCATTGCAGGGGGGAGTTAGGGCAAACGGGCGGTGCATCTCGAAAAACTATGAAACTTGACCTGTGGCTTGCTCATCTTTACTCTATTGGAGGCCTCAAGCGATGAAGCTGCAAAGGAGGTTCAGGAACATGAACATTTTCGGACATGCCGCAGGTTTTTCAAGGCCTCGATTGGGCCAACAGATTTTGGTTTCCCTGTTGTCGCTGGCGCTGTTGTTCGCGACTTGGCCCCAGAACCTGTCGGCCCATCAAGACGCGCAAGCTCCGGCGCCGGCCGCACAAGCCCCGGCGCAGACCTCGCAGGGGCAGCCATACACGCAACAGACTCCCGAGGCGTTGCAGCAGTTGGTAGCGCCGATTGCGCTGTATCCGGATTCGCTGGTGGCGCAAATCCTGGCGGCTTCCACGTTTCCCGAGCAAATCGTCGAGGCCGACCGCTGGGTGCAAGCGCATCCTGATTTGAAGGGAGATGCTTTGGGTCAAGCTGTGGACCAACAACCTTGGGACCCGAGCGTCAAGGCGCTCACCGCATTTCCCTCCGTCCTTGGAAATATGGACAAGAACCTTTCCTGGACATCATCTCTTGGCGATGCCTACTACAACCAGGAACAGGACGTGATGGATGCGGTGCAGGTGATGCGCCAGAAGGCGGAACAAGCCGGCAATCTGAAAACCACGCCGCAGCAAATCGTAACCACGCAAGGCTCGACCATCATCATTCAGCCTGCTAGCCCCGATGTCGTTTATGTGCCTGCCTATAATCCGTGGTTGGTTTACGGAGGACCCATAGTGGCGTGGCCGGGGTGGTACCCGTATCCCGGAATCTGGTTTGGCGGACCGTACCTCTCGTTCGGAATCGGCTTCGGAATCGGCTGGTTCGGAGGTTTTGGATGGGGCTGGGGTCACTGGGGATTCGATTGGCATAACCATTACGCAGTTTTTAACCACAGCAGGTATTACTCCCGGAGCAGAACGTTTTATAACCGGAGCGCTTACTATCGGGGCGGAGGCGCCCGCGGCGGAGTTTACGCTCACAACGCAGGGAACAGGCCTCCCAACAGGAACCTCGGCGCGCGCGGCGGAGTTGCCAACCGTCCCGGCGCAGGGGCCAGGCCTTTCGAAGGAAACACCAAGGCTGCTCGAGGATACGCCGCACCCGGCGGTCAGAATGGTACCCGCTCGGGCGCTTTCAGCGGCTACGACCATGGCGGACAGGCAAAGAGCTATTCGTCACGCGGAAGCGCCAGCTTCGGCGGAGGAGCAGCGCATGGCGGCGGAGGCGGACACGCCGGCGGTGGGCATCATTAATCGAGGTTTCGTAATATTCCTGGTGGATCGTGAAATTTAGAAATGGAGAAAAGCCTTATGCGGCGAGCGAAGCTGGACTGCGAAAAATTTCATTGGGGCAATCTTCCTAAATTAGCGGCGGCCGCTATCCTTTTGACGGCGTGCTTGCCCATCCGTTCCATGGCGCAGCAACCGGGCCAGAAAACATTTCCATCGGCGGAAGTCGCGAGCAGCGCCCTGGCCGCGGCGACACAGAGCAACGACGAAAAAGCTATGCTGGAGATTCTCGGGCCGGAAGGAAAGGAAATCGTCTCGTCGGGGGACGCGGCCGAGGATGCCCAAAGCCGCGCCAATCTCGTGCAGCGCTATCAGGAAATGCACCGCCTGGTGAAAGAGCCCGATGGAACCACGGTCTTGTATATCGGCGCGAAGAATTGGCCCATGCCCATTCCGCTGGTGAAGAAGGGCAAGCTGTGGTATTTCGACACCGCAGCCGGCAAGAAAGAGATACTCTACCGGCGAATTGGCCGGAATGAGTTATCAGCGATTCGCGTTTGCCAGGAACTCGTGGCGGCGGAAAAGGAATATTACTCCACGCAGCACAACGAGTACGCCCAGAAAATTTTCAGTGATGAAGGGCAGCACAATGGCCTGTACTGGAAAGCCGCTGAGGGCGAACCCCAGAGCCCCATCGGGCCGCTGGTGGCGTGGGCCGTTGCTACGGAAAATGCCAAGAGCCGCGGCGGCGCTCCGGTTCCTTACCGCGGTTACTATTACCACATCCTGACGCGTCAGGGGGAAAATGGCCCAGGCGGCGCGAAAAGCTACATCGTCAACGGCAAAATGACCGAAGGTTTCGCCTTCGTAGCCTATCCAGCGGAATACAGGTCCTCCGGCGTGATGACCTTCATCGTTGGCGCGGATGGGGTCGTGTATCAGAAGGATCTCGGCAAGGAGACCGACGTTCTCGCCAAAGCCATGAAGGTATTCAACCTCAATGCCAGTTGGGAAAAGGCTGAAGAGCAGCAGGTGGAAGCTGCTACCGAGCCGACAACCAAGTAAAAGAAATTTTTCGGTAATCGCGAATCCGAAGCGGTGTAAATCTCCGTTCCGTAGAATGGGAGTGGGGCTATGGCGATCACTCAAATGACCGAGGAAGAATGTCGCGCATTGCTGGCAAGAGCTTCGTTCGGAAGACTCGGCTGCTCTCGCGATGACCAGCCGTACGTGGTGCCGATCTACTTCGCGTACGAGCCTGAGTTTATCTATGTGCTCTCGACGTTCGGGCAAAAGACCGAATGGATGCGAGCAAATCCCAAGGTTTGTCTCGAAGTCGAGGAAATCGAGAACGAGTCGCACTGGATGACCGTGATCGCCAGTGGCCGCTACCAAGAATTGCCCGAGCCCCAATATACCGCCGAGCGGGAACATGCGCGGACGCTGCTCGAAAAGCGCAGCCGGTGGTGGCAAAACGCATTGGGGGAGCGCCAGCTAAGAGTGGGGGACCACGCGATTGCTCCACTGTTCTTCCGCATTCACATCGATTCGATAAGCGGCCTTCGTGCCATCGACAGGTCCGACGAACCAGAATTTGAAAAGAATCCCCGCTAACACCAATCACCAACCGGGCGGCGCGTAAGGGGAAAGTCGTGCGGACGCTGGGCGCAGCGGTGCTGCGCCCCTACACGGAGAAACCCGGAAGGCGGCAGAAAACAGGCTGCATCACTGTTTGTAACGCTCTTTGTAGAAGTCGATCTGCTGTTGGATCTGTTCCTTGGTGAGTCCGGCGGTCCACTTGTGATAATCGGACTTCAAGACGTCGGCGGTCACGCCGGGCATGAGCCGCTCCGCCTCTGGAATGAATTCCGTGTAGAAGATTTTGGCGACCTCGAAGAACCCGTGCCACTGGGTGTAGTCCGGGCCCATCATGGCGGTGCCCATGCGGGCGCGGCGGCCTGCATGGTGCCAGAGATCGTAGTAAGTCCACTCGATTTTTTCGTCGAAGGGGGTGGGAGTGAGTTTTTTGGCGGCGTAGAGCCTGTCCATGATGGATTTGGCGGGCTTGGCGAATTTTTCATTGTAGAGCTCGATCGTGCCTTGGTATTGGATATAGAAATTGTCGACCCAGCCGGTCGCATGACAATTGGAGCAGACATCGATCATGTTGAGACGGCGCTGTTCCCAGTTCTCGAGCTTGACGGAAATGACCGGGCGCAAGGTGATGCTGATGCGGTCGCCGACGTCGTGGGTGACCGGCTGATGAAGCGTGGCCGACATGTGGCAAGTGGCGCAGGTGGGCGCCGCGGAGTAGTCCTTTCCAACCACCCAGGATTTGGATTCGAGATTCATCTTTGCGATGTTGGCGCGGTACTGGATGCCGTGCTTCGATTCGTTGTAGATCTCAATCTGCGGGTGATCGGGCCCGAGGTGGCATTTGCCGCAATTCTCCGGCATGCGCGCGGTTGCGGCACTGAAGGAGTGGCGGCCGTGGCAGGCGGCGCAGCTTCCCTTGCTGCCGTCCGGATTGACGCGCCCGATCCCGCTGTTGGGCCAAGTGGCGGGATCAAATTTTCCGTCACCGAGGTATTTCACTTCGCTGCCGTGGCACTGGCGGCAGCCATTATTTGCGGCGGGGCCCCCTTCGACGATTTCGCCGAGCATGTTATCCAGCGAGCCAATGAATTGGGCGGCTGCGGCGTGGTGGCTTTTTTCGAATTGTTGCACCTCAGAGGCGTGGCAGCGCGCGCAATACGCCGGCGTAACAATAACGGCAATCTTGTACCCGTAATGTTCAAACGCCGCCGGATCGCCGGCAGCGGCTTGATGGCAGGAGTAGCAATCGACACCGCCTTTCGCGTGCGCGCTGGATTTCCACTGCTCGACGATGCCAGGCGTGGAACTGCCATGACATTCCAGGCACGCTTTGCCAGCTTCGGAAACTTGCGGATTATCCCCGAAAGCGGACGGTGTGAGCAAAAGCGCGAGGAGGAAGGGAATAACACGAAAGTTCATAGGGCCTCCAGACAGGGCAATCGCGAAGGTTGGGATCAGTTTGCATTTGGGGATTGTATACCCGTGGGGAATAAAGAAAAGAGACCAAAGTCACAAGTGGACATGCGTCAGGAGCTTTGCAGCGGGCGGCTAAAATCCGGGAGCGCCGGTCGAGGCAGGGCGCATTTCGGGCGCGTTGACACCGAAGCGGAGTTCGGCGAACCAGGTCTGGCTGAGAGACATGAAACCGGTATAGAAATAGCCCCACACAAACAACAGGAGGAAGGGCACGGTGGCATAGTTTTCGTTGAGGATGGCGTAGGCGACGGAGAAAGAGAAGTACACGCCGAGAGCGATTTCGGAATAGGGCATCCAGCCGGATTTATTTCTGTATTTTTTCGCCGCGAAGGTGCCGGACTTGCCCTCGATTTTGAACTTGGGGGTGCGCGCGAATTCGGATGGCTTGCCGAAGATGGCTTCAAGCACGGCCTGGGCGTTGCGCACGCTCAAGCCGATTCCCGTGGCCATGACGAATGGCATGTACAGGAAGGTGCTCAACCAGCCCTTGGGGTGCAACTCCCTTTGCGCGGCGATATAAAAACTGGAGATGGAACAGGTGGAAGCAAGGAAAAGCGGGAGATCAATCACCAACATCTGGAACCAGCCCTGATAGAAACGCACAATCATGGCGGGGAGCAGCATGGTCGAAAGCAGCACCATGAGGGGATAGGAGATGTTAGCCGTGAGATGGAAGAACGCTTCGGACTTGACGTGCCAGGGAGCGTCCGAGCGGAAAACTTTCGGAAGGATTTTCTTGGCCGTTTGCATCAGGCCCTTGGCCCAGCGCGCCTGCTGCGCTTTGAAGCCGTTCATATCCACCGGCAGCTCGGAAGGGCACTCAATTCCGGGAAGGTACAGGAACTTCCAGCCCTTGAGCTGTGCGCGATAGGAGAGGTCGGTGTCTTCGGTGAGGGTGTCGTGTTCCCAGCCGCCCGCGGAATCGATGGCCGTGCGGCGCCAGACGCCAGCGGTGCCATTGAAGTTGAAAAACGTGCCGCGGCGCGAGCGGGCACCGTGCTCGATGACGAAGTGGCCGTCGAGCAGAATGGTTTCAACGCGAGTGAGCAGGGAATAATCGCCGTTGAGATAGGTCCAGCGGGTCTGCACCATGCCGATGTTGGCGCCGCCATCGGGATTGAGGAAGTAGGGAATCGTGCGGCGCAGGAAATCGGCTGGAGGAATGAAGTCCGCGTCGAACATGGCGACGAACTCGCCCTGCGCGGTCCGCAAGCCGTTCTCGAGCGCGCCGGCTTTGTAGCCTTCGCGATTGGTCCGGTGAATATAGGCGATGGGAAGGCCCTGAGCGGCGTGGCGCTCGACGCAAGCGCGGGCAACATCGCGGGTTTCGTCGGTGGAATCGTCGAGCACCTGAATGTCGAGAAGTTCCCGCGGGTAGTCGAACTGGGAAACCGCGTCGACCAGGCGCTCGATGACGTAGCGTTCGTTGAAAATGGGAAGCTGTACGGTGACCTTTGGCCAATGAATGACCGGCGGGGGAGGCGCGGGAACATTTTTTCGATAGGTGAAGTAATTGTACAGGAGCGTGTAGCGGTGCATGCCGTAGGCCGACAGGATGATCAGGACGAGGAAGTAGGGGATCATCATGGCCAGATCGAAAGCGTTGGCATGATAAACCCCGCTAAAGGTCCGATCCGTGAGCTTATGCCAGTAGTGGCCGAGCGGACTCTGCTGGGCTGCAATCAGGAATGGAGCAAGAGTCAGCAAGTCTAAAGTTTCTCCGAATGCCTTCCGAAAAAAGCTAAACCGATGGAACTGTCTTTGGCAGAAAGCGCCAGGAATGGTTCTGGAAGCGTTTTTCCTGCGCATGCACAGCTTGCACTGCCTGAAAAACCACGCGATCGGTTTTATCGAGCTGGCGCTGGCCGTGCTGAATGGATTTGCTCAAACTCTGGCCACGCGCGCACCCACTATTCTACTGTTTTTTGGCGCGATTGCATTCCGCGCGCCCCTCTGGCAGATGGAGCCGACGCATTCCGACGGTCTGCAGAGGTAACACTGGGAAGCGAAGGTGCAACCGGCGGGCTGGATTCTGTATGCGATTGGGCCGAATGATCTGCGGCTGGCCCCTCTGAGGGACAGATATTGCGAAACCATGCCGAGGCGCGAACTCCCAGCGATCTATCCGTCGGCGACGGAACTGATGCTTCGCTTCAAGGTTAATTCCGCCTGGCTGGTTCTTGGCAGAGCCGTCGCGGGAATCCTGCTTCAGATCCTCGGCAGGTTGTAAGAAAGAAATCAACCACATAAAGGGCGGAGGCAACGCAGGGAAAACGGAGGCATCGGCGGATTGCCACCTTCTGAGCAGCGCCGGTCAGGGAACGAGGGCGATCTTGCCGAACGCGCCGGGGGCCATGACGTCCTGATGGGCAACCGGAGCATTTTTCAGTGGAATCTCCTTACCGACAATCGGGTTCAACGTACCGTTTTCGAGGCCTGCGGCAATGGCGGCGTGGATTTCCACGGACTCAGCATCCGTGGCGCCCCAAAGTGTGAAGCCGCGAACGGAAGCGCGCCGGGCCATCAGTTCGCGCGGGTTTATGGTGACCTCACCGCGATTGCCAATCACGATGACGCGTCCACGGAGGGCGAGGAGCTGGAGATCCGTGGCGAGATTCACGTTGGCCAGCATCTCGAGGATGAGGTCGATGCCCCGGCCGCCCGTGACTTTCAGAATTTCCTCGGGATAGCCCGCTTTGGTGTGATCGAAGGCATGATGCGCGCCTTCTTTTTTGATTAGATCCAGGCCGCGTTGCGTTCCGGCGGTGCCGATGACGGTCAGGCCTTGCGCACGCGCGAACTGCACGGCGGCGATGCCGACGCCGCCACTGGCGCCGTGGACCAGAAGGGTTTCGCCGGCGCGGGCTTCCGCGTGGTGGTGCAGGGCGGTGTAGGCGGTGCCGTAAGGGACCCAGAGGCCGGCGCCCTGGGCGAATGAGATTTTTTGCGGCAATGGGTAAATCTTGGATTCATCGGCGAGAGTATATTCGGCGTAAGCGCCGGTCAGGGTCGTTGCGGTGTAGACGCGGTCGCCGGCTTTCACTTTCTTCACACCTTCGCCGATAGCTTCCACGGTGCCAGCAGCGTCGGAGCCGGGCGTGTAAGGCAGCTGCGGCTTAACGGCATAAGAGCCGTTGCGCATGTAGGTGTCGTACGGATTGACTCCCGCCGCGTGCACGCGCACCAGAACCTGTCCCGGTCCGGGCTTGGGCGTGGGAACTTCGTAGAGCTCGAGAACTTCGGGACCGCCGAAACGATGAACTTGGATCGCTTTCATGGGAATCTTCTCCGATTGGAACTCACCTTCAAGGTAAAAGTTAAAGGGAATCTACTCCACCCCCGCTTTGTACCACAGCGCGAGCGGAGAAAAATAGTTTCAGAAATGATCGTCGCGGATGACGGTGACCGCTTTCTTGTCCATCACCCCGGCGGTTTGCGCCCACGCGGTGGTCTGCCAATTATCCTTGCCTTTTTTCTCCGGAGTCCACGGGGGCAGCGTCTGACTAAGATGATTGGCAAGCGCGTAAACATAAGGCTCATACATGCGGCGAAGTTCCAAAAGTTTTTGTTCGGCCTCGGGAGTGGCACTGAGCATCATGCCGTGCTGGGCGAGCTTGGAACGCAGTTTTTCGAGAGTTTCCCGCGGCAAGCGATCAGTCTTCGGCAGCCGGGGTGCAGCCGAAAAAACCTGGCAAAGATCGACGACCGCATGGCGCGCGATGGCGAAGGTGAGCTCGGCTTGTTTCGCGCAAGAATCTTCAATCCCGGCAATCGTCAGGGCACAGGTATCCAGGATGGCGGTGAGCGAGCCGATCCAGGACTGATTGTCGTGCTGCGAGCGAAAGTAGGCAAGCACAGGGTAGGAGAGATGGCTTTCGAGAAGTTCGGCGCACCAACGTTCCCAATCCTTCAGCAGATCGCGAAGTGCTTCGTGGCCGGTGGGATAGCTGTGGCGGCGGAGCAGCTCACCGGCCGTGGGAGGCGTGCCGGCACGGGCATCGAGCAAAGTGATGTTGGTTTCGCGGCTGGAAAAAGCGCCATAAATAAAAGGGAGATAGCCAATCATCGCGGCGAGAAAGCCGAAGCCAAAGCCGGCTTCGGCGACGACCAAAACACGTGCAAGACCCGAGCGCGGTACGACGTCGCCAAGCCCGAGAGTGAAGAAGGTTGTGCCGCTCAGGTAGAGATCGGTGTAGAAGCTCGGCGTCTTTCCGGTAAGGTTGACGGCGGAGCCCGCGCCGTATTGCATCAGGCCGAAAGAAAAAACCAGCCCGACGGCCCAATAACCAATCAGAAAAAGCATCGAGATGGGCCCGTAGAACCCCAGAAAGCTTTCCCGCATTTTGCCCGGGCCAAGCAGCCGGGTGCAGAACTTCCAACAGGCCCAGGACGCGCGGTAGTAGACACGCGCGATGCGCAACTTGCGGGTCACGCGCCGCGGGAGAATGATGACCTCGAAGGCGTCCCACGCCACCAGCAGGAAAACCGCCACACCAGCAAGGAATACACCCGGAGCCGGGATCATGCGGAGCATTGTACTCGCATTCTGGCTGGCCAGGGACTTAGGCCGACATTGAGGTGACGAGCTGCGCGCTTACCGTAATTTCCGTCTTGTAGAGCTTTGAGACGGGGCATCCGGTTTCCGCGGCCTTGACGGCGGCATCAAATTTGGTCTTGTCGGCTCCAGGTACGTGGGCGACAAGATCGAGATGGCTCTTGGTAATGGAGAAGCCTTCGCCGACCTTTTCCAAACTGATGGTGCAGGTGGTTTCGAGCTTGGTGGCCGTGAGGCCCGCGCCGGCGAGTTGGGCCGAGAGCGCCATGGTGAAACAGCCGGCGTGAGCGGCGGCCAGGAGTTCTTCGGGATTGGTGCCGACGCCATTCTCGAAGCGCGTGTTGAAGGAATATTGGGTGTTTTTCAGCGTGCCGCTATCGGTGGAAATGGACCCTTTGCCGGATTTCAGATCGCCTTGCCAGACTGCAGAAGCTTTGCGTTGCATACGTGTGTCTCCTTCTCGTTTTGCCCGATGGCTGGGGTATCTGCATTGGATTCGAGAACGAGTGGGTGCGTTATACGTGGACGACGCATGATCCGCGCCTTGGCTGCACTCGATTTTTTGGCGCAATTGGTTGGACCGGTACTACACGTTGAGGCTGAGGGAGACGAAGCCCGGGGGAGTGGCGGGGACGATGGCCGGGAGCTTGCTGCGATCGAAGGGGTTGTAGAGGGTGTCGGCGTCATGCTTCGCGGGTGCCTATTCAATCCTCGGGCCTTTTGAAAGATTATGCCTGGCACAGGGCAATCTGATGTTTGTTGCTACGAGCGAGGAACCACCCTTGGAATACGGTAGGTCGTGATCGAAATGGAGATTTTCTCTAGACCCGCAAAGGACACAACGTCCCTTGTCTCTTTGCCACACTTCAAGCTTTACGGCTGAGGGAATGAGCCTTGTGTGGGGAAGGCTGTCAGAGGGAGCGCTATTCATTTCTTGCAATCCTTCACACATTGCAAGCCGAAACTTGAAGACTTTCCTCTGACCATCGGACTCCGTCCAAGCATCTGTCAGCTTGAAAAATCCATTGAATGCCCAAATCCCTGTGTGAATCTTTTCGTAGACCGCAACGATTTCTGACGGTGCCTTTCCAGCCTTGGCCCGGATAGCTGCTTCGAAGAAGAGGCCATTTTGTGTGAGCTTGCCGGTCGACGACAAGCGCGGCTGGTCTAGAAGTTTCGGATTCGAGATGCGAGATGAGCATGATTCGTCGTGGCCCTCATAGATAAGCACACGCCCTTCTTCTTCAATCCGGTCTTGATAGGGGGCGTTTGACCGACGACTCATCAGAATGACGCTGCGATCAGGCGACAGATGAAAGTTCATTCCTCTCTGGAGACTGGCGCTCCAGGCCTGACACATTTCCAAGTAGGAGATGACCTCTCCTGCGCTGTGTGCGAGTGGCGCCATCCTTTAAGCTGCTCCTCAAATGTTGAGGCTGAGGGAGACGAGGCCCGGGGAAGTGGCGGGGACGATGGGTGGGAGCTTGCTGCGATCGACCGGGTTGTAAAGCGTATCGCGTTCAACCGGGATGCGGCCGGCGGCGCGGATCAGGCGTTCGAGTTCGGCGCGCGGCGTGAACTCGGCGGTGGTGGCGCCGGCGTCATGGTAGATCTTCTCTTCGACCACCGTGCCATCCATGTCGTTGGCGCCGAAACGCAACGCGATTTGCGCAATGCTGGGCGTGAGCATGACCCAATAGGCTTTGATGTGATCGAAATTGTCGAGCAGCAAGCGGGAGACGGCGATGCTGCGCAGATCGTCGTAGCCCGTGGGTTTCGGGATGTGCGCCAGGGGCGTATTGTCCGGGTGGAAGGCAAGGGGAATAAACGCAACAAAGCCTTGGGTTTCGTCCTGCGCCTCGCGAAGGAGCACGAGGTGATCGACGCGCTCTTCCACGGTTTCGACGTGGCCATAGAGCATGGTGGCGTTGGAGCGCAAGCCGATGCGATGCGCCTTCTTCGCCATGCTCAGCCACATGCGGCCGCTCACCTTGTGATCGCAGATGATGCGGCGCACGCGCGGGTGGAAAATTTCTGCGCCGCCGCCGGGGCAGGAATCCACGCCGGCTTCCTTCATTCTTACTAGTGTCTCGTCGATGGTCAGCTTGGCAATGCGCGCGAAGTAATGCACTTCGACCATGGTGAAGGCTTTCAGGTGAACGTGCGGGTGACGTTGCTTCAATCCGCGGATCAGTTCGAGGAAATAGTCGAAGGGAAGGTCGGGATGCAAACCGCCGACAATGTGAATCTCCGTGGCGCCCTCGCGGACGCCTTGCGCGGCGCGTTCGTACATTTCTTCGAGCGAGTAAGTGTAGGCGCCGGGCGCGCCGGGGTCGCGGCCAAACGCGCAAAGTTTGCAGTGAGCCACGCAAACGTTCGTGGGGTTGATGTGGCGATTCACGTTGTAATACGTGACGTTGCCGTGGCGCTTCTCGCGGACATGGTTCGCCAGCCAGCCGACCGCCAGCAGATCGGGCGTCTTATACAACGCGACGCCATCTTCAAAGGACAACCGCTCGCCGGCGAGCACCTTGTCGGCGATTGGCTTCAGACTTGCGTCGGTAAGGGTTAGTTCAGCCACGGCTTACTCTTTGTTGATGCCTCGGCCCCGGCGAGGGGCTACAGATTCTCAAATTTCGAAAGATTCAAACCCGCCAAAAGGCGACCGCGGCACCCCAAAACAGGAGAAACAGCATACTAATATAGCCGTTCACGGTGAAAAACGCAGCGTTCAGCTTGCTCAGGTCGTTGGCTTTCACCAGGGAATGCTCGTAGCCGAGAAGCGCCGCGACAACCACGATTCCAGCCCAGGCCGGCCAGGGCAAGCCGAAGCTCGCGGCCAAACAGCTCAGCAGAATCACTACGCCGACATGCATAGCGCGCGCGATCCAGAGGGCGTTCGCAATCCCAAAGCGCTTGGGCACCGAGTAAAGTCCGGCTTCCGCGTCGAACCGCACATCCTGGCAGGCATACAGTACATCGAAGCCGCCGACCCAGAGGGTTACCGCCGCGCAGAGAATCAACATGCGCCAATCGAGGCTGCCGGTGATGGCGATCCATGCGGCTGCGGGAGAAATGCCGAGTGCGAACCCGAGAAAGAGATGCGACCAGTGCGTGAAGCGCTTGGTATAGGAGTAGAAAAAAAGAATGGCCAGGGCCAGCGGCGCGAGTTTCAGTGCCAGAGGATTGAGCTGCCACGCCGCCACGAAAAATAGCGCTACAGCGCCAAACGTGAAAGCCCAGGCGAAGGAAACGGAAAGCGCGCCCGTGGCCAGCGCGCGCATTTTCGTGCGGGGATTTTCCTTGTCGTATCGCAGATCAACGATGCGGTTGATGGTCATGGCCGCCGAGCGCGCCGCAACCATCGCGACAATGATCCACAGAACTTGGCGAAGGCTGGGCCAGCCGTGCGTTGTGGCGCGCGCGGCCAGCAAGGCGCCGGTCAGAGCGAAGGGCAGCGCGAACACGGAGTGCTCGAACTTGATCATTTCGAGCACGGTGCGGAAACGGCCGGCCATAGGCAGTTAAGCCCCCGCTTCTCTGGCTGCGGCGCTGCCGGTCCAGCGATACATCTTTTCCTGTGGAAGTCCGGCTTGCGCGAGGACGCGGCAGACGTACTGGGTGACGATTTCGTCGATGGATTTTGGCTTGAAATAGAAGGCCGGAACCACGGGCATGATGACCGCACCGGCTTCGTGTGCGCGCAGCATGTTTTCCAGGTGAATGTGATTGAATGGCGTATCGCGCACGCACAGCACGAGCTTGCGCTTTTCCTTCAGCATCACGTCCGCGGCGCGCGCCACAAGGTCGTCGCTCATTCCGCTGGCGATCGACGCAAGGGCGCCCATGGTGCAGGGAATAACGATCATGGCATCGACTTCGTAACTGCCGGAGGCGATGGACGCGCCCACATCTTTGTTGGAAATGGTTTCGATCTTTTTGGAATTCCGGCCCAGTATGCGGCTGGGGAGCTTCTTCAGGTCGCCGGAGGTGATGCCGAGCTCTTCGGAGAAGAGTCGCTGGCCGGTTTCGCTGACAACCAGGTGGATGCGGGAAACGCGCGGGTCGTCCTCCAGCAAGGCCAGCGCTTTTTGCGCAAGGATCGCCCCGCTGGCTCCGGTCACACCAATTGTGATGATTCGTCCCTGAGTTGCTGCCATTGTTTTTCGCGTATATTCTCAGTCTCGCAGTGCTTTTGGGCCAGGTCAAGCATAGGCCCTTTGCGGCAACGATGCTAAGATTTTCATCGGTCAAACAAAATGAAATCCGAAGAAATTTTGAACCTTCTGAATTCCCTTGCGCAACGGAAGCTCTCGCCGGAAGCGGCGTTGGAGCGCTTGAAGCACTTGCCCTTCGAAGACCTGGGTTTTGCCAAGGTGGACCATCATCGCGCGCTGCGGCAGGGCTACGCCGAGGTAGTGCTCGGGAAGGGGAAGACACCCGCGCAGGTGGCGGAAATTGTGCGCGCCATGGTTCGGCAGAAAGGGTCGCGGCAGAACATTTTGGTGACGCGCGCGGACAGGAAAACGGTTGCGGCGGTAAAGCGCGTGAGCCGCAGCGCCAAGTTTCATCCGGCTTCCGGCGTGATCACCATCGAGCGCAGCAAGGAAATCACCGGCAAGGGCACGATCCTGATTGTTTCCGCGGGGACCAGCGATATCCCCGTGGCGGAAGAAGCGTTGCTCACCGCCCGGATGATGGGGAATCGCGTAGAGCATCTCTACGATGTGGGCGTGGCGGGGATTCATCGGCTGCTGGAACATCGCGGCATGTTGACCGAAGCGCGTGTCATTATCTGCATCGCGGGGATGGAAGGCGCCCTGCCGAGCGTCGTGGGCGGATTGGTTGGCGTGCCGGTGATCGCGGTACCGACGAGCACTGGCTACGGAGCAAGTTTTGGAGGAGTGGCGGCACTGCTGGGCATGTTGAACTCATGCGCCTCGAATGTCACCGTCGTGAATATCGACAATGGCTTCGGCGCGGCCTGCGTTGCGTCCTGCATCAACCGGCTGTAGGCGTCGTGTTCTTCAACAGCACCTTCATCACGCCGCGCTGCTGCGCGTAGAGTATCGCCTGCGGAGCGTCCTTCAGCGCGAAGCTGCGCGAAATGAGCGGCGTGGGATCGATCTTACCCGAGCGAAGCAAGTGGATCGCTTTCGCGAAAGGCCCGCAGCGCGAACCCACCACCGTAATTTCTTTGACCACGATCGGCCAGGTTTCGACGGGTGCCGCTCCGTGAAACGTTGATTTCAGGACCAGGGTTCCCCGTGGCTGGGTCATTTGTTGGGCCAGCATCAGGCCAGTTGGCGAACCGGTTGCTTCCACCACCAAACGGTAATCTTCCTTCGCATGCTTCAGGTCGCTCGCATCGCCGCGAACTTTCTTTGTCTTGCTGCCCGCGCGGCGCGCCAGTCTCAATTTCGCTTCATGCTTGCCGTAGAGCGTGACTTTGCTGCCCGCCGCCTGCAGAACCAGCGCGATCAGTTGCGCGAGTTTTCCATCGCCCAGGACCGCGACGTTGGGAAACCTGCGAATCGGGATCTGGTCCAGAATCTGGCAAGCCGCAGCAAGCGGCTCGATGAAGACAGCCTTTTCATCGGCCACATTTGCCGGAATCGCATGGAGATTTTCGAGAGGCAGCGCGAGGTATTCCGCGAACGCCCCGTCATGCGCCACAATCCCAAGAACGGTGCGCCGCAAGCAATGGGTCTTTAGACCGCGACGGCAGAATTCGCACAAGGGTTTCAAGCCGTAGGCGGAGCAAGAAACATTAATTTCGCCGGCGACGCGCTTGCCAAGCCAATGCTTTCGCAACGCCGCGGAAACGCCCGCCACGTCCGCGACTTCGCCGACAAACTCGTGCCCGGGCACGCCGCGAAACTGATGGTAGCCGCGCAAAATCTCGACATCGGTGTCGCAGATGCCTGCCAGACGCACACGAAGGAGCGCCCAGCCCGGCCGCAATTTTGGCTTGGGCTTCTTCAATTCTTGAAGCTTTCCCTTTTGGACGATGAAGCTCAGCACGGGACCTTACTTCTCTGATTTTTCGGGAAGAGTACGGCGGCGCGCCGTGGCCATGCTCTCAAGCAAGTCGAACTTCGCTTCCAGGCGGACGAGCCGCCGGTCTAAGTCCTGACAAGTCAGGGCGAGCTGCTTGACAGTATCCGTTAGGCCATTGATGCGATGTTCGATGAGAACAATCTGACGCAGAGCTTCGAAAGCGTCGCGGGGCCAACTCACTGGGGTTTCCTCATGCTCTTCAGAATCCTGCCAACGTACGCAATTGTTTCATCCAGTCTCTTGATGCTGCGGCCAGCGGATTCATTGGCGGCACGGGCGAGCAAGCACAATTCCTCCTCGGTTTCCATGGGGAGTTCCAGGTACAGATCGACGGCGTTGCGCACTTCCTGAGAGAAGGAAAGGCCGCGTTTTTTGGCCCTGCGGGAAAGCCGCGCTTTCTGTTTGGGGTCGAGATGGATCAAAGCGGTGGCCATGGGGCCTCCTATATCACACCTATATCATAACACGGTCGAGGTGCGGGCTCAGGAAAGAGCTGCAATGATCGAATCGGCCAGCGCGCATTCTTGCTCCGGGAAAACGGTGCGCAAATCCAGGAGCAGGCGATCTTCTTCGATCCGCGCGATCACCGGAATTCCTGCGGGGACTTTTCGCAAACGGGCTTCCAGATCGGCCGCGGAATAGCGCGCGCTGGTGATGCGCAGGAGTCCCGTCGGCAGCGACTGCGCGGGAGTGGAACCGCCGCCCACCAGGGAATGCCCTTCCGCAATTTCGATCCGGGCATCGCGCGAATCAACCCGCGGCCGCAGCGAATCCGCGAATCTCGCCGCGCGTTCCGCAATTTCTTCCACCGTTGCGCGAATCATTCTTTGCGCCGGAATTTCGTTCCACGCGGCACGGAGATAAACGCGCAAAGTCGCTTCCATGGCCGCAATGGTGAGCTTATCCACGCGCAAGGCGCGGAACAACGGATGGCGGCGCACTTTCGCGACCAGTTCTTTCTTGCCGGCGATGATGCCGGCCTGCGGCCCACCGAGCAGTTTGTCTCCGCTGAACAGCACCAGCGAAAAACCGGCCTCCATGCTCTCCCGCACGGTCGGCTCGTGGATTCCCGCGGAGTAAAGGTCAACGAGGCAGCCGGAGCCGAGATCTTCGACCACCGGCAACCCGCGGCGCTTGCCGAGAGCAATCAATTCGGCGACATCGGGCTTCTCCGTGAAGCCGGTCACGGTGAAATTCGAAGGGTGCACGCGCAGGAGCAGCCGGGTCTTTTCGTCGATCGCGTTTTCGTAGTCGGCAATGCGCGTGCGGTTGGTGGTGCCCACTTCGCGAAGCCCCGCGCCGCTTTGCTCCATGATTTCCGGAATGCGGAAGCCGTCGCCAATTTCGATCAATTCGCCGCGCGATACGATCACCTCTCCGCCTCGGGCCAGCGCCGCAAGAGTCACGAGAACCGCGGCCGCGCAGTTATTCACGACGATTGCTGCTTCCGCGCCGGTTAATCGCACGATGAGCCGCGTGAGGTGCACATCGCGCTTGCCGCGGGCTCCAGCGGACAGATCGTATTCAAGGTTGGAGTATTGCGTTGCCGAACGTTGGAGTTCGGCGACGGCGGCAGGGGCAAGCGGGGCGCGGCCGAGATTGGTGTGCAAGATCACGCCGGAGGCATTAATCACCGGCTGGAGCGAGGGCGCTAATTCCGTTTCCACCGCGCTGACTATGCGTTGCTCCAAAACTTCTGGATCGATCGCGCTTTCATCTCCCACCTCGCCGGAAGCAATTTCGCGCCGCACTTGGGCCAAGACCTCGCGTACGGTTTCCACGGCGTAGCCGTGTTCCAGCGTTTCGCAAAGTGCCGCCACACGCGCCCGCAGCAGAAGTTGATCCACCGAAGGAAGGCGGCGAAGCAGCGCAGTCTGGTTCGCCGAGGGTGCCCGTTTGCCCGGAATGGACATGGCGTCATTTCATCACAGCCGCTGGGCGCCTGCAATTGCGCATCTGGCTCCTCAGGCCCCTTCTGCAGTTTGGTACAGAAGCTCGGCCCGTGGCGTGGTGCCCGATCCGCCGCCGTCCTCGTTTTTGCCGGTTGACGCCCGCTTAAGGCGCTCCTAGGATGTGGATTCGAGGCTATCTACTCCGTGGCCACCATTGACGAGGAACTGGCGCAGCTGGAGCGGGACATCCGCCAGCTTAAGATCGAATACGACATGTATTTTGGCGGGGGGAGGAAGCGCCCGCCCACCGAAGTGGAGTGGCGTATCGACCTGCTCATCAAGCGCTATGCCGAGCGGAGCGGAGAACTGAAATTCGGCCAACGCTTCAGATACAACAACCTGTCGCAAACCTACGCCAAGTATAAGGACATCTTCCGCAAACGCATGGCGCAGCGCGAAGAGGGCAAGGTCGAGAGGCATTTCGGTGCCGCGGCCAAGGCCATTGAGGCGGAACGAGCGCGCGCGCAAGCCGAAGCCGAGCGGAAACAGCCTGTTGTGGTTGCCCCTGCTCCTGGGGAGCCGAACGCCTTCCGGGTGGTTTGTTCCGAGCCGGAAAAAGAGACCCAGAAGGTGGACCAGCTCTTTGAGGCTTTTGTGCAAGCAAAAAAACGGGCGGGTGAAGAGACCAGCAAAGTCACGCGCGCCGGTTTCGACGAATTTGTCCGCAAGAAAACGAAAGACCTGCAGACCAAGAAGAACTGCCGCGACGTGGAATACGTTGTGGAAACGGTGAATGGGCAGGTCAAGCTGAAAGCCCTGGTGAAATCGTAGGCGCCTGGAAGTATTGAGGCGTCGTTGGAATCGAATGGTTCAATATGAAATTTGCGCCCACTAAGGAAAGAGCGCTTCTCCTGCTCTTCATTATTTATGTCCTTGACCTTATCTGGAAACTCTTCAACTGGCGCTCCTTCACCCAAGGGATGACGTGGTTGGAGCTTGCTCTCCCGCTCACCATCCGCTTTCTTGTGATGGGAGGATTGCTTTATTTCTACCTCCGGTTCCGGAAAACAGCACCCAAAAATCCTTCAAATCCCGTGAAGTGATTTGACCTCGTCAGTTCCCCACAGATCGCCACTTCTCGAAACTCCTTCCCTCCGCTTACACTATGAGATTCAACTATCGGTGGAGGACCACATGGCTGTCGAGCGGGCGCTGCTGAGCGTATTTGATAAGACCGGCATCGTGGAATTTGCCAGAAAGCTCGTGGCGCTGAGAATTGAAATTCTCTCAACGGGCGGCACGGCGAAGCTGCTGCGGGACGGCGGTGTGCCCGTGAAAGATGTATCGGAATTCACCGGCTGGGCGGAAATGCTAGGCGGGCGGGTGAAGACGCTCCATCCCAAGGTGCATGGCGGGCTGCTGTACCGCCGGAATCATGCCGAGGATTTGAAACAGGCCAAGGAACACGGCATTGTGCCGATCGATCTGGTAGTAGTGAATCTCTACCCGTTCGAAGAAACCGCGGCAAAAGTCTATCTGACGGTCGAAGAGCTGATTGAGAATATCGACATCGGCGGGCCAACCATGCTGCGCTCCGCAGCGAAGAATTTCGAGAGTGTCACTGTGGTGACCGATCCCGCCGACTACGAGCGCGTGGCTGCGGAACTCGAGGCTCAGCGCGATACTTCCCTGGCCCTGCGGCTGGAATTAGCACGCAAGGTGTTTGCCACGACCTCGCGCTACGACGGCCTGATCACCATGAACCTCGAGCGGCTGAGCCTGCTGGGCGACAAACTGGAGGTGCAGGCGATGCCGGCTTTGCCCGAACGAATCCACCTGGCGCTCCGCCGCAAGCAGGAGCTGCGCTACGGCGAAAACCCGCACCAGTCCGCGGCCCTGTACGTGCCCGCGGGCCGTGTGCCGGAAGGCCTTGCCGCCGCCAAGCAATTGCAGGGCAAGGAACTCTCCTACAACAACTATGTGGACCTGGAAGCGGCACGCACCCTAGTGGCGGAATTCGAGCGCCCGGCCGCGGTGATCATCAAGCACAACAACCCGTGCGGAGCGGCGGAGCAGAAAACGCTCATGGACGCCTACACGCAAGCATTTGCGTGCGATCCGCTGTCCGCGTTTGGCGGCGTGCTGGCATTCAATCACATCGTCGACGCGATAACGGCGGAGGCGGTTGCCAAATTGTTCGTGGAATGCATCGTCGCGCCAGGATTTGCCGATCGGGCGCGGGACATTTTCTCCGCGAAAAAGAATTTGCGGCTTCTGCAACTTCCCCAGGGCGGCTTCGATCACGACCGCGAGCTACAGTTGAAGCGCATCTTTGGGGGCGTGCTGCTGCAACAGCCCGACCTCGGCAGCCTGAAGGGAATAGAACTCAAGGTGACCACGAAACGCGCGCCGAGCGATGCCGAACTCGCCGATCTGAAATTTGCCTGGAAGGTCTGCAAACACGTGAAGTCCAACGCCATTGTTTTCGCGAAGGACGGTGCCACGGTCGGCGTCGGCGCTGGCCAGATGAGCCGCGTGGATTCCGTGAAAATTGCTGTGGCCAAGGCGCAAAAGTCCCTGCAGGGCGCCGTGGTGGCATCCGATGCGTTTTTCCCGTTCCCGGATGGAGTGGAGGAAGCGGCAAAAGCGGGCGCAACGGCGGTGATTCAGCCTGGCGGTTCGGTGAAAGATCCAGACGTCATCGCCACTGCTGACCGCCTCGGACTTGCTATGGTCTTCACCGGCATGCGCCACTTCTTGCACTGATTCCTGCGTTACAGGCGGCCGATTCCGTCCAGTTCCTTCTTGATGGCGAGCGCGTCAAGACTCGCGAGCGGCAAGCTAAGAAACAGGCCAATGCGGCGGTCCAGGGTGACGAACGCTTCGCGGAATGCGCGCTCAATTTGCTCGTTCGAACCCGCCACTGCCGCTGGATCCGGAACTCCCCAATGCGCCGTCATCGGCTGGCCCGGCCATACCGGACAAATCTCCTGTGCCGCGTTATCGCAGACCGTGAACACAAAATCCATTCGCGGAGCGCCCGGCTTGGCGAATTCGTCCCAACTCTTGCTCCGCAGGCCTGTTGTGGGCAACCCCGCGGATTCAAGTTGATGAATCGCGAAGGGATTGACGCGGCCTGTGGGATGACTCCCGGCGCTGAACGCGTGGAAATTTGGCTTGCCCCTATGGTTGAGAATGGCCTCGGCAAAAATGGAGCGTGCCGAATTTCCGGTGCAAAGGAACAAAACGTTGTATACGGTCTGCATTGACATCCCTCAATTGCAACAAGTGGGTCCGCAGCAGGAAGCTGCCAGCGGCTTCTTGGCGCGAATGAACGCGCTTATGAACTTGTCTTTGATTTGCGGGCCGACCACGTCGGCATCCAGGCCGGCAGCGGTCAGGAAGTCGCGCGCCTCTTCCACCTGGTAAATGCGCGTCGGCTCCACGTCAACGGATTCGAATCCTGCAGTTTGCAATTTCTGGCGGTATTCGCTTTCCTGCAGCGCCCCGGCGATGCATCCGACCCACAGTTCCATGCTCTTTCGCACCTGGGCGGGCACCTCGCCGCGGATGACCACATCGGAAACCGCCAGGCGGCCGCCGGGCTTGAGCACGCGGAAGGCTTCCCGCAAGACACGATCCTTGTCGCCGGAGAGATTGATCACGCAATTCGAAATGATCACGTCTACGGAGTTGTCTGGCAGGGGGATTTCCTCAATTGCGCCCTTCAGGAATTCCACGTTCTGCACGCCGGCTTTCTTCTGGTTCTCGCGGGCCAGTGCGAGCATCTCGTCGGTCATGTCCAAGCCATACGCTTTCCCCGTGGGCCCAACCCGCTTGGCGGAAAGCAGCACGTCAATCCCGCCGCCGGATCCCAGGTCCAGCACCATCTCTCCCGCTTCCAGCTCCGCGAGTGCGGTCGGATTCCCGCATCCCAGCGAAGCCGCCACGGCATCCGCCGGCAGCGCCGACCTCTCCGATTCGTCATAGAGATTACGCGAGATGGGGTCGCAGCCGCTCAACTCGGCGCCTCCGCCACAGCAGGCGGTTTTGCCCGCAGCGACTTGCTTGGCTGCCGCGCCGTATTTTTCCTTTACCGCATCCTGAATGTTTTTGTCGCTCATGGCTGCTCCGTTCATTTCGAAATTTGCGCGATCGCTTCGGCGGGCACCACGCGATTCCGCGTGCAACATTCCTCATAGAGAAATCCGAGGACCTCCTGCAGGGCGGCGGTGTTTGCCGTGTACCAGAGAAAAGTCCCCGCGCGGCGCACAACCACCAACCCGACCTGCCGCAATTTTTCCAGATGGTGCGATAGTGTGGACGCCGGTATGCCGAGTTCTTCCTGGAGCTCGCCCGCCACCATGCCGGTCGGATGAGCCGACAAGAGCAGCCGGACGATCTGTAAGCGCGGCTCGGCGCCGAGAGCGGCAAAGCGGTCCGCACAGCGGGTAACGAGGAGAGGGTCAGGCTTGGGCATATTTCGATAATTGCAGAAATATGGTCGGATTGCAAGCATTCCTTTTCCTCAACCCTTTTTTTCTCTCCCGCATCCCATCTTTGGGACCCTTGCTCGCCCGCGAAACGCTTGTCTTTTTCACTTTTGACCGCGTTCCTGCTGCATGGGATACTTAAAATTCGTGGTTTTTTATGAAGCTAAAAAGCGTTCTTTGTATCCTCACTCTTGCTGGACTGGCCGTTCTCCCCGCTTTCGGCCAAAATCCGCCTGCCGACAGTTCCGGGTCCACCGGCAAGACGACGGCCCGCGCGGAGGCCTATTACAATTTCGCGATCGGCCATCTTTACGAACTCCAGTACGAACAGACCAGCCAGCCGGACTTTGCCTCCAAGGCCATCGAAGCCTACAAGAAGGCGTATGCGATTGATCCGCAGTCTCCCATCATCGGTGAGCGCCTCGCCGAAATGTATTGGAAGGCCCAGCGCGTCCATGAGGCGGTCAGCGAAGCCACCGAAGTTCTGAAGCTCGAGCCGGACGACCTGCCGACACACCGCCTGCTGGCACGCATTTATCTGCGCAACCTCGGTCCCATCAATGGTTCCGGCGTGCAGACGGAAGAGATCGGCAAGGCTATTGCGGAATATGCGGAAGTCCATCGGCTTGATCCCAGTGACCAGGAAGCTGCGCTGTGGCTTGCGCGGCTGTACCGCGTGCATAACGAACCGGAAAAGGCGGAGCTGGTCCTTCAAAAAATGTTGAAGGATGACCCCGGCAATGAAGCCGCGGTGGAACAATTGACGCAACTGCTGCTAGACGGGAACAAGGCGGACGAAGCGATCCAACTGCTCGAGGGCATGACGGCGCATTCTCCGTCAGCGACGCTCTACGATTTGCTCGGCGACGCGTACACACAGACGCACGATTACACGAAGGCGGAAACTGCCTATCGCAAGGCAGTCGACCTGGATCCCTCTGAGTCGAGCCATCTCCGCGGCCTGGGCCAGACCCTCCTCTCGGAAGAGAAATATCCCGAGGCGCTCTCCGTCTACCAGAAACTGGCCGATCAGATGCCCGATGATGCCGATGTATATCTCCGCATCGCACAGATTTACCGCGAACTACGCCAGCTCGATAAAGCCGAAGAAAACCTGTTGAAGGCGCGCCAGTACAATCCGAACAGCCTCGAAGTCTTGTACAACGAGGCGATGATTTACGAGTCGCAGGGCCGGTACGATGACGCCATTCGCGTGCTCTCCGACGCGGTCACCGGCGTGAAGGCGCAGTCCGCGGTTTTGCCTTCGCGCCGGCGCTCGCTGGCGATCCTGTACCAGCAGCTCGGCATGCTGTACCGCGACGCACAGAATTACCAGGCCGCCGTTTACACGTTCCAGGAACTTGGCCACCTCGGCGAAGAAGAAGATCACCGTGCGCGCCTGTTCATCATGGATACCTACCGTCTGGCCAAGGACCTCCCCAAAGCCCTGCAGACCGGGCGCGAAGCCATGGCGAAGTATCTGGATGATTCCGCGATTCGTGCCAGTCAGGCTCTGCTGCTCGGAGAAAATGAGCAGACCGACGAGGCCGTAAAGCTGCTGGAGAGCGACCTCAAAGGGACGGCCGGGGACCGCGAAACCTATCTCAACCTCTCTCAAGTGTACGAGCAGGGACGCCGTTACTCGGAAGCGGAACAGGCTGCCCGCAAAGCCGAATCCTTGTCTCCGGAACCGCGCGATAACGAGGTTGCTTGGCTGATGCTCGGCGCCGTCTATGAGCACCAGAAGCAGTTCGATAAGGCCGAAGTTGAATTCAAGAAAGTACTCGGCGTAAATCCCAAGAATGCCCAGGTGCTGAACTACTACGGTTATATGCTGGCTGATCGGGGCGTGCGCCTGGAGGAAGCGCGGGACCTGATTCAGCGCGCCGTGGACCTGGAGCCTTTGAACGGCGCTTATCTCGACAGCCTCGGCTGGATCTCCTTCAAGCAGAACAAGCTCGACCAAGCCGAAGCCCTGTTGCTCAAAGCCTTGCAGCATGAGCCTCACGACCCCACCATCCGCTCGCATCTTGGCGACGTCTATGCCAAGCAGGGCCGCATGGATCTGGCCGCCGCGGAATGGGAGAAATCCCTTGCCGAATGGCGCCGCTCCTTGCCCGCCGACCTGGAAAGCGATAAAGTCGCCGAAGTCGAGAAGAAGCTGAACCAGGTGAAGCACCGCGTGGCTCAGAAGACGCCGGCCACCGACGCCAAGCCCTAACTCTTCACATGCGAGAAATTCGAATTCCCTCGTTCGCCAAAGTGAACCTGCGTTTGGACGTGCTCGGCAGGCGCGCCGACGGCTACCACGAACTGCGCACGATTTTTCACACCGTGTCGCTTCACGACATTTTGCGGTTTCGTTCCCGGCGCGGTCCCGGCATCGAACTCCGAGTCCTTGGCAACGAAAAGCTTTCCCGGGAAGCCTCGGAGAAGAACCTGGCGTATCGTGCGGTGGAGGCGCTGCGGCGGGAGCTCAAAATCCGGCCCGGAGTGGAGATTCTTCTGCAAAAAAAGATTCCGGCGGGCCGCGGCCTGGGAGGAGGCTCGAGCAATGCTGCCGCGGCGCTCCTGGGTTACTTGCAATTCGCGCGACGAAACATCGATTCCACCCGGCTTCTGGAGATTGCCGCCGGCCTCGGCGCCGACGTGCCCTTTTTTCTGCTAGGTGGCCGGGCGCTGGGTTTGGGCAAGGGAGACGAAATTTACCCCCTTCCGGACATTCCCAAGCGTTCCCTTCTGATTGTTTCCCCGAAGGACATTCACGTGCCGACCCCGGATGCCTATCGCTGGCTGCATGCGCCGGATTTGGCTTCATTGACAAAATTCGCCGCCACCCATAAACTACTTAGGTTCTGTGCTCTGTGCTGGAGCGCGCAGGCAGAGAGCCTCTCGAATGACTTCGAGCCGGCGGTCTTCCGGCGTCATCCCCGTCTGGCTCAAATCCGGCGGGCATTACTCCAGGCAGGGGCGTCAGAAGCCTTGCTGGCTGGTAGCGGTTCGGCGGTGTTTGGAGTATTCCCGAGCCCAGCAAAGGCGCGCCGGGCCGTTGTTGGGTTTCCGCACGACCAGACCTTTGTCTGCGAAACAATTTCGCGGAGCAGGTATGCGCGGCTGATGAAAAACGCGTTCGTCGTCTAACCCTCAACGTCTTCTGGTGTGCTGACTTTCCTGCTTCCACTCGGCTCAGACCTTCGGCCCTGTTTCGATTTTGGCGTCATCGCAGAGCGGTGACCCGTGTGAGTGCGTCGTGAAAGACGAGCGATTCAAAATTTTTTCCGGCAGCGCAAACCCAGTCCTGGCAAAAGCCATTTGCCACCATCTGCATGTTCCGCTGGGCAAGGCGCTTCTCGGCAGGTTCAGCGACGGAGAAATTTATTTTCAGATCCTGGAGAATGTTCGCGGCGCGGATGTGTTTGTCGTGCAGCCCTGCTCGTACCCCGTGGACAATCACCTGCTGGAGCTGCTTTTGATGATTGACGCGTTCAAACGCGCTTCCGCTTGGCGCATCACCGCGGTGTTGCCGTACTACTGCTATGCGCGTCAGGACCGCAAGGACAAGCCGCGTGTTCCGATTTCCGCGAAGCTGGTCGCCGACCTCCTGGAAACGGCCGGCGCCAGCCGGGCGCTGACGCTGGACCTGCACGCGCCGCAGATTCAGGGTTATTTCGACGTGCCGGTGGATCATCTGTACGGTTCGCCGGTGCTGGTAGACTATTTCCGCCAGAAGAAATTGCCGGACCTGACCGTGGTTTCGCCGGATGCGGGCGGCGTGGAGCGCGCTCGCGCTTTCGCGAAAAAGCTCGGTGCGCCCCTGGCCATCGTGGACAAGCGCCGCGTGGAGCAGGACGTTACGGAAGTGATGAACCTGATCGGTGACGTCAAGGGCCGCAGTGCTCTGATCGTCGACGACATCATTGACACCGCCGGGACGCTCGTGAAAACCGCCGACGCCCTGCTTCGCGAAGGCTCCACGCAAGTTTTCGCCGCTTGCACCCATGCGGTTTTATCCGGGCCCGCGGTCGAGCGCATCGAAAATTCCAGAATCACGGAAGTGGTGGCCACCGATTCCGTCCCCATTTCCGAAGCCGCGCGGAAGTTGAAGAATGTGACCATTCTGAGCGTCGCGGACCTGCTCGCCCGCGGCATTCGCTCGATTCATGAGGAGACCTCAATCAGCGAGCTGTTTATTTGATTTGTCCGGCCAAGTTTAGCGCCGGGAAAGATTTCAGGGAAGGATAGAAGCCATGTCTCAGATTGTTGTTCAAGGAGCGCCTCGCACGGCGCGGGGCAAAAATGAAGCTCGGCGCTTGCGCGAGACTGGAAATGTTCCCGCGGTTCTCTACGGCGGAAAAGGCGAAGCGTTGGCTCTCGCCGTGAACGCCAAGCAGGTGACCGCGATTTTGCGGTCGGAGACGGGCCACAACACCCTGTTTCAGGTCGATTTCGCCGGCAAGCAGGAGCCCGCGATCGTCAAGGAATGGCAGGTGGATCCCGTCAGCGGCCGTTTGCTGCATGTGGATCTTCTCCGTGTGGCCATGGACGTTCGCATGAAGGTCAAGGTGCCGGTGCACACCTTTGGTGAGCCCGCCGGCGTGAAGGTACAGGGCGGCGTGTTCGAAATAGTCACGCGCGAAGTGGAAGTCGAATGCTTGCCCGCGGACATCCCCACCGAGTTCAAGTTGGACGTCAGCGGCTTGATGCTCAACCAGAGTCTGCGTGCGGGCGACCTGGCCATCGACAAAACCAAAATCAGGCTCATCACCGATGCCAACGGCGTGCTCGCGCACGTTGTGGCGCTCCGCGTCGAGGAAGAGAAGCCGGTCGAAGCCGCGGTGCCGGAAGCGGCGCCTGCGGAGCCGGAAGTCATCAAGAAGGGCAAGAAGGAAGTCGAAGGCGAGGAAGGCGCCGAGGCCGTCGGAAAGCCGGAAAAGCAGGAAAAACCGGAAAAGCCGGAAAAGCAGGAAAAAAAGAAGTAATCCTTTTTCGCGCGCCTCGCGGCAATTTCTATGCGGCTCATTGTTGGCCTTGGCAATCCGGGCCCGGAATATCAGTGGACGCCGCATAACCTCGGTTTCCTCGCGGTGGATGAACTTGCGAATCGCAACGCCATCCGGGTGGAGCGCCCGGAAGCCAAGGCGCTGGTGGGGATTGGGACAGTGGCGGGGGAGGAAGTAATCCTCGCCAAGCCCCAGACGTACATGAACCTCAGCGGCATTTCTGTTCGCCGGCTGATGGAAAAGTACGAGCTGGAACCCGCGGGCCTGTTGGTCATGTTCGACGAGCGGGATCTGCCCTGGGGCATGATCCGCATCGGCGAACGAGGCAGCCCGGGAACGCACAACGGGGCGAGATCGGTCACCAGCGAGGTAGGCACGCAGGAATTCGTGCGCTTGCGCCTGGGATGCGGGCCCGATCATCCGGTGGGCGACCTGGCAGCTTACGTTCTGCGGCCCATGAAGAAGAGCGATTTGGAAGTGGCGGCGGAGATGGTGGCGAGCGCGGGCGATGCAGTGGAGTTGCTGTTGACCCAGGGCATCGCGGCCGCAATGAACAAGTACAACCGGCGAATACCGCCGCCGGAAGAGAAGTAACGGCGATAAGTGGGCTTTGGCCCATGAGGAAATGGATTTTCGATTTTCCGGAGCTCGCGCCCGGAGCTGCAAGAAACGAGGTCATTATGGAAGAGCGTTTGTACGATCTGGTTTTCATCCTTCGCCCGGCCACGCCGGAAGAGGAAATCAAAAAGGTCCTTGCGGCGCTGGAGCACGCTTGCGCGGAGAAGGGCGGAAAGATCGAGAAGGCGGAATCTTGGGGCACGCGCAAACTGGCCTACAAGGTGATGAAGCACCGGGAAGGCATCTATTTCTATCAGCAGGTGCGCACCACGCACGGCGAATTGGTGCACGAACTGGAGCGCCGCCTCGGCGTGCAGGACTCGGTCATCAAGTATCAGACCGTGCGCCTGGATGAAGACCTGAAGCGCCAGAAGAAGCTCTCGCACAAGCGTGAGCAGCGCGCCGCGCGCCGTCCGCGCCGCACACCTCCGCCGTCCGCGCCGGCAGCCGAGCAGAACGCACCCGCAAGCTGAAGTGCGCGCGCGATTTTTTTCGAAGAGTTCGAGGTTGGAGTGCTCCGCTGCAAACGCCCGGAGCGACATCCGAAAGGTAGGAAGGTATGGCAGAGGAACAAAAACAAGCACAGGCTCCCGCTCCCGCACCCACTCCCCGCGAAGGTGGCGAAAGCGGACAAGGTGGACCGGCTGGACAGGGTGGGCAGAGCGGACAAGCTGGACCGGGAGGTCCCGGTGGACACGGTGCACCCCGCCGCGAAGGGCCACATGGAGGCGGCGGTCGTCGCGAGGGCGGTCCCGGTGGGGGCCGTCGCGAAGGTGGACCAGGTGGTCCCGGCGGCCCTGGTGGACCCGGAGGTCCGCGCCGTGGCAAGCGCCAGTATTTCCGCAAGAAAAAGGTCTGCAAGTTCTGTGTCGAGAAAATGGACTTCATCGACTACAAGCGCGCCGACATTCTTGCGCAGTTCGTGCAGGAACGCGGCAAAATTCTGCCTCGCCGCATGACCGGCGTCTGCTCGCGCCACCAGCGCTGGCTCGGCGTAGCCATCAAGCGCGCGCGCAACATCGCCCTGCTGCCCTTTGCCAGCAGCGCCGCCGGAACACAGGCGCCTCGCGCCGTTGAGGCCCCCAAGGCCTAGGTATTGAAAGGGAGCTAGGGATTAAACATGCAGATCATTCTTCAAGAAGACATCGAGAAGCTCGGGAACCGCGGCGACGTTGTCACCGTGAAACCCGGCTACGCCCGCAACTTTCTGCTGCCCAAAAAGCTTGCCGTCGAAGCGACTCCGGGGAACATGAAGGCGCTCGAACGCATCCGCGGCGCGCTTGCCAAGAGGACCGCCACGGAGCTCGACGCCGCCAAGAAGCAAGCCGAATTGCTCAACGGCGTTTCTCTCAAGTTCACGCGCAAGACCGGAGAGAACGACCAGATGTTCGGCTCTGTCACCACCGGCGATATCGCGGAAGGTCTCAAGGCCCAGGGCTTTGGCATCGACAAGCGCCAGGTCCAACTGGCTGATCCGCTGAAGATACTCGGCGAATTCACCGTCACCATCAAGGTTTTCCGCGACGTGACTGCCGAGATCAAGGTCCACGTCGAAAAAGAAGTTTGATCCCCGGATCAGTAAGAATGCTTATTTAACGGCACTCGCGCTGTCACGGGTGCCGTTTTATTTTTGTGGCGAATTCCAAGTCGCCGGTCGCCCACATCGCGCTCTCCTTGCCGCCATATTTCCGTTGCAGCGTCTTGCCACATTCCCTCACAGGGCTTGTTACCGTTCTTCCTATCCCGAAACCGAGCCATTCCGCAACAAGGATATGCTCTTGACGTATAACGTGCGACGTTATACGATATGCGTGTGATCCGGTCCTTTCGCTGCCGCGACACCGAGAAGCTTCACCATCGCCTGCGTGTACTGCGTTTCGCCGCGTTCGAGAAGGCAGCCCGCAGGAAGTTGCGCCAGTTGGACAGCGCCGTGGAATTGCGTGATCTCGCTTCCCCTCCCGGGAACCGCCTAGAGATCCTCAAAGGGGAACGGCAGGGACAACACAGCATCCGCATCAACGATCAATGGCGGATCTGTTTTCGCTGGCGCGGGTCGGATGCGTTTGACGTGGAGATTGTTGACTATCATTGAGGAGTGCCAACATGACTCGCCGCAAAAAGCTCTTGCCTCCAATCCATCCGGGTGAAATTCTTCGGGAAGACTATCTCAAGCCACTCGGTTTGAGCATGAACCGGCTGGCCCTTGATTTGCGCGTCCCGGTCACACGTATCTCCGAGATCGTTCACGAGCGGCGCGGCATCACCACCGATACTGCTCTGCGGTTGGCGCGCTATTTCAAGACCAGCGCGCGCTACTGGCTTAATCTTCAGGCTGCCTATGATTTGGAAGTTGCCCAGGACCAGTTTGCCGCACAAATCAATCAGGAGGTTCGGCCTGTTGACCGTACCGAAATTCTCCTTGCTGAGTAATACGCGAAACCGCATTCGCCCTCAAAAAGTTATTCACCGCTTTTCCTTCGCGATTCACAACCACTCCGATTGACGCACACAACGCTTCCGCGCACAATCCACTCACGAACTTCGGCGCAGGGGCACTTCCGCCGAAGAAAAATTTCCCACTTGCCAATATGCAAGAATGGTGCTATCTATAGCGAAGGAAAAGCGAAGTACAAGAAAGGCCTTCTTCATCCCTCATGCCCACTGATTCCACTCTCGAACGCCCGCTTCCCAACAACCTCGAGGCCGAGCGTTCCATCCTGGGCGCCATCCTCCTGGACAACCACGCCTTGAACACCGCCATCGAGGCGCTCAAGGCGGAGGACTTCTTCCTGCCGCAGCACCGGCACGTCTTCCAGCAGATGCTGGCGCTGGGTGAGGCGCAGCATGCCATCGACCTGGTCACCCTGACCGAGGAACTTCATCGGGTGGGCGAACTGGAGGCCGCAGGAGGCGCTCCGTATCTCGCTTCCCTGGTCGACGGCGTTCCGCGCGTCTCCAACGTCGAGCACTACGCGCGCATCGTCAAGGAAAAGGCCATCCTGCGCAATCTGATTCACGCGACCCACAATATTCAACAGCGCGCATTCGAAGCGGAGGAGGGCGCGGACGCGATTCTCGATAACGCCGAATCCAGCATATTCGCCCTGGCCGAAGACCGCTTGAAATCCGGCTTGGTTCCCATCAAGGACATCGTTCACGATAGTTTCGACCGCCTGGAAAAAATATTCCGCGAGGGGAAGAGCATCACCGGCATTTCCACCGGCTATGGTGAGCTCGATAAACTGCTTTCCGGCTTGCAACCTTCGGAACTGATCATCCTGGCGGCGCGTCCCGCTCAGGGAAAGACATCGCTGGCATTGAATTTTGCCGAGAACATCGCCATCCGCGGGGGCCTGCCCGTGGCTGTATTCAGCCTGGAAATGTCCAAGGAATCGGTTTTGCAGCGCCTGGTGGCTACGGTTGGCCAGGTCGATGCCCACAAATTCCGCACCGGCCATCTCAGCCGCGAAGACTGGAAGCGCATGACGGAGGCGCTGGGCAAGATCGCCAACGCGCCGATCTGGGTGGATGATGCGGGTTCGACTAGCGTGCTGGAAATCGGCGCCAAGGCGCGCCGCGTGAAGCGCGACAAGGGCCTCTCCCTTCTCATCGTCGACTATCTCCAGCTCATCACCGGCCGTGGACGTTTCAATTCTCGCCAGGAAGAAGTGGCCAGCATCTCCCGCAGCTTGAAAGGCCTCGCCAAGGAATTGCAAATTCCCGTGCTTGTGCTCAGCCAGCTTACCCGTGCTCCCGAGCGCGACGAGCGCGGGCCGCAGCTTTCCGACCTGCGCGAATCCGGCGCCATTGAACAAGATGCCGACGTGGTCATGTTCATCTACCGCCCGCACTTTTTCAAAGCCGGCGCCACTCCCGAAGAGCGCGACATGGCCGACATCCTCATCGCCAAGCAGCGCAACGGCCCAACCGACAGAGTGAAATTCGTTTTCCGAAGCCGCCTGACGCGTTTCGAGGAAGCCGCTCCCGACGCCTTTTCGCAATTTGCCGGCGGCGACGAGATGTAAATCCAGACACACTGCGTCTGCCGTCCCACAAAATTCCATCGGGCCAAAGCCTGGGCAGCCCCCCGGGCGGATTGGTAATCCCCTTCTGCGCAAGACAACTCTTTCAGAATCAGTAGGCTGTAGCCGGCGCTTCAGGGCGGAAGATCCTCCCTATCGGCCATCGGCTTGGCCGCTCGCGTGCCTCACTCCCTGTTGTCATTCACGCGCCGTGTGCTGCCTACTTTTGGACACTGCGCGCGAATGCCGTAAACTATTTCTTTCAGGGAGTTCCATGATCCGCAGGAAAAAGAGTCCCATCGATTTCGTTGGCCGCCCCGTTTGGGCCGAAGTTTCTCTTTCCGCGCTGCGCCACAATCTGGACGCCATCCGCAAATACGTCAATCCTGCCGCGGAGAAACGTCAGACCCCGCGCATGGTGCTCTCCATCGTGAAAGGCAATGCTTACGGGCACGGGGGCCCTGAAGTATCCAAGGCCCTCGAGAAATTTGGGTCGGACTGGTTCGGAGTGGCGTCCGCCGGGGAAGGCATTGAGCTGCGAGAGGCTGGCGTGCGCAAGCCTATCCTGGTGCTCGGTGGTTTCTGGCCTGGCGAAGAACGGAATCTAATCGAACACAATTTGACTCCAACGATCCATCGCTGCGAGCACCTGGCGCTGTTTGACGCGGCGGCGGCCAAAGCCCGCAAGAAGCATGTGCCGATCCACCTGAAAATTGACACCGGCATGAACCGACTGGGCGTTGCCTCCAGCGACATGGATCGTTTCGCCAGTCAATTTGCCAAGTGCAAGCATCTCGAATTGACCGGCACGTTCACGCACCTGGCCGCCGCGGAAGTCTTCACGGACACTCCCACAGGCCACGAAACGGCCGGACAACTGGAGCGGTTTTTCACCGCGCTTGACCGCCTGCGCGCGCTGGGCGTGTCGCCAGGAATTGTGCACATCGCCAATAGCGCGGCCATTGCGGCCCGGCCGGAGTCCTGGGCAGACATGGTGCGCCCAGGCGCGGTTTTGTACGGCTATCATCCCGGATTCGACCCGATCGGTCTGCGGACGGAATATGAAGCAAAACTCGCCCTGCGTCCCGTGATGAGCCTTCGCGCGCGGCTGCTCAATGTTCGCTCTGTTGCCACGGGCTCGGGGGTTGGCTATAACGCCAGTTGGGTGGCGAAGCGTCCATCGCTGGTTGCGGTGCTGGCGGGGGGCTACGCCGATGGCATTCACCGCTCGCTCGGCAATCACGGCTGCGTGTACATTCGTGGACAAAAGGCCCCGATCATCGGAATTGTGTCGATGGACGTGGCCATGCTGGACGTCACCGATGTAGCCGGCGCCGCCATCGGAGACATCGCAACGGTCTACGGCACGGATGGCGAACATGTTTATCCGGCTAACGTCGTGGCCCGCAGTATTCGCACAGTCACCTCGGACCTGCTTTCCGGTGTCAGCCGCCGCGTTCCGCGTTTTTACTTGCCGTAATCCTGCATTTTTCCCAGAGAGCTTGCCTTCCGTTTTCCGCACTTGACGAATACTCTTCCCAAGAGTATATAGTTCACCACATTGACTGCTCCGGCAAGCACTGCTCTTGGCACATGCCTTAATTCGAAAGTTTGCTCTCCCGGAGCGAAGCGAATCTGGCCGCACTGTGAGGTCGCATGGGCCAAGCGAGGTTCAATCGCCACCGCGGTGCGCCGTCGAACGCATCCCCCTCTATTTCCAACGTTCCTGACCCATCGAGGAACTCAGCGTCCTCCCAACGATTCCTGGTCCAGAACTGGGATTTCTGGACCATTCGGCTCGCGCTGACCGGCGTCATCTGTGTTCTTTGCTACGCCCTTGGTCCTTTCGGTGTCCACGGCCTACCCGCCGCCGGCCTCGGCTTTCTCGTGGCCATGGTCATTCTGCTTGCGGAATTGCGATTGCGCCGTGCGGAGATCAGCGGGCTCGTGGGAGGCGCTCTCGGTGTTGTCCTTGGCCTGGTCGCTGCGTTCCTCATTACCCTCGTGATTTCCCGCACCGCCGCCTCTGAACCTACTAAGTCCTTCCTCGAACTCACCACGCTCTTTGCCTTTGCTTACCTCGGCCTGGTCATCGGCTCCTCCAGGGGACACGATCTCCCCCCTATTTCCTTGCCACGCTCGGTCGAACTTCCTCCCCCGGGCCTGCAAGCACTGAAGCTGCTCGACACCAGCGCCCTGATCGACGGCCGGATTGCCGACATCTGTGAGACCCATTTCCTCGACGGTGCGCTGGGAATCCCCCGATTTATCCTCCTCGAACTCCAACACGTCGCCGATTCCTCCGACGCTCTCAAGCGCCAGCGAGGCCGCCGTGGCTTGGAAGTGCTTCAGCGCATCCAGAAAATGGCGTGGCTTGAGGTTCGCATCCTCGAAGAAGAGGTTCCGGGATTCACGGCGGTGGATCAAAAGCTGGTGGAACTGGCGCGCCGTTCGGGTTCGATGATTGTCACCAATGATTTCAACCTGAATAAGGTTGCGCGCGTCCAGGGCATCTCGGTTCTCAATGTCAATGAACTCGCCAATGCCATGAAGCCGGCAGTGCTTCCGGGTGAATCCATGCGCGTGCTCATCCTGCGCGAAGGCAAGGAATCCGCTCAGGGCGTAGCGTATCTCGATGACGGCACCATGGTGGTCGTCGATGGGGCGCGCCGCTTCATCAATCGCACGATCGACATTGTGGTAACCTCCACGCATCAGACACCCGCCGGCAAAATGATCTTTGGGCGCATCGAGGAGCGAGTCGATTCCTCAGCCTCGCGTCTTGCGGCTCCACCGATGGTGCAAGCGGAAACTGCGTCCGCCGGCGCTGCTCAGGGCCAAGGCCACGCCTCCCCTGCATCGCCATTTGAAGCGGCTCCTTCGTCCCTCTACCCGGGCCAGGAGCCCCAATAGAAAGTCCCATCGGAGTACGGCAGTTGGCTGCCGTTTTTGAGGCGTGCTCGGTGCATCACAATCTGCCCTCTTCCATTTCTCTTCCGCCCTCCCCTTGAGGTAAACTCTCCTTTCTGCAACCCGCGCTTAAGCCGCTAGGTCTCCGCTTCAGCCGGACTGCTTTCATCCTATGAGCTGCATTGCTGCCATTCTTCCCGCCGCAGGTCTCGGCACGCGCATGAGCCACGAGACCCCCAAGCAATTCATGGAGCTTGACGGCGTACCCATCGTCATTCTCAGCCTGCGCCGCATCGCGGCCTGCCCATTGATTACACATATTGTTGTGGCCACCCGCGGCGAAGAAATCGAGCGCCTCGACGCGCGCATCCGTGAGGAAAAGTTCAAACAAGCGGTGCGCGTTGTAAAGGGCGGGGATTCGCGCCAGGAATCGGTTAGCCTGGCCTTAAAGCACATTCCCGAAGACACCGAGCTGGTCGTCGTGCATGACGCCGTGCGGCCGTTGGTCACTGTCGAGCAGATCACCCGCGTCATTGAAGAGGCGCGCCGCTGCAAAGCCGCGATTCTCGGCATTCCCGCCATGGATACGGTAAAGGAAGTAAAGCGCGCCAGCTTACCGGAAGATGTTGCGCTGATTACCGCCACGGTTCCCCGCGAACTGGTCGTGCTGGCGCAGACTCCCCAGGTTTTTGAAACACAACTTTTGAAGCGGGCGTTCGCCGGCGCGGAAGCAGATGATGTGACTGCTTCGGATGAAGCTGGGCTGATCGAGCGGCTCGGCCACGAGGTTTACGTCGTCCTGGGCTCCGAGCGCAACATCAAAATCACCAAGCCTTCGGACATGGACCTCGCCCGCTTCTATCTCCAATCCGAGCAGAAAAGACCATGAGCGTTCGCTGCGGGATTGGCTACGACCTTCACCGTCTCGCGGAAGGCCGCAAACTCATCATCGGTGGCATTGAAGTTCCTTTCGACAAGGGCCCGGTCGGCCATTCCGATGGCGACGTTCTTGCCCATGCTCTCTGTGACGCGCTATTTGGCGCTGCCGGCCTCGGTGACATCGGCACGCACTTCCCGGACAACGATCCGAAGTGGAAGGGCGCCAATAGTCTTCTCTTCCTCGAACACGCACGCAAGCTTCTTGATGAAAAGCACCTCGCCATCGAGCATGTCGATGCCGTGGTCATCCTCGAACGCCCCAAGCTTGTCCCGCATTTTCCCAAGATGCGCGAAGCGCTTGCGAAATCTCTTGGAGTGTCGGTGGATAGAATTCATCTCAAGGCCAAGACCAACGAAGGCGTGGACGCCGTTGGCCGCGGCGAAGCCATTGCCTGCCACGCCATCGCTACCCTCTCTTCGTAGGGGCGTAGCACTGCTGCGCCCCATGTCCGCACGATTTTTGCGTTATGCCCGGGCCGCTCGCTGGTCTCTCTCTTTAATCTTTGTTGTAGCGTTGGCCTTTATGCCAGCGCTCCCCGGTTGCTCCGCCGGTTGCGTGCGCTAAGCTCCTTCTATGTCCTCCCTCGGCCACGTCCAACCTCATCCCTCCAGAGAAAATCCCTTCACCTCGAAGGATATCCTTGCGCTTCTCCGGGAAAGCCATTGGCTCTCCGCCGTTCCCTCACCCGAACATCTCGCCTTCTGTGAACACGCCGCCGCCCTTCTCGGCCCGCATGCCGTCGATCTTTCCGGCCTCGCCAGTCTCCTTCAACTCGTTTTCGAGTACGACGCCGCTCGGATCTTGCAGTCTGTCGAAGCTCACACCGTCCTCTCCCGCTACGCCGCGCGCGACGTGATCCGCCAGCTCGCTCTCTTCTTGCTCGATCCCGCACCATTCGATTCCGACCGCTTCAAAAACGTGGTTACGCACCTGAAAGAGGCCCTCGAAGTTCGCGGCCGCGATTTGTTCCATCCCATTCGCCTCGCGCTCGCCGGCCGCGCCGGTGAAGGCGAACTCGACCGCGTCATCCTCCTCCTCGACCAGGCCGCCCCTCTTCCTTTCTCCGTCCCCGTGAAATCGGCCCGCACCCGCATCCTCGAATTCTGCTCCGCCCTCGACTGAGCGAACCTGTAGCTCGCCCCTTTAGGGGCGAGGCCTTTCTTCTTGGCACCCAACTTTTCGCTTACCTGTTTGGCACCCAGGCCTTTTCCATCTCACAACTTTCAATTCCGGCAACCGGAAATGCTGCGGTGTTCTGGTTTTTACTGTCAACTGTGAACTGTAAACTGTAAACTTTCTTTCCATGGACCGCTTTACCGGCATTCACGCGGTTCGCGAGGCCCTCGAAGCCGGCAGCGCCTTCGACCGCATCGTGATCGCCAAGGGCCGCCAGGACACGCGCATCGAACAGATTGTGCAGCTTGCCCGCGAGCGTGGCATCGCCGTGCGGTTTGAAGATCGCGTCCAGCTCGATCGCCTGGCCAATACGCGCGATCACCAGGGCGTTGTTGCGATTGCCGCCGTCCGCGCCGCGGCCACTCTCGAAGACATCCTCGAGCGCGCCAATCAATCGAAAGAGCAACAAGGACTCATCGTCCTGCTGGATGGCGTGGAAGATCCCCACAACCTTGGCGCTGTTATCCGTACCGCGCTTGCCGCCGGTGCGCATGGCGTGGTTATCCCCGAGCGCCGCGCCGCAGGCCTTACAGACACAGTAGCGCGCGCTTCTGCCGGAGCCCTGGCTCATCTTCCCGTCGCGAAGGTCACGAACCTTGTGCGTGCCATGGGGGATTTGAAGGAAGCGGGCTACTGGCTGGTGGGTCTGGATGAAGAGGGAAACAAGAGTTACACCGAAGTGGACTACACTTCGCCTACCGGCATTGTCATGGGCAGCGAAGGGAAGGGCCTCCACGAACTCACGCGCAAGCGTTGCGATTTCGTTGCCTCTATTCCCACCACCGGCCCCGTCAAATCTCTTAACGTCTCCGTCGCCGCCGGCGTAGTTCTGTTCGAAGCCCTCCGCCAGCGCAGCGCGCGCCACTGAGTTTTGCATCCGACGCATCCGGTACTCAATTTGGGGCAGCTTTGCCCCACCCCCAGTACTCAATTGTCCGATTTGCCGACTTACCGGGCACTGACAGACTTCTTGAGGCATGTTGCAACCAGAGAGGCAAGCAGAAATTGCTGTTTCAGCGTTAGGTATGAAACAAGCGGCGGCACAGAAATCCGAGGCCAGCTAGCCCGGACGCCAGAAGCAGCAAACTAGACGGCTCTGGTGCGTTGGCGGTGCCGGTGGATGCGGGCAGCGCGAGACAAACGTCCGCGAACGCGTCCGGGGTCTCGGCGACGAAGGAAGCGGTGAGCTCGCTTGCGAATGGCATTCATTGTCCAAGAGTTCTAAAATCGTCCCCCAGGGCGCCCCAATTCCCCGACAAAAAAGATAGTTTTTGATGGTCGCCTGAGCCGAGGTGCGCTTGCTTTTACCTTGATTCTACCTTTCGGCAGAAGAATCGTGCGTCATTTGACAATCAGCGTCAATTCAGTCGAGTTGTTCAAGTTGCCCGATGTCGCTGTTACGGTGAGCGTGTAAGTACCAGCGGGAGTGCCGGGCGAACCCTGGGAAGAGCCTGAACCTCCGCCGCAGGAGCTACACATCACCCCTGCCACCAGGAGCATGCCCAAGCACGCGAGCCGCAAACGGAAAGTCTTGCCATTCCGTGCTGCCAGCCAAAGCGCGAAGAGACTCGCAAGAATAAAGAGGCAAACAACGCCTGTCCCGAGCAGACCGAAGGGAGTCTTCGAGACACGCCCAACGATCAATGTCCCCGCCGTCGTCGTCACACTCACCGTCAAGGAAACCGCGTGCGTGCCATCGAGCGCCACCGCAGAGGGAGAGACAGAGCAAGTCGCTAGCGAAGGCGCGCCATTGCATCCCAGCGTCAGAGTTTGACTGAATCCGCCCGTCGGCGTGACGCTTAGTGAATAGTTTGCATTCCCTCCCGGTGAAACCGTGACGGACTGCGGCGCGCCCGTTGTGAGACCTATGATGAAATCCTCGCCGGTGCCGGAAAGGCTGACGCTCTGGGGACCTCCCGGGGCGTTGTCGTTAATCGAAATAAAACCAGTCAACGGGCCGCCTGTGGTCGGCGTGAAGCTCACGCTGATTACGCAGCTCGCCCCTGCCCCCACGCTCGTGCCGCAGTTATTCGTCTGATTGAAGTTTGTGGTGGTGGATGAAATACCGCTGATATTGAGCGCAGCGCTGCCCGTGTTCGTCAGCGTTACCGTCTGTGGGGAGCTGCTAGTCGCCGCCATTTGCGTGGAAAACGCCAGGCTCGGGGTCGAAAGCGCAACCACCGGAGAGTTGGCGAGCACGCCGATGCCGGTCAGGCTCGCCGCCTGCAAGCTGGTCACGGAATTATCGAAAAAAGTAAGCGTGGTGGTATCCGTTGCCGCAATCGCGGGAGTAAACGTGATGCTCACGGTGCAGGTCGCGTTCGGCGCCACAGTCGTGCCGCTGCACAGGTCCGCGCTGATCGCAAAATCCATCGCCTGCCCGCCCGAAAGCGTCACTGCATCCGGCCCAAAGATCAAGTTGGCTTTTCCGTTGTTCGTCACCGTGATGGTTTGCGCGGGGCTGGACGTGTTTATCAGTTGATTGCTGAAAGTGAGGCTTGTGGTTGAAAGCGTTGCGTCCGCGGCCGCCGCAGTTGGATTGATCGTGAAAACGGTTCCGCCTTGCAGGCTCGAGCCCCCTACTTCGGTCGTGCTATAGAGGTTGCCGCTGCTGTCCATGATCAGCGCGGCCGCTGGATTGGAACCATCGCTCCCGCCGCTGAAACTGTGTAGCAGCCGCTCCGCATAGCTTCCCGAGGAGTTGACCAGTTCGAACGCCGTCCCGCACCCAGAGCCGCCGCATGCCGTTGTCGAGCCACCCAATTTCGTGGTGCCGTACAGATTGCCGGAGGCATCCAGGAGGAGACTCGCGATGGGATCGTTGCCGTCGACGGCAGTGCCTCCGAAGCTGTACAGCACCTTTTCCATGTACGTGCCCGAAGAGTTGACCAGCTGGAACACTGTTCCTTTCCCGTAAGCGCCGCCTTGGCTCGTCGTGCCGTATAAATTGCCGGAGGCGTCCATCAGGAGAGCGGCCACGGGGTACGCGCCATCGGTGGCAGTGCCTCCGAAGCTGTACAGCACCTTTTCCACGTACGTGCCGGAAGAGTTGACCAGCTCGAACACCATTCCGTATCCGGAAGCACCAGCAGATTCCGTGGTGCCGTACAAATTGCCAACGGCGTCGATGGTCACGCCTGCGTAGGGATACCAGCCGTCAGTGGAAGTGCAACCGAAGCTATAGAGGACCTTTTTCGTGTAGCCTCCGGAAGACTTGACGAGTTCGAACACCGTTCCGTGTTCGCAAGCACCGCCATTGTAAGTTGTCCCATAGAGATTGCCGGATGAATCCATCGTCAGGCCTGCGTAGGGGGTAGCACCGTCGGGTCCAGTGAAGGTGTAAAGCACGTTCTCGGTGTAGCCGGTGGAGGACATAACCAGCTCGAACACAGTCCCGCAGCCGTCCACGCCGATGTCAACGAGGCAATTGGGGGAGCCGCCGTAGGGCGTGGTTCCGTAGAGGTTGCCCGCAGCGTCCATGATCAATCCCGCCTGCGGGCTTGCACCGTCACTTGCAGGTGAGCTGCTCCCGAAACTATAAAGCACTTTTTCTGAATAGCCGTTCGACGACTTCACTAACTCGTAAACGATGCCACAGCCATAGACCTCAGCAAGGTCGCAGAGAGTATCAGAACCTTCGGCTGTGGTCCCAAACAGGTTGCCCGAGCTGTCCACTACCAAGCCTCCCATGGGATAGTAGCCGTCGGTGGGCGTGCTGCCGAAGCTGTACAGCACGGTTTCAGTCTGGGACCGGGCGGGGACGGACACACCCAGCAGAATCAGCAGCAACCAGGGGATGCACCTAACATACAGGATGCTTCGAAGCGTAAGACGAAACCACTCGCAGCGATCACACATGCCAACCTCCTGCACCTGCTACTTCTGAGCTGGCTAGCGCGGACCAGAACCAAGCTTTATTACAGCAACCTCAGGTAATGGCAGTTTAACATCCAAAGCACGCAGGAATAATTGGACAATAATCCTACGGTGAAGAACTCAACGCACTCCATGATGCTGGTCACACGAGGACTAGGTCCTGGTAAACGCCGTTACCGGAAAAGCGGGTACCAAACTGATTTGGGTACTCATCTGAATATCGTTGCAGATGGAATAATGGACGGGAACCCGGCGCAGATTGACCTATTTGTTGTATTGCATCAACGAAAAGACATCCAGCCCGGGCAGCTTCGCGCGGCCATTCAGAAAATTTAGCTCCACGGCGAAAGCGGCGCCTTCCACGACTCCGCCGAGCGAGCGGATGAGTTGCACCGCCGCTGCCGCCGTCCCGCCCGTCGCCAGCAAGTCGTCGCACAGCAGCACGCGCTGCCCCTTCTGCACTGCGTCCTCGTGAATCTCCAGCGCGTCCGTGCCATATTCCAGCGCGTAAGAAACTTTCGCCGCCTTGGCCGGGAGCTTGTTCGGCTTTCGCATCGGCACAAACCCCGCTCCCAGCCGGTAAGCAAGCGCGGGAGCAAGAATAAATCCCCGCGCTTCGATCCCCACCACAAGATCAATCTCTTGCCCTTCGTAGTGCTGGCACAGCCGGTCAACCAGAGTCCGAAACCCCTGTTTGTCCTTCAACAGCGTGGTCAGGTCATAAAACAGGATCCCCGGTTTTGGGTAATCCGGCACTTCGCGGATCAATTTCTTCAAGTCGTCCATTCGGCCTGCTCCTTATTCGATGGTAAATTCGATGATGAAATTGCCGAGATATCTTGCGTCCGGGACGTCGGGTTCTTCCAGGACGTCTTTTACTTGGGACATTATCGGTCCCGTTTCGAGCGCGGTCCGCAACTTCTTCAGCCGTTCGGGGGTTCCGATGGCAAACACCTCCACGCGGCCATCCCGCCGATTCCGCACATAGCCGTGCACCCCAAGTTTTCCGGCAACGTCCTCCACGTAGTAGCGATAACCGACTCCCTGCACACGTCCAGATACAATGTATCGCCGAGCCAGCACATCTTGTTTCACAATTCCTTCAGTTTAGCAAAGACTCGGGAGATTTTTCCAAATCACAGAGACCTGGATAATGGGTCAAATGTCCGATTACGCGAACTTACTAAGACTTAAGCGGAGTTTGCAAAATCGGAACGCTCTGGAGCTCTTAGAGCTTCGGTTGCGCGTAATAGCCTTGACGAGTGCGCGCGGTTAGGCCGGGCTGTGAGAGCTTGATTTCCAGGTGGTGGTACTCGTCTCGCTTCGCGTCCGAGGGTGGATCGAAAGAGAGTTCGTAGTAGGCATCCGTGTCGGAGAGGCATTTTTGCAGGAGCGAGGCAACGTCGTTGGACATGCTAAGAGCAAGCCCCCCGCTCTGAGTGGCGAGTACTTGGAGCGCCAGGTTCCCCGGGTTGATCTGGCTAGGTTTACTAACTCCTTTGACGTATGCCTCATACAAAAAGGTGCGTGCGCCGAAGTCGTCGGCGCCCAAAGGATCGATGCCGTAGAGCGTAATGCGGGCCTGCCGGAGATTAGTCGAAAAAGCAACGATATTGTCAAAGATTCTCTGCTGTTGCTTCGAGTCGATCTGGACGGTAGGGCTGGCGAGAAGAGGCCAACCGGGAGAAACCCAGAGGATGACCTTGCGCCCCGGGCGCGGGGCCTCGAACGCCGCAAGCTGAGCCAGAACCTTGAGGGAGAGGGAGGAGCGGTCGACCGCGCCGTAGAAACCAGCGGAGCGGGCAACGTTACTGTTACGGATGCCGATGATTTGCTGCTCCAGTGAGGCGCTGAGCGCGTTGCCGTCGTCCGAGAGGTCGCCCAGAAACTGGAGCCCTTTATCTGTAAAGATAGCAACAGCCATGGGTTGCGCCAAGTGACCTCCCTCAGCGCGGAGGAACCTGTCTATCCCCTGGCGCTCGTTGACAAGATTAATGTACGCGATGTTCACCGCATCAACAACCAGAATGACCTCAACGTGAGCTTTCCTGCGGTCGAGGGCCCGGAAAGAGGTAATAGTCCGCGGGACATTGTTATCGAGGATGGTGAAGTCTTCCTGCCGAAGACCCGTAACAGGCGGCCCAGACTTCGGAGTGACAACGACGTCAAGGTGGATCTTACCGTCGTCGGGTTGGGTTGGCAAACTGTCCCGTTGGGTTGAAGCTGCAGCAGTACATAGCAGAGGCACGAGAAGAAAAAGGCCAACAAGTGCGCGCATGAACATAAGTTCACCTCCTCGGGACGAAGGCCGATAGGTTTCGATTGGATCACTTCTCGGATCCGAAGCGTGCGAGGGTCCGCTGAGATAAACGTAACACAAGAGTACTAAGTTTCGATAGAGTCCTGATTCACGCAGTGACCGAAACTGCCCCACTATCAGAATCCTGTGCTGGGACTTGCGCTACACTGACATCGAAGGAAAAGACCTGCCGCCCAAGGCGGCGCAGTGGCTGCTGTAACGCATCCAATCGATTATGGCTGACAACGATTCCAAATCTCTCCGTAGCTTCTCTTCCACTCTGTTCTTCCTTCTGCTCGCGGCCATTTCCGTCTTCTTCGCTCCGGCCCTCTTCGCGCAGGAGAATGCCGCAGGCCCGCTCGCGCCGCCCCCTGAGCACAACGTGACACGCGTTGTCGGCGTGCCGGAGCCGGAAGCGCCCCCCTCGCTTCCCCCGGCGGAGATCATCCAGGGCTTTTCAAAGAAGGAGGAAGTGTATCAAGCCGCCCGGCCGCGGTATGCCTACCGAAAAACAATTCGCATCCAGGAGTTCGGCCCCGACGGCAGGCCCACGGGGGAATATACGGCTACCTATGACGCCGTTCGTTCCGCTGATGGCCAGCTCTACGAAAGAGCCATTGCCGCTCCGGAATCCACGCTTCAATACATTCAGTTTGATCCTGAAGATGCGCAACTTCTTACGCGCATCCCCGCGTATCCGGTCACCGCGAACCAACTTACCAAATACAATTTGCAATACCTCAACACGGAAAAGGTCGATGAGGTGGACTGCTACATCTTTCAGGTTTCTCCGAAAACACTTGATCGCCAGCGCCCGCTGTTTGACGGTGTCATCTGGATCGACCAGAAATACCTGGAGGTGGTGAAGACCTATGGCAAGTGGGTGACCGATCTCGGCGAGATGCACCCTCCTACGCTTCCGTTCGGCATGTTTGAAACCTACCGGGAGAATGTAGATGGCAAATACTGGTTCCCGGATTACTCCCGCGCCGAGGGGACATACAAGATGCAGGATCGCGACATTCCCATCCGCGTCACGATTAAGTGGACCAACTTCAAACCGTTTCCTCCCCAGCCAGTGCTTCCCAATTCGCCTTCTTCTCCAGCTCAGCCCCCGTCCCCTGCCTCCCCGCCAACTCCGAAACCCTGAACTTTGGATTCTCAGGGGCGATGGCAGCCAGAGCGCGGCAGTCTTACGCGCGCCTTTGCGACCTTGGGTAAATCCTATCCAGCAAGGGCGGCAAGTCCGCTAATTTTTTCAGCACGAATTCCGGTTTTGCGGCACGCAAACGCTGCTCCGTTGAGAACCGCCCCAACACTGCGATGACTAGCATTCCGGCGGCCCGCGCCATCTCTACATCTTCGGGCGTATCTCCCACGTACACGCACTCTTCTGCCTTCATTCTCATTTGCCGAAGCGCCAGGCGCAGTGGCGCGGGATTTGGCTTTTTCTGCGGCGTATCTCCCCCGCAGACCCGCGCGCGAAAGACCCGGGTCAAGGCGAATTCACGCAATTGCCGTGTCACCCGCGCCCGGTCACCGCTTGTGACCAGCCCCAATATGTATCGGCAAGCCAGACATTGCAGAACGCGGCGCGCCCCGGTGATCAGCTTGGAAGGATGTTTTGCGTAGTAGCGGCGCCAGATGCCGTCGGCCTCCTCCCAGCGTTCCTTCGGGATTCCCGCAGCACGGTAGACCGTGTACCAGTCCGGGCAATAGTGTTTTTCCAGCTCCTTAGTCCCCCAGTTCAAGCCGATCTCCCGGAACATCGCTAGGTAGGCCTGAGTATCCGCGTGGTAGGAATCGAGCAGCGTACCATCCCAGTCAAACAGCACACCAGCAAGGTGTTTCTCAGCGCCCATCCTTCTCAGCCTAGCAGAATCGCCTGGATTTTCTTGTGGAAGTATGTCACGGATATGAAAGGACCATGCAGGCTCGGCTTGGTCAGTGAATTCGCATTCGTTCAACGAGGAAAAGCCGCTCACACGGCCGAGTGCCATCCGGGGATGCAATCGTCGCGGTCAAACGCGAAATCGTCAAAGGTGGCTGCGGTTCCATACCAGCCTGGCATATTCGCTGCTTCCGTCCGGCAGACCCGTGCCTTTGAGGAAAGCACCACATTCCCGTAGCCCAGTGGCCGACTCACGAGCACAACCTCGAGCTCAATTTCTGTGCCTAGCGCCAGCGGCTTCGGACAAAGGAAAAATACCCCGGAAGAACTGATGTCCCGAGTTACAAGCGTCACTGGGTACTCTTCCTGCAACCCAGCTACGCTGCGCAGTTTCAACGGCAGCTTCAACGAAGCCCGCGGACTTTCACGGTGTTCACTATGCACCCCCACGGCATGCGAGGGTACGCACACGAAGCGCTTCGGTTGGGGGTTCCTGAGCAACGGCACGACCCGCAACTTCGGCACAGCCGGTACTACGGCTGGTTTTTCAGGGAATGTCTGCGCCGGAGCGGCCTTGGCCGCCGATTCCGGCAGTCGCGGCAGATTATCCCATGCTAAAGCGTGGTTGTTGGCACTCATCTCGCCCTCTGAGAGATGAAGCGAGTAATAGCCCCACTGTTGCGGCACTATTAATCTGACTTGCTGGATCTCCGTGAAGAGGTGTCGTGTAAGATGACATTCCAGAATGGGACATGTCAATCTGTGGAAAATGTGCGAAGTGTCCTAAGTCCAACTACTTGGTAATAGTACCCATTCTCGTTTTCATCCCTACGCATTATCTTTCACCCTTCTTTACACCTCCCATTATGGTTCTATACTCCGTGCCCTTTCGCGTTATCTTGCTTCTTACTTCTTATAAACGCTCATGGCTACCAACTCGACTCGCTCCGGCTTGCAAACGCTTTCTCCCCGAATGTCCGTCCAAGCGTCGCACCCAACCCTCGTGCTTCTTTCCTTTGCTCTTGTCTACCTCGTTTGGGGGTCCACCTTCTACGCTATTCGGGTTGGCATTGAGTCTTTCCCACCCTTCCTAATGGCGGGATTGCGCCATCTCAGTGTGGGCCTGTTCTTCTACCCTACCTTCCGAATCGTTACTCGGGAAAAACCCACCTTTGCGCAATGGCGCACGACCTTCATTACCGGTGTCCTGCTCCTTGCGATCGGGAATGGCACGGTGTCTTGGGCAGAACTGAGCGTCCCGTCGGGAATCGCCGCGCTGCTCGTCGCCACCGTTTCTCTTTGGATGGTTCTACTGGATTGGCTTCGCCCCGGGGGCTTGCGCCCCGCCCCGCGCGTCATCGCGGGATTTTTACTGGGATTTGGGGGCATGGCCTTGCTGGTGGGACCAAAGCATCTCGGCAATTCCAATCGTATTGACCCACTCGGAGCGTGCGCGCTGATCGGCGCTTCGCTTGCCTGGGCCCTCGGCTCGATTTATTCCCGGCATCATCCACTCCCGCGCTCGCCGCTTCTGGGTGTAGGGATGCAAGCACTGAGCGGTGGCGCAGTGCTCTGCATGTTTGCAGTAGTCACAGGCGAAACGCGCCATTTCCACTTAGCCGATGTGACCCTTCGCTCCTGGCTTGCACTTCTCTATCTCCTTGTCTTCGGTTCGGCTGTGGGCTTCAGCGCTTATGTTTACATTCTCAAGCACAGCACGGCTGCGCGCGTGGCCACCTACGCTTTCGTCAATCCTGTTGTGGCGCTCTTTCTTGGCTGGTTTCTCGCCAGCGAGCCGCTCTCCCTCCGCACTCTGCTCGCCAGCGGCATCATCCTCACCGCGGTCCTTCTGGTGATCACCGCTCCCCACAAAGGTCCGGTTCAGGCCGATGAAGCCATGCCCGCTCCGGGAGAAGCCTGAACTGCGCCCGCAGTCCAAACGCACGAATTTGCCGTCCCAAATCGGATAGATTGATTCTTTGGGCCGCGGTAGTCTAGTGCCATGAAAACGCAACATCGCAACTTGCCATCCGAAGGGATTGCGCCGGAAGTTGCCGACCGTTACTGGCAGGCCGCGCTTCATCGCGATGCCCGCGCCGATGGCTCGTTCGTATTCGCGGTGCGATCCACGCGCGTCTATTGCCGCCCGTCCTGCCCCGCGCGACGCCCCTTGCGCCGCAACACGCTCTTCTTCCGTACCGCCCAAGATGCGGAAAGCCAGGGATACCGCCCCTGCCGGCGTTGCCGCCCGAAACAGCAGGACTCCGTCACGGCGCTCGTGCAACAAGTCGCGGCCGTGCTTGCCAACGCCAACGACGATTCATTTCGCCTTGGCTCGCTGGCTGCGCGGGTCAACGTTTCACCAACAAAGTTGCGGCGCGCCTTCCGCCGCGCAATGGGGTTGTCTCCTAAGGAATTTGCGCAAGCGTTCCGCCTGGCACGGTTCAAGAAGATGCTGCGTGAAGGCAGCAGCATCGCCGAGGCGCTCTACGCTTGCGGTTATGGATCATCCAGCCGTCTCTACGAGAAGACCAATGCACAATTGGGTATGACGCCGGCGTCGTACCGCAAAGGAGGAGCAGGCATGCAGATCGGGTACACGGTGGCGAGTACATCGTTAGGCAAAGTGTTGGTTGCAGCCACGGAGCGTGGCGTTTCCGCAGTCTATCTGGGAGAAAGCGAGAAATCCCTGGTGGAGGAACTGCGAAAAGAGTACGCAAGCGCGGAGATAGTTCGTGCGGCAGCCGGCAACGAGGGCTGGCTCAACGAAATCGTGCGCCGCGTGGAGGGCAATGCGCCCAACGTGGATTTGCCGCTCGACGTGCAAGCCACAGCGTTTCAGCGGCGCGTGTGGCAGGAGCTGCAAAAGATTCCGCGAGGCAGTACCCGCACGTACACGCAGGTGGCGCAAGCGCTGGGCAAACCGCGGTCGGTGCGCGCCGTGGCGAGGGCGTGCGCGACGAATCCTGTTTCTATCGTGGTGCCATGCCATCGCGTGATTCGCAGCGACGGCACGCTCGCCGGCTACCGATGGGGGCTGCAGCGCAAGCAGAAATTGCTGGAACGGGAAGCGGCCTCCGCGCAAACGCACTAGCCGCGGGGCTTTTCAACCTTGGTGCCTTTAGGCCAATCGGGCTTGAATTTGCCGTCGCCGAGCTTTAGATTCTTCATCACTTTCGTGTAGTGCGACATGAAGTAGTCGCCGGAACCGGCCTCATAGAATTTCTGCTGCACGGGCAGCCAAGAAGCTTCATCCAACCACATCTCAATCTTGGCGATTTGCTTCCTCACTTCATCGGATTTGGGAACGAGTTCCAGGATAGCGGCCTTGTGCCCGTCCAGTTCTTCTTCGCCCGCGAGGGAAACCTCATAGTTCTTTTTCAGGTTGTCGGTGCGCATGCCGAATCCCAGCGCCAAATACTGGTCGGCCATGGCGCGATTCTTGCCGATGTTGTATTCCTCGACGCGGTTGATCTTGGGCGTGTAGATATACAGGTTGTCGCCGTTGCGCAGGATGGTGCGCGGATCCGGCGACTGAAAATCGATGCGCATCTTGGAATCCTTGCGCACAAAAATTTCGCCCGTCTCCGTGGAAGTGTCTTTCACCACGGCGGTGTATTTGCTGTGCTCGATGGCCGCGGTCAGGCTCTTAAACTCCTCGGCGGAGCGGTCCATCATCGAGAGCACGTAATCGAGGGTGAGTTTTCCGGGAGCCTGATTCTTGCCAGCGGCTCCCGGTCCGGAAAAAGCGGCGCACAGCAAAATCAGCGAAAGAAATGTGCGGAATGTTCTCAAAGCAGCCCTTGTGGCTGAATGTCCAGCCCTCTTCTCCCCCAAAGGAATCGTAGCATAACGACGAGAGACGCGTCCGAGTCTTGTCCTCCGTGCATGGGAAGCGGCGCTCATAGATGAGAGCCGCGGAAACGATATAATGGTCCCCGAGTGTTTAGAGATTGGTTACTCCCCCTCCCCCCGGTTTTTCCCGTAAGAGTGGCAAGGAAAAGAGTTAGAAGAGCGTGATTGGTGGTCCGTGGCCCGTGACTCGGGAGGCGAAGAGGGATCCTTCGACGCGCGGGGCTCGCTCCCCGCAGGGGCCTGGGCGCGCAGGATGAGCATCCTCGTCGGATGCGAAGAGAGATCCTTCGGCTCCCCCTGTTCGCTCAGGATGAGCGTCCTCGTCGGATGCGAAGAGAGATCCTTCGGCTCCCGTTGGTCGCTCAGGATGAGCATCCTCGTCGGATGCTCAGTTAACAGTTCACAGTTCAAGACGTTGTCCTTATGTCCGTCGTAGCGCGCGGCAGGAGGAGGGTGCGGAGGGAAAATCCCCTCGAAACTCGGGCAAGCGGAACAAGGGAAATCCCAAAATGGAACGGATGGTCTTGCCAGAGGGGGGTACACCCCCCTATTTTCGTATCAAGGGGAAACAAAGGACTTACAAGCGGAATCGTTGTATCAAGGGGAAACAAAGGAGTTAGGGGAGATTTCGGTGAAAAATTCGGGGTTGAGTGTCCAAATCGGGAAAAAAGTGGGGAAAAATCTAACGCTGAGGCACAGAGAACGCTGAGTTGCGCAGAGGAGGGGGGAAACTCACAGTCGACAGCGGACAGTTCACAGCTAAAGGCGTTTCGCGCTGCGCCGGTTCTAATGTCCGGCGTGAGAAGGTAGGAGGAGAAAGAGGCGGGATGCCGGTAAGGCGATGGAGGCACGGAGGAAGAGACACACTTTCCACCTCCGCAGTGATACTATACAGTACAATTCATGATTTGTCAACAGAAAAGTGCGGGGGGATGGAGTATGGAAGGCGGATATCGGGTGTGGGATATCAGATATCAGCGATCAGATATCAGGAAGCAGTAAGCGGCGATCGGGAGGAGAGGGCAGGGTCCGCTACGGATGAGAGGAATTGGGAGAAACCCAAGACCCGCCCTCTAACCCCGAGGACGGGGCACCCGGCGTACTAACTCCAAGGCTGAGTTCAATTCCCTTACGGAAACAGGTTTCGTGCATATAACATCTGACTCTAAGCAGGGGATTGAAGTCCGTACGGCAACAAGCAAAACAATTGCCCCATTTCCAAGTGGACTTCCCCGCCGAGGGTCTGTTGCAGCTTCTGATTTTATGGACAAGACAAATGGATGGCTCGTCTATCAAACAGTGAGATGTGACAGGCTTGAAAAGCAGGGATTCGAGAAGAACAACTTTTTTGAGCCAGGTAAAGTTCAAACCGGTTCCCGTTGTGTGGAAGGCACCGTTCGCAACGATCTTATCTCTACAACGGATGGAGGTAACACCTTCCGAGTAATCACTCCGGTAACTTCTGACCACGCCGTGACTGAAGGGGTTATGCCTTAGAATATGATACAGAGCACAACGGCGGTCATACGCGGATTACTGATGCCAGTATTTCGAGCTTTGTTAGCTGCGGTGATCTTGGTAGCTGCTTCGCTGTCACGCGTCGCGTACTCTGACGATCTCCAGAATTCGGGCCGCCGCGATCCTGTTGCTATTCTCCGCCAATTCAAACTCGTTTCTAGAGGTTCGGGGTGGGCCAGTACTGGCCCACCCGAGAATGGGAGGGAGTCCAGCCGTCTGTACTGGACGGACGACAACGGTCAAACATGGCGCGATATAACTCCACACGGCATGCTCGCACCAAGGGAGGGCCTAATCTTCTTCTTGAACCGCTGGCGTGGTTGGGTGCTTTCAACTGATGACGATGAGCATTTGGAGAGAGCGCATTTCTATCTGTTCTCGACTATTGACGGGGCAAGGCACTGGCGATCTTTGATGCTGCAAAGGCCGAAGTTCATGGACGATGGCAACGACAACTTTCTTCCGACCCAAATATACTTCTCCGATCCCCAGCACGGCTGGATTCTGTGGCGTTACGACTTCACGCATTCTTCGCGATATGCCCTGCTGGGAACGAACGACGGTGGTCACACCTGGAAACCTCTGCCCGAACCGCCGGGTGCTGGGCCTGTGCTATTTGTCACTTCCAGAGGCGGCTGGATGATTGGAGGCATGGGCGACGACGGTGTCGGTGCTCCGGGTGACACTCAACTGTGGCGCACAATCGACGGCGGGCAGAAGTGGAGCCCTATAGCGATCCCGATTCCAAAGAATTCCGCCGAACAAGGTTTTTATCTAATTGCATTAAAGTTTCTGAACATGCAGGAAGGGATGGTGGCCGCCGGGCTTCAGGACATGCAGGGCGGAGCCACAGTTGGTTTTTTGAGTTGTCGTACAGAGGATGGTGGAAAAACTTGGCGCTTTTCGCAATTCCGTGCCTTGAGCGCTATGCCATCAATCGGCGCAAAGCACGTCTTTTGGTCGGTTGATCGCCATGTTCAAATGGAAAATCAGGCCATTCCTTTAACATCGCCGGTTGGAGGATCCCTTGCCGGAGATTTTCTGGAGCTCGATTTCCTTGATGATTTAGATGCCTGGATTGAATACCGCGAGGGGCAGGGGCCACGATTCATGGTCATAGCAACGATAGATGGCGGAAAGACGTCTAGGCTCATCTGGCCGCCAGTGAGGTTACGAGAGTCTACAAAAACACCGGAATCGTCGAAGTTGTCCCGCCCTTAGTTGAAACCTGCAAGAGAAAGCAGCGGCTGTCGACCCGATCTCGGATAGAGTGCAAGCGTTGCCGGAAGGCCGTCTTGACGGCATTACATGGACAGGTCAGAAGCTCGCCGGTGCGGTTGATAGGCTGGTCGGCGATGCGCGAGAGCACGTTATGCAGGTAGCCCTCGGGCTCGATTCCGTTCTCCGTTCAGTTTGGCTGTACCGATCAACCGTAAATGGCCGCGGCGCGTTCGCCGCCGCGGTCCGAGCCCGCGAACAAGTAATTCTTACAGCCCAGCAAGACTGCGCGCAAGGAGCGTTCCGCGGCGCTGTTGTCAGTCTCCAGACGGCCACGCCGCGACGCTTATGAGTTGACAGGGACTCAGATTCCATACAAAAAGAATCTGGGTGCCACATCCCCGACCTATGAGGGTGGGCTCTTGGGGCACTCTTTTCTCCTGCACTCTTCCACGGGTATTCGAAAGGGAGAGTAAAAAGTGCGGTATTGATGCGTAGAGGGAGGATGAGGAGAGTGGCGCGGGCTACCGGTACTGAACGTCTTCAACACAAAGACATCAGGGAGGCGGCATTGGCCGCCGGGATTGAAGCGTCCGACCAGTTAGCCCGCAAGTGTGGAAGAGCATATTTGATTCCATGCGGGGAGAAGAATTTGGGCATCCCGGAACGGAGCTAAGTCCAGTACGCAAGGGCACATGCGGCGGCAAGGACGGAAGGGGCGAACGCCCTGCGGGGAATCTTGTGGCGACATCTGGAAAGCAGTTTCCAGGAGTGCGCAAGGAATTTTCGTGGGACGGGCGGGTGGCGTAAATGAGCGACAGTTGGGTGAGCGTTACATCGAGTGGGGTAAGGATGGATCAAGCCACGATCCCTCCACTGCGCGGCCCGACGCGCCAAACGGCGGCGCGGAAGAAAAGTCGGGCCGCTTCGGTCGGGATGACAGGGAGAGCAGTGGCGAGTGACGAGTGGCGAGTGGCGAGTGGCGAGTGGCGAGTGACGAGTGGCGAGCGAGAGAGAGAGAAAGAGAGAGAAAAAAAGAGGAAGAGGAAGAGCAAGAGAAAGAGGAAGAGGAAGAAAGAGGAAGAGGAAGAGCAAGAGAAAGAGGAAGAGGAAGAAAGAGGAAGAGGAAGAGAGAGACCCAGGAACCGGTCTGAAGACCGGCTACTACAAGGGCAAGAGAAGAGGCGAAATTCGAAAACGGAAATCGGAAAATAGAAAAATGGGAAAGTGGGCACGCCCGCAAGCCGAAAACCGGCGAGCGGCCGCTACAAAACCCAAGAGAAAGCAGCAGAGGGATCCCTCAAGACATTAAAAAGGGCAATTGGATTAATGGCGGATTTCGACTTGGTAGGCGATGACGGTACCGGTTTCGTCGCGGATGGGCTCGATTTTGCCGATGGAGAAACGGCCATCGCGAAGGTCGGGGCTGGATTTTTGGAGAGCGTTGTGAAGATCGTTTTGGAGGGCGGGCGTGCGTTCGGGAGGGGCGAGGACGCGAGCGTCAACCTTGTAAATTTCGTCTTCGCCGGATTTGTAGATGCGCTCGACCTGAGAGGAGTTGACCGGGAGGCCCACCTGGGGCTGGTCGTGGAACCAGCGTGCGGGCGTGGCGAGGACAAACAGAACGATGAGGATGACGGCGACGTCGTATTGCCAAGTGCCGCGTTCGTAGGACCACAGGAAGATGCGATTGAGGATTTGGCCGGGGCCCGCCATGTCAGTCCGCCGGGATGCCATCGACAATGACGCCATCGCGCATGTGAACGATGCGATGGAAATAGGCGGTGGCCTCGGGGTTGTGGGTAATCATGACGATGGTCTGGCCGAGGTCGTTGTTGAGGCGGCGAAGCATCTCGAGGACGATTTCGGAATTCTTGGTGTCGAGGTTGCCGGTGGGCTCATCGGCGAGAAGGATTTTGGGTTCATTGATAATGGCGCGGGCAATGGCGACGCGCTGCTGTTCGCCGCCGGACAATTCAGAAGGCCGGTGATGGAGGCGGCCTTCGAGGCCGAGCAAGTTGGTGACGACTGCGAAGCGGTGGGGATCGAAACCGTCGCCGTGGATGTATTGGGCGATGGCGATGTTGCCCTTGGCGGTGAGGGCGGGAAGAAGATTGAAGCGCTGGAAGACGAATCCGATTTTGGAGCGGCGGAGCTTAGTGCGCTCGGCATCAGTCATGGTCGAGAGGTCGTTGCCGTCGACGTAGACCTTGCCGCGCGAGGCCTGCGCGAGCCCGCCAATGACGTAGAGAAGTGTGGATTTGCCGCAGCCGGAAGGGCCCATCACGGCGACGGATTCGCCAGGGAGCACATCGAAATTAACGCCGCGAAGAGCAGGAACTTCAACCTTGCCGGCGTGATAAAGCTTCCAGAGATTCTCGGTTTTGAGTATCGGCTCCAAAGTCTTGAGCTCAGGCTCCGTCCATTGATTCGTCTGCGATTGTATTCTAACCGTGATTGACATGTGTGGCTAGGTTGCCCAGACTCCTTTTCAGTCGTAAGAGAGTGCCTGAACCACGTCCTTGCGGCTGGCCATCCAAGCAGGATAGCTGGCGCCGAAGAGAGCACCGGCAAGGGCGATGAGGCCGGCCCGGAAAATCCATTCGGGCGTAATCAAAATCGAAAGCGTCGGGAAGAGAGCGAGAAACCCTGCGCGGACAAGGTAACTCAGACCGATGCCGGCGGCAATGCCGAGGAGGCAAAGGAGTGCCGTCTCGGTAAGAAGGGCGCGGACGATAAGGAGCTTGCTGGCGCCGAGAGACTTGAGAACGCCGATGTCGCGAGTGCGCTCGAGGACGGTGGTGTACATGGTGAGGAAGATGACGAGCAAGCCGATGGAGACGGCGAGGGCGATCATGGAGTCGATGAAGGTTTGCAAGCCGGGAATATTCGTCGAGTTCATGAGGGTCATGAATTCCTTGAGCGGGCGAACGGGATGATTGGGAAGGAGATCCTTGATTTCGGCGATGACGTCGTCGGCATGCTCCGGGCGGGTACATTTGACCAGGAAAATGGTGGCTTTTTCGCGAGCGCCCACGAGTTCTCCCAAAGTAGTGATGGGCACAAACAATCGGCCCGCTTTGCCGTGCTCGACGATGCCGACCACATGCCAATCGTGATTGAGGAGTTTGTAGGTGTCGCCGACTTTGAGTTTTTTTGCTTTGGCGGCCCAGTCGTCGACCAGGAGATCGTCTGATCCCTGCAAATCGCGCCCGTCCAAAAATACAAACCCATTGGAGACATCGCGGAAGGATTGGGGATCGATGCCCCAGACCGTTTCCACACCTCCCGTTGAATTGAACTGCAAAAGTGCGGGGGCGACGGACTGCACAAACTTCAGCTCCGCCAATTTGTCGGCAATCTTAATCGGCATGGGTGAACCGCTGAAGCCAATCAGAATTTGGGCTGCGGGCGCCTGCACCATGATGTCCGCCCCAATGCCTTCGATGCGCTTGGCGGTTTCCTGGAGCATGCCGGAGGTGAGGCCGACGATGAGAACGATGAGCATGACTTCCACGCCGATGGCCATGACGCCGATCAGGGTGCGCATGGGGCGGTGGAAGAGATTGCGGAGAACAAAATCGTTCATCATGGTTTTTTGTCCTCGGCGGCGTCAGTCAAGTGGAGGATTTCGGCGCCCTGCGGTGCTTCGAGCTGGAAGCGATCGGGGGCGATGGAATCGTTGAGAGCAATTTTGGTGACGGTCATGTCCAAGCGATATTCGTCGCGGGGGCGATCGATGCGAAGGGAGCGGGGAAATTCGGCGAGCGCGGAACCGGGAGCGTCGAGAGGCTGCCAGTTGGCGTAGCGGACATCGGAAAGCAGAGCGCCCTTGGGTCCATAGGATTGCAGGCGCACGACGTGGAGATCGGCGCGATCGAACCAGATCTTGCGCAGAATCTCAGCCTGATAGCCGCCGCGAAGGACCGTGAGAACGTAGAAGCGGGCGGACTCGTCATTAAATTCCTCGGGGAGGACGACTTCTTCCTTGCGGACCTCCGGCCAAAGAAGAGCGTCAACGAGATGCTGAGGGCGGAGATTTTCAATGGGCTTGGCGCTTTGCCGGCTGACGGAGACGGGGCCGACGAGAAACTTATTTTTCGGGGGAATGGAAACTTCAAAATCGCGGCCGTCGCTGGCCATATCGAAAACAGTTTTGCCGACCACCGGAACCTGGCCGATCATGCGGATGTAGTAGGGACGGGAAGCGAGAAGGAATGCTTTGACTTCGTGATATTCGCTGATGACACCAGTGTAAGCGGAGCCAGCGAAGGGCTTGAGTTCGACCGTGGCGTTGAGGGATTGCAGATTGCGCGCGAGAGCATTGTAACGGTCGAGGAGTTGCTCGGAAGTGGCTTCGAGAGCGACCGGGCGGGAGGCGGGAGGAATGGTGGTCGTTTTGGTGACACCTCCACGGCCACCACAGCCGCAGGCGAGGGCTGACAGTGTCAGGCAAACCGTACATTTCTGGACCAGATTCATCAATGAGTTCGAAGACCGCAAAGCCTGCCTAACAGGTTGCCAAAAAGCACCGGGAAAGCTTTCTTCAGGGGCTACAGAGTTTGTGCGCAAACTCCAAAATCAATTCCTCATCGGCTGAATCCGCACAGAAAAGAAAGCTTTTATGCCGGACCTGAAGGTCCAACCCCCAGCACCTCACGCGGGCTCAAAAGCACCGGCCCCCTAAAGAAAAAAGCAAAACCAGGAGAAACCCAAAAACCGACCTAAAGGTCGGCCACTACAAACCCAAGAGAAAGGCGCCCGCCTCAGAAGGCGGCCGCTACATAGGCAAAGACTGCCGTCACGCCCCGACCGATACGCACCGGCCTCCTTAGGAAGAAGCGCAATTCGGCACTGAAAGACCCTACGGGAGCAATTTAGCAACCACAGGGAGGCGCGTCAAAACACTGTCCAGGCGATACGCTTTCAAGTTTAGCGTAGTTTCGCGGGTTATTCGTGAGAAATAGCCGAAGCGAGAGAGCGAAAAGTAACGCGGAGCGCAAAGCGTAGTGTTTCTCCGGTATTTCCTTCGGGGCAAGGGCCGCGAGCCGTGATGTACGTTTGTAACATGAAGCGAATTATTGGGGGCGGGCGATGTAGACGTCGAAGGGCTGAAGAGCGGGCCGGACGCGACGGATGATTTCGGTTGGCCAGAGGGATTCGCTGAGCAGAGTGACCCAGCCACCGCCAGGCTCGCAGATACCGCAAAAAGTGTAGCGGGAATAGGCGGCCTCGTAGGCGTCCAGGCCGCGACGGGAGAGTTCGCCTTCGAGAGCGGGATCTGCGTTCTGCGTGGCGGGGCCAACGCGAAGGCCAAACGTTTCCGCTTCGAAACGGGCGAGGAGCTGGCGGAGAACTTCGATCGAGGGTTGGAGGACCACAAGGCAGCGGGAGGCGGCTTCGCGGTAAGCGATGTTGCGCGCATCGCAGAAATCGCGGACGCGGTCCAAGTGGCTGAAGAAATCGACGACGAAAGGTTCCCCTGCGGCAAGGGCAAGCAGGGCAGCGGCCCAGATTTCGGCGGCCTCGGAACCGCGGAGAGGCTCGCGGCTTTCGGTGTCGATGAGTTCGAGGCCAAAGGCTTTAGTGCTGGCGCCAAGTTCCAGGGCCTGGACAGTGAAGGAAAAGGGAGGGAGATCAGGAAGAGGATTTCCGGCGTGCATGGCTATTCGTCGGGCTCGAAGTTGAGATCGCCAAATTTCTGGCGGAAGTCCGGGGAGGACTTGCGGACCTCGAGCCAGTCAAAGAAGGCGTCCGGGGTTTCCAGCCAAATGCGGAACCACTCGGCAATTTCCTTTTTTTCTTCTCGCTTGTGAGGTTCCACTTTGCGGTTGTGGGAGATCATTTCGGCACGGCGCTTGCCAAGGCGCGCGATCTCCAGGACACGTTCGACGGCGGCCTTTTCAGCGTGCGCGTTGAAGCGGCGGAGGAGTTCGTCGAGGCGGGTGAGGCTGACTTCGGCGTCCTGAAGAGTTTTGAAGTGAAGGATGTCTTCGAATTCTTCCTCGAAGCGCTGTTCGGCCTCTTCGCGCTCGGAGAGCTGAAGTTTCCAGCCCATGGATTTCAGGACATCGGCGATGTACTCATTGTTCGATTTGCCGGCTTCTCCGTGGTCGGCGATGAGCTTGCGGCGGAGCTGGTCGATTTCGGCGGTGGTCCATTTCTTGAGGCCGAGTTGGCGAGCGGTTTCAAGGATCATAGCCTTCTTTGTTTTCAGCCCTTCGGTCATCGTTTGCCTTTGTGGGCCGAGCCGGCGGCGTGAGAGTGGTGCGCCTCAGTGACCGGAGGATCGGCGGGTTCGCCGTTGAGGAGACGATGGTATTTGGCCACATTTTTGTTGTGTTCCGCTAGTGTGGAGGCAAAAAAGTGGCCGCCCTGAGTATTGGCGACGAAGTAGAAGTAGCCGGTTGGCGCGGGAGCGAGCGCGGCGCGGATGGCGGATTCCCCGGGATTGCCAATGGGGCCGGGAGGAAGGCCGGCGTGGACGTAGGTGTTGTAGGGGGAATTGTAGTGCAAATCCTTGAGCGTAAGGGGCGGGTTGTAGGCGTCAACTTGCTTGAGAGAGTAAATCACGGTGGGATCGCACTGGAGAAGCATGCCTCTGCGCAAACGGTTCGTGTAGACACCCGCGACCAGGGGACGCTCGTCGGGTTTGGGAGTTTCGGCTTCGACGAGAGACGCGAGTGTGATCACAGAGAGGAGAGGCGTGCCGGGCGTGAGCGGTTCGAGGCGGTCGGGGGCGACCTTCTGGAGGGCATCACGGAATTTGCGGACCATCATGATGGTGAGATCGACGGGCGCGGCGTGAGGCGGGAGATTGTAGGTGGCAGGGAAGAGAAAGCCTTCGAGGGTCTTTGCGCCCGGGGCGAAGTCCTGGACTTGCGTTGCATCGCCAGCGGCTTGCAGGAATTCGGCGGCTTTCATGTAGTTTGCGGCTTCGAGATTGTGAGCGATGTCGAAAATGGAGTCGCCTTCCTTGACGGTGAAAGGCTGCTGGTAGATTTCGCCGTTGGCGAGCTTCCAGAAAACTTGCTTGCCGGTGAGGGGGTGATCGAAGAGGTATTCGCCGGCTACCGGCGTCCGCCGTGGGTGTCGCCGGGCGTAAATCTCAAAGGCGACGGCGCTGCGGATGATGCCCTGCTGCTGAAGGATGTGAGCGGCGGCGCGCCGGGAAGCACCGTGGGGAATTTGGACGAACACGCCTCCCTGGGGAAGGGAGCCGAAGGGCTTTTCGATGGAATACCAGAGATAGCCAGCGGCGGCGCCAGCGGCAAGGAAAAGGAGGAGAACAACTGTAAGGAAATATTTCAAGCTACGCAGACTCCTTGGGGACCGGGGTCTGAGCCAAGTATTCACGCAAAATGACCATGGCGGCAACCGCGTCGACGGTGTACTTGCCGTCAGAGGCACGGGTGGATTTTTTGCGGCTGGGGTGGGAATCAGTGTGCGTGATGCGGCGGCCGAGTTCTTCTTCGAGGAGGCGTTCCGCTTCCCAGCTAGTCAGGCGCTCGTCCACCATTTCGACGGGAACACCAATTTGCTTGCGAAGGCGGTTGGCAAAGCGGGTGGCTTCCTCGGCCATGTCACCGCGGGTGCCATCGAGGCGGAGGGGGAGGCCGACGATGATCTGCTTGACATGATGATCGCGGACGAACTCGCGGAGACGGCGCATGTCCTCGTTGCGGTTGATGCGCTCGAGGGTGGTGTATGGTTCGGCGACGCGGGCTTGGGAGTCCGCGAGGGCCAGGCCGATTTTGTTGCGGCCGTAGTCGAGTGCGAGGATTTTGGGCGCCAGGAGAGCGGATTTGGGAATCTGAGTCACAAGGTGAGTATAGCGTGAACGGGCAAGGGAGATAGAGCAGGCCCACTGCCGGCTGGTGGGTCAACTTCCGGTTTGCGCTTAATCGGAACTTTGCCCATTGTTCTAGCTGTTTCGTGTATGCTTTCTTCTGAATTTTCTCTGGGACACGAACTGTCGTGGGGTATTCCGAGGGACCGGATGCCATTTCTGAGACTTCCAGCCCGGGTTCTGATTCAACTCGTTGACAAGAATGATTCACGCCTCTGTGTTCCCAATGTGCTGTTTCGGTTCACGGCGTTCGCCAGCTACAAGAACGACTTTGTTTTCCAACCATTCGCTTCAGACGAAGCTGGCATAGTTGCAATTACTAAGAGAGAGCTAGATGCAGGCATTGCGGATTGTTACGCCGCGGGCCTGATGGACTACGCGCACATCAGCGGGTGCTCATCACGTGTCGAAATCCGAATGCTTACTGACGAGGACGTACAAAGAGCAGTTGATGCTAGGAAAATATGGAAAAATCTTCTGCCAGGAGAGCGGGTTAGGTGGGGTTCGATGGAAGAGCTTTTGAATCTTTACAAATCCGCGAACAATATGCGCTTTCTTTCTCATGAATCGGTCCCAATGCGTGTGAATTGGAGTGATGAAGGAGCCGAATACTCATACGAGTTTGTCCTCGTACCCCGACCACCATCGTCTGGGTGAGCAGACATGAAAGCACCTGTCCATGTAGTTCGTCTTGCCTAAGTCACGATAAGTCGGGTGGCCTCAATGAGTCGACGCAACACTAAGCTCGAAGTCTACTCGCGGGAGTCTCAAAAGCTAAAATCGCTCGCGAGCGTTGAATCAAACGGAATAATACCCTGGCTAGGTTCTGAGTAAATACAGCCCGACAGACCGGTTCTCTAGAGGGGGTATTGTCAGATCACCTGATTAGATGGTGTTGCATCGACCGGTTGAACTCGCAGTGTTTATCAGTCAAGTCCAGGGGCTGTCTTGCTTGTGACGCTGTAGTCCGATCGCCGCTCTGTCGTTTGTCCGCTACTGCCATGGTTTCTTGGTTTCAATCAACTTCAAAGGCCCAGAGGGACCCGTGCGTGTCAGGAGAAAATAATCCGAGTAGCCCAGCGTACCGCCCTCCGCCCGGCCACCCGTGAAGACAAGGATGTCCTCAATACCATCGCCATTGAAATCTGCTCTTGCGCCTTCCCAGAAGGATTGCCGGAATCCCCCATACGACAGAGTAAGGACCTTATTGCTCCCCTTTTCAATGTCCTCTGGGGCTACGGCCTTTGATACGGTCAACCCGCGTAAATGCTCCTTTTCTTTTTCCTCGTCGTCAGTGATAGCACTAAGAATTTCCGCAGGGAGCAGATTGACGTCGGCCAGGCTTACTCTAGGGTTCGCAATGAAGCTCTTACGCGGCAGGTTTGCATTTTGTAGCTCGAACAAGAGGCCACAGGTATGGATTAGGGGGCTTTCCATGGCCATATCGACCGTGGAGGCGGCATATGCCTTTTCTTCCAGGGCCTTCTTCCATTGCTGGCACGTATAAACCATGACCCTTTCATAGTTGGGTCTGGTCATTTCCACGCCGTAGCCTCCCTTCAGGTCTGAGTCGCCATTGCGAACTGGCAACTCAAGGAGTCCGGCGATCTCCGACTTTCGCAGCGAACCCGAGACAACGTGACCTTTGAACTCAAGCGGCTGGGTAATCTTAAACGTTATTTCCTTTCCCTGACCGGTTAGTGTCGACTGTGCACCCACGGAACCGGTGACCAATACGTTCAGCGCAAGGAGTAAGACGAAGTTGATGAGCTTGCCCATTTATCTCACTTAATTGTACTAACGTCTCTACACCGAGAAAGCTGCCGTTCATTCTGAGTGCCGCGAGTTGCATAACACCGCCAGTCAATTGTTGGCACGGCTCGGGTCGCGGTGATTGACAGTGGTGACTGGTCCCTGCTTCTTTCGTGGATTTGCTTTCCTTATTGAAATTGCCCAGAAGAAACGGCCCGTACCGCCCGCCAGGGCAACCAGAAATCGACGCGCTACTTGCGCTCGCGCCAAGGCACGATCTATTGGGGCAAGAGGCAAGACGCAACTAGCGGTTCTCAGGGTTGGCGGCCGCGGGCGCCGGACTGGAAATCGGGCCAGAGGCCGAGTTGCTTGAGTTCCCTGTCGAGGCCGGTTTCTTTGAGGAGGGCTTCGAGTTCGGCGCGGGACTGACGCTTGCCGATGGGTTCGGCGCGATCGGCGATGCCCCAGGCAGTGACGGCGGCGAGAACGGTGTTGAGCTTGAGCTCGCGGATGTCGACCTTGTCGAAGGTGTCGGACGCGGCGTGGTAGTTCTGCAGGTAATTGGCGACTTCCTGATTGGCGACGAGGGTGGGGACGCCTTCCAAAAGAAAATCGAGATGGTCGGTGCCGGTGCTGGCGTCGAGCGTGTGGTTATCCACGTCCCAGCCGGCAAAGGGCTTGAGGATTTCGCGAACGGCGGGTTCGATGTCGTGGCGGCCACCGAGGGAATAGCCGGAGACGCGGCCGATGCCGCCGTCGAAGATGACCGCAGCGCGATATTTGTCCATTTCGGCGCGATGCGCGCGCACATAGGCCCACGAGCCAAGCAAGCCTTCTTCTTCACCGGAGAAGAGAATGAAGCGAATGGTGCGGCGCGGGAGCAGGCCGCTGGCCTTGATGGCGCGAGCGGCTTCGATGACGAGGGCGGCGTTGCAGCCATTGTCTAGAGCGCCGGTGCCGAGTTCCCAGGAATCAAGATGCGCGCCGAGAACGACGATTTCATCGGGCTTCTCGTAGCCGCGGATTTCGCCGACAACGTTGAACTGCTCGACCGGGCCGCTGATCTTGTTGGGCATGGTCAGGCGCAGACGAACTGTGCCGGGATTGGCAGTGACGACGCGTTGGAGGCGGAGAGCGTCTTCGCGAGCGACGATTGCCTGGGGAAGCGCTTCGAGCCTTCCGTCGGGCGAGTTGGTGTGGCGATAGAGAAGCTTGCGTTCGCGCTCGCCGGTCCAGAGAATCGCGGCAGCGCCGGCCTTTACGGCGCGGTCAATGATTGCGGGAGGCTGATCGTATTCGCGGAAGAGATCCTGCCAGGTGTAGCTGACGTCAGTGTGGACGAGGAGAATGGCGCCCTTCACGGCGGCGCCGGCACGGACGAAATCGGCTTCGGTGCCGTCAGCGATATAGACGAGAGGGGCTTCGATGCCGCCGGAGGGAGTGGCGGGAGAAAGACCGAGTGAAACAAGAGAAACGGGGAAGGTGACCGGACCGAGGACTTCGAGACGGGTGTCGCCCTCGCTCCAGGCGACGGGGAGCGCGTATTTTTCGGTGTGCACATCGACGCCAGCAGCTCGGAACGCAGCGACAGCCCAATCGACGGCTTTGGCCATTGCGGGAGAGCCGGTGACGCGCCCGCCGACGTCATCTGTGAGGCGGCGGAGATTATCCTCGAGCGGGGAATCGCCCAGGACGATGGGAGTGATTTTGGCGGCGGCTTGCGCGCAGGCGGAATCTTCGGTGGCGGAACAGCCGGTGGCACCTTGAATGGCTTGCGTGGGATGGAGCGGGCCGGTGTTGACGGGCGGAAGCTGGGCGCAAAGAGGAGAAACAAGGAAGCAAAGAAGCAATGAAACAAAGAGAAAGCTGCGCGTGCGCATCAGGAGTTTCCTTAGCTCAAAGGATGAGAAAGCGACCGAATTATAGCGCAGGCCGGGGAGACTTGAAGGGTCGGGCGAGTGTTGCGCGGCGGAGGCGTGGGGGAGTGGATACGTTGGCGGATTGCCTCAGAAGGCGGTCCCTACACGCCCAGGAGAGCGTCGGAGACGCGGGCGACTTGGAGCATTTCGGGGACGTCGTGGACGCGAACGATGTGGGCGCCGAAAAAGATGCTGGCGGTGACCGTGGCGGCGGTGCCCCAGATGCGCTGGCCGGGCGGAGCAGGCTTGCCGTGACGCGCGAGAGTGGCGCCAAGGAAACCTTTACGCGAGGTGCCGACGAGCAGCGGGTAGCCGAGCTTTGCAAGCGTCGGAAGCTTGGCAAGGAGTTCGTAATTTTGAGCGAAGGATTTGCCGAAGCCGATGCCGGGGTCGAGGATGATCTGCGATTTAGGAACGCCGGCGCGGCGAGCGACGGCGATGGAACGGCGCAGGCCGGAAATTACGTCGCGAAGAACATTTTTGGCGAAGGGCTGTTTCTGCATAGTGCGGGGGGTGCCGCGCATGTGCATGAGGATCAGCGGAACGTGGTGCCGGGCGGCGACTTGGGCGAGGCGGGGATCGTGTTTCAGGCCGGAGATGTCGTTGAGGATTTCCGCGCCGACGCCGATGGCTATTTCCGCGACGGTGGATTTTCGCGTGTCGACGGAGATGGGAATTTTCAGGCGACCGCGCAGGGCCTGAAGGACGGGGAGCAGGCGCGCGAGTTCTTCGGCAGCGGAAATGCCGACCGAACCGGGACGTGTGGACTCGGCGCCAATATCAAGGATGTCGGCACCGGCACGCTGCACGGCAAGGGCAGCGTCAACGGCATTCTTCAAGGTGAAGCACTTGCCGCCGTCGGAGAAACTGTCCGGGGTGACATTGAGGACACCCATGACGAGGGTACGCTTGCCAAAGACGAGCGTGCGGGAGGGGAGTTTCAGGCGGTAGAGTTTGCGACGCAGCATCGAGGTGTCAAAAGTTGAGATCCTTCGCTGCACTCAGGATGACAAATTTTTGTCGATTAGTCTAAATCGAAATCGCGGATGGGCTTGCCGGCGGGCGCGTCCTTGGCTTTCTTCATGGCTTCTTCAAATTTCTTGGTGAGGATATCTTCCTTGTGCGTTTCCTGGAAAAACGAATCCGCAAACTTGTCCTCGCGCTGCTTTTTCTGTTCCTCAAGGATGCTGGCGGCCTGGGTGAGGTCCACGTCCGGGCCTGGCTTAACAGGCGCGGTGTGAGAGAGAACCGCGCCGAAGATCGGATCGATTACCAGCTTGGCCTGGCAGCAGGGGCACGTCACGTTGAGGTTTTCGCCGTCTTTGAGTCCCATGGAGGTAGTTTACGCTTTTTCGGGTGGAGGAGAAGAGGTCTTAACTGAGAATGACATGCCGGATCGAAGCTGTGAAAAAAGCGCTTTAGGGTGCGGCCGGAGTGTACTGAGGCAGATTCGGCGTCAACTTCCGGATGAGAAATTCTTGAAGGACATTGGCAGCTGCATTTGCGCCAATCCCGATGAGCGCGTTTTCGAACGTTAATGTGGCTCCGTTGCGATCTGTCGCCGGATAGTAGAGATTTGAGATACCGGCTGCGGCGAGGCCTCCGAAGATAGCCGAGTAATTTGCCTGCCAGTGTCCGTTGTCGCCCTTGCAGATCACTGAACTTGCAATCGCATAAAGAAGCCGCGATCGTTTACTACCAGTTCCTTTATAGAAATAACGTGGATCTTGTTTCAGGAGCGATGGCAGTATGGCGCCACCGATGAACGTGCTTGTAACCGTGTCGCCGTAGGAGGCGCCGTAGCGCTTTGCATAACCTTGTGCGCCTTGCCCGTATCCACTGAACTCTCCTGCCGCCTGCTCAACTCCCGCAATGACCCCATTGATTCCGAAAGTGACTGGATCTATCGTCGTCCTCCAGGCAAGCTCGAACTTTTGCTTCGAGGTTAGAGGAGCTGCGTTGGGGACGTAGCTGACATAGAAATTTGGAATGAAGCCGAGCAAACGCTGCTTCTCCTGATCCTTGATCTGCTCTTGTGCCAGTTCGATCGGTGAGAGTTCAACCCGCACCTCAGTGATCGCGGTGGCAATAGCCAACGCAATCTGCGGGACAATGTAGGCCTCCCCCGAGCGCAGGATTCCGGAGAATTCTTGCGTCGCGAAGCCCGCCGACGAAATAGTGAGCTGGAAAGGCCCGGGAGCGATGTTGGCAAAGAAAAATTGCCCATCGTCGCCTGATTGCACCTCTTGGTTTGGGGATTGATCTTCACGTGTAAGTCTCACGCGGGCTGCGACGACGGCGGTTCCATTTCGATCAACAATTGTCCCGCTGATGCTTCCTGCCATCCGCTGATCGGGCGACTGCTCGCCAGCCAATGCCACTGTTCCCGGCGCGTCAGGTAGGCCACTCTCCCCTCCCACATTGATCGGGGGCTGCTGAGACTGAGCCAGAGCTGGAAAGCCGCAAAGCAAGACACATAGGCCCAGCCAGGCTAAGCTCCCAGGGCCAAGGAGCAAGCTCCGGGTGATTCGGCCCAAAGATTTCTTGCACGAATCTTTTTTCCTGGAATTCACGGCTATTACATCAATTTTGCGTTCAGGCTTTGGCCGGAGAATCGCCGCGCGTAAAGCCGGGTGCGGGACGCAACTCTGGACGGACGACCTTGGGGTCGGTGGCCGGCGCAGCCTGGGGAGGCGGAGTGGGAGGCGTGCGCGGCTTTTCGGGGAGCGGCTTGCCTTCCATGAGCATCTTAACCTCATTGGCATCGAGAACTTCGCGCACGAGGAGAGCCTGTGCGATGCGTTCCAGAGTGTCGCGATGGGACTGCACGATATTGCGGGCCGTGTCGTAGGCTTCGTTGACGATGCGCTTGACTTCCTTGTCGATCTGCACCGCGGTGTCTTCGCTGAAGTCACGGTGCTGGGCAATTTCGCGGCCGAGGAAAATGGCTTCCTCCTTCTTGCCGTAGGCGAGGGGACCAAGATTGCTCATGCCCCATTCGCAGACCATGTCGCGGGCGATATCGGTGGCGCGTTCGATGTCGTTGCCGGCGCCGGTGGTGATGTGGTCGAGGAAGATTTCTTCGGCGGTACGGCCGCCCATGAGAACGGCAAGCATGCCTTCGAGATATTCCTTAGTGTAGGTGTGCTTGTCCGCTTCGGGCAACTGCATCGTGAGGCCCAAAGCCATGCCGCGAGGAATGATGGTGACCTTGTGAACGGGATCGGCGCCCGGGGTCATGGCGGCAATCAGGGCGTGCCCGGCTTCGTGATAGGCGGTGTTCTTCTTTTCCTCGTCGGAGAGGATCATGGATTTGCGCTCAACGCCCATGAGGACTTTGTCCTTGGACATCTCAAAATCCGCCATCATGACAAACTTGCGATTCTGACGAGCGGCCCAGAGAGCAGCTTCATTGACGAGATTGGCTAGATCGGCGCCGGAGAAACCGGGAGTTCCGCGGGCGATGATGGAGAGATCGACATCATCGCAGAGAGGCACTTTGCGCGTGTGGACGCGGAGAATTTCTTCGCGGCCCTTGACGTCCGGACGCGCAACAACGACACGGCGATCGAAGCGGCCGGGACGAAGAAGGGCGGGGTCGAGAACATCGGGGCGGTTCGTGGCCGCGATGAGGATGACGCCTTCGTTGGATTCGAAGCCGTCCATTTCGACGAGGAGCGCGTTCAGGGTTTGCTCGCGTTCGTCGTGGCCACCGCCGAGGCCCGCGCCACGATGGCGCCCAACCGCGTCAATTTCATCGATGAAGACGATGCAGGGAGCGTTCTTCTTGCCCTGCTCGAAGAGGTCGCGAACACGGCTCGCGCCGACGCCAACGAACATTTCCACGAAGTCGGAGCCGGAAATGGAGAAGAAGGGCACGTTGGCTTCACCCGCTATGGCGCGCGCGAGAAGGGTTTTGCCCGTACCTGGAGGCCCGACGAGGAGAACGCCCTTGGGGATGCGTCCGCCCAGTTTTTGGAACTTCTGGGGATCTTTGAGGAATTCGATAATTTCCTGAAGCTCTTCCTTGGCTTCGTCGCTACCGGCAACATCCTTGAAGGTGGCTTTCTTTTGCTGTGCGGAAAGAAGGCGCGCGCGGGACTTGCCGAAGCTGAGAGCCTTGTTGCCGCCGGCTTGCATCTGGCGCATCAGGAAGAAAACGAAACCTGCGAGGAGGAGAAGAGGGAGAGCATTGAGGAGGATCAGGACCCAATCACCGTTGCGGACTTCCTTGACGTTGAGCTGCACGGCTTTGTCCCGGAGGGCCTTGGTGATTTCGGGAGAGTTTTCCTTGGGGACGGTGACACGGAACTTGCGGTTGGCCGGGCGGATGTATTCTCCCTGAAACTCGTAGCTGTTGGGAGAGAGATAGAGGGTCACTTCCTTGACGTCACCCTCATCGACCTTGGCCATAAATTCGCTGTAACTGGGATTGTCCTCGCGAGCGGCCTGGCCATTCGTGGACACCAGCCTCCAGAGCATGACGCCGAGGAAGACGATGGAGATCCAGAAAAGAATCGTTTTTGCCGTGGAACTGGAGTTCACAGTGACCTCACAATTTACCCGTAAAACAAGCCGCCAAAATTTGCGGCCCGCGCGTTTACTGCTTCTTCTTGCTACTTCGTCTGCCGCGGCCAGATCCATGCGCGGACGAACTTGCGGCCAAACTCAGGCTGTTCCGACCCGTGCCATTTGAGGCGGCCAAGCCATACCCAGACCACAATAGGTTTGATGCAATCCGGAAGCCAAAGTAATCGGGCTCCAGGGCGACGTGGCGGCGGGAGGTCTTGTCCAGAAGTACGGCCAGGCGGAGCGAGCGCGGCTTGCTTTCAGCAATGCGGCGGAGGAGAAAATCCTGGGTAATGCCGCTGTCGAGAATGCAGTCGACGACGAGAACGTCGCGGCCCTTGAGTTCGGCGTGATCCTTTGCGGCCGTGGTGGTGGAGCGATTGGCGAAAAAGACTTCGCGGCGGGAACGGCCGGCGAGCTCAACGTCGCGGATGTCTTCCCGGACAAAGTGGAGGATGACGGGAACGTGAATGGCGCGAATGAGATCGGCGGCAAAGATAAAAGAACGCTCCATGGTGATGACCACATCGAGCCTGCGGCCACAGGCATCACGCGAGATTTGGCGGCCCAGAGCCTTCACGCGATTGGCGATCCGGGCGGCAGAGAATTTAGTTACCTTTTTCATCGCTACGATGACGGAACCTCGGCGATCACGACTCCTGAGCGAGTGGAACTGCCAACGGCAAATTCCACAGCGACGGGCAAACCACGAGTCCAAGCGATCTTCCCGCCGGAGGTCAGCACCGGCCAGGAAACTTTTTCCCAGCGGCTGACACCCAACTCATTCAAGAGACGCGACAATCTGTGGCGCTTCTGATGGCCGAGGAGTTGAACCGAATCAGCCGGCCGCCAGTTCCGAACCACGAGGGGTACACCTAACCGCTCACGGTCCAAGACCGCCCCTGTAAGACTAGTTTCTCGCCCTTGGGGAGGCCAGTCAATCACTGTGAACCGTAAGGCGCACGATTGTTCCAATAGTGGAACGTCGGCCTGGCCGGAGAGCAGATCGACGGGGTAAGTGTATGGCTTTGGGGCAGAATGGGCTGGGTGAACCTTGTCCATGGGCCGGAAGCAGAGGCAGCCGCTTTCGCGACGAACTTCGACGCCGCCGGGAAGGTGAAGGGATTTGCCGCTGCCGGGTTGCTGAGCGAGACGAAGCACGGCGTCAACGTGGATGGAACTGAGCTGGCCGGAGCGGGGTTTCACTTTTTCGACGAGGAGGCGAATCATGCGCTTGCTCATGGCTTCGGCGGCGTGCCGGGACCACAGCTGGTCAAGGTTTTTGGGTTCGTCGGGTTGCGCACGGGGACTGACGAGATCTCGCAGGGAAATGCGCCATGCGCCTTTGTCTTCCTTGGCGTTGAGGAAGAGACGCAATTCCGCGGAACTTTCCAGCCACGCGTCGTCTTCGCGGGCCAGATCGGCAAGCCGGCAGAGATGCTCAACAACCGCAGGCTGAAACTGTTTCTCGAGGAAAGGCATGAGCTTCAGACGAATGCGGGCACGGGTGCGTGTGGTGTCGCGGTTGGTGGCATCTTCGCGCCAGGGCTGGCGACGGGAACGGAGATAGGCGCGAAGAGAGGCGCGGCGAATTTTGAGAAGTGGGCGAAAGACGGAGCCAGATTGGGGATGAATGCCAGCGAGCCCGGCGAGGCCCGTTCCGCGGAGAATGTGAGCAAGGACGGTTTCGGCCTGATCGTCGGCGGTGTGGGCCACGGCGACTTTGTCAAGCTGGCCATCGGAGACGAGTCGTTCGAAAAAGGCGTAGCGCGCGCGGCGGGCGGCGTCTTCGAGGTTGGCGCGCTCGCGTTTGGATTTCGCTGCGATATCTTCACGCGCAACGAGGAAGGGCAGGTCGTGGCGGGCGGCGAGTTTGGCGACGAATTGTTCATCGGCGTCGGAAGCTTTGCCGCGCAGCTTGTGATTGAAGTGCACCACAGAAAGGACGATGCCGAGCTTTTCGCGAAGTTCGAGAAGAAGAAGGAGGAGGGCCACGGAATCGGCGCCTCCGGAAACGGCCGCGCCAATGCGGGCGCCGGGGCGGAGCAGGTGTTTAGCAATGTCCGTGGTGAGAAGACGCGCAGCCAGACCAGAAACCTTGCTGCGAGGCGATTTGGAAGGCGGCGCTTTCTTGGGCATGACGGTGTGTCGCTATCGTAACAGTGCGGGTGAGGCGGGTCGAGAAGGGGTTGGGATACGTAGGCCTGGCCCCAAGGGAGAGGAGATTCGGTAGTAGTCAGTTTCCGGTAACCGCGGCGGGCAAGCGGGCCCCGGTACCGCACACCATCTTCTGTCAATTGCATCTGACTTATGCAAAAGGGGAAGTCGTGGGTTTTCAACTGTAGGGTTCACCGCTTCGATTGACCGGTTCGCGCGGTGCCGCTTATACTGAATATTCGCGTTGGGAGCGCAATTTCTCCCTGTGCGCCTCGTGTTATTCCACGCGCCGCTCCGTCGGGCGGTCGCTGGAATTTCCGATATGATTCAAATTTCTAGAGGGAGTTTTCGGCCGGTCTTCGGCCGCGCGAATCTATGAGCAGCGTTAAAGCCACGCAACTGCGCCCCGGCATGGTGATCCAGCACGAGGGCGATCTCTTTACGGTCCACAGCACCGAGCACCGCACGCCCGGCAACAAGCGCGGTTCCATGCAAACCCGCATGAAGAATCTCCGCACTGGCGCGATCATTGATTACCGGTTCCGCGCCGAAGAATTTGTCGACCGTGCCATCCTGGACGAAGTGGAATTCGAGTATCTCTATAAAGAGGGCGATTCGTTCCATTTCATGAACACGGAATCCTATGAGCAGATGCAGATGAGCGGCGAAGAGCTGGGCGAAGCCGCGTACTACCTGATTCCCAACACCATTGTCAAAATTGAATTTCACGACGACAAGGCCATTGGCGTCAACTTGCCGGACACCATGGACTTGAAGGTGGTTAAGACCGAACCCACGCTCCAGAAAGCCACGGCTAGCGCGGTCATGAAGCCCGCGACGCTCGAAACCGGGCTGGTCGTCAACGTCCCGCCCTTCGTCAATGAAGGCGACAAAATTCGCGTGGACACCTCGGAAGCGCGTTACGTCCAGCGCGTCGAATAGTTTTCAGTTGCCAGTTTTAGGTTCTAAGTTTCGGAGAAAACCAGGATTCGCGCGCAATCCCTGACCGCCTGCTCCATTCGGATCGATATCCAAGAATTTCTGTGATTCAAAACCTACTGACCTTCGGGGAATATAGTGACTAAACGCGTATTGTCATCCCGAGTGAAGCGAGGGATCTACTTTTGCCTGCGGGCGAGATACAGCAGATTCCTCGCCCGCCGCGGCGGGCTCGGAATGACAAACTACTCTCGTTGGGTGTCTTCTCGACGCCCCGAAGGCGTCACTATAATCTGCGACACTCCATAAGAATTAGAACTTAAGACTAAAAACTGAGAACTGATAACTCTTTTCAGGCCTTGCTGGCAATCCCGCGCTCGCCCGCCGGATGCGCTCCAAATACCCTCTCGAACAGCTTGTCCACGTTACGCAGTTGCCGGTTCAGGTCAAACGTGTATTCCAGTTCCTTGGCCGTCAAGTATTTCGTAATGCGCGCATCCGTCGCCACGCGTTCCCGGAAACTTGTCTCCGATTCCCAGGCCGCCATGGCGTTCTCCTGCACGGCCTTGTACGCTTCGTCTCTCGGCATACCCTTCTCGACCAAATCCTGCAGTAACTGGCCGGAGAAAACGAGGCCCTGAGTCGATTCCAGATTGCGAAGCATGCGTTGGGGAAAGACGCGCATCTGGCTGACGACGGCAGTCATTTTGTCGAGCATGTAATCGACCAGAATCGTGGAGTCCGGCAGAATCACGCGCTCCACCGAAGAGTGCGAGATATCCCGCTCGTGCCACAGGGCTACGTTCTCGTAAGCCGCCATCATATTGCTCCGCACCACCCGCGCCAGCCCGCAGATCTGTTCGCACGTGACGGGGTTCCGCTTGTGCGGCATCGCCGAACTGCCGCGCTGCTCCCCGCCGAAATACTCCTCCGCCTCGCGGACTTCCGTTCGCTGCAGGTGCCGAATCTCCAGCGCAATCTTCTCCAGAGTCGCGGCGATGAGCGCCAGCGCGCTCAGATAGTGCGCGTGACGGTCCCGCTGAATCACCTGCGAAGCCACAGGCGTCACTTTCAGCCCCAGACGCTCGCAAATTTTCTCCTCAATCTCAGGTCCAAGATGCGCGGCATTGCCGACCGCGCCCGAAATCTTTCCGAAGGCAATGCCCTGGGCGGCTTCGCGGAAGCGGGCGATGTTGCGCTGGTTCTCGGCGAACCAGTTGGCGATTTTCAGGCCAAACGTGATCGGTTCCGCGTGGATTCCATGCGTGCGGCCGATCTGCGGCGTGTGCTGGAACTCATGCGCCCGCAGGTCCAATACTTCGCCGAAGAGGATCAGGTCGCGCTCGATAAGGCGGGAAGCATCGCGCAGCAGCAAAGCCTGCGCGGTGTCGACCACATCATTCGACGTCATCCCGTAGTGCAGCCAGCGGGCTGCAGCAGGACTTTGGATCGATTCGCCGACGGCCATGGTGAAGGCGACCACATCATGCTTCACGCGCGCTTCCAGTTCATTGATCCGCGCGACATCGACTTTGGCGCGAGCTCGTAGCAGGGCGGCAGCGTCCTTGGGAACCTGGCCGGCTTCGGCCAGAGTTTCCGCGGCGGCCAGTTCCACGTCCAGCCACTTCTGAAAGCGGTTGGTTTCGCTCCAGACCCGGCCCATCTCGACGCGCGTGTAGCGTGGGATCACTTGAGCATCTCCAGGACAAACTCTTCATAATGATACGGTATTTCGGGCATGAAGAGGCGGAACACAAGGGGAAATCGAGCCTCAACGCAGAAGGTCTTCGAGTTGGATGCGAGAGCCGGTTTTGGCGTCGCGGTATTTCACGATCACGGCGGCTTGTAGCGAAAGACCCCATTTCAGTCCCGCAGGATGAGAGACCGCGCGCGAACCGGGAACGACAACGGCATCCTCCGGAATCACCAATGGCTGATCCTCTTTGGCGGAGTAGACGGCATCCCGAACCAGATCATAGACGGGAATCGAGCGATTCAGGATCGTGCCGGTGCCCAGAACGGCGCGGCGTTTGACCACTGTGCCTTCGTACACTCCGCAATTCCCGCCGACAAGAACATCGTCCTCGATGATCACGGGAAGAGCGCCAACGGGCTCAAGGACTCCGCCAATCTGCGTCCCCGCGGAAAGATGGCAATTGCGGCCGATTTGCGCGCACGAACCGACCAGTGCATGCGAATCGATCATCGTGTTTTCGCCAACGTACGCACCAACGTTGACAAACATGGGCGGCATGCAGATCACACCACGGGCGATGTATGCGCCATCACGAATGCTGGAGCCGCCGGGCACAATTCGCACCCCGTCCTCAAGCGAAATTCCACGTACGGGGTAGGTGGATTTGTCGAAGAAGGGTTGGCGGCGCGCATCGATGGACATGTCCACGATGGCGCCCATGCGGAATCCGAGGAGAATTCCTTTCTTTACCCACGCGTTTGCCCGCCAGCCCGTGGGTGAAGCTGGATCCGGCTCGGCAGCGCGGATTTCTCCCCGATTCAGCGCGTCCTTGAAAGCATGAAACAATTCAAGATGCTCTTCCCCGTAGGAAAACGGTGGAGCGCCGTAGAGAGCTTCAATTTGAGATTGCAACATGTGCTCTCTCAACGAGTTTCAGCGATTCGAGCACCGCGCGAATCCGCGTTCGATTTTCCGGCTTGGGCGGAACCAACGGCAAACGCCAGCAGGGTTCCAGCAGCCCCATTTCGGCCATCGCCGCCTTGACCGGGATGGGATTCGACTCTACAAAGTTGATTTCCATGAGCGCGTGGTAGCGGCGATGAATTCGGCGCGCACCCTCGAAGTCGCCGGAGAGACCCAGTTGCGTTAGACGCTTCATCTCGGCGGGAATCTCATTGGACGCAACCGAAATGAGGCCTCGGCCTCCCAGAGCGAGGAGAGGAAGAGTCAGCGCGTCATCTCCCGAAAGCACGAGGAATTCTTCGGGCACGCAATTAAGGATGGCGCCCATTTGCGCGACGTTGCCGGAGGCTTCCTTGATGCCCACGATATTGGGGATTTGCGCCAGGCGCTGGACCGTGGCGGGCTCAATGTTGACGCCCGTGCGGCCCTGCACACTATAGAGAATGATGGGCAGATGCACCGCCTCGGCAATGGCTTTGAAATGCTGGTAGAGCCCCTCTTGCGTGGGCTTGTTGTAATAGGGCGTGACGGAGAGTATGCCGCTAACGTCCAGGGCCGCCAGTTCGCGCGCCAGCGAAATAACTTCGGCGGTGTTATATCCGCCGGCGCCGGCGAGGACCGGCACCTTGCCCTTGGCAAGCTCCACGGTGATTTCAACGACGCGAAGGCGTTCGGGGCCCGTAAGAGTCGGGCTTTCACCAGTCGTGCCGCACGGCACCAGAAAATCTATCCCCGCTTCGATCTGCCGCTTGATCAAAGACCGAAGCGTGGTCTCATCGAGCGATCCATCGCGCCGAAAGGGAGTGACAAGCGCAGTGCCCGTTCCAATAAACATGTGTTGCTCCTTTACAGCTGCTTCCGCAAATTCAAATATCTGTTGGCCGAACGCAATTGTCTCGCCAACTATCCCGCCTAGGGAACACCAGCGGCTCCTGGAGGCCGCAATTCCCCCAGGATTTCCCGAAATTCGAAGACACCCTTCTTCCCGGCGATCCAACGCGCGGCTTGCAGAGCGCCCCGGGCGTAGCCCTCGCGGCTGCGTGCCGTGTGGCGAAACGTGATCGTATCCGCAGGCGAATCGAAGCCGATTTCGTGAGTGCCGGTGTGCGCGCCCGCGCGATTGGCGCTGAGGGTGAGGCAGCCGGTGTATCCCGCGGCTCTGACCTCTTCGGCGAGTTTCTTGAGCGTGCCGGAAGGCGCGTCTTTCTTTGCGGAGTGATGAATTTCCCAGCCCCAGGCTTCATATTCGGGGTGCTGCGCGAAAAGAGCCGACGCCCGCGCGACGATTTCAAAGAAAAGATTCACGCCGACGGAGAAATTCGGCGCGTAGATCAGCGCGCCGCCTGCGGACGCAATAGCCTCGCGCACTTCCGGGAGATGGTCATACCAGCCGGTCGTGCCGCAAACGGTGTTCACGCCGAGCGCGGCGAGGCGGCAAAGATTTTCAGGCGCGGCGGCCGGAGCCGTGAATTCGATGGCAATCGCGGCGCCGTTCAGCGATTCGCGGGAAAGCGCGGCGATATTCGGAAGATCAAACCGGGCGCGCACCTCGAAGCCATGCTCGGGAGCCAGCTTTTCCACGAGGCTGCCCATTTTGCCTTCGCCGACGATTGCGAGCGGCGTGCTCATGAGGGTGCGGCTCCGGTACTGAGAAGCTGGCGGACCATGCGCGCATAAATTTCCACGGCCTCGCTCAATTCTTTTTTGGCGACGCGCTCCTCGGCGGTGTGCGCCACATGAATGTTGCCGGGACCGATGAGAAACGGCTGGCCCCAGGCGCCATTGAACGAGGGAATGTCGGTAGTGAAAGCCACAACCGTGGTGGGCAAGCCATCGAGCGGGGCCAGATGAACCGCCGGGAAATAGAGAACTTCGCGGGCTTCGATGTTGTGCGAGGATGCCGCGCGAGCGACTTCCGCACGGATGGCGCCGGGTTCGCCGACCAGACGAAACATGATTTCGGCGCGGGCCTCGTCGGCCACCACATTCGGAGCGCGCCCGCCGGAGAGCGTGCCAACGTTGAGAGTGGCTTGGCCCAGAAGCGAATCGCTCGGCAAAGGAATCGCGCGAACGTCGCGCAAAGCGTCGAGCAGCGCATGAATGGCGGAGTGGCCCAGCTCCGGATAGGCGGAATGAGCCAGCTTGCCGCGCGCGATAAGTTCGTAACGAAGAGCGCCTTTGCACCCCAGGGCGAGGCGATTTTGCGTGGGCTCGCCATTGACGAGGAAGCGCGAGCCACGCGGAGCCGCAGCGGCGGTTTTGGCGCCAATGCTGTTGCGCTCCTCGCCGACAACGAAGAGCAGCGCGAAATTGCGAGCGCCGCTGTCCAGTAGAGATTCGGCAGCGGCGACCATCGCGGCGATGATGCCCTTGGCGTCGCACGAGCCGCGGCCGTGGATGTGCGTGGCGTCTTCTCGGGAGGGAAAGAACGTTGGAACGGTATCCATGTGCGTGGAGAGGGTGACGACGGGCTCGCCGAAGGCGACGAAGAGATTGTCGCGATCGGGCGCGGCGGGCTGGCGCTCAACGCGAGTGTTGTAACGCGCGGCCAGCAATGAAAGATGGTTGAACAGATAATCGGCCACCGCTTTTTCGTTGCCGGTGATTGAATCGATATCAACGAGCGCGCGCGTAAGCGAAAACAGATCCATGACTACCTGATTTTATCTGGAAGGAGCGAAGGGAAAGGAAGAAAGCGCGAGGATGTGCTCGGGCTGCTGCCTCTCGATAGCGCTCCATCCGATTTACGGATGACAGTGACCAGGCTTTAGACCTGAACCCCAACCGCGGCGGCATCAGCAATCGCTACAGTTTCGGCGGCGATCAGCAAAACGCCGCTGATCTGGCCTCTGGGCCGGGCTCCTTTCGACGAGCACCCGATGCTGATCGGGAAAACATGCTCAGCTACTCATGGCCGCCGCGCCTCTACCAAGGTTCCTCCAAGGTAAAAGAAAACGTGTGAGGTGTCAACGAGGGTGCGAGCCGAGCCGCGTTGGTCAGAGTTCGAGAGGCTTAAGAGGAACGCGCTGCGAAGCGACGAGAAGTTCGCCGGTGAAGGCCGCTTCGCCAGGGCGCCGGCCCAAGGCCTCTTCGGCGGAAATGGTTGCGGTGTAGGGATTATTGTTTTCCTCAGACATATGGGCGAGGACCAGATAGCGCGCGCGGGAGTCGAATCCCTCGGGGTCCGCGAGATATTCGCTGACGGCGTGATTCGACAGGTGGCCCGTGCGAGAGAGCACGCGCTGCTTGACCACCCAAGGGTACGGGCCGACTTTGAGCATGTCGAGATCGTGATTGGATTCAAGAATCAGGCAGTCGGTTTCCCGAAGATGCACTTTGACATGATTGGGCATGTACCCAAGATCGGTGCAGATGGCGACCTTAATGCCGTTGGTCCGAAAAGTGAACGCCACAGGGTCCACAGCATCGTGCGGAATACTAAATGCATGAACACTAATATCACCGATCAAAAAGCTCTGACCGGCCTGAATGCATTCGACCCGTTGTAAGCGCTTGCCGAAGGTATCGGGAAGAATGCGTCGCAGCGCGTCCAGGGTCGGTTCGGTCACGTATAGAGGCGACTTCCAGAGTCCGAGGAGTTGCGGCAGCCCGTTGCAGTGGTCGGTATGCTCGTGGGTGATCAGGACGGCGTCGAGGTGGTCAATGTCTCTGCCGACGGCGGCAAGGCGGGCAAGAGTCTCGCGCTTTCCAAGACCGGCGTCAACGAGGATGCGGGTGCGTTCGGTTTCGAGCAGCGTCGCGTTGCCCGAACTGCCGGACGCAAGAATGGAGACGCGCAAGCCGATGGAAATTTCCCCCCAGGGAAGCCCTACGTCAGCAAAACTTCCCAAATGATGGCAGAGCGCAACCGCAGCGTCAATGAGCAAGACGAAAGAATAAATTAGAAAGCAATTTCGACCTAGCAGGCCAGGCGGGAGCGGTCGAGGGTGAAGCCGTTGAGCGGGCCGAGCACGGTCGCGGCGATCAGCTCGGGCCGGAAAAATTCCCGGGCGAGCGATTGGACTTCCTCGCGGGTGACCGCTTCGATGGAAGCAAGAATTTCATCAAGGGACGAGAAGCGGTGGAAATACAGTTCCTGGCGCGCGAGGTTGGACATGCGCGAGCTGGTCGATTCCAGCGAGAGCATGAGCGAGCCCTTGAGGTGGTTCTTGGCGCGCAAGAGTTCTTCCTCGGAAACAAGGGATTCCTTCATCGCGCGGAATTCGGCGATCATCAGGTCGAGAACCTGGCCGATGGTCTCCTTCGCCGTTCCCGCATAGACGCTGAGCATGCCCGCGTCCGAATAGGGCGTCAGTTCGCTGAAAACGGCGTATGCCAGGCCTTGCTTCTCGCGGATGTTCTGGAAGAGACGCGAGGACATGCCACCTCCAAGAAGGTTGTTGAGGACAGCAACGCCAAAGCGGCGTTCGTGGGCGAGCGGGAGGGAAGGCACGCCGACGCAAAGGTGTACTTGTTCCAGGTCGCGCTTGGCCTCGAGGAAGATTGGCGCTGCCGTGGATGGAACCGCATCCTCTTCCCGGGTGCCCAGCGGCTCCAGGTGGCCGAATTCCTTTTCCACTAGTCTCAGCACCTCTTCGTGCGTGATATTCCCGGCAGCTGTGACCAAAATGTGATCCGGTGTGAACCAATTCTTGAAGTGTCGGCACAGCGCTTCGCGGTCAAATCGGCGCACCGTTTCGGGAGTGCCCAGGATGGGGCGGCCCAAGGAATGGTCCGGCCAGAAGCCGCGCGTGAAGATGTCGTGGAGCAGGTATTCGGGATTGTCCAGGTCCATTTTGATTTCTTCCAGAACGACCTGGCGCTCTTTCCTTACGTCATCGGAGTCCAGCTTCGGGCGAAGAACGAGATCGGCCAGAACGTCGAAGGCAATCGGAAGATGCTCGTCGAGTATTTTAGCGTTAAAACAGGTCTGTTCTTTGGAGGTAAACGCGTCCAGCATGCCGCCGACCGAGTCCATCTCGCGAGCGATGTGCTCGGCGGAGCGGCGCTCTGTTCCCTTGAACACCATGTGTTCCAGGAAATGGGCCAGGCCATTTTCCGCCGGGACTTCGCGGCGGGAGCCGCTGCGCACCCAGATGCCTACGGAGACGGAGCGGACGTGCGGCATGGTCTCGGTAATGACGACCAAACCGTTGGGCAAAGCGTGACGATGGATGTCGCGCGCGTTTGAGACCATACGCTATTCTTACATACGGGCAAGAGCGTGGCGAGGGGCGATTGACGCGCTGGTAGCGCTAACCACAAGTGCCTATTTTCAATCTATTGCGTGATGAATAGAGCGTCGGGCGGACCGGCGCAGACGCCGCCGGTCCAAGCATGCCCCCCTGATGAAAGAAGGATGATGAGAGAATGAAAGGGGAAGAGGCGAAGAGCGGATGGAGTTGCTAGGCAAAAGCAAGCAGGAGTTGCAGGCTTATTGCCGGTCACTGGGCGAGCCTGCTTATCGTGGCGCACAGCTTTACCATGCCCTCTACGCGGAGCGAAATCTTGATGTCGCGGCCATGAGCAACTTGCCGGCGGCGCTGCGGGCCAAGCTGGCCTCCGATGCAAAGATTACGTTGCCCTCGGTGAGGCAGAAATACGCGTCCACGGATGGGTCGGTGCGGTATTTGTTCGGGCTGAGCGCGCCGGAAGACCAGCCGCGGATGAAAGCTGCGGCGGTGGAAGCCGTGTTCATGCCGGGCGAGGGGCGGCAGACAATTTGTATTTCCACGCAGGCGGGTTGCACGGTGGATTGTCAGTTTTGCCTGACTGCGCAATTGGGATTAATTCGAAACCTGACGCCGGGAGAGATCCTGGCACAAGTGTTGTTGCCGCTCGTCGAGATTAGCGGCCCGGGCACAGGTCGCACGGAAGCTGCGGCCAGCGAAAACGAACTGGCGGCGCGAACGAATGTCGTGTTGATGGGCCAGGGCGAGCCACTGTTGAATTTTGAGAATACCTTTGACGCGCTGCGCATCTTGCTGGACAAGGATGGTGTGGGGCTTTCGCCGAAGCATGTAACGCTCTCGACCAGCGGCGTGCTTCCCGGAATCGGGCGCATGGCGAAAGAGAAAGTGCGGCCCAAGCTGGCGATTTCCCTGAATGCGTCAAACGATGAGCAGCGCGACGTTTTGATGCCCATCAACCGGAAATATCCACTGAAAGATCTGCTCGCGGCGTGCCGAAACTATCCGTTGCGGAATTGGGAGCATTTGACGTTTGAGTACGTCATGCTCGGCGGCGTGAACGATGCGCCGGAAGACGCCCGGCGCGTGGTGAAATTGCTGGCGCCGCTCAAGCGGGTCAAGGTAAATCTGATTCCCTGGAATCCCGGCGAATTGCCGTTCACGGAATCCAGTGATGAGCGCATTGAGGAGTTCCGGCGCATCCTGACGGATCGCGGCGTGCCCGCCTTTGTACGCTATTCCCGCGGCCGCGATGTCATGGCCGCCTGCGGGCAATTGGCGCTGATCGAAGTGAATCGGTCGCCTCTCACCGTAACTGGATAGTTTCTCCCGAATGACCAATCAGTTCTCGGTTTGGTCTGGGCGGATGCCGATCACGGAGAGGAGGTGGCCGCAGAGGGAACCTTCTTTGCGGTAGCTGAAAAAGAGATCCGTGCGGCAGGCAGTGCAGAGATCGCTCGTGAAGATGTTTTGCGCGCGCAGGCCAGCAGCGAGAAGTTGCGAGCGATTGGCTTTGCGGAGATCGAGACGCACATTCTTTGCGGGAGGTTGGTGCCCGGGCGGGGCCATGTTGAGCCACTGTAGCGGATTGGGCTCTTCACCGGAGTGGGGTTCATCAAAGTACTCGGGCGCATCGGTGAATTGCGCCGTGAATTTCGATACCAGCTCCGCGCCGACTTCATAACAGCAGGGACCGATGGAAGGACCGAGAGCAGCGAGCAGATCAGAGGGCTTGCTACGAAATTCGAGCTGCATGCGGCCCACGGCCTTTTCGGTAATGCGCGCGAGCGTGCCGCGCCAACCCGCATGCACCGCGGCAACGGCGCATTTCTTTGGATCGACCAGAAGAATGGGCACGCAATCCGCCGTTTGCACCGCCAAGAGCAGGCTTGGGACGTTTGTGACCGAGGCGTCGCCTTTGCAAGGCTGAGCGGGCGGCGTAGAGAACAGATGGATGAGGTCCGAATGAATCTGCTTCATCGGAGCGAGCGTAAAATCTTTCGCTCCGACCGCCGACTGAAACAGCCGGCGGTTTTCCACAACATTTTCCTTTTCATCCCATTCCATGAAACTCAGATTGAGCGCCTTTTGGCCATGGATCGTGCTGACGCCACCGGGACGCGTGCTGAATCCGTGGACCAACCAGGGAAGCTTCTGGAAGGGAGCGAGTTGCAGAATTTGCAGACTGCCAGACTTGCGAAGCACCCAAGGAGCAGGAATTGATCCACGCGAAACCGTGTGCCGCGCTGGTTGACGATTCCGGCTCTTCTCCGCTGATGTTTTCCTGTGGGGCACAATCCGAACAGTATAATCGCAACAGATGGCCGCCGAAAAATGGACCAGACGCTGACGACCGACGTTCGCGTCAAAGGTGAAGCATGATTGTTGGCATGGGCATTGACGTCGCGGAAGTCAAACGCATTCAGGGGGTGATCGAATCCCAAAAAGAACGCTTCCTGCGGCGCGTGTTCACGCCGGATGAAGCGGCCTACTGCGAGCAGTTCAAGAACAAATATGAGCGCTATGCGGGGCGATTCGCGGCGAAAGAGGCGGCGATGAAGGCGCTCGGGACAGGCTGGAGCCGCGGCGTGCGCTGGGTCGATGTAGAAGTGGTGCGGCAGCGCGGTGGCAGGCCCACGCTGGCGCTCAAGGGCGAAGCAAAGAAAATTGCCGATGCCGTGGGCGTGAAAAATATCGCAGTGAGCATCACCCATACGGCCGAGCAGGCTATCGCACAGGTCATCTTCGAAGGATAAGCTATCGGTCACCGAGAATGAATCGAGCGTGACGCACAAGTTGAGATCCTTCGCTTCGCTCAGGATGACACGCTGCAGGTAAGGTGCCCTACTTCACCAGCAAAAACGGACCGAGGGCGAGGGCGTCCACGCCGGCGCAGTAGAAACTGCGCACCGCGCCACGCGGATCGGTAACCAGCGGCTCACCGAACAAATTGAATGAAGTGTTGACGAGGATCGGAGCGGGAGCAGACTCGCCGAATTTGTGGAGAAGCTTCCAGAACAACAAATTGTCGTTTTTTTCGACGGTGTGGACACGCACGGCGTTGCCGTGGAACGCGAATCGTTCGAGGCCGGCCACGGGCCGGGTGAGCGTGGCAAGCGAAGCCATAAAGCGGCAATTCGGTGAAGCGTCGAAGTAGTCCGCCGCGCGCTCGGCGGGAACCGAAAGCGCGAAAGGATGAAATCCCTCGCGATGCTTGATGAACTGGTTGACGTTTTCGACGACGTATTCCGAAAACGGCGAGGCCAGCAGGCTGCGATTACCCAAGGCGCGGTGTCCGAATTCCGTGCGGCCCTGGCACCAGGCCACGATCTTGTCGCGGAGAAGCATGCTCGCGGCCTCTCCCACGGTTTGCTCCTCTCCGGAGAGATAGCGATAGGAGATTTTGCAATTGTCCAGCACTGCTTTCATTTCCTGCGAACTCGCTTGCATGCCGAGGGCCAAGCTGGAGAGCGGCGCGCGGCCGGAATGCCCTTTGATCTTCTTGCGCGAAAGATAGGCGGCGCCAAGCGCCGTGCCGGCATTGCCGGAGACGGGCTGGACATAGACATGATCAAAAGCGCTGCGCGTTTCCAGCGCTCGCACCAGAAAAACATTCAGGAAGATTCCGCCGGCCAGGCATAGGGATTGCGTCGCGGTCTGTTCCTGGAAACTGCCGGCGAGTTGAAGGACAACCTCTTCGAGATAGTCCTGCGCGCTCCGCGCCAAATTGGCGCGCACCACGGCATTCGGCGCGCTGCCGCGCGAGGATAGGCCCACTTCACGATAAAACTGCGGCGCGAAAATCCCGCGGTGGTCCGGCCCGGGATCAAAATAACGGCGGTTCAGCGCGGGCAGGCCGCTCGATTTCCAGGAAAACAACTTGCGAAAGACGGGGAGATACTCGGGCTGGCCATCTTTGCTGAGCCACTGCAGTTTGTGCTCGTCCTTGTGGGGACGCAACCCGGCAAGTTCGGTGACGCGCGAGTAAAACCATCCGAGAGAATCCGGAAATTTGAGCGACTGGAGCGGGCGAATCTCGTCCCCATCGCCCAGGAGGATCAGGCCGGACTGCGAGTTGGCGCCTTCATCGAGAGAGAGAATCAGCGCGCGGTCGAAGCCGGAGGTGTAATAGGCGCTGGCCGCATGGCAGAGATGATGGTCGAAATGAGAAGGACGCGGGCCACCCCGCAGAAGATTCTGCAACTGCTGTTGCGAAGCGGAACGCGCCGGCCGCTTGCGCCGGTGGCGCGAATGCGCGGCTGGCGCCGGTCTTTCGGCAAGCGCAATGGCGCGGCAGTCCGAGAGTTTCAGGTGGTTTTCGAGCAGGCACCGCTCCAGAGCGAGGCGCGGTATTTCCGAGGATTCCTGGCGGCTCAGTTTTTCTTCTTCGACGGCAAAGAGGACCGAGCGCTCATCGATCAGCGCCACCGCCGAGCTTCGTCCCAATGTAGAGATGCCGAGTATGTTCATAAGCAGCCGACTTAGGAGCTCCCAGCCGCATGGGCTAGTGCTGTTTCAACTTGTTTTGGCGAAATCCTTGATGTGGCCATTGTGGGTGTGAGACCTCCCTCGCCCGCCTTTGGATTAACGGGGATAAATTGGAACGGTGCTAAGGCAGTTTCGAGCGGCAAACCGATCAGATTTTTGCCGTCGGCATGCGTCACGGAAACCGTAAGCAACTGATTGTGCGTCAGCTCCTGGGGAACCATGACCGAAAGATAGTTCTCCGAGAGAGCGGGCGTCTGCGAGGGGTCATCCTTCGGATCGCGGTGCAGGGTGAGGACGCGCAGACTCTGGCCGACCTGCGACCGGCGGAACTCCGCGGATTTGGCTTCGCCGAGCGCGCGAAGTTCCCGGGCCCTGCGTTTGATGACCGTGCCGGGGATGTGGCCCGGAAGCGAGGCAGCCCTGGTGCCGGGCCGCATCGAATAGGAAAAGACGTGGAGATAAGTGAACGGGCGCTCCTCGATGAATCGCAGCGTCGCAGAGTGCTCCGCTTCCGTTTCACCCGGAAAACCAGCGATGACGTCGCCGCCAATCGCCGCATGCGGGAGCCGCTCGCGAATCAACTCGACTTGGCGGGCGTAGTGTTCGGCGCGATACCAGCGGTGCATCGCGGCGAGAATGCGGTTGCAGGCGGACTGCAAGGGCATGTGGAAGTGCGGAGCGATGCGATCGGTGGAAGCGAAGAGGTCAATGAGCTCCTGAGTCACATCCAGGGGTTCGATGGAGCTGATGCGGAGACGCTCGACAAGCGTTTCCTCAAGGATGCGGCGCAGCAGGTCCAGGAATTCCACGCGTGGCGAAAGATCCCGCCCGTACGTTCCAAGGTTGATTCCGCTGAGAACGATTTCCCGAAAGCCTGAGTCGGCAAGGCGCTGAATTTCCGCGAGCACCCCAGCCACGGGAAGACTGCGCGACTTGCCGCGCACAAACGGGATGACGCAGAAAGAACAACGCGCATCGCAGCCATCCTGGATTTTCAGCGTTGGCCGCGTATGATTCCCTTCACCGCCGAGCACGGGCGCGACCAGCACCTCCGAAAGAGCAGAGACGTCGCCACAGAGTATGGGCGCCGCGTGATACGCGGTGGAATCTTCCAATTGTGGAAACAACGGCGCAGATGAAATGGACTGCAACAGGCCGGGTATTTGTGGCTTGTGGGAATTCCCGACAACATACGCGACCCCTGAAAGAGAGGCAAGCTCTTCGGGCGCACGTTGCACATAGCAACCGGTGACGATGATCCGCGTGGAAGGATTTGTGGCGTGGATTTTGCGGATTGCGTCCCGAGCCTGGGCGTCCGCCGCCGCGGTAACCGTGCACGTGTTCAGAACGACGAAGTCCGCGGAAGCGGTGTCAGCGGCCGCTACGCAACCCCGCTCGCGCAACTGGCGCTCGATGGCCGCGCCGTCCGCCTGTGTTGCGCGGCAGCCGAATTGTTCGACGCAGAAAGTGGTCATGGACCGTTTACAGTGAAGTTCCTATTTAACCACAGAGGGAGCGAGGAACGCAGGGATTCGGTGGCAATCACTTTACACGGATAGGCCTGCCTTCTCACAGCTTTGCAGTCTACAAACGGGCAAAAGCGCATCTGGTGGAGAATTCAGGCTAGCTCTGGGAAGCGAGGCGGCGCTGGAAGGTCAGCAGGATTAAGTCGGCTCGGCGGCGAACGCCAAATTTGCTCAGCAAATTCGAGACGTGGAACTTGACCGTACGCTCGGCGATATTGAGCTTGCTGGCGATTTCCTTGTTGGAAAGATTCTCGAGCAATGAATCCAAGACTTCCTGTTCCCGGCGGCTGAGGTTGGTGACCGCGTCGCTCTTCAAGCGGCGGCCCTGGCTGGTGAGAATGGAATCCACAAAGCCGGAGAGCACGGAACGGGGCACCCAAAAGCCTCCGTTGGAGACAAGCGGGAGAGCGCGCGCCAATTGGTCACGGGCTTCGGCGTAGGTGAGGATGCCTTTCACGCCGAGGCGGAGAAGCGAATAGCTGGTGGCGTCAGTGACGGAATCCCCCACCACAATAAGGCGCGCGTCTGCGTAGCGCTCCAGAATATTGGTCAGCAGGGCTCCAGTAGCCTGGCGAGCGGCGTGCGCATCAATTACGTAGACTTGTGCCTTCGGGGGCTCCAGACTGCGCAGATCGGGCGCCAGGGTAGACTCCAATTGTTTGGGGATAACCTTGAATTGGGAAGCCTTGGACAACAGGCGCTCGAATTCGCTGAGCACCAACGGGTGCGGAGAAAGCAGGCAAACAGTGAGTTTGGGTGACATGCGTTTCGCAACCACTGTACTTCAGGGTAGTGAAAGCTGGAGAAAGGGGCAAGGACCTTTGGAACAGATGTTCACGAGTTGTTACTGACGGATTCGGACGTGTTTTCAGGGGATTGCGGACCGCGACGGGGCTAGGGGAAACTCCCTGCCCCGGCTTCGGAATGGGCCCGGACAAGAACTTCAATCCGATGGCCAAACCCACGTAAAATAAGAAGGATAGGCTCGGATACTGGATTGGTCTCTTAAGGTGCGCCGGACGCGCGGTACGAGGAACACGGCAAGATGAGGAATCTGAAGGAATCCGGAAAGGCTCTACGGGAGCTGCTGGAGGAACGCATCCTGGTCCTGGATGGCGCGATGGGTACCATGCTGCAGCAGCGAAACCTTTCCGCAGCGGATTTTGGCGGCTCGACGCTGGAGGGCTGTAACGAAAACCTGGTGCGCACGCGCCCGGACGTGGTGCTAGATATTCACCGCAAGTATTTCGAGGCCGGATCGGACATCGTTGAGACCAACAGCTTTGGTGGAACTCCGCTGGTGCTGGCGGAATACGGGCTGCAGGCGGAGACCTTGGAACTCAATCGGCGAGCCGCGGCGCTGGCGCGACAAGCCGTTAAAGAATACTCGACTGCGGGCAGGCCGCGCTTTGTGGCCGGCTCGATGGGGCCGACGACCAAAGCGATCACGGTGACCGGCGGCGTGACCTTTGAGGGCTTGCAGGATTCCTACTACGTCCAGGCAAAGGGCCTGGTCGAAGGCGGGGTGGACCTTCTGCTTGTGGAGACCTGCCAAGACACACGAAATATCAAAGCGGCGATCCTGGCAATCCAGAGGCTCTCAAGGGAAATTGGGATGCCAATTCCCTTCATCGTGTCTGTCACGATAGAACCGATGGGCACGATGCTCGCCGGTCAAACGGTCGAGGCGATGTGGGCCTCGCTGCGGCATGCGCATCCCCTGGCGTTCGGGATGAACTGCGCCACTGGACCGGAGTTCATGACCGACCACATCCGGACGCTGAGCACTCTGACGGGCGAATTTGTGTCCTGCTATCCGAACGCGGGGCTGCCGGATGAAGAAGGCAAATACCTGGAAACACCGACGACGCTAACGGCGCAACTCGAAAAGTTCGTCAATCATGGCTGGCTGAACATTGTCGGCGGGTGCTGTGGAACCACGGAGAAACATATTCGCGCGATCGCACAGATGGTGGAAGGGAAAAAACCACGCTCGCGCCCAGCGGAGCCACACCGCGCGGTGTATTCCGGAATCGAGACTATTGAAGCGGATGACCAGACACGGCCTTTGCTGGTCGGTGAACGGACCAATGTGATCGGGTCGCGCCTGTTCAAGAACCTGGTGGCGGAGGAGAAGTGGGAAGAGGCCACCGAGATCGCGCGGCGGCAGGTGAAGGGCGGGGCGCACATCGTGGATGTGTGCCTGCAGAGTACGGAACGCGATGAGAAAAAGGACATCCCCGCCTTCTACGAGAAGCTGATCCGCAAGATCAAGACGCCCATCATGATCGACACGACGGACCCGGCGGCGGTGCGACTGGCGCTGACCTACTGCCAGGGAAAGGCGATCATCAATTCCATTAACCTGGAAGATGGCGAAGAGAAATTTGAGAAGGTGGTGCCGATCGCGCACGATTTTGGAGCGGCTGTCGTCGTGGGATGCATCGACGAAGATCCGCTGCAGGCACAGGCCTTCACGCGAGAACGAAAACTGGCGATTGCCAAGCGCTCGTATGAACTGTTGACGAAGAAGTACGGGATGGCGCCGGAGGATATTGTTTTCGATCCGCTGGTGTTCCCCTGCGCGACGGGCGATGAAAACTATATTGGCGGCGCGGTGGAAACCGTGGAAGGAATCCGGCTGATCAAGGAAGCGCTGCCGGATACCCGAACCATCCTGGGGATTTCCAACGTGTCGTTCGGGTTGCCGGCCGGCGCGCGGGAAGTGCTGAATTCGGTTTTCCTGTACTACTGCACGAAGGCCGGACTGGACCTGGCCATTGTGAATGCGGAAAAGCTGGAGCGGTTCGCGTCGATTCCCGAACCCGAACGGAGGCTGGCGGAAAACCTGTTGTTCCAGCATCCGCCGAAGGAGATTCCGGCAGGTCACCCGCAGGCCGAATTGTTGCGAAACGTCCCGGCGGACTGGCGCCTGCAGAGCAAGGCACAAAAGGCCGCGGTCAACCAGTTTTATATCGCGGCGATTACGGAACATTTCCGCACGGCCGCGAAGAAACAGAAGGCAAAGAAAGAAGATCTGCCGCTGGACCAGCGTTTGGCCAATTACATCATTGAGGGCACGCGGGACGGGTTAGTCGAGGACCTCGAGCGTAAGCGCGCGGAGGGTACGGCGCCATTGGACATCATCAACGGTCCGCTGATGGAAGGAATGGCGGAAGTCGGCCGGCTGTTCAATGCGAATGAATTGATCGTGGCCGAGGTGCTGCAATCGGCGGAAGCGATGAAAGCTGCCGTGAACCATCTCGAGCAGTTCATGGAGAAGGCGGATACGGCGAAGCGCGGAAAGGTGATTCTGGCGACCGTGAAGGGCGATGTGCACGACATCGGGAAGAACCTGGTCGAAATTATTCTGAAGAACAATGGATTCGACGTGGTGAATTTGGGGATCAAAGTGCCACCGGAAGACCTGATTAAGGCTTTTCAGACGCACCAGCCGGATGCGATCGGGCTGTCCGGGCTGCTGGTCAAGAGCGCCCAGCAGATGGTGATCACGGCGAATGACTTGAAAGATGCAGGCATCGGCGTGCCGCTCTTGGTAGGAGGAGCGGCGCTGAGCGCGAAATTCACCCAACACAAAATTGCGCCGAGCTATGACGGAGCAGTCTGCTACGCAAAGGACGCCATGACCGGGTTGCGGCTGATGAACGAACTGATGGACCCCGCGCTGAGAGCGCGCGTCCTGAGCGAACACGCGATCTCCGGCGACGGCGTGAGCATAGCCACCACGGTGAAGATGGCGGAGAAGCCCGCGGTGAAGCGTTCTCCTAAGGTGCGCGCGGATTTGCCGATTCCTTTCGTGGGTTCTCTCGACCGCAAAGCGCGCCTGGTGCCGGATTTGCGCGAGGTGTGGAGCTACATCAATCCCTTTATGCTGTACGGACGGCACATGGGCTATCGCGGCAATTTTGAAAGGAATTTGTCGGCGCGCGAAGCGAAGGCCGTCGAACTGTTCAACGAGATGGAAGAGGTAAAGAACGAGGCCGCGTCGTTCATGAAAGTGCGCGCCGTTTGGCAGTTCTTTGAAGCCGAAGCGGATAGCGACGCGTTGCACCTGTTTGCACCTGGGAAAAAAGAGCCGCTACACACCTGGGGATTCAAGCGGCAAAAGAGCGGCGACCAGTTGTGCCTGAGCGACTACGTTCTGGCGCCGAAGGACGGGAAACGAGATCACCTCGCGGTTTTTGTTGTGACCGCGGGTGAAGGAATCCGCGAGCGCGCGGAAAAAGCCAAGCAGGACGGGTACTACTTCAAGTCGCACGGGCTGCAGGCGCTGGCGATTGAGTCGGCGGAAGCTTGCGCGGAATGGCTACACCGAAGAATTCGGGAGGATTGGGGCTTCCCCGATCCCCCGGACATGACCATGGCACAACGGTTCACGTCGCGGTATCGCGGCAAGCGCTACAGTTTTGGATATCCCGCTTGCCCGGAACTGGAAGATCAGGCCGGCATCTGGAAATTGCTGCGGCCGGAAGAAATTGGCGTGCAGTTGACGGAAGGATTCATGATGGATCCCGAGGCCAGCGTGAGCGCGCTGGTGTTTCACCATCCGGACTGCACCTATTTCGGCGTGGGTGATGCAGCGGATGCGGGCTGAGGGAAGGATTCCCGCTCGCCGATAAACTCACGCTGGCAACCAATACAGTTCTTAACCATTCGACTCATAAGCCTGAAATCCGAAGTTTAAGAGGGATTCCTCACTCCGCGGACTTCGTTCGGAATGACGAAATTCGGGGGATTAGGAGCGAACGGCGAGCCTTGCGGCCCTTCGGGGAACCTTCCTCCCCTATTTTGGGAACATTCATAAGAGGTAGCCGCCAATTTCTGCCTGGGAGCCCGACACGCAAGACACGCCGCGCGCGTCCAAGAAACAAGCGATTGCCGACAAGAGAGGTGAAACGTGAATCGCAGAACCGGACTATTTGTTTTCTTAGGGTTGTCGGGAATGTTGAGTGTAACCGTCGCGCGGGCGCAAGATGAGCCTGCTGCGCCTGCCCCGCAGCCGCGTCAAGACAGACGCGGCGAAGGCCGGGAAAGCGGACAAAGACCGCTTTTCGGAAAAATCACGGCCGTGCGGGACGGCGCAATGGAAATTACAAGGCCGGACGGGCAGGTTGTGACCGTCAAGCTGACGGAGCAGACCGAGTTCCGGAAAGACCGAGAGCCGGCGAAAGCTGCGGACTTTAAGGTCGGCGATACGGTGATCGTCCGCGGCGATGAGAATGCGGATCATACGGTTACGGCGAAGATGATTGGTGCGCGTAGCGGCGGGCCGGGCGGTGGACCAGGCGGCGGGCCAATGGGCACGCTGGGAAAGGACTACGTTGTCGGCGAAGTCAAGGCCATTGATGCGCCGCGGCTGACCGTGCTGCGGACGGACAACGTGACGCAGGTCTTGGAACTGAACGAGGAGACTTCCCTGCGCAAAGGCAGAGATAGCATCACGATGGCGGATGTCCAAGTCGGTGACCATGTGATGGCCCGCGGTGCGGTCCAAAACGAAGTGTTTGTGCCGAAGGGCGTGATGGTAATGAGCCCGGAGCAGTGGAAGCGTATGCAGGAGATGGCCCCACCCAGCAACGCAGCGCAACCCGCCGGCCCGGAGGCGGCGGCACCGAAACCCCAGGAGTAGCCGAATTGAAAGGTATTCTTCGCGGGATCGTGGTGTTGATCTGTTTGGCGCTGATCTGCGCCGTGGTGTTTGTGTGTTTCGGACTCGCCCAGGAGACTTCCGCTCCCGCAGCACCGAATTTTCAAATTTCCGGCGTGGTGAAAAGCGGAAAGACAGCGTTACCCGGAGTGACGGTAACCGCGGCGGACACGCTCACCGGGAAAAAGGTAAGTGTGGCCACCGGGATCGATGGCTCCTTTGTGATCAAGGGCCTGCCGCGGGGCCGATACGTGGTCAAGATTGAATTCATGGGATTCGCGACGCTAACGCAAGAAGTGGTGCTGAATCCAGAGAATCCTCTGGGAAAAGTGGAAGCAGCATTGGTGCTGGCTTCCCGGCAGCAAGAGGAACAGGCAAACAGAACGAACAGCTCCACAACTGCGATCCGTGGATTTCAAAACCTGGCCGTGCAAGAAGCCCTTTCCAATTTAGGAGGAGGGAGAAATGGCAATGGAAATGGAGCAGTGAGCGCGAGCGACCTTTCGAGCCTGCCGATGAATGGCGCCGGGGCGGATATTGCGTCCGAATCGGTGAGCATTGCAGGCGCCCAGGGACGCAGCCAAGATTTTGGGGGCGGCAGCGAAGAAGATATTCAACAACGGATTCAGGAATTCCGCGAGCGTGCGCAAAGCGAAGGTGGGGCATTCGGCGCAATGCTGGGCGGACCCGGCGGGCCCGGGGGACCAGGAGGGGGAGGACCGCCGATAATGGGGCGATTGGGCCGCGGATTCAATATCAACCAGCCGCATGGATTTTTGTATTTTCAGGACGACAATGCAGCGCTGGACGCGCAGGCTTATTCGTTGACAGGACAGGAAGGGGAGAAAGCGAGCTACAACCAGCTAAAGTTTGGCGCGCTGGTTGGCGGACCGCTGAAAGTCCCCGGGCTATTTGACTGGAGCAAGAGCACATTCTTTGCGGCGGGATGGAATGGAACACGCGGCAGCACTCCCTACGATGCGTACAGCACGGTTCCCACGCTGGAGGAGAGAGGTGGCAATTTTTCGGGGCTGACGGACAAGAATGGCAATCCTATTGTGATTTACGACCCTTTTACAGGTCAGCCCTATCCGAACAACACCATTCCGAGCGGGAGCGCGTGCAGCAATCCCAACGATTGCATTAACCCTGCCGCACAGGCCTTGCTGAATTACATCCCTGGGCCGAACCTGCCGGGATCGTTGCAAAACTTTCATTACATTACGTCGGATGAAAGCGACTCGGACGCCGTGAGCCTGCGGTTGATCCACAATTTTATTAGCGGCGGAGGGCCGGGATTCGGGCCACTAGGAGGCGGACCCGGCGGGGGTCGAGGGAGCGGGAGAGGAGGACCGCGGAACAATTTAAGCATCGGGTTCAACTGGTCGCGGAATACGAGCGCAATTGTGAATCCTTTTCCGTCGCTTGCGGGAAGCACAAACACGCAAGGCTGGAACGGAAACGTGCGATGGACTTACGGGAAAGGACGAATCACGAACTCCTTGGGCGTCACGTACAACCACAACCGCGTCTCCACAACAAATCTTTATTCCGAACTGACCAATGTTTCGGGCAATGCGGGAATTACGGGGATTTCTCCGGATCCTTTCGACTGGGGCCTGCCGGGAATTTCGTTCAATAGTTTTGGAGGCCTCAGCGGGCCGGTTCCGAGCCGCGAACTCGACCAGACGTATACGATTTCCGACACGGTGATCTGGAACCACGGGAAACACAATTGGCGATTCGGGGGAGATTACCGGCGGATCCTGCAGGGCTTTCGTTCCGCGCGAAATGGCGAAGGAAGCTTCGTGTTCACGGGATTTGCGACCGCGCAATACCTTACCGGGAGCACGCAGGCGGTCCCGGATACCGGGAGCGATTTTGCGGACTTCCTGCTGGGCTTGCCGCAACAAACGAGCCTGCAATCGGGAACGACGGACTATGAGTTTCGAGCGAATGCCTACGATGGTTTTGTCCAGGACGACTGGCGGATATTTCCGAATTTGTCTCTCAATTTGGGATTACGCTACGAGTATAACGGACCCTTTACCGAGGCCGAGAACCGAATAGCTAACCTCGACGTCAGTTTCAGTCCCGAATCCATCACGGCATTCCGTGTGCTGCCTGGCCAAACAGGGTCTTCTGCGGGGATCTTTCCATCCTCTCTTGTGCGGCCGGACCGAAATAACTTCGCGCCGCGGCTGGGGTTGGCGTGGAGATTGGGAAAGCAGACAGTAGTGCGAGCCGGCTACGGCATCAATTACAACCTCGCGCAATACAGCACCTTCATTCGGAATTTTGCGTTTCAGCCCCCCTATGCAACAACTGCAACCAATGTCAGCCCATACGGAAATTTTCTGACTCTGGAGAACGGATTTCCCCCGAGTGCAGGGGCGACAGTGACAAATAATTACGCCCTCGATCCAAACTACCGGCTGGGCTACGTGCAAGTCTGGAACTTGGATATCCAGCGGCAGCTTCCGGGCAACGTGCAGCTCAACGTGGGCTACAACGGGGCAAAAGGAACGCGCTTAGATACAGAACGCGCGCTGGTGCCGAGTTGCGTGGCCACGGATAATTGCGCGTCGAACGAGGCGGCCTCACCCTTCATCTATGAATCCTCAGAAGGCAACTCGATCTTGCACGCGGGGTCGGTGCGGGTGAGGAAGAGGATGTCCAAGGCACTGGGAGTGAGCGCGGTCTACGTGTTCTCCAAGTCAATCGATGATGCCTCTTCAATCGGAGGCGGAGGAGCAGTGGTAGTGCAGAATCCGTTCGACCTCCCCGCAGAACGCGGGCTTTCCAGTTTCGACCAGAAGCACAAGTTCACGGGGAACTGGGTCTACGACTTGCCGTTCGGGGACGGGCGGCGGTTCGTGACAAAAGGGCCACTCTCCCACGTGCTGGGCGCGTGGCAGTGGAGCGGCGACTTCACAATTGCTTCAGGATTCTATTTTACGCCACGCGTGCTGGGCGCAACGGTGGACATCAATCGGGGCGTGAGCGGATCGCTGCGAGCGAACGTGGTCGCGGGCCAGGCGATCGGGTTGTCGAACCCGACGACGGCGGAGTGGTTCAACACAGCGGCGTTTTGCGTGCCGGGGCCGGACTGCACAGGCGGGACTACTTACGGAGATGCGGGGCGCAATATCATCCTGGGCCCAGCGCAATTCACATTTGACATGGCGATCAACAGGACGATCACGATCAAGGAATCGCGCGCGCTGGAGTTGCGGTTGCAGGCCAATAACATTTTTAATACGCCGTATTTTTCGAGCCTCAATACGGTGGTGAATTCGTTGACATTCGGCCAGGTGACGGGAGTGGGAAACATGCGGCGGATGACGATGGTGGCGAGATTCCGGTTCTGAGAGGGAGGGGCCACAAATTTTGTCAAAAGCTGAAAACAGCCCTCAGCAAGCGGCTATAGCGGATGCAGAAAAACTCGACAAAGTCTTTCTTCAGGGGCTAAAGCCCATTTATCCAGGGCCTTTACGCCGGGGCTGAAGCCCCGGCCTCCTAAGAAATAGAGATGCGGACGAAGACAAATCTCGGAAGAATAGCGACGGCGCTGCTGCTGGCGTGGCTGGCGGTGGGGAACCTGGTGCCGTCCCAACTTACTTCTGCTAACACAAATGCCGACGCGGTGAGCCACGCTTCCACAATGGCCACATCGAGAATTCCGCTGGAACAAGTTGAAACGGCACAAGTGGCGCAACAACCGCAAATGCCGAGCCAGCCTGGGTATCGCGTGAGGGTGACGACCGAACTGGTGCTGGTGAACGTGATCGCGCGAGACAGACACGGGAACTTGATTCGCGATTTGAAGAAAGAGGATTTCACCGTATACGAAGACGGAAAGAAGCAAGATCTCGTGAGTTTCGATTTCGAGAATGTAGAAGAACTGGCGATGGCGGGCGGGGCCGGAACGACCGTGACCGGCACGGCGGGCCAGGGCGGGCTGCTGGGCGCCAAACAAGAGAAGAGCCTGGAAGCACGCGACCGGCGGCTGATGCTGATGTTTTTCGATTTTTCGGCGATGGAGCCGGACGACATTGACCGCGCCGTGGAAGCCGGGAAAAAGTACGTGCAGGCAAAGATGGAGCCGGCGGACATGGTGGCGCTGATGTCGCTGGCGACGAATCTGAAATTGGATCTCGATTTCACGGATGACAAGGCAAAAATCCTCGCGAAGCTTTCCTCGTACAACAATAGCGAAGGGCAGGGATTCGAGAACGGGCTGGAGGGAAGCTCCGAAGGAGAGGCGGAAACCAGCGGGTCGTACACGCCGGACGACACGGATTACAACACATTCAGCGCCGACCGAAAGCTGCTGGCGTTGCAATCGGTCATGCAAGCGATGGGAACGATTCCACAGAAAAAGAGCTTGGTTTATTTCAGCAACGGCATCAGCCAGTCCGGCGTGGACAACCAGTCCGCGATGCGTGCGGCGACGGCGGCCGCGGTGAAGGCCAACGTTTCGATCTATCCGGTGGATGTGCGCGGACTGTCCGCGTTTCCGCCCGGAGGCCAGGCGCAGGCCGCGAGCCTGCACGGGCAATCGGCGTACAGCGGCGCATCGGTACTGAACGATTTAAGCGGAAACGCGGCATCGCAGGAAAGCTTGTACACGCTGGCCGCGGACACGGGCGGCAAGGCGTTCATGGACACGAACGATTTGAGCGGCGTGTTCAGTCAAGTGCAGAAGGACACCTCGGCCTATTACGTTTTGGGATATACGAGCACCAACCACTCGAAGGACGGCCATTTTCGGCGGCTGAAGGTGCAGCTCAACCGGGCGGACGCGAAGCTGGAATACCGGGCAGGATATTACGCAGGCCGCGATTTTGAGCACATGAAGCAAGCGGACCGCGAAGGGCAGTTGGAGGACGAATTGGCGGCGGAACTGCCGCAGACGGATGTGGCGGTGTACGCGGGCACGGCGTATTTCAGGCAGGATGACACCCATTATTATCTGGCGGTGTCGCTGGTGGTGCCGGGGTCACAGATACCGTTCGTGCAGGAAAAAGATAAGGACAGCGCGACGATCGACATCATTGGACAAGTGCTGGAAAGCGGGAAATTCCCAGTCGGGCGATTGCGGGACACGGTGAAGCTGGCGGTGGACAGCGCCCAACAGGTGCGGCGGAAGAATGTGCAGTACAACTCAGGTTTTGCGTTGGCGCCGGGGAATTATCACTTGAAATTTATCGTGAGGGAAAACCGCACGGGGCGAATGGGGTCGTTCGAGACCGATGTGCGGGTGCCGGATTTGCGCAAGGCGCCGCTGCGGATGAGCAGCGTGGTGTTGAGCAGCCAGCGCGTGCCATCGACGCAGAAGAAAAAAGCATTCCAGCCGCTGATCAGCGAGCAGACAGAGCTGGTGCCGAGCGTGACGCACGTATTTCAGCAGGATCAGAAGCTGTACTTGCAGTACGAGGTGTATGACGCATCAAAAGCGAGGGCGAGCGAAGCCGGGAATGGCGGAGAAGGAAAGAGTGGGCATCCAACGGTGCGCGTGCTGACGAACATTGAATTTCTGCAAGGCGAGGCGAAGGTGTACGAGACGAAACCAATTGTGGCGCAGGAAATCACGGTGCCAGAGCGGAAGGCCGTGGTGTTTCAGATGGAAATTCCGTTGCAGTCGCTGAAGCCGGGGTTTTATACCTGCCAGATCAACGTGATTGATGACGTGGCGGGAAATTACGCGTTTCCGCGCTGGCCGATCTTGATTCGGGCGGGAACGGTGGCGAGTGGCGAGGGAGCGAAGCCGTCGGGAATGAATTGAGGTGAGGCGGAGGATACTGCCCCTCCCCCCTGTTTTTGACAAGGGGGCTGGGTGAGTTGGCGCAGGGCAGGGGTGGGGTTTGAGTTAGTTCTCTCAGGGGCACCGGGCGAGGCGGCGCTCGGGGTGTCCAAGTCCTTTGTATGTTATAGATAAATCTGATAGTTACTATTAGGACTGCATATACAATTGTATATGCAAGGTGGCGCTCGGCTTGCACTTCTTTTTCGTGTAGTACCCGTTTATTTAGATCTTCGGGCCTTCCAACTATGTCCCCAAAGGACACCTCGCCGGAGACAGATATGCACAACCGCATTGTGATCGTAGGGGCAGCAGGGCGTGATTTCCATAATTTCAACGTGTGTTACCGGGAAGATTCCTGGAGCCGCGTGGTGGCCTTCACGGCCACGCAAATTCCGGACATTGCCGGAAGGAAGTATCCAGCGGAGCTGGCCGGGCCGCTGTATCCCGAAGGGATTCCAATCGTTCCCGAGGAAGAACTGGAAAGGGTGATCAAGGAAGAGAAGGCCAATGTGGCGGTGTTTTCCTACAGCGACGTCGCGCACGTGCATGTGATGAACCTGGCGTCACGGGCGCTGGCTGCGGGAGCGGATTTTCTGCTGTTGAGCGCGGAAAGAACGATGCTGAAGGCGAGAGTGCCGGTGGTGTCGGTGTGCGCCACGCGAACGGGATGCGGGAAGAGCCCGGTGTCACGGCGGGTAGCGGAACTGTTGAAGGAGCAAGGACAGAAGGTTGTGGCGATGCGGCACCCGATGCCATACGGGGAACTGGCAAAACAGAAAGTGCAGCGGTTTGCAGAACCGGCGGACATGGACAGGCAGAAGTGCACGATCGAGGAACGCGAGGAGTACGAACCACACGTGCAGAGCGGGACGGTGGTGTTTGCCGGAGCGGATTACGGGGCAATTCTGAAAGAGGCGGAAAAAGAAGCAGACGTGATCATCTGGGACGGGGGAAACAACGACACGCCATTTTTGAAGCCGGACCTGGAGATCGTGGTGACGGATCCGCACCGGGCAGGGCATGAGGTGTTGTATCACCCAGGGGAAGTGAATCTGCTGCGCGCAAGCGTGGTGGTGATCAATAAGGTGGATTCGGCATCTCCGGAAGCCGTGGAGACGGTGCGGAAGAATGTGCGGCAGCGGAATCCGAGAGCGATGGTGATCGAGACGGATTCGGTGGTCCAGGTCGAGCAAGGGGAAAGCCTGCGCGGGGCAAAAGTGCTGGTGATTGAGGATGGGCCGTCGTTGACACACGGAGAGCTGGCCTTCGGCGCGGGGGTGATCGCCGCGCGTCGGGCGGGAGCAACACTAGTGGACCCGCGGGAATATGCGGTGGGCAGCATCCGAGAGACGTTTGGGAAATTTGGACACGTGGGCGCACTGCTGCCAGCGATGGGATACAGCGAGAAGCAACTGGCGGAACTGGAGGAAACCATCCGGCGGACGCCATGCGACTTTGTGCTGATCGCAACGCCGATCGATCTTCGGCACCTGATGCCGATCTCGCAGCCGTCGCTGCGAGTGACCTATGAGGTGGCGGAACGTGGTCCGAGCAAACTTGCGGAGGTGATTCGGGAGTTCGTGAGCCAGCATGCAACGGCAACGATGCATGAGGCATGAGGAAGGAGGCGCTCATGTTCCGAGCACGGCAAACTGTTCCTTTTCCGAGCGTATACTCCTGGCATTTGAAGCCAGCGATGAAGGCGCACAAGCGGGATTTCCTGTCGCTGCATGACATCACCATTTCGGAGATGGAAGCGCTGCTGAATCTGGCGGAAGAGGTGAAAGCGCACCGCGAAGCGTACGTGATTGTGCTGCAGGGGAAAATGGCGGCGCTAATTTTCGAGAAACCGTCGCTGCGCACACGGGTGACGTTTGAAGTCGGGTTTGAGCAATTGGGCGGCCACGCGGTGTACCTGGCGCCGGGAGATATCGGGCTGGGAAAGCGAGAAAGCGTAAGGGACGTGGCGCGGAATTTGTCGCGCTGGGTGGACGTGCTGATCGTGCGGACGTTTTCGCAGAAATTGCTGGAGGAGATGGCGTTCGAGGCGAGCATACCGATCATCAACGCGCTGACGGATCTGGCGCATCCCTGCCAAGCCATCGCCGACCTGATGACCCTTCGAGAGGCAAAAGGAGAGTTGAAGGGACTGCATTTGGTGTATGTGGGCGACGGGAACAATGTGGCGCACTCGCTGGCGCACGCAGCGGGAAAGGTGGGGCTGCACTTGACGATTGCGTGCCCGCCTGGATACCAGCCGAATGCCGACATTCTGACGGAAGCGCGGGCGGAGGCTGCCAGCACCGGAGCGGAAATCGCAGTGGTACACGATCCGAAGGAAGCGCTGAGCACGGCGGATGCGGTGTACACGGACGTCTGGACCAGCATGGGGCAGGAAAAGGAAAACGAGGAGCGGCAGCGCGTGTTTGCAGCGTACCAGGTGAATGAAGCGATGATGGATATGGCGCCGCCGGGTGCGTTGTTCATGCACTGCCTGCCGGCACACCGGGGCGAAGAGGTGACGGACGAGGTGCTGGACGGGCCACAGTCGGTGGCTCTGGAACAGGCGGAAAACCGGCTGCACGCGCATAAGGCAATCCTGATGGCCGTGTTGGCGGGACAGGAAGAAGTGAAAGCAAGGCAGGCACAGTCATGAACCCGATAGCGGTGGTCGCAATTGGCGGGAACTCACTCAAACGGGCGAAGGAGCGCGGGACGTTTGAGGAACAGCAGGCCCATGCCAAGGCAACGTGCCAGGGAATTGCGGCGATCCTGCGGCAGGGATATCGCATCGTGCTGACGCATGGAAACGGCCCACAGGTGGGAGAGGCATTGCTGCGATCGGAACTGGCGCGGGACGTGCTGCCAACGCTGCATCTGGACGTGTGCGACGCGGAGACAGAAGGAGCGATGGGCTACCTGCTGCAACAGACGCTGGACAACATCTTGCAGGAAGCAGGAATTGCGCAAAAGGTGGTGAGCATCATCACGCAGGTAATTGTGGATGCCAACGATCCGGCGTTTCTGAGGCCGGATAAGCCGATCGGTCCGTTTTACAGGAAAGATGAAGCGACGCAACGCGAAAAGAGCCTCGGATGGAAGATGGTGGAGGATTCAGGGCGAGGCTGGCGGCGCGTGGTGGCTTCACCGCACCCACAGCGCATTCACGAACTGGAAGCGATCCGGGCGTGCCTGGATGCGGGGTTCGTGGTGATTGCGGCGGGCGGGGGAGGAATTCCGGTGGTGCGGCGGGCAGGCCAACTGACAGGCAGCGAAGCGGTGATCGATAAGGACCGCTGTTCGGCATTGCTGGCGACGGAGCTGGGTGCGGAACTGCTGTTGTTCTCCACCGGTGTTACGCATGTGTATCTGCATTTCGGGAAAGAGAACGAGAAACCATTGTTTCATCTGAGTTGGGAAGAAGCCCGAGCGTACTTGAAGCAGGGCGAGTTCGCGGCCGGAAGCATGGGGCCGAAAGTGGAAGCAGCTCTGAGATTTCTGGAGTTTGGCGGACGGCGAGCGATCATTACAGCCCCCGAGTACATGGCGGCCGCGGTGGGAAGCGCTGCGGGAACGGAGATCACGCCGCCAGTTGGGGTGGAGAAGGAAAAAGTGGCTGTGTAATGCGTCACATCTTCCTGCAGGCCGATGCTGGGAGAATGGAGGAGTTGTGCGCGGTAGGGGATAATTGGGAAAGGGGTGGGTATGTTCAAGATACTGAAGGCGGGGTTTATCGCCCCGGGGATCAAGCGATTTGTGATTGAAGCCCCGCGGATCGCGAGGAAGCATCAAGCGGGGCAGTTCGTGATTTTGAGGCTGGATGAGCACGGGGAGCGCATTCCACTGACGATTGAAAGCGCGGACGGCGAGGGGGGCACGATCTCGCTGGTGGTGCAGTCGGTGGGGAAAACGACGAATCAATTGAATGCGCTGAATGAGGGCGACACGATCCTGGACGTGGTGGGACCGCTGGGCAAGCCGTCGAAGATTGAGAAATTCGGGACGGTGGTGATCGTGGGTGGCGGAGTGGGGACCGCGCTGGCGTATCCGACTACGGTGGCCCTGAAGCGTGCGGGGAATCGGATTTTGACGATACTGGGAGGACGGAACCGGGATCTGGTGATCTTGGAAGATGAAATGAGAGCGGTCAGCGATGCGTTGTACGTGACCACGGATGATGGGAGTTACGGGGAGAAAGGACTGGTCACGGACAAATTGCGGGAATTGCTGGTTTCGGAGGAGAGGATTCAACTGGTGCTGGCGGTGGGTCCGGTGCCGATGATGAAAGCGGTGGCGGATCTGACGCGAGAAAGAGGAGTTCATACGGTGGTGAGCTTGAATCCGATCATGATCGACGGTACGGGAATGTGTGGAGGGTGCCGAGTGCTGGTGGGAGGAAAAAGCCAGTTTGCGTGCGTGGACGGGCCGGAGTTTGACGCCCACGAAGTGAATTTCGATGTGTTGATGCAGAGGAACCGGACGTATCGCGAACAGGAAAAGCGGTCGCTGGAGGAATACCAGCACGGGCTGCAAAACAGAGGAGAGAACGAAGAGCCAAATACCTGTCTTGTCGGGGGAGGCAAGCCATGAGCTCGGTGAAAGAGCCCTCCGCGAATCCGCTGACGCTGAAAGAACGGATGAAAGTGCCGCACCAGCACATGCCGGAACAACCGGCGGAGTTGCGGGTGATGAATTTTACGGAAGTGAACCTAGGGTACTCGACGGAGTTGGCGAGGCAGGAGGCGTTGCGCTGCCTGGAATGCGCGAAGGCGACATGCGTGGATCATTGCCCCGTGGGGGTAAAGGTGAAGGAGTTTGTACAGCTGATCGTGGCGGGAGATTTTCTGGGAGCGGCGGCGAAGATTCGCGAGGACAACGTGCTGCCGGCGATCACGGGGCGGGTTTGCCCGCAGGAAGACCACTGCGAGGGGGCGTGCCTGCTACACAAGAAGGTGGAATCACTGGGGATCGGGTACCTGGAGCGATTTGTGGCGGATTATGAACAGCGCATGGGAGCGCCGATGGCGCCGGATGCGCCAGCGACCGGGAAAAAGGTGGCGATTGTGGGGAGCGGACCGGCAGGGCTGAGCGCCGCGGGCGACTTGGTGCAAAAGGGGCACAAGGTGCATGTGTTCGAAGCGCTGCATGAGATCGGGGGAGTGCTGGTGTACGGGATTCCGGAATTCCGGCTGCCCAAACAGGTGATCCGAGAACAGATCGACAAGATGCGGGAAATGGGCGTCGAGTTCGAAACCAACGTGGTGGTCGGGAAAACCGTGACCATCGACGAACTGTTTGAAGAAGAAGGCTACGATGCGATGTTCATCGCGACCGGGGCGGGCCTGCCGGTATTTCTGAATGTTCCGGGCGAACACCTGAATGGAGTGTATTCGGCGAACGAGTTTCTGACGCGAATCAACCTGATGCACGCATACGAATTTCCCAGATATGACGAACCGATGGTGGATTTGCGCGGGAGGCACGTGGCGGTGATTGGCGGGGGAAACACGGCGCTGGACGCGATCCGGTCGGCACGGCGGCTGGGTGCGGAGAAGGCGTACGTGATCTACCGGCGCAGCGAGACGGAAATGCCGGCGCGGATCGAGGAAGTGAAACACGCAAAGCAGGAAGGGATCGAGTTCCGGATGCTGACGAACCCAGTGGAGTTCCTCGACGATGGACGAGGATGGCTGAAGGGGGCGCGGTGCGTGCGCATGGAGCTGGGCGAGCCGGATGCCTCGGGAAGGCGGCGGCCGATGGCGATAGAGGGATCCGAGTTTGAGATTCCGCTGCATGTGGCGATTATCGCAACGGGAACTTCGGCGAATCCGCTGATCCAGTCCACGACGCCGGGATTGAAAACGAACAAGCGGGGATACATTGAGGCGAATGAAGAATCCCAGCGAACGTCGCGCAAGGGAGTGTTCGCAGGCGGGGACATCGTCACCGGAGCAGCAACGGTGATCCTGGCGATGGGAGCGGGACGGCGAGCGGCCAAGTCGATTCACGAGTACCTGAGCACGGGAGAGTGGTAGAAAGGCCTGACCGGAGTACGTAAGACTGCGCGGGGGACACCCAGGGTAGGGGAATCCTGGCGCAAAACTTCAGTGAGTAATTTACGGCAAGCGAAATGCAGGGAGGCTTGCGGGTCTAGTTGGGAGAAGTGCGAGCAACTGAGTCACAAGGACATTGCTGCCCCGACGAGACCTGCAGGCCGGCCATCAGGAGAACTACGATGACTATAAAGAAGTCAGAGGCACTCGCGTACCACTTTGGGGCACGTCCGGGAAAGATCGAAGTAACACCCACCAAGCCCTGCCGGACACAACGGGACCTAAGTCTGGCGTATACGCCGGGAGTTGCCGTGCCTTGCCTGGAAATCGAGAAGGAACCGAGCGACGCATACAAATATACGGCGAAAGGGAATCTTGTTGCCGTCGTGTCGAACGGGACGGCGGTGCTGGGGCTCGGAAATATCGGAGCGCTGGCCGGGAAGCCGGTGATGGAAGGAAAAGGCGTGCTGTTCAAGAGATTCGCGGACGTGGATGTGTTCGACCTGGAAGTGGGATCGATGAATCCCGAAGACGTGATCAAGGTGTGCCAGCTGTTGGAGCCAACCTTTGGCGGAATCAACCTGGAGGACATCAAGGCACCGGAATGCTTCTACATCGAAGAGACGCTGAAGAAAACGATGAAGATTCCGGTGTTTCACGACGACCAGCACGGGACAGCCATCATATCGGGAGCGGCGCTGCTAAACGCACTGGAAATTGCCGGGAAATCCATCGATGAGGTGCGGGTGGTTTTTAATGGAAGCGGAGCGGCGGGGATCGCTTGCGCCGAGCATTACGTGCGGCTGGGGGTAATGCGCGAAAACATCATTTTGGCGGACACAAAGGGCGTGGTGTATGAGGGCCGGACGGAGGGGATGAATCCGTACAAGGCGCGGTTTGCGCAGAAGACGGAGCTCAGGACTCTGAGCGAAGCAGCCAAAGGGGCGGACGTTCTCGTCGGCCTTTCGGTGAAAGGCGCGTTCACGCCGGACATGCTGCGGTCGATGGCAGCACGGCCGATCGTGTTCGCCATGGCGAATCCGGATCCGGAGATTAGCTATGAAGAGGCACAGGCGGCACGCAAGGACGTGATCATCGCCACCGGGCGTTCGGACTTTCCGAACCAGGTGAACAACGTTCTGGGATTCCCGTTCATTTTCCGCGGGGCCCTGGATGTGCATGCAACGGCGATCAATGAGGAGATGAAACTGGCGGCCACAAGGGCACTGGCGGCGCTGGCGAAGGAAGATGTGCCGGATTCGGTCTGCCATGCGTATGGAGTGGATCGAATCCGCTTTGGACCGGAATACATCATTCCAAAGCCGTTTGACCCACGGGTGCTGGTGTGGGAGGCCTCGGCGGTAGCGCGGGCGGCGATGGAAACTGGAGTGGCGAGAACACCGGTGGATCTGACGGAATACCGCGAACGGCTGGAGAGGCTGCTCGGGAAAGCCCATGAAGTGATGCGGATGATCATCCGCAAAGCACAGGCGCGGCCCCGGCGAGTGGTATTTCCCGAAGGCGAGAGCGAGAAGATTCTCCGCGCGGCGCATATCTTGGAGGAAGAGAACATCGCGCAACCGATCCTGCTGGGCGAGGAGAAGATCATCGAGGCGAAGGCGAAGGATCTGTCCGTGGGGCTGGAGAGGATCACGGTGGTGAATCCGCAGGCTTGGCCGAAGCGCGAGTTGTACATCAATACGTTATACGAACTGAGGCGGCGGCGCGGAGTAACCCTTTCCGAGGCCCAAGAGCTGCTCAACAACCGCAACCTGTTTGGATCCATGATGGTACAACTGGGAGATGCGGATGCGCTGGTGGGCGGGGTGGACCAGCACTTCCCGGACACGATCCGGCCCGCGTTGCAAGTGATTAAACCGCGGCCGGGGTTGCATCGCGTATCGGGTTTGTACGTTCTGGTGACACGGCGCGGGGACATGTATTTCCTGGCGGATTGCACGGTGAACATCGAACCCAGTGCGGAAGATCTGGCGGAAATCGCGATCTGTGCGGCGCAAACGGCGAAGCGATTCAACGTGACGCCGAGGGTGGCGCTGCTGTCGTTTTCGAACTTTGGCAGCACAAAACATCCGTTGTCGGAGAAGGTGAAGCGAGCCGTAGAGTTGGCACATCGAGCGGACCCGACACTGATGATTGATGGCGAGATGATGGCGGATACCGCGGTGGCGCCGGAAATCATCGAGGAGACGTACCCGTTCTCAAAGTTGCGGGGAGGGGCGAACGTGCTGGTGTTTCCCGACCTGACGTCGGCGAATACTTGCTACAAACTGCTGAGGAGAATTGGCGGAGCGGAGACGATTGGGCCGATTCTGATGGGCATGTCGAAGCCGGTGCACGTGCTGCACCGCGGAGCGGAAGTCGAGGAGATCGTAAACATCGCGGCAATTGCGGTGGTAGACGCGCAGGAGACGGAAGCGAGGTTGGAGCCCAAGACGAGTTCGTCAGTGGAAGTGTTTTCCAAGGAAGAACAGACCCCACCTCTCGAGACCCTACGGCGGTAGGCAATCAACTTCGCTGGACACGCTCTGCCGCGCGATCGTTGGCCCGGAACGCAGGAAGATGGAAGGGTGCGTGCTCGTGAAATTATTGCACTTGATTCAGCGCGGAAGGGGTGTTGAAATCGCGGGAAGTCCATCGGACCAAATGCAATCCTACTGATTGTGAAGACGCTTGAGCGAAGCTGTCTCCGAATGTACGTGGCCTTTCCCCTTTGAGAGAGGACCTTCTGCGCAATGAGCGAAGTGAATGCGAAGTCCCTGCCCGAGAATGCCTACAAACCACTAAAACGCGGAGAAACGTACCAGCCCATTGTTCGTTCGGAAGAAGCGCTGCCGGAGTTAACCGGGCGGTCCATCGGCTGGGGCCTATTTTTCTGCGTGATCTTCACGGTTGCCGCAGCGTACTCGGGTTTGAAGGTCGGGCAGGTGATGGAATCGGCGATCCCGATTTCGATTCTGGCGATTGGATTGGCGCGCCTATACAAGCGGCGGTCCAGTTTGCTGGAAAACGTGATTATCACAGGGATTGGCGGAGTAGCCGGTGCCGTCGTGGCGGGAGCGGTATTTACGGTACCGGCCCTGTATATCCTGAAGCTATCGCCGCACCCGGTGCAGACGATTTTCATCTGTCTGGCGGGCGGATGCCTCGGCGTTCTCTTCCTGATTCCGTTGCGGCGATACTTCGTGCGCGAGAGGCATGGGCAGCTACCCTTTCCCGAAGCAACGGCGATCACCGAAGTATTGGTAACGGGAGAAAAGGGCGGGTCGCAGGCAAAACTGCTGCTGCAGGCGACGGCAGTGGCAGGAGCGTACGATTTTCTGGTGACAACGTTTCAGGTCTGGAAGGAGTACATCGATTTCAAATTCGTACCCGTGATGCGAATGCTCTCCGAGCGCGCGCGAATGGTGTTCAGCTTCGACGCCATCGGATTCATTCTCGGACTCGGTTATGTCATTGGATTGCGCAGCTCCCTGATTCTGTGCGCGGGCGGGGTGCTATCGAATTTTGTGCTCGTGCCGTTGATCTGGTTCGTGGGGAGCCACCTGGACACAGCCGTCTATCCGGCTGCCATCCCGATCGCAAAAATGACGGCAGTACAAATTTACCGGAACTATGTGCGGTTCATCGGCGTGGGTGCAATCGCCACGGCAGGGATCTTTGGGATCGTGAAATCACTGCGGATTGTGGCGGGCTCCTTCGGGATTGCCTTGCGTGTGTTTCACAAAGGCAAAGCGCCGACGACGGAGCGGACAGATCGCGATATGTCCATGGTGTCGATCCTGCTGGGAATCGTGGTGGGAGCGATGGGCGTGGCGGTGCTGCTTGGGCATCTGGAGGCGTCGTGGCTGGTAGTCGGCACGGGCCTTGCGCTAACGCTGGTTTTTTCGTTTTTTTTCACCTCGGTGGCGGCAAACGCCATCGCGACGACAGCGCGCAATCCGGTCTCTGGAATGACGATGCTGACGATCATCCTGTCATCGGCGGTGCTGCTGCGATTTGGAGTTTCGGGCACGACGGGGATGTTCTTTGTGATGGCGATAGCGGGGATGGTCTGCACGGCGCTATCGGTTTCCGGGCAGGCGATTACGGATCTCAAGACAGGTTACTGGCTTGGCTCCACGCCATCGGCGCAGGAAAAGGTTAAGTTCCTGGGAGTGATCGCGGCTGCTGTGGCGGTGGGATTAACGATTGTGATGCTGGCGCGGACATTTCAGTTTGGAGAAGTTGCCGCGGGGGATCTGAGGCCAGTTTTGCCGTCGCCGCAGGCATCCATCATGAAGGCGTTGGTGGAAGGGTTTATGAGCCACCAGCCAATCGCGTATCTGCTGTTTGGCACAGGGGCGATGATCGCATTGATAATGGAGATGCTGGGGCAGCCGTCCCTAATTTTTGCGCTGGGCATGTATCTGCCGCTGGAATTGAATACGCCGGCGTTGGTGGGCGGGTTTTTGTCGTACTGGATCAATGGCCGAGCGGAAAAACTGGACGGAGAGCGAGGAGAACGGGTGCGCGGGCGCGGTGTGATTATCGCTTCGGGCTTGATGGCGGGGGGTGCGCTTGGAGGCGTTTTTGGAGCAGCGCTGCGACTTTACCCCCGGTTTAGTGAAGACTGGATCCGGGCACCCTTCTATGGAAATGACGCGATCTCGCAGACGGTGTCCGGGATCTTTTTCCTGGGACTTTGCGCCTATGTGTGGTTTGGTTCATTAAGGGGAGGAAAGGAGAGCCCATGGACCGGCTAGGGAAACTTGTAGCCGACGCGGTGATAGGGATCGATACATTGTGGGGCGGCGACGTGCTCTGCGCTTCGGGAACCGGACGGTTCATTGCGGATTCGTGGTTTTCGGATGAGGAATTGCCGGCAGCCTACACGATTCCCGCGGCAGCGCGAATCCGCCAAGCAGGCGGTGTCACGGCAAAGGACCTGGACCGGAAAATTGTTGAGGAGTACGTGGGAGAGGTCGATATACCCGGGGCGGCCAAGAATATCCGGCTGGAAGGAGAAAAGATTCGCGGGATACGGGGCTCCTACCTGGCAGGATTGGCTACGTGCGTGGAGGTCATGTGGGACCTCGCGATGGAGGTTCTTGGGAAAGGGGAACCGGTCAGCTACAAGCGCTGCGTGGCAGCCTCGACGGGACGTGAGCCGGAGAAGTCAAAGCCGGAGGGAAAGCGAGAAAGAGTTGCAGAGCTGTTGAGACGCGCGGGCTACTCCACGCAGGGAGAAGCGGGGATTCAGAAGGCTGTGGACGCATGGAGAGGAGACCGGCTGGTTCCGATGGCGTCGGTGCGGGCGCTGGGGAACGCGATCATCGCTGAATACGATAGGCTGTGCGAAACGAATCTGGCGCCGCATTTGCCCAAGGAATTCGTGGGCGTGCCAAGGGCCAACATCGATTTTCTTCCAATCAAGGATGCCTGGTTCTCGGGATCGATGAATTACATCGGGCGCGCGAGGAATAATGATGGAAGCCCGAAATATGAGGCGACTTACGAGATCAATGCGTCGCTCAAGATGTCGGTACCGGAATTCGAGCAACTGGTGAGCCATGAAGTCGTGCCGGGGCATGTGACGACGTTTGCGTACCTACAGAATTTGTACGTGCGGGGGCTGGCGGGGTTCGAAGCGACGATACTGACCATGAACACCCGCGCGGCGACTCTTTTCGAGGGAATCGCCAACAATGCCATCCTCATCGCCCACGGCGTGACGGAAGTGGACCAATTGCCCGATGAAGATCTCCAGATCGGAGTGACCCTGGCGTTGCTGCAGGACGACGCCAAGAATCAGTCTTCGTATTTGACCTGGGGTGAGAACGCGCCACGGGAGGAAGTTGCCAGTATCTTGAGACGGGATTTTCTCGTTACCGAGGAACGAGCGGACAAGTTATCCGGGGCTTGGGGGAGACATCCCCTGCTCGGGCGGATGTACCTCCCTGCCTACCGATCGGGCACGGAGCGAGTGACGGAATTGCGAAGGAGCTTCCCCGCGGCAAAAGTGTTGTCGGCGCTTTATGGATGCCGGGGACTGGTGGACATCGAGACTGTGCAGGAAGCGATCACGGGGAGCACTGCCTTCTGACATCGTGGACATTAAGTAGCAAGGGGATTCAAGAAATTCCCGCGCAATAGAGATGGATGCAGCATGAAGGGAAGCATCCGTTGCCGGGCGGACGCAGTTTCCAGTGTTGGAAATTGGGCCGCAAAGTTGTGATCCATTGCCGTGTGTTGTGGCTTCGTTTCCCCTGGCGCGAGGAAACGAAGTCGAGACACCGCTCACGCTTTGCAGCTCGCGGGCTTTCAAACTGAGGTAAAATAGCGGCGTGTAAACCGGTGAGCACGACACCTACAAGCATTACGGCCGAGGAGGAAAGGCTGCTGCAACGCGTGAAGAACGCCTTCGGAGCGGCTTTTTTCCTGTTGGTTCAGTATTCGCCGAGGCTCCTTCAGCTTCATCGCAATGAGAAATCGTGGACGCTCTTCCGTATCGCGCTGGGCTGTTTTGGCGCCGCGCTGGTGATTCTGCCGTTGAGCCTGTGGCACGGCTATTTTACCGCGCTCCTGGGCCTCTTCCTTTTCGTGGTTTCCATTCTGCTTCCCTCCGCGGAACTGGAATCCGCCACCGACCGCAAGGCGCGCGAGCTGGGCGCGCAAACCGTGGTGAGCGGCGGCGAGTATCAGCCGGGGAATACCAAGGCGAGGCAGGCGCAGCTCTTTGTTTCGCCTTCGCACACGTGGGCTCTGGACAAGAATTTCGATCCTTTGGTGGTCATTAACACCGCGGAAATATCCGGCCTGGACGTGGAGCCCTGCGCGGATCGCTGGCTGCTGCGAGTGAAGTGGGGCGACCGCAAAGCGGAGTTCACCTATAAAGGGATATTCGCCGAGCGCTTTGCGCGGCTGGCCGAAGAGTCGCTGCGCCAGGCCAACTTTGCTACCTTGCCCAAAGCGGACAAGCGCCGCGCCGCCCGCGCTTCGTAAGCGCCGCGCGCATGCACACGTGCCTCATCTGAAACAGAAAACTGTTTCTGAACCCTTCGCAGGCGCCAGGTGTGTCAAAATATCTATATGGCACGCGGTTGGGAGAGCAAAGACGTCGAGTCTCAGGTGCAAGATAGGAAAATCGTGGCAAATAACTCAGGCACAGGACATAAGGGAGCGGAAGAAATGCGCCGGGAACAGGAGCGGCGCGGGCTGGCCCTCTCGCGGACCCGTATCCTGAACGATCTGGGCGTGGCGAAGAATCCGAATCACCGCAAGTCGCTCGAAGCCGCGCTTGCGCACCTCGATCAGAAGATTGCCGAACTGAGCTAAGTTTTCCGGGAATTGGGAGGGATGGAGAACGCGCCCTCCGCGCAATTCGCCTAATCCGTAAAGACGACACCCACCGCAGTCGTTCCTTTTTCCATACCGGCTTCAATTCTCACCACGTAACCCCGCAGGCGCATTTCCTGTGTGCCGTTCGCACCGGGCGTTTCAATCACGACTTCGAGCTCCGACTGAAGGCGCGGGCTATGCTTGAGAGAGATAAGCGCGCCCTGAAGGGCGAGGTCACGCACGGTGGTTTCTTCGATGAATCGCCGGCCGTCGGCGGTGAGTCCGCTTACGGAAGCATGGAACTGCGCTTCCCGGCGCAGTGAGTTGCGCGACCCCGGCATGTGCGCCTGAACAGGCTGACCCGCGGCGCCCTGAGTAATCACCATTCCTTCGCTGGCGGCAAAGACGGAATGGAATTCTTCGCGCGCTTCCCGCAAAATGCCGTCAACAATGCGGTCGGTGGAATCCGGGTCGTGGTGGAAAAGAACCAGCGTCTTGGCGTTCACTTCGCGGGCGATCTTCACACCTTCTTTCCAGGAAGAGTGACCCCAGCCCTTGCGGGTAGTGGCAAGTTGCGCGGGAGTGAATTGCGCATCATTGACAAAAATGTCGGCGCCAGCGGCCAGCTCGCGCAAACTTTTGTCCAGCGCGGGATCGCCGGGCTCGTTGTCGGTGGCGTACACCAGAATGCCCGCGGAGGTCTCGATGCGGAAGCCCAGGCAGCCTTGCGGGTGGTTGAGCCAGCGCGCGGTTACTCTGTTCTCGCCAATCTGGAAACTCTCTCCGCCGTCCAGTTCGCGGAATTTTCTGCGCGCGCTCATGGCGGAAAAATCCACGGGGAAGTAGGGCAACGCCATTTGTGTCTCGAAGACCTGGCGCAAGGAATCGCGACCGAGGAATTTCGAGCAGAAGCTGTAGAACTGGAATTCGTTTTTCTCGACGTAGAGGGGAGCGAAAAAGGGCAAACCCTGGATGTGGTCCCAATGGTAGTGGGTCACGAAGATATGGGTTACGGAGGGCCGCAGAGAGTCTTCCGCGCCCCAGCGGTTGCCCAACATCCGCAAGCCTGTGCCGCAGTCGAGAATGAATTGCGTGCCATCCGGGGCAAGCAAGTCCAGGCACGGCGTGTTTCCGCCAAAGCGCCAAGTGGCCGGGTCCACCGTAGGCGTGGAGCCGCGAACGCCCCAGAAACTCAATTTGGCAATGGGAGTGCTCATTTGCGTCGGTGATGCGGCCAATAGCCCCTGTGAAACTGTGCGTCCAACAGGCCGTGAACTAGCTTTTCTGATAGTGGCAGCGGCTACCAAAAGCGTCAATGAGTTCACGGGGGAGTGTTGTCAACCATCCAACAACGGGCGATTGGGCGGAAGCTGCGCCCTGCGAGGTATCGAAGTAGAATACAAGTGGATGCACGAGAATTCCCACGCTCATGGAAATGCCCAAGGCCACAGGCAGGAACACGGCCCCGGGCACAATCACGCACATCCCGCGATGAAGGCTTCCGTGCTGGCGTGGGCCATGGCCGCGACACTGGGCCTCGTGGCTGCCGAGGTCCTCGGCGGCTTTCTGGGCCGCTCGGTCGCACTGCTGAATGACGCGGTGCATAACCTTTCAGACGTGCCGGCGCTTGGCATTTCCTGGCTGGCGATGAACTGGGCGCAGCGGCCCGCGGACTCTGAAAAGACCTACGGTTATCATCGCGCAGGCACGCTGGCCGCATTCACGAACGCCATCCTCCTGATCGTTCTGGCACTTTGGCTGGGTTACGAAGCCATCGAACGGCTGCGCGTTCCCGTGCCGGTGGCGGAAAGCTGGATGATCTGGACGTCGCTGGCGGCGCTGGTAGTAAACGGCGGAATCACGCTCGCCTTGGTGCGGGGCCATACGGACCTGAATCTTCGCAGTATCGTGGTGCACAATTTTGGTGATGCGCTGTCGAATATCGCGATCATCCTCGGCGCGCTCGTGATGCGCTACACACACCTGCAATGGATTGACCCGCTCCTGGGCCTGGCCATTGGACTACTGGTGCTGTATTCCTCGATCAACATCTTGCGCGAATCCGCGCACATTTTGCTGGAAGGCCGGCCTCGCGGGACGCGCGTGGAGGAAGTGGCGCGAGCCATCCTCACGGTCGAGCATGTTCAGGAAGTCCACGACATACACATTTGGTCGCTCGGGGGCGAACACAACGCGTTGAGCTGTCACGCGCGCATTCCCGACATGCACATGGATCAGTGTGAGAAGGTGGTCGCGGCCATCCAGGAAAAAGTGAAGGAATTCGGCATTGAACACAGCACCGTACAACTGGAGCGCGCCGGACTCCCTGCAACGTCCGGCTACGTGATGCCGGAGCCGATGCGTAAAGCCTAAAATCAATTCCTCAGTACCCAGGGCTTACGCCCTGGGCTAACTTGTGGCGCGCCTCCGGCGCTGCAAAGGAACCGACCTGAAGGTCGGCCCCTACAAGGGAAAGAAGGAAGACGAAATTCGAAAATAGAATTTCGAAAATAGAAAATCGGGAAACCCAAGAGCCCACCCTCAAAAACCGAGAGTGGGGCACCCGCAGAAGCAAGAGGCGGCGCAAAACCGCCGCTACACAGAGCTAGATAGTAGGATTGTGCGGACATGGGGCGCAGCCCTTCGCAGTTCAGGGTAAACAATACTGCGCCCCTACACGGAAAAGCCCCGAATACCACGGGAGGCCGCCGCGCAAACGGCTTGAAATCGAAAAGAGAATCTACATTGGGAAAGGGCGGGCTGCCGCAGGGGTTAAAACCCCCGAATTTCCGGAACCCTTCGGCACGGCCGAAGAGGCTGCAGAAAAGCAGCGAAAAACCTTCCTTCAGGGGCTAAAGCCCTTTGGCTTTACATCCTTTACCCGGGGCCCTTCGAAGCTCAGGGTGAACTGAGGCCCCGGCCTCCTAAAGAAAAGGACTTTTCCCGCAGCCTTTCAAGCGATGCCGGACGCGAGGGGGGATGGAAGATTGATGGTATTGCCGCGCTCTTCGTTAAATTTCAGCGTGGCTTCAAAATCGAGAGAATCGAGCGCTACGCTGCGGCGAAGACCTTCCTTCGTAACGTACTGGATTTTGTCCTTTAGCAAGGTGTAAGCGACCGCGAACAACGTGCTCCCATCGCGCTTTACAAAAACGAATTCGGCAACCGGTTCGGAGGGGCTAGTGGAATCGAAGTTCGAGCGGGAAGATGCCGAAGCCGATTGTTCTTCGGCAGAGGCCTGACGGTCGGATCCTGATTGTTCATTCGGAGTGTTATCCTGCGCCTCCTCCTGTTGCGCGGAATTCGTGTAGTAAGGCACGGGGAGGTAGAAGCCTCCGCCAAAGAAAGGAAGCACTACGCCAGTGACAGCAGAACAGGCGCCCCAATTGGGATGGACGGCAAAGAAGTGGGGGTAGTCGAAACCCAGCCCCGGCACAGGGTAGCTGTTGTTAAGAAAGGGCCCGCCAGGGCAGAAAGAATTCCCAATGAACGGGCTTCCCGTGAGGGAAGGCGGTTGAGGAAGCACGGGGCTGCCCACCGGCCGGCGCGGAACGACCGGCTTTATTCCCGTTGTCGCTACGTGGCCTCCAGAACGAACTTGAGAAGGCGCATGTAGAGGGGCGGCATGACTTCCCGTCATTGGTGCAACAAACGCCGAATGCATGGCAGGAGGTGGACCAGCGGGGCCCACGGTACCGCGTTGCCTGGCAGGAGCCAAGGCCGCCAAGCCAAGAGAAAGCAATCCGAGAAGTAGCACTTTGCGCATAGAGCGCTCCCGGGAGGCCGCTGCCTGCCTCCTCAGAACTTTAGACGTTCAAAAGAACCGTGCGGGGTACACAGGCGAGGCTCCCAGGGAGGATTCTGGGCCATAACCCGGGGGAAGAAAAGCGCTTTGGGAGGGCGACAAAGGTTTCAGTACTTCCAGCTCATGTCCGCGCCTGCCGGGGCAGTGTCGGTCATGTGGCGGGCGAGCTGGGGCATGATCCGCTGGTAGACCGTACCGAAGCTTTCCGTCGTGGAAATGTCTCCGCCACCCATGTAGCAATGCGGCTTGCCGGGGCTATACTCGAAATCGGCGATGCGAAAGGGGTTTTTCGGCGAGTCGAGAAAGCTCTGCATCAGGTGGACGGCGTTGTTCAGATACCAGGTATCCATGTCTCCGACAGCAAGGTGGATCTTCCCGGCCAGCTTGGGCCCAAGTCTGGCGATATCCCGTTCGAGGATGTAGCGAAGGTCGTAGTGTTCCCTCCAGTATTTGGCGACTTCGGGGTCAATCTCACCCGTGGAGGGATTCCAAATGGGTTTGGGGTAACCGTCGTCGCCCACAGGACTGAAGACGGCTTGCCAGATGCCGAATTGCTCCGTCGAACGGCCGTGCGTGCCCATGACCTCCTCATGGCGCACCGTCGGCTCCATGGTGGCAACGATTTGGCCGGTCGGAGTCCGCATTTCGCCGCGCGGCACTTTGCCGAAAGGACCCTGCTCCCAAAAGGCATTTTTGTCTGAGTAGATGTTGACGAGCTGATAGGCACGAAAGTCGATGGGATCGGGGCAGAAGCTGTAGGCGCCGTTGAAAAAATCAGGATAGAAAATCTGCTCGGCCAACGCTTCCCAACCGCCGGTGGAACCGCCTTCCAGAGCGCGCGCCCAAGGCTGGCCTATGCCGCGGAATCGCCTCTCAACTTCCGGGATGAGTTCCTGCGTGATGGCGTCGCCATAGGGGCCCAGATTGGCGGAGTTCACGGCGTAGGAATCATCGTAATAAGGATTGGCGTGCTGGATGCTGAGAAGAAGCATGCGGGGAAGCCGGCCGGAGGTCCAGTCCAGATAGAAACGATGGGCGTATTGCCAGAAGTCCATCTCGCCCGGTTTTGCTCCTTGCGGCGGTTGCTCCCTGAAGAATTCCCAGTCGGGTTCGAAGTGTCCCTGGTGAACAAGCAGAGGGTAGTGCGCAGCGGGGTGTTCGTCGAAGCCGTCCGGAAGCAGCACGGTGGCGCCGAGATAGATTGGTCGGCCCCAGAAGGCAGTGAGGAGTTTGCTCTGGATGCGAATGTGTTTGAGGTACTTCGTGTCCCTCGGAGGTTCGATGGGCGGAATTTTTTCGGTGAGGGAGATGCGGACGACGTTGTTGACTTGGGGATCGAGGTGAACGAGCTGCGGCGGATTGAACAAGTTGCCGGGCTTGCTGTGCCACTGCTGGCCTTCCCCTATGTCGGGGGGCAGCTTGATCACGTGGCCATCCGAGCGATGAAACGTTTCGTAGATGTTGAGGACGGCCTGGACGTAGTAATCGCCCGCGGGGAGCTGGTCAAGACTGACGAGTGGATAACCCAGAGTGGTGGAATCGATCACGGCGGGAGTGCCGGGTTTCCATGCGTCAACGTCGAGGCCAAAAAATTGGGCGCTCAGGGCTTCTTCCTCGCGAAGCTGGAAACGAGGCTCGCTGGACTTATCGGTGGAGATGCCAAGAAGAATGTGGCCGTCGAGGGGTTTGGTGCTTTGCGAGTCAGGAAAGGAAATTTCGAAGCGCAATTTACCAAGGGATTTGGCTGGCGCCGTTTGCGCGGCGGACAGAAAGGCCGAGATGAACGAAACGGCGAAAAGAATCACAATGGGTGTCCAAAAGCCGCGCTTGCGGATAAGGTTGCAGGGGACTAGGCGAAACAAAACGATCCTCCTTGGAAGACGAAACAGGATACAACAGGAACTGCGTGCGTGCTGGGTAGTGAGTCTCCGGTGAAAAGTAACCACAGGGCGCTGGCCTAGTTTCCAAGTCGCCGACAATCCTGGAGTCGGCCCGTCGATGACCACAAGCGCGTTTCACAGGACTAATGTTGAGTTCGGTAAACATTGGTCGCTGAGCGCATTGGCCTGGAGGCAACAGTTGAGCCAAGGGTCACTTAGCCGGAAATGCGACTGTTCGGCCAAGCGACGAGAAGCCCATCCTAACTAAGCCTCCGCCGCCAGCCTTAGCTGTATCTCGCGCATGACGATCATCAAAACTTCAACTTCTTATTTCGCCTGCGCTAGCCCCGCAACAACTGCGGCAACTTTATCGAGTATCTGATTCCAGCCCTCTACTTGCCCGCTCTTTTTTGCGTTCTCCATGGTTTCATTTCCAATGAAGGTGAGTTTCGTCTGGCCATTTCCAAAATCCTCAAAAATGACCACGTCGTGCGCATCGTCTATGGCCTCATGTTCTATCCCATAGTGCGCAGGCTCAACCTTGTTTCCCTTCGAGTCGGAAAAGTACATGGAGGAAACGATCTTCTCGTGCAGAACAATCTCGTGGTATTCCCCAGCATTCCAGAACTCCTGCCCATCCGGCGCTCTCATGCAGCAGAGAAATTTTCCTCCTACGCGAAAATCCATCTCGCAAAAAGGCGCAGTAAAACCCTTCGGCCCCCACCACTGCATCACATATTTCGGGTTTGTCCACGCCTCCCAAACCAATGCGCGTGGGGCATCAAAAACTCTGGTGACAACCATCCGCTCTTTCTCGTTAACCGTGTTTTTTGTCATCTCTGACCTCCGCTTTTTTCATTTGATTCACAACCACATTCAACTTGTCGAAACTCTCTTCCCAGAATCGGCGATAGCTAATCGCCCAGTCGCTGACTGTCTTTATCGCCTCTGGCCTAAGCGTGCACACGCTCTCTCTTCCACGCTTGGTCTTGATCACAATCCGAGCCCGCACCAGGTAGGCAATATGTTTTGAAATCATCTGCTGCGAGAGTGCAAACGGTTCCGTCAATCCATGCACAGAGGCAGGCCCATGGGAGAGTCGTTCGATCATCGCCCGGCGGGTTGGATCAGACAGAGCCGCAAATGTTGTATCTAACTTATCCACAACCATATGGTAGTGAATTATCCGTCGATGTCAAGTGTGGATTTTGGAGTTCCCGATTTCTGTTTCCTGATCTCTGAACCCTGACACCTGCGCTAATTTATGCTTCCCCATGCGCCGCGTATCGCAGCTAGGTGCATGGTTTAACAAATAGGCTTCCTTGAGCAATTACTCATTAACCTGACGATTAGAATGCCACCGCAACCTGCGCAGGAGCGCGAGCCGTAACGGCGGAGGCCCTGGCATCAGGGGCCGGGGGATGCGGATTGCCGTTGGAACCTGTTCTCGATGTATTGCCGGCCCGTTGGGCAAGTGATCTTTGCCAATTAGCTTGCTACGACCTCCGCGATGAGTGGTAAATCGCCAATCCACTCATCGAGGAGATTAGTACCGGGAAGTCCGCTTGTAGGAAGTGATTTCCGCGCTTGGCATCGATTCTGGACGGATCACGGGCCACTCGGAAATAATCCACAGGCGTAGTTAGCGGCGTAACTGGATAGCGGGCGGGTGCGCATGGGCTTGCGCTTTCCCGTACCGGGGAGGATGTGTTATAAACCGGAAAGCCGTGAAACATAACGGAAAGCAGGAGATGGGGCCGGCGGAATTGCGGGGCGCGGCTGGTGTTGAGTCCCCGGTGGGTAGCAGGGCGGCGGACAAGGCAACGGCCGGAGGACAGGAGCATGCCTCCCAGTATTGCCCGATTTGTTCGCAGCGGCTGGAGCCGAGAAAATGCAAGCTGGTCTGCGCATGCGGGTACTACATGTCCTGCGCGGATTATTATTGACGAGTCTCGTTGTCTCATGAAAACGGTGGGGAGAGGAACCAATTCCTCAGGGGTTAAGGCCCGCGCTTTTGCGGGTGGTTGAAGTCGGAGCTAAAGCTCCGACCCGCAACACCGCAGTTACGAGATGACTTGAAGTGGCAACGCGGTTCGCTTGCAGGAAGGACCGCTTTGCGAAAAGCACAAAAAACAGATATGCTTTGCGGTTCCGGCCCGGGTTGCCGCCGGATCCGTGTACGGATGAGGAGGAGACCAACGTGGCATTAAGGATCACAACTCGCGAAGTGGACGGCGTGACAGTGGCAGTGCTGGACGGCCGGATCGTGCTGGGCGAAGAGAGCAACGCGCTCCGCGAAAAGGTTAAGTCGCTGGTCGCCGCGGGAAAGAAGAAGATCGTGCTGAACATGGACAACATTACGTTCATCGACAGCGCGGGCCTGGGCACGCTGGTGGCGTCGCATCACAGCGCCAAGGGACAGGGAGCGGCGCTGAAGCTGTGCCACCTGGGCACGAAGTTTCAGGAAGTGCTGCAGATCACGAAGCTGCTAACTATCTTCGACGTGTACAACACCGAAGCCGAAGCGGTGGCCAGCTTTTCGACGTAAGCAGGCAGACGTTTCTTCAAAGGCATTTTCAAGGAAAGGGCGGGATTGTCCCCGCCCTTTTTCGTTTATTCCTCGATGCGGTACATGGTGATTCCACTAAGGAGCTTTGGGTAGAAGTCCGTGGACTTTTGCGGCATGACTTCGCCGGCAGTGGCGACCCGCACGACCAAGTCCACTTCCACGGGATTGAGAAGGAACGCAATCTGAGCGGCGCCGCGGTCGACGGCATCCAGCGCCGCGGAGGCTTCGCGCTCGTAACTCAAGTTTGCCTCCGAAGCCACGGCGTGAGGAGTGATGCCAAGCACCGGCTCCAGAATGCCCTGGTGCAGGAGAACCACGTCCAGTTCGCGCTGAAGGGCCGAGAGGCCTGGAAGGATCTGTGCGATGTCCGCTTCCGGCCGCAGCGTGAGGACGTAAAACGCGTGGCCACCGGTCTGCGGCGCCGGATAAGCGCCGATGGCGCGCTGAGGCTTCGCCGCCGCGAGCCGCTCCAGAAACTTCTCCACTGCTTCCTGCCGTTGGGCTTCTCCGCTGAAGGGAAAGACTTCCGTGGCGAACCAGGGTTCGAGGTAGCGGCGGACGGCACTCCAGGAAAAATCGCGCAAGTGCGCCACGACGCGGTGGGTGGGAAGAATGGTGAGGCCTTCGCTGCGTGTGTTGATGAAGGTCATCATCGAGAATTCGTAGGGAGCCTCGGGAATGAGCTTGCCGGCGCGCGTGCGGCATTCATTGCGAAAATTGATAGAAGTCTCGTAGCGATGGTGGCCGTCGGCAATCACCAGCTTCTGGCCGGCCATAGCTTTTTCGATGGAGGCGACGCGGTGTGGCTCGGTGATCAGCCACAGCCGGTGAATGACGCCGTACTCATCGGGCATTTGCGTGACGGGAGGCTGCGAGGATTCGGCTTCATCGAGAACCGCGTCCACTAGCAAGTGCGGATCCGAGTAGAGCATGAATAACTGGCCGGTATGCATCCGTGTGTAGCGCAAAAGCTCCAGGCGGTCCGCCTTCGGGCCCGATAAGGTGTGCTCGTGGCGAAAAATCACCCCCGCCGAGTAGTCTTCCAGCTTCCCGATTCCGATGAATCCCCGCCGGGTGCGGCGCAGCGTGGCGCCAGGGAGGGTGTATTCCTGGGAGTAGGCGTAGAACGCAGGCGCGGGATCCTGCTGTACCACTTTCTGCGCAATCCAATTGTTGAGGCTGGCGGCCGCGCGGGTGTAAACGTTGTTCTGCCGGGTGTCGTCCTTCTGTGTGCGTCCTTTTTCGATGGCGATCAGGTTGTGCGGATCGGCGGCGTAGTAATTTTCCTGCATGGCAGGAGTGATTTTGTCGTAAGGCTGCGTGAGGACCCGGTCAAATGGAGCGACACCAGGATTGTAGCGATAGGCGCGGAAGGGATGAACCAGGGCCATGAGATCTCCCAAGAGGATTTAGCTGAGCGGGCAGCCTTCTAGTACCGTTGCAACCAATTGGACCAAATACGCGAACAGGGCTTCCCGGGAGGTTGCCGCGACCCGGCCCAATGGCGGTTCGCCCGAACAAGTTGCAACGGTACTAGTGTACGCGATGTGGGCTTGACCTGAGAAAAGCAAATGCGCAAGCCGAGGCAGCAGGAGCGGGTTTGTGGGGCGCGTATTACAATGGAAAGCCTATGACTAAGGAAAGAATTGCGCGTGTGCGGGCGTTTGTGTTCGATCTGGATGGAACGCTGATTAATTCGAAGATGGACCTGGTGCACTCGGTGAACGCCATGCTGCGCAAAACAGGCCGCGCGGAACTGCCCACCGAACTGGTCGCGAGTTACATCGGTTATGGCGTACCGCAATTAATTTCCAGCGCGCTGGGGCCGGGCGCCAACGAAGAGCAGCTCCGCGAAGCGATCGCGGTTTTCTTGGCTCATTACGACAAACACAAACTGGACCAGACGCAGGCGTATCCGGGCGTTGCGGACGGGCTCCACGCATTGGCCGGTTATCCCATGGCCGTGTTAAGCAACAAACCGGCGAAAATGAGCTTGGAAATCCTCGAGGGGCTAAAGCTGGCGAAATTTTTCCGCTTCGCGTATGGCGGAGACAGCTTTGACACGAAGAAGCCCGATCCGGCCGGAGCGCTGGCCATTTTGAAGGAACTCCGCGTCTCGCCGGGGGAATCGGCGATGGTGGGCGATTCCGACGTGGACGTGCAAACCGCCCGGAATGCCGGAATGCTGGCCGTGCACGTCCGCTACGGTTTCGGGCAACACGACCGGGAGAAACAACCCGCCGATGTTTACGTGGACAATCTCACGGAGCTTCTGGCGCTAACGCCCAACCATCAGTAAATGAGAAAGAAAAGAGCAGATCTCGAGAAAAAAAGAACGCAGTCCTTGCGTTCGAACACCCGGATTTGTCAGACTCACCGCGTGCTGATTGGACTGTTTCCTGAACTCGATGCGCCCGGCGGAATCCAGCGAGCCGGCCGCCATCTGGCGTCGGTTCTGAGCGAGTTTGCGTCTTCAAAGATGATGGAGTACCGCCTGCTCAGCTTAAATGACACGCAGGAACTTCATCGGATGCGGGTTGGTGGTCGCGAATATGTTTTCACCGGTGCGGCGCGCGGCAAGGCGAGTTTTGCCGTGTCGGCCCTAAAAGTGGCGCGGCGGGGCGCGAAAGTTGTGTTGGCCGCGCATCCCCACCTTGCGCCCATTCTCCAGGCGATGAACGTAGTGGCGCCGAGGATGAAGAGCATCGTCTGTACGCATGGGATTGAGGTGTGGGAACCACTGCCCAGGTTGAGGCGGAGGTCTTTGCAGCATGCCACGCTGGTGTTGGCGCCCAGCCGCGATACCGCGGACTCCGTAGTTTGCGTGCAGGGTGTTGCCCCCGAGCGTGTCCGCGTAGTTCCCTGGGGGCTCGATCCGGATTTCGAGACCAAGGATTCCGGGGAATCTCCGGCGCGATTGCCCGCGGAGTTTCCCCGTGGGCGCGTGATTCTCACGGCCGGCCGCTGGCTGGCTGACGAGCGATATAAAGGGATGGACACGCTGATCAAGGCGCTGCCGCACGTGCTACTCCGGTGGCCGGACATTCAACTGGTGTTGGTGGGCTCCGGCGAAGACCGCGACTGGCTGGTGGACGTCGCCCGGAACAGTGGCGTGCAACGTCACGTCCGTTTTCTCAGCGGGATCAGCTATGGCGAACTTTCCGCGTGTTATGAGGCTTGCGAACTTTTTGCCCTGCCGAGCCGCGGGGAAGGATTTGGATTCGTCTATCTGGAGGCCATGGCGCGCGGCAAGCCGGTGATCGGAGGCGGGCACGGCGGGGCACCGGAAGTGATCGAGGATGGGGTCACGGGCTACCTGGTGCAGCATGGAGACACGGAGCAACTGGCGACGTCGATTGACGCGCTGCTGTCTAATCCTGAACTAGCCCGGGAGATGGGGGCGCGCGGGCGCGAGCGCGTCGAGCGGGAATTCCGCTTTCCGGTGTTCGTCAAGGCATTCGAGAAAATTCTGCAGGAATTATGCGAATCCTGAACGTCACGCAAAGCTATGCGCCCTTTTTCGAATTTGGAGGGCCACCCGTGAAAGTGCGAGCTCTCGCGGAAGGACTTGCGCGCAAGGGCCACGAGGTCACGGTGCTGACCGCGGACTGGGGACTGGATCGCCGACTGCGTTCTTCGCCGGACGAACCTCCAGCGGGACACAGTCCTTTTGGCCGCAGCCGCGAAGTGAATGGAGTGTCTGCCATATACCTGGCGAACTGGTTCCACTACCGCGCGGCGAGCTGGAATCCGACGCTGGGCCGCTACCTGCGCTCCCGCTTGCAAGCGTTTGATGTCGTACACATTTTCGGCCTTTACGATCTGCTTGGCCCTCGCGTGGCAGCAGAGTGCCGGAAGCGAAAAATTCCGTACGTGGCCGAGCCTATCGGGATGTTTGTGCCCATTGTGAGTAATGTATGGCTGAAGAACATGTACCACCGGTATTGGGGGCGCGAAATGCTCGCCGGGGCGGATGCCATCATCGCCACAGCGGAACAGGAACGCGACGAACTTATTGCCGGAGGTCTCCCTGGAGAACAGATCCTTCTACGGCGGAACGGCGTGGAAGCACCGGCGACGTTACCCGAGCTTGGACATTTCCGGCGTAAGCTAAAGATCCCGCAAGATGCCCGGCTGATTCTGTTCTTGGGCCGCGTGTCGCAAAAGAAGAGCCCGGACCTGCTGCTGAAAGCCTTCGCGGGACTGGGCAGTCCGGCCGCAACCGGGCGCTCTGCGCCGCATCTTGTTTTTGTCGGCCCGGATGAGTCCGGCATGAAAGCCAGGCTCCAACAGATTGCAAATCAGCTTGCCGTGTTCGATTGCGTGCATTTTTTTCCGCCTCTCGAGGGCGAGGCCAAGTGGGCCGCCTATCGGGATGCGGATATTTTTGTGCTCCCGTCGCAAAACGAAAATTTTGGGAATACCGCAGCGGAGGCGGTCGCGGCGGGCACTCCAGTAATCGTCACCGAACAGTGCGGCATTGCGCCGTTGCTGAAAGATGTCGCGGGGCTGGCGGTGAGGCACGAAGAAGACGAATTGAGGCAAGCCCTTTCCCGGCTGCTGGAAGATGAGCAACTCCGCAAGAAGCTCCAGAATGGTTGCGCCGTCGCGGCAGCAAACCTCGGGTGGGAACAGCCGCTCCAGCAGATGGAGGCAATTTATTATAGACTTGTGGGGCACGCCGTCTCATAGGACAATTCATCAAGTCCCAGAGCCCAAGGATTGGTTTTGAAGGCGCGCCCCGTATTTCGTTCCGCATGGTGGCTGAGCAATGTGTTTCTCGCCGTGGCTCTGGTGGCCACGATCTGGTCGGGGGTGTGGGAATATTCCGTGCGCAGGTACTTGAGGGGATTCTCCGACGCCATCGTGCCGGAGGCGGCGGCCCCGCAACAGAAAGCGGAGGCTATCCTTGCCTGGATGCGCAATGGGCCGCCGCGCCTGGAGGCCCAGCATCCGTCAGATCTTTCCCCGCGTGACCCCACGGACACACTCAACTACCGGCAGCTTTTGCAAGTGTGCGGCAGCGCCACCAATGCATTCCTGAACCTATCCCGCAGTGCCGGGCTCAATTCGCGGCGCCTGCTGCTGCTCACTCCGGAGCGCACCACGAATCACGTTGTGGCTGAGGTATATCTGGGCGGGCGCTGGGTGATTGTCGACGCGACCTATCGTGTATTCATGAAGGACGCTCAGGGAAATCTTTTGACACGTAAAGATCTGCAAAATCCCGAAATCTTTCGAGAGGCGACCCGCGTTCTGCCCCATTACCCGCCCGAATACACTTATGAACGATTCGCGCACGTGCGCATGTCTTCGTTGCCCTTCCATGGGGCGCAAATTCGGCGCTTGCTGGACCGCATCTTCCCCAGCTGGGATGAATACGTGGACTGGAGCCTGCTGCTCGAGCGGCGCTCTTTCCTGTATCTCTTCGTTTCCGTCAACTTGTTTATCTTTCTGTTGTTGGTCCGCGTGATGCTCGGCTGGCTGGCGGACCATCGGCTGCGGATTTCTCGGTTTCATTTGCGCGCCAATCTCAGCCGTGCCACGGCCGCCTTATTCACGACACCGGAGATCAAATAGAGCGTGTGTGGAATTTGCGGCTTCGTCTACGCTTCCACCTCTTCTGAAGCAGAGTGCCGCGTGCGAAACATGGCTGCGGCGATGGTCCATCGGGGCCCCGATGACGACGGCTTCCTGGTGAATGATCCGCGGGCCACAGGCACCGCGCTGGGCATGCGCCGGCTAAGTATCATCGATCTCGCTGGCGGACATCAGCCTGTCTGGAACGAAGCCCGCGATGTCGCCGTCGTGTTCAACGGCGAACTCTACAACTACCGCGAGCTGCGCGAACGACTGAGCCTTGCGGGCCACCGGTTCAGCACTCAATCCGATACGGAAATCCTGGTTCACGGTTGGGAGGAATGGGGCGAAGACCTTCTGAACGAACTTCGCGGCATGTTTGCTTTTGCACTTCTGGACCTGCGCAGGCATTTCGCCACCGTTCCCGTTCTGTTCCTGGCACGCGATCCCCTGGGCATCAAGCCGCTTTACTACGCGCAACCGCAGCCCGGTTTCGTTTTCGCATCGGAGTTGCGCGCCCTGCTCGCCTCTGGAGCCATCGAACGCAAACTCTCCCCGGATGCGCTGACATCCTACTTGTTGTTTGGCAGCGTCTCCGAGCCGGTCACGCTTGTGGAAGGCGTGTTCTCCCTTCCCCCAGGCCACGCTCTACTGCTGCATCTGCCGGATCGGCGGCGCACCCCCCGAGCACGTCCGTGGTGGGATCCGACGCGCTGTGCCGCGGCGCGCGACCCAAATCGGCCGCGCAATTTTGCGTCTGCTTCGGCGCGTCTTCGGACCCTTCTGGAAGACGCTGTGCGCGCCCATCTGATCGCCGATGTGCCGGTGGGGTTGTTCCTCTCGAGCGGGCTCGACTCCAGTGCCATTGCCCTTCTCGCCGGCCGAGCTCAGCAAGGCATCCAGAGCTTCACACTCACTTTCCCGGACTCGGCGTATGACGAAGGTCCGCTGGCCCGCGTGGCTGCGCAACGGGCGGGGACTCATCATACCGAAGTGCCGCTGCAAGGTAAGGACATGCTCGGGCGCCTGGACGAAGCGATCGCCGCGCTGGATCAACCTACGATGGACGGGATCAACACCTATTTTGTTTCCTGGGCAGCTAGAGAGGTGGGATTGAAGGTGGCATTGTCCGGCCTGGGCGGCGATGAACTCTTTGCCGGTTACCGCACGTTCGAGGACACCCTGAAACTCGTTCGGCTCGAACTGATCTCGCGATTCGTCCCCGGCGCGTTTCGCCGCATCAGCGCCCCACTGGTGAACACGATGCTCGCGCGAAATAGATCCATCGACGCCGCGCGCAAGGCCAGTGACGCATGGCTCATGCCCGAGGCTCTCCCGCATCCCTATTTCTTTACGCGCCTGCTCTTCCCGCCTACAGAACTTTGGCGACTGGCCGACGCGCGCTACCGAAACAGCGCCGTCGCGAACGATGGCGTCAACCTCGATCCGACATGGCTGGCCTGGCTGGAGCGGACAAGCGATCAGGCGGAAGCCGCGGAACCCATTGGCGGCATCTCGTGGCTCGAGATGCGAACGTATATGGCCAGCACGCTGCTGCACGACACCGATTCGGTGAGCATGGCCCAGTCGCTGGAGGTGCGTGTGCCTTTTCTGGACACCCCGCTGGTCGAATTTGTCAGCGCCCTGCCGGATGCCGCCCGGAATCAACCTGGAGTTTCCAAAGGATTGCTGCGGGCCGCGCTGGCGGGTCTGATCCCGGCGGAGATTCTGGAGCAGAAAAAACGGACGTTCACTCTTCCTTGGGAAGAGTGGATGCGCACGTCGTTGCGGCCGCGAGTGGAATCCAGCCTAAAGGAGCTGGCGCCGGCGCTGGCAGGGCACTTGCATCCTGCGGGTGTCCAGATGGTGTGGGATAATTTTCGGGATGCCCGGACAACGTGGTCCCGCCCGTGGTCGCTCTACGTGTTGAACGAATGGTGCCGCCGCCACCTCTCCTGAACGGAGGGAACCTGTTCTCTACTTGGTTACTGCATATCAGGAAGTAAAAATTTAAGGTAAAATTTGAAGTTTAGGCATGAACATTCTCGGAATCAATGCGTATCATGGCAACGCTTCGGCCGCGGTCGTCTGTGACGGCAAACTTATCGCTGCGGTTGAGGAAGAGCGCTTCAACCGCGTCAAGTATGCGGCCGGTTTCCCTGCCGCAGCCATCCGCTACTGCCTGAAAGAAGCGGGCATCACGCTTGCGGAAATCGATCATGTGGCTGTGCCGCGAAACCCCTTTGCTCGGCTGGCCACCAAAGTGTTCTATGCGGTGCGCATGCCGTCTTTTGCCCGGGAACGCGTGCGCGTGATTTCCAAGTTCACGGCTATTCCCGCGGCCCTGGCGGGGGTTTTTGACAGCGATTCTGCGAAGATTAAGGCTACGTTCCACCGCGTGGAGCATCACCAGGCGCATCTGGCGAGTAGTTTTTTTGTTTCGCCGTTCGAGCATGCCGCTCTACTTTCCGCCGATGGTCTGGGCGATTTCGCCAGCTCGATGTGGGGAAGCGGGCGCGGGAACCGCATGGACATCGACGATGCCATCGCGTTTCCCCATTCCCTGGGGCTGTATTACACCGCGGTCACCCAATACCTGGGCTTCCTGAAATTTGGCGACGAATACAAGGTGATGGGGCTGGCGGCGTACGGCGAGCCGGGATACCTGGAAGCGTTTCGCGACATCGTACGGTTCAGCCCCAACGGGGATGAATTCGGATTTCGTCTGGGCCTGGATTACTTTTCGCACCACAAAACAGGGCCAGAGATGTCCTGGGCTGAGTCCGACAAAACTCCCACGCTGGCCAAAATGTTTTCCGATGCCATGGGCAAGCGGCTTGGGGGACCGGCACGCTTGCCGGAAGAACCCCTCGAGGAACGGCATCGCAACCTCGCCGCTTCGCTGCAGGCACGGCTCGAAGAAGTCTATCTGGGCATGTTGAGGAAGCTAGCGGCGAAGACGGGGGCGAAAGCAGTGTGCCTGTCGGGTGGCGTGGCCTTCAATTGCGCGGCCAACGGAAAGATCTTCGATCAGACGCCATTCGAAAAAGTGTACGTGCAGCCTGCTGCCGGCGACGCCGGCCTTGCGGTTGGCGCGGCGTATTACGTGTGGCACCAGCTTCTCGGCAAACCGCGTTCGTTTGTGATGGATCACGCCTATTGGGGACCGGGATATACACCGGAAGAAATCCGCTCGGCGATCCAGGCCAGTGCGGTTTCGGAGGGCGGCCACACGTTGACAGAACTGCCCGAAGCGGAATTGCTGCGGCGCAGTGCTGCGATTGTCGCCGAAGGGAAAATTTTGGGCTGGTACCAGGGCCGCGGCGAATGGGGACCGCGCGCGCTGGGCAACCGCAGTATAGTGGCTGACCCTCGGCGCCCGGAAATGAAGGAAATCCTGAACCGGCGAATCAAGCACCGGGAAATTTTCCGCCCTTTTGCGCCCTCTATCCTGGCGGAAAAGACGGGCGAGTGGTTTGAGAAAGCTCACCCCTCCCCGTTCATGACGCTGGCTTATCCGGTTCGGCCGGAACAACGCGGCAAAATTCCCGCGCCGACGCATGTGGACGGCACAGGCCGCTTGCAGACGGTCACACGCGAGGCGAATCCCCGTTACCACGCGCTAATCAGCGAATTTGAGCGCCAAACGGGGGTGCCGGTCGTGCTCAACACATCGTTTAACGACAATGAGCCGATCGTCTCCCGTCCGGAAGAGGCCCTGGACTGTTTCCTGCGCACGCAGATGGACGCGCTCGTACTCGGCAACTATCTCATCACGCGTCCATGAATTTTCCCGCGCCGGCGCAGCTCAACCTCAGAATTTGACGCGGTGCTTCAGTCGAGGTCCTTCGGCGATCCTCATTGGATCGCATCTGGATGAGGATGTCTTTTTGAACTTGAACGACGGAGAAATTGCAGCTTGTGAGAATCCGCGCTAAGTTCTTGCGGGAACGGCAGCCTCGACCTTCAAGGTAATTGTTGGCACATTTAGGAGCGTATTGTGCACCAGGCAGTGCTCGACCGCTTCCTGCACTCCTTGGCGATGCTCCGGGCTTAGTTCGACGGGTGCGTTCACTTCGATCACAAAATTGGTCAGCCGCGCCACCGGTTCCTTCACTTTGTCGCAGGTGATGCGCACCCGCGTCCCTTCGATGGCCAGTTTGTGTTTCCTCAGATATTGAGCGGCATAATAGCCGGCGCAGGAACCAAGCGAAGCTAACAACAATTCCGGCGGAGTCATGCCCTCATCGAATCCGCCCTGCTCAGCCGGTTGGTCGCTGACGATGGAGTGCCCGCGCGTCTTGATTTCGAACTGCACTGATCCCAGATGTTCAACGGTGATTTCCATGGGTGCCCTCCGTCCTGGAACGAACCACGGCGCCCGGGAAGGATTGTGAGTCGGTCGCCAAGGCAAGACTATCTTCATTCAGCTATAGCAGAATGCGGCGTCACTGCCAAGCTGGGGAGGTGGAGCTTTACGCTGGGGCTTAAGCCCCAGCCTCCTAAAGAAAAAGACCCATTTGCAGCCTGCGCGGCCCCTCGCGGAACTGGTGCTGTTGCAACCTAGTCCCGCCCACACGAGGGCGGGTGGGGCAGTACTCGCCCACGCAGTAGCCACAGCAAAGATTTGCGCATAACATGCTGGAACAGCACACGCCCCAACAGCTTCAAGGACTTTAGTTCTCCTTGTACAATCCTCTGGTGCGCGTGCTGCTCCTAAACCTCTATTACCCGCCGGATACTTCCGCCACGGCAAAGATGGCTCAAACCGTCGTCGATACCCTGGCCACCAGATACGAGGTAACCATCCTGTGTGGACGCCCCTCGTACGACCCAACGGAACGGCGTCCCTGGCGTCTTTACCAGATCGAAGAGGCCGGGCGAGTCCGCGTGATTCGTGTGGGCTCAACGGATTATCCGCGCGTGCAGATGAAGAAGCGCATCTTCAATTACTTGAGTTATGTGTTTCTGGCTGTCCCGCGCGCGCTGCTTTTGCCCTGCGACGTCATCTTGGCAATGACCGACCCCCCGTTCGAGGGAATTGTGGGCGCGTTCGTCGCGATGCTGAAGCACAAGCCATACGTTTACAACATCCGCGATCTCTACCCAGACATGGCCGTGGGCGGTGCGATCGTCGAAACCGGTTTTCTGACGCGCAGTTGGGAGAAACTGCATCGCTGGACGTTGCGCCGTGCAACGAGGGTTGTTGCCCTTGGGGAAGACATGCGCAACCGGATTCTCGCGAAGGGCATCGACCCGGCTCGCGTCGTAGTCGTTCGGGACGGAGCTGAAATTTCACCCCGCGATGCTCCCCCCGCCAATCTGGACGCTGCTGTCATTCGGGCGATTCGGGATGAATTCAAATTCGTACTGCTCCACGCCGGCAATCTGGGATTTTACGGAGCGTGGGACACGTTGCTGGAGGGGGCCCGCCGCCTCGCGGCAGATGGCGTTGGCGTGGTTTTTGTCGGCGACGGTGCGCAGCGGGAAAAGCTGGAGGCCGCTGCATCCGGAATCCCTAATGTACGGTTTCTTCCCTTCTTTCCGGCGAGCAAAATCCCTTCTGTCCTGGCTGCGGCCGACGCACACCTCATCACCGTCAAGCGTGGCCTGGAAGGCGTGGTGGTGCCAAGCAAGATGTACGGCATTCTGGCCGCCGGCAAGCCGATCGTTGCCGTGGCACCGGCGGAATGTGACGTCGTTTCCGTCGGGAAAGAAAAAGGTTTTTCGATTTCCGCTGATCCTGACGACCCTACCCAGTTGGCCGACTGCGTTCGCCAGATCCTCTACGATAGCGAACGGCTCCGAAAGATGGGAGAAGCCGCGGCTGCGGCCGCCCCGGAATACGAAAGAACTGGGGAGCTGCAAAGATTGCTTGCCATCGTGGAAGAGTCGCGTTCACCTGTTACTCCGTTTTGAACTAAGAAAACTAGTTAAGGGGGGTTAGCTTTTCGCCGTTTATATCGGCTATTTCCTTGATTGAACTGGCACTTTCTCTTGTTTCGCGCTATGGTACGGGTGCTGCGTGGGGCAGCATCTTGGGCTTTCCGTCGTGGTTTGTCCAAGCCAAAACTTGGGAGCCGGATCCCAAACCGGCAACGTGTCTGTGATTCACTGGCGTACTTGCCCGGGCCAGTTTCCTCAGCACGTGCAATGAGGGCGCATGAGTGCGGGCCTTTTGGCTTTCGTTATCGCTCTGTCAGCCTCCATGCTCATTACGGTTCCTGTGCGGGCTCTGGCGATTCGCGTAGGCATGGTGGATTTGCCAGGTCCCCGCAAACTGCATCTCGAACCCGTTCCCCTTCTAGGTGGTTTAGCGATCTATGCCGGCGTGATACTGGCCATCCTGGTTGTGTTCGATGGTCCCGCGCGCGCGCAGAGCTTTGGCATCGTGACCGGCGCCACGCTCGTCGCTATCGTCGGGTTCATGGATGACCGCGGCTGGCTGCATCATCAGGTGAAACTGTTTGTTGCCATGCCTCTGGCGGCTGCGATCCTCTTGGCGAGTGGAATCCACGCGAGCGTATTCAGTGTTGTCGTAGGTGGAAACACGGGGCGTTGGCTGGATGCGGCATTGACGGTGGTGTGGGTCGTGGGCATTACGGCTTCCTTCAGCATCCTGGACCACATGGACGGCCTTTGTGCTGGAGTCGCGGCGATGGCCTCGGTTTTCTTTGCGCTGCTCGCTTACCTTAACGGCCAGACCGTGGTCACGACGCTGGCGGCTGCGACTCTGGGTGCTGCCGCGGGATTTTTGCGCTGGAATTTCAAACCGGCCAAGATTTTCATGGGCGATGGTGGAGCGATGTTGCTTGGCTTTGTGATGGCCACCCTAGGCTTGAAATTGCGCATGGAACACGCGACGAATTTGGCCAGTTGGCTGGCCCCAGTGTTGATTCTGAGTGCCACAATTTTTGATACGACGCTGGTCACAATTTCGCGCTCCCGGCGCGGACTATTGCCATTTGCCACGCCCGGCAAGGATCATTCTGCGCACCGGCTGGCAAATCTAGGCCTGGGACAGCGAGGCGCAGTTCTGGCGATCTACCTGGCTGGAGCCATCTGCGGTTGTGCAGGTGTCGTGGTCACTTACCTGTCAACCACGCGGGCAGCCATTCTCGGAGTTCTGGTTTTGGTTGCCATGCTGCTGGCCATCGGCTGGTTGGAACGAGTACCGTACGAAGGGCAGAAAGTGCAGAAGTATACAACCACCGCCTAAACTCACCGTCGTATCATCCCCTTCAATGAACCCATGAGGCGTGAACGGGTTTGGCCCGCTCGGCGGGATTCGCTATACTCGATTACACCCCATCTCGTCTCTCCTTCTGGGGTTGCATCAGGGTTAGGAGTGTGCGGCTAAGGCTAGCGGGGTGGGAACCAGCACTGTCCGTAGACAGGATCCTCGAATACTGTGAACAAAGAAGGAAGTGGACCCGGAAACGCCCGGGATACAAAAGAGGTTGTTGTGGTTGGTGGATCAGCCGCAGGCCTCTACACCGCCGCGTGTGTGGCGCAGGGAGGCCGCGCCGTTCGTGTTCTTGAATCAAAACCCACGCTCGAACCCGCTCCGCGAACGCTGATCGTCACCGAACATTTTCGTCGCCAGATGAACGGCGCAGCCGGAGCAAGCATTGTCAATGAGATTCGCCGTTTCGAATTGTTTACGAATGGCCGCTCCGCAACCGTTTCCTTGCAGCAGCCCGACCTGATCATTGAGCGCTCGCGCCTGATTCGTGCCTTGGCCCAGGAAGCGGAATACGCGGGCGCCCGCCTCGAATACGACACCCGGTTTCTGGGGCTTTCTCCCAATGGCAGCGGTCTTCACGTCCAGGTGGACCACGCGGGGCGGCGTGAAGAACTTTACGCCGAGAGTGTGGTCGGTGCGGATGGAGCGGTGAGCCGTGTGGCGCGTGCTGCGGGCTGGCCTGCTGTCGAAACGGTACCGCTGGTTCAGGCGCTGGTAAAGCTTCCGAAGGATTATCCTGCGGACAGCACGCGTGTCTGGTTCGTTCCCGACGACACACCTTATTTTTACTGGCTGATTCCCGAATCCACTGAGCGTGGGGCCCTCGGCGTCATTGGAGAGGAGGGCCGCGATACCAAGCGTCACTTCGATCGCTTTGTGGAGAAAAAAGGGTTTGAGCCTTTGGAATGGCAGGGCGCGCGGATCCCTGTCTACCGCCGCTGGGTGCCTGTGCAGCGCACGGTGGGGAATGGGGAGGTCTATCTCGTCGGTGACGCGGCGGCGCAAGTGAAAGTATCCACAATCGGCGGCATTGTAACGGGTTTCCGAGGGGCGCGCGGCGTGGCGGATGCTATCCTCAGAAAAGGGCGGAGCGAATTGCGGGCCCTGCGGCGAGAATTGGGAACGCACTGGCTATTGCGGCGGGCGCTACACCATTTCCAACAGGACGATTACTGCCGGCTGGTGGACATGCTGAATGATTCGACGCGCGAGTCGCTGGGAGAAATCAATCGTGACGAGTCCACGCGTTTGTTATGGAGTGTCGTCCGGCGGCAGCCGCGGCTGGTGCTACTCGGGCTCCGGGGCTTGTTGCTGGGCCGCAGGTAGCCGCGCGGGATGAGTTTGTGGTGAAAATGAAACATGGCAGATGGGAACGCTCCTTCCGTCCTGGTACCGTTGCAACTACTTGGGCCAAAAATTAGAGTGGGGCCAGCGTCCGGCTCATGCGTTGCCAACGATTTGAACGGCTGGCAGGGAAAAGTTGGAACGGCGCTGGGTGAGAAATCCTGCTGGGGGTAAAGGAGAAAAGAGTGTGCGCCTGACTGTAATCGGGTGTGGATATGTCGGATTGGTGACGGGCGCCTGCCTGGCGGCGGCTGGCCACGAAGTCCATTGCACGGACATCGACGAGAAGCGCATCGACCTCCTGAAGGCCGGAAAGGTTCCCATATATGAAGAACATCTGGATGAGGTGCTGCGGCGTGCGGTGGCCGAGAAAAAGATTTTCTATAACGCCGATGCAGGCGAAGCCATCCGCGCTGGCGAGGTCATCTTCATTTGCGTGGGCACTCCCCCGAAAGAATCCGGCGAAGCTGATCTATCGGCGATTGATCACGTTGCGCGCCAGATTGCTACCGAGGCCCGCTCGCCCAAACTGGTCGTCGAAAAAAGCACTGTGCCTGCCCTGACAGGCGTGCAGCTCCAGAAGGCTCTTGCAGCCTACACGCGCAATGGGGCGCTGAAATTTGAGGTTGCCTCCAACCCGGAATTCCTGCGAGAAGGCACGGCCGTGGAGGATTTCTTTCATCCGGACCGCATCGTCGTGGGAGTTGAGGATGAAAAGAGCGCGACCATCATGCGTGAGATCTACCGGCCAATCCTGGAGAGGAGTTTTCACTGTCCTGTCCATAGCGGCAAGTGTCCCAGCGGCGCCGCCGGCCAACTCTTGATCACCACGATCAGTAGCGCCGAGCTCATCAAGCATGCATCCAATTCGTTTCTGGCCCTGAAGATCAGCTACGCCAACGTGATTTCGGACTTGTGCGAACGCATCGGCGCCGACGTCGAGGAGGTAACTCACGCCATGGGCCTCGATCCCCGCATTGGCACACAATTCCTGAAGGCCGGTTTGGGCTTTGGCGGGTTTTGCTTTCCGAAAGATATCCAGGCATTCATCCATCTGGCCGCTTCCGTGGGCGTCGAGTTTGACATGCTCAAGGCCGCGGAACATGTGAACAAGCAAAGAATCGACCGCTTCTTTGAAAAAATTCACAAAGCCCTCTGGGTGATCAAAGGGAAAAAGGTGGCCGTACTCGGACTCGCCTTCAAGGCCAACACCGATGACGTCCGCTTCGCTCCGGCTCTGGAGGTGATTCGCAGGCTGCTCGACGAGGGAGCCGATGTGCATGCAAGCGACCCGCAAGCCATCTCGCGGACGAAGGCACTCCTCCCGGCGGTCGCTTACCATGAAGATCCTTATGACGCCTTGAAAGACGTGGACGCCGCACTGGTTTGCACGGAATGGCAAATTTTCCGGAAGCTCGATTGGGAACGGGCCGGCCAGAGCATGGCGCGGCGACTGGTCATTGACGGACGAAACCTCTATTCGTCCAGAAAAATGCAGGACTTGGGCTTCGACTATTACTCTTTCGGAAGGCCCTAAGCGGCTCGCGGGCGGGGAAGGCCACGAGAACAACCGCACGCGCGGGATTTGGACACTCCCGCCAACTGACTAATGCGGCGCTGAAATCTTTGCGAACTGCTCCTTGAAAAAGCCAATCGTGGGCTTCAAGCCCTCTTCCAGACTGACTTTCGGCTCCCAGCCCAGCAACCGTTTTGCCTTCGAAATATCCGGGCAGCGCTGCTTGGGATCGTCTTCGGGAAGAGGTTCGCAGATGATTTGTGGCGCATTCGGGAAGTGGCTGAGGACGCGCTCCGCAAACTCGTAAATAGTGAGTTCGGTGGGATTGCCAATGTTCGTGGGCATGTGCTCATTGGATTGGCTTAGCTTGTAAATACCATCGATCAAATCGGAAACGTAACAGAAACTGCGCGTCTGCTTCCCGTCCCCATAAACGGTGATGGGCTGGCCGCTCAGGGCCTGATAGACAAAATTGGGGAGCGCGCGTCCGTCGTTCAGGCGCATACGCGGACCGTAGGTGTTAAAAATCCGTACGATATGCGTATCGACGCCATGGTAGCGGTGATAAGCCATGGTGACCGCTTCCGCGAATCGTTTTGATTCATCGTAGACACTGCGCGGGCCCACCGGATTGACGTGGCCCCAGTAGGATTCGCTCTGCGGGGAAACGTCGGGATCTCCATAACATTCGCTGGTTGAAGCGAGCAGGAACTTGGCATTCTTTGCCTTCGCGAGATCGAGAGTGTGCATGGTCGCAATCGAGCCGACCTTCAGGGTTTCGATCGGAAATTTCAGATAATCGCGCGGGCTGGCCGGGGAGGCAAAGTGGAAAACATAAGCGAGCTCGCCTGCCACGCGAAATGGTTCGCTGACGTCTGTGTGTTGAAACTGGAATTTCGGATTCGCTTTCAAGTGGGCCAGATTCGCTTCATCGCCGGTTATCAGGTTGTCGAGCGCAAGAACTTCCCAGCCTTCCGCCAATAATCGGTCGCAAAAATGCGAACCGAGGAACCCCGCCCCGCCTGTGACCACCGCTCTCATGCATCCTCCCAGTGACCCAAAACCAGATAGTTTACAGTGTAGGCGGCTCATTTCCTAACGCGATCCCTTCCCGAAGAGTGCCCGGTCCCGTTTGACGTGGGCCGAATGGCGAGTTACGATGCGCGGCCATGCACGGAATTCTTGTGGGAAGCATCCTCCCGTCGCATCCGGAACGCCGACCGGGCCCCTGGGTCCTCTTTTTAAGCGCCCTCTTCTTTGTCGGCATGTTCGTGTTCCTGAACGTGGGGCGTTGGCTGGTGGTCGAGGATCCGCTCCAACGGGCTTCCTCCGTCGCTGTTTTGAGCGGGCGGATGCCGGACCGCGCGCTGGAAGCGGCTCGAGTATACAAGCAGGGGTATGCCACTCATATCTGGCTTACTCATTCCACGGAACCAGGGGCCACGATGCAAAAACTCTCTGTTCCTTTCGTGAGCGAGGACACTTATAACAAGCAGGTTCTGCTCCATGAAGGTGTTCCGGAAAGCGCGATTCAGGTGCTCGAACCGCCGATTGTCAATACTGCGGACGAAATGAAGACCATAGGGGAGGCGTTACGTAAGGAAAATCCGCGCGCGGTGATCATTGTGACTTCGAAAGTGCACACCCGCAGAGTCAGAACACTATGGAGGGAGCTCTCCGCGCAGGATGGTGTGGCAATCATCCACGGAGTTTCCGATGACTCGTTCGACGCCGCGCATTGGTGGAGAAACACGAGCGACGCCCTGGAGGTGGTACGCGAGCTTCTAGGCCTGCTGAATGCCTGGGCCGGCCTCCCGCTCCGGCCGGCGACGTGATGGCCCGCTGGCCTGCCTAAAAAAAGAAGAACCGCTTGCGTTTCCGCGGCTCGGGACTCGGCGTAATTTCCGGGACATAGGGCAAAGGACGCCCTTCAAACGCAGCCAACGGGTTTTCCATCAGAAATGACCTTGCCTTTTCGTCGCCCATTTGTTCCGCGACAGCTTCATAAGCAAATCTCAGCTTCAGTGGGCGCCGCCCGGTGTTGTGTGCATCGCTGGAGATAAAGTGCACCAGGCCACTCGCGAGCCATGTCCAGGCATCCTGTCGCGCGCGCGCACCGAAGACCCCAGTAAGGGAACCGGCTGTAATCTGCACATAGCATCCTAGTTCGCTCCATTTCCGCAGGCGTTCGGGATGCAAGCGAAGGATTGCATTTCGTTCCGGATGAGTGACGATGGGACGGATCCCAGCCAACTGTAATTCATGCAGCGTCTGATCAATCGACGGAGGAATCGAGAATTCGTTCAACTCCACGAGCAGGTAGTCTTTCTGATTGATGCAGAACGGCAGTGGATCCTTCCGGAGGGCGATCAGATTTTCGTGGCTCAAGTGAAAATCACACCCGGTCGCCAGGGTCAGGCGGCCCCGGAGCTTTCCGTTCAGTTCCTCGACTGCTGCGCGCACCCGTTCGAAATCGAAGAAATAATCGGAATTGGCGTGTGGTGTAGCGGCCACGTGAGTGATGCCGTCGGCCACGGCATCCTCCGCCATGGCCAGCGAATCTTCAATGGTTTTGGCGCCGTCATCCAGTCCCGGCAGTATGTGGCAGTGCAGATCGACCATGTGGTCCTAAGTATGCGTCATCGCCGCCAAGCAGAGAAGACCTGCCAGGCTCCCAGCAGAAACATCAGCGCCGCGAAGACTTGGCGCATCCGGAGGGAATTCAGCCGCCGCGCTGCTTCTGCTCCCAAGATACCTCCCAAAAAGACGCCCGGAATCAGCAGCAGTCCTGTCTGCCACGAAACATCGCCGGCCTTCGCATAGGCCAAAAATGCCAGGAGTCCCGTGGGGGGAACCAGCGCCACAAGGCTGGTACCCTGCGCACGGTGCTGGCTAAAACCGAAAAGCAGGCCGAGCAGCGGCACCAACAACACGCCTCCGCCGATTCCCACCATTCCGGCCGCGACCCCGCAAAACGCCGCGGTCCCCAGGATCCCCAAAGTTCGCAGAGGATTTTTGGCGTTGGCTTCCTTGGAGGACTGGGCTCGCTCGGGCTCTGCTTGAGTTTTCCTCCAAAGGAGGATAGCCGAAAGGATCAGGAAGCAACCAAAGATTCCGCGCAGGTCCCGCGAAGGCGTGGGCACTGCGATCCGTCCACCTACGTAGCCACCAAGCAAAAACCCAATGGCACAATAGATCCCTGCCGGCAGATCCACTTGACCGTTTTTCCAGTATTCCCGCAAAGCTCCTAGGCCGACTGGAGGGAGGAGAATGAACAGGGAGGTGCCCTGGGCCAAGTGTTGGTCGTAGCCCAGCAGGTACACCATCGCGGGCACAAGCACCACTCCACCACCGATGCCGAGCAAACCGACGAGTACGCCGACGGCCAGCCCTAAAGCCAATATGGTGAGAATCATCATGACGATGGTATCTGCCCGTTGATGAGCACGCCCCCACGCGAAGCCATCCTCCATCTTGCCTTGCAAAAATGGGTCTGGCAAAGAGTTCCTCCGCGAAGGGTCACGTGAAATTCTGGAAACACAGCCTGCCCTCCTTCAATGGCCAGCACTGAAGCTGCTATAGTATTCATGTTGTTTGCCCTTTTGCTTTAGGGCCAATGTCACTTCCGCTGGGATTGAGGAGCAAGTTCCATCACATGGCAACGGATAGAAAACCAGAATTTTTCAAAGGCGCTCAGCTCAAAGTCGCAATCATCGGGTGCGGTTATGTAGGGCTTCCCCTGGCACTGCGTTTCGCGGAAGCAGGCCACAAAGTAACCGGTTTTGATACCGACTCCAAGAAAGTCCAAATGTTGAATGCCGGGAAATCGTATATCGAGCACATCCAGCAAGCCAAGATTCAGCAGTACGTGAACAGCCGCCACTTCAACGCGACTTCCGACTTTTCGAGGCTCGCTGAAGCAGACGCGATTCTCATCTGCGTTCCCACTCCCCTGAATGAATACCGCGAGCCCGATTTAAGTTACGTCGAAGAGACGGCAAAATCCATCCAGCCTTATCTGCAAAAGGGCCAGCTGGTTGTGCTCGAATCGACCACCTATCCCGGCACAACGGAAGAGCTGGTGCTGCCCATCCTCGAGAAGAGCGATTGGCGCTGTCCGATAGCCGCCGGGCCCGAAAATGAAAATGTGCCGGGGGATTTCTTCCTGGCGTTCTCACCGGAGCGGGAAGACCCCGGCAACAAGCAATTTGGACTGGCGCAAATTCCTAAGGTGGTGGGTGGCGTGAATCCGCCGAGCGGGCGCGCGGCGCAAGCGCTGTATGCCCAAGTGGTGGCGCGGGTGGTCCCGGTCAGCTCCACGCGCGCCGCGGAAATGGCCAAACTGCTGGAAAACATCTTCCGCTGCGTCAACATCGCGTTGGTCAATGAATTGAAGCTGCTGTGCCTGCGCATGGGCGTGGATGTTTGGGAAGTGATTGATGCGGCGGCGTCCAAACCGTTCGGCTTCATGCCCTTCTATCCGGGCCCCGGCCTGGGAGGGCATTGCATTCCCGTGGATCCCTTCTACCTCTCGTGGAAGGCGCGGGAGTACGACTTTTCCACGCGCTTTATTGAGCTGGCGGGCGAAGTCAATACCGCGATGCCCTATCACGTGGTCGATTCCGTTGCCGAAGCGCTGAACCAGCACAAGAAAAGCCTGAAGGGCTCAAAGCTGCTGGTGCTCGGCGTCGCATACAAAAAGGATGTCGACGATCTGCGCGAGTCGCCCACGCTCAAAATCATGGAAATCCTCCAGAAGCGCGGCGCTGATTTCGATTACAGCGACCCGTACTTCCCTCATCTCCATAAGATGCGCCACTACGACTACTCGCACATGAAGTCCGTGCCCTTGAACCCAGAAACCCTCGCCAAGTACGACGCCGTCATCATCGCCACGGATCATTCCAGCTATGATTACGTAGCGATCGTGGATGCCGCGAAACTCGTCGTCGATACGCGAAACGCCACGCGCCGAGTCATGCGGCATCGCGAGAGAATTTTCCTCTGTTAATGAGAATTGCCATCATATCGTGAAGAGATTTGGCGGGAACTTGCGGAAAGCGCCTGGGTCAAACAGGATTTTTTCCGACATGCCTATCGTAGGTATCTAACCTCTCGTGGCCGGACACTGGCCATCCTTTGGCGAAGCTCTGCCGCGTTACTCCTCTTTTGCTTTGGCGAGCTCGACCCGCGCCGTCAGCACGGGCAGCACCGCTTCCATCAGAACGGGCAGCCGCGCCGCGTCATTCGTCAGGTACAGCAGGAAGTGGGCATCCTTCAGTTCTGTCCCGTTGTCCATCACGTGGATCTCGATCTTCATGGCGCTGAAGTTGCCCGCCGGCACGCTCACCGGCGTTGGTTTCCCTGCCAGCACCGCGCGCACGTCATAGAGCTTGTGGCCGTCGTACACTGGACTGCGCACTTCCGTTGTCCGGCTCCAGTCCACGCTGCGCAAATATTCCAGCATGCCCAAAGGATCGCGCGTTCCCGGCAACACGCGCGCCGCGCTCGCACCGTCCGGGGCGGGCTCCCGCAGCGAGGGCAACATCCGCTGCACGCTATCCACCTTCTGCCCGCGTTCGCTCAGGTGCATCTCGTATTGCATGCTTGTCATGCTCCGGGCGTCGCTGTAGGAATCGAACTGGTCATCCAGCTCAAACACCATGCGGTAGGGATTTTCCGTATGGGCAAAGGCCTGCAGGTGCCACGAGCCTTTTCCCCCGGCACTCCTCTTTTCCAGCGCAACAATCTTCAAATGTGCAATCGTGCTGTTGAGCTTGGTCAGGTTGGCGTCATACTCCAAAGTCTCTCCCTGGCGCAGCACGAAACCTGATTCAGCCGCAGGAGTCTCCTTCTTGTTCGCCGGCCCACCGGCCAAGGGCTGCCCCGCCGAATGGTTGCCGGGGGCATTGGGGAAATTGGGCGGTTCCCCCGGACTTGTTGCTGGCCAATTCGTGGCTACCCGGTCGTCGCGGGGAATGGGGCGAGCCAGCTTGCGATAGAAGGACCATCCCGCGGCAAGCAGGAGCAGGCAAATCAGCAGCAGCCAGGCCAGTTTCTTGCTCATGATCTTTGTGTGACGTCCGCGAGAATCAAAGGGTTCGCGCCCGCCTCGTCCCATCGTACAATAAGACGGTCTGCTGCACAGGAGGCTGAAGGGATGCGCTACCTGGTCACGGGGGGTGCCGGATTCATCGGCTCAAACACAGTCGACGAATTGGTGCGGCGGGGTCACAGCGTCGTTGTCTTGGACGACCTGTCATCCGGCAAAGAAGAAAACCTGTCCGAGGTTCGCAGCAAGATCACCTTCGTGAAGGGTTCGATTACCGATCTGGAGGCCGTTCAGAAAGCCATGCACCAGGCGGACTACGTCCTGCACCTCGCCGCGCGCACGTCCGTGCCTCGCTCGGTCAAGGATCCGTTGGAAACCAATCGCATCAACGTCGAAGGGACGCTTAACGTTCTAGTCGCCGCGCGCGACAACAAGGTAAAGCGTGCCGTTTTTGCCGCCTCCTCTTCCGCGTACGGCGAAACTCCCACGCTCCCCAAGACCGAAGTGATGCAGCCTCGGCCGATTTCTCCCTATGGTGTGTCCAAGTACGCTGGCGAGCTGTACATGCAGGCCTTTGGCCGCTGCTACGGGCTGGAGAATATCTGTCTCCGTTATTTCAACATCTTCGGTCCGCGCCAGGATCCCGATTCACCCTATTCGGGCGTGTTGTCCCGATTTGCCGCCGCGTTTCTCGAAGATGAGCAGCCGGTCGTCTATGGCGATGGCGAACAGACACGCGACTTCACTTACGTCGAGAACGCCGTGCAGGCCAACCTTCTTGCTTGCGAAGCTTCCAACGCCTCCGGCGCCGTCTTTAACATTGGGACCGGAGACCGCATCTCCTTAAACCAAACTTTGGCCTATTTCCGGCGGTTCTCCGGGAAAAAGCTGGAAGCCAAGCACGATCCTCCCCGGGACGGCGACATCCGGGACTCGCAGGCGGATATTTCCAAAGCTCGTGAATTTCTCGGCTATGAGCCCACCGTCCGCTTTGAAGAGGGCCTTGAACGAACCTTTGATTGGTATCGCCTTCACCACGCAAAAAAAACCGCAAAATAAGTCAGCCCGCGGCGCTCTCCCTGCATCCACTCTTGGGGGAAGGACGCCATCGGCTACAAATCCTCCCTTGTGCATGCTAGGCTAACTCTTCGTTCATTTGAGTGTATTGAGCGCGTGAAGACAACTCTTGCCATTTTCAGCCGGGGCCGATTGCTGCGGCTCCACTATCTTCTCTTGCTTGGATTCCTTTTCGCCCAAGCAGGCGCTGCGCAGCAGCCCCCTTCCCCGTTGCCGGCCGGCGGCATTGCGGAGATTACCGCCAGTGGTCCGCAGCGGCGCGAGGGTGATATCTACATTGCCGACAAGGATGTCGACCTCCACTATCTTGGCATGCGCCTGCAGGCGGACCACGTGGAGTATAACTCAGACACTTCGCAGGCCGTGGCGCGCGGCCACGTTGTGTTTGACTATGAGAATCAGCACCTGGAAGGAGATGAAGGGGAACTGAATGTTGCCTCCGGCCGGGGCATCTTTCGCAACGTCCGAGGGATGATTCGCTTGGAGCGCCATCCCAATCCGCTCCTGCTGGTTACGAAGAATCCGCTCTACTTCGAAGCCAAGGAAGTGGACCGCCTTTCCGAGGACGTTTACGACGTGCACCACGGCTGGTTCACCATCTGCGATCCCAAAAATCCGTTGTGGCAGTTTTATGCGCCGGAAGCAAAAATCACACTGGAAAAATCGGTTGCGCTGGTCAACTCCAATTTCCGGATCTACCGGGTGCCGCTTTTCTGGACGCCGTATACCACGGCTCCCGCCGGCAGCGACATCCGTCAATCCGGCTTTGTGATTCCGATTCTGGGAGACAGCAACAGCAAGGGTTTCGTCGCCGGTGATGCATTTTACTGGGCCCCGAAAACCTGGTTGGACGTCACTCTCGGCTTCGAGTACTTCAGCCTCAGAGGCCCGGGCCAGCGCGCTTCCTTTCGCGCGCGCCCGTTCGAAAATACCTCCATCGAATACACTTATTTTGGCGTGGAGGACCGCGGCATTTCCGTCTCCACGGGCATTCCCGGCTCCCCGAGCACGATCCAAAAGCAGGGCGGGTACGAACAAAAGCTCGAAGTCCAATCTCTTTGGAGAGATGGCTGGCGCTTCGTTACCGACTTCAATCAGCTATCTTCCCTCATCTTCCAGCTCGCCTTCGCTGGAACCTACAACGAGGCCATCAGTTCCGAAATTCGCAGCTCGGTGTTTGTCAGCAACAATTTCCGCGGCTTCAGCTTCAATGTGGCCAGCTTGAACGATCGCAGCTACCTGGAACTCATTCCTGCCAATAGTGTGGTTCTGCGCAGCGCTCCGGAGGCAAGCTTCAGTTCCGTGGAACAAGCGCCGTGGCGGAACCTGCCGGTGTATTTTTCATTCTCCTCTTTCGTTGGAGCGGTCCACCGCGACGACGAATTCATCAGTACTCCGAATTTTGTCGCCCGTACGGAGTTCGCTCCCAAAGTGACCATCCCCTTCCATTTCGGCAACTGGCTTGGTGTGACGACCTCAGCCACCGTTCGTACCACCTTTTACAGTGATTCCTTTGATGCCAGCGGCAATGTTTCCGGCCAGTCGATCACCCGCAACACCGGGGAATTCGCCGTGGAACTCCGCCCGCCCACGTTCGAGCGGTTCTTTGAACGTCCGGGCACGCGCCACCGCTATAAACACACCGTTGAGCCCTTCATCACCTATCGCTACGTCACCGGGGTAGACAATTTCGCCGATTTCATCCGCTTTGACAGCAATGCCACGTTGACCGACACCAACGAAGTCGAGTACGGCATCAACCAGCACCTCTACATCAAACACGGCGATGAGCAGCCCGTGGATTTTCTTTCCTGGCAGCTAGTGCAGAAGCACTACTTTGATTCGACCTTCGGGGGCGCGCTCGTTCCCGGCCAGCGCAACGTGTTTGAAGCGCTCGATTCCCTTACACCGTTCGCTTTCGCTGCCACACCGCGCGACTGGTCGCCCATTGTCAGCGACCTCAAGCTCACGCCCGGCGGCCGCTACGACGCCGAGTCCATCCTCGAATACGACCCACAACTCAAGAAGGTGACCACCATCGGCACGCTGCTCAAGGTCAAACCCTACAGCGAGTTCTTCGCCACCATTGCCGATTTCCGGCTTCAGGGCAATCCTCTCGTGCAGCCGACGTCCCACCAGATTCGCAGCATCGTTGGATACGGCGATCCTGTCCGGAAGGGCTTCAACCTCTCTGGGGGCCTCAGCTACGACATTCTCAACAACACTCTGCTCAATCAGTTTGTCCAGGTCAGTTACAACGGTGGTTGCTGCGGCCTCTCCGTCGAATATGGGCACTTCAATCTCGCCACGGTGCGCTCGGAAAATCAGTTCCGTGTCGGCCTAATCCTCGCCAACATCGGCACGTTTGGAAACCTGCGCCGCCAGGAGAGAATTTTCTGAGAACCGGCGACGCCCAGCTCGCCTTTGCTTCCATTGCGGAAATCGGCAAGCTCTTCCGCCTGCGCAAGCTCTCCCCACTGGAGCTGACGCGGTTCCTCCTGGATCGGATCCAGAAGATGAATCCGCGCCTCAACGCCTACATTACCGTCAGCGAAGAATCGGCCATCCAGCAAGCCGCGCGCGCGGAGTCCGAGCTTTGCGTCAGGACCGGGCGGAAGAGCCGCCGGGATCGCGGGCCCCTGCACGGCATTCCCATCTCGCTGAAGGACAACATCTACACGAAGGGCATCCGCACAACCGGCGGCTCCAAAATCCTGCGAGAGTTCGTCCCCTTGCACGATGCGCCCGTTGTCACTTCGTTGAAGAAAGCCGGGGCAGTGATTCTCGGCAAGACGAACATGCATGAGTTTGCCTATGGCGTGACCACCGATAATCCCCAATTCGGCCCTACGCGAAATCCCTGGGACTTTCAGCGCATTCCCGGCGGATCCAGCGGCGGCTCCGCTGCCGCCCTCGCCGCAGGTCTCTGTTACGGCAGCATCGGCACCGATACGGGAGGTTCCATCCGCATTCCGTCGTCACTTTGTGGCGTGGTGGGCCTCAAGCCGGGGCTGGGCCGAGTCAACACGAAAGACGTTATCCCATTGTCGCCCACGCTGGATTTCGTCGGGCCCTTAGCTCGCACCGTGGAGGATGCGGCGCTTCTTCTTGCCCCAATCTTTCTCAAAGGAAAGAATGAGCGCAATCCCGTTCCTGGCCGGCTTCCGTCTGCTCGCGGACGCCGCCCTTGCCTGGGAATTCCGAAAGAGTTTTTTCTGGAAGTCCTCGATTCCGATGTCGAAGCCGCGTTCGAAACCGCACTTCGCGTACTCAAAAAGCGCGGTGTGCGGTTCAAGGACATCTCGATTCCAGAATTACTGGAAAGCGAAGAAGCGGGAAACCAAATCGCCTTGGCGGAAGCGACGCTGTATCACCAACAGGCAGGGTGGTATCCAGGCCATGCCGCGGAATACGGCGACGACGTCCGCAGCCGCCTTGAGATCGGCGCCAAGGTGACGGCCGTTAGCTACCTTCGCGCCCTGGAAGTGCGCGAAAAGTTCATCGAGTCCTTTCACGACGTGCTCGCCAACAACAAACTGGACGCTCTTGTCTTGCCTACGACTCCGATTTCCGCCCCGCTGATTGGCGAAGACTTCGTCTCCATCAAGGGCGCAACTCATCCGACACGCGCATTGCTCTTGCGCCTGAATCGTCCCGCGAATCTTGCGGGCGTGCCGGCGATCTCCGTGCCGTGTGGCCTGACGAAGACCGGTTTGCCGATTGGTCTTCAATTTATTGCCGCCTGGGCCGACGAGCCGTTGCTGCTCGAAATCGCGCGCGATTTTGAACGCGACTGCCCATTAACCGCGCGCCCGGACCTGGATTCTCTTAACTAGATCTCAAAGCGTCCCGGTTGCTGGCGCGGTCTTTACCGCTCCCTGGCGCCGCATGATCCAACTTCCCATCAAGTACCCCAGCGATCCCGTGATCATCCCCGCAAAGACATCCGCCACGTAGTGGTAGCGGCCCCAGACCGTGGAAAAACACATGCACAGGAATACCGGCACGAGCACCCAGAACAGCCGGCGCCGGAATTTCCATGCGCCCCAGAGTGCAGCCGTGGCGCCCGCCACATGTTCGGAAGGAAACGCTGCGCCTCTCACGCGGCCGAGATGTTCGATGAAATTCACCGTGGCCATCACCGGTCCACCTGCCAGGGGGGCGTGCCACGATCCCGCCATCGCAAACCACGGGCTTTCCACGGGGAAAAATATGGCGATGATGTACCCGATCATGTAACCGACCATGGAGTACGTCATTACCGACCAGTACCCGTGCCATTCGCGGCGCACATACAAGATTCCGCCCAGGATCAGTAGGTACGTGAAGTACGACAGGTACACCAACTGCATGAACTCATTGCGGGCAGGCGTCGCAAACTGTTCCAGCCAGATCGATGGGTGAACGCCCGTCAACCAATAATCGAAGCCGATTAGCTTGGCGTCCTGCCAATTTGGCGTGAAGAGGGTCATCAAATGCGCCAACTCTTCGAAACAAAAGAGAAAGAAAAGGTGAGGATACCAGTGCCGCCAAAAATGCCACCATCGGTAGGAGAACGATACTGCCTCTACGTCCGCGCGAGCCGCCGAGCGTGCTTGCACGCGGCAGAGTGTCAATACAAGAGCCGCTAGCCCTGCCTGCGTGCCAAGAAGTCGCCATGGGTGTGCTAGATTCTGGGCAAACACCACGATCAACACGCTTAAGGCGCACAGGTACGCCAGCGCCATCCACTCAAACGCGCCGCATGTCGCCCACGCTTCCGCGATTTGTCTTCTCAGCGCCTGCCATAATCTGGGTGCCTCGCCTTCTGCCAGAGGCAGCACCGCCAGACGGCTGTACAACTGGCCCGCGGGCATCCAGCTTGAATCTGGCGATTGTCCTCTCCACCCTCGTATTTTTCCGTTCTTCATGCCCGCCCCTCTATGTGTGGGATTCCTGCCGCCAAGCGCGTATTTGCGTTCGAAGCTACTTTCTTTTCCTGATGCCAGTGCCAAATGGGCCAATCTTTTTCATTGGCGAGCGCGGCCATCTCCTTTCCCGGATTGACGACATGCGCATGCCCCACGGCGCAGAGCAGTTCCCGGTCTAGCGAACTGTTTCCGTACGCATGGCACTGCTGTAGGTCCATTTGTTCATTTTTCGCCACTTCTTCGATCGCGCGCGCTTTTGCTTGCCCGTACATTGCTTCGCCAACGAGGTAGCCAGTCCATCGCCCGCAGTCTTCCGCGAGCCGCGTCGCGCAGACCTTCGGTCGAACCTCTATGTCGCGCGCTTCCAATTCGGATTCCAACGCCATCGCGGCCAAGCGCGCCAGAGCCTCCAGTGTCCCGCTCACCAGCACAATTTCGTGCCCTTGCCGCGCGTGCCACGCTACCCGCGCAATCCCTTCCTCAAAAAAGGAAATCGACTCCATATGACGGCTTACCAAGTCACTGCACACGTCCGTCAGGTATCGTTTATTCCCGTGTTGCACAGCCAACAAGCCCTTCGGTAGCAGCCGCAGCGCCTCCACGCCCCAGCGCAGTAGATTCGCGGGCGGGACCGCGCCGCTCCGCCGCAATTCGGAGAAAAATCGCCGTTCGAGTGACGGCTTCGGGATTAACGTCCCATCGAGATCAAAAAATGCGGCAATCCGTTCGGAGGTTTTCGCGCCCGCGCTCATGCCGCATCTCCCTGTGGATGCCGTTTCGTTCGTTCCCTGGGCAGCTTCGCCGCAAAATACTTCCAGCCTTCCATCAGGACGGGCAATCCGCGTAGCAGGCAAAAGGCGGCCGTCATCCATGCCAGCAATTGCGCGCCGGCGCGAATCGCCGCATGCACGTCCACGGTCACGGGCCCCAGGAGCGCCACCGGTCCGCGCGTCAGCGCCAGTTCCAGTCCCAAATAGCAGAAACACAAACATTTCAGCGCCGCGTACGCTCCCCGGCTCCAGCGCGATGCCACCAAGGCCCGCGCCCACCTGCTTTGCAACATCGTTTTCGCGCCCCAGCCCGAGTGCTCCGCTTTCATCGCCAGCCCGCGCAGAAAATCCGTTGCTGCTCCGCGCGCAAAGAACAGCATTGGCAGCCACAGCGACACCATGCCCACGACCGCGAAATAGGTGAAGTACATGTTTTCGATCATGCGGTCGCCCAGAATGTCGATCTGCGCGCCCTCGGGGGTGGCCATTTTCTTTGTTCGCGCGATGTGGCCATCCAACGCGTCCAGCGCGATCGCGGCGACAGTCAGCGCCACCGCCAGCAAATTCATCCAGGCGCCTCGTCCGAACAGACTTACGGCAAGAAATCCCGCCCCCACGCGCAACAACGTAATTTTGTTCGGTGTCCAGATCATCGCTACCTGCCGCACAGTTCCCAGTTCTGCGGGGAGCAAAGCCCATGCCAACTCGCCCACCCACAAGCCATTTATTTTCTGCGTCTTAGTAAGCTCCGGGAGGCGACCAGAAGGTCTCTCTGCCAGCCAAACGCGCCAGCTGTCTGCCTCTTCCCGCAGGGTGTGCTGTAACTTAAGCTGCTGCGGAACTATCTCAACTGCAGGGGAGTCGACCATCCGCAGCTTCGTTCTCTGTTTGTGCGAGAATAGAAAAGGAAAAGGAACCCGCCGAAATGAAAGATGTTCCTCTAGCCGGTGCATTCCTTGCGGGGCTGATTTCGTTTCTCTCGCCCTGCGTGCTGCCTCTCGTTCCCGGCTATATCTCCATGTTGTCCGGCATCGGTGTTGAGCAGTTGCGCCAGGGCCAGCAGCCCAAGTCCGGGCTTTTTTCCTCCGCGCTTTCCTTTGTCATCGGGTTCTCCGTCGTATTCATCTCCTTCGGCGCGTCCGCGAGCGCAGTGGGCGGCTTTCTGCAGCAGCATAGGGCTCTGCTCACGCCCGTGGCGGGCGCGCTCATCCTCCTTTTTGGCCTCCAAATGCTTGGCGGCCTCGCTAAGATGAATGTCCGCGCAGGAATCATCCTCGGCGCAATTCTGGTCGCGCTGGGAGTTGCCGCCATTCTGCACGGGGGACCGCTGTTTGCCGGCCTGGGCGCAGCCCATTTTTTCTCCCTGTCGATCATCGGATTTTTCGGACCGTTACTGGCGCGCTGGTTGAATCAAGATGTGCGCCTGCGAAATAAAGACACAAAACCGGGAATCTTCAGCGGCTTCCTTCTAGGGTTCGCTTTCGCTTTCGGCTGGACCCCATGCATAGGCCCGATCCTTTCCGCCGTCCTTGTCCTGGCGGCCGCCAGCGACACGGTGGCCCGCGGCGTCCTGCTCCTCGCTGTCTATTCCGCTGGACTGGCCGTGCCGTTCCTTCTCACGGCCCTCGGCCTCGCCCAGTTTCTTCGCTTCTACAAGAACTTCCGGCGGTACCTGCACGCGGTCGAGCTTCTCAGCGGCGCCCTGCTTTTGTTCGTTGGAGGGCTGGTCTTCTTCAACAAACTCACTTGGCTCTCGGGCAAGCTGACGTTCTTGAACCGTTTTTCGATGTAAGGAGACGCTCTCTTCGGGTGAAAGGCTTATGAAAAAAGTTGTCATCATCGTTCTCACCGTCGCCGCTCTTATCGGAGTCACTATCTACGCCGACCACGCGACGCGCCTGGCTCGCAAGCCGGACATGACTTTTGCCGCTTCCAGCGCCGAGGGCAAGCCCGCGCCCGATCTCAGCCTCAAGGATCTGGACGGCAAAGACGTTTCGCTCGCCAGCCTCAAGGGCAAAGTCGTTTTCGTGAACTTCTGGGCCACTTGGTGCGGGCCATGCCAGGACGAGATTCCTTCCCTGATTGACATGCAGAACAAGTATGCGGCGAAGGGGTTCACGGTTCTTGGGATTGCCATGGACGACGAAGGAAAGAGCGTGGTCGCTCCCTTTGTGGCCAAGGAAAAATACGAGGTGAACGGCCAGAAGCTCCTCATCAATTATCCAATTGTCATCGGAACGGACGAGGCCGCGGACAAATTTGGCGGTATCATGGGCTATCCGACAAGCTTCCTGATTTCGCGCAGCGGAAAGCAGTTGATGAAATTTCAAGGGCCTCCGGACCTTGAAGAGATCGCCAAGGCGGTCGAGTCTTCCGAGTGACAGAGAATCGCACATGCTTTCCGAACACGATTTCCAGAAAAAAGCCGACGCCGCGTTTGAGGATCTCAAACGCCGCCTGCTGAAACTCGGTGACGAGCACGACTTCGACGTGGAAGGCGAGAGCGGCAAGCTCGAAGTCATATTCGAGGAGCCGGAACCGGCGAAATTCGTGATTTCGCCCAACACACCCATCCGCGAAATATGGATTTCCGCCCTTTCCACGAGCTTTAAGCTTGGCTGGTCGGAAGCGCGCGGCGCGTTCGTTCATGAAAAAAGCGGTGAAGATCTTCACGCGGTGATGAGCCGCGTCATTTCCCAACAGCTCGGCACGCAGGTGACGGTGTGAAACACTTTGCTGCCACAGTTCTCTTTCTCGTATTTGCCGGTTCTCTGGCCCTCTCGCCGTTGGCCAATCCGCAATCGGTGTCCGGTAAGGACGTCCTCGCACCCACGGCATACGTTTCCTTTGACCCAGTCGCGCGCGGGATGGGCCTCCAAGTCGCCGTGGTCCTCAAAATCCGCCCCGGCTTTCACGTCAACGCCCGAGAAGTTTCCGCCGACTACCTGATCCCAACCGAACTTCGCGCCGAAGTCCCGGCAGGCTTCAAAATCGCCGATGTGATTTACCCCAAGGGAACGCTGCAGACCTTCGCGTTTTCAAAAGACAAGCCGCTGAATGTCTACACAAACTCGGTTACCGTTCGTCTTCCGCTGACGGCTTTGCCCAACGCGCCTCTTGGCGCTCAACATTTGGCCATGGAGCTTCGCTACCAGGCCTGCAGCACGGAAATCTGCCTTCCGCCCGTGACCAAGGATGTGGAGGCCACGATCAATGTCGTCGCCAGCCCGTCCGGCGCGAAACCCGCGAACGCCGCCATTTTCGCAAAATAAAAGCCAGGCGCGTGGCCTGGCCTTTGTTTCCTTGAATTCGTTTTTCTCGTTTGCCTTCTCTAATCCCTTTCCTTCATTGCTTCGCGCAGGCGGCGCACCACGCGCTCCTGCCCAAGGACAACCATGGTATTAAATAGCGGCGGGGCCACCGCTTGCCCGACGATCGCGACGCGCGTCGCATTGATCAGCAGGCCCGCCTTGACGCCAGCTTCTTCCGCCACCTTGCGCGAAGCATGGTCGCAGGAATCGTGATTCCATTCCGTCAGCGCAGCAAGTGCATCCGCCAGCTTTTTCAACAGCTCGGGCACTTTTTCGTCTTTCCAGAATTTGGCCTTCGCCGCTGGGTCGATGGTGAATTCATCGCTAAAAAACGCCCGAGACCAGTTCGAAAAATCCGGCAGCAACCGCACCCGCGGCCGGAGCAAATCCACGGTCTTCGCAAACCACTCATGGCCCGCTCCCGTGGCCCACTCTTCCTTCCACAAGCCGTCCTGCTTCAACTGCTGTTCCACTTCCGGCAGCAGGTCCTCAATTGGCAGCTTCTGGAGATACTGGGTGTTGAACCATTCGAGCTTCGCCCGGTCAAACACGCCGTTTGTCCGGCTCACGCCCTCCAGTGTAAATTTTTCGAGTAAATCCTTCGTGCGCAGAAATTCTTCGTCGCCGCCTGGCGCCCAGCCGATCAACGCCAGAAAGTTCCGGAACGCTTCCGGCAAAAATCCTTCGCGGCGGTACAGATTCACGTCCGTGGCCCCATGCCGCTTGGACAGCCGCGATTTGTCCGGCCCCAGAATCAGCGGCACATGGGCGAAGACGGGCGGCTCCGCGCCGAGCGCGCCATAGAGCAACACCTGCTTGGGCGTGTTCGAGATGTGGTCGGCGCCGCGAATCACGTGCGTGATCCGCATGTCGATGTCGTCCACTACCACGCTCATCTGATACATTGCCTGGCCGAATTCCTCGCCTTCCTTGCCCGAACGCAGAAGGACAAAGTCCTCGATCTCATCGTTGGCGAATTCGCGCTCGCCGAACACCGCGTCACAAAACTTCGTGGCGCCGCCCACAGGCACCTTAAACCGGATCGCCGGCTTCGTGCCGGGCGAGGACGGCTTCCCGTCCCGGCAGGCGCAGCGAACCACCTTGCGCACTTGCGATTTTTCGGCGCCTTCCTCGGCGTGGTCCCCGCCCACATAGCGTTCCGGGGGGCAATAACACAGAAATGCGCTTCCATTCGCCAGGAGCTTCTTCGCCGTCTCGAGATAGAGCCCCGTCCTCTGCGACTGGTAGAAGGGCCCCTCGTCCCAATCCACCCCCAGCCACTTCAGCCCATCGATAATCCCTTCGACCAGTTCGGGCTTGTTGCGTTCCGCGTCCGTATCCTCGATCCGCAGAACCATCGTCCCTTGGTGCTTGCGCGCAAACAGCCAGTTAAACAGCGCTGTTCGGGCACCTCCGACGTGCAGATAGCCTGTCGGCGAGGGGGCAAAGCGCACGCGCACACTTCCCGTTTGAGTCTTGGCCGCTTCCGTCATCGTCCGTGGCTTCCAGTGAGTGGCAGCAAAAACTTCAGTGTAGCGGAAGCTACCCGCCGCGTCCAACCACCCTGCCCGAGCGGAAAGACTGACCTTACACTGTTGAAAGCCTCCGGCGGAGCCCAGCAACCTGCCTCGCCGAGTGCTGCGCAGACAAGGTCCGGGGGTAGGTCGAGCGAGGGTAACGAACAGCTCAAAACAACCGCAGCTCCTAACCAGAACTCATCACTATTCCTCGTTTCTCCCCGCCCGTGCCTGTCCCCCTACTACCTCTTACGCTACCAGTACCAGGGCAGGCTTGGCGCTTAATTTTTCCCTGCCTCATAATCGCAAATGATGCGATTTGTGTGTGTTGGGGTGTTTCGGTGCGCCTTCCGGAAGCGTTTACCGGGTATCCGAGAGTGCGGTTCTGCCGCGGAACGACCCGATCACTTGAGCGGCGGCATCTTTTAGCCGTTTTGCGCTTTCACAGAAAGGGATAATACTAAACTCCTTAATGTTCCAGAGCGTCATTGCGCTTGGCTTTCTGCTCGCCACCCTGCTGGTCGGGCTGTTCTTTGCATACATCTATTCTCTCAAGCGCCAGCCGTATCTTCTTCTCTGGACGACGGCATGGGTCCTGTACGCTCTTCACTTGCTTCCTTCCGCGCTTTCGCCTTGGACGGACTCAAATCCCTTTCTAGGCACACTGAATCCCGGCTTATTGGGCCTCGCGGGAATCAGCTTCTTCCTTGGCACCCAGCTTTACACCCGCCGGAAACTCTGGATCGGTCCGGCCATCGGCGCCGCTGCCATCCTGGCCGCCTGGTCCGCAGCAAATGCCTTCCAGATCTTACGCGTATCCGCCATCCTTCCTGCTTCCGTGATCTACACCGCCGTCGCTCTTCTCTTCTGGCTTGAGAGCCGCCATCATGAAACTCTCGCGGACCAGCTTCTCTCCTTTGCCTTCGCCGTTTGGGGAGTCCTGACCTTCGCCTTGTACAGTCTCCCCACCGCTCGCGAATTGCTCGGCCAAGCCGTGCTCCCCATCACCGTGATTCCATCGTCGTTTGTGTGCATGCTCCTGATCATGGCCGTCTACGAAGAGGAGAAGCGCCGGGTCGAGCGCAATATGCTGGCTCTTTCCAATCTCAACCTGGCCACTTCCAGTTTTGTTGGTGGTGAAATCCAGCGCATGCTAGCCCAGGCGCTCGACCGCGTCCTGGGTGTCGTGCGCCTGCCGGCCGGTGTGCTCTTCCTGCATCACGGCGATCCCGCAGGCCCAAGCTCGGTGGTCTCTGCCGGAATTTCCGATGAGTTCTGCCGGGCGGCGCAGACCGAGGGACTGGACGATTACCTTGTGGGCATGGTGTCACGCCTCGGCGGCCTGCTGGGCTTTCGTGATCTACGGGACGACAACCTTTCTGCCCTCGAAAAAGACGAGCCCCTTCGGCGATTCCGCGAACTCGCGCTCCAACACGGCCTGCGCAGCGCCGTGGTCATCAGTCTCCAGACGAAAGAGCAGGCTTTCGGCCTGCTTCTCCTTGGCACCCCGGACAGTCGCCACTTCACTCCGGCCGAACTGCGGCTGCTCCTCGCCCTTGGCCACCAGATTGGCGTGGCCGTGGAGAACAGTTATCTGATTCAGCAGACTTCCCGCCGTTCCGAGGACCTTCACGTTCTCAACGAAATCGGACGCGCGCTCAGCTCCACGCTCAACAAAGAAGATCTCCTCCGCAAAATCTGGGAAGAGTTGCGCCGCCTGTTCGACGTCGAAAATCTCTATCTCGCCACCTTCGATCCTGCTGGTGACCAGATTCAATTCGAGCTGGAAGCGATCAGGGGCGTCCGTATGCCCAAGCGCGCGCGTCCCGCCGGCAACCACCTGACGGAATTCATTCTGCGCACGCGCCAACCGGTTCTGATTCGCGGCAATTTTGTTTCGGAGGTCCGCAAGCTCGGTGTCGAACCCATCCGCAGCAGCGGTTCCTTCTGCGGTGTTCCCCTTGTGGCTTACGACCACGCCATCGGCGCGCTTTGCATCTTCTCCGATAACGATTGCGCCTTTGACGAAGGGCATCTGGAGCTTCTGCGTGTCCTCGCCAGCGAAGCCAGCATCGCCATCGAAAATGCCCGTCTGTTCCAGGAAGAACGCACGAAAGCCCGCCACCTCAGCCTCTTGAATCTCATCTCGCGCGATGCCATCGCCACGCTCAATCCGGACGAAGTCCTGGCCAAAATCGCGGAGCAACTCGAAAACGGCCTCACCTATGACCACATCGGGATCGCCTTGCTCAACTACGCCACGCGCGAACTGGTCATTTCCGCCGAAAGCGGCAAGCGGCGCGGGGCTCTCGGCCGCCGCCTCCCGCTCGATACCGGATTAATTGGCCAGGTGGCTCGCACCGGCAAGCCCGCGGCCTACGCTTCGCCGGTCAATTCCCATAGCGGTCCCAAGCCGGTTTTCCCCGATTCGCTCACGGCCCTCGCTCTGCCTATCTTTTACGCGGACCACCTCCACGGCGTTCTCTACGTGGAAAACGTGGAGCGCGTCGACTTTTCCGAGGAGGAGTCGCTGCTGCTTCACACCCTGGCCGACCTGATCGCCGGCGCCTACCATAACGCCCTCTCCTTCCAGAAGGCTCAGGAACAGGCCATCACCGACGGCTTGACCGGCGCAAAAACCCACCGCTTCTTCATGGAAGCTCTGTCGTCGGAATGGAAGCGCTCCTCTCGCGCGGGACGATCTTTCGCCCTTGTGCTGATGGACCTGGATCGCTTCAAGTTTGTGAATGATTTCTACGGGCACCTCGAAGGCGACCTTGTGCTCCAGCGCGTCGGTCAAATCCTGGAAACGAATTGCCGCCGCTCCGATGTGGTGGCCCGGTACGGTGGGGACGAGTTCGTCATTCTGATGCCGGAAACCACCATGGAGCAGGCGCGCCAACTCTCCTCCAAGCTGCGCGGCTGGATTGCCGCTGATCCCCTGCTCCGCGAAAAAAACATCAGCGCGAGCTTTGGCATTGCTTCCTATCCCGTGCATGGCTCCTCTCCGCAGGAGCTGATTCAGGTCGCGGATGCTTCCATGTACCTCTCCAAACACCAGGGCGGCAACACGGTATCCACAGCCGACCACGTCAATCCCAACGAAGCCCGCCGCTGGAAGCGCGATGTTCTGGAGGCCTATCTCGGGGTCACCCTGAAGCGCCTCTTCGCGACGGGCCCGGATGCTTTTGAAGAAATCTACCAACGCCTGCGGCAGTTCTCCGATTCCCTGCCGCCCGCGGAAGTCTCCGGCCCACCGAGCGCCGAAGATCTCGATTCTCTCCCGCAATCGATTCTCGACACCGTGACTTCGCTGGCGTACGCGATCGATGCCAAGGACCAATACACGCAGGGCCATTCGCAGAAGGTTTCGGCGTACGCCGCGCTTCTCGCCGAAGCGATTGGGCTGTCTGAAGCCGAGGTGGAGGAGCTCCGGCTCGGCGCCGTGCTGCACGACGTCGGCAAGGTGGCGATTCTAGAACAGATCCTTAACAAGAACGGACCGCTGAATCCCGAAGAGTGGGAGACCATGAAAACCCACGTCACGTATGGCGCCAAGCTGCTCGAGCCGCTCGCTCCGCTTGCGCGCATTCGCCAGATGGTTCTGCACCACCATGAATTCTTCGATGGCTCCGGCTACCCCGACGCCCTCTTCGGCCAGAATATTCCCCTCGGCGCGCGCATCATCACCATTGCTGATTCCTATGACACCATCACCAGCGACCGCAGCTACAAGAAGGGCCGCACCGCGGAGGAAGCTCTTGTCGAGCTCGAGCGCTGCGCGAACACCCAGTTTGACCCCGAGCTGATCGCCGCCTTCGTGCGCGCCATGCGCCAGCTCCCGAATCCCATCATCGAAATCACCTCTTTGCTGTCGGGCAATTCCTAAGCAACCAGACTGGGTGGTCGTCCGAAGCTTGCACCAAGCAAATCAAAACAACGGGTAATGTTACCCATTGGCGGATCTATCCCGCATTTCTCAGGGAGTTTCAAGAAAATCCAAAAGGAGTCGCCATGACTCGGGCTCCCTCAAACCCACCTTCCACAGAAATCCAGGAGAGTACCGTAATCCCGGTAGTGGGCTAGTTTTCGCTTAATGCGATAATCAGGCACAATCGAGAGTGTTGGTCGCCAATCTGGGGTCATTTCCGGATTGCCGACGGGCCCGGAAGTATTATAGGTGAAGGAGTAGGGAGCCGTGACCACGCGTCAACACAAGGTTCACACTCAACTCGGCCCAGCCGCAGTCCACATCTTTGCCGCCAATGATCGCATGAACCAGATTCTTATCGAACATCTTGACCCTACAGCCTGGAGGGCCAAACCGCCCGGCAAGGCCCGCACCATTGCGGCGATCTTCACGCACATGCACAATGTCCGCTGCAAGTGGGTCAGGCTTACAGCTCCGCACCTGAAGGTTCCGCGGCAGCTCCACCGCGCGCACTGCACCCCGCAGCAGGCCCGCGCGGGATTGGCAGTGAGCGCCGCTCGCTGCGCGGAGTTGCTCGCTGAAGCGCTCGGCGGTGGTGGGGGCCGCGTCGAGAAGTTTCTCAGGGACGGCTGGGCTAAGCCTTGGCCGGTTGGCGTGGAAATGCTGTGCTACATGCTTTGCCATGAGGCACACCATCGCGGGCAGGTGTGTATGCTTGCGCATCAGCTTGGATTCCCCTTGCCGATCAAGGTGGCGTCCGGGATCTGGAATTGGGAAAAGCTGTGGAAAGAGTGCGGGTCGCCTAACGGCCCCGGCTACGATTCTTAAGGAATCGCTCAAGGGCCTATTGCCTTAATCCCATACGGCTTTTATTGATGGCGAGCCACGTGCTATCCTTGCTTATGTCTTCTGCCGCGCGCTCCGCGGCGAAGCCTACCTGCTTCGGTTCTGCCGTGAGCGGTCTCACAACTCCGCTGGGGCGTGGTCCAACTGGTAGGACACCTCACTGTTAATGAGGACGGTGAAGGTTCGAATCCTTCCGCCCCAGCCAATTTTTCATTCTTTTTGCGTGGGATAGCCGGCATCGAGCCAGCCCTTCCAGCCGCCGTCCATGGATTCCACGTTGGTGTAGCCCATCTTCTGAAGATTGTCGGCCGTCAGCGCGGAGCGAAATCCGCCGCCACAGTAAAGAATGAGTTTTGTGTCCGTCTCGGGGACACGCTGCTCGATGTCCCGCTCGATGATTCCTTTCCCCAGATGAACGGCGCCGGGCAGGTGGCCCTGCGCCCATTCACTATCTTCGCGGACATCGATCAAAACAAATTTTTCGCCTGCATCCATGCGGCGCTTAACGTCAGGAACATTGGTTTCCTTGACCCGTTTCTTGGCGTCATCAACGAGCGCCAGAAATTTGGGGGCATGTGCCATATTGTCCTCCACGGATTCCACGGTGATTCTGAAAACATAGCATAGCGCATTGTACGGATAAAAAAACGCCCCGAGGGGGGACGGGGTGCCGGTAAATCAGGAGGCCAATTTGCTCCGAAGGCTTACGGCTTTGCAGGTTCCTCTTGGCTCCTCTTCGCAAAGGAGTGCACCAGGTTCACCAGGTTCCAGCGCACTTCTTCTTTCGTGCGGTCCCCTTCGCCGCCCACCATTTTCCCGCGGCCATTGGTGATGATGTAGAACAATTCGCCATCGGTGAACTTGGAGAGCGTGCCGGGATCGCGCCAGTCCCTCAATTCCAGCTTCATTTGCACCGCCAGATCCCCCTTCCCGTCGCCGTTCTTGCTGTGACACATGGCACAGTGATAACCGTAAAGCTTTCTGACTTCCGCCAGACCGTCCGCTGTGGGCTTTACAGGGTTTTTCTTCGCTGCTTCTTCTGGTGGAATCGGCGCGGAAGCTGGTTCGGCCGCTTGCGATTCCTTGGGCTTATCATTTGTTTGTTGAGCGTAACTGATTCCCACAGCAATAAGCAGAACTACGCTGAAGAACAAGCCAGTACGTCGCATACATACCCCCCTGGTGGTTAGAACCTGCCCGAGGATCGAAACGGAATGTATCTGACGCGATTCTACGCCCGCAGGTTGCGTAGGGAAAGCCTCAGGAACGGCTTCCTGCCTGCTCCCTCAATGTGGGACAGGAATTTATGGAGGTTCGCAGATTATAGTGACGCCTTGGGAGCATCGGGAAGGCACCCAACAAGGGTAGTTTTCCATTCCGAGCCGGCCGCAGCGGGCGAGGAATCTGCTGTATCTCGCCCGCAGGCAAAAGCAGATCCCTCAGGCCTAAAGGCCTGAGCTACATCTCGGGATGACGATACGCTTTTGGTCACTATATTTCGCGAAGGTCAGTAGGTCGCCGCAAGCTCGCGGTGCCTTACTGCCGATTGGCCGGTGCGGCGGGCTTCGCAATTGGCACCTTGCAGCCGTTGATGGTCTCAGTTCCGCGCTGCCCGGCGGTGAAGCGGCTCGACTCCCGGACGCGAGTGCGCAGGCCATCGATCACCGCAGGTATGGGGTTTCGCGCAACTCCGCGCACCACGAAGATCATGAGCGCGGCTTCTCCGGGCGCGTCGGCGCTGGAGGTGATGCCCACCCCCTGGATCCCCGGCTGCTTCATCAGCTCATTCACATGGGCGGTGTGCACGGCCTCGGCGCGCGCGAGCTCCTCCTTTGAAATGGCGTTTACCGCGAATGTGTCAACGACAGGCGCGATGCGTGCCGCAGTTTCCATTTCAAAAATGCCGTGCGGCCCTGCAGAGGTAACTTGCACGATGCGGGTCGCCACGCCTTCCAATTCGGCAGGGAGCGTGGTTGGAATCTGGCCTGGATTGACGACAAGCACCACGGCGGCCCCGCCGGGATGATCAATGCTTGCGCCCACGCCGATCGCCTGGATGTAAGGGTTGGAAAGCAGTTCCGGTGCGTGGAGGTCGAGTGCGCGCTGGGCTTGTGTAAGCTGCGCCGGAGGGATGGCGATATTGGCTTGTGCCTGGGCGGTTTTCACCGCGCCGGCGGCAAGCGTGCACCCGATCACTTTGTGCGTGGAAGCGCTGCCCACAAACGCCGGGCGGTTCCCTTGGCTGTCCTGCAATGCGCTCAAAACATCGGCCACAGGGTTGCCAACGGTGTCCGAATCGGAACCCGCGTAGAGCAGCGCGACGGGATCGGCCGTGTTCTCGTCGACAATCAGGGAGCCGGAATCGCCGGCTGCGCTAAATGTTCCGCCGCTGACCGACACCTGGCCGGTATAGGTCACGCTGAAGGTCGAGCCGGTGTTGCAGCCTTTCTGATAACTGACCATGGCAGAAATCTCGATGGCGGCGACCGTGGAGCAGGTCAATCCTGAGCTGCGGCCACTTTTCGCGACGGCTTCGCCAACAGTGGCGGCGATGCCATTACCTGTATGCGGGGGACCCGGATCGGGATTGCTGCCGGTGGCTGTGGAGCCAAGAGACAAAATGTTGCCGCCTGTGTCTACTGTCCCCGAAACGATTTGAGCGATCGCGGCGTCCGCATTGGCCCCGGCAGCTTCCAGGTTCACGAACTGGCTTAGATTGCCGACGGTGGTCGTGCCCGTTGTGGAGCAATTCGCGTCAATCAGGCCCGGCTGAATGATGGCATCTCCGAGGGTGGCGGAATCGCTCCGAGCGAGCACGTGATTGTTGCTTAAAATGTAGTAATTGCCGTTGCGCTGCAGCAAGGAACCAAGCGTCCCCGAGCAGCAGTAAATCAGATTTCCCTGTACGCTGGAATCATTTGCATTTCCGCCAGAAGTGCCGAGTTTGATGGGAATGCTCTGCGCTTGCTGGTTGTTGTTGGACGCGACGATTAGAACGCTCGCAGTCTTGGATTTTGTGGTATCGGCTTGTGCGATGGCCGTGACCGTAACGGTGGCGGGATTCGGCACTTGCGCCGGCGCGGTATAAACGCCAGCGTTAATCGTGCCGGCGGTCGAACTTCCGCCGGCAATTCCATTGACTTCCCAGGTGACAGCGGTGTTCGTTGATCCCGTTACGCTCGCCTGAAAGGCCGCACTCTCTTCGACAACAACAGTTGCTGTCGCGGGCGTGAGGGATATCGCAACGCCACTGGGGTTTCCTCCGTTTCCTCCGCCATTAACGTCGCTCAGTCCGCTGCAGCCCGCCAGGGAAGCTGCGGTGATCCACAGAACAATAAGCACATTCGCTCGGCGCATCGCACACCTCATCCACGTTCATTCTTTTTCAGGCTAGCATGCACTTCCGGGCGAGGTGGAAAGCGGCCTTTTTCCTGTGACCTATCTACTTCCTGTACGCTGGGACAGGCGTTCGAGGACTTTTTCCATAGATGGTGGGGCGGCTGAGGGGGATGCCCGGTCGATAGCATCAATCGAGGTCGCGCCAGTTCGGCCCCGTGCCAATTTCCACGACGAGCGGAACGATGAGCTTGTGTGCGCCTTCCATTTCCTGCCGGACGAGTTTTTCCAGTGCTTCTTTTTCCTTTGCCGGTGCTTCGAAGAGCAGCTCATCGTGCACCTGCAGGATCATGCGCGCTGCAAGTTTCTTTTCCCGAATGCGCTCGTCGATGGCAATCATTGCCAACTTGATGAGATCGGCGGCCGTGCCTTGCAGCGGGGAATTCAGCGCCGTGCGTTCCGCGAAATTCCTCAACTGCATTTGCGGCGCATTGATTTCAGGAATGGGCCGGATTCTGCCGAAGAGTGTTTTGGCCACGCTGGTCTTGCGCGTCTCCACGAGGACATTGTCGAGATATTCTTTGACGCCGCGGTAACGGGTGAAATAAGCGTTGATGAATTGTGCGGCTTCCTTCTGCTCGATCCCCAGTTGCTGCGCCAGGCCGAACGCCGACAGGCCGTAGATGATTCCGAAATTGATGGCTTTCGCAGCCCGGCGATGCTCCGCCGTCTGCGCCAGGGGCCCGACACCGAACACTTCCTGAGCGGTGCGCGCGTGAATGTCTTCGCCGTTGCGGAAAGCCTCCACCAGCACTGGATCACGCGAAAAATGCGCCATGATGCGCAATTCGATCTGGGAATAGTCGGCGGAGAGCAGAATTTTGCCTTTTTCCGCGACAAAGGCAGCGCGGATTTCCCGGCCCAGTTCGCTACGCACAGGAATGTTCTGAAGATTTGGATCGCTGGAGCTGAGGCGGCCGGTGGCCGTTCCCGTCTGTGAGAAGCTGGTGTGCAGCCGCCCGGTTTCCCGATGAATCAGTTTTGGCAGCGCATCCACGTAGGTGGACTTCAGCTTGGCGATTTCGCGGTATTCGATCACCTTTGCTGGCAGCGGGTGCTGGTTGGCCATTTCTTCCAGGATGTCCGCGGCTGTAGAGCGCACTTTCCCTTTGCCGCGCCGGGCAGGCGGCTGGAGATTCAGTTTGTCGAACAAGATCTCCGCGAGTTGCGCGGGGGAATTCACGTTAAATTCCGAACCGGCAAGATCCCAAATGTCCTTCTCCAGGCGCCGGACTTCCTTTTCCATGGATTCGGACATTTTTTCGAGCGCCTTGGGATCGACGCGAATTCCTGCGCGCTCCATATCCGCGAGGACCGCGGCCAGCGGGAGATCGATTTTTTCGTACACTTCCGCCAGCCCCTGCTCATCCACCTGCTTGCGCAGCACCGGGGCGAGCCTCTGCAGGTAATCCGCGCGTTCCCCGGCCCCGCCACCAATCGGCACATTGAAATTGCGGAAGACCACGTCGGCCAAATCGTGCTTGGCGGTGGTTGGGCGCAGAAGGTAGTCGTAGAGCTGCGTGGCGTGCTCGATTTTTTCCGTTCTTCCCGTAAGCAATTGAAACAATTTCGGGTCGTGCACAATCTTTCGGCGCTTTTCGTCGCCAAGCGCCGGTTCCAGGACCTTGAGCGTCTCGCCCTTTTCATCCGCCCAGATGGCGCGACCTTCGCCTGCCTTCGAGGAAAGCTCGATGCCCGCCAGGTGTGTTCCGAATCCTTCGGACTCGCGCTCGCCTGGATCGAGGTTCAGCCACACCGCGAGTGGCGTTTTGGCTGGCAATTTTTTCAAGTAACCGCGCAACTCCTCCGCATTGGCGAGCTGAAGATAATCTTTTTTCTCTGCGCCTGCCTCCGCCGAGTCACTGCTCTCGTTTTCGCCGGGAGTGGCAGCGCTTCTCTCCATTGCACCTCTCGCGAGCAATTCCTTCAGAAGTGAATTGAAGCCGAGTTCGCGATAGAGCTCTGACAGCGCCGCGGGGTCGGGCTCGCGAACCTGCAATTTGTCGAGGTCCAGTTCCAGGGGCACTTCGGTTTCGATGGCGGCGAGCTGCTTGCTCATCAACACTTGCTCTTTCTGCTGCTGCAGCGCTTCGCGGTAGCGCTTGTTGTTCACCTCGCCGGCATGGGCAAGCGCGCTTTCCACGCTGTGGTATTTCTGGATCAGTTCGGTGGCGCCCTTTTCGCCAATTCCTTTTGCACCCGGAATGTTGTCCACGGTGTCGCCTAGCAGCGCCATCAGGTCGATGACTTTGTCGGGCGGGACGCCGAGAATCTCTTCCACTTTCTTGGCGTCGACAATCGTGTCTGCCTTTGCGCCACCGGCGCCGGTGCGGAGAATGCGCACGCCGGAATTCACAAGCTGCATCATGTCCTTGTCATTGGACACGACCAGAACATCGAGCTTCTTCTGGACGCCCTGTTTGGCCAGAGTGCCGATCACATCGTCGGCTTCAAACCCGTCCAATTCCAGAATGGGCAGCCGCATGGCTTCGCAGAGCTTACGCACGTAGGGCAACTGAACTTTCATCTCGTCGGGCATGGGCGGGCGCTGCGCCTTGTAGGATTCAAACAGTTTGTCGCGAAAGGTCGGCTTGCTGGTGTCGAAGACGATGCCCACGTAATCCGGTTGGTAATCCTTGATCAGGCGCCGCACGATGTTCGAGAACAGGAAGGGAACTTTTGTGGGAATGCCGCTGGGCGCATTCATGCGCACCATGGGGGCATAGAACGCCCGGTAGATATGCGCCATGGCATCTACCAGGAAAAGCTTTCTCGGAGTTTCTTCTTTTGCGCTCACCGCGCGAGTATAGCAGGACTGGTGCCGTTCCAACTCCATCCTGCAAGCACCGTTTCAACTTATTTTGGCGACATCTTTGGTGTGGCTATTTTAGAGGCTATTAAGCCTCCATAGATAATGCGCCAGCTTGTCAATCCGAGCTGTAGCTCAGGCCTTTAGGCCTGAGCAATCTGCTTTTTCCTTGCCCCTATAGGACATTCCTTTTGCAGCTTTCAATAAACCTGCCACACCCGCCTTTGCGTTTGCGAGAATAATTTGGAACGGGACTGCTACTCCGGCTGGGGGTGGGTTGCCTGGCTAGCTGACGATACCCAGCGGCTTGGCGACCTCCGCGAGCGTGTCCGCAGCCTTCAACAGATGTTCGCGCTTGTGCGCGGCGCTGACAATTGCTCGCAGCCGGGCCTTTCCTTCCGCCACCGTTGGGTAGCCCACCGCGGGCGCGAACACGCCGGCATCGAACAATTTGCGGGAAAATTCAAACGCCTTCGCGGCATCGCCCACGTGGATGGGAATAATCGGCGTTTCGCTGGCTTTGAACTCGAAGCCGCGCTTCTTCAACTCGCGCTTGAAAAATTTGGTGTTGGCCCAGAGCTTCTTTACCAATCTCTCCCCTTCGGCTGAATCCAGCAGCGTGAATGCCGCCTGACACGCGGCGGCGGTGGCCGGCGGATGGGAAGTTGAGAACAGAAACGGCCGGGCGCGCAGATATAAGTAATCGATCAGGTCGCGCGAGCCGCAGACATAGCCGCCCATCGCGCCGATGGCCTTGCTGAGCGTGCCCACCTGGATGTGCACCCGGCCGTGGCACTGGAAATGGTCGACCGAACCGCGGCCGCTCCGCCCCAGCACCCCGCTGGCGTGCGCGTCGTCCACCATCATGATGCAGCCATGCTTTTCCGCCAGATCGCAGAGCTCCGGGAGCGGCGCAATATCGCCATCCATGGAAAACACGCCATCCGTAATGATCAGTTTCTTGCCGGGGAAGGAAGCGTGCTCCTTGAGAATGCGCTCGCAGTCCTTCACGTCCTTGTGTTTGAAAACCTGAATCGTGGCCTTCGAGAGGCGCGCGCCATCGATGATCGAGGCGTGATTCAACTCATCGGAAATAATCAGATCGTCTTTTCCGAGGACCGCGGAAACCGTTCCCGCATTCGCCGTGAATCCCGACTGAAAAACCACGCACGCTTCCACGTTTTTAAACCTGGCAATCTGCTCTTCCAGGTCCATGTGGAGTTTCATGGTTCCCGCAATCGTGCGGACTGCGCCTGCTCCGACTCCAAGCTTCCTTACCGCTTCGATGGAGGCCTTGCGCAGCGCCTTGTGGGAGGCCAGCCCGAGATAATTGTTGGAGGCGAGGTTAATCACTTCGCGTTCATCGAACACGCAGACAGCCTTCTGTTCTCCTTCCAGCACGCGCAGTTTCGGAGCAACGCCCTTTGCCCGCAAATCTTGCAGCGTTTCGCTAACGTACTGCAGCGGGTTCTGTTTCGTGCTTTGAATTCCAGTCTCGCCCATGTCTTCCTCTCTCACCATTGATGCAGACCACTCGCTCTATTTCTGCATCCCGTTCGGGTACATCAGGATTTTCCCGGCGAGTCCGCTCTGCAGCTTGGCAAAAGCCGCTTCGAAATTCTCCATCTCCACCCGCTCCCCGAAGAGCGGTTCCAAATTCACGCGGCCCGCTTTCAGCAAGGCCGTCATTTGCACCCAGGTGTCATACATGCGCCGGCCGTAGATTCCCTGCACCGTGGCGCCCTTGAAGATGACGTCCTCGACGAGGTCCAGCGGCACATTTTCCGTGGGAATTCCCAGCAGCGATGCCCTTCCCCCGGCGCGCAGGGCCTTGAAGCCCTGTTGAATCGCGGCGGGATTGCCGCTCATTTCCAGAAGCACGTCGACTCCGGTTCCGCCGGTGGCTTCCAGAATTTCCTTCACGGCATCTTCCGCCAATGGGTTCAGGACGAAGTTTGCCCCCATTTTCTTGGCCATTTCTCGGCGGTGTTCGTTGGTCTCCGTGGCGAAAACGATGGAACTGCCGCAGGCTTTTGCCACGGCGATGGACATCAATCCGATTGGCCCACAGCCCGTCACGAGCACAGTCTGACCGGCAATGGGGCCCGCCAGCACGGTGTGAACCGCGTTGCCGAGTGGATCGAGAATTGCCCCATAGTGTTCGGGAATTGCCGGATCCAATTTCCAAATATTCGTGGAGGGAATTTTCACGAATTCCGCGAAGGCGCCGTCGATATCGATCCCGATGATCTTCAGGTTTTGGCAGATGTGCGCTTGGCCGACGCGGCACTGGTGGCAATGGCCGCAATTCAGGTGCATCTCGGCGCTTACAAAATCGCCGGCCTTCACCGCGGTTACTTCTTCGCCGATACGCTCGACAATGCCACAGAATTCATGTCCGAGCGTAACGGGCGGCTTGATGCGCCCTTGCGACCAGCAGTCCCAGCCATAAATGTGCAGGTCCGTGCCGCAAATGGATGTGGCTTTCACGCGCACGAGGACGTCCGTGGGTCCGAGAGACGGTACCTTTGTCTTCTCGATCTGCAGACCTTTTCCCGCTTGCGTCTTCCGCAACGCCCTCATAGTCGCAGGCATTCAGGCAGGCTCCTCGCTCAGACAGGTCCCACGTCTCCGCGCAAACTTAAATGCTAACACAGCCGTCATCTCCACTTCAGTTTACGACCTCACCGCGGGTTGTGGCCACGCGCCAACAAATCTCGAAGCCTTGCGCCGTTCCAGCTATTTGGGCTAAAAACTACAGTGGGGCCAGCGTGCAGATCATGCGTCGCTAACAATTTGAATGGACTTGAGGATGAAAATGAAGATTCACAGACAACGCAAGTTCACTCTTCCATCATTTGTGGTGGCAGCCTGTCTTGCAGGCGCCGCCGGATGCTCGGCGCGCCCCCCAGGAGGTGCTGCTATGTCGTTGGAATTGAAGAGCCCCGATTTTACCGCCGGTGGAAACATTCCGAAGCAATTCACCTGCGAAGGCGCGGATATTTCGCCTGCGCTGGAATGGAACGCCCCGCCCGCTGGCACTCAGAGTTTCGCTTTGATCGCCGACGATCCCGACGCCCCGGTGGGAACCTGGGTGCATTGGGTGGTCTATGATCTGCCCGCGAACCTGCGTACTCTCCCTCAGAATTTCCCAAAGAACGAGCAATCGGCCGACGGTTCGCGCCAGGGCCGCAATGACTTTGGAAAAATTGGATATGGAGGGCCTTGCCCGCCGCCCGGCAAGCCTCATCGCTATTTCTTCAAACTCTACGCCCTCGATGCCAAGCTGAATCTCAAGCCCGGCGCCACCAAAAAGGAGGTCGAACGGGCCATGCAGGGTCACATCCTCGCTCAAGGCGAATATATGGGCCGCTACTCCCGCTGACAATCTCTCCTTCAATTCGGCCATCAGCGCGGCCAACGAAGCCCTCGGCAGCACTGGGTGGATGGAATCCCTTCTTCGCAGGGTCGCAGCATCGCTGGGCCCCATGTCCACATAATTTTAGCCTTACGGCTCCAGCTTCATCTTAGAGGCTGGCCGCTCAGCGTCAGACCGCCCAACAAGTTCAGGTCTTGCTGTTGCAGCGACTTGGGCAGCTTCGCGTAGTCAAGGCTCTCCGCTGAGTCCTGGCCCGTGGTGACAGCGTACTGAATGAAATCTCTGACCGCTCGACGCTCGTCCGCATCCGAACCATCCTTTGGCACAAGTAGAAAGGTTAACCCCGACAGCGGATACGCCTCTTTGGCAGACGCTGGAGTGTCCACAATCGGAGTCCGGGCATCCTTCGAAAGCTCTTCGCTGAATGCTTCAATCGCCGCGGTGGTGCTTTCTGGACTCGGCGCCACAAATTTCCCGGCGCGGTTCTGAATCAGCGCCACCGGCAGATCATTTTGCTTCGCGTAGTTGAGCTCCGCATAGCCGATGGTTCCGGGGTTCTGCTTCACAAACTCCAGTACGCCGCTGCTTCCTTCCTGTCCAATGCCTACCGGCCACTCTACCGATAGCCCCTGCCCTAATCTCCTCGACCATTCGGGACTGACTTTGGCAAGGTAGCTGGTCAATATACTCGTCGTGCCGCTCCCGTCCGAACGATGCACCACGATAATCGCGGCTCTTGGCAATTTGACGCCCGGATTGTCTCGCTCAATCGCTGGATCCTGCCAGCTAATGACGTTGCCCAGGAAAATTCCCGCCAGCGTGGAAGCGCTGAAGCGTAACGGACTTTTGACATCGGGGACATTGTAAATAGCACACACTGGCCCTGCGGTTACGGGAACCTGGATCACCGGAAACATCTTGCTGATTTGCTCATCGCTCAGAGGTGCGTCACTTGCCGCCAGCTCTAACAGCCCTTTCTTTAGTTCGTCAAGGCCCGCCCCGCTGCCGATCGGCCTGTAATTAATCAGCGCGCTTGGGTGGATTCGCTGATAAGCGGAGATCCAGGTCTTCAATAGGGGTGCGACGAAGGTGCTGCCGGCTCCGCCAATTGCCGTCTTGACTGTGGATGAAGTGGCAAAGTCTTTCTCCGCGACGGGCTCTTCGCCCCCGTACTTACATCCCGCAAACAGAAAAGCGCTGAATAGAGTAGCGGCACCTAGAGCCAAACTCGACTGGCGATAGCTGAGCATTGTGAACCTCCTGTGCAAGCCTTGGGAAAAGCGGCCTCGCGTGGCGCGGAAATGATATCTAGATTCGTTCGAGGGAATGTTAATAGAGCATTACAGCTCGCCCGGGACTGCTCATTGTCCCGGCGGCTCGCCACGGCGCATGACGCACGAATCGAAACTGGCGATCCAAACATTCTCGACCGGTTTGTCGCGTCAAGCCCGTGCGGAGCACGATTTCGCCCGCTCCTATTTCTCATCCCTTCGCCGCGTTGACACGCGAACCTAAGGCGGCAATACTGGCATCCGATGATCGGACTCCTCCGCGGCCGCCTCCTCGAAAAACGTCCCAATCAAGTCATCCTCGATGTTGGGGGGGTCGGCTATCTCGTTGCCGTCCCTCTCTCGACCTTCGCCGCTCTCGGCGAACTCCACGCCGAAGTCACTCTCCTCATCCACACTCACGTCCGTGAGGACGCCCTGTCCCTTTATGGCTTTCTCTCCCAGCGCGAAAAGCATCTCTTCGAGCTGCTTCTCGGCGCTTCCGGCGTTGGCCCCACTCTCGCCTTGAAAATTCTCTCCGGCATGAACGTCGAGGAACTCGTGCCTGCGATTCGCGGTGGCGATCTTGCCCGGCTCACGAAAATTCCCGGCGTCGGCCGCAAAACTGCCGAGCGCATGGTCGTCGAACTCAGGGACAAGCTCGAAGCCGTCGCTATCGAAGCCGAAAAGCCCGCGGCCACGTCTCCCGCCGGCGTTGAAGCGGACGTCAAATCGGCCCTCGTCAACCTCGGCTACGACGAGCGCACCGCGGATTCCGCCGTCGCCGAAGCCAGGCTTGAAGCCGGCACTGGAAATTTTGAAAAATTGTTGCGTGTGACGCTCACAACCTTGAGCGCCCCGCAGAAAAGATAATGGAGCGTCGTTTTGTAGCGGCCGCCTTCCGAGGCGGGCGCCTTTCTCTTGGGTTTGTAGTGGCCGACCTTTCGGTCCGTTCTTGGCTTTTCTTGGTTTTGCTCTATTAAGTGCTGCATAGATAATGTCCTAGCTTGTTATTCCGAGCTGTAGCTCAGGCCTTTAGGCCTGAGGAATTTGCTTTTTCCTTGCCCCGATAGGACATTCCTTTTGCAGCTTTCAATAGCCCCTGAAAAAAGGATTTCGGCTGTTTCTCCGTAGCCTGTTTATGCGGATAATGAGGACTGGCAAACAAAATGACGAATTTCGGTTCTAAAAAGGCTCCAGCAAATCCCGGCCACCCCTCCCGCATCGTCTCAGGCGCCGCCTCGGATGATGACGCTCGCCTCGACGCCAGCGTTCGCCCCAAAACGCTCTCCGAGTACATTGGCCAGAAGCGCGTCAAGGAAAACATCGCCATCGCTCTCGAGGCCGCTCGTAATCGCGGCGAAGCCCTTGATCACGTCCTCCTCTATGGCCCGCCGGGACTCGGCAAAACCACTCTCGCCCAGATCATCGCCAACGAGCTCAACGTCCCCATCAAAACCAGTGCCGGACCGCTCCTCGAACGCAAGGGGGACCTCACTGCCATCCTCACCTCTCTCGCGCTGAAGGAAGTCTTCTTCCTCGACGAAATTCATCGCCTCCAGCCCGCCGTCGAGGAAGTTCTCTATCCCGCCATGGAAGATTTTCGCGTTGATCTCGTCATCGGCCAGGGCCCCGGCGCGCGCATTCATCCTTTCCACCTCAGCCATTTCACGCTCATTGGCGCCACCACCCGCGCCGGACTCATCACCGCGCCGCTTCGCTCTCGCTTCGGGATTGTCCATCGCCTCGATTTCTATGAGCCCGAGGACCTCCTCATCATCCTCCACCGCTCCGCCAAAATTCTGAACATCCAAATGGACGACGCCGGCGCCGAAGAAATCTCCGGCCGCTGCCGGGGCACGCCACGCGTCGCCAATCGCCTCCTCCGCCGCGCCCGAGACTTCGCCGAAGTTCGCGCCGGTGGCCGCATCACCCAAGAGGTTGCTCGGGAAGCCTTGCAGATGCTCGGTGTGGATGAGCATGGCCTCGATGAAGTCGACCGCAACCTCATGATCGCCCTGCTCGATAAGTATGCCGGTGGCCCTGTCGGCCTCGGCACCCTCTCCGCCGCCCTTAGCGAGGAAGAAGACGCCATCGAAGAAATGTATGAGCCTTACCTCATGCAAATCGGCATGCTCGACCGCACCCCGCGCGGACGCGTCGCCACCGCCCGCGCCTACGAATACTTCGGCCGTGAACTCCCCAAGCGCCAGCCCCGCCTGTTCTGATCGTTCGGAGCTGTACCCGAACGCTTTCGAGCCTCCGTCCTAATACCAGCAAAGGAAGCGCCGCTTCGCGCTTTCTGAAACTGATCTCAGACGGAGAGTTCAACATGAGAGTCACAAGACCCGCTGCGCTCTTTTTCGTATTGGCTTTGACGATGACCGCGGGCGTTGCCTTTGCAGCGCAGCAACCCGGCGATCCGCCACCCGCTCCCATCCCCACGCCCATTTTCACAGCTAAAAAGGTGTTCATCTCCAACGCATCGGGGGAAATCGCAGTGCCTGCTGGCACCCCGGAAGTGACCTACAACGAGTTCTATGCTGCGATGAAAAGCTGGGGGCGCTATGAGCTTGTCTCTGCTCCTGCTGATGCCGACTTGGTGTTTCAAATCCATTTCACTTTAGTTATCGGTCCCACTGACGTCACTAAGGGTAGTGGAGCATCAACCCAAACCTTCCAGATTCGCCTGATGATCCTTGATCCTAAGACTCAAGTCGTGCTGTGGCCCATCGTCGAACACGTCAAACCATGGGCCCGCGGAGCGACCGGCCGAAAGAACTTTGATCAAGCAATGGCCACCCTCGTGGACGACCTGAAGAAACTGGCGACCCCGCCTATCGCTACAAACGCCAATCAAATCAATTAGGCCAAATGCACCGCGCGGCCATTTTGCCACACCTCTGGTGTCATTCCGCGCTGTAGCTCAGGTCTTTAGGCCTGAGGAATCCGCTTTTTCCTTGTTCCCGTTGGAAAGAACTACGCGAAGGATTCTCGACTCCGGCCCCTTCGACCTGGTTGGTTTTTCTCTTTACTTACAACTGAGAACTTACAACTGACAACTCCTTCAATTGTGCTTCAGGAACTCGCCCTTGGTCCCCGTCAGCGAGTTGTACAACGTCTCGATGAATTTGTCCGAATCGATGAAACCTGAAGACCATTTCTTCCACGGTTCCAGGATCTTCTCTTGTTTCATTTGCTCCAGCGTCTTGTGCTCGTTCAGCGCTTTCTGCACCGCCGTGGACGTCTCCTTCAGCATCTTCACGAATTCCCGCACATCGTCCAGGTTTGAAAGCGCCCCGTGCCCGGGAATCACTTTTACGTCTGCGGGTAATAGCGCCGATACTTTCTCCATCGCGTCAATCATCCCCTGCACGCTGCCTCCGCTCGCCACATCGATGAACGGAAATCCGTAGCGCACGAAATCATCGCCCATATGCACCACGTTGTTCTTCGGAAAAAAAATCACCGCATCCCCATCGGTATGTCCGGCAGGGAAGTGCAGCGCGCGAATATCCTCTCCGTTCAGGTGCACCGTCACATCATGCTCAAACGTAATCACCGGCAACGCTGCTTTCGGCGCGGGGGGAAAATCCATTTTCAAGGATCCACCGTTTCCCGCTGTTCCGCCTGTTTCCAGCCGTTTCCGGACGTTGTCCTGCGCAATCACCGTCGAACCCGCGTTCGCAAACGGCGCGTTCCCGCCGGTATGGTCTCCGTGGTAATGCGTGTTGATCACAAACCGCACCGGTTTGTCCGTGATGCCAAGATTCTTCAGCGCCGCCTGGATCTTCTCCGCCAATGGCGCAAACTGGTCGTCCACAATCACGATTCCATCTTCGCCCACTGACGCCGCAATGTTTCCGCCCGCGCCCTCCAGCATATAAATGTTCCCGGAAACCTTTGTCACCTTGATCTGCACCTTTGAATAATCGGTGTTGTCTTGGCCCTGCGCCACTCTGCTCACCAGCAGCGCCGCCAAGCACACCGCCGCGAACATTCCGAATCCTCGCTTGCTCCGGCTCTCTTTTCTCATGATTGCCCCTCTCTCCAATTCGCGCCGCATTCTACCACTTCTCTCCCCAAAGTAACTTCACGGCACATCCCATCAATTCGCCTCCAGCACCGCACCACTGGTAAGGTATCTTCGATCAGGGTTTTGTAGGGGCGCAGCAATGCTGCGCCCCAGCTCGGCGCGATTTGCCATTTGTCTAGTTCAAGTTGTGGTTCAAAGGTCGCGGCTTTATTAGGTTGCGGGAAATGTCTTGTTTTTACGAGGCCGGGGCTTCAGTTCACCCTGAGCTTCGAAGGGCTCCGACATAAACGCCTTACGCTAGATGGGCTTTAGCCCCTGAGGAATCTTCTTGCTCCTCCGAAAACTTTTTTCCATATTCGCTTGGAATTTCCCATGACCGGTTCCATCACCGCCAAATCTCAAGTTCCCAGTTCCAAGCGCTACGCCTTTCTCGTTGCCGCCGGCATCTTCCTCAGCCGCATTGCGGGCCTCATCCGCGATCGCGTCTTCGCCCACTACTTCGGCAATTCCGATGCCGCCGACGTTTTCAAAGCGGCCTTCCGCATCCCCAACTTCCTCCAAAACCTTTTCGGCGAAGGCGTCCTCTCCGCTTCCTTCATTCCTGTCTATGCCCGTCTTCTTGCGGAGAAGGACGAGGAAGAAGCCCGCAAAACCGCCGGTGCCGTCGCAGCTCTTCTCGCCCTCAGCACCTCGCTCCTCGTTCTCCTCGGCGTTCTCTCTGCTCCTTGGCTCATTGATGCCATCGCCCCCGGCTTCCATGGCGAAAAGCGCGAACTCACCGTCCTCCTGGTCCGCATCCTCTTTCCCGGCGCCGGCCTGCTCGTTGCTTCCGCCTGGTGCCTCGGCGTGCTCAACAGTCACCGCAAGTTTTTCCTCTCTTACACCGCTCCTGTGCTCTGGAACATCGCCATGATCGCCGGCATGATCGCCTTCGGCGCTGGCCGCGCGCAAAATTCCCTGGTCGTCATCACGGCGTGGGCTTCCGTGGCCGGCAGCGCGCTCCAAGTCGGCGTACAGTTGCCCATGGTGCTCAAGCTTCTGGGCGGTCTAAAACTCTCACTCGCCCCCGAAGCCGAAAACGTTCGCACCGTCATCCGCAATTTCTTTCCTGTCTTCATCAGCCGCGGCGTCGTGCAAATCAGCGCGTACATTGACGCGTTCCTCGCCAGTTGGCTCCCCACCGGCGCTGTTGCCGCTCTCGCCTACGCGCAGACGCTCTACACGCTTCCCGTCAGCCTCTTCGGCATGTCTGTCTCCGCCGCCGAACTCCCGGTGATGAGCGGTGCGGTCGGCGCCGCTGACGAAATCGCCGGGATTCTCCGCAGCCGTCTCAACAGCGGCCTCCGCCAAATTACGTTTCTCGTCGTTCCCTCCGTCGTCGGTTTCCTCGCTCTCGGCGATGTCATCGTCGCCGCCATCTATCAATCCGGCCGCTTCACCCACTCCGACGTCATTTATGTCTGGGGAATTCTCGCCGGGTCCACCGTCGGCCTTCTCGCTTCTACCCTCGGCCGTCTTTATTCCTCCGGTTTTTATGCTCTCCGCGACACGCGCACTCCTCTCCGCTTCGCCATCGTCCGCGTGGTTCTCACCACCGCTCTGGGCTATCTCGCGGCCCTGCCCCTTCCGCGCCTGCTCGGCATCGAGCCCCGCTGGGGCGTCGCCGGTCTGACCATTTCTGCCGGCATCGCTTCCTGGGTCGAATTCACGCTTCTCCAACGCGGTCTCCGTCGCCGCATTGGCCACGTCGGTCTCCTCATTTCCTTTCTTGTTCAGGTGTGGATCGCCGCGCTTCTCGCCGCCGCCGCGGCGCGCGGCCTTCTCATCGAGCTTGGCCCGCGCGGCCCCATCCTTCTCGCCGTCCTGGTACTCAGCATCTACGGCATTGTGTTCTTCGCCGTCAGTCTTGCCTTGCGATTGCCCGAAGCCCAGTCGATGCTCGGCATGCTTGGCCGCCGCGTTGGCATAAGATAAGTGGCGAACATGCGTACCGTTTATTTGGCGCTGGGTTCCAACATTGGCGACCGCGAGAAAAACTTGCACGACGCCATTCGACTTCTTAGCGAATCCGGCATCCGCATCGCAAAAATCTCCAGCATTTACGAAACCGAGCCCGTCGACTATCTCGACCAGCCCTGGTTCCTCAACGCCGTCCTCGAAGCGCAAACCGATCTGCCCGCCGCGCAACTCCTCGGCACACTGCGCAACATCGAATCACAAATGGGCAGCAAGAAACCCTTCGCCAATGGCCCGCGCCTGATCGACCTCGACATCCTCGTCTTTGGCAACGAAACCATCGCCACGCCCGATCTCCAGGTCCCTCATCCCCGCATGCTTCTGCGAAACTTCGTCCTTGTCCCTCTTGCCGAAATCGCGCCCACGCTCCGTCATCCCTCCTGGCCCGCTGCCGCCGCCGAACTTCTCTCCCGCTCCTCCGACCCCAGCGTCGTCCGCCTGTTTTCCTCCACGTTCTAGCCTGGGCTTGCGGGCCCCGCCTTCCCAAAACTTTCTCGCCTGCTAACGCACACAACTCCAGGTAAACCTCTGGTGCTTGTTGGGATTTCCTGGTTTCGACTTACTCCCGCGGATTCCCCAGGTCCGTCCGCGGCTTCAATCGCCGAGTCTTCGATGTCTCGGCTTCCTCACGCTCGTACTCCGCCAGCTCTTCCTCGGTATAGGAGTAGGAATCCCGCGACGCAAACATTGACGTCGTCCGGCTGGTCTGCTTTTTCTTTTTCCGCGCTTCGCCGAATTCGTACCGCGTCATCCTCAGGGGCGCTTCGATAGCCTTCACCTCGACCAGCAAATCGCTCACCTTTTCCAGGAAATCGTGCAAGTGGAACGGCCGCACCGCGTACGGCACGCTCGCCGCCTCCAGCGCCGGCACATACTGGCTGCCCGTCATTTCCGGCACCACGAACAGCACGCGAATCCGCCCGCCTTCTTCCGCCGCCACCGACGCCAGTTCCCGCAACACAAGAAAGGTCGGCGTGTTTAGCCCCAGCAGCGCAATATTCGCAATCAGCAGTGAATACTCCGCCGTCTTCAACTCCGCGTGCAGCATTGGCACATCGCCCACGATGCGCACGCGCCACCCTTCGCTGTCCAGAATCTGCTTCAATGCCGCTGCGTTTCCCGGATCGTCTTCCAATACCAAGAGCCCGACTTGCCGTGCTGCTGCCATGGGAGGGGTCGCCACATTTAGAGTTTAGGCTCCGGGGTCGGCAAGGACATCCAACGCGCGCCGCCAGCGTCTTAAGCGCTAACTGTCCCCATGGCCGGGTCGCCCCGCTCCTTCCTCTTTTGGGGGTCGGAGCTATAGTTTACCCTGAGCCTCGAAGGGCTCCGATATTTCCGCTCCCGATCCGACCGGGCTTCAGCCCCTGAGGAAATTCCTCTCTTCCTATTGCGCGTTCTCCTCCCGCACCTTCAGCAAAATCTCACCACTCGCCAGTGTTCCAGAAAATTCACTTGACAATTAAAGTTCGTAGAGATGCAAGCACGTGCTCAGAAGGTGCCTTGCCGTGCTTGGGCGCGCTCCCACCCTCACCTTCGCTCTATTCAGCTAAATCGTAAGTGCACATCGAACGGCCCGTTGTGGCTGTGTCATTTCACGCGATTTTGCTTCGGGAGGTACCATGCCAATCAAATTTCTCTCCATCTTTCTTGCGCTTGCGCTTTGTTCACCCGGACCGATCAGCGCCGCCCAAAATGCCATTCCCCCCGTCACCTCTGCCCAGGCAGCCGCACTATTGTCGCGTTCCGCAGCGGCTTTGACGGGGTCAGTTGCCCTAAACGATGTGACACTCACAGGTTCGTCGGAATGGATTGCCGGCTCCGATGACGAGACAGGAACGGCCGCCTACAAATCCACCAGCGCAGCAAATCGCCTGGACTTGGCTCTCAGCAAAGGGACGCGCAGCGAGATCCGATCGAATGCCACCGGCGCACCATCCGGCAATTGGATTGGCCTTGATGGCGTTTCGCACGCCATGGCGAATCACAATTTGATGACGGATGCGGGCTGGTTCCCCGCCTTCGCTATTGCCAATCTGATCTCCTCATCGAACACCGTGCTCACCTACGTCGGACAGGAGACCAGGAACGGCGCCTCCGTCATCCATATCAGTACCTCTCAGCTATTTCCAAATCTTTCCGGCAATCCGGCGACTCTGATGCAGCATTTGACGCAAGTCGAAATCTACCTTGACCCCACCACATCCCTGCCGGTTTCCTACGTCTTTAATTCGCACCCGGACAACAACGCTGCGCTCGATATCCCCACGGAGATTCGTTACTCCAACTACCAAAACGTGGGCGGGGCACAGATTCCGCTGCATGTGCAGAAGTACATAAACAACACCCTCACCCTCGACCTTCAATTCCAAAATGCTTCACTGAACACTGGCATTACGGCTGCGCAAATCAGCGCGCAATAAATCGAGCTCAGGAGACAATCTCATGACCCGCTCAATTCGTGTTCTCTCTCTACTTTTCCTTTCGGTTTTTGCGGCCGTTCCACTCCACGCCCAAGTCACCACGGGTACGCCGGCCTTCGGTTCTTTCGGCGGTGGCCCGGAGGTCATCAACCTCGCCAATTTGAATGCGCACTGGACAGTTCCTGTGTTCCAGAGGGCTGGGCGTGGCGGAGATTCCTTCAACTACAACCTGAGTTACGACAGTTCGGTTTGGTATCCGGTCACGTCAGGCAGTACTACGAGTTGGCAACCTGTGACCAATTTCGGCTGGACCAGCTCAACAGCAGCGGTCGCCGGACATCTCTCCTACAAGGCAACCACCTATAAAAGCTGCCCCATAACGATTGACAAATTGGGCACTGGCTATGGTGGAAGCGTCACCGAATATGTTTGGACGTTTTACGACTCCCTGGGAAGTGCACACGTGTTCCCGGGATATTCGACCACCTGGTGGGGTGATGGTGGTACAGGACCAGATTGTGACGGGTCAGGCACAACTAGCCTAAACTCCACCGCCACTGATGGCTCCGGATACACCGTTTCCGCAAACGGTGCATCAGCGTCTGTTTACAACTCAAAAGGAACATTGGTCGGTCCCCCAATCAACGCGTTCGCAGGTCCGGGAACCCTGACAGATCGAAATGGAAACATAATCAGTATAGATAATTCCGGCAATATTACGGACACGCTAGGCACCGTCGCACTGATTGTTGCAGGCAGTGGAACACCCTCCAGCCCCATCACTTTCACCTACACTGCTCCCTCGGGTGCTCCCGCACCTTACACGATGAATTTTACCAATTACACGGTCGCCACCAATTTTGGCGTTTCCGGAATCACGGAATACAAATCCTCCGCCGCCGTGCCGCTGGTTTCGAGCATCACCCTGCCGGACGGCACGCAGTACAGCTTCCAATATGAGCCGACCCCGTCCACGCCCGCATCAGGTGCATGCACTCCCTTGAGCGGAACATATTCGGCGAACTGCGTCACCGCCCGCGTCACATCTATAACCCTCCCCACGGGCGGCACCATTACTTACAAGTACACCGGCGGCAACAATGGCATCTTTCCCGATGGCAGCACCGCCGGACTCCAACGCTACACCCCGGACACGGGAAGTTCGGTCTATTGGAACTATTCCCGCACTCTGGAAACCGGGGCGGCTTCGATCACCACAGTGACCGACCCAACTTCTCAAGCCAACCAAACCGTCATACAGTTCCAAGGCATCTACGAAACCCAGCGCGATGTTTACTCAGGATCAGCTCCAACAATTTCGACTTTTCCCATCCCGGAAAGCACCCTGCAAACATCCAATCTCTTGAAAGAAACCCAAATCTGTTACAACGCAAATACGTCCAGTTGCACGAGCACGGCAATCACGCAGCCCATCACGCAGCGAAACATTACGACGCTTCTTTCGGGGGCCAGCTCCTGGGCCAGCGCGCAAACCGCTGAGCACATTTATAAGTACAATTCGGGCGGAAGTCTCATCGAACAGGATGACTACGATTACGGTGCAGGAGCAGTCGGAGCCTTGCTGAAGAAAACCTCCATAACCTATGCCTCTCTCACCAATATCACCTCCTTTCGCCAGCAAGTAACCGTGACCAACGGGTCCGGCGCCACCGTTTCACAGATTAATTACAACTACGGCAACACCGTCACCGCAACCTCCGGAACCCCCCAGCAGACGACGCCAAACGGGTCTAGAGGCAACCTCTTGAGCGTCAACTACTACACCAACGGCTCGACCTATCTCACGAAGTCCTACAGCTACTACGACACGGGTAACGTTTACGTTGCCACGGACGTGAACGGCGCTCAAACGACGTACACCTACGGTGCCTGCGGAAATTCGTTCCCGACGAGCGTCGCAGAGCCCTTGAGCCTCTCCCGTTCCATGACTTGGAACTGCACGGGTGGTGTAGAAACGTCTGTCACCGATGAGAACGGCAATACGAGCTCCATATCTTACACAAAGGACCCCGATTTTTGGCGCCCGGAATCCGCAACCGATGCGACCAACGCGGTTAACAGTTTCACGTACACAGGTGAAACGCAGGTCGAAACTGATTTGCCCGTTGTGAGCGGCAGTTCCGCGTCGGACGTGCTGTCCACCCGCGACAACCAAGGGCGTCCTTCCTTGTCGCAAATCCGGCAAACGCCCGATGGTTCCACCTTTGACACGGCGGAAACAGATTATGACGTGAAAGGGAGAGCCTATCGCGTCACTCTGCCTTTTGCCGCCAGCGCCGGACAAACCAGTTCCACTGCCCCAGGCACGACTTCGACTTACGACGCCCTTGGCCGGCCCACCGCCATCAACGACAGCGGGAATGGATCAGTGACCAATGTGTTTTCGCAGAATGACGTTATCGTGACGCGAGGTCCCGCTCCAACCGGGGAAAACACCAAGCGGCACCAGTCGCAATACGACGCACTCCACCGCTTGACCTCTGTTTGCGAAATCACCAGCGCGACCGGCAGCGGAACTTGTGGCCAGACCAACACGCAGACTGGCTTCTGGACTAAATACACATACGATGCCCTCGGCCGGCTGACCGGGGTAACGCAAAATGCCCAGTCGAGTTCAACCCAATCTCGTTCCTACATCTACGACCTATTGGGCCGTATGACCTCCGAAATCGAGGCCGAATCCGGCACGACCACCTATACCTACGACACGGATTCCACTTGCGGTACCTCCAGCGGCGACCTCGTTAAACGCGTTGACGCTGTTGGTAACGTCACTTGCTATTCCTATGACGTTCTCCATCGGCCACTTTCGGTCACTTATCCCTCCGGCAGTTACGCTTCCAAAACACCGAACAAATACTTCTTCTACGACAGCGCCACCGTGAACGGCGTTGCCATGGCCAACGGCAAAACGCGCGTAGTCGAAGCCTATACGGCAACCACCAAGACTGGCACAAAAATCACGGATGCCGGCTTCAGCTACACCGTTCGCGGCGAGCCTTCCGATGTCTATGAAGCAACGCCCAACTCGGGCGGCTACTACCACGTCAATGAACAGTTCTGGGCCAACGGGGCCATGAAGCAGCTCTCCGGACTCTCAAGCCTTCCCACCTTCACGTTTAATCCAGACGGTGAAGGCCGCGTCTACCAAATCTCCGCTTCCTCCGGGCAAAACCCGGTAACAAACACCGCTTTCAATAACGCCAGCCTTCCCACTTCCATCACTTTCGGCTCGACGGACACGGATTCCTTTACTTATGACCCAAACACAGATCGGATGACCCAGTACCAATTCACCGTGAACGGCCAATCGCTTACAGGCGCGTTGACCTGGAACGCAAATGCAACTTTGCAAAATCTCAATATCACCGACGCGCTCAATAGCGCGGACACCCAGTCCTGCGCATACGTCTATGACGATCTCATGCGCATTCAATCTGTAAACTGCGGCTCCGTTTGGTCCCAGACCTTTTCCTACGACGCCTTTGGGAATATTTCCAAGAGCGGAAGCATGTCGTTTCAGGCTCTATACTCCTCATCCACCAACCGCATGACTTCCGTGGGATCCTTCACGCCGACCTACGACAACAACGGCAATCTGCTCACCGATCCCTTGCACACCTATAGCTGGGATTCCGCCGGAAGACCGGTTACCATCGACACTGTGAGCATGACGTATGACGCTCTTGGCAGAATGGTGGAGCAGAATCGTTCGGGCGCGTACACTCAGTTTGTGTACGGCCCCCACGGAGGAAAACTAGCCATCATGAGCGGCCAAACACTGCAAAAGGCCATAGTTCCGCTCGTAGGCGGTGCCCAAGCCGTTTACAACGCCAGCGGCCTACTTTACTACGGCCATTCCGACCACCTCGGCAGCATTCGTCTCGGCTCGACATCTTCTCAAACCGTATCTTTCGACCTTGCCTACGCTCCCTTCGGCGAGACCTATGCAACCTCTGGCTCGACGGATCCGGCCTTCACAGGCCAGCGCCAGGATACCGTCGCAGGCCTCTTCGACTTTCCTGCCCGAGAATACAGCACTGAGGGCCGCTGGCCTTCTCCCGATCCATCCGGTACTGCTGCGTTCCACCTGACCGATCCTCAGTCGATCAATCGCTATGTGTACGCCAGGAACACGCCACTTAGTGTTGTAGACCCCACAGGGTTGGATCTCGTCGCCATAAATTGTGATGGCAGTTCGGGGGGCTGCGGCCAGGCCGGAGATGGCGGAGGTGGTGGCGGAGGTGGAGCATGTTTCGCTTGCGGATCATCTCCGGGTTGGACGGTCCCCGGCCAGGGAGTCGGCAATATGCCCACACCCATCGGTATCAACGGCTTCACGGGGAACCCTTGCTCGGACCCCACGACTTGTTTCGGCCCTCAGCCCGACCCTGACCCGCCTGCACCCAGCCAAGGTACGGGCAGTGGACCCTCCGGCGGCGCGCAGAACAACAGCGGTCAGGGCTGTAGCAGCAGCACCGCAGCGGGTACCGTCCCTTGCGGACCTCCAATGCCCGCCCCCGACTACAACGCCATTTTCACAAATCTTGTAACCCAGGTGTTTCAAACGTTCGGTGTGAACACTCTAGCCTTCATACCTAGTCAACCGGGTATTGACGGGCTCTTTGTTGGAGAAGACCAAGACGGCAACATAATTATGGTAACGAACGACGTGACTGATTTTACGTTCAGTCAGCTGCAAGGCGTAGCTCCCAATCCCTCACAGGGCCCTTATGCAACCGGAGGCTTCACCAGTTCCGCTGATCCGTACGTTAATTTTTCGGCTAGTGACTCAACGCAGTATGGTCTTGTTACTACACAAATCGAGGAATTAGGCAACTCGCTGGCTTTCATTACTGGTACTATGCCGAGCGTCGTCAATAGTGATTTTGCGAGCAATGGGTATAACGAGCCTGGTCATTTCTTTCTACAATCTATTTTGAATCCGAAGCCTTAGGCCGCAGCATTTAGTTGAAATACAATAGAAAAGGTGGATTGAAGACATCATGCCGAGCGCACCCAGTTTTCCCTTTCGAGTGCTCCTAGTTTTGACGCTGATTTCGTTTTTCAGCTCAGAAAAGGACACCTATGGAAACAATTACTGCACTTCGACGCCCCTGCAAGCTGACGCTGGCGGGCGAAGTCAACAAGAATCGAGATTTACGCTACTCAGTATGTCTAACGGAGTTTCTTCGAAGGACGGAGCTCCCTTTTCACAAAATACATACGGTACAGCTAGTGGGGAAAAGGTGTACGAACTGATTATTCATTTTGATTCGCCTACTGGTGCCAAAAAGGAACTAGCCTACTGGATAGAAAGAGCAATTAAGGTCGTCGACCGACAACAGGCGAAGGGAAAGGGTGGGGCAGAAGAGAGGGCTGTAATTACCTCTTCGGGAAAACTTTGCAAAGTTGTGACAATAATCATGGAAACTGATGAAACGATTCTGCATCAGATTCAGTCTTGCTCCGCGCAAGCCGCTTTCGATTTCGAGAAGGAATTTAAGGGTAAGAGAAACTCGGTACACCCTAAAACAGAATGATGGGGTAGGCGTTTTCGGTCGGCTTCCCCGGACGCGAAAAATCGATCTGGCTAATTAGCTGGCTGATTAGATGACGGTGTCGGCTCCTCCGACCGAGTAAACTTGGTTGGCGGGTGGGCTGATTAGATGACGGTGTCGGCTCCTTCGACCGAGTAAACTTGGTTGCGCTAACGACCAGGGCCCGGAAGAAAAGAGCCGAGCGATGCTCATCATAGGATGCGATTTCCACACCCGCCTTGGGGTCCTCACTCCCCCTCCTCGTACCAGTTTCGAAACCCCTGCCGTTCCAACTGCTTGGGCCAAATGACGGCCCGATGATCGGACGCACGATGTGGAAATGTATTTTCGAAGGGATTTGCTCATACAAGTTGGAACGGTAGTAGTACTCTACAAATAATAGTTGACGTGTGGTAAATAATGGGCTATGATTTATCCGTTATGCTTGGGAGACGCCGCTTCTGTGCCATCTCGCTCCGCTCTACAATCGCATCCCATGCGCACCTTCCAGTGCCGGGCGTTGCAACCGGCACAACGAAGGCGGCTCTGGGAAGTACCGCGGGTCACCAGACACGAGTCACGAATCACGTCTTCCTAACTCCAATCATTCCCGCACTTACGCGTACCCCCCGGGGGGGGTGTTGTTCTCTTCACTGGTCGCTGGTCGCGGATCACTGGCCACGGGCTAACTCCTTTGTTTCCCCTTGATACAACGATTCTGCCTGTAAGTCCTTTGTTTCCCCTTGATACGAAAAACAGGGGGGTCCCCCCCTCCCTGGCATCTCGAATCTCCCTTCTCCATCCTCAACCGGAACTTCAAGGCTTTCGCCAACCCCAATGTTTACTACTACTGCAATTATCAATGTCTGCACTCAGACATTCGTCTCAGCCTGCATGCCGGACCGCCATTCCAGTCAGCAGCTGCAGGATTTCTTTGCCGAAAGCGCAGAGGGCGAGTTCTACGGCGAGGAGGGCAATGAACTCACGGAGCGATGACGACCAGGAGATCCTTGGCTTCCACGTGCTGCCCGGGTGTCACCAGCAGCTTGGTGACTTTTCCGTTGATGGGCGCATAAATATTTGATTGCATCTTCATGGCTTCCAGGGTGAGGAGTTTGGCGCCCCGCTCGACAGCATGGTTGGCCTGCACCGCAACGCTGCTGATCAGGCCGGCCGTGGGCGCACCGACATGACCCGGATTTTCCGTGTCCGCCTTCGGATGGCTGCGTTCCACCACGCGGAGCGAGCGGTCGCGGACGTTGACCTCGCGCGGCTGGCCGTTCAACTCGAAGAAGAGCGTGCGCGTGCCGTCCGGATGCGCGTCGCTAATCGTCAGGAATTTCACGATCATTGTCTTACCGTGCTCGATGTCCACGGTGATCTCTTCGGCGGACTTCAAACCATAGAAAAACGCCGAAGTCGGCAAAACGCTCAAGTCGGCATAAGCCTGGCGGAACGCGTTGAATTTCAGGTAAACCTCGGGGTAGAGCAGGTAGCTGAGAAGCGCGTCGCGCTGCACCGGGTGGGCTACCTTTTTCTCAAGCTGCGCTTGTTCCTCATCGAAGTTCACGGCTTTCAGGCTGGCGCCCGGGCGCCCCTTCAGTGGCGCTTGTCCCCGCAAAACGATGCGTTGCAGCTTCTTCGGCCAGCCGCCCGGAGGCACACCCAACGCGCCGGAAAACATCTCCACGACGGAATTCGGCAGCGAAAGATCATGGTTTTCGCCGAGTTGCAACAAATCGCCGGGCTTCATTTCGTTGGCCAAAAGAAAAAGCGCCATGTCTCCCACCACTTTGCTGGATGGCGTCACCTTCACGATGTCTCCGAAGAGTTGATTCACTTCCGCGTAAGTCTTTTCCACCTCGCGCCAACGGTGACCCAGACCCATGGCAGCGGCCTGCTCGCGCAAATTCGTGAATTGTCCGCCGGGAATTTCGTGCTCATACAGCCGCGCGGAGCCCGCCTTCGGCCCGGAATCAAACGGCAAATAGTAGGTGCGCACGGTTTCCCAAAAATCAGAACATTCGTTCAAAGCCTTGATGTCGAGTTGCGTGTCGCGGGGCGTGTTGCGCAGCGCTTCTACTACTGAATTCAGATTCGGTTGGCTGGTGCCGCCGCTCATGGAAGCAATCGCGCCGTCGGCCACGTCCACTCCGGCGTCCGCGGCCTTCAAGAGCGAGGCGGAGTTGATGCCGCTGGTGTCGTGGGTGTGGAAGTGAATGGGTATGGCGATCTCTTCACGCAGTTCTTTGACCAAGGCATAGGCCGCGTACGGTTTGCAGAGACCCGCCATATCCTTGATCGCCAGGAAATGCGCGCCCAGCTTTTCCAGTTGCTTGGCCATCTGCACGTAATACTTCAGCGAATACTTGGGCCGGCTTTTATCGAAGATATCGCCGGTATAGCAGATCGCCGGCTCACAGACCGCGCCGGTCTCGAGCACCGCGTCAATGGAAACACGCATGTTCTCAATGGAATTCAGCGAATCGAAAATCCGGAAGATGTCGATGCCCTGGCGATGCGCTTCGCGGACAAATTCGACAATGACATTGTCCGGATAAGAAGTGTAGCCGACGGCGTTCGCGCCACGCAGCAGCATCTGAAAACAGATATTCGGGATGCGCTGGTGCAGTTCGCGAAGACGCTGCCAGGGATCTTCGTGGAGAAAACGCATCGAGGTATCGAAGGTCGCTCCGCCCCACATCTCCAGGCTGAAGAGGTTCGGGAGCCGTTGCGCAACGGCGCTGGCCGTGGTCAACAGGTCGTAGGTGCGCACTCGCGTGGCCATCAGAGATTGGTGCGCGTCACGGAATGTCGTGTCCGTCAGCAGCAGACGCTTTTCCTTTCGCGCCCAGGCTGAAAACTTTTTTGGCCCCAACTTTTGCAAAAGCTGCCGCGTTCCCGCAGGCGGGGCAATTCCGGGAATGGCGGGCACAGGGGCCTTCTCGATCGCCTCCGGGATTTTCTTCCCCTTCACCTCGGGGTTGCCATTCAAAATCACTTCGCCGAGGTAAGAGAGCAGCTTCGTGGCGCGATCTGCTCGCCCGGTGAAGCGGAACAGTTCGGGAGATTCATCCAAGAACGAGGTGGTCACTTCGCTCGCGCGGAAACGCGGATGATTGACCACATTCTCGAGGAACGGAATATTCGTTTTCACGCCCCGGATGCGGAATTCGCGCAGCGCCCGGTCCATGCGTTGACAGGCCTCCGGCAGGTTGTTGCCCCACGCAGTCACTTTCACCAGCAGCGAATCGTAGTAGGCCGCGAGCAGCGCACCGGCGTAGGCCGTACCACCATCGAGACGAATCCCGAATCCCGCGGGTGAGCGGTACGTGGAAATGCGGCCATAGTCCGGCGCGAAATGCTTTTCTGGGTCCTCGGTCGTGACGCGGCATTGCAACGCCGCCCCATACAGGGGAATTTTTTCCTGTTGCGGGAGAGACAGGGGTTCTTCGTGCAGCTTGTGTCCCTGGGCAATCAGGATTTGCGCGCGGACGATGTCGATGCCGGTCACCATCTCGGTGACGGTGTGTTCCACCTGGATGCGGGGGTTCACCTCGATGAAATACCATTTTTGTGAATCGACGTCGTAGAGGAATTCCACGGTTCCGGCATTGCAGTAATTGGCCTTGCGGGCAATTTTGAGCGCGGCCTCGCACAGCTCCGCACGAATCCCGTCCGCGAGATTCAACGCGGGAGCAACCTCGACCACCTTTTGATGGCGGCGCTGCACGGAGCAATCGCGTTCGTACAGATGCAAAAGGTTTCCATGCTCATCCGCAAGAATCTGCACTTCGATGTGCCGGGCACGTGGAAGAAATTTCTCCAGAAAAACCGAGGCGTCCCCGAACGCCGATTTCGCTTCGCCCTGTGCTTCTTCCAACCGCGCCGCAAGCTGGTCCGGATCCTGGACGACACGCATGCCGCGCCCACCGCCTCCCATGGCGGCCTTCACGATGACAGGAAACCCAATTTCCGCCGCAATCTTCTGTGCCTCGGTGGCGGACGAAACAGGCTTCTCTGTCCCTGGGAGCACGGGCACGCCTGCCGAAGCGGCCAGCCGCCGTGCGACCGTTTTGTCGCCGAGCAGTTCCAACAGTTCCTGTGTTGGTCCTACAAACGCCAGCCCCGCCTTGGCGCAGGCTCGCGGCAGCGCCGGATTCTCCGACAGAAATCCATACCCCGGGTGGATGGCATCGACTTCATGTTCCTTGGCGATGGCGATGATCCCGGGGATGTCGAGGTAGGCCTCCACCGGGCCCTTGCCCGCACCCACTTGATAGGCCTCATCGGCTTTGAAGCGGTGCAGCGCCAGACGGTCCTCTTGCGAGTAGATCGCCACCGTGCGCATCCCCAGTTCGTTCGCCGCGCGGAAGATGCGGATCGCGATTTCGCTGCGGTTCGCAGCCAGGAGTTTTTGGATCGGCCGATATTTCTTCATGCGTATGCGTCAATCCATCTCGTCAGGAGAATTCAAAATTCTACATGGTTTCATGCAGGATGGCACGCAAAGGACGATAATGTTATGGAGTGTGACAGATTATAGTGACGCCTTCGGAGCATCGGGAAGACACCCAACAAGAGTAGTTTGTCATTCCGAGCCCGCCGCGGCGGGCGAGGAATCTGCCTTATTTCGCCCGCAGGCAAAAGCAGATCCCTCGCTTTGCTCTGGATGACGATACGCTTCTGGTCACTATATTCCGCGAAGGCCAGTAGTTCCAACAAGCAGGAAATGGGCTGAGATAAAGGCCGCGGCCGAAATTGCTATTGGTGCTTGAGCAGCGGTAGCGCGTAACGAATCGGCACGCCAAAATTGGACCCTCCAAACCCGCGCACAACCGCAAAGGTGACCCCAATCACTCCTCCCTGCTGATTTAAGAGCGGCCCGCCGGACCCGCCGGAAGTGGTCTGCGCGTCATACACAATTTTGTCCGGCAACACATCGCCCACATGGCCTTGCGTTACCAGCGGCCGAATCAGTTTCCGTTTCGCCAACTCCGCGAGCACCAACTTCGGGTCACCCCCGCTGAATTTCACGATTTGCTGGACCGTTTCGTCTCCCGCGCGCGCGAGAATCGCATCGAGCCCCGTCGCGTACCCAAAACTGATCAGCGGCTCGCCACTAATCGCCGCCTCTTTGCGGCTGTCCAGCTTCAAAATTGGCCGCTTTAGCTCCGACAGATCCCCGTGGACAAGGGCCAGATCGGCATCTTGCGAGATCCGCGAAACGCCAACGGAAATGCCGTTGGGCTCGCCAGGGAAATAAGCTGTCATCTCCGCAATCACCGGTTCCAGACCTTGCTGAACTGCTGAGCTTAGATCCTCGTTCTGCCACCAGGGCTGAACGACGTGATGATTGGTCAGGATTTTTCCCTCGCCGGCGATGAAACCGCTGCCGAAGTAGTCCGCGCGTACTTCGGGCGCACGGCCTTCGGTGGTGTAAACCGTATTACCGTCGCTGTCTTTGAGTGGCGAACCATCGCTATTGATACCGCCATAGCGCAAGCGCCGCCCGGACTCCTTCTCATTGAACGCCACGGAAACGTGGAGAAGACAGACGCTGGGCGCGTAATCGCGGATTACCACTTCCGCCTCCTGCGAACTTCCCTCCAGCTTGTTCAGACGACCGGTGGCGTCTTCGAGTTGATGGCGGAGTTCGTTGACGTCGCTGCCATCGGGGGCGGAAATCCTTTTGCGGAGAGCTTCGGTCTGCTGTTGCAACTGTTCTTTCTGCTGTAACAGGTCCGCATTGGCGGGGTCCTCACGCAAGCGCCGCGCTGAAGCCAGCAGTTGCTCTTCATTCTGGACGCTGCGCTCGAGCTGCGAAATCAAGGTGTAGGCGCGCCGCGTCTCCTTCTCGGCCTTGTGCGAATACACGAAGAAAATTCCGGCAATCACCAGGGCCAAGACTAAAAGTGCTCCCACACCGATCTTTAGAAAGCGTTCGAGGGAAAATGCGTCCCGCGTCATCTTCTCCGTGACCGCCAGGGCCTGAAACGCGGTCTGCGCCACCTGGTAACTTTCCTCGGCGTTGCGAACTTTCCGATCCAATTCGCCCAGGACGCGTTTTTGGCGCAACTGCGCGCGCACACGGGCCAGCAGTTCGCGGTTGTCCCAAGGAATGGAGAGCATGTCATCGGCTCCCTGATCGAGCCAAAAAGCCTTTTCCGAGGAATTGCCTTGTGTCAGGAGAAGCACGCGCGGTTTAGCATTTGCGGTGGATTCCTGAAGCAAAGTGAGAATCCCATGCATGCCGGCGTCCGGCACTCCCTCGGCCAAGAGCAACGCATGACCGGTTCCTCCGCGCAGAATTGCAATGGCGTCCTCGGCCGATTCCGCAACGGTAATTTCGTACGCCTCCCCTTCGAGGAGGACCCGCAGGGCCTCGCGCACCGCTGGGTTGACAGCGAGCAGCAACACCTTGTCCGAAGTAGGAGCCAAGTCGATTTCTCCGGCGCCCCAGCAAACGGAAAAAGCACACTTCCGCGCGGGAACGGGAAGTTTACCTTAAATGAGGATTAGACGCGCGAAACAAAGCGGGTGGGTGCAGAAAAATGTGGCAAACGCGGCGGCGCGGTAGGGCGTCGGGAGGCGGGCTCAGAATTTTCGCAGGACGCCGATGACGCGGCCCTGAACTTTCACATCCGCGGCGGACATGACAATGGGGGCCATGTCGGAATTGGCGGGTTGCAGGCGGACCTTCCCGGAACCCTCGCGGTAGAACCTTTTCAAAGTCGCCTCTTCGCCACTGACAAGCGCAACAACAATGTCGCCGGCGTTGGCCACCTGGGTCTGCTCGCAGACGACGTAATCGCCATCCATGATGTGGTCTTCAATCATGGAATTGCCCTTCACCTGGAGCACAAAGGAATTTCCGCCGCGCGCGAAGTCACCCAAGGAAATGGTCTCGCGTTCCTCGATGGCTTCCAGCGGACGCCCCGCAGCGATGCGGCCGACTAGCGGCAGCTCCTGGATGCGCCGTTCGAGCACCTGTTCCTTGACCGGCTTCGGCAACTGCACAATTTCGATCGATCGGCTTTGGTTATAACCGCGCCGGATAAATCCCTTCTTCTCCAGCGTGCTGACGTGCTTGTGCACCGTGGCTAGCGACGTCAGTTTCATTCCGCGGCCAATTTCCTCAAAACTAGGGGCGTAACCGTGGCGGGTCTCAAAAGCAACGAGAAAATCCAAAACTTCTTTCTGGCGTTTGGTCAGGGCCATGAGTGCCTCCGATCATTAGCTGGCGCGTCCGGCGGGCGCTTTGGGATAAGGACCGTACCGCGGCTTCGGTTGCAGCACAAGCGGACCACCCTACTCTAGGCGAAGACAAGGCGAACGTCAAGTGGCGTTTTGGATATGCAACTTCCCAACTCGTACTATTCCTCTTCTCCCTTTTGTGCTGTCATCATGAAGCTTATGCCAAACCGCCGTTCGCGCTCCGCAGGTGTCACGGCTGCTGCTACCTTCGCCATTCTGGGCTCCGTCGCCGCCTTGTTCGTGTGGGGCTTCTTTTTTCTTGGGCTCCTGAATGCTCCCCCAGACGATCAAGGGAAGCACCTCTACCAGACGTATATTTTTGCGTTTCTTCTGATCGCAATTGTCCCGCCCGGTCTAATCGCGCTGGGCATCCGGACCGGGATTGGCCTGTTCCAATTGCGTCCTTGGGCGCGTCTGGCGGCTTTGATTTGGGCTTCGATCGCGCTTGTCTTCTGCCTCGCCGTGATCGCTTTCCGTCCCTTCGAGACCTTTGTTATCCCCGACCATTTTGTCAGCGAGCTGGAATCCTTCAAGCAACTGGTGGCCATTTCCTTCATCTTCATGTTGTTTCCCGTCAGTGTCTGGTGGCTGTTTTTCTTCCGCATCAAAAGCGTTAAAATGCAGTTTCTTCCGGCGGAATCCGAAAATCCGGTGCAGGAGTCGTTGGCTGCCGAAGAGCCCTGACTGATCGGGCAGGCCCCCGAAATAGTCAGAGCTTGATTCTGTCCACGTTCTGATATCCCCTCACTATCGTCGATGCGGCTCCTTGCCCTCTTCCTGGCACTCTTCCACTTCTCTGTTCACCCTGTGCTATTCTTTATGGGCTGGCTCCTGGCGGTCCGACGCGCGCTTCCGCAATAAGTAAAGTACACCGTGCCGCCGACTTCCGAGGAGGCTCACTCATCCTCGGTGTGTTGAGCAGCGCTTTTTAGACGGGGGTCACGCAACACCATGTCCACAGTCACAGAAGTTCCCAGCGGCAAGGTTAAGCGCGCTGTAATTGATCAGGCTGTGATCCGGTTCGCTGGAGATTCCGGGGACGGTATGCAGGTCACCGGCAGTCAGTTCACGAACACGGTGGCGTTGTATGGAAATGACATTGCCACTTTCCCGGATTACCCGGCGGAAATTCGCGCCCCGGCAGGCACAGAACCAGGGGTTAGTGGTTTCCAGTTGAATTTTTCGTCAAACGAGGTGCACACGCCTGGAGACGCGGTGGATGTTCTCGTCGCCATGAACCCCGCAGCGCTAAAGGTGAACCTTGGCGACCTTAAGCCCAACGGCATCCTGATCGTCAATGCCGACAGTTTCAGAGAGAGCGACCTCCGCAAAGCACATCTCACAGCGAATCCCCTGGAGGACCACTCTCTCGACAAGTTCCGTGTCTTCCCCGTCGAATTGCAGCGGCTGACCCGCGCGGCCCTCGAGCACCTCGGGCTCGACGCCAAGGCCATGGACCGTTGCAAGAATTTTTTCGCCCTCGGCATGTGTTACTGGCTCTATAACCGCTCCATGGAGCCAACCGTGCGCTGGATCGAGGACAAGTTCAGCAAGAAGCCGCTCCTTGTGGAAGCCAACAAGCGTGCGCTGAAGGGCGGCTACTCCTTTTGCGAGGCCACCGAGGCGTTTCAGATCAGCTACGAAATTCCGCCGGCTCGTTTGAGCCCGGGCCTGTATCGGAACCTCAGCGGTAACCAAGCCCTGGCGCTCGGATTTGTCACTGCCGCCCAAAAAGCCGGATTGAGGCTATTCCTCGGCAGCTATCCGATCACCCCGGCTTCCGACATTCTTCACGAACTTTCGCACTACAAGGACTTCGGCGTCCTGACTTTCCAGGCGGAAGACGAGATCGCAGCGATCAGTTCGACGATCGGCGCTTCCTACGCCGGCGCGCTCGCCATTACCACCACCTCCGGACCCGGCATGGCTCTGAAGACGGAAGCGCTCGGGCTTGCGGTCATGACCGAGCTTCCCCTGGTGATATGCAACATCCAGCGCGGCGGACCTTCTACTGGTCTGCCGACAAAGACGGAGCAGGCGGATCTTCTCCAGGCGCTGTTTGGGCGGAATTCCGAAGCTCCCATTCCCGTGCTCGCGCCGGCCACACCAGCCGATTGCTTCTGGATAGCCGTGGAAGCGAGCCGCGTCGCGCTGAAATATATGGTGCCGGTCATTGTTCTCTCAGACGGGTACCTCGCGAACGGCGCCGAGCCCTGGCGCATTCCCAACATGGAGGAAATCCCCGGCATTCCCGTGCACTTCGCCAAGGATCCCGAAGGCTTCCAGCCTTACAAACGCGATCCGGACACTCTGGGCCGGCCTTGGGCGATTCCGGGCACACCGGGCCTTGAACATCGGATCGGCGGCCTAGAAAAGCAGGACGTCACCGGGAATGTGAATTACGAGCCGCTGAATCACGAAAATATGGTCCGTATTCGCGCCGCCAAAGTTGAAGCTATCACTCAGGATGTTCCCAACGACATGCCCGCTGGCGATCCGGAAGGTGACCTGCTCATCGTCTCCTGGGGCTCTACTTATGGAGCCATCACGCAGTCCGTGAAGGGACAGCGCGCGAAGGGCCGGAAAATCGGGCATCTCCACTTGCGCTATCTCAACCCGCTTCCCAGTAATGTGGGAGACATCCTCAAGCGCTACAGGCGGGTGCTCGTGCCTGAACTTAACATGGGGCAACTCCTGTGGGTTCTGCGTGCCAAGTATCTCGTCAACGCGGTCGGCCTCAACAAGATCCAGGGCCGTCCATTCAAACAAGCCGAACTCGATCAGAAGATCGAAGAACTGCTGGGACTTTAGGAGACCGCCATGACCACGACTGCTCTCCCTCAGCTGACTAAAAAGGATTTTCAGACCGATCAAGAAGTTCGCTGGTGTCCCGGCTGCGGCGACTACGCCATTCTCTCCGCCGTGCAGTCCGTGTTCCCCGAGCTCGGCATCCCGCGCGAAAAGTTCGTGGTAGTTTCCGGCATCGGTTGCTCCAGCCGTTTCCCCTACTACATGAACACTTACGGCTTCCATTCCATCCACGGCCGCGCACCGGCTGTGGCTACGGGGATCAAGATCGCCCATCCGGAACTGGAAGTCTGGGTCGCCACGGGGGACGGCGACGCGCTCGCCATCGGGGGCAATCACACCATTCACATGCTTCGCCGGAACGTGGGCATCAAGGTCTTGCTGTTCAACAACCGCATTTATGGCCTGACCAAGGGGCAGTATTCGCCGACATCCGAGTTTCACAAGATCACGAAATCCACACCCTACGGTTCACCCGACCGTCCGTTCAATCCGATTTCGCTCGCCATTGGCGCGGAAGCAACCTTCGTCGCCCGGTCCGTGGACATCTTCCAGGCTCACCTGAAGAACACACTGAAGGCTGCCGGCGCGCATCGGGGCTCCGCCTTTGTTGAAATCCTCCAGAACTGCAACATCTTCAATGATGGCGCTTGGGTCGGCCTCACGGAAAAAGACGCGCGCAGCGAGCACGTTCTCCAGCTCGAACACGGCAAGCCACTGGTCTTCGGCAAGAACGGTGACAAGGGCATTCGTCGCAAGCTCGATGGCGATATCGAAGTCGTACAACTGGGCAACGGTATCTCCGAATCCGATCTCGTCGTTCACGACTCACACCACCCGCGTTCGTTCTACGCTTTTCAGCTTTCTCACATGGAGCATCGCCCTGGCTTCCCCACTCCCATCGGCGTCTTACGCGCTTGGGACCACCTGCCTCGCTACGAAGACGTCATCAACGAACAAGTGGCGGAGGTGATCAAGAAGAAGGGAGCCGGAGATTTGGCCAAGCTGTTGAGAGCCGGCGACACCTGGGAAGTGAAGTAGAGCGCAAGCGCCTGGTTCCAAAACAACTCAGATCCTGCGGATTATGTGTGCGGCCGCATGCTGGTCAATCTCGTGGCCATGATATTCGTCTAGACGACCCTGAAGCACACTGGCGTGGCAATATAAATTGTAGGCACAGTTCTGGGCATTATTCAGGTCGCTCTGGGCTTCCAGATCATCGCTAGCGGCTTGCGCGGGCTGGACATTTTCCCGCACGGCTCATTCCCCCTTTTCATGAAACCATCTTTCCTGCTGCTCATCCAACAGAAGCAGCTAGAATCGTCTCCATGGATTCGACGCCCAATTCGATGCTGTTTTCCCTGCTCGGTGACGCCGATCCCCTGCCTCCCCCTGTTTTTGTGGCGCAACCCGGGCAGGCCCAGACTCTGTCTCTTCTCTACGAAATGAGTCACGAACTGACCGCTATCCTGGATCGGCAGGAATTGCTCCGGCGCATCGCTGAACGAGTCAAGAAGCTTGTCGACTATCAGGTCTTCAGCGTCATGCTTTGGAATGACCAGGAACAGGTGCTGGAAAGCGTCTTTGCCATGCGCTACCAGGACGCCATCCCTTCCCGTGTCCGGATGCCCCTTCATCAGGGCATCACTGGCGCGGCTGCCGCTGAGCGCCGCACCATTCGCGTGGTCGACGTTCGTCTCGATCCGCGCTACCTCCAGTGCGAGAGCGACGTCGAAGTGCGCGCCGAACTCGTCGTGCCGTTGCTTCTGCAGGATCGCCTGATCGGGGTTCTGGATCTCGAGAGCACCGTGCCTCAAGCCTTTACCAGCGAGCACGAGCGCCTCCTCAACATCCTCGGCTCTTACATCGCCGTGGCCCTTGAAAACGCCCGCCTGTTTGAAGCGTCCCGTGAAAACCAGACCCGCCTGAAGGACGATCTGGAAACCGCGCGGGAAATTCAGCGCCAGCTTTTGCCCTCAGGCGCGCGCGAAGTTCCGGGCCTCGATCTCGCTACCGCCTACGTTCCTGCGCGCGAATTGGGCGGAGACTTTTATGACCTGCTTCCCTATGGCGTGGGCCGGCTCGCGGTTGCCAATGGCGATGTCTCCGGCAAAGGCACGGCGGCGGCACTCTTCGGTTCGCTTGCCATCGGCATCCTGCGGGCGCTCGTTCACGAAAGCGAATCCTCGGCCGCGGAAATGCTTAATCAACTGAATAGCCGGCTGCTCGCCGCTCGTCTCGACGCCCGCTTTGTGGCCATGCAATTTGCGATCTACGACACCGCTCTCCGTGAACTTTCGATTGCCAATGCCGGGGGTACGCTCCCGCTACTGGTACGCGATGGCGAGGTGAGCGAAATCAACATCACCGGCATGCCTCTTGGCCTTTTCCCGGATGCGGAATACGATGAAATTCATCTCTCCCTGCACCCCGGAGACGTCGTGGTCTTCGCTTCCGACGGAATCCATGAAGCCATGAACAAGGACCAGGAAGAATTCGGAATTGACCGGCTGAAATGCGTGCTCGCCACGGTCGGAGCCACCGACCCCGGCTATACCGTGGCGCAGCGTATCGTCAAAGCTACCGACGAGTACACCGGTCCCGGGCGCGCGCCTCACGATGACCGCACTCTGCTCATTTTGCGGGTCACGGAAGAAGATGAAGCCGACTACTCGAAGCTGCCGATTATCTACTAACGGCAGCGGATGTTGCAGACACTCCTCGTTTTTGGATATGAATCAGGTCCAAAATCTTTTGGACTCATGGCTCACGTTAGCGGCCACCAGATCTTCCCGCCGAGCCGCTAACTTCTATTTCCCGGCCTGGTCACCTGATTGCCGCGTTTGCAACTGTTCGGGATGCTCCAGCGCAGGCAGCCATTTTTCACGCACGGCCGCGAATTCCGTCCAGTTCTTCTTCGATACCGGCTCGGAAGGAGGGAGCCCCAGCTTCTCGAAATTCAGAAACTGGCCCTTCTTGGAAATCCGGAAATCCAGGTGCGGACCGGTGGCCAGTCCCGTCATACCGACCAGGCCGATGGTCTTCCCGATCTCCACATGGTCACCCGTGTGCACGAACATTTTCGACAGGTGCAGGTACATGGTTTCGTAGCCCTGCGCATGCGCGATCTTCACCATATTCCCGTCGCCGCCCTTGCGCCCCGAAAACACAACGCGCCCGCTTCCAATCGTCTGCACCGGCGTCCCCACCGGCGCGCCGTAATCCGTGCCCAGGTGCGGCCGGTAGGTCTTCAAAATCGGATGAAACCGTGCTTTGCTAAAATGTGACGTCACCGGAGCGGCGAATTTCAGCGGCGACCGGAGAAATGCTTTTTGCAACGATTTGCCTTCCGCCGTGTAATACGCCGGATGCCCCAGATCATCGTGGAAAAGCAGCGCCTGATATTTCTTTCCGCCGTTGTCGTATTCGGCCACGAGAATCCGCCCATACCCCGCTAATTCCCCATTTGCATATTTCTTTTTCTCGAGCACCACGCGGAACGTGTCTCCCTTCCTTGGGTCAGTGTAGAAATCCAGGTCATAGCCGAAAATCTGGGCAAGCCGCATGGCCACATCCGCGGACTCCCCGGCTTCCTCAACTGCGTTGAACAACGAATCTTCCAGCCGTCCACTCACAGCATCCACTTCCACATGCGACGGAATCTCTTTTACCTCCGCCGAAAACCCCTGGGATTCCGGCACAATGTGCAGCATGCGGTCCGCGTCAATCTTGTAATTGATCTCTCGCAGACTGCCTTCGACCGAGCGGCCCACGGTAATCGTGTTTCCCGCGCGCAGTTGCCGCAGATTAAAGGCGACCTGCGCCGCTGCTGTTGCCTGCATGGCCTCTTCCGCGCTCAATCCAAATTCCGCCAGCGCCCCGGCGAAATTCTCTCCCTGCGGCATCTTTTTCGCTGTCGGCAAAACCACCTGCGCGCGAATCCGTTCCGCCTCGGCGCGGGCCAGCGTCACCTCCTGAACGAGCTCCTTTTCCAACTGGAGCCGCTGGCGGATAGCATACCCATCCACCAGAATTCCAGCCGTCACGAAAATTCCCACGGCAAATAGAAAACGGCGGTTCAAAATTTTCCCCAGACAATCCGTGATATCAGACGACTCACTCCGCGAACGGTTACCCGGCACTCAAGCCAGAATAGCGTACGCATCTCTAATGCCTCAAACCCGTGCCGGCGTCAAATCATTGTCGCGGCCCCTGCGCTCAATCTTCCACGGGTCTTCCCGCTGGTCTTTGGATTCAGCGCAGCGAATCGGGCAACGGTGGCACACGACAACGCCCTAAGCGTTTCGCCACTACAGTTTTCTTGGGATTGCCTTACTTGCCGGACGTACTGCTCGGCGCCGCAGTCCCCAGGGCGGATTCGGAGAAGTAGTTCTGCTGGCGCAACCTTCTGTAGATCCGGCCCGCAACCTCAGCCGCAACGGGACCCTTCACGCGGCGAGTATTCCCGCGCAGCAGCACCGCAAGAGCAATCTTCGGATGTGCCTCATCGGCATAGCTCACAAACCACCCGATTCTCGATGGATTTGTGCGATCGTCGCAGGACCCGGTCTTGCCGAGTGGCGTCTCCTCACCGCCCGCGTCGTAGCTCAAACGGCCCGTGCCATACAATACCGCTGCCAGCATGCCTTCACGCACTTCCGGCAAAGCATTCGCGATATGCAGGTCGCGCTTCACCTTGGGCTCGAAATTCAGCACTTCTTCCTGCGAGTGAGGATACTGCAGATAGTAGAGCGTTCCGCCATTCGCAAAGGCGGCCGCGATGGCCGCGAGCTGCAACGGCGTAATCTGAATCCCTTCGCCAAAACTGGACATTCTCGCCACGCCGCCATACGCCGGAGGCTGCATCGGGAAGGAGCCCGGATGCTCGTCCGGCAGGTTGTAGCCGGCCAGTTCGCCAAGTCCCATCAGGCGCCCATACTTCGAGACGGTATCAAATCCCATGCGCCGCCCCAGCTCCTCGAAGAACACGTTGTTCGAGTGCGCCAGCGCATCGGTGAGGTTCATGTACTTGCGGCGGCCGACCTTTAGCATCGTGTCGCTGGTGATGACATTTTCTTCCAGTGCGGCAACGGCGATGGTGGTCTTGATGGTTGAGCACGGGATGTAGCCATCGCTGAAGGCAATTTTTTGATTGACGACCGTCAGAATGCGCCCCGTGTTGGGATCCACAGCCACCACTGAGCCATTGTAGCGGCCCAAAGCTTCCACCGCCGCTTCGCGAACCAAGGGGTCGTCATAGGTCGGGTCGTCCGCGCTGACCGAATCGGCGTAAGTTGGTGCATACCCGCGGTACCGCGATGGAACCAGATGCTTCCGCGATTTTGATTTGGATTTCGACTTCGAGGAATTGCTGACAATGGCCTTGGCCGCAGGCTCAGCCGCTGGCATTGGCAATGCAAGCGTAGCGACCAGGAACGCCACCGAAACAGTTTTTCCCAAGCCCTTGAGCATTCGATCCCTGATCTGTAGCGAGTCTTAGTAGTCCTAGGATGGCTTTACGTGAGTCTACTTCATACCCATCCCTAGGGTCAATTCCCGTGCATTCTAAGCATTCCGGCAAGCACGGCCTCGATGCCAGATTGCAAGCGACTTACTAGTGTCTCGCAAGCGCGTTCTCAACTTCAATCTCTGCGCCCGTCGCAGACTGAGATGTAGTCTACGCACTTCGGCTCTACCGTGACAATAGTTAAATAGTCCAGGTACGTTCCTATGTGCTTTGTTTTGAACGCCTGACCGTCGGTACAGCTTTTGCGCAATTCCCCTGTACTTTGGCCTGGCCGGGGTCCTTTTCAGATGGATACACCCGAGAAAAGGTCAGTCTCCGCTCAACCTTGCGTCAAAAAGAAACGGGCGGGGTCACCCTTCCCCGCCCCGCCCGCTCTCTTCTTCGAAGAACTCGTTGGTTCAGCGCGCCGGCCTCGCTTTCGTTTCGCCCGCGGCAGCTGCCGCCGCCTTCACCAGCGGCTTGTCGGTCGCGATGCTGGCCTGGCCATTGGGTCCCGAAGCCCCCGCGCTCTGGCTCGGTCCAGGAATCTCGAGCTTCTTGCGCAAGGCATGCTCCAGCTTTTCGCGGATGTCCTTATTCTCTTTCAGGAAAACACGCGCATTCTCGCGCCCCTGGCCCATGCGCTCGCCGCCAAAGCTTAGCCACGTGCCGGACTTTTCGATGACGCCCTTGTCCACGCCGAGATCCAGCAAATCGCCTTCACCCGAAATCCCTTCGCCGTACAGAATGTCGAATTCCGCTTCGCGGAACGGCGCCGCCACTTTATTCTTGACCACCTTGGCGCGCGTCCGCGAACCCACGACCCGGTCGCCTTCCTTGATCGCCTGGATGCGGCGAATGTCCACGCGCATGGAGGCATAAAACTTGAGCGCGCGGCCGCCGGTGGTCGTCTCCGGATTGCCGAACATCACGCCAATCTTTTCGCGAATCTGGTTGATGAAGATCAGGCAAGTTTTGGATTTCGAAACGATCGCGGTCAACTTGCGCAGCGCCTGGGACATCAGGCGGGCCTGCAAACCCATCTGCGGCTCACCCATTTCGCCCTCGAGTTCCGCCTTGGGCACCAGCGCCGCCACCGAATCCACAACCACCACATCCACGCCGCCCGAACGGATCAGGGTCTCCGCAATTTCCAGCGCCTGCTCCCCGTTGTCCGGTTGGGACACCAGCAGATTGTCCACATCCACGCCCAGTTTCCGCGCGTACGCCGGATCGAGCGCGTGTTCCGCATCGATGAACGCGGCCTGTCCGCCCAGCTTCTGCGCCTCGGCAATGATGTGCAGCGTCATGGTCGTTTTACCGCCGGCTTCCGGCCCATAAATCTCAATCACTCGGCCACGCGGAAATCCGCCAACGCCCAGCGCCGCATCCAACGACAAGCATCCCGACGGAATCACATTCACCGGCACCAGCACGTCTTTGCTGCCCAGCCGCATGATCGAGCCCTTGCCGTAGGACTTCTCGATCTGCGAGATTGCCGCTTCCAACAACTTTGCCCGTTCATCTGTCATTTCACACCTCGGTGAAGGAAATTAGGAATTTTGCGATTGGGCCGTGAGGTTCGCTTTCTCAAGGTGGCGCCGGGACCTGCGCCGCCCCTCCGGTACGTTACGATATGCGAACATTACTACATCGTACCTGAGATTGCTACCCTTATTTTCCCCTTCGCCTACCGCAAGTCTTCAACGGCTGCACCCATGCTCCAGCTCGTGATCGACCAGCCGCGCCAGCGCCGCCTGCTCCCGCCGGTCCCACTCGGCCTGCTCTTCCCGGGTCAGTCGGCGCAGCCGCGAGAGGTACTGGCCGCGGGTGCGCAGCTCAAGCAGCTCGAATTCGAGTCTCTCATGTTCGATGCAGGTTAGAACACCGGTCCGCAAGCCGGTCATGGGGCGCCTGTTGAAAACTTACGGACCGAGGGTACGCCAAAGGCGAATAACAAGCAAATACTATTTTCGCCTGCCGTTCGCTCTCTACGACGTCTCGCCCCTCTACCCCGGCACGTAGCTATAAAACCCGCGGCCGGATTTGCGGCCGAGCCAGCCAGCGGCGACGTATTTCTTCAGTAGCGGGCAGGCGCGATACTTCGGATCGCCAAGGCCTTCCAGCAGCACGTGCATGATATCCACGCAGACATCCAGGCCGATGAAATCGGCCAGTTCCAGCGGACCCATGGGGTGATTCATTCCCAGTTTCATCACCGCGTCCACCGCTTCCGGCGTGGCCACGCCTTCCATCACCGCGTAGGCCGCCTCGTTGATCAGCGGCATGAGAACGCGGTTGGAGACAAATCCCGGCGCATCGTTCACTGCCACGGGCGTTTTTCCCAGCCTCTTAGCCAGCTCCATCGTGGTGGCAAACGCCTCATCGCTCGTCTGCAGTGCGCGAATCACTTCCACCAGCACCATCACCGGCACCGGATTCATGAAGTGCATGCCCACGAAGCGTTCCGGCCGCTTGGTCATCGCCGCCAGCGTAGTGATGGAAATGGAGGAGGTGTTGCTTGCCAGGATGACTTCGGGCCGCAACAGCCGGTCCGCTTCCGTTAGCACCGCTCGCTTGATCTCGATCTTTTCCGGCACGGCCTCCACGACGAAGTCCGCCGCCGCAATCGCCGCCATGTCGGTGACGGGCTTGAGGCGGGCCAGTATGGCAGGCTTTTCCGCCTCTGTCAGTTTGCCCTTCTTGATCTCACGATCGAGGTTCTTCGCGATGGTTTCCATTCCTCGCTGCAAAAAGCGTTCTTCCACATCGCGCAAGATCACATTGTAGCCCGCGCGGGCAAACACGTGCGCGATGCCATTCCCCATGGTCCCTGCGCCCAGCACCGCCGCCGTCTTGATGGAATCCAGATTCACAGAACCTCCAGGAGATTCATGTCTTGGCATACAAGAAACACCAGGGGAAAAGGTAGGTCAAGCGAGAGGATCATCCGGCGGGCGTCCTTCGACGATTTCGCGGATGATTTCTCGGGCTCGAACCTCGTCCTCGGGCAAAACGTAGAGCTCGACTCGCTGACCGTTCTTGTCTACCCGGCAGCGAATCCCATTTTCGTGCAGCGCCGCCACCAGGAAATCGCTCGGCTCGACGCTCTCGGTGGACCAAACCTTGACCGTGGCGTCTTCCGGATACCAATCCGGCTCTTCGCCCGCGCTGGGCGGGCCGGGGATGTTCTCTTCCGGGGCCGGTGTCAGGGTCTGCGGCAGTTTTCTGATCACGCTGGAGCCCTCTTGGAGAAGTCGTGGAGTGTTCAGCGTCTCTCGCTCGTCCGGATTCTCAGTCCCATAGGCTTCCTTGACCGCGCTTTCCGCCCGTTCGAATAGCGAGAAAGGAACACCCACTTCATAGGCAGGATAATTCCGAAAATTGAAGAGATGGTCACGGCGGAAAACCGTATTATGTGGAATGCCCGCCTCGTCCAGGACGGTGCACAATTCCGCGTGCACGCGGGGATCTTCCCCCTTCCAGAAGGAGCAAAATGGATCCTCGTTCGGGTCTCCAGGCTGCTCCGCCGGGCGGAGTTCGATGGCGGTTTTCGGCAATTCCCACACCAAATCCACATCGCAATCCGAGCAGCGCGTGAATCCCTGCCGGTACTCCGCTTTGCAACTGGGACAAAACATCTCGCCCTGCAGTCTACCTCAGACGCGAATCTAATTCTGCTTCTCGGTGTGCTTGACGCGGCTTCCGCGTCTGTCTCACGCGCGCCGGTCGCCAGGCGTTTGAAGGCTATTTGGCGAAAATGCGCTTTGCCATTGATCAGCCTTCCGGCAACTCCCACTAAGTCAACGATTTAACCCCCACTCACCGTTGCGTCTTTTTGCCCATATCGCTCGTACACAAGGTAGTATGGGCGCACAAGCATTTACGCTGACGGTTTCGAGGTCGCCAGTATTTTTCGCGGGTCTCATGACTGATGACATGCACACCCTTGCCGATGGCCTGCGCCGCCGCGATCCCGATCTGCTCGACCGCCTCATCGAACAGTACCAGCAGCGCCTCTATCGCTATCTTCTGTTTCTCACCGGCGAACCCGCGCTCGCCGAAGATCTCTTCCAGGAAACCTGGATTCGCGTGCTGGAACGTGGCCATCAGTACAACGCGAAATCGAAATTCGAGTCCTGGCTCTTCGCCATCGCCCGTCACCTGGTCATCGACGTTTCGCGGAAGAAAAAATTCCGCAGCCTGGAAGAGCTGGCCGATCCGGAGAGCAATCAGCGTTATGAGCCGCCGGACGAGCGGGGTGTCTCGGCGCTGCAGCTTCTGGTCACGCGCGAAAACGAACAAGCTGTCCAGCTCACGCTGCTGAAGATCCCGGCGTACTATCGCGAAGTCCTGCTCCTCCGTTTCCACGAGGAGCTTGGCCTGGAAGAAATCGCCGGTGTTCTCTCCCTACCGGTCTCCACCGTGAAATCGCGCCTCTATCGGGGGCTCGATGCGTTGAAATCCGCATTGCCGGAAGGTGCTGCATGAGCGAAACCCTTCACAGCCGCGCCCAGAAGCTCTTTGCCCAATCGCTGGTCGAGGGACTCGGCGCCGCGGAACAGTCTTGGCTCGAGCAGCATCTCCGCGAATGTGCCGAGTGCTTCCGCGAAGCCGTTAGCACGCGTGAACTGCTGCGCGCTTTCCGCAACGTGCCGGTCGCCGTGCCGCTCGGCCTCGCGGCGCGCACGCAAATGCGTGTCCGATTGCGCGCGCAAGAATCGGCGCAGACTTCCAGCGGTGGCGCGCTTCTCTGGGTCATCACCGTCGCAAGCTGGCTGCTTGGCGTGCTCAGCGCGCCGCTCGTGTGGCGCGGGTTTGCCTGGGCCGGCGCGCGATTGAACCTGCCAAAGCCGGTCCTGGAATTGGGTTTTGTGCTCTGGTGGGCGGTGCCGGCGCTGGTCGCTGTCGGCGTCGTTCTCCATCAGAGGGGACTCAATTCTGCCTCCGCGTCGAAGCAGCCCTGAGCGCATGAGGATTTTGTTCGATTAGAGAGGAAAGCAAAAAACCATGGCCGAATCATTCAATGAACGCCTTCGCCTAATCCGTTTCCGCCGGAAGCGCGAGCGCGCCAAATTCCGCGACGAACTGCGCATCATCCCCAAGTGGCTGGTGTGGACCTGCATCACGCTCTACGTGCTGGCGCTCATCATCGGGCTCTCCATCAATCTCCATAACATGCAGACCAACGGTCCTGTCTTCCCGGATGATTCCCTCCGCAATCAGCCGTTGCTGTCTTGCCTGGGGCTTGCCGGCGTGATCACCGGGTGCTCCGTAGTCGTCTCGATCCTGCTCTTCACACTTGGCTATGTCTATCGCGACGCCAAGCGCCGTGGCATGCACCCCGGCCTTTGGACACTACTGGTCCTCATCCTCTCCCCGGCTTACCTCTTCATCGGGCTAATCATCTACTTGCTCATTCGGGAGCCGCTCCCCTTCAACTGTCCACAGTGCGCAACCACCGTTTCCGCGCGCTTCAACTTCTGCCCGAACTGCAAATGCAACCTGTGTCCTGCCTGCCCCCAGTGCCAGCGCGAAATCTCAGATAACGACAAGTTCTGCCCCTTCTGCGCCGCCGAACTACACCACGCTCCCGAGGCCTCCCCGGACACCGTCCCCAATAGCAATCCCGTCCCGTAATCTCATCGCGACTCCGGGAACTGGGTCTTGCTGAAACTCCGGTCTCTTTGTGGATCAAAAATGCCTCTGCCGCTCGGTTCAGATGGGGAGGGCGCGGTGTAATGCAACGACTCTACACACGCTCGACGGCGAGGGCGACGGCGTTTCCGCCGCCGAGACACAACGCCGCGATGCCGCGTTTGAGGTTGCGCCGCTGCAATTCGTAAAGCAGCGTTGTCAGAATGCGTGCCCCGGACGCGCCGATGGGGTGGCCCAGCGCCACCGCGCCGCCGTTCACGTTCACTTTTTCGGGGTTGAGCCGCAGTTGGCGCGTCACTGCAATCGCGGCCACGGAAAAGGCCTCGTTCAACTCCACTAGGTCGACATCTTTGTCGCGGTCCCAGCCCGTTTTGGCAAGCAGCTTTTCGACTGCCTCCACCGGCGCCATCATCACCCACTTGGGCTCGATGCCGCTAACGGCTTGCGCCACGATGCGAGCCATCGGCTGCTTGCCTAATTTCGCGGCGATTCGTTCGCTGGTTACGACGAGCGCGGAGGCGCCATCATTTGTTCCGGGCGCATTTCCGGCCGTCACCGTGCCGTCCTTCTTGAACGCCGGCTTCAGCTTGGCCAACGCTTCCAGCGTCGTATCTTCGCGCGGCGATTCGTCGTGCTTGATCACGATGGGGTCCCCTTTTTTTTGCGGGACTTCCACCGGCAGAATCTGCGATCCGAAGTAACACGATTTGCGGGCGCGAACCGCTTTCTGGTGGCTCTCAAAGGCAAATTTGTCCTGTTCTTCGCGCCCAATTCCATATTTTTCGGCCACCAGTTCGCCGGTATTTCCCATGTGAAAATTCTCGTAGGCGTCCCACAGGCCATCCCAGATCATTGAATCCACAACCTTCTGGTCGCCGATGCGGTATCCCGTGCGCGCCTGCGGAAGGAGGTACGGACAGTTCGACATGGACTCCATTCCGCCTGCGACGACAATCTCGCTCTCGCCAAGTTGCACCGCCTGCGCCGCAAGCGCCACTGCCTTCAGCCCGGAGCCACAGACCTTATTGATGGTCATGGCCGCGACCCGCGGATCGCAGCCGCCTTTCAATGCTGCCTGACGCGCAGGATTCTGGCCGAGCCCGGCTTGCACCACGTTACCCAGAATCACTTCGTCAACTTGTTTCGGTTCGAGTCCGGCGCGACGCACCGCTTCGGCGACAACCTTTCCCCCGAGCTCTGGCGCCGCAAAACTTGCGAGGCCCCCCTGAAACTTGCCAATGGGAGTACGGACAGCGGAGAGAATGACAGGTGTATCCATAAAGGGACCTCTGAACGAAAGTGGCGCTTGATTATACAACCGCAAGCGGAGGGAGACTGCGAGTGGGAGACATTGCGAGGGCGGGACGGCTCCGCCCTCAGCAAGTGGGAAACTCAGGTTGCCGCGGCGGCTGTTGGCTCCGATTCGTCCGCGCTCGGCCCGTAAAGGCCCGGCACGGGAATGCCCAGCAAGCGGTAGTACACGGTAAGTTGCGCGCGGTGATGGATGAGGTGATTGAACACCATGCCGCGAATGCAGGCGACACGCGGCATGGTGAAGATGGTCTTGCCTCCCTTGAGAAGTGTCCAGCCTTTCATGATCTCTTCATCGCTGACGGTGCTCAGAGCGGCGCGCGTTTCCGCAACACATTTGTCGAATTCCGCAAGCAGCTCTTTGCGATTTGACATTTTAGGCGGCTGGTAGGAAGGCCCATCGACGGGAGCGTAATCGAGTTGTTCGGTGTTGATGGTCATTGCCGCCCACCCCGGCAGAGTGGCGATGTGACCGGCGAGCCAGCCTACCGTGCCGGACTTCGTGTGAGGTTTCCAGTCCCATTTATCTTCGGGGATGCGTTCAAGGACCTTGCGAGTGTTCTGCATCTCTTGCTCAAATTCGCCGAGCATCATGTTGCCGATCGTCATGAGGATTCTCCTTCTCTTCCCAGTGGATTCCGCAGTATACAAAAGTATTGCCGGGAAACGGCAGGGGCGGAAGGTAGCACGAAGGCGAAGAAAAAGCAAATACTATTTCTCCTTGGCCCTCAGACCGCTGCCTTGCTTTGCCCATGCCTTGGCGGGACAATTCTGCCATGGCTCATCAATTCACGGCTTCGCATTTGAAGGATTCAATCGATCTGTTCCGCTACTACAAGAGCCTTGCGGAACGCGCGATCGAACAATGTCCCGACGAAGGGCTTTTGCTCACGCTGGATGCGGAATCGAATTCCATTGCCACCATCGTGAAGCATATGGCGGGAAACATGCGTTCGCGCTGGACTGATTTCCTGACCACCGACGGCGAAAAACCCGATCGCAACCGGGATTCGGAGTTCGAGGAACCGCCAAAGACGCGCGCGGACATTCTGGCAATGTGGGAGCGGGGTTGGGCGTGTGTATTTGAAGCGCTGGCGCAATTGAGCGAGGCAGACTTGGGGCGGACGGTGACCATCCGCAACGAGCCGCATTCCGTGTTGCAAGCCATCAACCGTCAGATTGCGCACTACAGCTACCACATAGGACAAATTGCTTACCTTGCAAAGCATTTCGCCGCCCAATCGGGCAATTGGACGGCGCTCACCGTCCCGCGCAAGAAATCCTCTGAGTTTAACGCCAAAGCCGCCTCCGGCCAGGCTTCCCAACGATGACGAAGACACTGTTTGAGATGGGGCAGCCCGAGAGCGGCGGGCTGCAACTGAATGAGGCGCAGCGGCGCGCGATCACGCATGGCGACGGGCCGTTGCTTGTGATTGCCGGCGCGGGAACCGGGAAGACGCGGGTCATCACGGAACGTATTCGGCACCTCCTCGAGTCGGACGCTTCCCTGCTTGGTGAAAACATCCTGGGCTTGACCTTCACGAGGAAAGCCGCGGGCGAAATGAAGGCGCGCGTGGTGAAGGCGGTGGGCGAGCGCGGAAAAGACGTGTTGTTAGCAACGTTTCACTCCTTTTGCGAAACCATATTGAAAGAGGTGGATCCCAATCGCCTCGCGCTCGAACCCGTGGACCACTGGATTCTGCTGCGGCGGAACCTGGCGCGGCTGAAGCTGGAAAAGTACCGGCGGCTGGCCGAACCCGGGCAGTTCTTGAGCGACTTTATCGCGTTTTTTTCGCGCTGCCAGGACGAGTTAGTCTCTAGCGAGGACTATCAGGCTTTTGCCGATCAACTGGCTGCGGAACTGGAGCAAGAAAAACACACGCTCGATGAGGACACTTACAAAGAGCGCGCGGAACAGGTGGCCTTACAACAAGAAATCGCCCGGGCCTACCGGGCCAGCGAAGAGATTCTGCGGGACAAACGCGCGATCGCCATCAACGGATTGATTGCGGAAGCGGTCGCGCTGCTGAAGAGCGATGAAAAGCGGCGGCGCCAATTACAGGAGCGCTTCAAGTACATCCTGGTGGACGAATTTCAGGACACCAACATCGCGCAACTGGAGCTGCTGCACCTGTTGAGCGGGGATTCGCGGAATATCGTGGCCGTAGGCGACAACGATCAGGCCATCTACCGTTTTCGCGGCGCGTCGTTCGGCAGCTTCAAGCTGTTCCTGCAGCGTTTCACGGGCTGGAAGGATGGGCAGGATTCCACGCAACACCGCGTGGCGCTGACGGAAAACTACCGCTCGACACCCAATATTCTGCGCGTGGCCACGCAAGCCATCGGGATGAACGAGGTCAGCCCTGAATTTCCGAAGAAGGTGCTGCAGCCCAACAAAGCCGAGGGCGAAAAAATCCGCATCGCGGAACTCGAATCGGCCGAAGCCGAGGCCGTTTGGGTGGCGGGCGAGTTGGAACGCCTGCATAAAGCGGGCCGGCGTTGGCGGGATTTTGCAGTGCTCTACCGCCAGCATGCGCACCGCGACCAGTTGGTGGAAGAGCTCTCGCTGCGCAAAATTCCGTTCGTCATTACGAAGCTTTCGATCCTTGAGCATCCCCTGGTGCGCGACGTGCTCGCTTATCTCCGCCTAATTGCCTTTCCCTATGACGACGTCGCCTGCGCCCGCGTGCTTTCCGCGCCTGCTTGGCACTTGACCGCCGAAGACCTGGTGCGGCTCGCCGAGCGGGCCGCCAAAAAGCGAGGGACCGCGCTCTATGATGTGCTGCAAGCTCCGCAGGGAGAACTGCCGTTTGATGCGTCGCACGGCGCATGCACGACGCTGCTGGAATTCATGGGAGAGCAGCGCAAAACGATGCGCCGGCGAACGGCGCGTGAAATTCTTGGCGATTTGGTGGAATGGCTGGAAGTCCCCCAGCGGGCGGGAGCGCAGGACCGCAAGTACGTGAACCAACTGGGGCAATTCGTGAAGGACTGGGAGCCAAAGAGCGAGACGCGAGGCTTGCCGGAATTCCTGGAATATCTGGAATACTTCGAGCAAGCCGGAGGTACTTTAAGCCTGGAGGATGATGCGCCGGGCGAGGCTGTGCAACTGATGACCGTGCACGGAGCAAAAGGCCTGGAATTTTCGCATGTATTCCTGCTGCGCGTGAATTCGAATGCATTTCCGGCCCGGAGCCGCGCGCCGCTGTTCGAATTCCCGCTGCGGCTCATGAAAGAAGAGCTGCCGCAAGGCGATTTCCACATTCAGGAGGAGCGCCGGCTGTTCTACGTCGCCCTGACGCGCGCACAAGAGCGGCTCACGATTACCACAGTCACCGAGAAAAAGAACAAGGTGCCGGTTTTCATCGAGGACATCGTGATGGACCCCGCACTGAAGCGGCGGGATATTCTGCAACTGGCGCCAAAAGTCAGAGAGGGAAAAGAAGAAAAAAACGCAGAAAGGAAAGGCGGTGAAAAGGGACTCTTTTCCGCTGGCGAAGGGCCGCCAAAAATATTTTCGCGAATTGCGAAGTGGGCGGAGGAGTTTCATCCCGCGGCGCCAGAGCCGTTGAAACTGAGCAGCTCCGCAGTCGAAAATTACCGTAAATGCCCGCAGCAGTACGCATTCAGCTATCTGTGGTCGCTGAAGGAAGGACCGCGGGCCACGCTGAGCTTTGGCAGCGTGATGCACACGACGATCAAGCGATTCATGGAGCAGTTGAAGAAGGGGTTCAAGCTTCCGTTCGAAGAGGTCCAGCGGATTTACGAGACCGAATGGAGCAGCGCGGGCTACGAAGACGAATACCAGGAAGCGGAATACAAGAAGGACGGGCTGGAACAGTTGAGGACGTTTCACGCGTCGATGGTTGCGGAGGCGGCGAATGTCCTGGAGCAGGAAAAAGGGTTTGAATTGCCGTTGGACAACGACGTGATCCTGACGGGGCGCATGGACCAGGTGAATGGGCTTGGGCGTGGCGACGTCGAGATCGTGGATTACAAAACCGGAAGACCGAAAAAGGAAGCCGACGCCCGAAAAGACCTGCAGTTGAGCATCTATGCCCTGGCCGCAAAAGAGATCTTCGAATGGAATCCCGTGCGGCTGGTGTTCCACTATCTGCAGAACAACACCACGCAGGTGACCACGCGGGACGCGAAACAGATTGAGGAAGCCGAAAAAATCGTTCAGGAAACCGCAGCCGACATGCGCGCGAAGCAATTCCCCACGAAACCAGGATTTGCTTGCCGGAGTTGCGCCTACCAAATGATTTGCCCCGCGCACGAGGAAACACTGAGCAGCACGGGCGGATAAGCCGGCGGTAGGTTTAACCGCGGGATTCTCACCCATTTACCGTCTGCAAGCGGGCAGAGTTCCAGCAAACCTTGTCATGCCGAAGCGCAGAGCCGTTTCCGCGCCGAAGCATCTCAACCACAGAAATTGGCGAAGTGTTCCAGTTGAGATCCTTCGGCGATCCTCATCGGATCGCCTTGATTTCATAACGGTGTCGGCTCCCTGGACCCGGTAGACTTGGGCGTATCGAGCGACCAAGGTTCGGGAGAAAGGAGCCGAACATGAGGATCATTATAGGTTGTGATTTTCATCCGGGCTATCAGCA